>Ga0208789_1000038_pt1 | contig 250552 bp, 184 predicted proteins | sample Methanotroph_Enr_FD_187368 | JGI IMG/M metagenome (GOLD analysis project Ga0208789, IMG submission 187368) | Enriched soil microbial communities from Old Woman Creek wetland in Ohio, USA - Methanotroph_Enrichment_5 (SPAdes) (version 2) | ecosystem: Environmental > Terrestrial > Soil > Wetlands... | reverse complement strand
ACAAATTCGACGTTTAACGAACCGCAACTGGGGAGTATCGATGAAATATCAACTCTTCAAAACCAGTCAGTTTATACGGGGCTGGATTAATTACTTTGGTATCGCCAACTGCTATCAACTTTGTGTCGATCTGGATCACTGGATACGGCGCAGGGTTAGAATGGCTTATTGGCGTCAGTGGCGAAAGCCACGCACCAAAGTAAGAAATCTGATGAAACTCGGTGTACGAGTTCAATCAGCAGTTGCGTGTGGCATCACCAGCAAAGGCCCATGGCGTAGCTCAAAAACTCCGGGGATACAACAAGCATTATCCAATGCCTATCTTAAGTCTCAGGGGTTATATGCGCTACGCGATGGATGGATCAAGCTTCACCATTCCAAGTGAAACGCCCTGTGCGGACCCGCATGCAGGGTGTTGTGGGGGCTGAGGGTTAGAGACCCTCGGCTACCCGATTAGGCCTCTTTTTCACTTTGATTTTTTGCGGAAGGCTTCCAAAATATCTTCTCTTCCTCAGACAATTCGGAAAATATGCGACTCGCAATATTAACAAGTTCTCCGGGTGAGCTGCCAAAAGCTCTATAGTTAGACAAGACGTATCTTTTAACTGTGTTTGGCCACTTCCCTTCACGATCAGCTTCAGCAATGGTTGATTTTGCTGTCTGATAATTTCCATATCTGGCTCCCATTGCCTCCTTCAGGGCATTTTCAAAGGTACCAAATGTCCATTCATCTGTTCTTGATTCAAATTGGTCAAGTACTCTTGTCTTCGTTTGAGAAAGCTTGCTCATAAATCTTCCCTATCGTTATCGTTGGAAAAGTTGTTGCCTAACTAATATTAGACATCCTAATAGACGCAAAACATTGCGTCATAAGGTTGTCTAATAACCTATAAAAATTAAAAATAACTTCAGTTTCAGTCATTTCCATGAATTTAGTAAATCCTAAAATAAAATTGAGTAACGTCATTTAAAAACATAAGTCACCCCATCCAGATAAAGAGAAACCGGCATCTTGCCTTCAACTCCCCAATACCGCCTTCTGCATCACACTCCACTCTCCATGCGGTTCGCTTTTATCCCACCAGCGCAGCCGGTATTCACGGGTTTCATGACTATTGCCGGGAGCTAAGGGCCGCTCATCGAGATAAGGCTTTACCGTATCGATGGCGAGAAAAGCCCAATCGCTGCCGTTGGTGCGGCTTTCTATCCAGATGCCGTCATGGCCGTATTTCTTAAAATCGATACGCACTCTCGAACCGGCTGCACCCAGTTCCACGGTAATGGTGAATTCAGGAACCGGATGATCCACGTTATTCGATACCGCGATGATGCCCAGGTTATGGTCGACTGCCTCATTGTAGTTGGGGCTGGCTTTGATGCGGACGATTTGGCTGAACAGGCGCTTTTGGATGCCGGGTGCGGGAACCGGAGGCGGATCGGGGAAGGTGGAGGCTTGCGGATGGCTGGCTCTGTCGACGCCGTTACCGCTCACCATCAGTTGCTTAAATGCGGTGGATTCCTTGGCGTCGCGTTTTACGGCGGGATGCCAATGTTGCAACAACCAAATGTAATAACGGATGTCCGCCAAGGCGTTAGTGACTTCCTCATCGCTGAGGCCGCAGCCGGAACCATGGATAGGAAGCTTTGAAGCGTAATTGCTGAGCCAGATAATTTGTCCGGCCTCTGTCGTGGGAAAGAAGCTGTTGTTACTCATAGTTAAACGGAAACTCCTGCCGGATTGTCAAGCGCTGCTGGAATAGTTTGGAAAGAGGCTGACAATGTTTGTAAGCTTGCCGGAAGTAAGTTCCTCTTTATTCTGGCGTTTAGGTTACGTCTTATTTATTTCGTCCGTCAATAAATTTATCGCAGTATCGGTCAAAAAATACTTATGTCTTGCCTTAGCAGCTATTGCGGATAAGGAAAAACTTTTAGGGGTGACGCAAAAAGTTTTATTAAGCTCGCAAAATCTTTTGCCAGGCTCCCGGAAAGTTTTTTGGAAAGCCAATAAAATAGCCGTCTCGAAGGCCTTTTTTGTTTTTTCCGCGCTTGCGTGGAACAGGAAAGCTTTTTCAGAGTTTACAAAAAGTTTTTGTTAGCCTAAAAAACCTTCAGGGTGATCGCAAAAACATTTTGCCATGAGGAAAAACTTTTTGAAGCATTTAAAAACGTTCAGGGAACTTCCAAAAACATTTTGGAAATACATAAAGGAATTCTGTAATTTCCAAAAACAGTTTGGGAGCATATAAAATCTTTCCATGAATCCGCAAAACTCTGTCGGGAGTGCGTAAAACAACGCGGGGAGGCGGCTGCAAGCATCAGTAGGCTTCTTGAAGATCGCACGGTTAAATGTTTACGGTTCGATGAGCTTACTGTGTGTACTTTAATCTTAAGCGCATCTTATTTCGTTCCGGTTGCCCTGTTTTAGGAATAGGCGCGAAATAATTGGAGCCGGTTAAGACCTTCCAGATTTTACGACTGCCATGGATGGCGGCCGAGACTGCTCCCGGCAGTCCTCGGCATTTCCTCCATCCATGGAGGTCAGAAGTGCTGGAGCTGCCGGGAGCGGCTCCAGTAAAAACCTGGAAGGTCTGCATATTGTCTTGGTCCGAATAGCGATATAATCGACGCATTTAAATACTATTATTTTGGTTATTGATGAACGCTAACTGGAAAAACTTTCTGCTTGCTGAACACGCAATATTTGACAACGATACCGACATCGTTTTTCCGTTACCCGAGAATGAAGGTTGTAAGCGTATTTATCCGATTGTGCATCTGGGCGTTTTAACGGTTGCCGGAAGCGATGCGGCAAAGTTTTTACAGGGGCAAATCACCTGTAACATTAACGACATCTCCGATACAAAAAGCAGTCTGGGCGCAATGTGCAATCCAAAGGGCAGGGCGATTACCACTTTTTTATTGGTTAAAAATGCCGATGTTTTTTTGATGATTTTGCCCAAAGTATTGCTGGAAGCGGTTAAGAAAAAACTGCAAATGTATGTGTTACGGTCAAAAGTGGTCTTAACGGACAGTTCGGACGAGCTGTGCCTGATCGGTTTATCGGATGGCGCATCGCAGCCTATCGACGCACCCGAATCTCTGTTTGCTACAAGCCGGCAGGAAAATATCGTTGTTGATTTTCAAAGCCGTCGTTTGATTATTGCCGAGCTTGATAATGCCAAGGCGCTTTGGAAAGAACAGGTTCAGTTAGGTTTTCAGTCTGAAGGTTCGGTGCAATGGCGCTATCTCGACATTATTTCAGGGATTCCCTGGTTGACTGCCGAGACATCGGAAGAGTTTGTTCCGCAAATGCTTAACCTGGATAAGTTAGGCGGCATTAGTTTTAACAAGGGCTGCTATACCGGACAGGAAGTTGTTGCCCGGACTCATTATCTGGGCAAGGCAAAAAGAGAAATGTTTCTGGCCGAATGCGACGCTTTAACGCCTCCGGAACCTAATTCAATAATCATTGGTGACGATACAAGTACGGATGAAAGTCTGGGTAAAGTGCTGTATGCTCAAAACAGCGGGGGCATTTGCAAGATGCTTATTATTCTGAAAGTCTCTGATACGGATGCTTATAATCTGAAGCTAAAAGATTATAATCAAGACAAAATTACGATACTAACAGTATGATTTTAGTCTGTATAGAAGGAATCGATCATCCGTTATGCTAAGTTGGGATTTGTTACCGGCATTGAGTTGTCAGGACAATTCCTGATGAAATTGAAATCATCCAAAGCCTGTTTTCCTAAAGACGTTTAAAACTATGATTAATACACAAGCAGCCGCACGTTTTCGCCGATTAGGCACAATAACTATTTTCGCCGTTTATTTTGTAATTCTTGTCGGTGGAATCGTAAGAGCTTCCGGTGCAGGCATGGGCTGCCCCGATTGGCCGACTTGTTTCGGACAATGGGTGCCGCCTACCGAAGAATCGCAATTGCCGGCCAATTATCATCAGATTTATGCCGAACGCGGTTATGAAAATACCCAGTTTAACCCGGTAAAAACCTGGACCGAATACACTAATCGCCTGGTCGGTGTGACGGTTGGGTTCTTGATCATGCTGACGGTTTGGTCGTCGCGCATCTATCTTAAAACCGATAAAACCATTTTTTATTTGGCCGGGAGTGTGTTTTTCCTGGTCGGTTTTCAAGGCTGGTTAGGCTCAAGCGTGGTGGCAAGCAATCTCAAGCCTTTGATGATCACCTTACATATGTTGCTGGCTTTGTTTATAGTCGCATTGCTTATTTACACGATTGCCCGCTCGCAACGGGATGTTATCGCCAAGATTGATATTCGGCCGCTGCCGGATAAATTTAAAACCGTGTTAATCGCGGCAATGATAATGACCTTGGTGCAAGTGGCTATGGGGACTCAGGTCAGGGAAGCCGTAGATTTTATTTCTCATAATCATGCGTATATCGATCGCCAATACTGGCGCGACGATTTTCCGGTTATCTTCTACATACACCGGTCGTTTTCCTCGATTATTTTGTTCACCAATCTTTGGTTGGCCTGGAAGATTATCCGCTCTGTCGATAAAAATAGCCTGTTACGGCGTATCGGTTTTTCTTTGGCGGCGTTGGTGGTCACGGCCATTATTGCAGGCATTAGCCTGGATAGATTAGGTATGCCCCCGGTTGCCCAACCGATTCATCTGTTAATGGCTAATTTGATTTTTGGAATGCAGTTTTTTCTTTATAGTTGCCTTAATTACGCCTCGACAGCTTCTACCAGCATTACCCCGTCTCCTGAATCCGTACAGGCGTCAAAAAGTTAATCGTGTAGATATAAAATATTAAAGCCCGTGCCAGCTTCAGCCGGCACGGGCTTTTTATTATGGGGAGTTGTGTAAATGGAGATAACGCTGAATAGTTGTAGGCGAATAATTACGCTAACACTATCGCGTTAAAATTGATCCAGGTAAAGTCTTCCTGTATATCGAGGCCAAAGCTCAGAATCATGTCGTCGTCTTCGTCATGATGCCAGTTTAATGAAACACTATTTGGATGGGTTTTGGCATATTCGTTCAATAATTCAAACATGCTGTAAAAAATTTTGGTGCTGACACTGTTGAAATAAGTGAGCTGAAAATTGAATTCAACTTTATCGCCGCTGAGTGATTTCAAATGGCTTTGCAATTGCCGAAGAATAGGACGGAAAAACTCAACGCCGTTTTCAGGGTAGGCTTCGCCGGACATGCTCAGCGTATTGCTTGAAAACTTAAAGTCGATTTCAGGCGTATCGGAAGTGGCTTGAAAATATAAGTCGGTCATGATGGCTCCTAAATAGTAGCTTTGAGATAAAAGCAAGACAGTTCATTTTCAAACCCTGTTGCATCTTGGATAGCGTATTCGATAGGTTCGGCTGAATCTCTTGCCAGTGTTAAGAATCCAAGCCCGGCGCCTTTGCTGATCGCATCGTCGCTGTGCTGATCGTTTTTCAATTGAGTGCGGTAAGCCTGCCTGATTTCGTCGGCGCTCATTTTCAGGATCGGATCGATTTTGTCGCGTATCCGTGCCTCATGCTGCTTTTGAATGAAATTTGCGCAGATAACGTAATATTTGTCTTCTTTTTTGCCGACAATGATGGAGCCTTCCTTGGTGTCGTCGGAACCTGGCGTGCCGGGCGAGTAATGCATCGCGTTTTGTATCATTTCGATAAACGTGGAGAACACCTTGCGCGACCTGGCGCCTTTCTCATCCTGAATTTGCAGTTTTTGCTTTAACGAGTCGCTCATGGTGGTAATGACATTTTGCGAAAGAATGCCGCTGTAATAAAAAACAATCCCGTTGGCATCGGCCTCTTCGCGAAAGACGGTAAATAAATTGATCAGCATAAAATTTTCCGGTTAATTAAAATCTGAATCCCATCAGGCATACATCGTCGCGCCGCCGCTGTTTTCCCTGATAGTCATAATAGGCTTGCATGAAAATAGACTCCTGCTCCGGCATGGGCTTGAGGTAATTTTCCTGGAGCAATGTCGAAAAGCGTTTTTTGCCGAAAGCGATCTTTTTTAATCCGCCAATCTGATCGATCAGGCCGTCGGTGGTCAGATAGATGCACATCTCTTTGGTTAAGCTGAGCTGTTGATTGGTCCATTGATAATCCATCGGCGTATCGACGTAGCCTACGCCTTTGCGGTCCGGCTCCAGTAAATGCACGTCGGATGATGCGTTGCCTATATAAAATAAGGGGGTTTTGGCGCCGGCATAAGTCAGTGTGCTGTCTTGCGTATTGATCCAGCAGAAAGCCGTGTCCATGCCGTCATCGGATTGCCCGCTCTGCGCCGAAGAAAATTTATCGATATCCGGACCCGTTTGGTTTATCTGACCAAGCGCAATCTTGACCTTTTTATTCATTATCGCCAGTGCGCCGGCAGGGTCGTGACGATTATCCTCAAGCAGGATATGGTCGAGAAAGGACGCCATGATAAGCGTCATAAACGCTCCCGGAACGCCATGGCCGGTGCAGTCGATCAAGGCGAGAAAAAAGCCGTCATCGAATTTTTTGCAGAAATAATAATCGCCGCCCACTTTGTCGCGCGGTTCCCAATGCATGAAGTAGTCCTGCAATACCGCATTCATGTTTTCTTTGGACGAACGCAGGAAGGACTTTTGGATGATGCTTGCGTAATTGATGCTTTCCGTTACCAGCCGGTTTTTTTCCGCCTGTAAAAAAGAAACCACCTTGACTAAATCTTCACCGGTACCGAGACCCAGATAAGCGCCGTTTTCATCGGTAATAACAAAACCGTCGTTAAGCGTCTTGCGGCCGGAGCCGAGCACTTTAAAACTAAGCGTTTGAATACTCATGTTTTGGTCGATAACAAGCGGATCTTTGTCCATGAAAGCAATGCAGCTTTTTCGGTCGAATAAATCATGGTGGAAGGGTTTGGCCATGCCTTCCATGAAAACATTGCGGGTGATCAAGCCAATCGGTTTGTCATTTTCCACGACAGCAACAGAAATGAGGTCGGGATGCTCATTTAGCAGCTTGGTGACTTCAAGATTGGTTTGCTGGGGCGATACCGGCGGACAAATTCTTAGAAGGCTGCCGGCAATATATTCAGCCTCAATTTCGGACAGTCCTGCTCTTGATTGATTTAATAAGGATTGATCTAACATTGCCTTGCCTTCATTTTAAAATTCAGCAAGGATAAATCACGATCATTACAAGATGATGACTCTGGCCATTACGACAACTATCCGATCAAAAATAAGAGGTAAATCACATTTTTGACTAACTTTATCTATCAATTTAGATTGTAAGAGCAGAACAAGTGCATGTCGGCAATTGCTGAAGAAGTACCCTGTCAAACGGTATCAACAAGATTTATGTATGACTTTTAAAATAGTATTACTCAATGATCAAGTGAGTTTTGTGCTGGCTTAGCAATGGCTTCTTTCTGTTGTTGTGACAGATAAGTTCCAGTCATGATCACTGTCATTATCAAAATATAAACCACTGAAACGATGCGTCTGGCTTTTTTGCTTTGCTCATAATTATTCATAATCGATTCCTGAAAAGGTTGGAATAATACAATATTGGGTAATGCAAATTAATGGAAGCGTTTTTTGCTGTGCTACTGTTTCAAATGCTTTTTTACAAGGCATTGATTTTACGCGTTTAAGCTGAGCTTAAGATTCGTTAAGTTAAAATTGAGCCAGACTTAAATAAAAAAGGCTCTATCCTATGAATAAAATCATGCTAGCAGTTCCTGTTTTTTTAATATGCAGTTATTTTAACCCAATCCAAACCGCCGAAGCGTCCGGACACCGGACAACTCATAAGGGTTCCAAGCATCCTGTAGCAAGAACCCATAATAAAACCCAGCATCAGTCAAACGGCCGTCAAGGTACAGTTTCTTGGTACGGTCCTGAATTTCATGGTAGAAAAACTGCCAGCGGCCAAAAATACGATATGTATGCAATGACTGCCGCACACAAGACATTGCCTCTTTTGTCTTACGCCAAAGTGACCAACCTGAAAAATCATCGTAGCGTTGTAGTTCGCATCAATGACCGGGGTTCTTTTCATGGAAAAAGAGCTATGGATTTATCTTATGCAGCTGCAAAAGAGTTAGGTATTAAGGGATTAGGGTCTGTAGAAATCACACCGCTGAGCAGTAACGAAGCATTGTCACCATTGAGTAACGGTGGTAAAGCAAACAAACGCGGTTAATTCGATCCCCTGAAATCCGTATTTCACTTCCAGCAAGCTTAAGCATTAACCGGTGCGGCGGGATTCACCCGCTCAGCGGTTGCTTTTAAGCAATATCCGATATACAGCCCGCGGGTTGTTCAAAGTAAATTTCTTGATGCGTAGTCAACTCAGACTCGTTACATTACAAATTCGTTTTCTGCTATCCGTATGGACGGATATGCTGTTTTCCGGTCTGATGTCGAAAAAAATCAGGGTGTGCGCTCACTGATTAGAGGCTGGGTCATGTAAAATGTATTTAATATAGTAAAGATTGATCCATTCAGTACACGGGGATTTTCAAAAAAGCATGTCAGAAACCCATGAAACCTTAGTTATTTATCACGCCGATTGCCTGGATGGTTTGGGGGCGGCATGGAGCGCGTTTTGCAAGCTGGGTAATCAAGCGCGGTACATTCCTGCTCGCTATGGTGAAGATATTCCCGATTTTGAGCCGGGAGCGATACTTTATATATTGGATTTTTCCTATTCTCCGCAGTTATTAGTCGATGCCGCAGCGAAAGCAGGCCGAATTATCCTGATTGATCATCATATGACTGCTATGGTGCAATGCGATGATTTTTTTAAGATGCAGTCGCCTCCTGAAAATCTGTCGATCAATTTCGATATGTCGCGGAGCGGTTGCGTTTTAGCATGGCAGTATTTTTTTCATGACCTGAAACTGCCCAAAATTCTATTGCATATCGAAGACCGCGACCTTTGGCATTTTAAGCTGGACGGCACCCGTGAAATAACGACGGCGCTGTATGAAAGAATGCCTATTGGTTTTGCCGAAATAGGTACGATCGATCTATCGGAGCTGTTGGCCGTAGGCCGCATACAGGTTGAGCAATTTGCCGGAATGGTGAAGAGGATCGCCAAATCCGCGCATAGCGTTTCTGTGGCGGGTCGGGTGGGGCTTGCCGTTAATGCCCCGTCATTGTTTGCTAGCGATCTTGGCCATGTGCTGGCCGAAAAATCAGGTACGTTTGGCATGATTTATTACTACGATGGCAGAAAACAGCAATGGAACTTTTCTCTCCGTTCAATCGGCGATTATGATGTCGGTCATCTGGCGGCGGGCTTTGGCGGAGGCGGGCACAAGAACGCCGCGGGCTTTACTTTGAATGACAATCCATTTTTTAGTGCTTCCGTGAGTAAATCTTGATTGTGTTAATCAGTAACGCTGTATCCATAAAATTAAGGCTATTCGGGATATAATAAGCTGACTGAATTATTAGCAACCGTATAAGCAGGAATTCCCCGATGAGCATCATTCGTCAAGACGATTTTATTCAAAGCATTGCCGATTCTTTGCAATATATTTCGTACTACCATCCGCTGGACTTTATTAAGGCCATGCATGGCGCCTATCAAAAGGAAGAGAATCCGGCTGCCAAGGATGCGATGGCGCAAATCTTGATCAATTCCCGGATGTGTGCTGAAGGTCATCGGCCGATTTGTCAGGATACCGGCATTGTTACGGTATTTTTAAAGATCGGCATGAATATCCAATGGGATGCTGATATGGGGGTCGCCGATATGATCAATGAGGGCGTTCGGCGCGCTTATCGTCACCCTAATAATGTGCTGCGCGCTTCGATACTGACTGATCCAGCCGGTAAACGTATCAATACCAAAGACAACACCCCGGCGGTGATTCACATGGAAGTCGTGCCCGGCGATACGCTCGATGTTGAAATAGCCGCAAAAGGCGGCGGTTCCGAGGCCAAGGCAAAGTTTGCGATGCTCAATCCTTCGGACAGCATTATTGACTGGGTGCTGAAAGCCGTGCCCACCATGGGCGCGGGCTGGTGCCCGCCCGGTATTTTGGGCATAGGCATAGGCGGTACGGCTGAAAAAGCCATGCTGTTGGCAAAACAGGCATGCATGGGTTCGATAGATATTCATGAGTTAATCGCCCGAGGTCCTTGCAATGCGCTTGAAGAGTTGCGTCTGGAGCTGTACGACAAAGTCAATGCGCTGGGTATAGGCGCTCAAGGTTTGGGCGGGTTTACCACGGTGTTGGATATTAAAATCAACGATTATCCGACTCATGCGGCCAACAAGCCGGTTGCGATTATTCCTAACTGCGCGGCGACCCGGCATGTGCATTTTGTTCTGGATGGCAGTGGCGCTGCTGAATTTAAACCGCCGCGTTTGGAAGATTGGCCGGAAATTACTTGGGGGGCAGGTGCTACTGCCCGTCGAGTCAATTTGGATGCCGTGACCAAGCAGGATATAGAGAGTTGGAAACCTGGAGAAACTTTATTGCTTAGCGGCACCCTGCTAACCGGTAGGGACGCGGCGCATAAACGGATGGCTGAACTTTTTGAACGCGGCGAAGCATTGCCTGAAAGCGTCGATTTTACCAATAAATTTATTTATTACGTCGGGCCGGTCGACCCGGTTCGCGACGAGGTGGTAGGTCCAGCGGGTCCCACTACAGCAACCCGTATGGATAAGTTCACCGAAGTCATGCTGGACAAAACCGGCTTGCTCGGCATGATAGGTAAATCCGAGCGCGGGCCGGACGGAATTGCCGCCATTAAAAAGCATAAAGCCGTTTATTTGATGGCGGTCGGTGGCGCAGCCTATCTGGTATCAAAGGCTATTAGTAAATCACGTATTGTTGCTTTTGAAGATCTCGGCATGGAAGCCATACACGAATTTGTTGTTGAAGACATGCCGGTTACTGTCGCTGTTGATACGAAGGGCAGTTCAGTGCATCAAACCGCACCACGGATATGGCAAGCCAAGATCGGCAAAATCCCCGTTACGGTTGAAGAAAGTTAAATAAAGCCATTTTTAGCTGCTTGCCGGATAAAAATGGCCGCGCGAGACAAAGTAAATTGTGCTTGAATTTATAAAAACATACCCCACTATAATTTTGGGTTGCCAAGCAAAATCAGGAAAGCTCAGGATATGCGCTGTTTTAGCTAAAAAATATTCTGAAATTGGAGTATTGATTTGTGTTGATTTGTAATTACAGTTATCTTAATTAATAGTTTTAAAATAATAAGGAGAAATCGGATGTCAAAAGGTCAAAATTTACAGGATAATTTTTTAAATGCGCTTAGAAAAGAGCATACGCCTGTTTCTATTTTCCTTGTTAACGGGATAAAGTTGCAAGGTAAGGTGGACTCATTTGATCAGTACGTGGTTATGCTGAAAAATACCTCAAGCCAAATGGTTTACAAGCACGCCATATCGACCATTGTACCGAGTAAAGCGGTAAAGCTGACTCATGACAATGAGCACCATGAAGAATGATTAACTCGTCCTTTCGCTGCCGGCAAATCTGCATGGGAAGTAAAAGCTTTTTTATAATCACGTCTATGGGGTATTTATTTGTTTGATCGTCCCGAATCAGGTGAACGAGCAGTCCTTGTTCACCTGACACTTCGTTCTGGGCAGGAAGATCTTTTAGAATTAAAAGAATTAGCTAAATCCGCCGGAACCGATCCTGTCTATGTGTTAACAGGTAGCCGCAAAAGGCCCGATCCGAAATATTTTATCGGCAAAGGTAAGCTTGAAGAGCTCAAAGACGTTATTCAGGCCTATGAGGCCGACATCGTTTTATTTAATCATCCGCTTTCACCCAGTCAGGAGAGAAATCTTGAAAATGATTTGGGTGTTCGGGTGGTCGATAGAAACGGCTTGATTCTGGATATTTTTGCCCAGCGTGCGCAAACCTTTGAAGGCAAACTGCAAGTTGAATTGGCGCAATTGCAACATTTATCGACCCGCTTGGTTCGCGGTTGGACGCATTTGGAGCGCCAAAAAGGCGGTATCGGTCTTCGTGGACCCGGTGAGACCCAGCTGGAAACCGACCGTCGATTGTTGGGGCTGCGTATCAAGCAGATCCAACAGCGTCTGGATAAAGTCGATAAGCAACGGCATCAAGGACGCAGCAAACGAAAAAAAGCCGAAGTGCCATCGGTTTCCCTAGTGGGATATACCAATGCCGGCAAATCAACCCTATTCAATAAGCTGACCGGCGCCGATATTTACGTAGCGGATCAGCTCTTTGCTACCTTGGACCCGACTTTGCGTAACTGCAAGCTGCCCAATAGTAGCGAGATTGTTTTGGCCGATACCGTCGGCTTTATACGGCATTTACCGCATGAGCTGGTGGCGGCGTTTAAATCCACGTTGCAGGAAGCCAGCGAAGCGGATTTATTGTTGCATGTGATTGATGCCAGTAGCGATGACAGGGCTGACACGATTTATCAGGTCAACCAAGTGCTTGAAGATATTGAGGCCAATGAAATCAGGCAACTTGAGATTTTCAATAAAATAGATTTATTGACCGATATTCAGCCAAAGATTGAGCGGGATGATGCCGGTAACCCGGTTCGGGTGTGGTTGTCAGCTGAAACCGGAGCCGGTATTGATCTGCTTTATCAGGCATTGTCCGAAATATTCTCAAATACCAAAGTCAAAAGAAAATGTTATCTGCAACCTGATCAAGGTGATATAAGGGCGAAGTTATTTGCCTGCGCCAAAATAATCAGCGAAAAAACCGATGATTTTGGTGCCTGTGAATTAGTCATTGAACTGGATACCAAGTATTTAGGTTTGCTGAAATCGGTTGAGACTGAAGAAATTTAAAACTAGCCGGTTTTGTGGGCCTTCGCCTTGTACCTTTCGCCTTTCGCCTATATTTACGATAGAATACCAAACATGAATCGGTAAGCTTAAGGAATGTTACCTCTTGCTGAAAGTTGAAATAATCCTGCGGGATGTGTGAAAGTTTAAGTAACCAATATGGAGCAAAGTTATGTCCTGGAATGAGCCTGGCGGCGATAAAAAAGACCCCTGGAGCGGTCGTGGAGACCAAAAAGGCCCACCCGATCTAGACGAGGCAATACGTTCGTTGCAAGAAAAGTTAAGCGGTTTTTTTGGCGGCAAAGAAGGTGATGGCGGTTCTTCTTCCGGCACTCCTCCATTGAAAAGTCTCGGTTTTCTCGTAGCAGGCGCTCTAGTGTTATGGGGATTAAGCGGCTTTTATATTGTCGATGAAGGTACCCATGGCGTCGAAACCCGGTTTGGCAAGTATGTCGCGACAACCCAGTCGGGTTTGAACTGGCATCTTCCGGCTCCTATCGAGCGGGTCGACGTGGTCGATGTTAAGCAACAGCGTTATATCGAAGTCGGTTACCGTAGCGGTGGTACTGAACAAGGGCTGGGCTCTGTGCCGAAAGAAGCGTTGATGCTGACCAAAGATGAAAATATTGTCGACGTTCGTTTGGCGGTACAGTATCAAGTTAAAGATGCAAAGGATTTTATCTTCAATATAGTCAATCCTGCGGCTACCTTGAAACAGGTCACCGAAAGTGCGCAACGCGGCGTCATCGGCAGCAGCAAAATGGACTTTGTTTTGACTGAAGGCCGTAGCGAAATCGTGGCGCAAATTAAAAAGGAAATTCAGGATGTCATGGATAGTTACAAATCCGGTATCCAGATTACCAGTGTTAACCTTCAGGATGCACAGCCGCCTGAACAGGTACAAAACTCATTCGAAGACGCCATCAAGGCGCGTGAAGATGAACAACGTTTAATTAATGAAGCGGAAGCCTATTCCAATGACGTTGTGCCGAAAGCGCGCGGCGCCGCAGCAAGAAAAATACAGGAAGCCGAAGGCTATAAAGAACAGGTTATTGCCCAGGCGGAAGGTGAATCCAGCCGTTTTTCCAAATTGCTTGCGGAATACTCCAAAGCACCCGATGTAACCAGAAAGCGTCTTTATATCGAATCCATGGAATCCGTACTGAGCGAGACCAACACCGTGATGGTCGATGTTAAAGGCAGCAACAATATGCTTTACTTGCCCTTAGATAAAATGATTCAGCAGCAGCCTTCGATTCAACAACCCAACGTTCCTCAAGGTACAGCAGAACAGCAACCTTCTCAAGTAAAGGCTGAATCGGCGCAACAACCTGCTGTGCGAACTTCAACGCGCGGTCGTGACGCAAGGGGACGCTAATGACACAGAATAAAATATTAGTAACGCTGGGCGCATTGCTGCTTATCGGCATGATGTGCGTATTTACCGTCAGTGAAACAGAAAAAGCCATTAAGTTCCGCTTAGGTGAAATCGTAAAGAATGACTACGAACCCGGATTGCACTTTAAATGGCCGTTATTAAATAATGTTAAAAAGTTCGATAAACGTATTCAAACAATGGCGGCCAAACCGGAACGTTTTTTAACTGCTGAAAAGAAGAACGTCATTGTCGATTCTTTTGTTAAATGGCGCATCGGCGACGTAACCACTTTTTATACGGTTGTTGCCGGCGACGTAGACCAGGCCAATTTACGGCTTGATCAAATCATTAAAGACGCTTTCCGGGGCGAGTTCGGTAAGCGCAATATCAAACAATTGGTGTCAACCGATCGCCAGGCTATTCGTGAAATCCTGATCAAAAATGCGAAGCCGCTTGCGGCTGATTTGGGTATGGAAATTATCGATGTTCAAGTCATGCGCATCGATTTGCCGGAAGAAGTCAGCAGTTCCGTATTCCGCAGAATGGAAGCCGAGCGTGAGCGGGTTGCCCGTGAGTTTCGTTCTCAAGGGGCGGAAGCGGCGGAAAGAATCCGCGCCGATGCCGATAGACAGAGAGTGGTCACTATGGCGAATGCGTTTCGGGATGCGGAAATGCTGCGTGGCGAAGGCGATGCCAAATCTGCTGAAATCTATGCTAAAGCCTATGGCGCTGACGCAGAATTTTTCACTTTCTATCGCAGCTTGAATGCCTACAAGAAGACATTTACAAGTTCAAGCATGATGGTTCTTGATCCTGATTCCGACTTCTTCAGATATTTTAAACAACAAAAGTAGGGGGAGGCCTTGTGCCTGCCCAGATCAAGGGCAACCACAAGGGATTGCCCCTATCCGTAACCAACGCTCCGCATGCGGGGCGTTTTGTTTGAGTGGGACTACAAAACATGCAACAAAAAGACTCTTGGCTTTTGCCAGACGGCATAGAAGAGATTTTGCCGGAAGAGGCTAAGCATCTTGAAAGCTTGCGCCGTAAGATACTGGATACCTTTGCTTGCTGGGGCTATGAATTAGTCATTCCTCCGTTTATAGATTACCTGGATTCCTTGTTGACCGGTTCGGGACACGACCTGGAATTGCAAACTTTCAAACTGACCGACCAGATTAGCGGCGAAATGCTGGGGGTGAGGGCGGACATGACGCCGCAAGTCGCCAGAATCGATGCGCATAATCTTAATGTCGAATGGCCGACCCGTCTTTGCTATACAGGCACTATTTTGCACACCAAAGGCGATCCGCTCGAAAAGACCCGAAGCCCAATGCAGATAGGCGCTGAACTTTATGGGCACTCCGGGAAGGAAAGCGATGTCGAAGTCATCCGCTTGATGCTGGAAATGCTGGCGATGTGCGGGTTGCAAAATGTGCATCTCGATTTGGGTCATGTCGGCATCTATCGGGCGCTGTCAAAACAGGCAGGGTTAACTGACGCGCAGGAGTCCGAGTTGTTTGACGTGTTGCAGCGCAAGGCCAGACCTGAGCTTCAGGAGCTGATGGCCGGTTACAGCATCAATGATGAACTAAAAACTATGTTCCTTAAATTGCCGCAATTGAATGGCGGCAAGGAAACTATCGCTAAAGCCAAAGCTGTTTTAGAGACAGCTAATGGTGAGGTTAAACAAGCTCTAGCCGATTTGGAAGCGATTGCAGAAAAGCTGGAGGTCTGCTTTCCATCATTACCGATCAGTTTCGATTTGGCTGAATTACGCGGTTACCATTATCACACCGGCGTGGTTTTTGCGGCTTTCGTGCCGTCGGTCGGCAGGGAAATTGCCAGGGGCGGCCGCTATGACAATATCGGTGCTATTTTCGGACGGGCGCGTGCTGCGACCGGCTTTAGCGCAGACCTGAAAGTATTGTCGACATTAGGCAAACCCACTTACCAAAAACAAGCGCAAGCCTTGATTTTCGCTCCGTATCAGGATGATCCGGCGTTAAATGAAAAAATCAGGGATTTACGCGCCCAAGGGCTGGCAGTCGTTCAACAACTGCCGGGGCAAACAGGAACTGCACAAGAACTTAGATGTACATCCGTCTTGGAACAAGATCATCAAAACTGGGTCGTTAAACCCTTAGCAAGCTTGGAATAATTATGGGAAAAAATGTCGTTGTCATCGGTACCCAATGGGGTGACGAAGGAAAAGGTAAACTGGTTGATTTGTTAACGGAGCAAGCCGAAGCTGTTATCCGTTTTCAGGGCGGCCACAATGCAGGGCACACGCTGGTTATACAGGGAGAAAAGACAGTTTTGCATCTTATTCCCTCCGGCATTCTGCGGGAAGGTGTGCAATGCATGATTGGCAACGGCGTGGTTTTATCGCCCAATGCCTTGCTGGAAGAAATTGAATTGCTGGAAAAAGCCGGTATTCCGGTTAGAAATCGGTTGTTGATCAGTGAGGCTTGCACACTGATATTGCCGGTTCATGTCGCCATCGACAAGGCGCGTGAAATCGCCCGCGGCAGCAAAGCGATCGGTACGACCGGCCGCGGCATAGGGCCGGCGTATGAAGATAAGGCGGCACGAAGAGGCTTGCGGGCCGGAGACTTTTTAAATCCTACGGTTTTTGCCGAACGGTTTAAGGAGTTGGTTGAATACCACAACTTCATGCTGACCAATTACTACCACGCTGATCCAATCGACTATCAGACAGGTCTTGAAGAGGTGATAAAACTGGGCGAACAAATCAAGCCGATGTTGACCGACGTGAGCGAAGTTTTGTACAAATACCAAGACCAAGGTAAAAACCTGTTATTCGAAGGCGCTCAAGGCGCTCTGCTCGATATTGATCATGGCACGTTTCCTTATGTGACCTCATCCAGCACCACGGCTGGCGGCGCTGCTACCGGTACTGGCATAGGCCCTCTTGATCTGGACTATGTGTTGGGCATCACCAAAGCTTATTCGACACGCGTGGGCAATGGCCCATTCCCGACCGAATTGCATGATGCGAACGGCGATCACTTGGGTACGGTAGGGCATGAGTTTGGCGCCACCACCGGCCGTAAACGCCGTACCGGCTGGTTTGACGCTGTCTCCATGCGCAAATCCGCCAAAATGAACAGTCTCAGCGGTATTTGTTTAACCAAACTGGACGTGCTTGACGGCTTGGAAAAGGTCGGCATTTGTACGGCCTACAGACTCAACGGCACGGTAACCGAAACGGCGCCATTAGGTGCGGATCAATACCAAGAATGCCACGCGATCATTGAAGACATGCCGGGCTGGACGGGAACGACTGCCGGCGTAACCGATTTCAATGCGCTGCCGGATAACGCCAAGGCCTACATCAAGAGAATCGAAGAGCTGGTCGGCGTTAAGATTGCTATCTTGTCGACCGGACCCGATAGAGACGAAACAATAATCCTGGAACATCCGTTCGCTTGAACGGCTGTCTAGTCACTTGGAGTTAACATGGCTGAAACAGTAGAAGAATTAACCGTAACATACGAAGACGGCGGTATTGAGACAGTTAAGGAGCTGGATAAAAAAGTGCTGACCAAAGGCGCCTGGGCTACGGTTATGTACCGTTACCAGGACTGGAATCGTGCTAAAGAAGAATACGGTCCCGATAAATACACCATTCGCCGTTACCAAAAGCAAAACGGCGAATACAAGCAAAAATCAAAGTTCAATATTTCCAGTAAAGATCAGGCGAAAGCCATTATCGAAGCATTGGAAGATTGGATTAAATTGGACTAATGCCGGTAGGGCGCGCTTCATGCGCGCCTTTTTAGTTGTTCGAGTCATTTCGCTATCCATTGGCGCGCACGGCACGCCCTACATGAAAGTTCATAGTGCCGAGCCACAACTTGAGCGAGTACATTCGTTATAATCGGTTTCTAAAATAACAAGCTGCGGATTCCACCCAGCGCCGGACGTTCAAGGCATTCATGAACAAAACCACCGCCCCCTCCGTTACCCGTATCGCCTTAGCCAGCTTCATCGGCACCGCTATCGAATTCTACGATTTTTACATTTACGGCATGGCCGCGGCATTGGTCATCGGTCCGGTATTTTTCCCCGGCGATAACCCGACAACCCAAGCGCTCAGTTCGTTTCTAACTTTCGCCGTTGCGTTTCTGACCCGGCCTTTGGGGGCGGCGCTGTTCGGGCATTTCGGCGACCGCATCGGGCGCAAAACCACCCTGGTTGCATCGCTGCTGGTCATGGGTATTTCCACCACATTAATCGGCCTGTTGCCGGGCTATGAGGCTATCGGCGCATGGGCTCCGATGTTGTTGTGCTTGTTGCGTTTCGGTCAGGGTATCGGTTTGGGCGGAGAATGGGGCGGAGCGGCGCTGCTGGCGACCGAGAACGCGCCGGCCGGAAAACGAGGCTGGTTCGGCATGTTTCCCCAGTTGGGGCCGCCGGTGGGATTTTTGTTAGCGACCGGCAGTTTTTTATTGCTGGCTCATTTTCTAAGCGAACAAGAGTTTAAAGACTGGGGCTGGCGGCTCCCGTTTCTTGCCAGTTCTGTGTTGGTCATGATCGGTTTGTATGTACGTTTGGCCTTGGCCGAAACTCCGGTATTCGCCAAAGTGTTACAGCAACACCAGCAGGTCGGCTTGCCGCTTAAGGAAATAGTTAAATCCCATGCTGCCCCATTGGCTCTGGGAGCGATGGCGATGGTTGTCTGTTATGCGTTGTTCTATATTTCAACGGTGTTTTCGTTGAGCTATGGTACTACCACGCTGCAAATTCCAAGACAGCAATTTCTCGGCATGTTGTGCGTGGCCGTGCTGTTTATGGCTGCCGCTACGCCGCTATCGGCGTGGGCAGGTGACCGTTTCGGGCGTCGCCCAGTATTGCTGGTCGCCGGAAGCTTAGCATTCCTGTCCGGCTTCCTGTTAAAGCCGATGCTGGAAAGCGGTTCACCGTTGCTTATTACCGCCTTCTTGTCATTGGAGCTATTCCTGATGGGGGCCACCTTCGCGCCGATGGGAGCCTTGCTGCCTGAGCTGTTTCCTTCCAAAGTACGTTATACCGGTGCCGGAACTTCCTATAACTTAGGCGGCATACTCGGTGCTTCGTTTGCGCCTTATATTGCGCAACGGTTGGTAACCGAGGGCGGGCTGGCTTGGGTTGGCGGCTATGTTTCATTGGCTGCGGCGATTAGTCTGTTTGCCGTGTACTTAATGCGGGAAACTCGAGATAATCGGTGGCTGTAGAGACATTAGCAAAAATAATCTTCATAAAGTGATCAATAGTTGAGCCGTTAAATAATGCACAGGAGTAAATTATGGATTATTGGTTAGTTCGCGCAAAATGGGGCGGGGTAGAAAATAAAAAAGCGGAATTTATCAATAATGATGAATGGATAAACGGCTACACAGACAAATACTTGGACATTGTCAATCGAGTGCAAGTTGAAGATGTTCTATTGTTGGCTGAAGAGTCAACTATTACCCATTACGGAATATGCAGCGAGAACTATCAAGATGGCAGGCACTTGATTGTCGATAAATGGATACTGTTAAAAGAGCCTATCAGTTTTTCTGCAAGAGGGGCTTATATAAAAACGATTGTGAAAGTGAATGACGAGGATTTAATAAACTCTATTAAGCATGAAATTGAAAAAACGCTGATAAGTAATGATATAAAAGTCAAAAGCATTTCTATAGAAAACTTTACTGTATTTAAGAGTGAGAATTTAGAATTCTCTGATGGCTTGAATATTGTTGTCGGTGAAAATGGCACCGGAAAAAGCCATTTACTTAAATTGCTTTATGCTTTGATTATAAGTATGAACAATGCCAGTGATGATTCTTCTTTTATTGAAGAAATGGGGGTGAGTGAAGATGAACATATATCATCTGTAACTCAAGATCACTTGATGCGTATTTTTAAGCCTGATGATTTAAATAACTTAATTAGTCATGATAAAGATAACTGCTTTTTCGATATAAAATTTGATAAATTTTCAGTCCCATTTAGTTTAAAAAAATCGGGACTTATTAACCAAATTGAAATTAATCCTGACGAGTTTGAAAACTTTCCCTCCAAGTTATTTGAAAAAAGTAGCCTGTATATTCCGGCAAAAGAAATGCTTTCATTTTATGAAGGTTTTGTACCTTTATATGAAACAAGAGAAACTTCTTTTGATGAAGCCTATTACAACTTGGCAATGGCTTTAGGTCGGTCGGCCTTAAAAAATATCCAATCCTACCCCGCAGAGAGCCAGATGCTAGCTAAATTGGAAGAAACATTGGAAGGGAAAATATTATTGGAACGCGGCAGGTTTTATTTAGTGTCCAATAACGGACATAAAACCGAAATCGCTCTAGTTGCAGAAGGCTTGCGAAAAATAGCTACGATCGCCCAACTGATTGCCAATGGCTCATTAACTAAAAACAGCATTCTTTTTTGGGATGAGCCGGAAGCAAATTTAAACCCTAAGTTAATCAAGAAAGTGGCGGAAGTGCTAGTTGAACTTAGCCGTGCAGGAATGCAGCTTTTTATTGCAACGCACAGTTTATTTCTAGTGAAAGAAATAGAAATTTTAAGAAGCAAAGACGATAAGCTTAGATACTTTGGCTTGGGCTTTAGCGGACAGGCCATTAGGAGCAGCCAGAGCGATGAATTCGAAGGGTTGGATGATATAGTGATTTTGGATGAAGAGCTTGAACAAGATGATAGATTTTTAAGCAAAAAGGAAGATTAGATGCCGATTGATATTCAGGAAAAAAATCTATCATTTTGCTTTGAGTTTGATGCAATAAAATTTGATGACAGCCAATATTACCGCGACCATTTTGTCAAAATTCAAAACGGAATTAGCGCGGTTGATATTTTGGCGGTTAACGGTAATATCGGCTATTTCATCGAAATTAAGGATTATACTCACCCGGATACAAAGAAATTGAAATTGAATGATTTGATTGATGCCGTTGCTAACAAAGTCATTTCAAGTTTATCTGCAATCCTGCCAATGAAAATAAATGCCGGTATTCCAATAGAAAAAGAGCTTGCAACTTTATTTTCTAAAACCAATGAAATAAAAGTTTTCCTGCATCTTGAATTGCCGCCTCCCAAATCCAAATTGGAACAATCAACATGGGATTTTCAGACTGTTCAAATGAAGTTAAAAAACAGATTGAAGCCCATTGATGCTCATCCAAAAGTAGTTTGTAAAAAATATCCAAATCGTTTTCCCTGGACAACCGGATAGGTCTAGGGCCGTAGAATGCGATGAGTTTACGAACCGTATCGCTCGCGATTGATACCTCAGCGGGGCGGGGTTTTGCGATACCCGAATCTTAGCCAAAGCAAAACATTTCGAACGGGGCAACATGTCCCGTCCGGCTCTAGTAATAAAACAATCAACTAAATGAATTTATGAAAAACAAAGGAATGGCGTTTGATTCTTTCTGCGCCTGGGACGGCGAAACCTTGGTACTGAATATCCTCGGCCAACCCAGCGCAAAACAGGATGCTATCGGCAAAGTTAAAGGCAAGCAGCTCAAAATCAGCGTTACTGCCGCGCCGGTGGCGGGCAGGGCGACCGATCATATGGTTCGGTTCCTGGCAAAAGAATTTGGCGTAACAACCAAGGATATTGAAGTTGTATTCGGCAGGTTCAATGTCAATAAACAACTGCGCATTAAATCGCCTAAGAATTTACCGGCCGTAATCAACAAACATTTATCTCAATAAGTTCGGTAGGAGCTCTTAACTTAACGGTATTGGATGCATCACATACAGGTCATACGCTTGATAAAGTCCTGCAAACTTTGGCCTTCAATATCGATAAATGTCGCGTTTTCCGATTGAATGCTCTGAATCCGGTCCAACCGGAAATTGCGGAAATCGTCGCGCAATTCGCACCAACCGACCAAGGTCCAGACGTTTCCCCAAAAATACAGGCCCAGCGGCCGGATGCGGCGCCGGCTTTGTTCGCCGTCGGCACGGCAATAGCTCATCTGCAACAAGCGTTTGCCGTCGATGGCTTTGCGGCAAATATCCAGGTTAATATCGAGATCCCGGCGCTGATCGAAGCGTAACGAAAACAGTTTGCTGTCTTCGATTTTATTTCTCAGTTCGGCAGGAATGACCGCGGTAATTTTATCCAGCGCCGATTGTGCAGAATAGCCCAGCTCGGTTCCCGCCCAGGTCTTGACCATCCGCGCACCGACAACCAGTGCCTCGATTTCGTCCGAGGTAAACATGATCGGGGGAATGTCGATGGTGTGCCGCAAGCGGTAGCCGACGCCGGCTTCGCCCTCAACCGGAACGCCGGACAGGCTGAGATCCTGAATATCCCGGTAAATGGTACGCTCGGACACTTCCAGGCGTTCGGCAAGCGTCTTGGCGGTAACCAGGCGCTTGTTACGCAGGATTTGTACAATTTGAAACAGCCGATCGGCGCGTCGCATGGTTTTGGATAGACGGCCAAAGCCTTGGCCGTCTATCGATCAATAATGATCAGGACGCTGAATACAAACCGACGCGGTTGCCTTCGCTGTCTAAAAACATCGCGAAGTAGCCGCAGTCGCCGTCATGAATCGGCGTTTTGGGCATCAGCACGCTGCCGCCGTGTTGAACAACCCTATGCAGAGGGGCGCTTAAATCCTCACCGCCGTTGAAATAAACCACAGCCCCGGTTTGGGTGGGCTGGTAATGCTCGCCCTGTACCAGCATGCCGCTGACAGCACCTTGTTCGGCATCGAAAATAGCTAATTGAAAATCGCCCATTGCTTCATCTTTAAAAGTGGTTTGCAGAACATTTTGGTAAAAGATTTTCGCGCGTTGCAGGTCAGTGACCGGAATTTCAAACCAAGTTGCTACATTATTCATTTTTATCTCCGTGTTTTAAGTGTTAACGAGCAACTATGGTATGACAGCTCTCCTGACAGCGTGGTGTCAGGAGTGATTATCACCTTAATGATTTTTATCGGGCCGAGTCAAGTCTAACGTGCGTAATAATGGATACAATACTGACAGTTGCTGCTGATGACAAAATCCAGTCTAATTAGTCCTATTCGACTAGCGCCTGCTTGGCGTAATCAAAATAATCGCACGATAAATTAAGAGTCGAATGTTGGTTGAAACTACAGGCGCTACGTGTGTCGCGCTTCGGTTTGAAAGGTTATATGCACTTATTGGGCCTAAAATAAATGGTGAACTCTTGATCAAACTAGCACAAAACGACAACGAAATAGCCGGCTGTTTCCAAGTCATGAGGCAGCTTCGCACGGAACTTGCGGAAGCTGCTTTTGTTCCTCTTGTCCGGGAACTGATGACTGACGGCTACCAGCTAGCCTATATCCGCGATGAAACTCAAGTTGTGTGCGTTGCCGGATTTAAGATTTCAAAAAATTTATTTTTTGGCAAGCATCTCTATGTCGAAGATTTGTCGACATTGGAGACTGAACGCTCAAAAGACTATGGCAAGCAAATAATGGCTTGGCTTCGTAATCTGGCGATAGCTGAAGGATGCAGCGCTTTCCACCTTGATTCCGGCGTCCAACGTCATCGGGCCCATAAGTTTTACTTGAACCGGAATATGGATATTGCCAGTTACCACTTTGTAGAAAGAATTAACGAATCCGACTGATCACGCAAGCTTTGTAAAAGCGAGCAACACCTTTAAACCTAAATCAAAGGATAACTTATTCATGCAGGAGCTCTACATTGCTAACAAAAACTACTCATCCTGGTCATTAAGGCCATGGGTGCTGATGCGCGAACTTGAAATCCCGTTCATTGAACGGTTCGTTCCCTTCGGCGACAAGACTGAACCGAACCCGTTCCGGAGCTTCTCGCCAAGCGGAAAAGTGCCGTGCCTGATTGACGGTTCTACCACTGTATGGGATTCATTGGCTATCACCGAATACTTGGCAGAGCAAACGCCGCAAGTCTGGCCAGCCGATGCGTCGGCACGCGCTTGGGCGCGTAGCGCGGTTGCCGAGATGCACTCGGAGTTTCAGGCGCTACGTAGCTGCTGCACGATGAATTGCGGACTGAGGATGCGAATCGACAACTATTCGCCGGCATTGAAGAAAGATTTGGCGCGGCTTGATGAGCTATGGTCCCAGGGTTTTGAGCGCTTTGGCGGCCCGTACCTTGCCGGAAAGTCATTTAGCGCTGTCGACGCATTTTTCGCGCCTGTCGCGTTTCGCATACAGACTTATGAGCCGGTCATGGCTAACGACTCTAAACAATACGCCAAGCGCCTGCTGGAGTTGCCTTCCATGCAGGACTGGTATGCTGCTGCCCTAATTGAAACGTGTCGCGATGAGGAGCACGAGGTGCAGTCGCGAAATGCCGGAACTTGGCTGAATGATTACCGTGTAATTTACGAATAACCATGAAACCCATTTCAAATACTGCATTTTACTGCTGCGGTGTGCGTATGCAGGATGCTGAAAACGAAAATTCCGTTTGCCAGGATGGCTATGCCAAGAATTTCATGGATGCACGAGGCTTGGATATTCTTGCCGCTTTCAAGGCAGAAAAAAATCCCAATGCGGGCAATGTTGCCCGGCATCGGATTATTGATGACATTGTTCGCGCAGAATTGTTGGATCATCCTGAATTACAAGTTATTTTAATCGGCGCCGGTTTTGATAGCCGTGCGTATCGTTTGGATGGCGGAAGCTGGATTGAATTAGACGAACCGCAAATTATCGCCTACAAAAATGAACGGCTACCGATTGGGCAATGTAAAAATAAACTACAACGCATCCCTATTGATTTTGAAACTGAATCGCTGGCCGATAAATTACAGGTTTTTGCTTCAAATAAGCCGGTCGTTATTATTCTTGAAGGCGTTTTTATCTATTTGCCGGAAGATGTAATTCAACAAACACTGCAAATACTTCATAACTTATTTCCAAAACATAAGTTGGTTTGCGACTTGATGGACGAAAGGTTTTATAAAAAATACAGTTATACCTTGCATCGGAAATTCGGCGATTTAGGCGCTCATTTTAAATTTACCCCATCGCAACCGACTGCGGTATTTTTGAATGCTAATTATCAATTACTTGAAAAACAATCCATTATTGGCAAAGCGGTTGAATATGGCTCGGTTAAAGTACCTTGGTTTATTTTCAAAATATTCTTAAAAACATTGCAACACGGTTATGCAATTTATACGTTTGAAGCGGATTATCGAAAATGAAGAAAGACATTATGTCCAAACTGTTTGAAATAATCCCCGCTAACACGGGTATGGAATTACCACCGAAAGTATTTATCGACATGGACGGTGAATTTATTGACTTTGTTGAAGGGAAAACATTAACTGTCCGTTTTCCGAACAAAGAACGCTATAGAAATCCATTCGGGTTTATGCAAGGCGGAATAATCGTTGCGGCTATTGATAATACCCTGTCGCCATTGAGCTATATCTTTGCGCCTAATGTGACAAAAGAAATCAGCACGACATTTAAACGCCCGATTACGCAAAGCGACCGCTTTATTGATGTAATTGCCTCAGTGCTTGAGCAAACATTGACACATATTGTTTTGCAAGCCGAAGTCAGGAATGAAAAAGGTAAATTAGCTGCTATAGGTATAGCAAATTGTGTATTCATTAAGGATAGATAATGTCGCAACAGTTAATTGAAACAATTTTTTCTCTGTCCAACGATATTCGTTATGTTGCGATATATAGCAATAAAAAATTGCTTACATCCAGCCGCTCAGGCACGAAAGGCGCGAGCAGTTCTGAATCCGACAAATATGAAGAGTTGCTTGTCAACCCAACTCTTCTGGCTCTTGTTAAACAACGGGGCGATATTGACTGTGGAGGAGTCGAATTTCTACTGGTTCGCTATGGTAATTTTTATCAATTTGTCAGTCCGATAGACAGTGGGCATATCTCAATCTGCATTGAACCACACGCTGACCCGCTTAAATTGGTAGAACCTATTCGGAGTGTATTAAATCAAAGCGATTTACTCATGCAATGCGAGTGCTAAGCCAAAGTCGGTAACGAAAAAAGTAGCTGTTATAGATAATTTATGATTCCCACGCGGAGCGCTCGCCGTTATGTACAACGCTGCCTATAAATCGTATTAAACGCCCAAACCCATGAAAATAGACAGCCTTGACCATCTCGTACTAACTGTTAAAAACATAGAAGCCGCCTCAGCTTTTTACTCAAAAGTCTTGGGCATGGAGATCGTTACCTTTGGCAGTGGCCGCAAAGCGCTATCGTTCGGTTCGCAAAAAATTAACCTGCATGAACACGGGAATGAATTTGAACCCAAAGCATCGCTGCCTACCCCAGGCTCTGCCGACTTATGTTTTATCACGTCGGTTCCCTTAGCCGGTGTGGTAGAGCATCTGTCTTCACATGGGGTAACTGTGATTGATGGGCCTGTGCGATGCACTGGGGCGACGGGGCCGATTATGTCGGTTTATTTTCGCGACCCGGACATGAATTTAATTGAAGTTTCAAACCGCATTTCCGGAGAATTATGAGCACAATCACCATTCGCCAAGCCGTCCTGACCGATCTTGATGGGCTCGCACCGCTTTTTGACAGTTATCGCCAATTTTACGGCCGGCCAAGCGATTTGTCCGCAGCAACGGCGTTTTTGTCGGCGCGTTTCAATCATAATGAATCGGTTTTGTTCATCGCTCATGAAGGCGCTAAAGCCGTTGGTTTCACGCAGCTCTATCCGAGCTTTTCATCGGTATCGCTGGCGCGGATATTAGTGCTTAACGATCTGTTCGTAGATGAGCATGCCCGAAGAAAAGGCGTAGCCTCAAAACTGATAAACGCCGCCGTTGAATACGCGGAGTCCGGGGGCGCCGCCCGCGTTTCGCTGTCAACCGCGATAACTAACGAAGCCGCCCAGAGGCTTTACCAATCGGCCGGTTGGAAGCGCGATGAGCAGTTCCTGGTTTATCACTTTGCCGTTCCGTCCACGTTAGACAGCTAAACACTATGATCAAGTCAATTGCTTTACTCGGCGAATATACGCCGACTTTTCCGCCGCATATTTCGACAAACGAAGCCATAGAACGCGCTCGAAACCTGCTGGATGTGGAATTAACGGCTGACTGGATTTCAACTGGGAATATCGATCCAAAGTTGTTCGAACAGTATTCGGGCATATGGGTTGCGCCGGGAAGTCCGTATAAAAACATGGAGCTTACCCTGTGGGCGATTCGCTATGCCAGGGAAAACAAAATTCCTTGCTTCGGCACCTGCGGCGGGTTTCAGCATATGGTGATCGAATATGCTCGGAATGTCCTAGGATTTAAGGACGCACAACACGCCGAATACGATCCTTACGCTTCAAACCTGTTCATTTCGCAACTGGATTGTTCATTGGCTGGCCGCGAGATGCAGCTTAATTTTGTGCCGGGGTCTCAAGTAGCTTCAATCTATGGCGAGTTATCGGCGAAAGAACAATACTATTGCAATTTTGGCATTAACCCTGATTGCATTGATCAGTTGAAACAAGGGCCATTGAATATCTCAGGTTCCGACGCCGAAGGTGAAATTCGCGTTATTGAGCATCCCGATCATCCGTTTTTTATAGGGACGCTGTTCGTGCCGCAATCGCGTCCGACGTCTTTAAAGCCTCATCCATTGGTGACCGCTTTTTTGAGGTCGGTAGTTGATCGTGCAATCTAAGATTGTGGTAATGAATTTTTATCAAGGCATTGGCATATCGTCAATTCAGTGCCGACAGGGCAACTGGTGTTTTATATTCACGGTATTCTCGATGCGCTTGAGCACTCCCTTCGCAAATTTATTTTTCGAGTTCGCATGACTGATTCCGCCAAAAACTTAGCCCTGTCCATTCGCGATGGCACAGTAACTGCGACGCAGGCAGTGCAAGCCTGTCTGGATCGAATTGATCGCCACAATCCTGCAATAAACGCCATTGTGACCCTGAACAAGGAAGCCGCGCTGAATGCGGCAAGAGCAGCCGATATTCGTATCGGGCAAGGTGGCGATTTGCCGCCGCTTTTCGGCGTTCCCATTTCCGTTAAAGATGCGTTCGAAACCCAAGGTCTAAAGACAACCGGCAGTCATCCGCCGCTTAAAGATTTTGTTCCAACAAAAGATGCAACAGTTGTTGCACGACTGAAAGAGGCCGGAGCCATTGTGCTCGGAAAAACCAATTTGCCGCAACTCGCCGGTGATGTTCAGTGTTGGAGTCCGTTGTTCGGATGCACGAATAATCCGTGGAATCCGGCATTAACCAGCGGCGGAAGTTCCGGCGGAAGCGCGGCGGCAGTAGCAATGAATTTTTCGTTTCTGGATATTGGCAGCGACCTCGCGGGGTCAATACGCATTCCGGCGGCTTATTGCGGCGTAGCGGGACTTAAAGCTACTGAAAATCGCGTGCCTCGCACCGGCCATATTCCGCATCTCCCCGGCACCGAACGTTCCGTGCGCCACTTGCTGTCGCTCGGCGTACTCGCCCGATGCGTCGATGACCTTCGCTTAGGGTTTGACTGCATGGCGGGGCCTAATGGCATCGATACAGAGATTCCGCCGCTGCCAATTTGTTCAGCCAAGCCGGCAAAAACGCGGCCTTTACGGGTGGCGTGGTGGGATGATTTTAACGGTTTGCCGCTATGCAGCCGCACCAGAACCGGCTTGGATCGTACTGTTCAGCAATTGATCCAGGCAGGAATGACAGTTGAACGCTGCTGTCCGAGCGGTTTTGATTTCGAAGAGGCTTGGTATGCCTACGGCATTATCGCGGGAGCGGAAGTCGGTTTGGGCATGCCGGCCATGGAGCGCTTGCCTTTATCCATGATTGGACGGTTTTTGCCTAAATCCCAAGCACTCGTTCGTGCCTTCGCCGCAGGAATGACGTTCAATTTTCGGCAGTATAACGAAGCGCTTAATATCCGGGAGCGGTTCATCTCCCAGCTGGAGCAGTTTCTTGATTCATGGGATGTCTGGTTATGTCCGGTCACTCCGAGCGTTGCCTTTCCGCATCAACGCCCAAACAGGTTTGGAAAACCGCCAACTGTCATGGTGGACGATCATCGATTGTCTTATTTAGAAGGGACGATTAGCATGGCTGTTCCGTTTTCATTGACAGGAAGCCCGGTCGTGACATTACCCATTGGCGTTGTCAATGGCTTGCCGGCCGGAGTTCAGCTTGTCGGTCAGCGTTGGCGTGACGAGGCGTTACTGGATAATTGTTTGACGATTGAGGCGGTCACAGGTGGGTTTCAACCGCCGCCGGGCTATGCCCCCTTTACCGTAACATCATGAAGCAAAAAGGTGATTCGCTATGATTAAGCAAGTTGGAAATACGGTCATTAACCCGAAGCATCTGGCAACGTGCCACTGCGGGGCCGTTGTGTTGGAACTCGATTTGCCTGACGGTATCGTTGATCCTCGCAGATGCGATTGTTCGATCTGCCGAAGAAAGGGCGCGATAGTCGCCTCGGTTCCGCTCTCCGGCATCAAGATCGTCAAAGGCCAAGAGGCATTGAAGCTCTACCGGTTCAATACGCTGACCGCGAAACATTACTTTTGTTCTATCTGCGGTATTTACACGCACCATCAGCGCCGCTCGAATCCCAATCAGTACGGCTACAATGTCGGTTGCCTGGAAGGCGTCAATCCGTTTGAGATCGAAAATGTGCCAACGAACGATGGCGTTAATCATCCGGCGGATCGCAATGTTTCGTAACCGTTTTGGCAACCGGACCGTATCAAATATTAAAACGAAGAAGAAAACAAAATGCTAGTTGAGTAGGGCGCGCACGGCACGTCCCACAATCGCGAAAACTTTAGTCAATTTTGTTTAAACTGGAGTAATCATTGAAATTCAGTCAGTTCGGTTCCGATAATGGAATAATAGTGATCTACTTTCACGGCGCGCCCGGCGCGCCGGAAGAATGTGCGATTTTCGATGTTTATGCTGTTGTGCTTCGGCCGAAATTTTTGATGGCCTGTCGCATTATTTATGTTTTTATCGGGCGGCGCCTGCAATATGTTGTCACTTAGGCGGTGAGGATGAATATCCAATCTTTTTAGGAAGCATTAATGCAGAAAATTGATCTCAAGAAAAACTTAAAGCACCTCTATCTGCCATCGGCGGATAAGGTGGTGCAGGTAACGGTTCCAACTATGAACTACCTGATGGTGGATGGCGTGGGCGATCCGAATACGGAAGCATCCTACCGGGAAGCGGTCGAGGCGCTGTTCACGCTTTCTTACAGCCTGAAATTTATGGTTAAGAAAGGGCTGCTGGCGATGGATTATGGCGTGATGCCGCTGGAAGGGTTGTGGTGGGCCGATGACATGGCGGTTTTCGGCGTCGAGGATAAATCCAATTGGAAGTGGACGCTGATGATCATGCAACCGGATTTTATCAGCCCGGAAATGGTCGCCGTAGCGATAACGGAAGTCAGGAAAAAGAAAAATCCCGTTGCGCTGGACAAAGTCCGTTTCGAAGAGTTCGTGGAAGGAGCCGTCGCGCAAACCCTGCATGTCGGCCCGTTCGTCGAGGAAGGTCCGACTGTAGAGCGGGTTCATCAATTCATTGAAGATAACGGCTATCAACGCGTCGGCAAACATCACGAAATTTACCTGAGCGACATTCGCAAGGCCGATCCGAAAAAATGGAAAACCGTCATCAGGCAGCCGATGCAATGAATATTGCGTAAGCGCATCTCCATCACTTCAATACATTAGGTTCTTTACGATGAAAATCATCCTCATGCGGCACGGAGAGCCTGTCTTGACTCAATCAGGCCGGATTACGCCAGCCGAAATGGAAGGTTGGATTGAGCATTACAACCTTGCCGAGGTGGAAGCCGACAGCGTGCCGATCGCCGGTTTGCAGTGGCTCGATTCCACTACATGTATCGTCGCAAGCACTGCACCGCGGGCGTTGTCATCTGTCCACGCGCTGGGCCATACAGCATCCGTTGTCGATGCCGTGTTTTGCGAGGCGCAACTGCCGTTTGCTGTTTGGCGCTTTCCTCGCCTGTCGCCTTTCGTTTGGGCTGCACTTTTCCGGCTGTTTTGGTTTTTTGGTTATTCACGAGGTTCGGAGTCAATTCAAGTTGCGAAAGCTCGCGCCAGGATTGCAGCCCGGAAATTGATTGCTCTTGCCGGGCAAGGGCCGGTTTTGCTGGTTGGACACGGCATTATGAATCGACTGATTGCCAAGGAGCTTATCGCCTTGGGTTGGTCTGGTCCTGCCAAGCAACAGAGTAAATACTGGAGTGCCAGTGTTTATCGGTTTTAAACTTAACATTGATAAGTCATCATGGACCTTCTCAAACAATTCGCCCTTTCGGCCGCGCTCGTCGTTTTGTCAGGCTGCACAATCGTTCAGCGAACAGCTCATATGTATAGCAGTGAGGCGCTGTCGCCGCTTTCATTCACATATAAGGATGGCGGTTCAAGCGTTTATTATGCCTTTAGTTCCGGCGATGCAAGCCAAGCTGAAACGGCCGTTTTCTTTTATGGCGGTACAGGCTGTCCCAGTTGGAAATCGGTCATGCCGGGGTATGTGAGCGGCCTTACTGTCAGCGCTCGCGTTTTCGTGCTCAACAAGCGCTTTGTGGCTGACCGTTCAATAGGAATGTTCGACTGCGGTGAGGAATTTCAATTGGCAAACAACCCTCGCCAATGGGTAAGCGATTATTCGGAATTTATTGCGGCACAAATAAACGCCTTTGCATCAAAGCCCAGAAATGTCGTTTTGGTCGGCGTTTCAGAAGGGGCTATTGTCGCAACCAAGATTGCAGGGCAATCCTCCGAAGTGACTCATCTTGCCATTATCGGCAGCGGCGGTTATTCAATGCGCAAATCGCTTGCCACGCTTGCGCAGAAAGGAGTCATAGGGTTTGATGTCAATTCTGGGTGGAACAATATAGTTTCCGATCCGCGCAGCATCGAAAAGGATTGGTACGGCAATCCCTATCGCTGGTGGTCGGACATTATGGACATTGACCCGCTACCGGACTTTCTCAAGCTGAATATCCCCATTATCATTGGAATCGGCGAGAACGATCAGAGCGTGCCTGTTGAGTCCGCACGCTTCCTGGATACTAAATTCAAGGAAGCGGGTAAAAACAACCTGATCCTGAAAGTCTATCCGGAAGCGGATCACCGTTTGAACGGTGATGGTGTTTCCCATCGGGATGAGCTTTTCTCGGAGCTATCTCGTCTACTTCAACGAAACATTATGATCAATCCAAAAGCGGCGCAGCCCTTTTTACATTAAACATAACAGGTCACAGGAGCGGCAGTGCGTTTACATCACATAGCGTTGGCAATAATGATCGTTGCAATCTGGGGATTCAATTTTGTCGTCATTAAAGTCGGCCTTAAAGAGATTCCGCCTATTTTGCTGTGCGCGCTCCGGTTTTTTCTGGCCGCGTTTCCGGCGATTTTTTTCATCAAACGTCCCGATGCGCCGTTACGGATGGTTGTTGTGTTCGGCTTGGTGATGTTCTCGTTGCAGTTTGCATTGTTGTTTTCCGGCATGCATGCAGGAACAACGGCGGGGCTGGCGTCTTTGGTGCTTCAGTTGCAGGTGTTCTTTACCGTTTTGCTGGCGGTGGTGTTTCTGGCTGAAAAACCATCCGTTTGGCAAATTGTCGGTGCTTTGGTTTCGTTTTCGGGAATCGGGCTGGTTGCCGCGAATATCGGCGGCGAAGTTTCGATTTACGGCCTGATCCTGATCATTGCCGCTGCTGTCGCGTGGGGCGTGGGCAGCCTGATTTCCAAGAAACTCGGTAAAGTCGATATGCTGGCGCTGGTGGTTTGGGGAAGCTTTGTCGCTTGGCCGCCGCTGTTGGTTTTGTCATTTTTTATGGAGCAGGGCAGTTGGAATATTGAAGTCATTTCGCATATTTCGTGGCTGACTATCGGCGCGATTGGCTATATGGTGTATCCGGTAACGCTGCTTGGCTTTGCCGCATGGAGTTGGCTGTTTAGCCGCTACCCGGCCGCGACCATAGCGCCGTTTACCTTGCTGGTGCCGATATTCGGCTTTGGCTCTTCAACCTTAGTGTTGGGCGAGCCGCTGTTTGATTGGAAAATAAACGCGGCGATGCTGGTTATCATGGGGTTGTGCATCAACCTGTTCGGCCCTCGTCTTGCACTTCGCTCACGGTCCGTATAAGGACGGCTTTATACTTGGAAAAATAGAACACGGATGACACAGATTTTTACGGATTAACACGGATAAAAATCCGTTTAAATCCGTCTTATCCGTGGCATCCGTGTTCTATTTATAAAATCAAAAAACAGGATAACTTTAACGTGAAATATCTATTCGCAATCGTAATGCTGCTGCTCGTTAACTCAGCCCACGCCCTTGACTGGCAGGATAGCCTGGAGGTTGAAAAGCTGTTTAGTCATGCCGGAGTACAAGGCACATTCGTCCTCTACGATGTCGCCGAGGACCGTTTTATAGGACATGATCTCGCCCGTGCCGAAACCCGCTATGTTCCGGCATCCACTTTCAAAATCGCCAACAGCCTGATCGGTCTTTCCGTCGGTGCGGTCAAGGATGTTGACGAGGTGCTGCCTTATGGCGGCAAACCGCAACCTTATAAAACATGGGAGCAGGATATGGGCTTGCGGGCGGCGATTAAAATATCCAACGTGCCGATCTATCAAGAGCTTGCCCGGCGCATCGGTCTTGAGGCGATGCAGGACGGTGTTGACGAAATGGACTATGGCAACGGGGAGATTGGCAGCGTAGTCGATAAGTTCTGGTTAGAGGGACCGTTGATGATTAGCGCCGTGGAACAAGCACAGTTTCTAGCCCGTTTGGCCCAGGATGAGCTGCCGTTTTCTAAACAGATTCAAGCCAAAGTCCGGGAAATTGTTCAATTGGAGCAGAATGACCGTTGGGCTTTGTATGGCAAGACCGGTTGGGCGAGCGCGGTAAAGCCGAACATCGGTTGGTGGGTCGGTTGGGTGCAAAAAGGCGATAAGTTATACAGCTTTGCGTTAAACATGGACATGCAGCAGGCAAGCGACGCGGCCAAGCGTGTTGAAGTGGGCAACGCCAGCCTTAAAGCATTAGGCGTGCTTTAGATTTAGCAGGAATAGATGATAGTGGTCGATCTAATTGAATTGGAAACGAAGCGTCTTCGCTTAAGACAGTGGCGGCTTGTTGACCGCGAGTTTTTCGCGGCACTTAACTCAGATCCGCGCGTTATGGCGTTTTTCCCTTCGTTGCTGACACGCGCGGACAGTGATGCGTTGGCTGGCCGTTGCCAATCGCTTATTGAAGAGCGGGGTTGGGGTTTTTGGGTCGTCGAAATTAAAGCCACTCAAGAGTTCATCGGATTTGTCGGCTTGAATACGCCGTCTGCCGAACTTCCGTTTTCTCCCTGCGTGGAAATCGGTTGGCGTCTTGCCTTTCATCAGTGGGGCAAGGGCTTCGCGTCGGAAGCAGCGCGGGAAGCTCTGCATTTCGGTTTTGATATGCTCGGTTTACAAGAGATTGTCTCTTTTACCGCGCTCAACAACATCAGGTCGCGGGCTGTTATGATGCGTCTCGGGATGCTTGAATGCGGCACATTTGAGCATCCTCAAGTGCAGGAAAATACCGGCCTGCGGCAGCATAGCTTGTACCGTCTGTCACGCGACCGTTATTTGAACTTAGATGTGCGTTAAATTATTCAAGGAGACAAAATGAAAGGTAGTTGTTTATGTGGCGCAGTTGAGTACGAAATCGACAGCATCGATATGCCTGTCGCTCACTGCCATTGCCGGACTTGCCGAAAAGCCCATGCGGCGCCGTTCGCTTCCACGGCTGGCGTAATGCGCGAGCATTTTCGCTGGTTGAAAGGTGAAGATAAACTTTCATCTTTCGAGTCGTCGCCGGGAAAACTGCGCTGTTTTTGTTCGCTGTGCGGTTCTCATTTGGTGGCCGAGCGCATCAGTCAGCCTCATGTGATTGTTCGGGTGGCAACGCTGGATGAAGATCCTGCTATCATTCCGCAAATGCATATCTGGACATCGCACGATGTTCCCTGGCTTCAATATGAAGCTATTCCCGCTTATCCTGAATGGCAACCGGAGCGAAAATGAAAACACACATAGAACACTATCTCGACAGCAGCGAATATATCGACTGGAATCATCCTTTGGTGCTCGCCAAGGCAGCGGAGCTTGCCGATGGCTGTGATTCCGATGAGGCGGTGGCTAAACGTTGCTTTGAATTCGTCCGCGATGGCATTAAACACAGTTGGGATTACCGGATGAATCCCGTCACTTGCAGCGCTTCCGAAGTATTAATTCACGGCACCGGTTACTGTTATGCCAAGAGCCATTTACTGGCCGCGCTGTTAAGGGCCAATGCCATATCGGCAGGGCTTTGCTACCAACGACTGACGGTTGAAAACGACAGCCCGCCTTATTGTCTTCATGGCTTGAATGCGGTTTATCTGGAGCAGCATGGTTGGTATCGCATTGATGCACGAGGCAATAAACCGGGTGTGGCTGCCGACTTTTGTCCGCCTACGGAAAAACTGGCTTTCCCGATTCTTGATGCGTTGGAAAAAGATTTCCCGCAAATATTGGCCGAGCCCTTGCCGTTGGTGATAAAGGCATTGACCCAGAACAAGACGGTAGAGCAGGTCTTTGAAAATCTACCGGATGCCGAGGTTATCAAGGTTCCGCCGATAAGGCTGCGTCCTCTTACCGTGCGCCCTAAAGATCAATCATGAACAATGCATTTGCCGAACATTTTGCCAAGGACTGGGTAGATTCGTGGAACAGCCACGATTTGCAGCGCATCTTATCCCACTATGCCGACGATTTTGAAATGTCGTCGCCTGTGATTATTCAGCTGGCTAATGAAGCGAGCGGAACGCTTCGCGGCAAAGCTGCCGTTGGCGATTATTGGGCTAAAGCGCTGCAACTGATCCCTGATTTACATTTTGAGTTGATAACGACATTGGTCGGCGTGAACAGCATTACGCTCTACTATCGAGGTGCGCAAGGCCGTTTGGCTGCCGAGGTGTTTCATTTTAACCGGGAGCAAAAAGTGAGCAAAGCTTTTGCCCATTATTCATTGCTGACGGAACCTTTGTGATAAAAATCAGCATCCTGTAGCCCATAACGTTTGATAGCCGCTAAGTAATCGAGCTAAAGTTGGAGTGCAAGCTCTGCTTGCAAAGCAGGCAAAGCCTGCACTCCGGCTCTGTTTAATTGTGGCAAGGCGACATGCCCAATTACACAGACATAAAACCGGTTATTCGAATTAGCGAAGTCCTTATTTCCGAGTAGACCCATGTATATACCTCCACAGTTTGAACAACCCGATATTGAAGCCATGCACGAACTGATTCGCGACCGGCCGCTTGCGATACTGGTCACGCTCGGCTCGAACGGCATTAGCGCCAATCACATTCCGTTGCATCTTTTGCCAACGCCGGAACCGTTCGGCGTGTTACGCGGCCATATAGCGCGGGCAAATCCGCTCTGGCGCGATCTTGTATCGGATGTTGAAACGCTGGCTATATTCCACGGTCCGGACGCGTATATCAGCCCGTCGTGGTATGCGACTAAACAGGAGTCAGGGAAGGTGGTTCCGACCTGGAATTACACGGTAGTTCACGCTTACGGTTCTTTGCGTGTGATTGATGATGCTGCTTGGGTTCGCGCTCAACTTGAAGCATTAACGCAGCATAATGAGGCCGATTTTCCCGAGCCGTGGGCGGTGGCGGATGCGCCGGAGGATTTTACCGAAAAGCTGATTGGGGCTGTGGTTGGGATTGAAATGGTTATTACCCGGTTAATCGGCAAGTGGAAAGTCAGTCAAAATCAACCGTTGCAAAACCAGCGTAGCGTTATTCAAGGGTTGAATGCTAGCGGGCAAAGCGAAGCTGTAGCAATGGCTGCATTGGTCAATTCCGGGATTAACAATGTACGTTGATTAACGCGGTAAGCAATAATTCGGAATATAATGGACGTTAGCTGGTTTGGATGGGGTAATTTTGTTGTATTTGTTTGTATATCATGTCCTGCCGCTCAAAGTTGCCAAGCGGAGCAGGGTTTGCAACCCCTCTTCTAATGTTTCAGCGATGCCTAAACAACACAGGTTACACTCAACCAACGCCTTACGTTTCGGACGGGGCAACATGCCCCGTCCGGCTTGGGCGTACTCGAATATCTCGTTATGCAAAACAGGAAAAGAAAGTGAATATCTTAATTGCGGAAGATAACCAAATCGTCCAAATGCTTCATGCTGAGCTAATGACTCACTGGGGATATGATTTCGATATGGCCTCAAATGGCATAGAGGCTGTTGAATTCGCACAGAAAAATGACGGCAAATATGATTTTTGCCTGATGGATGTTGAAATGCCAAAAATGAACGGAATTGAAGCGACAAAGATCATCAGGAAAATCGCAAATTATTTTCCGATCATGGCATACAGCAGCAACCATGATTACAAAAAAGCATGCTTTGAAGTGGGAATGGATGATTTTGCACTGAAACCATGTCCACCCGATCAGCTGTTTTATAAAATCAATGAGCTATCAGTAAAGCTATATAATCTCATAACTAAGCCAAAAAAATTCGCTATAAAAGAGGTGATGCCGGTGGACAAAAAACATGCAGATGAACTGCGGGATCTTGCTAAACAAGGGTTATGTAAAATAAATATACGAGGAGTCGGTGATCATGACCTGACTGTTGTTGTACATAAGAATGTACCCTACAAGATCTCGAATGATTTTATCGGGAATGGCGATGAGGTCTCTGTTTTTCTTGACCGTTCTTCCGACAGGCCAGCCGAGTGCCACCTATATAAATCAAGCTGCCCTATGCCTGCCATTTTTTTGAGGGATGATGAATTCGAAGAAAAACGAAAAGCGGAGGATGAGTTATTGAAAAATTGTGCAGCAATGGTTGTTAAAAAGAGTAAGCCATAGCGCCAAGCGGAACTGCGGAAAAACGCGCCACGTTAAACTCCGGCTTTCATATGACATCAATCGCTATATCGAGAAATAGGGTAGGGTTGTTTGCCGGCTTCGTCGCCGTCATTGCTCTTGGCCTCGCCTCACGAAAATATCCATCGTTATTTCCTGCGTTTTTTGGCAAGTACCCAGGCGATGCGCTATGGGCGCTTATGATTTTCCTGGGATTGGCTTTCGTTCAGCCGCAAGCGTCAACTAGCCGCCTTGCTGTTGGCGCTTGGATTACGTCGTGCCTTGTCGAGTTCTCGCAGCTTTATCAAGCGCCTTGGCTCAATGCTATACGCAGCACGACAATGGGGCATCTCGTTCTTGGCTCCACGTTCTCCTGGTTCGATCTCGCCGCATATGCCATTGGTGTTTTGGTTGGGGCTTTTCTCGATGGGTTATTTGTCGGTGCAGCCGACTTCGATATCGGCAAGTCTCGAAAGCTGTAGGGCGGATTCGCTCTAGCAATTCGCCATGATCGAAGTCTTGAAACTGATTCCCGTCCGGATTTTTCAAAGCGGGAATTTTTTATGCCCGATTGTATTCGTCGCCTAAAGCGCTTACTAAGGGTGATTGGCGGGAAACCGCTATTGCTTGGGCGCTGGCGCGGTCTCCTCCGCATTCGGCTGAGGCTGGTCGCCGACGTTTTCCAAAACCTCTTGCTCGGTTTTTTTGTTCATAACGATAATAGAAATCCGCCTGTTAATCGGGTCCAATGGCTCGGTGGTGGGACTATAAGGAATGCTGGACGACAAGCCGATGACTCTTAAAACTTTTTCTTCGGCAAGCCCGCCTTGGGTCAATTCGTATCGAGCGGCATTGGCCCGGTCGCTGGACAGTTCCCAATTGGTGTATTTTTTTTGGTTTGTCGGAAAAGGCCGTGAATCGGTATGACCGTTGAGACTGACTTTATTGGGCAATTCGTTAATAGCCGGCGCCAATGCTCTTAAAATTAGTTTGATTTGCGGTTCGGTTTCCGCACTGGCCAGTTTGTACATCGGCCTGTTCTGGGCGTCGACGATTAGGATGCGCAGGCCTTCGGATGTTATTTCCAATTTGATTTGATCTTTGAACTCGGTTAATTCAGGGGTTGAGTCGATTTTCTCCTGAATTTTTTGTTTTAAGCTTTCGAGTTTTTCCTTCTCAAGTTCTTCGGCTTTGTGTTCAATGTCCTCGGGCGTAATCTCTACCTCTTCAGCTGTTTTTCCTTTATCGACCTGACCTAGGTCTTGCGAAGTAATATCCGCGCCTCCGGCTTGGATAATGCTGGTTCGATCGCCGACATCGGCGCCTCTTTCTTCCGAGGATGCTTTAAAAGGGTCTTGAAAGTATTCGGCAATGCCCTTACGTTCCGGTTCGGTCGTTGTCCCCAATAGCCACATCAGTAAAAAAAACGCCATCATCGCGGTAACGAAATCGGCATAAGCTAATTTCCAGGCGCCGCCATGATGAGCATGGCCGCCTTTTTTTATCTTTTTTACGATGATCGGTTGTTGGTCGGACATTTTTTAAATTAACCTTTATTGGCTCTCAACTGTTCTTCCAATTCAAGGAAGCCGGGGCGCATGGCGGAAACGATCATCGTGCGCATATATTCTGCTGTCATGGCAGGCGATACGCCTTTGGCGCAACATAATAAGCCTTTTTGGGCGCACTTAAAGACGTTGCCCGAGGCTTCGACGCGTTCCGCCATCACGGCCGAAACGGGGCCGATATAGCCGTAGGCCAACAAAATACCCAGAAAGGTTCCTACCAAGGCCGCAGCGATTAACTTGCCCAGTTCCGAAGGTGGAATACCGACCGATTCCATGGTATGCACAACACCTAATACAGCGGCAACAATGCCGAAAGCCGGTAAACCGTCAGCGATATTCTGGACGGCTTTGATGGGCGCATGCGCTTCTTCATGATGGGTTTCGAGTTCTTGATCCATCAGTTCCTCCAGCGCATAGACTTCAACTCCGGTAACAATTAAACGCAGGTTGTCACAGATAAACTCTAATAAATGGTGGTCGTGGAGAATTTTTGGCGTAAACACCGGGCTGCTTTTGGGATCGTCGATAATGCTTTCCAACGATAACAAGCCTTCCTTACGTGTTTTGGTGGTAATCGCATAAAAACACAGCAGCAGCTCAAGATAATATTCTTTGTTGTATGGACTGCCTTTTAAGGTGGCGGTGGCTTGGCTAACCGCTGCTTTTATGACGGTCATGGAGTTACCGCAGATGAAAGCACCTAAGGCCGCGCCAATAATAATAATGAATTCAAAGGGTTGAAAAAGAACGCCGGGGTGTCCGCCGCCGCCTATAAATCCGCCCATGATCGCTATGGTGAGGACCAAATATCCAGCAATAACTAACATGTATTCTCTTTTGTGTGGTTGGTTTGGATTGAAATAACTATTTTAATGTCGTTGATTTTACTCTAAAAGGACATAAAGTCGGTTGCCGCAACAGTATGGTTTTAAATTGCCGGGTTACGATACACCTGCATGATTATATAGCGGCCAATGGCGGAACTGATGTTAAACCTGAACGTTGTTTGTTTTCGATTCAATAATCTTAGGGTTATTTTAACTTGAATTTGAAGCTCGGCGATTAATCTTTCGCTGCTTTCATAGTAAAAGCTTCTTACTCCTTTCATACTGAAAAATCGTTCAACTATGAAAGATGCGGGGAGTGTCAGCCGAGGAGCGCCGTGAACCCATCCCTGGGGGCTTGACGGCAGCATCCTTGCTGCCGACATCCTCGACTGACACGCCCCGCGCTTTTTCAAAATTAGACGGTTTTTAGATCAGATAGGAGTAGTAATTGCTTAGGCGCTGCTCAGCCATAGGTCAATTATGAGCGTTCCTTAACATCGGCAATTTGGATTTATTCTCGCAATAACCGGGCAAATTCTTCCGCCTGGAGGGGTTTGCTTTTGATATAGCCTTGATAAGTATCGCAGCCTTTTTTTCTTAAGAATGCCAGTTGCTCAAGTGTTTCCACGCCTTCGGCCAAGACCTTGAAGCCTAAAATGTGGCCCATCGCAACAATGGTCGCGGTAATTTCCATATCGTCTTGTACTGAGGGAATGTCATCGATAAAGCTCTTATCGATTTTCAGCACATCCAGCGGAAAGCGCTTGAGATAGGCCAATGATGAATAACCGGTGCCGAAGTCGTCAATAGCAAGACGAACACCTTGCGCACGCAAATTATTGAGTACCTCGACGGCTTTTTCTTCGTTTTCCATTAAGCCGCTTTCAGTTAATTCCAATTCCAAGCGCTCGGCCGGGAAACCGGTTTCATGCAGCACTTCGGCCACCAGGTTGCTGATGTCGCTGCGGCGGAACTGGTGCGGGGAGACATTGACCGCCAAGGTTAACGGCGGCAAGCCGTCATCTATCCAGCGTCGGCCTTGTAAACAAGTTTCGCGCAGCACCCAGGCGCCGATCTCGACAATCAGGCCGGTTTCTTCGGCTATGGGGATAAAGCTGGCCGGAGAAATCAGCCCTTCGGCGGGGTCCAGCCAGCGTACCAGCGCTTCGGCGCCGGTTATCCGGCCGCTGTCGATGTCTATCTGGGCCTGATAATAGATGCATAATTCGCGCTGCTCAGTAGCGCGGCGCAGGCGAGTTTCCAAAGCGATACGTTCGCGGGCGATAAGGGTGAATTCTTCGGAAAAATAGGCAAAACAGCCGCGGCCTTCGTCTTTGGCCCGGTACAGTGCAATATCGGCGTTATCCATCAGCGTTTCGGGGCTGTCGCCGTGCTGCGGAAACAAACTAATGCCGATGCTGGCGCCGATTCTGACCTTTCGATTTTGCTCGGAATAGTTGTCGTTACTTTGCAGTAATTGAAAAGGCTTGCTTAAGTCGGCGACGATATCCTCGGCGACCCGCGCCGCATCTTCCGGATGAGCAATATCTTCCAGCAGCACGATAAACTCATCGCCGCCCAAACGCGCGACCATATCGACATCGCGCAACCTGGCTTTGATGCGGACGGCGACTTGTTGCAGTAATTCGTCACCGGCCAAGTGCCCCATACTGTCATTGACTGCTTTGAAACGATCCAGATCAAGCATCAACAATGCCAGCTGTTTGCCGTCGCGGCGCTCCATTTCGATGCCGTGCTTCAACCGCTCCCAAAGCAGGCGCCGATTCGGCAGTGCCGTGAGCGGATCGTAATAAGCCAGGTTGTGAATGGTTTCTTCCGCTTCCTTGTCTTTGGTGATGTCGGTGAACGCGGCAACATAATTGGTGATCCGGTTATTCGCATCGCTAACGGTGGTAATGTTGAGCCACTCGGGATAGATTTCGCCGTTTTTGCGTCGGTTCCATATTTCCCCTTCCCAGTAGCCATCCTGTTTTAAGCTATTTTGCAGCGCATGGTAGAAATGGCCATCATGGCGGCCCGACTTAAGTAAAGCATGGGTTTGGCCGATGACTTCTTCCGGGCTGTAGCCGGTGACACGGGTAAACGCTTTGTTGACCTTCAGGATAATCTGGTTGGCGTCGGTAATGGACATGCCTTCTTGCGATTCAAACGCGGTTGCGGCAATGCGAAGCTCGGCCTCGGATCGTTTTTGCTCGGTCACATCGCGAAAGCTCCATACCCTGCCGGCGACTTTATTGTTGATCATTTTGGGGATGGAATACCGCTCGACGATTTTTCCATCCTTAAACTCAATAATATCGAAGGAATGGGCTTCGGGCGTTTTATAAAGTTCGGTGACTTTAGTCGAGAAAGCCTCGGTATCCTTGACTTGGTTATAACCGTACAACAGCTCCGGGCTACCGTCTGTTGCGCCTGTCTTGGCGGCGATAACTTCATTCGGAATTTGCCACAAATCAACAAACTTTTGGTTGTGCAGCAGCCAATTGTTGTTCAGGTCTACAGCCAGGATGGCTTCGCCGGTGGATTCTAATGTGGCCTTTAATATTGATAGGGTTTCCGCTATTTGCAGCATTGACTGATTGCGCTCAATCGCCAATTGCGCCAAGCCTGCATAATGGTCGATCAGGCTGATTTCGGCGTCGGACGGCCGGAGCGGCAGCCGATGATAGACGGCGAAAGTCCCCAGTACGCGGCCCTGGTTATTTTTTATCGGATGCGACCAGCAGGCTTGCAGATCGGCTTGCCGGGTAAGATCGCGAAACGCCGCCCAATAAGGATGCTGTTGTATATCTTCAACAATGACGCATTCGCCGAGATAGGCCGCCGTGCCGCAAGAGCCCACGCCATCGCCGATCGCCAAGCCGTCAACGGCTTGATTGTAAAAATCCGGTAGACTGGGGGCCGCGCCGTGGCGTAGATGTTGGCCGTCTTCATCGAGCAGTAAAACTGAACACAACATATGCGGATGCAATGTTTCGATTTGACGTGCTAATTCCTCCAATACCTTGGGCAGCTCAACGCCTTGATTAATGAGTTGAAGGATTTGGTTCTGTAAAGCCAGTTCGTCAGTGCGGGTACGTAATTTATTTTCGACCGCCTTGCGTTCGGTGATGTCGTCAAAAAATACCAGAATTCGTTCACCGACGATTGCGTTATAAAAAGTTATATCGCGTGACATCCCGTTTTTGCAGGTCACCCTGAACTCCATGGATTCAAAGTCTTTCCCGTCAAGGAGGGCTTTTTCCATTGACCCCATCCAGGTTTTTTTTACTTGATCCCGATAATCTTCATCGGGATAAGCAAGCGGCCACCACGCATCCAAGATTGGAATGTCGTTCGGCGTGTAACCGAAGGTTTGGATAAACCGGTCATTCAGTAAATCGATTTGGCCTTGTTTATTGGCTATACCTATTGCGACAGGCGATTTTTGAATCAGCAGGCGGAAATGTTCTTCACTCTCCCGCAGGCTTTTGAGTGAAATCAGGCTGCTTAACGCTTCGGTAATTCTTTGTGCGATTTCGGTAAATATCCACACATCGTCCGAATCATGAATATGCGCTTCCGAGCAGTGGTGAATGCCAAGTAACCAAGGACTGCCGATCTGCGGCCGAAGCGCGATTTGCAATTGGGATTTTACCGAGAATTCCTCAGTGGATATTGCCGGAACGGCAAGGTCTAAGTTCGGCCCGTATTGCAGGGCGCCGTCAGTTTCAAGCGCCGATTGAAATAGTTCGGCGGTTTCCGCGGTGACCGGGATGTTCATCTCGCGTGCAAAAGCGCCGGGCCATTCGAGACGGGTTCGCTCCATCGGTATGGACCAAAAGCTTGCGTTCGGGTCGCAAGGATACAAAAACCAAGCGCGGTCGGCGTCGAAGATTAATTTGATTTCTTTGAGTACCCCGTCAAGCATGGCTTCGATATCTGCTGCTGTAGAGCTTATCCGGGATATACGCTCCATTATATTTAGGTAACGGAGTTGACGGGCCAGTTGCCGCTCCGCCTCTTTGCGTTCGGTGATGTCGCGCCAACAGGCGTGAATAATCGCTTCGCCATGCACGGTCATCGGCGTTAGCGACACTTCGGCTGGAAACAGGGAAGCGTCGGCCCGGCGGTACACCCACTCGAAGCGGTGATACCCCCGCTTCAGGGCAGTGGCTATCATTTCCGCCGTTTTTATTTCGGATGAGCGGCCATCGGCTTGGTAAGCCGGAGAGACTTGGTCGGGCCTGAAATTGAAAAGCTCGGATTTTGACCGATAGCCGAGTTGGGCCAATGCGGCGGTGTTGCAGTCGATGAACAGGCCGTTTTCTTTGAGCAATAAAATCGGGTCCCTGGAATCTTCAAACAAGTGCCGGAACGAGTCCTCGCTTTCGCGCAGTGCGGCTTCCGCCAGTTTACGTTCGGTAATATCTTGTACGGTACCGACCAGTTGCGTGGGATTACCGGTTTTGTCGTACTCGATGTCGCCATGGGTAATCACCCAGCGCGTTTCGGCATCGCTTGGGCGAGTAATCGCGTATTCCATAGAGAACCGTTCGCGGTCACGGATTATTTCTTGATAATGGTCAAGCGCACGCTGGCGGTGCTCAGGATGAATTAATGTTGCCCAATTGGGAATATTCCGTTTGAACTGTTTGTCGATGCCGAAAATCCGGTCGAGCAAGGGCGAGCTTTCCCAACATCCGGTTTTCAGGTCGGTTACGTAGTAACCTATTCCCGCCGTCTCGTGCGCAAGGTGTAAAAGTTTTTCGTTACGGTCGGCGATTTGGTTTTTCCGTTTCAGCGATCGGTAGGAAGTTAATAGAACTAAGGTGATGGCGCCGGTTAATAAGGCAATGATGACGGTGATTTTGATGTATTGGAGCAGCTTTTCCTGATCGGCTTTGGGACTGGGATCATAACTAAAATCCTGCAAAAACTTATCGTTTTCAACCATGCCGGCTTTGATAAAGGTTTCCGCCATGTGCCGCCAGCGCCAGGGATTCATGTGCCCCAGGTCGATGACATCCGGCATTATCAATGAACGTATTGCCTCGGCTTCAAAGTTAAGATGATCCCTGGATTTGGTTACTTGGTATTTGTTGAGCAATAGATCGATAATTTCTTGCGGATGATCCATGGCGTAATACCAGCCTTCGAGGCTGGCTTGGCGGAATGCTTTTACCCGCTCGGGATGCTGTTTAAGCTCTTGTTCCGTTGTAAACAGAATGTCGCTGTAGAAATCGATGCCGTAGTTGCGCGGATTGAGGACGGTAAATTCAACCCCTTGCTGTTTTAGAAAATAAGGTTCATTACTCAGGTAGGAATTAAACGCGTCTACTTTGCCGTCGACCAAGTCGGCAATTTCATAACTGCTGGGGACAACATGAAGACGGCTGATGTCGATGCCCTCATTATTGAACATCGCGACAAAATCGGCGTCGACGGTTTTATCCAGCAACATGATTTTTTTGCCGACTAAACCGTCGGGTGAAAAAATTCCGGCCTCTTTGCGCGCGATGAGTACAGAAGGGGAGTGTTGGTAGATCGCAGCCAAGGCGACCAGCGGTGCGCCGCGCAAGCGTTCCAATAATAATTCGCTATTGGCTTCGCCATATTGGGCATGGCCTTGAAGGACTTCCTGGACCGGTTTTTTTTCCGGCGTGCCTTCGTGGATAATGACGTCGAGGCCTGCATCTTTGTAATAGCCTTTTTCCAATGCCGCATAATATCCGGCAAATTGAAATTGATGATGCCAACGTAATTGTAGATGGATGGGCTCAGCGGATGCTGAAAAACATGGACATAGCATTGCCATAGCAACTACGGCATAGGTTAGTATCGTGTTGGAATAATCCGGTTTATGCTTGGTCATTTTTTATTATGCGGCAGCTTGCATAAGCCGTATAGGGAACTGGGGGGGGGGGGCAGATATTGCATAAGGCTAAATATGGACTTAGAAGACGTCAAAAGCAGGTGCTTTAAGCGATGCAGGAGCGCGCCCGGGTCGATACAGTCTTCATTGCCTACATCCTTGTAGGCAATGTCTCTAGCTAACAAACAGGGTTATTTATTGAGCAGTCTAAGAATACGATCGTAAATCGTCTGACGGTTAATGATCAGCACATAACTCAATAATCCCAGTATTAAACCGAACAACAGGTTGCCAAAGAAAGAGCTTTCCTGTTCAGCTGCCGCCGGAGTTTCCGGGGTCCATTGGGGTTGTACGTTTTGTACCGCAACTTTAGACGGCTGATAGGCTGCTTTCAGGTCGGGCAAGCCCAAGCTGCGCCACTCATCGTAATCCTGCCATATTGGGTAATCGCGTTTCCACATACCTTTGGTGAAATAGGGGGCAAGGCTCATGCCGTGTGCTTTGGGAATGCCTTTTTCATCAAGGAAACCGTCATAGACGACCAGGCTGATATCGCCGCCTTCGCCGACGCCATTGGTGGTAAACGATTTTTCAACATGGTCATGGAACATCCAGATGCCTTGACCAAAGCTATTCAAGCCGTCATCGGCGCCGTTTAATTCCAGGTCGATACGTTGCGCGGGTACCATGCCATGCACATCGCGCTGGATATATGAACCGGGGCCGTTATCGACGCCGTCATAATGCGTTATGACCGGCTTGTGGCCGTGGATATGCACCGCCATGGCTTCGGTATGACCGTTCAGGACTCGCAGTTTAACTTTCTCGTCCTGCTTCATTTCAATCAGCGATTCCCTTAAGGTATAAGGGAAAGAACGGCCGTTGAGCATAAAGTAATCATCGGTCGCATCGGTGGTGTCGTATTCCATGTTCATGTGCTTGGCGATCAGCCGGGGATCGTTGGCCGATCTGGCAACAAGTTCATGCAGTTCTTTATCCGCCGATTGGTAATGCAAGTCATACTCTCTGGCATATTTTTCCAGTACCGCCACCGATGGGTGACGCACTTGACCAGCGCCGACATTAAGCGTTTGCACCCAGTTGTTGGGGCGGTTTTCCTCAACAATAAAAATGCCCTGCAAGCCCATTGGGATATGAGTGTGCGGCTGGACATGGCAATGGTAATACATGGTACCCGGTTGACGCGGCTTGATTACATAAGTTTTACTTTGGCCCGGCATGGTGTCCATGTTGCTGGTTTGTCCGACCCCGTCATTACCGCTGCCGGCATGATCCATGTACGGATGATCGATACCGTGCAAATGTATGGAGTGCGGCAAATAATGGGTGTTTTCCAGAACCAGCCAAACCACGTCATCCTGTTCGACCCGGATGACCGGGGACGGTGCGCGCAGTAACGGATTGGCAACCGGTTCGTAAATACTCAGTGTGGACATATCGCGGGTTTTTGGCGCAAAAACCCAAAAAGTCGGCTGAATGCCTGGAGCTATATCAAAGGTGGTGGTTGGGTCTTTCATGTCCGGTGAATGACCGTTGAGTTCGGCAACTTCCAGTTTGATAATAATTTTATCGGGATCGCCATCGCCGTCGACATCGTCGGACATCGTAATCGCGTCGGCCGCGAGTTGAGTCTCCATTAATGTAGCCATCGAAATGCCGTTGGTGCCTTTTACAAAGGCGGCTATATCGGCAGGATTATCAGGATTACATAAATGTGAAGCCTGTATTTTTACGCCATCGACGACTTGTTCTTTTCGCCATTCGGGAGAAGTAAAGTCGGAACATACTTCTTCTACCGGCCCCATTTCCACCTTGGCCGTAGGAGGTAGATCAGTGGCCGCTTGACTCCAAGGATGCATAAGGAGCAGAGTGGCGCTCCAAATGAAGGTAAGAAAATTTTTACGCATACAACGACCTCAGAAAAAACATTAAATAAAATGAACTGCCGCAAAATCAAAGCGAAAGTTCATTAACCCGGCTATTTTAACTGAATCTCCGGGAGAATTCATTTTTAACGCTAGAATAAATTCAAATTGTCAATTTAACTGTTCAGAAGACCCTTGGTGTCTTTATAACCCTATGAAAAATATAGTTAACTAATGAAAAAACAAGCAAACAGCCATTTATCGGTAAACGGGGAGGGCATATGAATTCCCAAACAAAAATCCGGCTCGACGACTTGGTTTTCGATAACCGTTTTGTACGCGAGTTACCCGCCGACCCTGAAACTGCCAATACACGCCGGCAAGTATTCGGCGCCTGTTATTCGCGAGTATTGCCGACGCCGGTTGCCAAGCCGCAACTGGTTGCTTATTCCAGGGAAGTTGCCGGGGCACTGGGTGTGAGCGAAGAGGTTTGTCAATCCGACGAATTCACTCAAGTATTTGCCGGCAATCGCTTGTTGCCGGGCATGGAGCCTTACGCAAGCTGTTACGGCGGGCATCAGTTCGGTTATTGGGCGGGACAGTTGGGGGACGGTCGCGCTATTAATCTGGGCGAAGTCGTTAACGGAAAAAATGAGCATTTCACCCTGCAACTGAAAGGCGCCGGCGAAACGCCTTATTCAAGAAATGCGGACGGCTTGGCGGTATTGCGTTCTTCGGTGCGCGAGTTTTTATGCAGTGAAGCGATGCATCATCTGGGCATACCGACTACGCGGGCATTGAGCCTGATATTGACCGGCGAGGAGGTGATTCGGGATATGTTTTACAACGGTAACCCCAGACCCGAACCGGGCGCCGTGGTGTGCCGGGTAGCGCCATCGTTTACCCGCTTCGGCAGCTTTCAGATATTTACCGCCAGGAAGGAGGTTGAGCTGCTGAAAAAACTGTTGGATTACACCATCCGCACCGACTTTCCGCAGTTAGGCGAGCCGTCGCCGGAGGTTTATCTTAAATGGTTTGAAGAAGTCTGCCGCAGGACAGCGGAGATGATCGTACATTGGCAGCGGGTCGGTTTTGTTCATGGCGTGATGAATACCGATAATATGTCGGTGCTGGGTCTTACCATAGACTACGGTCCTTACGGCTGGTTGGAAAATTACGATCCCAGTTGGACGCCTAACACCACCGACGCGTCGGAGCGGCGTTATCGTTTCGGCAACCAGCCGCAAATCGCTTTCTGGAATCTGGGGCAACTGGCTAATGCGATTTATCCGTTGATAGAACAGGTTGAACCTTTGCAGCAGGCAATCAATGTTTATAAAGATACTTTTGAGCGAGGCTGGCAAACCATGGTCGCCGGCAAGTTGGGTTTGAATGCCTACGATCCGGCCATCGATAACGAGCTCAACACCGAGTTGTTGGTTCTGTTGCAAACGGTTGAAACGGACATGACCATTTTTTATCGCAAACTTGCCACGCTGGTCATGAATGTTGAATTGGATGATGACGCCATCATGGCGCCGCTAATGGACGCCTACTATGTGCCGGAGCAGCTAGACGATGACTATAAAACGCGTCTTGGCAACTGGCTCAGGCGCTATATCAAACGGATTCAAGATTCCGCTATAGACGATGCCGAGCGGCGCAAGCGCATGAACGCCGTCAATCCCAAATACGTATTGAGAAATTACCTGGCTCAACTGGCGATAGACAAGGCAGAACAGGGCGATTTTTCGATGGTTAATGAACTGTTGGAGCTATTACGCCATCCCTACAACGAACAGCCGGACAAAGAAGAATTTGCCGCAAAACGTCCCGATTGGGCAAGGCAACGGCCGGGCTGTTCAATGTTGTCGTGCAGTTCTTAAGGAACAGGCATAAATTAACTTACGCAATGACCATGAAGCGCATGAAGGGCATGAAGACTTCAATCCTTCATTCTCTTCATGTCCTTCATGGTTTAAAAATAAAACTTGCTCAAGTTATTTCATGCACATTCCTAAGCGTAGTAAGCAGGAGTGCAAGCTTTGCTTGCCTGCCGGCAATGCGGGCTTCGAATTTCGCGCGTTGTTCAGGGGGCGTCAGTATCTCTGAGTTTTCACATCCCTGGGCCTGGGTTCCGGTATCCCCGCCGGAACGACGGAACCTCGTAGACACTTGTGTATTTCAGAGTCGTCATACCGGCAGGGATGCCGGTATCTAGCGCCATGGACGGTAACTTGGCTGCTCTACCGATATTTGAGTAACACGAAGTTTCACCTCCCTGTGCCTGGGTTCCGGCATCCCTGCCGGAACGACGGTATCTCAGACACGGGGGGATAACTGAAAGGGGAGTCTGCGAATAAATGCCTGGTATTACACCGTCGAAACTACGGTTGAGGTTTTTTCGTGCTTTTCGTGGACAGTGCGTAACATCAATTAATAAAAGCGAAATAAAAATTCGTTTTCAAACACTCAAGTTAAGTCGTCACAGTCGTCTTTTTTTTATACTCCATGCTTTCGACCTCGTCTTTGATACGCGAAAGCAGCTTATCCAAATCCTTTTCTTTGTCGTCGTACATGTAAGTCAGCGTCATCAGGCTCAGGCAGTGAATACCTATGGTTTGGGCGATGGTCTGAATTTTATCCAGGGTAGGACTTTTTTTACCTCTTTCCAACATACTCAAATAAGTGCGGCTGGAAACATCGGAGAAATCCTCTTGGGTTAGTCCTCGGGATTTTCTACTGTTTTTCAATGCCTTGGCAAACGCGGCTTTCATTATTAGTGATCCTTTTGGTGTAAGTGGGCCGCACATCTAGCCAAAATGAATACTATAAAGCTACAATCTATAGTATTCATTTTATTTGATTTCAGGATTACAGGCGTGCAGGCAGTCGATGCCGGACATGCCCCTTAAGTCGGAGTCCAGAAGCCGCGCGGGCTGTAGGGGCAAAGTCGGCGTAGGCCTCGTGTGGAGACGATATAAAGCCGGTTCGCTATAATCGTTTTTCTGTTGGAATGATCCTTATAACCGGTCACATTGGCCGATAAAGTACCGCCGTCAGGTGGGTTGAACTTTTATTCATGTACACAAGATTGAAACATTTATCGCGGCTTGGCATTTGGGCCTTGATTGTTGCCGACCCGGCGTCGGCATTTGCCCGGAACGGCCATTCCGGAGTCGATAGCGGAACTATCGCTCTTAAGGACATCGCGGTCATCGGCAAGCGCGCCAGTCTTGCCTCGGCGCAGGAAATCAAGCGCGAAAAAATGGAAATCGTCGATTCGGTGGCGGCCGACGACATCAGTAAACTTCCCGATATCAATGTTACCGATGCGCTTTCCCGCGTCACCGGCGTGCAGATTCTCCGTGACCGCGGCGAGGGCGCCGGCGTGGCGATCCGCGGACTCACCCAAATGGAAACATTATTAAACGGACGGGAAGTCTTCACCGCCGGTTGGGGGCGGAATCTCGACTTTGCCGACATCCCTTCCGAAATGCTGGCAGGCCTTGATGTTTACAAAACCGCCTCGGCTAATCATATCGAAGGCGGCGTCGGCGGCACGGTCGATTTACGGACGCGCCGTCCGTTCGACTTTGACGGGCGGCAACTGTTAGCTTCCGCACGGGGTATTCACGGCGATTTAGTTAACGACGAGCGGCCGCAATTCTCGACATTATTAAGCGATCGCTGGCGAAGCGAAAGCTTTGGAGAATTCGGCGCTTTATTGAGCGGCGCTTATCAAGAACGGGCTTGGCGCGAAGACCAAAACAGTTTCGGCAATCCCAAGGCTATCAGCCTGAACGGACAAAACGCGGTCGCTCCCAATGGGGCCATAGATACCGTGACACGCGGCCGGCGGGAGCGTATCGGCGGCAGCATGATCCTGCAATGGCGGCCGAACGAAAAATGGGATTTATATGCGGAAGCCCATCATGCCCAATTCAAGACTTGGCAGGACGGTTACCAGTTATTCATGAATCCGTCGGCTAGTTTCGATGCCGCCAGTGTCTCGCTGTTTCCGGGAAGCCGCGATGTACAAAGCATGACCTGGACCAATCCCGGCATTTCCAACTGGGGTTCTGCGCGCGACACCATAGACCGGACAACGCAACTGGCGATAGGCGGAAATTGGAGCAGCGGAGCGCTAACGCTGAAATCCGACCTGAGTTATACGCAGAGCCATAACAACCTGTTTTATTCAGTCATTACCAGCAACGGCACGGCGGCGAGCCTGACGCAGGACGTTTCCGGACTCAGCACCGCACTGACCGGCGCCGGTTTTAATTCGGCGGGCATGGTTTATGCCGGCCGGCCGTTCGACGGCACACTGTGGGCCGGGCAATTGGACGGCGAATATACTTTCGGCGACAGATTGATCGATACGCTATCGGCAGGAATGCGTTATGCGCAGCGCAATGCGACCGATGCGCCGGGACAAGTCGTGTTCTCGCCGGCGAACGTTTCGGCGGCGAATGCCTCCGGGATAACGATTTCCAGCCCTTACAGCGCTTTCCCGGTCGGCAACCCAACGGCAGCGCGCGATGTCGAAGCCGTGCGCAACACCTTGGGTATCGCATCCGCAATCCCCACAAGCAATCCGCTCGGCACTTGGACGATAGCCGAAGATACGCATTCCGGCTATTTGATGGCTCACTTCAAGGGCAATCAGCAACCTGTCGACGGAAATTTCGGGGGGCGCGTGGTTGAAACGCGCGATCAAGTATCGGGTTATCAATCGATCCCCGGTACCGCAGGCATCTCGCCGATTGCGCTCGACAATACCTACCTCGACGCATTGCCCAGTATTAATCTGCGCTACGAGTTGCTAAAAGGGCTGTTCTTGCGCGGTGCAGCGTCCAAGTCGGTGACGCGGCCCGATTTCAACCAGCTTTCGCCCTCGCTCACCTTGAATTCCGTGCAAAGAAACGGATCGGCCGGCAATCCGGCCTTAAAGCCGATCCGTTCCGACAATCTCGACCTAGCGGTGGAAAAATACTTCAATCCGACGACCTCGGCATATATCACCGGATTTTTCAAACAGGTCGACGGCTTTGTCAGCACTATCAGCAATCCTGAAGTCTACGACGGCCTGACCTATCAGGTCAGCCGGCCGCAAAGCAGCGCCGCCGGTACTATCAACGGCTTCGAAACCGGCTATCAGCAATTTTACGACTTCCTGCCGGGCTGGTTCAGCGGTCTCGGCTTGCAGGCCAATTATACCTATGTCGATAGCGAAACCCCCAGCAGCATCCTGGGCCAGAACGTGCCGCTGCAAAACCTGTCCAAACACAGTTACAACCTGATCGGCATGTATGAGAAAGGACCCATTTCGGCAAGAATCGCCTACAATTGGCGCGACACCTTCCTGAGCGGCATAACCAATATCGTCGGTGTCGGCGCGTTACCGATTTACACGCGCGGCTACGGTTGGCTGGATGCTTCGGTAGGCTATCGCATCAACGACCACTTCACATTCACGATTGAAGGCATGAATCTACTGAGCACCTTACGCAGTTCCTATTACGGGGTGGAAACCAGGCCGCAAACCACTTGGCGCAACGATCTCCAGGTCGGCGCGACGATGACGGTACGGTTTTAATGGCGGCGGAGGGCAGCTCTTTTCGTTCCCGCGCTCCGCGCTCATCGTTATACACAACGCGGTTCAAGAGCCGTCATGCCGGCGTGGCACCGGGCAGCCGATGTAGGGCGTGCCGTGCGCGCCTTCTAACGCGGATGAAATCAGTTGAGCGGCCCCAGCTGTTCAACGGCCACTGGGCAAAAGTTAAATCCTGCCGGTCTCTGAGTTCCCCAAGGCGCGCACGGCACGCCCTACGCGAAAGCTTTCCACGCTTGCCAAGATGACGACGACGTCTCGCGGACGCTTGTGTATAACTGAATTCCCATTTATGCCCCAGAGGGTACGCCGGCGCGTGGGAACTATAGTGATGCTTATTTTCGCGCTATGTGGCGCAGCGCATGCCGACGACGCACTGGAGCAATGGCGCGGCAAAGCAATCAGCATCCGCCGGCTGGCGGAAAATGACGTAGCGCGCGCCTATGCCGAGGCTGAACGCTTACAAGCCGAACTCCCCGCCGATGCGACGCCCGCCGACCGGGTGCGGCTACTGAATTTGCTGGCTCGCATCGAAAATTACCAAGGCGAGACCGAAATCTCCGCCGCACATGCCCGACAGGCGTTCGACCTGGCTAAACAGCATGAGGATAAGGCCGGGCAGGCGGAAGCGGATATTACCATCGCCTTGAATGCAGTCAACCAGGGCAATATCGATGCGATGGTTGCCGCCGATACTCACAGCCTGACCATTCTCGATGGCGTCGACCGGCCCGATCTGTTGGCCGAAGCGATGCTTCGCGGTTCGATGATGTACAACCGTCTGGAAATGCTCGAAGAATCCGTCGCCATCGCGGTGCAGGCCATGGAAATTGCCCGGCGCGGCAACGACGACTGGGTGCTGGCCTATGCCTATCAAGGTATGGCCGTTGCTTATGACCTGAATGGACGCCATGCCGAAGCCCGTGACAACTATGCCGGGATGCTGAAGCACGCCAAGGCCGCGCACTCGAAAATACTGGAGGGTTCCGCTTTAAACGGCATGGGCGGGATGCTTGATGCGCTTGGCGATTATCAGGGGGGAGAACGCTTAATCAGGTCGGCAGTTGCTCTTGATCGCTCAGTAGGCGGCCCCTTCTATCTTGCCCGTAGCTTATTCCTGCTTGCCGAAAACCAGCGCCAACAAGGCCGTTTCGACAAAGCACTGCCGTTTCTCGACGAAGCCGTTGCAATTTATCGGCAGCGTGCCAATAAAATCGGGCTGTGGTGGAGCTTGTTCAAACGTAGCGAGATTTACCAGGATTCAGGCAAGCTTACTCAGGCGGACGCGGACGCCCAACAGGCTTATCGATTGGCCAAGGAAATTAATTTCCCGATTTATTTAAGCAAAAGCGCCCGGCGTTTGTCCGCAATCTTTGCCTCCCAACGCGACTATCGCCAAGCTTATCAGTTTGGCAAAGAGGCGGATGAGTTGTCGGCCAAGGCCGCCGGCGACAAGGCAGGCAAGCGCATGCTCGAACTGGCCAAACGCTACGAGAGTGAAAGCAAACAGCGCGAAATCGACAAGCTGAACCGCAGCAACCGGCATCAAGCGGCAGAGCTTGCGCATCGCGCGCTCGAACAGCGTTGGCTATGGACTGTGCTCGGCGGCAGCGTCATCATACTGGCCGGTACCGGGTTTTTCGTACTGCGCCTGAAACGTTCCCATCGCAGGCTGGCAAAGCTTAATACCGAGGTACTGCAAGCCAAAAACAAGCTGCAAGCTACACTGGATACCATTCCCGACCTGATGTTCGAAGTCGGGTTGGACGGCCGCTACTACGATTGCCATTCGCCGCACTCGGATTTGTTGGCCGCGCCTGCCGAACATCTGCTAGGCAGGACCGTGGCCGAGGTTATGTCCGCCGATGCCGCCGCGGTTTGTCTGGCGGCGTTGCACGAAGCCCACGAAAAAAGCATATCGTTTGGCAAGCAGCTGTCGCTGTCGTTGCCGCACGGCGATTTCTGGTTCGAACTCTCCGTTGCCGCCAAGCCAGCGGTTGCCGGGGAAGAGCCCAAGTTCATCGTGATGTCCCGCAACATCACCGAGCGCAAGCAAATGGAAGAGGCTTTACTGATAAGCCGGCAAGTTCTGACCGAGGCTCAACGCATCGCCCATATTGGCAGTTGGGAGTTGGATCTGGAGACAAATGCCCTCATTTGGTCCGATGAAATCTTCCGCATCTTCGGGATCGACCAAGAACAGTTCGGCGCTTCCTATCAATCCTTTATTGAAATCATTCATCCCGATGACCGGGAGGTTGTCAACCAAGTTTATGTCGATTCGGTGAAAAACCGGGAACCTTACGAAATCGAGCACCGCCTGCTGATGGCTGACGGGCGGATCAAATATGTCCTTGAGCGTTGCGAAACCGATTATGCCGATGACGGCAAGCCCCAGCGTTCGCTGGGCACAGTGCAGGACATCACCGAACGCAAGCACATGGAAGCGCAAACGCTGCAACGGGAACAGGAATTCCGCGTCCTGGTCGAACACTCGCCGGACCTGATCTTCCGCTACGACAAAGACTGCCGCCGTATTTATACCAATCCGGCCGTGGCGCGGCTCGTTGGCGAGCGGGCTGACGCCCTGCTGAACAAGTCGCCGTCGGAAGCGAAAATACTCAGCGCCAGTGAAGCGGACAAGCTGATGCAAATGATTCGGCAAGTGCTTTTAACGAGTCAGCCTGCCGAAAGCGAGGTGGAATGCATGGGCGTTGACGGGCAGTTACATTACTTCCATAACCGCTATGCGCCCGAGTTCAACGCCCATGGCGATGTGGTTGGCGTTATTTCCATTGCCCGCGACATCACCGAACGCAAACGGGCCGAAGAAGCGCTGGTTGCCCGCGAGCGCGAATTCCGCACTTTGGCCGATAACCTGCCGGGCAACGTCGTTCGCTACGATAACCAAGGTCATAGGATTTATTGCAATGCGAATATGTCCAAGATGGTCGGCACTGCATTTTCGCATTGGATCGGACAGTCCGTGGAAGATATGCCGCCCATGGTTCATACTATTTCAATAGACCCGTATAAAACAAAGCTTCAGCACGTTTTAGCAAGCGGTGAGTCCGGCGAACTTGAAGTCGTGGTCACTCAAACCTCCGGAGACATCCAGATACATAATATCCGCTTCATGGCGGAACGCGACGCGGACGGCAGGATTATCGGCGCGCTGGCTATCGGACACGACATCACCGAAGGCAAACGCGCCGAGGAAGCGCTGGCCGCCCGCGAACGCGAATTCCGCACCCTGGCGGAAAGCCTGCCGGATAATATTCTCCGCTACGACAGGGAAGGACGGCTCGTTTACGTCAACCAAGTGCTCGAAAAAACCTTAGCCGCCACCGCTGCGTCCATGCTGGGCACGAAAGTCCGCGAGCTGTTTCCGCATGGCGAATACGACGATTACGCACAGTTGCTGGATAGCGTTCTCGCTGACGGCGAGAGCGGCGAAATCGAGAGAATAGTACTCAGTCCGGATAGCAACTCACAGGCGATTCATAACATACGCATCGTCGCCGAGCGCGGCGACAACGGCGAAGTCATAGGCGCGCTGGCTATCGGCCGCGATGTTACCGAGCGCAAACTGGCGGAAGACGCCTTGCGCGACAGCGAGGAAAAATACCGGACCCTGGTCGAAAAAATCCAGGCCGCGGTCATCGTGCATGACGCCGACACGCAAATCCTGGTTTCCAACCCGGTCGCCCAGGAAATACTCGGCCTTACGGCGGATCAACTCCATGGCAAAACCGCCATTGATCCGGCTTGGCATTTCCATCATGAAGACGGCCGCCTGCTGAAGCAGGAGGAGTACCCGGTCAACCAAGTACTGGCGTCGGGCAATGCGCTGAAAAACTGTGTCCTGGGCGTGCATTGTCCTGAACGGCAAGAGAAAGTGTGGGCACTGGTCAATGCCGACCCGGTATTCGGCAACGACGGTGCGATCATCCAAGTCATCGTTACCTTCATCGACATTACCCAACGCAAACGTGCCGAACGCGAACTGGTGCTGCTGAACCGCGCGATGGATACGTCGTCCGACGCGGCTTTCCTGATGGACGAACAAGGCCGTTTGATTTACGTCAACGACACCGCCTGCCGTTCGCTAGGCTACAGCCGCGAAGAACTGAACGGCATGAGCCCTCTCGACATCGACCCGAACATGACGCCGGAGATATACCGGATGTTATTGGACCAAGCATTCAGCATCGGTTCGCAAGGAGCAATTGAATCCCGGCACCGAAGCCGCGACGGGCGCATTTTTCCGGTCGAACTCGCCGTATCGGCGATCGAACTGGACGGCGCCAAGTTCTGCCTGACGATGGCGCGCGACATTACCGAACGCAACGCTTACATGCAGGATCTGCAACGCTGGCGGCATATTTTCGAATATGCCGAATGGGGCGTCCTCGTCGGCAGCGCGGTCAGCGGCGAGCTTGAACTGATGAACCCGGCTTTTGCCCGCATGCACGGCTATAGCGTCGAAGAACTGACCGGCCAGCCGATCAGCAGCATTTTGGCGCCCGAATTTCGCGAATCGATTGCCGAACAGGTCGACTTGGGGCATCAAACAGGCCACCATGCTTTCGAAACCTGGCATATCCGCAAGGACGGTTCGGTATTCCCGGTATTCATCGACATGACCACCGTATTCGAGGAAGACGGGCAAACCCTGCACTGCATCGTCAACGCCCAGGATATTACCGAGCGCAAGCGTGCCGAGCACGACATTGCGCTGATGAGCGAGGCGCTGGGCAAAGTCCATGAAGCCGCTTATATCATGGATGACGACGCGCGTTTTCTTTACATCAATGACGAATCCTGCCGGGCGCTGGGCTACAGCCGGGACGAACTGCTGACGCTATCGGTGATGGACATTGGGCCGGGTTGGACCGTCGAAATGGTCCGCGAGATTTGGCAACGCCAGCGCGAAACAAAAAACGCGGAATCCTTCGAGGCCCACCACCGCCGCAAGGACGGCAGCACTTTTCCGGTAGAGATCAATGCCAACCAGTTCGAATATGACGGCAAGATGTACGGTCTGGCGCTGGTCCGCGACATCACCGAGCGCAAGTTGGCCGAAAATGAAATCCGCACGCTAAACGCCAGCCTGGAGCAACGCGTATTGGAACGCACCGAAGAACTGCGCCGGCAAACTCATTATCTACGCACTCTGATCGACACGTTGCCGATGTTGGCTTGGCTTAAAGACAAGGACAGCCGGTTTTTGGTTGTTAATCAGGCCTTGGCAACAACTTGTTCTCAGTGCGTGGACGATTTGGTCGGCAAATCCGACCTGGATTTTTGGCCGCGCGAACATGCCGAAGCGTACCGCGCCGACGACGCCGAGGTAATGGCGACCGGCCGGCGCAAAACCGTGGAAGAGCCTTTTGTCGATGCGCATGACGGCGTCATCTGGATAGAAACCTTCAAGGCGCCGATTTTGGACGAGGACGGCAGCGTGTTGGGAACGGTGGGCATCGCTCGCGACATCAGCGACCGTAGAGCCATGGAACAGGCGCGGGAATCGGCTTTGGCCGAGGCGGAGCGGCTGGCGAAATTGCGTAGCGAGTTCATGGCGAGGATGAGTCACGAACTGCGCACGCCGCTGAACGGCATTATGGGTTACGCCCAGATATTGCTGGGAGAAAACAGGGACAACGAACGCCAGAGCGGAATGCTGAACGTGATACAGCAAAGCGGCGAATATTTGCTGAACCTGATCAATGATATTCTGGATTTCGCCAAGATTGAGGCAGGCAAGCAGGAACTCAGCTTGAGCGATATCCAGTTGCCGCGTTTCCTGAGCAATCTTGCCAGTATCGTCACGATCAGGGCGGAACAGAAGGGCTTGGTTTTTGTTTGCGATATTGCGGCGGATGTGCCGGCAGGGATACGCGCCGACGAGACGCGGCTCAGGCAGGTATTGCTTAATCTACTGTCCAATGCGGTCAAATACAGCGTGCAAGGTCAAGTTAGCTTACGGGTGACGGTATTGGAACCGGGGCGTTTACGCTTTGAAGTCCAGGATAACGGTCACGGTATCGAGGTTGGGCAATTGGAAGCTATTTTCCAGGCTTTCGAGCAAGCCGGAGACTGGCAACACCGTACCGGCGGCACCGGTCTGGGCTTGCCGATCAGCCGCGAGCTGATCCGAATGATGGGCAGCGATATTCATGTCGTCAGCCGAGTCGGCGAGGGCAGCACCTTCTGGTTCGACCTTGACGTTTCAATGGTTGAAGTCTGCGGGGAAACCATACTCGACAAACAACATGTTACCGGATACCAAGGCTTGCGCCGGCGCGTGCTGGTGGTGGATGACGTTAATGAAAACAGGGCATTGCTGATCGATCTGCTCAGCCGGTTGGGCTTCGAAACCTTTGCGGCGGCAAACGGCAGGGAATGCCTGGATAGCGTTAAGGCTCAACTGCCGGACCTGGTCTTGCTGGATATGGTGATGCCGGAAATGGACGGACTGGAAGCGGCACGCCGTCTGCGCTGTTTGCCGGAATTCGGGCAAACGCCGATTATTGCCGTTTCGGCCAGCGCTTCCGATACCGATGTTGCCGAAGCCGTGAAAGCCGGGGTCAACGATTTTCAGGCCAAGCCTATCGATATAAAAAGACTGATGGCGCAAATTGCCGTTCTGTTAAAACTCGATTGGATTTACGCAGCTGCCGAAACCAAGGCGCCGCCGCAACACCTGCTCAATGAGCCGCTGGTTGTGCCGCCGCTTGAGGAAATGAACATTTTGCATCGTCTGGCAAAAGAAGGCAGTATGCGCGACATCATCCGGCAAGCCGGCCATTTGGAGGAGCTTGACCGATGCTATGGCCCATTTGCCGAGAAGTTACGGGGTTTGGCCCAAGGCTACCAGTCCAAGGCTATTCTGGATTTGGTGGAACGATATATTAATAGATCCTAATTATTTAGCCAGGGATTGACGCAGATGCATACAGATAAACTGAATTTAAGACAAAAGGCGAAAGGCGAAAGGCTAAGGGCGGATGCGTGGAGACCAGGTTTCGCTCGTTCCCAAGCTCCAGCTTGGGAATGCAGTCTTGGAAGCTCCAGCTTCCCGACTCGCGAAGCTGGAGCTTCGCTAACAGGGTTCCCAAGCCGGAGCTTGGGAACCAGCGCAGTGCTTGATCAACGCGAAGTGCTAGCCGACAGTTTCACATCCCTGTGCCTGGGTTCCGGCATCCCTGCCGGAACGACGGTATCTCGCAAATACGGGTGTATTCCGGAGTCGTCATACCGGCAGGGATGCCGGTATCCAGTGCCATGGACGGTAACCTGGCGGCTCGGCTTTTTTTCGCCTTTCGTCTTACCTATTCAATCTGCGGCTGAATCGTTACCAGGGAACCCTACGACATGACTAATAACATCGATTCCACAGCGTTATCGTCCACTGTCCTGATCGTGGACGATATTCCCGCCAATCTGGGCGTGGCGGTTGAGCATCTCGAAACCCGCGGCTACCGCGTGATTATCGCTCAGGAAGGAGAAGAGGGCTTGCAACGTGCCGCCTTCGTAAAACCGGATTTAATTCTGCTGGATGTGATGATGCCCGGACAGGACGGTTTTGAAATCTGCCGTCGTTTAAAAGCCGGTTCCAAGACCCGGGATATTCCGGTGATCTTTATGACTGCCCTGTCGGAAGAAAGTGACAAACTGGCGGGATTCGAGGTGGGTGGAGTCGACTACATTACCAAGCCTCTGCATGTCGCTGAACTGCTGGTCAGAATCGATACTCATCTCAAGTTGAGCTTGATGCAAAAACAGCTTGAGCGGCAAAACCGGCAGTTGCAACAACATCGGCAAGCGCTGGAACAGCAGGTCGAGGAACGGACTGTTGAATTGAGTTCCAGCAACCATTCGCTTGAGGCCGAAATCGACGTAAGGCAACGGGCCGAAGTTGCATTGCAGGAAAGCGAGCGCCAATATCGCTCATTGGTGGAAAACACCCCGGACACGATTGCCCGCTACGATCCAAACTGTCGACGCCTGTATGCCAACCCTAAAATGATCGAAGAGCTGGGCGGCGATGTTGACAAAATCCTCAACCGCACGCCGGCCGAGTTCCCCGGCGGCGACTCAGCCGCCGATTACGAGAAGCGCATCAGGCAGACCTTTGCCGACGGTCAATCGGCCGATTTCGAATTGAGCTGGCAATCGTCCGGGGGCAGGCGGATCGTCAGCTATATTCGCCTGACGCCTGAGTTTTGCGCCAACGGGATCGCTAGCGTATTGGCCGTCGGCCGCGATATTACCGAGATCGACCAGTATCGGCGCAGCATGCATCGTCTGGCTTTTTACGACGCCTTGACCGACCTGCCCAACCGGGCATTGCTGGTCGAGCGTATGCGCCAGGCGATTGGCGATGCTTCCGTATGCGGCTACCGGTTCGCTTTGATGCTGGTGGATTTGGACCGTTTTAAGAACATCAACGATGCCTTCGGGCACGATATGGGCGATCTTTTGCTAAGCGTTGCCGCGGAGCGCTTGCAGCACTGTTTGCACGATTGCGATATGGTTGCCCGTTTGGGCGGCGATGAGTTTGCGATTTTGTTGCCGCAAGCGCGGGAAAACGATGATGTGTCGGCGATGGCCGATAAAATCGTTAAAGTCTTTGAGCAACCGTTCTATATCTCCGACAACGAGCTGTTCATTTCCGCCAGCATGGGTGTCGCGCTGTATCCGGGCGATAGCGACGATATCGATGTCCTGTTCAGGTATGCCGATTCCGCGATGTATCACGCCAAGAAGCAGGGACGGAATAATTTCCAGTTTTATATTCGTGAACTGACTGCACATTCCGCCGAGCGCATGGCCATGGAAGCGGCGTTGCGCTATGCGCGCAGTAATAATGAACTGGAATTGTATTATCAGCCGCAAGTCGACCTAAGCACCGGTCAAATGACCGGAGCCGAAGCGCTGCTGCGCTGGAATCGCGGCAAAGACGGGATGATAGCGCCGGCTAAATTCATTCCGATGGCGGAAGAAAGCGGCTTGATCGTCGGTATCGGCGAATGGGTGCTGCTGACGGCCTGCCAAGCCGCGGTGAACTGGAACACCGGCCGTCCGATACCGTTCAAGATTGCGGTTAATCTTTCCACCCGCCAGTTTTTACAGAATGATCTGCTGGCGTCGGTACGGCGAATCTTGCAGGAAACGCAATGCCGGCCGGAATGGTTGAAGCTGGAAATCACCGAAAGCCTGCTGCTGGATGACAGTAGTGAAATTCTCGATGTGTTGAATGCCTTCGACGCGATGGGCTTGGCGCTTTCCATCGACGACTTCGGTACCGGTTATTCGGCGCTGAGCTACCTGAACCGTTTCCCGGTCAGCCAGATCAAGATCGATCAGTCCTTTGTCCGCGATATTCCGCATGACCTGAATAAATCCGAGTTGGTCAAAGCGATGATTTTTATCGCCCAAGCCCTGAATTTGGAGCTGGTTGCCGAAGGCGTCGAAACTAGCGAACAAGCCGATTACCTTAATAAACACGGTTGTCTTGCCGTACAAGGCTATTTGTTCGGGAAACCGATGCCGTATGCCGAGTTTGCGGCCCTATTGGAAAGGAGTGAGCAATGATCGATTTAGCGCCTATTACCGACAATAGCCCCACCATCCTGATTGTCGACGATACGCCGACCAATTTGGGCGTAGTCGTGGAAAGTCTGGAAAACCGGGGGCTGCGATTGTTGGTTGCCCAGGACGGTATCGAGGGTCTGCAACGCGCCGCTTTCGTAAAACCGGATTTAATTCTGCTGGATGTGATGATGCCGGGACTGGACGGTTTCGAAGTCTGCCGCCGGTTAAAAACCAATACCGACACCGCCGATATACCGGTGATTTTTATGACCGCCCTTGCCGAGACCGAACATAAAATCACCGGTTTTAAAGCCGGCGGCGTCGATTACATCACCAAGCCCATGCAGATTGACGAAGTCATTGCCCGAGTCGGTACTCATCTCAACTTGAAATCCATGCAGCGGCAACTGCAAGCACAGAACACGCAGTTACACGCGCATCGGACGGAACTGGAGCAGCGGGTTACGCATCGCACCGCTGAACTTAGCGTCAGTAACCGCTTGCTGCGCGAGGAAATCGAAGAACGCAAGCGGGTCGAAGAGGCGCTCGCGTTACGTGAACGTGAATTCCGCACCTTGGCCGAAAACGCGCCGGATAACATCATTCGTTATGACCGTGACGCACGTATCCTTTATATGAATCCTAAGCTGGAGCGCACTTTGGGGGTGACCATGGAGGCGGCGTTGGGCAAGCGTTCGGACGAGCTGCACCCCGTCAACGAGATCGTGCGGAGCTACCAGAAAGTGCTGGAACAGGTCATCGCTACCGGTGAACCGGCAGAATTCGAAATGATCAGCGAGCCGATCGGCGGCGACCGCGCCTTGCATGATTTGATCAGGCTTGCGCCGGAGATAGACGATTACGGCGAAGTGGTCGGCGTGGTTGCAATCGGCCGGGATTATACCGAGCAAAAACGGCTGGAGCAGGAACTGGTGCGCCGCGAGCGTGAATTTCGCACCTTGGCGGAAAATTCTCCTGACGCGATTGTGCGTTATGACCGCGATTGCCGGCGGGTGTATTTCAACCGGGCCTACATGGAAGCTTCGGGTATAAAGATAAGCGATGCGATGGACAAAAAACCGCTGGAATGCTGGTGGTTGGTGTCGCCTTCCTCCGAGGAATATACCGCGCGTTTGCAACGGGTGATGGACACAGGCGAAGCGGACGACCTGGTGACGGAAATGCTCGATAAAGAGGGTAAACCGGCTTACCGGATTATGTTTCTGGTGCCCGAGTTCGACGAGGGCGACCGGGCCGTGAGCGTGCTTTCGATCAGTCACGACATTACCGGGATCAAGCGCATGGAGGCCATGCTGCGCAAGAGCGAGCTGGAGTTTCGTACACTGGCGGAAAACTCGCCGGGCATGATCGTGCGCTACGACCGGGACTATCGCCGTATCTATATCAATCCGGCCTATGAGCATCAAACCGGAATTCCAGTGGAAACAGCATGGCACAAGACGCCGGGCGAAATTTGGAAACCGCTGATGCCGCCCGATGAATATATGGCTCGCCTTAAACGGGTGATGGAGACCGGAGAGCCGGATCGCATCCTGCTTGAATGGCGCGACCGTAACGGCAATCTGGTCAGTCATGACATGCATGTAGTAGCTGAATACGACGAAGAACGGCAGCTCATCGGTACATTGGTCATGGGCCATAATATTACCGAGCTTAAGGCGACCGAACGTTATCTGGAAGAATCGCGCGCCCAATTGCGCACCTTGACCGCCAAACGCGAAGAGGCGCGCGAGGAGGAGCGCAAACGCATCGCTCGCGAAATTCACGATGAGCTGGGTCAATTGCTCAACGTGTTGCGGCTCAATGTGACAACCCTCGATTTCCGCTTCGGCGACGCTAACGCCGATTTGCGCGATAAAATCCAAAAAATGGTCGGCACCATCGATCAGGCCATCCTGATGGTGCGCAGCCTTGCCACTCGCCTGCGGCCTGCGGTGTTGAACGCAGGCATTGCTTATGCGCTGGAATGGTTGGTGCAAGAATATGCCGAAAGCACCGGCATTGTTTGCACGTTGCATCTGCCTGCCGACGAAATTTCCCTGGATGAAGATCGTGCAATGGGGGTGTTCCGCATCGTGCAGGAATCGCTGACTAACGTATTGCGTCACTCAGGAGCGCATCGCGTCGATATTACATTACGTTGTGTGGCGAATACCTGCGAAGTGGAAATACAAGATAACGGTAAGGGTTTCGATCCGGGCAATATCAACAAGCCCAATTCCTTCGGTATTGTCGGTATGCGCGAACGGGCGCTGATATTGAAAGGAACGCTGGATATTGAGAACGTGAAAGCAGGGGGGGCGGTATTGAAGTTATGTATACCTATTGAATGACGGGCTAAAGGCTAAGAGCCGGGCGTAGGCCGGAATAAGGCCATCCGAGCGCGTAGCGCGAGGTGGCGTTTCCGGCGAATTTGGATGATTTACAAACAAGAAGAAAAATAAATGGAGCAAACAATATGATACGGCTATTGATCGTCGACGATCATGCACTGATGCGCGAGGGGCTTAAACAGCTTTTCGATGGGGAAAGCGACATTACGGTCGGCGCGGAGGCAAGTAACGGCGAAGAAGCACTGATAATACTGAACAAGGAAACGGTTGACCTGATTTTGCTCGACATTACCATTCCCGGTATTCACGGTGTCGAGCTGATAAAGAAAATCAGGGAACTCCCGGATAGCCCGCCGATCCTGGTGCTAAGCATGCACAATGAACCCCAGATTGCCAAACGCAAGCTAAAGGCAGGCGCTTCAGGTTATATGACCAAGGATAGTTCGCCGAAAGACCTGCTGGAGGCTGTACGCAAGGTAGCCGGCGGAGGCCGTTATATTGCTGCCGATATTGCCGAAAAAATCGCCTTTGAGCTCAGTGATACGGCGCCGCTAGTGCCGCATGAGCTATTGTCCGGCCGGGAACTTGTCATCCTGCGCATGCTGGCCAAAGGCAAAAAAATCAACGAAATTGCCTTGGAGCTTGACATCAGCAGCAAGACAGTCAGCACCCACAAGGCGCGTTTAATGCAAAAAATGCATATCGATAGCGACGTCAAACTCATGCAATACACCATTGCGCATGGCATGACGGTATAAGGAACCGATGTTACGCACTGTCCACGAAAAGTACGAAAAATATCGGCTATGGGTTTCTCGCTGACGGCATCATACCCGGCATTCATTCGCAGACTCCCCTTTCAGTTATACCTCCGTGTCTGAGACACCGTCGTTCCTGGAGGGACAGATATTTGCTCCTCGGCAATTGCTCCTGCATTGCTCTACTACAGGCCATCCATGGCCTTATGCAATATCTGCATTGACCTCCAGGGATGGAGGAAATGCCGCAAGATTGCCTGGAGCAATCGCGGCCCCCACATCCCTGTGGGTTATGCCGGAACCCAGGCACAATGTGGCGAATGCAGCTTACGCAGGGAGCGGTTTTCTATCTACCTCCTGCCCCATGCAGTCGTAGAGGCGCCTATTTTTGTTTTTCGTGGACAACGCTTCTTTAATATCATCCGCCTGCGTAACATCAGTGAATTAGTGAAATTAACTATAAACACGCACATTGTCCCTTTGCTTTTCGGCTTCTAATATTCGTCGTCATTGTAGTCCTTTCCCTACAAAAACATATTACATCAATGTAGTCCTAATCCTGCTTAAATTCAGTATCCGCCGATTGTGCTTATCGACTATATCATTCAAATTAAGAGCGCCCAATCGACCTGCTCAGCCGGAAAAGCTTTAGGCTTCAGGCGATAAGTGTTCGGGCAAATCAAACAGGGTTTATGGAGATACACTGACAGCATACGTTTTCCGTTCATAGTCCCTCCTTTAGGGTTTAAAGGAAAGCGTGGCGCATCCGCCATTGATGCTCAACTGTTGATAATTCGCACTAATCAGGAGTTACTATGTGCATTTGCCTATGTTTTGACGTTTCCAAGGCAGAAATAAAAAAATCCATTAGAGACGGTTACGATTCCATCGAAAAACTGTCCGAGCATATACAGGTTGGCAGTCATTGCGGCGGCTGTATTGGGCGTGTTGAGGAAATTTTGGAGAAGAAAAAAACCGGTAGTTTCTTTTGGCCGCTGAAAACGTTGTAAGCAACGTTCAAACGGTGTTAGGGATCAGGATTCAATCACTTCGGAAGTCGCCTTAGGGTTTCGCCAAAAATAACGTCCTCTTATGGTTCCTTGAGCGGGACGGGAGTTGCACTCCCGTCCCCACCGTTTTCGATAATTATTGCAATATCTCCATCCGGCAAACGTTTCGGACGGGGTTGCAAACCCCGTCCAGCCCCAAGACTGTTTTTTATAGCGAATTACGCACTTAACTATAATTTAAGCCATTAGCATGAAGGGCGCGAAGGCTTAAATTCTTCATGCCAGTCATGGTTTAAAAATAAAACATTTCAAAAATGTTCCTAATTCCAAGTTCCCCAAGCGCGGGGATAGTCGAATAATTACCTTACCGTAGGTAATTCCTTACAAAATCTCGCCGCCCTGTTTGTAGGGCAATTCCTAGTCAAATTCGGGGTGCGCCGATTGCGGACGTAGCCCGGCAAGTCCAGACTACTATGTAGTGAATAGCCGCGCGTCGGTGGCTGAAAACTTATCATACGAAATAAGGGAATTGCCGGTATGTCGAAAACCAGTCAAAAGCTTGCGACGGCCGGCGATTGTCGCATCGATTGTTGCTAATTGGACATTGTTAATCAAGGATCACTGAGGAAATTGCACTATGCAGGAACCGATGAAATTTTATCGAAATGATGAATGGCCTATGTTGCCGTTACTGGTATCCGGCTTGGTTGGCGTATTAAGCATTGTAATATCCAACAGCTTTTCGATGAGGGGCTTGGTCGCTGCGGCTGTTTTGACCGTTGTGGTTACCGGTTTGTATTTTTGGAGCCGGAACCACTATCGCTTGCCGCCGCAAACTATCGAGCAAAATCCGCTTGAAAAATTGCAGCAGGAACACGAGGAAAAAATCCAGGCATTGCAGGATGCGCAAAACGCCAATGCTTTGCTGGTTTGCTCCAGGCACATTGAAACAGAGCGCAAGCACATCGAAGCATTACTGGGCGGTTTGGCGGAACGCTTCGATATATTATCCGAGCGTCTCGGTTGCCAGGATGAAAAGAAAATAGGGCAAGCCGGTATCCGGCTTCCTGTCGAAACCCGGATTACCGATCTGGTGTTGCGCGCCGAGGTCTTGACCAAGCATCTCGACCGGCAGCCGATAGGCGGCGACAAGCAAGAGCAGGGTATAGACGGACTGGATTCGCTCTGTCAAAAAGTACTACCGATCTGGTCGAGTCAAGTCGAGATGGCCAGGACGCACACCGAAGAATCTATCGCCGACTTGGCGCAACGTTTCGATGCCCTGTCGAAACGCCTCGATGCCGCCGTGATGGCGTCGCAAAATGCGGTCGGAGGCAATCACGATGCCAATGGCGGCATTGTTGATCTGTTAAAGGACAGCCAATTGGAGCTGGGCACCATTACCAAAGCCTTGGGCGCATCGCTGGAAGAAAAGGAAAAACTGCTGCGTTCCATTGAAGACTTGTCCGGCTTTACCGAGCAACTGAGCAAAATGGCTTGGGAAGTCAGCAGTATCGCCAGCCAGACCAACCTGTTGGCGCTGAACGCGGCGATCCAGGCGGCACGGGCCGGCGATGCCGGACGCGGCTTTTCCGTGGTCGCCGATGAAGTGCGGAAATTGTCGCGCTCATCCGGCGATGTCGGCAAGAAGATTACCGAAACCATCGAATCGGTCAGCGAGGCGATTGAAGACACCTTAACCATTTCCCGTAAATTCGCCCGGCAAGATGAAGAAACCTTGGGTAATGCGGAACAGATTATTACCTCGGTATTGAGGCGCTTCACCCGAGCCGCGGCCGGATTGTCCGAATCCGAAGAGTTGTTGCGCAACGAAAACAACGCTATCAACTATGAAATCTCCGATGTTTTTGTCGCCTTGCAGTTTCAGGACCGGGTCAGCCAGATTTTGGCCTTGGTCTGCGACGACTTGAATAAACTCGAACAGCACTTGAGCGAACTTAAAGACGAATCGAGTGGCGAAGGCGTATCCCGCTCGGTCAATGTCGAGCAATGGCTCGAACAGCTAGCCAAGACTTACACCATGGAAGAGCAGCTTGCCGCGCACGAAGGCGAAAAAACCGAAATCAAAACCAACCAACCCAGCATTACCTTTTTTTGAGGAAGTAAACATGGCCAAAACAATATTGTTTGTAGAAGACTCCGCCTCCGTCAGGCAAGTGATGAACAGCACCCTGACCCGCGAAGGCTACGAAGTGATTCTGGCCTCCGACGGCCAGGACGCTCTGGGCAAACTGGACGGCACCAAAATCCACCTGATCATCAGCGACGTGAACATGCCCAATCTGGACGGCCTTAGCTTCGTCAAAAAAGCCAAGCAACTGCCGGCTTACAAATTCACCCCGATCATCATGCTGACCACCGAAACCCAGGAAGAAAAAATGAACGAAGGCAAAGCGGCCGGCGTCAAAGCCTGGATCGTCAAACCGTTCCAGCCGGCGCAACTGCTGGCCGCAGTGTCGCAGCTGATCCAGGCCTAAACCGAACCCGGCGTAATAACGCAACAGCTAGAAAAATGGAACGCGGATGACGCTGATCATTATGATTAAGTAAGATTTTTATCTGCGTTAATCATAGTTATCAGCGTCATCCGCGTTCCATTGTATTTGACGATTTAGCCTAAACGACAGGAGCAACTCATGGCGAGTATGAAAAACAAAAAAAAGCCGCCCGGCCGCATCGCCATCGACGGCGAATTGACCATTTACACCGCGCTGGAATTAAAAAACACCTTGCTGGCCGGGCTATCGGAGAACGAAGAACTGGAATTGGACCTGTCCGGCGTCGGCGAAATCGATGCCGCCGGCCTGCAACTGCTGGTCATGATCAAGCAGCAGGCGGCGGTGTTAAACAAAACCCTGAGCTTTAGCGGCCACAGCCCGGTCGTGGTCGACCTGCTCGACTTGTCCGGCCTGGCCGGATTCTTCGGCGATCCGCTGCTGATCGTCCGCCAGCCCACTTCTGAAGGACAACCGACATGATCCCGGACGAATACCTGCAAACCTTTGTCGTCGAGTGCAAAGAACTGCTCGAACAAATGGAACAAGCCCTGCTCATCGTAGAACAGGCTGAAGAAGACCCCGAAATCATCAACGCGATCTTTCGCGCCGCGCACACCATCAAAGGCTCGGCCGGGATGTTCGGCATCGATCCGATCGTCGTTTTCACCCATGCCGCCGAAAGCGTGCTGGACCGGGTGCGAAGCGGCGACATTGCGATGACTACCGCCTTGGCGGCCCTGTTCATCGAAGCCCACGACCACCTGAAAGAATTAATCGGCCATGTGGCCGAGGGCAGCCAACCGCCTGAAGCCACCGAGCGCCACGGACAAAGCCTGATCGAGCAGTTGGAAGCCTACCTGGGCGAGACAGCGGCTCATCAAGACGATAGCTCGGGCGAAATGCCGACCGTCCAGGCGTCCAGAGTCGAGCGCGAACACAGCGACAGCATCATCGGCACCGACCTGTGGCATATCTCGTTGCGCTTCGGTCCCGAGGTATTCAGGAACGGCATGGACCCGTTCTCGTTCGTGCGCTGCCTGTCGTCGTTGGGCAACATCGAAGAACTGGTCACCATCATCGACGGCATCCCAGCCGCCGAACACATGGACCCGGAAACCTGCTACCTGGGTTTTGAAATCAGCTTTAGCAGCCAAGCCGACAAAGTCGCGATCGACAGCTTGTTCAACTTCGTGCGCAGCGACTGCCTGATCCGCATCCTGCCGCCGCGCAGCCGAGCCTCCGAATACCAGCGCCTGATCCAGGAACTGCCGGAACAGGAAATGCGCCTCGGCGAAATCCTGGTCAAATGCGGCACCCTGACCCCCGAAGAACTGGACGCCATCCTGCACCTGCAAGCCCAACACGGTGAAGACGAACCGCAACGGCCGATCGGCGAAGTCCTGGTCGAACAACACATGGTCAGCCCGCCGGTCGTCGAAGCCGCGCTGGAAAAACAAAAACAAGTCAAAGACAACAAAAAAACCGAAGCCAGCCTGATCCGCGTCGATGCCGAAAAACTCGACGAACTGATCAACCTGGTCGGCGAACTGATCATCGCCGGCGCCGGCACCAACATCATCGCCAGGCGTGCCGGCATGGCCGACTTGATCGAATCGACCGCCACCTTGTCCAGATTGGTTGAAGACGTCCGCGACTCCGCGCTGGCCTTGCGCATGGTGCAAATCGGCGCTACCTTCAACCGCTTCACCCGCGTCGTCCGCGACGTCAGCAAAGAGCTGGGCAAGGACGTCGACCTGGTCATCAGCGGCGCCGACACCGAACTCGACAAAACCGTCGTTGAAAAAATCGGCGACCCATTGACTCACCTGGTGCGCAACTCCATGGACCACGGCATCGAACCTGCCGATGTGCGCCTGGCCCGAGGCAAACCGGCCAAAGGCACGCTCAAGCTGAACGCCTATCACGATGCCGGCAGTATTGTGATCGAAGTCAGCGACGACGGCGGCGGCCTGAACAAAGAAAAAATCCTCAGCAAAGCCATTGAGCGCGGCTTGGTCAACGAAGGCGCGGTGCTGACCGACAAAGAAATCTACAACCTGATCTTCGAAGCCGGTTTTTCGACCGCCGATACCGTCAGCAACCTGTCCGGCCGGGGCGTCGGCATGGATGTCGTGCGCAGCAACATCCAGGCCTTGCGCGGAACCGTCGACCTGGACAGCGTCGAAGGCCAGGGCAGCACTATCCGCATTCGCCTGCCGCTGACTTTGGCGATCATCGACGGCTTCATGGTCGGCGTCGGCAACGCCGCTTACGTGATCCCGCTGGACATGGTGGTCGAATGCGTCGAATTGAGGGCTTGGGCCAGCGACGAAGGAGACGGCAATTACCTGAACTTGCGCGGCGAAGTGCTGCCGTACCGGCGACTGCGCGACCACTTCGATAGCGAAGGCGAGCCGGTGCAGCGCGAAAACGTCGTTGTGGTGCGCTATGGCGAGCACAAAGCCGGCTTGGTCGTGGACAAACTGATGGGCGAATTCCAGACCGTAATCAAACCGCTGGGCAGACTGTTTAAAGGTGAAAAGAGCATTGGCGGCTTTACCATTTTGGGCAGCGGCGAAGTCGCGTTGATTGTCGATGTGCCGGGGCTGATGGGGCAGATAGAACACGAAAAGGCTACGGGAGAGATCGTATCGTTCCCACGCTCCGGCGTGGGAATGCAGGGGTAGACGCTCCGGCGTCCCGCAACGCTGGAGCGTTGCAGACTGAATTCCTGGGGCCGGAGCGTGGGAACTATAAAATAGACAAGTGTAGGCCGGAATAAGGCTTTTCGAGCGACAGCGAGAATAAGCGTTTCCGGCAGCCCAGCACACCGTGATGCCGGAAACGCCGGTTTTCGCTAGCGCTGCAACCGGCTTATTCCGGCCTACATGACTGCGTTCCCAAGCTGGAGCTTGGGAACGCGCGAATAATAACGAGAATAACGAGAATAACGAGGATTAAATAATGACAATCATACAACGCATGTTGCTATTAGTGGGCTCGGCCGTATTGGGTCTGGCCGGCTTGGCCGGGTTCGGGTACACCCAGATCGACCGGGTGTTTACGGCAGCTAATTTCAATACCGTCAATACAATGCCCAGCGTGTTGCTGCTTAGCGATGTCGGCGCAGAACTCGCCAAAATCCGTGCGCAGGTCTGGCAGCATATGGCCCAGACCGAGAAAGCCGGCATGGATGAGATCGAACAAAAGATCGATGCCGAACGCGCCAAAATCGATAAGCTGTTGAAAGATTACGAATCGCTGCTTGCCGACGAGGAAGACAAACAACTTCTGGCGGCCGACAGGGCCGGGTTAGCCGAATACGACAAATTGCGCCTTACGGTGCGCGACCTTTCACGCGTCAATAAAAACATCGAGGCGCGCGACTTGGTGATGGCCAATCAAGGCGTGATCGGCAAGGTGTTCGACAACTTCACCAGACATAGTGACTTTAACGCCAAGCTGGGCAAAAAATCAGCCGACGAAGCCGCCGCTATCCAGTCATCCGCCGTCACCTTTTCAATCGTGATCGCCTTGCTGACCATGGCGATTGTCAGTGCGATGGGATTTTTTATTGCCCGCAACCTGATGCGGCAATTGGGCGGCGAACCGGATGCGGCCGCCGAAATTGCCAACAAGATTGCAGCGGGCGACCTTTCTTCCAAGATAGAGGTCAAGCCCGGAGACACCAGCAGTTTGCTCGCTTCTATGCAGCGCATGACTGTTTCAGTCCAAGCGCTGGTGGCCGATGCCGCGGTGCTTTCCACTGCCGCCGTCGAGGGCCGCCTGCAAACCCGCGCCGATGCGAGCAAGCACCATGGCGACTTCCAGAAAATCGTCGAAGGCGTGAACAACACGCTGGATGCGGTCATCGGGCCGTTGAACGTAACCGCCGATTATGTCGATAACATTGCCAAGGGCGTCATCCCTCCCGTCATTACGGACAACTATAACGGCGATTTCAACGTCATCAAGAACAACCTGAACAACGTAGTCAAGATGATGAGCGACCTGTTGGCGCAAACCGACATCCTGATCCAAGGTGCGGCAGTCGGCGAACTCGACAAGCGCGCCAATGCCGAATTGTTCGAAGGCGGTTGGAAGCAACTGGTGGTCGGCGTCAACGACACCGTGCGCAATATTGCCGAACCGATGAAAGTCACCTCCGGCTACATCGACCAGATCGCCAAGGGCATCATTCCTGCCGCCATCACCACCGACTACAAGGGTGAATATCTGGTCATCCGCAACAACCTCAACGGCCTCATTAAAATGATGGGCGACCTGCTGTCCGAGACCAATATCCTGATTCAGGGAGCAGCCGTTGGCGATCTTGACAAGCGCGCCAACGCCGGGCTGTTCGAGGGCGGCTGGAAGCAGCTGGTGGCAGGCGTCAACGATACCGTTAAAAACATCGCCGAACCGATGACAGTCACCTCCAACTACATCGACCAGATCGCCAAGGGTGTCATCCCGGCCATTATCACTACCGACTACAAGGGCGAGTACGGCGTTATCAAGAACAACCTCAACGGCCTGATCACCATGATGGGCGACCTGTTGGCGCAAACCGACATCCTGATCCAAGGCGCGGCGGTGGGCGAACTCGACAAGCGCGCCAATGCCGACATGTTCGAAGGCGGCTGGAAGCAACTGGTGGTCGGCGTCAACGACACCGTTAAAAACATCGCCGAACCGATGACAGTCACCTCCAACTACATCGACCAGATCGCCAAGGGCATCATCCCGGACATCATCAAAACCGACTACAAAGGCGAGTACCTGGTCATCCGCGACAACCTGAACGGCTTGATCACGATGATGAGCGACCTGTTGACGCAAACCGATGGCCTGATTCAAGGCGCGGCCAACGGCGAACTGGACAAACGCGCTAATGCCGCCATGTTTCAAGGCGGCTGGAACCAGCTGGTCGCCGGCGTCAACCAAATCCTTGACGGCATTATCCTGCCGGTCAACGAAGCCGTGGGCGTCTTACAGGAAATGGAGAAAGGCGATTTGACGAAGATGGTTAACGGCAATTACAAAGGCCAACTCGACGACTTCAAGCAAACCGTCAACAACACCATTGCCAAACTTTCGGACGTCATTAGCGAAGTCAACAGCGCGACCGCGAATATCGCCGGCGCCAGCGAGGAAGTCAGCGCCACCGCGCAAAGCATGAGCCAGGCTTCTTCCGAGCAGGCGGCCAGCGTCGAGGAAACCAGCGCGTCGATTGAACAGATGTCGGCATCGATCAACCAGAACACCGAAAACGCCAGAGTCACCGACAACATGGCGACCCAAGCCAGCGGCGAAGCGGTGCAAGGCGGCGAAGCGGTCAGGGAAACCGTCAGCGCGATGAAGAGCATTGCCGGCAAAATCGGCATCATCGACGACATCGCCTACCAAACCAACCTGCTGGCGTTGAACGCGGCGATTGAAGCGGCCCGCGCCGGCGAACACGGTCGCGGCTTTGCGGTGGTTGCGGCCGAAGTGCGGAAATTGGCCGAACGCAGCCAGGTTGCCGCGCAGGAAATCGGCGAGCTGGCTGAAAGCAGTGTTGGAATGGCTGAAAGCGCCGGTAAATTGTTAGATACGATAGTGCCGTCGATCAAGAAAACCTCCGACCTGGTTCAGGAAATCGCCGCGGCCTCTGAAGAGCAATCGTCCGGTGTTAAACAGATCAATACCGCGATGGACCAGCTGAACCAGATCACCCAGCAGAATGCCAGTTCGTCGGAAGAGCTGGCCGCGACCTCCGAAGAAATGAGTGGGCAAGCCGCTCAACTGCAAGAGTTGATGGCGTTTTTTACTGTGGCCGGCTCTGCAAGTACGGTATCGGCAGCCTCCAAGGCCAAATCTTCTAAACCTGCGGCCCAAAAAATGGCGCCGGCAAAAAAAGCGCCTAACGAAGCCGAATTCGTCAGGTTTTAGGAAACGGGAATGAATACCATCGTACAAGTAGCAAAAACGCAGCCGGTGGCAGCCGGTAATTCGGAGCTTGAGGAACAGCAGCAATACCTGACCTTTATGCTGAGCGGTGAGACCTATGCGATCAGTATCCTGCGCATCAAGGAAATCATTCAATACGGCCAATTGACCGAAGTGCCGCGGATGCCGGCTTTCATTCGCGGCGTTATTAATTTGAGGGGCGCGGTGGTGCCGGTCATCGATTTGAGCGCGCGTTTCGGCAAAGCACCGACTGCGATAGGGCGCCGTAACTGCATCATCATCATCGAAGTGGCGATAGGCGAGGAAAGCCAAAGTGTCGGCGTAATGGTCGATGCGGTGAACGCGGTGCTGGAGATTCCGGCCGGTGAAATCGAACCGGCGCCGACTTTCGGTACCAATATCCGCGCCGATTTTATCGCCGGCATGGGCAAGATCAACGGTAAGTTTGTGATCATCTTGAACATCCAGCATGTATTGTCGATGGACGACATGGAGGCATTGGTTTCGATGGGGGCTTCTACAGCTGTTCCGACTGACGAGGTGGCGGAAAAAAATTAGATAGGTCGGGCGGAGCTTTTCATTGCCCGGCATTTTAGAGTTCGGTGATTTTATCGTTCCCTCGCTCCGGCGTGGGAATGCAGGAGTAGGCCGGAATAAGACCATCCAAGCGCGTAGCGCGAGGTGGCGTTTCCGGCGAGTTGGGAGGTGTTTGCCGGAAACGCCGGTTCTCGCTGCCGCTCGAACCGGCTTATTCCGGCCTACATGACTGGGGCGGGACGGGGTTTGCAACCCCGTCCGAAACGTTTGCCGGATGGAGATATAGATATTGCAATAGTTATCGAAAACGGTGGGGACGGGAGTGCAACTCCCGTCCCGCTCGAAGGCACGGCGGGCAAATCCACCCGACAGAATTTTTTATAAATAACCGGAAAATAAATCGTATGTTTAAGAATATGAAAGTTGCAGTAAAACTCGGACTCAGCTTTGCGCTGGTGTTGGGGCTATTAGGCATTATCGTTGCCGTGGGTATCGGCAATATGGGCAACATGTCGGAAAGTACCCGGCAGATTGTCGAAGACCGCTATGCCAAGGTAAAACTTGTCAACAATATGATCGCAAACACTTTAGACAATGGTCGTGTTATCCGCAACATGCTGCTGGTCAATGACGAGGCCAAGATTGAGGAGTTCAAAAAAAACGTTCAGGGTAACCGCGATGACAACAAGAAGGCGCTGGATAAACTTGAGGGGATGATCAATACCCCTAAAGGGACCGAGTTATTCAAAGCCATCACGGAACAGCGTAACCAACTTGGCGGCAAATACGACATTTTTTACAGTTTGCTGGCCGATAAGACCAAAGGCAAGCAGGTAGCTATCGATTATCTGCTGAAAGAGTTTGCGCCTAATAATACCGCCTATATAAAAGCGCTTAGCGATATGGGCGACTTTCAGGACGACTTGATGGTTCAAAACGGCAAAGAGGCCGCAGAGCTTTACGAGTTTAGCCGAAGCTTAATGCTGATTATCGCCTTTGCCGCTTTAGTGTTGAGTGCAGTCATCGCTTGGCTGGTAACCCGTAACCTGATGAAACAACTGGGCGGCGAGCCGGATGCCGTGGCGGACTTGGCTAATAAAATAGCTGTCGGCGACCTTTCCAGTCAAATCGACCTGAACTCCGGCGACACCGCCAGCGTATTTGCCGCAATGAAGAACATGAGCGACACCCTGAAAGGCTTGCTGACCGACACCGACGTCCTGGTCAAGGCCGCAGCGGAAGGCGCTCTCGATACCCGCGCCAATGCCAACAAATACCAAGGCGACTTCCGCAAACTGGTGCAAGGTATTAACGACACGTTGGACGGCGTGATTGATCCTGTCAACGAAGCGGTTGATGTCCTTAAGGAAATGGAACAGGGCAACCTGACCCAAACCGTCAACGGCGACTACAAAGGTCAGCTCAAAGACTTCAAGGACACCGTCAACAACACCATCGACAAACTGTCGCAAGTCATCAGCGAAGTCAACAGCGCCGCGTCCAACATCGCCGGCGCCAGCGAAGAAGTCAGCGCCACCGCCCAAAGCATGAGCCAGGCAACCAGCGAACAGGCCGCATCGGTTGAAGAAACCAGCGCTTCGGTCGAACAAATGTCGGCCTCGATCAACCAAAACACCGAAAACGCCAAAGTCACCGACGGCATGGCGGCCCAGGCCAGCGGCGAAGCGGTGCAAGGCGGCGAAGCGGTCAGGGAAACCGTCCACGCAATGAAGAGCATCGCCGGAAAAATCGGCATCATCGACGACATCGCTTACCAAACCAATCTGCTGGCCTTGAATGCGGCGATTGAAGCGGCACGCGCCGGCGAACACGGCCGGGGTTTTGCAGTGGTTGCGGCCGAAGTGCGCAAACTGGCCGAGCGCAGCCAAGTCGCCGCGCAGGAAATCGGCGAGCTGGCTGAAAGCAGCGTCGAGATGGCGGAAAGCGCCGGCAAGCTGCTCGATACCATCGTGCCGTCGATCAAGAAAACCTCCGACCTGGTACAGGAAATCGCGGCGGCTTCCGAAGAGCAATCGTCTGGCGTTGGCCAAATCAATACCGCAATGGATCTGCTGAACCAGATCACCCAGCAGAACGCCAGTTCTTCGGAAGAATTGGCCGCCACCTCCGAAGAAATGAGCGGCCAGGCCGCGCAATTACAAGAGCTTATTGCGTTCTTTACCGTGAGTGACGGCGGCGCGGCTTCGACAGCTTTCAAGGCCAAGCCGGTCAAACCGGCGGTTAAAAAAGCGGTGGCGGCAAAACGAGCGCCTAACGAAGCCGAATTCGTCAGATTTTAGGAGGCGAAGATGAATACCATCGTCCAAGTAGCAAAAACGCAGCCGGCGGCAACCGGCAGTCAGGGGAATGAAGAAGCACAGCAATACCTGACCTTCATGCTGAGCGGTGAAACCTATGCGATCAGTATCCTGCGCATCAAGGAAATCATCCAATACGGCCAAATGACCGAAGTACCGCGGATGCCGGATTTCATTCGCGGCGTTATTAATTTGAGAGGCGCGGTGGTGCCGGTCATCGATTTGAGCGCGCGTTTCGGCAAACAGCCCACCGCGATTGGCCGCCGCAACTGCATCATCATCATCGAAGTGGCGATAGGCGAGGAAAGCCAGAGCGTCGGGGTGATGGTCGATGCGGTGAATGCGGTGCTGGAGATTCCCGGCAGCGAAATCGAACCGGCGCCCACGTTCGGCACTAACATTCGTGCGGATTTTATCGCCGGCATGGGCAAGATCAACGGCAAGTTTGTGATCATCCTGAACATCCAGCATGTGCTGTCGATGGATGACATGGAGGCCTTGGTTTCGATGGGGTCTTCATCGGCGGCTCCGGCTGCTACCGATTTGGTGTAGGTGGGGTGGTTGTAGGGCGTGCCGTGCGCGCCTTAAGATTCGCTCTCGTTCCCACGCGGCGCGCTCGTCGCTATACACAACTTTGTCCGAGAGTCGTCATACCGGCAGGGATGCCGGTATCCAGTGCCATGGACGGTAACTTGGAATAGACAAGTGCTTGATCAACGCGAAGTCCAAGCCGACAGTTTCACATCCCTGTGCCTGGGTTCCGGCATCCCTGCCAGAACGACGGTGTCTCGCAGGCACTTGTGTATAACGACGAGCGCGGCGCGTGGGAACGAGAAAAAACTTTGGGGCTGGACGGGGTTTGCAACCCCGTCCGAAACGTTTGCCGGATGGGGATGTTGCAATAGTTATCGAAAACGGTGGGGACGGGAGTACAACTCCCGTCCCGCTCGGGAACTCCCGCCCCGCTCGGGGGAATAAATGGTGGATGCGCTAGGCTTATCCACCCGGCGACTAAAAATTTACAAGACTAATTTTAATAACATGAATCAAAAAATGACGGTAACCAAAAAAATGGCGCTGCTGATTTGCTCGGCCTTGTTGGGTTTGGCAGGTTTGTCCGTTTTTAGTTACATTCAAATAGACCGGGTGTTCACGGCGGCTAATTTTTCCAATGTAAACAGTGTCCCGGCCTTGATCGCGCTGGATAAGGCGGTGAAAGCTTTCGGCCAGGTAAGAGTTCGTTTGTTTCGGCATGTGCTTAACACGGACAGCACAAAGACCGCTTTGTACGATAAAGAACTCAACAGCTCCAGGGCGAGTTTGGCCAAGGCGCTGAAAACCTATGAAGAGACTATTGCCGATGCCGAGGATCGGCGTTTATTCGATGCCGATGAAGCGGCGCTGACCGCCTACGAACCGGGCATCGAGCCGGTGCTGGAGCTTTCGCGTTCCGGCAAGAAAGACCAGGCGCGCGATGCGCTGGATCGTCTCACCGCGACCGGAAGAGCGCTGCAGGACGCGCTGGAAGCTCATGGCGAATACAATGCCAAACTTTCTAAAAAGAGCGCGGATGAGGCGCTTGCAATTAAGCAGGATGCCGTGGTTTTGTCGGCGGTGATTGCGCTGGTTGCATTCTTGGGCGTTGCAGCAATAGGCGTCCTGATGACTCGAAACCTGAGACGCCAGTTGGGCGGCGAGCCGGACACGGCGGCCGGCATCGCCAATAAAATCGCAGCCGGCGACCTGAGTTCCCGCATCGAATTGAAAACCGGCGACAATCTTAGCCTGCTCTATGCGATGAAGGTGATGCAGGATAACTTGAGCGAAATCGTTTCGGAAATCAAGCATATCGTCGACGCAGCCAACAAAGGCGACTTCAGCGTCAAAATGGACCTGAACGGCAAAGCCGGTTACACCAAGGAACTGTCCGAACAGCTAAATCAACTGACCGATACCGTCGATACCGCCTTCACCGATACCATCCGTGTCTCGCAGGCCCTGGAGCAGGGCGATTTGACCCGGACCGTGACCCGCGACTATCAGGGCGCGTTCGACCAAGTCAAGCAAAGCCTCAACAACACCGTCGCCAAGCTGGCGCAAGTCATCAGCGAAGTGAATGGCGCCGCCGCCAATATCGCCGGGGCTAGCGAGGAAGTCAGCGCGACCGCGCAAAGCATGAGCCAGGCGACCAGCGAACAGGCCGCATCGGTTGAAGAAACCAGCGCTTCGGTCGAACAGATGTCGGCGTCGATCGACCAAAACACCGAAAACGCCAAAGTGACCGACGGCATGGCGGCCCAGGCTAGCGGCGAAGCGGTGCAAGGCGGCGAAGCGGTCAGGGAAACCGTGGGCGCAATGAAGAGCATCGCCGGAAAAATCGGCATCATCGACGACATCGCTTACCAAACCAACTTGCTGGCCTTGAACGCGGCGATTGAAGCGGCCCGTGCCGGCGAACACGGCCGCGGCTTTGCGGTCGTTGCGGCCGAAGTGCGCAAGCTGGCGGAACGCAGCCAGATCGCCGCCCAGGAAATCGGCGAACTGGCCGAAAGCAGTGTTGCCATGGCCGAAAGCGCCGGCAAGCTGCTGGATAACATCGTGCCTTCGATCAAGAAGACCTCCGATTTGGTGCAGGAAATCGCGGCGGCCTCCGAAGAGCAGTCGTCCGGCGTAAGCCAAATCAATGCCGCGATGGACCAACTGAACCGGATCACCCAGCAGAACGCCAGTTCATCGGAAGAATTGGCCGCCACCTCCGAAGAGATGAGCGGACAGGCCATGCAATTGCAAGAGCTTATTGCGTTCTTTACCGTGAGTGACGGCGGCACGGCTTCGGCAGCTTTCAAGGCTAAACCGGCGGTTAAAAAAGCGGCGGCGATAAAACGAGCGCCTAACGAAGCCGAATTCGTCAGGTTTTAGGCGTAGGCCGGAATAAGACCATCCAAGCGCGTAGCGCGAGGTGGCGTTTCCGGCGAATTCGGGAGGTGTTTGCCGGAAACGCTTTTCTCGCTAACGCTCGAAAAGCCTTATTCCGGCCTACGGGACTACGGGACTGGTCGGAATAAGGCTTTTCTATCGTTCCCACGCCGGAGCGTGGGAACGATAATTCGCTCTCGTTCCCACGGGCTCCGTGGGAATGCAGTGAAGCCTGTCCTGAACTCCGTCGAAGGACTCCAGCGTTGCGGGGCGAGGTATTTAACCTAAACCGATTTTAACAATGAAATAAAAAAATATGAGTCAGGCAATAATAAAAACAACAACTGTACACAAAGCTATATTGCTATCCGGTATGCTGCTGGCGCAAAACGCCCCTGCCGCGGAACCGCAGTATTTGGGGCAAATCAACGATCACCTGCGCATCACCGGCGATATGCGCATTCGCTACGAAAACTGGGATTTTTTCGACCCGGCAACTGCGACTCCCCATGAAAATAGCTACGATTTCGTCGGTCACCGCATCCGTTTGGGCGCATTGCTGACCAGCTCGTATGTCGACGGTTTTGTGCAGGGCGAATACTCCGGGCTATACGGTTTGCCGGACAATGCCACGGTTGCCCCCGCCGGCGCTTTGGGTACCGGGGCAAGCTATTACAACGACAGCGCCGCCACCGTCGCCGATGTGCATTTAAAACAAGCGTATCTCAGTTTTAAAGGCGATCCGTTCGGCTTGGCCGGGTTACGTTTAAAACTGGGCCGTTATGAAATGGCCGACGGCCTGGAATACAAAACAGGCAACGCCAAGTTCGACGGCCTGAAAACCACGCGCGTCTCGCAACGCCTGTTGGGGCCGTTCGACTTTACTTACGCCACCCGTAATTTCGACGGCGGCCATCTGGCTTACGACCAACCGGCCTATAACTTGACCGTGGCTGCCAGCCACCCCACTCAAGGCGGTTTCAATATCCGCGGCCAGGATGACATCAGCCATATCGATGTATTTTATGCGGCGTTGACCGGCAAAAAAGATGTGCTGCTGCCCGGTACTGAGCAGCGCTTGTTCTACATCTACTATGGCGATGACCGCAATGCTCAGGTCGTCGACAACCGGGCAGCCGCCTTACGGCCCAACCTGAACCAGCAAAGCTTGCGCTTGCATACTATCGGCAGCCATTGGCTGGGTGTCTGGAAAACAGGTGCCGGCAGCGTCGACGGTTTGTTGTGGGGCGCTTACCAATTCGGCGATTGGGCCGGATTGAACCATCAAGCCGGCGCAATCGATGCCGAACTCGGCTATCAATGGGACGACGTGCCGCTCAAACCCTGGATCAGGGCCGTTTATTTTCGCAGCTCCGGCGACAGCAACGCCGGGAACGGCAGCCATGGCACTTTTTTTCAAATGCTGCCGACCGGCCGGCCGTTTGCCAAATTCCCGTTTTATAACCTGATGAATATTCAGGACGCTTTTGCGCAATTCATCGTCATTCCCACCGAGACCACCAAAGTCGCTGTTGACGTACACCATCTGTCGTTGGATTCCAGCCAGGATTTGTTTTACAGCGGCGCGGGCGCAACCTTGCGTTCCGGTTCGTTCGGCTATGCGGGCCGTAATGCCGGAGGCGCAAGCGACATAGGTCAACTGGTCGACATCGGTTTCAGCCATCAGCTTAACCCGTATTTTTCCTGGAATGTCTATTACGGCCATGTGTTCGGCGGCGAGGTATTAAAAAATGTGTACGGTAAGCAGGCCGACGCCGATTACGGCTTTGTGGAATTGAACGCGGCGTTTTAACAAGACCGTGTTGGGGACGAAGTGAAGACATTAACGGTATGGCGTAGGCCGGAATAAGACCATCCAAGCGCGTAGCGCGAGGTGGCGTTTCACGTCAGGCTATCCTGCCTGACGCCCTTCGGGTCAATGCAAATCTGTTCCAGACAGATTTGTCCGGCGAATTCGGGAGGTGTTTGCCGGAAACGCTTTTCTCGCTAACGCTCGAAAAGCCTTATTCCGGCCTACGGGACTAACTAGATGCCAGGTTTTCAGAACAAAAGTAGAAACAGGGGAATTAAAATGTTTAAGCATATGAAAATCGCAGTAAAACTAGGGCTCAGCTTTGGCTTGATATTAATCTTGTTAAGCTTGATCGTCGTACTCGGCCTGAGCAATATGGGGCAACTGAGCGACAATGCCGACAGTATGGTGGATAACCATAAAAAAGTGGCCTTGATCGATCAAATGTCGATTGCCACTTTCGACAACGGCCGGCAAATCCGCAACCTGTTGCTGGTGGATGACGAAGCGAAGATAGCCGACTTTAAGGCGATTATCCGGAAAAACCGCGACGAAAACACAGCCCGGATGCAGCCGCTAAAAGAGACGGTGAGAAGCGAAAAAGGCAAAAAGCTGCTGGCCGATGTAGAGGAACAGGGAAACGCGCTCGACAAGAAATATGAGCCTTTGTATACCCTGCTCGCGGATAAGAAAAACGGCAAGGCTGCTGCGAACGAATACTTGCAAAAAGAATTTGCGCCCACCAATACGCTCTACGTCAAAGCACTCAATGCATTGGGCGAACATCAGTCGGCGAATGTAAAAAAATACGCCGAAGAAGGCCGCGTTTTGTACGAGCAAAGCCGCTTGTGGTTATCGATTATCGGCTTTTCGGCACTGTTAATAGGTATGCTGGTTGCCTGGCTGATTACCCGCAACCTGATGAAGCAATTGGGCGGCGAGCCGGACGCGGTAGCGGACATCGCCAACAAGATCGCAGCCGGCGATCTGAGCGCTAACATCGAACTCAAATCCGGCGACACCAACAGTGTGTTCTACTCGATGAAGGCGATGCAGGACAACCTGACTAAAATTGTCTCGGAAATCACGGCTATTGTGGCATCCGCCAATAAAGGCGATTTCAGCACCAAGATGGACCTGAACGGCAAGGCCGGTTACACCAAGGAACTGTCCGAACTGCTGAACCAGTTATCCGACACCGTCGACACCGCTTTCAAAGATACCATCCAAGTCTCGGAGGCCCTGGAGCAAGGCGACTTGACCCAAATTGTCACCCGCGACTACCAAGGCGCTTTCGACCAAGTCAAGCAAAGCCTCAACAACACCGTCGCCAAACTGTCGCAGGTCATCAGCGAAGTGAATGGCGCCGCCGCCAATATCGCCGGGGCCAGCGAAGAAGTCAGCGCCACCGCGCAAAGCATGAGCCAGGCCACCAGCGAACAGGCCGCATCGGTCGAAGAAACCAGCGCATCGATCGAACAGATGTCGGCGTCGATCGACCAAAACACCGAAAACGCCAAAGTGACCGACGGCATGGCGGCCCAGGCCAGTGCTGAAGCGGTGCAAGGCGGCGAAGCGGTTAAACAGACGGTTGGCGCAATGAAGAGCATCGCCGGAAAAATCGGCATCATCGACGATATCGCTTACCAAACCAATTTGCTGGCTTTGAATGCGGCGATAGAAGCGGCCCGTGCCGGCGAACACGGCCGCGGCTTTGCGGTCGTTGCGGCCGAAGTGCGCAAGCTGGCGGAACGCAGCCAGGTTGCCGCCCAGGAAATCGGCGAACTGGCCGAAAGCAGTGTTGCCATGGCCGAAAGCGCCGGCAAGCTGCTGGATAACATCGTGCCTTCGATCAAGAAGACCTCCGATTTGGTGCAGGAAATCGCGGCGGCCTCCGAAGAGCAGTCGTCAGGCGTCGGCCAAATCAATTCCGCGATGGATCAGTTGAACCGGATCACCCAGCAGAACGCCAGTTCATCGGAAGAATTGGCCGCGACCTCCGAAGAGATGAGCGGACAGGCCATGCAATTGCAAGAGCTTATTGCGTTTTTTACCGTGAGTGACGGCGGCGCGGCTTCGGCAGCTTTCAAGGCTAAACCGGCGGTTAAAAAAGCGGCGGCGATAAAACGAGCGCCTAACGAAGCCGAATTCGTCAGGTTTTAGGTGCAATTTGTAGTTTATATCGTTCCCACGCTCCAGCGTGGGAATGCAGTTAGGGACGCTCCAGCGTCCCGATCCATTGAACTGCCGCCTTAAAGACAAGTCCTGAAGCGGACACGCCGCACTTCATGGTTCTGAATACCATAAAGGAAGCCGACGCTGGAGCGTCCGAGACTGCATTCCCACGCCGGAGCGTGGGAACGATAAATGGTTCTGAACACCATAAAGGAAGCCGACGCTGGAGCGTCTGAGACTGCATTCCCACGCCGGAGCGTGGGAACGATAAACGATAAAAAAAGCGGCGGCGATAAAACGAGCGCCTAACGAAGCCGAATTAGTCAGGTTTTAGGTGCAAATTTATAGTTCCCATGAGGGTTATTGAAACGTTAGGAACGGGGGGCAACCCGCCCCGCTCAACGATTTTAGCTAAGTGAAACGAGACAAGAATGCTACGAAATGGGTACTTTACAAGGTTAGTTATTGATATTTTTCAAGTATATAAAGCGATCAGGATAGCGTCGCAATAAATAGATGCCGGCATATAGATAACGGCACACCGTGTTCATGAAACACAATCGATAGCTTAGGCAAAAAAATAAGTAACTATGAAAAACAACCAACCGATAACGCAAAACGAAGTTCACTTCTCAGAAGATGACAAGCTGGTTTCTACTACCGACCTAAAAGGCATTATTACCAGCGTCAGTCCGGCATTCATCAGCATAAGCGGCTTTAGCGAGCAGGAGTTAGTAGGGCAGAGCCACAATATCGTGCGTCATCCCGATATGCCGATGCAAGCCTTCAAATCGCTGTGGACTACTGTCAAGGCCGGCCGCACCTGGAACGGCCGGGTCAAGAACCGTTGCAAAAACGGCGATTATTATTGGGTGGATGCCCATGTGTCGCCGATTTTTAATGACGGGGATATCGTCGGTTACCGCTCGTTACGCTTCAAGCCGTCACGCGCTCAAGTCGACGAGGCGGGCAAGCTGTATGCCGACGTCAACGCCGGGCGTATCAAAGACCCGTTCGAACCAGGGAAACTCAAAGCGTTGTTAAGCAATATCAAGCTGTGGCAAAAACTGACGATATTGGCGCTGCTGGCAGTGATGATGTTTATCGTACCGAGTTGGCTGATGATGATACGCGCCAATGAAGAAGTAGCATTCGCTGCCCGTGAAAAACAGGGGGTCGAATATGATCGAGAAATCATAAAACTGGTGCAATTGGTTCAACAGCACCGCGGCTTGTCTAACATGGTGTTATCCGGCGACGCGAGCAGTGCCGGCAAATGGGAAGCCAAACGTAGCGAGATCAACGAGCAGCTCAAAGTAGTTAACGCGGTCGACAGCAGATTGTCCGGGCTGGGTTTGACCGGACATTGGCAAGCAGTGCGTGGAGAATGGGAGCAACTGGCGGCCACGGTCGCCGGGCTGGATGCCAAAGCCAGTGTTTCGCAACATACTGTGTTAATTGAAAAAATTCTCGTTTTTAAGCGAGAGCTAAGCGATGTATCGAACTTGGTTTTGGATCCGGAAGTCGATACCTATTACATGATGGCGGTTGCAATAAACCAGCTTCCGGACATGACGGAGCTATTGGGACAACTGAGAGCAAAAGGCGCGGGTATCCTGGTCAAAAAAACCATTAGCCCCGAAGAAAAAGCGGCTCTTCAGCAAGTCGCCTTAGCACTAAGAAAAAGTCAGGTTCTGGTTGATGAAAGTGCCGCAAAAATATCCGTAGCCGATGAGTCATTAAGGGCCGATAGCCGCAAAATGACTAATGATACTGATCAAATCATTAATTTGATTGAAGAGAAAATCATCAATCCCACGACGTTGGAATTTTCCAGTAAAGAATTTTTTGCTGCGCTAACAGCAACCATCGACCAGCGCTTTGCGGCTTCCGATAGATTCAGTAACGCACTAACCAATGCATTGGACGCCCGTATCCAGCGCATCCATGGCACCAGAAATTCCGTTCTGGCCGTGGTGCTGAGTTTGTTTGCAATATTTTTGGTTATGAGCTGGTTTATTGCCCGCGGCATTTTGCGTCCGGTTTCGGCGATAGTCGGGGCGATGGATAAACTCGGACACGGCGAAATGCCGCCACGCGACGATAGCGATTACGGCGTGGAGTTCAATCAGCTCAAGGAAGGCATGAACTTGGTGGTTTTAGGGATACAGGCATTAATTGTCGACTCCATTATATTGTCCGAGGCTGCGGTCGAAGGCAAGCTGGCTACCCGCGCCGATCCCGAAAAGCACTTGGGCGATTACCGTAAGATCATCGCCGGCTTTAATGCGACGTTGGATAGTATTGTTTTGCCGCTCAACGAAGCGGCCGATGTGCTGAATCGGGTCGAGCAGGGCGACCTGACTCAAACCGTCAACGGCGATTATCAAGGCCAAATCGGCGACTTCAAGGACACCGTCAACAACACCATTGCCAAACTATCGCAAACCATCGGCGAAGTCATCGGCGCTGCCGACCAGCTCGGTAACGCTTCCGAGCAGATCAGCGCTACCGCGCAATCGCTGTCGCAAGCCACTAGCGAACAGGCCGCCAGCGTCGAGGAGACCAGGGCTTCCATCGAACAGATGTCGGCGTCGATCGAGCAAAACACCGAGAACGCCAAAGTGACCGACGGCATGGCGGCGCAGGCCAGCAGTGAAGCGGTACAAGGCGGCGAAGCGGTTAAAGAAACGGTCAGTGCCATGAAAAGCATTGCCGGAAAAGTCGGCATCATTGATGACATTGCCTACCAAACCAATCTATTGGCGTTGAATGCGGCGATTGAGGCGGCCCGCGCCGGTGTGCATGGGCGGGGCTTTGCGGTGGTGGCGGCCGAGGTGCGTAAATTGGCCGAACGTAGTCAAATCGCAGCCCAGGAAATCGGCGAACTGGCTGAAACCAGTGTCGGTATGGCCGAAACAGCCGGTAATCTGTTGAACACCATCGTACCGTCGATCAAGAAGACCTCCGATTTGGTGCAGGAAATTGCAACATCTTCTGAAGAACAGTCGTCAGGCGTCGGCCAAATCAGTACTGCAATGGATCAGTTGAACCGGATCACCCAGCACAATGCCAGTTCCTCGGAACAGTTGGCTGCGACCTCGGAAGAGATGAGCGCGCAAGCGGTGCAACTGCAAGAGCTGATGGCCTTTTTTACCGTGGCGCACGCATACCGATAGGCCATAAGTATCTACACAACTTTTTTGCATTATAAATACAATGAGTTACTAGTCGACTTAGCTCCCTCTCCTGCTGGAGAGGGTTGGGGTGAGGAGAATAAAAACAACCATTTATATCCCCCTCATCCCAACCTTCTCCCTCAAGGGAGAAGGGGCCGGTACTTGTGTAGATACTTATGCCGATAGGCAGACCTTCCAGGTTTTAAAAACCTGGAAGGTCTAACGAATGGGGGCAGGGGTGTGGATAAAGATGAGCGTAGCGAGGGAACGCGGTAGACAGACAGGGCGCCCATTGCGCGCCTTTTTAGGAATTACGAACACAAACTTGAAACAGGTTATGTCATGAGAGCTTTAATTGTTGATCCTTCACGCGTGGTAGTGAGTACGCTTTCCATACTGTTCGGCCGCTATGGCATCGATTCCAGCTATGTCAAGTGCGGAACAGAAGCGCTGAGTTTATTGGAGCATGAGCAGGTCGATTTAGTCTGTTTTGCCTATGAACTCAGCGACATGAACGGCATCGATATGTTTATTGCCGCGCGGGCAAACAAGCTGTTGCATCACCAGCCCGGCCTGATGTTTGCCGCAACCCATGACAAGAGCGTCGTGGGCCGGGCGTTGGAAGCGGGCGTAACGGAATGTTTTTCCAAGAGCAACTTGTTGCAGTTGGAACAGTTTGTCGAAAAGTTTGCCGCCGGTAGTCATGATCGCATTGACGGCAGCGTGCTGTTGGTAGAGGACAGCAGTTCCGCAGTGATTTTCTATCGCCGGATTCTGGAGCATATAGGCTTATCGGTCGAGAGCTGCCGCAGTGCCGAAGAGGCCATTGTCCTGATTGAACAGCAGAACTTCGATTTAGTGATCACCGATTATGTGCTGGCAGGGGTGGAGACCGGATTTTCGGTGATTCGCGCGGTACGGGAGCTGCCCGGCAGGAAGTCGATGACGCCTATTCTGGCTATTTCGGCGTTCGAGAATACGGCGCGCAAAGTCGAAATCCTGCGTAACGGGGCCAATGATTTCGTCGCCAAGCCGGTGGTGACGGAGGAACTGGAAGTTCGCGTCAAAAACCTGATCACGTTGCGCAAGCTGATGCGCAGGCTGGAAGCCCAGCATGAAGCGATGAAGCTGATCGCTATGCGCGACCAATTGACGTCTCTTTATAACCGCCATTATTTGGACGCGGTCTTGCCGGGGCTGGTAGAGGATACGCGAGCCGGCAAGCAGCCTTTAGCGCTGATGGTGATTGACATCGACCACTTCAAGGAAATCAACGATAGCTACGGACACAAGACCGGCGATCAAGTGCTGGAGCTGGTGGCCGGGGCTATGCAGCGGTTTTTCGGCAGTGATGACATCGTGGTGCGTTTGGGCGGCGAAGAATTTGTCGTCATTTTGCCCAATGCATCGTTAGGACAAGCTTATGACAAGGCCGAGGAATTGAGGCGCAACATTGAATCCTTGCAGCCATGCAACATCCCGGTGACGGTGAGTCTTGGGGTTACCGTTTTGCTCGCTCATGAGCGTTATGAAGATTTATTTGCGCGTGCGGATGCGGCCATGTATCGCAGCAAGGCGAACGGGCGTAACCGGGTGGAAGTCAGTGCCTAGTAGTCAGTCTCAAGTGAGAAGGCTATGTGGGAGCGGCTTTAGCCGCGACAATCGCGGCTAAAGCCGCTCCCACAGTTAAATTACCGGCAGACAAAACAAGATTGATTGAATGCGGCTCGTCCAATGATTTATTGGCGCCGAATCCAGTCATATTGAAGGTATTCATCTGAACGAATTGAACGCTATCGAAGACGTTAATGAGGAAATCGACAACATCGTTGCCGTTGCCCAAAGCATCGGCCTGACTGCAACCGAGGCGATGCGGGAAGCGGGAGGTGGCGATATTAATGCTGTCGGATTCAGCTTGGTCGCCCGTGAACTGCAAATGTTTAGCGAGAAGATAGCGGCGGCCATGCAAAGCCTGTCGGGCTTGATTCATTGGCAGCTAGAGGTCAACGCAGGCAAGCATTATCAGGTTCAGCTTAAGGATGCTCATGCAGATGAAATAGAGCAGCTTATTATGAGTCAAGTGTGCGAGTTGCAGATTAGGATGATGCGCTCCGCCAGACAATGCGCAACCGGTTTATCGATTGCGCGCTCGGGCGGCCTGGAGGCGGGCCAAGACGACGCGATGACAGCGGACATGCAGCGGATTACGCAAAATGTTGAAGCGGTGGTCGGCACTATCGCGCGGCGCATTAAAAAACTTGAATCGCGGCTGGCAGCGGCCGGGTTATGGAAAAAGCAACGCTTATTCGGCAATACGGATACTACTGGCGCGTCGCTGATCTCGTGCCGATCAAGGGATTATTAGAAAGTGTCCGACGGCATTAAGAAACGTGAATGAAATAACTTGGGCGAGTTTCGCTAGTTCGTTGGTTCGCTGGTTTCGCTGGTTCCCAAGCTCCGGCTTGGGAACCCAGTTAGCGAAGCTCCAGCTTCGCGAGTCGGGAAGCTGGAGCTTCCAAGACTGCATTCCCAAGCTGGAGCTTGGGAACCAGCGAACGAAAACTCAATAATAAAACGACTGTTTCAGTTTGTAAGGAGAAATTTTAATGAAAGTGAATATGCCGATAACCAACAATGAAATCCAAATGAAAAAGGGTGCATTGCTGGTTACACGGACCGATTTAAAAGGCGTTATTACTTATGTTAATGATGAGTTTGTCGCTATCAGCGGCTTTACCCGCGACGAGCTGATCGGCGCCGAGCATAATATCGTCCGCCACCCCGACATGCCTGCTGCCGCTTTTGAAGATTTATGGATTAACTTAAGAGCGCTTAGGCCCTGGAATGGCGTGGTAAAAAACAGGACCAAATCCGGCGATCATTATTGGGTGGACGCGAATGCAATTCCGGTGTTTAAAAACGGCCAGGTTCACGAATACCTTTCGGTCCGGCGCGCGCCAAGCCGGGAAAAGATTGAACAAGCGGAGCGGTTATACCGGCAACTCGATGCCAATAAAGCAACGATAAGACCTACCGGTTTGGCCGCACTGGTCAAGTCGATCAAGGAAATGGATGTCCGGAAAAAAATGGCCGTGGCGCTGGCTGTGCTGCTGGCTCCCATTTTTTATGCGATGTATCAATTATTTTTAACCCAGGATTATCTGCTGCTGGCCGGCATTGCCGCGTCGATAATAACCTCATCGGCCATCGTTTTTTCTGTAATCAAAAGCTTCACTACGACGTTAAATAAAACCATCGGTATTTTTTACCGGCTGGCCGAGAAACGCTTCGGCAATGTGCAGGATCTGGCCCGGAACGACCTGATCGGCGATTTCCAGCGCGGTTTGTATTCAATGGAAGTGAATTTGAGCCTGGACTTATCGCAATCCAGGGAAGATGCGGCAAAAGCCATGCGCATTAACCAGGCGCTGGATAATGTCCAGTCCGGCGTCATGGTGGCCAATACCAACCTGGAAATTATTTATACCAACGATAGCGTCGAACGCATGCTCAAGGCCGCCGAGCATGACATTCGCAAGCAGTTGCCGAATTTCGATGCCGGTAAATTGATAGGCGCGAATATCGGCGGTTTTCATAAAGATCCCGCGCATCAACGCCGATTGCTGGAAAGTTTAAAAGAACCCTACAGTTCGGAAGTGATTATTGGTGGGCAGCATATGCATGTTATCGCCAGCCCGGTCATTAATGGCGAGGGTGAACATATCGGTTTCGTTGCCGAATGGCAAAACAGGACACAGGATATAAGAATCGAACAAGAGATTGGGCAATTGGTGCAGGATGTTAAGGCAGGCGATCTGAGTACCCGCATTAACATGGGCGATAAACAAGGATTTGCCGAAATGTTGTCGTCCGGCATCAATGAACTGGCGGATGTCATTGAAAGTGTTTTTAACGACATTAACCAAGTCATGGAAAGCATGTCCCAAGGCGATTTAACCCGTTCGATCACTAACGATTACCAAGGCGACTATGCCACGTGCAAAAACAACATCAACGGCACGCTAACCAACCTGAGCAACTTTATTGTGCAGATCCGCGATGCGGCCGATTTTATCGACAGTTCGTCTCAGGAAATGGCCAGCGGCAATAACAATCTTTCCAGCCGTGCCGAGCAGCAGGCGGCCAGCCTTGAAGAAACCGCGGCCAGCATGGAAGAGCTTGCCAGTACGGTAAAAAATAATGCCGAGAATACGATTCATGCGAACGAGGTTGTTAATGTGGCCAGTCAATTGGCGCAAAAAGGCGGCGAGATTGTTAAGTCGGCCATCATTGCGATGCAGGATATTAATGAGAGCAGCAATGAGATTGCCGAAATCATCGGCGTGATCGATGAAATCGCTTTCCAGACTAATCTGCTGGCGTTGAATGCGTCTGTCGAAGCGGCGAGGGCGGGGGAGCAAGGCCGCGGCTTTTCAGTGGTTGCCACCGAAGTGCGTAACCTGGCTCAGCGGAGTGCCGCTGCTGCACAGCAAAGTAATGACCTGATCCAGAACAGCGTGCAAAAAGTCCGTGCCGGCACTGCATTTGTTAATGAAACCGGTGCGGCGCTAACCGAAATTGTCAACAGTGTTGCCCAAGTAGGGGAAATAGTCTCCCAAATTGCCGGCGCCAGCGCCGAGCAATCGGCGGGTATCGACCAAGTCAATCAGGCGGTTGCTCAAATGGACGATATTACCCAGCAAAACGCGGCTTTGGCGGAGCAAGCGGCAGCCGGAAGTATTGCGATGAGCGAGCAGTCCGGCAACATGACCCAATTACTCGGTTTCTTTACCGTCAATTCCAAAAGAACGTCGGCGCCGGCTAAAGCCAAGGCCCCGGTAGCTCCAGCCGTAGCGCCCCGACAGGTGAAGCCTGCCGTCTATAGCGGACCCACGCACGATGACGGCGAGTGGGAAGAGTTTTGATTTTTGTAACTACTCAGCTCCGTGTTCTATTAATCGTAGGACGTAGGCCGGAATAAGCCCGCCCGGCGTCAGCAAGGGCGGGTTTTTCCGGCGAAACTGTGCTGCGGCAAGCCGGAAACGCCACCTCGCGCTACGCTTGGGTGGCCTTATTCCGGCCTACGTCAAGATATGTATAACGGCGAGCGTTCCGGTGTGGGTATGCAATTACCGTTTAAAGCTTAACTTAATGGCAGCGATGCCGCCGGAACGAACGAAGGAACAAGAAACATAAATGAAACAAATAAAATGAAAAACATAACCGCATCCGCACTTCACAAAACCAACCTTAGCGCAACGGTATTGCAAGAGAAGGAATTCGCCCAGTTCCGCGAGCTGATTTACCGCATCGCCGGCATCAGCATGTCGCCTGCGAAAAAGCCGCTGGTCACCAGCCGTCTGGCAAAGCGGCTCAAGCATCACGGCTTGGCAAGCTACGGCGACTATTTCCAAATGATTACCGCCGCCAACGGTAGCGCCGAATTGCAAATAGCCGTGGATTTGCTGACCACCAACGAAACCCATTTCTTTCGCGAACCCAAGCATTTCGATTTTTTGCGCCGGCATATTGTCTCGGCGCGGCAACCCGGCAAGACCTTGCGTATCTGGAGCGCCGCCTGCTCCAGCGGCGAGGAACCGTACAGCATTGCGATGCTGCTGGATGAGTCATTGGGTAATGCGCCCTGGGAAATCGTTGCTTCCGACTTGAGTACGCGGGTGCTGGAAAAAGCCCGCACCGGTGTTTACCCGATGGAGCGCTTGCCGGAAATTCCCAAGCCTTATCTGTCCAGATACTGTCTTAAAGGCACCGGCAGCCAGGAAGGAACTTTACTGATCGAACGCAAACTGCGCGAACGCGTGCAGTTCTTGCACCATAACCTGACCGAAACGCCGCCGAAACTCGGTGAGTTCGATGCGATATTCCTGCGCAACGTGATGATCTATTTCGACCTGGACACCAAGCGCCAAGTCGTATCTTCCCTGCTGTCGCTGCTGCGTCCGGGCGGACATTTCCTGGTCGGCCATTCCGAAACGCTGAACGGCATTGCCGAAGGCCTGCGCCTGGTGCAGCCGGCCGTTTACATCAAATTATAAAATGATAAGACCTTTGCATCCGATAGAGATATTTCTTCAGCCCGGCGATCATTATTTCGCCGACCGGGACACGCGCATCCGCACCGTACTCGGATCTTGCGTGTCGATGACCTTTTGGCATCCGCAATTGTTGGTTGGCGGCATGTGCCATTACATGCTGCCGGAGCGAGGCAGCGAACGCAGGGACGGCGAATGGCCCGCGCCGGACGGGCGCTATGCCGATGAGGCGGTGTCCTTGTTGCTGAAAAAGATGGATGTCGTCGGCGCCTCTCATAAGGAATATCAAGTCAAGTTGTTCGGCGGCGGCAATATGTTCCCGCAAACCAATCAAATTGCCTCGTCCCAGATCGGTATCCAGAATGTGCAAGCGGCGCGGCGGCTTGCGAAACATCACGGTTTTGCCTGCGTGGCCGAGCACTTGGGCGGTATCGGGCATCGTAATGTGATTTTTGAAGTGTGGAGCGGCGAGGTTTGGGTGAAGCATACCGATGTGCTGACCCTGGCAGAGCATGGGCCCATAAACAGGAGGCTGGGATGACGCCGATTAAAGTATTGATAGTGGATGATTCAGCGGTGGTGCGGCAGGTATTGACCGCAAACCTGTCGCAAGATCCGGGCATTAACGTGATCGGCGCGGCTTCCGATCCGGTGTTTGCGATGGCGCGCATGCAGGCGCAATGGCCGGATGTGATCGTGTTGGATGTGGAAATGCCGCGCATGGACGGTATTACTTTTTTAAAAAAACTGATGCATGAACGGCCGACGCCGGTGGTGATTTGTTCGACGCTGACCGAGAAAGGCGCGGAAACCACGATGCAGGCGCTGGCGGCGGGAGCGGTGAGTATTGTCACCAAGCCTAAAGTAGGACTCAAGCAGTTTCTACAGGAGGATTCGGAAAGCCTGGTTACTGCGGTCAAAGCCGCGGCCCGCGCGAACTTGCGCCGTTTGACCGTATCCGCCGCGCAGCCGGTGCAGGCCAAATTAACCGCCGATGCGATCCTTCCCGCGAGCGCTCACGCAATGGCCGAAACCACCGACCGGGTGGTTGCGATAGGCACTTCCACCGGCGGCACCCAGGCGCTGGAAGTCGTGCTGACCGCGTTGCCGCGAGTCTGCCCCGGCATCGTGATCGTGCAGCATATGCCGGAAAAATTTACCGGCGCTTTCGCCGATCGTTTGAACAGCCTGTGTCAAATTGAAGTGCGCGAAGCCGTCAACGGCGACCGGGTGTTGCCGGGGCGCGCGCTGATTGCACCTGGGGGGCGGCACATGCTGCTCAAGCGGAGCGGGGCGCAATACCATGTTGAGATTGTCGACGGGCCGCTGGTCACTCGTCATCGGCCGTCGGTGGATGTGTTGTTTCGTTCGGTCGCCAAATGCGCCGGCAAGAATGCGCTGGGCATTATCATGACCGGCATGGGCGATGACGGGGCCAGAGGTTTGAAAGAAATGCACGATATGGGCGCGCGTACCATGGGCCAGGATGAGGGCAGTTGCGTGGTGTATGGGATGCCGAAAGAGGCGGTAAAGCTGGGCGCGGTGGATAAGGAACTAGCGCTGGGCCGGATTGCTTATGAGATTGTGGCGTATGGCGGTGGGCGGTAATTTGGCGGTTCGTTATCGTTCCCACGCTCCGGCGCTCGTCGTTATACACAAGTCTGTTCAAGACCGTCATTTAGGCATGAAGGCTGAAATGGCGGCCCTGGATGTAGGCCGGAATAAGTCCGCCCGGCGTCAGCAAGGGCGGATGTTTCCGGCAATCGGAGCGCCGGAAACACCAGTCCTGCGCTTAACGCGCGGACAGGCTTATTCCGGCCTACGTCGAGATGTGTATAACGACGAGCGCCGGAGCGTGGGAACTATGTAACGCTGTAACTAATAAAAATAAGAAATGAGCGGAAAGGTACGCACAGCGCACCAAGCGCTTTTAAACACGATAAACCAATGTCCAAAAACAATTTTAAAACCTGTATTTTAGCGATGCTGCCGATGGCGGTATCGGCGCAACCGCTGCCGCTCGACACCATGGTCGTCACCGGCAACGCCAATCCGTTGTCCGGCATACGTTCCAGCGTCGCGGTCAGCACGCTGGATTGGGATCGGATACAGGAATCCGCGCCGGGCAATGCCGCCGATATTTTGCGCAATGTGCCCGGCGTCATCTCCCAGGCTTCCGGCGGCGAAGGCAACGCCAATGTGTCGGTGCGCGGCCTGCCTATCGGCGGCGGCGCCAAGTTCGTGCAATTCCAGGAAGACGGTTTGCCGGTGCTCGGCTTCGGCGATATCGATTTCGGCACGGCCGATACCTTTCTCCGGACCGACTATAACCTGGACCGGCTGGAAGTCATACGCGGCGGGGCGGCGGCGACTTTTGCCAGCAACGCGCCGGGCGGGGTGTTCAACTTTATCAGTAAAACCGGCGAAACCAGGAGCGGCAATGTCGGCGTCAGCCGGGGCCTGGATTTCGACCATACCCGCGCCGACTTCGATTACGGCAGTCCGATCAATGATCAATGGCGCTTCCATGTCGGCGGCTTTTACCGCGGCGGGGAAGGGCCGCGAACGGTCGGTTACGACGCCGAAGACGGCGGACAGATCAAAGGCAATGTGACCCGCGATTTCGACAACGGCTTCATTCGCCTCAACTTCAAGTTGCTGGAGGACCGGGCGCCGGTGTACCTGCCGGTACCGGTCTCGATCACCGGAACCAACAGCAATCCGCACGTCGCGTCGCTGCCCGGTTTCGATATGCGCAACGGTGCGATGCAGTCGAAATATTTCCGCACCGACCTGTCGGTCAACAAAGACGGCCAAGTCGTGAAAACCGATATTGACGACGGTTATTACTCATCAAGCAAAGCGATCGGCGGCGAGGTATTGTTCGAACCTGCGCCGGCTTGGAAGATTAACGACAAGTTCAGGGTGGCCGCGACTTCAGGCCGTTTTGTCGGGCCGTATCCGGCGCAAGTCGACACCGCGTCAGCGTTGGCGACGGCAATCGGCGGAACCGGCGCGACGCTGCGTTACGCCAACGGGCCTTTGGCTGGGCAAGCGCTGACCGATCCCAACGCTTTGGCGGTCGGCACGCATTTGTTCAATACCGAGCTCAGCGATCTCGGTAATTTCGCCAACGACCTGAACCTGACCCGGACTTTCGACAGCGAGGATTTCGGCACTACCCGCGTCACCGCCGGTTATTTCAAGTCGGGGCAGGCTATCGTCCAGGACTGGCACTGGAATACTTATTTGCAGGAAGTCAAAGGCAAGGATTCGGCATTGCTGGATGTGATCGATGCGAATGGTAATGTACACACCCAAAACGGTTTGAGCGCTTACGGCGAATCGTATTGGGGCAACTGCTGCGTGCGTTCCTACGACCTTTATTACGATACCGATGCGCCTTACCTGGCCTTGGGCTGGGAACAAGGCGACTTTAATTTCGACGGCAGTTTGCGCTACGACATCGCCACCGCATCCGGCAGCTATGCCGGTTCGACCGGTACGCAAACGCTGGATGTCAACGGCAATGGCGTGATCGAGACGCCGGAGCGGACGGTGCCGGTGGTGAACAAGAGTTCGGCGCTGCCGGTCGACTATACGGTGAGCTATTTGTCGTACTCGTTCGGCGCCAACTATTTGCTGAACCCGGATCTGGCCGTGTTCGCCCGTGTCAGCGAGGGCGGCCGCGCCAATGCCGAACGCATGTTATTCGGCGGCGGTATCAGGACCGACGGCGGCATTGCCGCCAAAGTTGCGGTCAACACGGTCCGGCAGCTTGAGGGCGGGGTGAAATGGCGCGGCGGCGACTTTAGCCTGTTCGCCACCCTGTTCCATGCCGCTACCACGGAAGTCAACCAGGACATCACCGCCGGTTCCGGCGCATACCGGTTTACCAACCGTGACTTCGAGGCCCAGGGCGTCGAATTGGAAACCGCTTATTATTTGGCCGATTTCAGTCTCACCGGCGGCGTTACCTACACCCATAGCCGGATCGTCAAGGATGAGATCAACCCGGCTAATGTCGGCGACCCGATCAGTCCCGAAGTCATATACCAGTTCACGCCTGCTTACCGGATCAAGCATGTCAATGCCGGGCTGAATTTTATCGGCAACAGCGATGCGCCGGCCGGTAAGTTGATGATACCCGGCTATATCCAGGTCAATGCCTTTGCCGGTTATGAAGCAGTCAAGGGTTTATGGCTGTCGGTTAACGGCAATAATTTGTTCGACACTATCGGCTTGACCGAAATCTCCAATAGCGGCGGCATTTCCGCCAACGGTTTGAATGCGGCACGGTCGATTAACGGCCGGACGGTTATCGCCAGCGTCAAGTACTCGTTTTAGGATGTCGATGTTTAAAGAATATATGTTTCATCTCTTTCGGAGAAAAGGCGTAGTAGGCCGGAATAAGACCGCCCGGCGTCAGCCAGGGTGGGCGTTTCCGGCAATCGGAGCGCCGGAAACGCCAGTCCTGCGCTTAACGCGCGGACAGGCTTATTCCGGCCTACGTCGAGATGTGCATAACGACGAGCGCGTCCGGCACTGCATTGCCACGCGGCGCGTGGGAACGAGGATAAGCCTGATCCTGACCCTGTTCGCCTTGACCGCCGGCAATGCCTACAGCGCTGATGAAAAGGCGGGCGGCGTAAAAACCGTCAGCCTATGGTCGTATTCCGGCGTCAATAACGGCGAATATGCTGCCCTTAAAGCATCGGTAGATCGTTACAACGCCTCTCGGCACGGCTATCGTATCGAAGCCATGCCTTCCACCTTCAAACGCTACGACGAGCATATCGACGTAGCGGCGGAAACCGGGGCGCTACCTTGTCTGCTGCAAGCCGACGTGTCGTTTTTGTATGCCATGGCTTGGCGCGGTTATTTGCAGCCGATCGATCAATTGATACCGAAGCCGTTGCTGGCCGATATGTTGCCGTCGATCCTGGCTCAAGGCCGCTACGACGGCCGGCTGTATAGTCTGGGCCAGTTCGATTCCGGCCTGGCGTTGTGGGGCAATCGCCGTTTGCTGGTTAAAGCCGGGGTTCGTATCCCGACCCTGCAAGCGCCGTGGACGCTGGCGGAATTCGAACAGGTCTTGGACAAGCTCGGCAAGCTGCCGGGCGCGGTTGCGGCAATCGATATGGGGACGTTTTCGGGAACGGGAGAATTTTATTCTTATGCCTATTCGCCGATCCTGCAAGGTTTCGGCGGCGATTTGATCGAGCGCAACCATTACCGTTCGGCAAAAGGCGTGCTGGACGGCGCGGAATCGGTGGCGGCAATGAGCCATTTCCAGCACTGGTTAAAAAAAGGCTGGTTCAGGGATAAGGCGGTAGCCGACGATTTCGTTAACGGCAAGGTGGCTCTGTCCTGGTTTGGCCATTGGCAGTATCGCTGGTACAGCGGGGCGCTGGGCAAGGATTTGGTATTGCTGCCGATGCCGGATTTCGGCCACGGTATCAAGACCGGCATGGGCTCGTGGAGTTGGGCTATTTCCAGCACCTGTAAAGAACCTGCCGGCGCCGCGGATTTTTTGACTTATTTAATGTCGGAACGGGAAATTCTGCGTATGACCGCAGTCAATGGAGCCGTTCCGGGGCGGCGTTCGGCTTTGGCGAAGTCGCCGCTGTATGGCGAGAGCGGGCCGTTAAGGTTGTATGCGCAGCAGATCAATGCCGGCTTGACCGTGCCGCGTCCGCAAACCCCGGCTTACCGAATGATCAGCGATATATTTTCCAAGGCCGCCGCCGCGATTATTGCCGGGGCCGATGTGCAAACCGAATTGAGCCGGGCGGCGGCGCTGATCGATCGGGATATTGCCGGAAATCGGGGGTATTTAAATGATTGAATTCGTTCGCTCTCGTTCCCACGCGCTGCGTACCCTCTGGGGCATAAATGGGAATACAGTCAAGGCGCGCTGCGCCGCGAATCACGACCGGCGTCTGGCGTATACGGGACGCAGCGCGTCCTACGCTGCATTCCCTCGCAACGCGTGGGAACGAGGGGATCAGAATGTAGGCCGGAATAAGTCCGCCCGGCGCCAGCAAGGGCGGATGTTTCCGGCAATCGGAGCGCCGGAAACACCAGTCCTGCGCTTAACGCGCGGACAGGCTTATTCCGGCCTACGTCGAGAGGTGTATAACGACAAGCGTAGCGCGTGGGAACGAGGAGATCAGCGTCATCAGCGTTCTATTTTTAGCTGTCGGGCCGTTACGTTTCAGGCACTATCCATCCCAAGCGGGGCAGCATCATGAAGCTGGGTTTAAAACGCAAAATAGTCTTGGTCTTCATCGGCGTGCTGGCCGTGGTGACCGTGCTGGATGCCTTGCTGGCGTCCTATTTCACCAAACAGCAGAATCAGGACGCCGCTTTTGCCACGCTCAAACGCGATCTTCTGACTTGGCAGGATGAATTGCAGGATACGACTTTACATATGCGCGCGGTGGCGCTGTCCGCAATCGGGGAAACGGTGGCCTTGAATCAGTTGTCCACACTCGAGGCACTGGAATATAAACTGGCCGATGCCCTGCATAAAAACAGGGAAATTAAAGAAGCGGCAAGAACCCTGGCTTTCAACCAGTCGGTTTCGCTGAACCGCTTGCATCTGGTATTGCGCTCCGGCGGTTTTTCGGCGATTGCGGTTTATATCGACGGCAAGCTGAGCCATCAGGTCTCCGTATCCGAAGTGGGCATGTTCGTGCAGCGGGGCAATGGCGAGCGGGTATGGGTCAAGGCTGCCGCGGACGGCAACGGTAACCTGCCGCTCCGCAGTTGGCCGGCTTGGGAAGAAGGGCCGCCGCCGGCGGTTGCCGCTTCGTTAGCGCCGCTTGATGGGCCGCGGGTTGCTTTTACTTACCCTTCGGCGGACAGCATGATGATCGAGGTGGCGGTGCCGGTTGAGGGCGTTATTGAACATTCGCTGCTGCAAGGCGAATCTCAGTTACCGGAGATCTCGGTGATCGATCCCCATATTGCCGGTTCGGCAGGCGATCCTTCGATATTCACCGCAAACCGGCCATCGACGGCGTTTGCGATGGTGGTGTTCCAAAAGCGGATCGACCCCGCCTTGTTGCAGAGCGTTGAACGGAAAACGGGTATGTGGCCGCTGCTGTTTTCGCCGGACGGTCAACACAGCCAGCAGTTGGGGCCGTTGAATTTAAGCTTGCAGGAATTGCTGCCGAACCTTGCCGACGCTTCAAACGGGATTAAAGCGCAAACCGTTTCCACCGGGCAAGGTTCGTTTTATGCCGCCGCGTTGCCTTGGCAATTTGAGCAACAGCCCGGCTTTGTGCTGGCTTTGGTGGCTTCGCAGGACGGCACTTTGCAAAACATCCGGCAAACAGTGGTAGCTATTTTAATGGTGACCGGCCTGATATTGGCGCTTAGCATCGGTATCGGCCTGTTTTGGCTCGGGCGTTTTATCGATCCGATCATCGCACTGACGAAAGCGGTGAAGGCGATCGGACTGGTGAGCCAATTGGCGCGAGATCGGCAGTCCGATTACCGGTTGACGGCGGAAAACCTGCGCCCGCTGGCTATTCAGGCGCCCGGAGAAGTCGGCGATTTGGCCTGGGCGTTCGATGTCATGATCGGCGAATTGCATCATTCGTTTAATTCATTGGAACAGCGGGTGCAGGATCGCACCGCCGAGCTGCGCGCTTTGCACCAAATCCTGGAAGAGCAAAACCGGCAGCTTGAAGAACAAAGTGTCGAGTTGAGCGCCAGTAATTACACGTTGCTGGAAGAAATTAACGAGCGCAGATTGATAGAAGATTTATTGCGCTTGCGGGAGCAGGAGTTTCGCAGTTTGGCGGAAAACTCGCCGGACAATATCGCCCGTTACGACCGGGAAGGCCGCATAAGATACTGGAACTCTAGATTGCATGTCACGCTGGATCATCCCGAGTTTATAACCTCTAGGGCTCACATCGGCAAAACAACATCCGAACTTTATCCCGACGGTAGATTCGACGCTTATGAGGCTGCCGTTAAAAGCGTGATAGAAAGCGGTTTGGAGACAGAATATGAAGCGGTTGGGCCCGATATAGGGGCCGGCACTCGCCATCATCTGGTACGCATGGTCGCGGAACGGGACCGGCACGGCGAGGTGATCGGCGTTCTTGCAATGGGGCGCGACATCACCGAGCGCAAACGCATCGAGGAAACGTTGAAATTTATCGCCCAAAGCAGCTGGAAGGAAGGCGGCGAGTCGTTCCTGACCGCGCTGGCGCGTTATTTGGGCAAGATGCTGGACGTCGATTACGTGATTGTCGACAAATTGGCCGAGGTTCCGGATCATGCCGAGACGGTCGCCCTCTATGCCAAGGGCGAAGTGCTTCCCAATATGCAATACGACCTGAGAGGCACGCCTTGCGAGAACGTGATGGAAGGCGAGTTGTGTTGTTACGCAACGGATGTGCAACGGCAGTTTCCCGAAGATATTTTGTTGGTGGAGATGCAGGTCGACAGCTATAGCGGTATTCCGCTCAGGGATTCCAGCGGTAAGATTCTCGGCCTGATTGCGGTGATGGACGGCAAGCCGATAGAGGATAGGGTCGCGGTTACTTCGCTTTTGCAATTGGTCGCGACACGCGCGGCGGCAGAGCTGGAGCGCGAACAATCGGAGCTGGCGCTGGCTGAGTCGCGCCAATTCCTGAAGCAGGTGATCGATACCATTCCGTATCCGGTATTCGTCAAGGACAGGGAGCATCGCTGGATTTTATTGAATCAGGAATTTTGCGATTTTATCGGCCATCCGATGGAGAGTCTGTTGGGGCAATCCGATTACGATTTTTTCCCGGCGCAGGAAGCCGATGTGTTCCGGGCGCAGGACGAGGTTGTCTTCAATAGTGGCAAGGAAGCTGTTAACGAAGAGGAGTTTACCGACCGTCAAGGGCTGACCCACAACATCCTGACCAAGAAAGTTTGCTATGCCGACGATCAGGGCCGGCAGTATTTGGTGGGCATTATTCTCGACATCACCGAACGCAAGCAGTACGAGTTAAACCTGCTCAAGCGCGTGCAATTGGAAGAACAGCTATCCTGCTTGGCGGCCAGCGTACCGGGCTTCATCTTCACGCGGCGGGTAGATGCGGACGGTCATGCCAGCTTCCCGTTCGCCAGCGCCGGCATTGAGCAACTGTTTGGGCTGCGGCCCGAAGATATTCGCGATGATGCGGCCATGCTGGTGGCGCGTTACCATCCCGACGATTTGCCGCGCATTGCCGCCCTGGCCGAACAATCCCGGCAGGCCTTGGCGCCGTTCCGCATCGAAATCCGCATCTTCCACCCCGATAACGGCCTGCGTTGGATTGAAATCCGTTCCACGCCGCAACGGCACTCGGACGGCAGTGCCGACGACTGGCACGGGCTGATGATCGATATTACCGAACGCAAGCAGATGGAAGAGGCTTTGGGCAAGAGCCGGCAAATTCTCACAGAAGCCCAACGCATCGCCCATGTCGGCAGTTGGGAGCTGAATCTTGCCGATAATAGGCTTAGCTGGTCGGATGAAATTTTCCGCATCTTCGAGATTGACCCGGCGCTGTTCGAGGCTTCTTATGAAACGTTTATCGAAACCATTCATCCCGACGACCGCGAGGCCGTCAACCGCGCTTACACCGAATCGCTGGAACAGCGGACCGGTTACGAGATCGAACACCGCCTGTTGATGGCGGACGGACGGGTCAAATACGTGCTCGAACGCTGCGAAACCCGTTACGGCGATGACGGAAAGCCTTTGTACTCGATGGGTACCGTGCAGGACATCACCGAGCGCAAACGCATGGAGGCCGAACTGCTTAGCCAGGCCGATTTCCGGCAAACCATTTTGAATGCCGTCGCCGATGCCGGCATGCAGGTGATGATGCTCGAAGAGGGCCGCATCATCCATGTCGGTAACCGCAAACTGGCCTATGAGTTCGGTTTTACCGACGAAGATATCGACGCTCATCCCGTACTCACCGACATCATCCATCCCGACGACCGGGAGCGGATACTGGATTACCATATCCGCAGGGTGACCGGCGAAGCGCTCCCTGCCAGTTATGAACTGGGCTTGGTCACGCGTAGCGGCGAACGGCGCGAATACGAAACCTCCGTCGCTATCGTGCCGAACACTCACCCTGTCCGCGTGATCTCGGTCGGCAAGGATATTTCCAAACGCAAACGCATGGAGACCGAACTAAAAAGCCAGGCCGATTTTCAGCAAACACTTTTGAACGCCATACGCGATGTCGGCATGCAGATGCTGGTGATCGAGAACGGGCGCATGGTTTATGTCGGTAACCGGGCATCGGCGATCAAGTTCGGTTTTATCGACGAGGAAATCGACGCCCATCCGTCGTTCATCGATTTCGTTCATCCTGACGACCGGGAGCGGGTGATGGGCTACCATGTCAGCCGGCAGAAAGGCGAAGCGGTGCCCAGCAGTTATGAGCTGGGCTTGGTTAACCGTAACGGCGAACGGCGCGAATTCGAGACTTCCGTCGCTGTGGTGCCGGGCACCGATCCGGTCCGCACTATCGCCATCTGTAAGGATATTACCGAGCGCAAGCGCATGGAAAAAGCGCTGGCCGCCCGCGAACAGGAACTGCGCGCGTTGGCGGAGTCTTCGCCGGGCATGGTGGGCAGCTTTTATTCCCGGCCGGACGGTTCGGTTTGCATGCCTTATGTTTCCGCAAATATATCGGAGTTGTTCGGCTTAAGTCCTGAAGATGTCGCCGACGATGCAACGCCGCTGCTGGCGTTGAACCATCCGGCCGATGCCCTGAGGGTCATGGAATCTATCGCCGAATCGGCGCGCACGATGACAATGTGGCACACAGAGTTCCGGATTCTGCACCCGATTTTAGGGGAACGCTGGATGGAGGGTAATACCAACCCGCAGCCGCATCCGGACGGCGGCGTGATCTGGTACGGCTTCGTGCATGACATTACCGAGCGTAAGCAGGCCGAAGCGGAAAAGCAGCGTTTGGTCAATATCCTCGAACAATCCGCCGACTTTATTGGTAGCGCCGATATGCAGGGCAATCTGACCTATCACAACCGTGCTGCGTTACGCATGATCGGATTGGCGGAGGATGCCGATCTATCCGCTATGCATATATCCGACATGCACCCGGCATGGGCAGTGAAATTGATAGAGGAAATAGCAATACCTGCCGTGATGACAGATGGCGTATGGCGTGGAGAATCCGCCCTTTTGCACCGCGACGGATCGAAAATTCCGGTTTCCCAAGTGCTGATGTTGCATCGGGATACCGATGGTAAACCTGAGTTCATGGCCACCATCATGCAGGATATCACCGAGCGTAAGCATACAGAGGATGAAATCCGCGCCCTCAATGCCAGCCTGGAGCAGCGGGTGCTGGAACGCACCGAAGAATTGCGCCGGCAGACGAGCTATCTGAGGACGATGATCGATACCCTGCCGATGATGGTTTGGTTTAAAGACAAGGACTGCCGGTTTTTGGTCGTCAATCAGGCTTTGGCAACGGCTTGCTCTCATAGCGTGGACGACTTGATCGGCAAGTCCGATCTGGATGTCTGGTCGCACGAACATGCCGAAGCTTATCGTGCCGACGATGTTGAGGTGATGGCGACCGGTCAACTCAAAATCATGGAAGAGTCTTTTATCGATGTTCATGGCGGTGCTATTTGGGTGGAAACTTTCAAGGCGCCCGTGGTGGATGAGGACGGTCGCGTGCTGGGAACAGTAGGCGTTGCCCGCGACATCAGCGAGCGCAGGGCAGTGGAGGCGGCGCGGGAGACGGCTTTGGCGGAGGCCGAACGGCTGGCGCGATTGCGCAGTGAATTTATGGCGCGGATGAGCCACGAATTGCGCACGCCGTTGAACGGTATTTTGGGATACACTCAGATATTGCAGGTGGATAACAGTTTAAGCGAACGCCAAGGCGTGATGTTGAACGTGATACAACAAAGCGGCGAACATTTGCTGAGTTTGATCAACGATATTCTGGATTTTGCCAAAATTGAGGCAGGCAAGCAGGAATTGAGCTTGAGCAACATCCATCTGCCGGGATTTTTGCGCAACCTCGCCGGTATCGTCAGCGTCAGGGCGGAACAGAAACAGCTGGCGTTTATTTGCGACATTGCCACGGACGTGCCAGAGGGAATTCGTGTCGATGAAACGCGGCTCAGGCAGGTGTTGCTCAATTTGTTGTCCAATGCGGTCAAATACAGCGAACAAGGTCAGATTAGCTTGCGGGTGAAAGTATTGGAATCCGGCTGCTTGCATTTTGAAATACAGGACTGCGGTATCGGTATTGATGACGGACAACTGGAAACCATTTTCCAGCCTTTTGTGCAGGCTGGGGATAGACAGCACCACAACGGCGGCAGCGGTTTGGGCTTAGTGATCAGCCGCGAGCTGGTCCGGCTGATGGGTAGCGATATTCATGTCAGCAGCCAACTCGGGGTGGGTAGTACCTTTTGGTTCGATCTCGATGCCCCGGTTGTCGATGTCGGCGAGGAAATTATACTTGCCGAACAGCATATCGCCGGTTATCGGGGCTCGCGCCGGCGTGTGCTGGTGGTGGACGATGTCGATCTAAACCGGGTCTTGCTGGTTAATGTACTTGAGCGTATGGGTTTTGAAACTGTTGAAGCGGAAAGCGGCAGGGCGTGCCTGGATAGCGTGGAAGTTTTGTTGCCGGACCTGGTTTTGCTGGATATGGTCATGCCGGGCATGGACGGGCTGGAGGTTGCGCGCCGTTTGCGCGCCATGCCCGGATTCGGGCAAACGCCGATTATCGCTGTTTCGGCGGACGCCTCCGGCAGCGATGCCAATGAAGCGCTAAAAGCCGGGATCGACTTCTTTTTGTCCAAGCCTGTCGATATAAAAAGCCTGATGACGCAAATTGCCGGACTGTTAAAACTCGACTGGATTTATGCATTGCCTGAAGCCGAGGCGGCGCCGCAACATAGGCTTGACCAATGGCTGGAGACGCCGCCGATGGAAGAAATGAATGTTTTGCATCAGCTGGCGCAAGAAGGCAGTATGCGCGATATTATTCAGCATTCTGAGTATTTGGCTGAACTTGATGCGGTCTATCGGCCGTTTGCCGAACAGTTGCGCAGCTTGGCTCAAGGCTATCAATCCAAAGCCATTCTGGATTTGGTGGAACGGTATATTAATAGACCCTAATTATTTAGCTACGGATTGACGCGGATGCACACCGATAAACTGAATTTGAGACAAAAGGCGAAAGACGAAAGGCAAAAGGCGAGGAGTGGGCGCGTATTGAAATTCGGCTTTCTTTCGCCTTACCTGTTAAATCTGTGGCTAAATAGTTACCGGGAGCCCTACGGACATGACCAATAACATCCATTCCGCAACGCCGGCGTCCACTATCCTGATTGTGGACGATATTCCCGCCAATCTGGGCGTGGCGGTTGAACATCTTGAAGCGCGCGGCCATCGTGTCGTGATTGCCCAAGGCGGCGAAGAAGCGTTGCGGCGCGCCGTTTTCGTTCAACCCGACATTGTCCTGCTCGATGTGATGATGCCGGGAATGGATGGCTTCGGGATTTGCCGGTGTTTAAAAGCCGATGCCAAAACTCGGGATATTCCGGTGATCTTTATGACCGCCCTGTCGGAAGAAGAGGCCAAGTTGGCCGGATTTGAGGCGGGCGGCGTCGATTACATTACCAAGCCGTTGCGCATCGGCGACGTGATTGCCCGCGTCGATACGCATCTCAAGTTGAGCTTGATGCAAAAACAGTTGCAGGCGCAAAACCTGCAATTGCAGCAGCATCGGCAAGAGCTGGAACGGCAGGTGGCGGAGCGCACCTCCGAACTTAGCGACAGCAACCGTTCGCTTGAGGCGGAAATCCGCGAACGCCAACGCGCCGAAGCCGCGCTGCAGGAACGCGAGCGTCAATATCGATCATTGGTGGAAAACACGCCCGATGCTATTGCCCGTTACGATCGAAATTGCCGGCTCTTGTATGCCAACCCCAAAATGATCGAAAACCTGGGTGGGGGCGATGGGCGGATAATCAACTGCACGAACTGCACGTTGACCGAGTTTCCTTGTAGCGATTCAGCGACCAGCTACGAGCAGCGCATTAGACAGGTATTTTCCGACGGCCAACCGGTCGACTTCGAATTGTCCTGTTTATTGGCCGAGGAAAAACATAGTGTCCATTATATCAGCCTGACGCCGGAGTTTAGCGCCGATGGCGATGTGCTTAGCGTATTGGCCGTGGCGCGCGACATTACCGAGATCGACCAGTATCGGCGCAGTATCCATCGCCTGGCTTTTTACGATGTGCTGACCGACCTGCCCAACCGGGCGTTGCTTACCGAACGCATGCAGCAGACTATTATCGACGCTTGTCAGCACAATTACCGTTTTGCCTTGCTCCTGCTGGATCTGGACCGATTCAAGGACATCAATGATACGCTCGGGCATAGCCAGGGCGACTTGTTGCTGCGCGATGCCGCCGAACGGCTGCAACAATGTGTACGAACTTACGACATGGTTGCCCGTCTGGGCGGCGACGAATTTGCGATTCTGCTGCCGCAAATGCGGGAAAACGATGATGTGTCGGCGATGGCCGACAAAATCGTTAAGATCTTCGAACAGCCGTTCCAGGTTTCCGGCAGGGAATTATTTATTTCCGCCAGCATCGGTGTCGTCCTGTATCCGGGCGACAGTGACGATATCGATGTCCTGTTCAGGTATGCCGATTCGGCCATGTATCACGCCAAGAAATTGGGCCGGAATAATTTCCAGTTTTATGTCATGGAACTTACCGCGCGTTCCGATGAACGCATGGCGATGGAAACGGCGTTGCGCTATGCGCGCATCAATGATGAACTGGAATTGTATTACCAGCCGCAAGTGGATTTGGCAAGCGGCCATACTACCGGCGCCGAGGCGCTGTTACGTTGGAACCACAGGGAAAACGGCATGGTCATGCCGGATAAATTCATTTCGCTGGCCGAAGATAGCGGCTTGATTGTCGGTATCGGCGAATGGGTGCTGCTGACGGCCTGCCAAACCGCGGTGCGCTGGAACAGCGGCCGGTCGATACCGTTCAAGATTGCGGTTAATCTTTCCACCCGCCAGTTTTTACAGAATGATCTGATGGCGTCGGTACGGCGTATCTTGCAGGAAACACAATGCCGGCCGGAGTGGTTGAAGTTGGAAATCACCGAAAGCCTGTTGCTGGATGACAGCAGCGAAATTCTCGATGTGCTGAATGCCTTCGACGCCATGGGCTTGGCGCTTTCCATCGACGACTTCGGTACCGGTTATTCGGCGCTGAGCTATTTGAACCGTTTCCCGGTCAGCCAGATCAAGATCGATCGTTCCTTTGTTTGCGATATTCCCTATGACCAGGAAAAATCCGAATTGGTCAAGGCCATGATTTCCATTGCCCATGCCCTGAATTTGGAGTTGGTTGCAGAAGGTGTCGAAACTCGCGAACAGGCCGATTATCTTAATAAACACGGCTGTCTTAGCGCACAAGGCTATCTGTTCGGAAAACCCATGCCGCAAACAGAGTTTGAAACTTGGTTGGCGATGAACGGGTCATGAGCGTAGAAGCATGAAAACGCCTCACGTAGCTCCGATTGCCGGAAACATCCGCCCTTGCTGACGCCGGGCGGATTTATTCCGGCCTACATCCTGGTTTATTCCGAGTTACCGTCCATGGCACTGGATACCGGCATCCCTGCCGGTATGACGATTCTCGGCAAGGTTGTGTGTAACGACGAGCGAATCCGTGTTCCATTTAGTTACCGATTGTTTTGGATAAATTCGCTCCTTTGTCCTTGCTTTTATAGAAACTAATCGGCAGCAGTTGCCGCCCTCCGCCGTAATCCGAAGTTTTTTTCTTCAAGCATATTGAATGCCTTTTCTGTTTTGCCCATTTTAATATCCAAATAACTTTAAAGTGTTGAGCCTGATTATTAAGGTAAGGTCTCAATTAATAAAAAAACGATAGACTCGACCATATAAGCATAAACGATAAAATCGATAGAATCGATTGACATAAAGAATGTACGGGTACTAGAATTTTCCACAAGGTCACCATGGTTGTAATTGTCGACTGCTCATAAATAAATATTGTTAATCAAGAAATATTGAGGAATTACAATATGAAAGAGCTAATGAAATTTTATCGAAAATAAGTCTCTACCGACGTTTTCATTATTGATAAGCGGCGGACTTGGCAAGCTGGATATTAGAGGAGGTTCACGATGAACGGTTTGGCAATGGCGCTTGGATTGATCGTCATGAACGTCGGCTTATATTGGATGAGCCGGAATCGTTATCAAATGTCGTTACAAACTATCGAGCAAACTTTGTTTGATAGTTTGCAACAGGACCATGAAGAAAAAATCAGGGTGCTGCAACATGAGCAGAACGAAACTGTGTTGCAAATCAGCGCCAAGCGAGTTGAAACAGAGCGCAAGCGCATCGAAACCTTATTGGCTGATATAGCGCAACGTTTCGACGCATTATCGGAGCGTCTCGATGGACAAAACGCGCAAAAAACAGAGCAAGTTAAGACCAGGCAGATGTCTGTCGAAACCCGGATTGCCGATTTAGAACGATGTCTTGATGCATTGACTAGGTATTTCGACCACCAATCGGACGATGAAAAGCAGGAGCGGGGCATAGCCGGACTGGACTCGCTGTGCAAACGGGTACTGCCGATCTGGTCTAGCCATGTCGAGATGGCTAGGGTGCATACCGAAGAGTCCATCGCCGACCTGGCGCAACGCTTCGACGCCCTGTCGAAACGGCTTGATGCCGCGGTGGCGGCCTCGCAAAACACCATGGAAGGCGACCACACTTCCCATGGCGGCATCGTCGACCTGTTAAAGGACAGCCAGATGGAACTGGGCACCATCACCCAGGCGCTGGGCGCATCGTTGGAAGACAAGGGCAAATTGCTGCGTTCCATCGAAGACCTGTCCTGCTTTACCGAGCAACTGAGCAAAATGGCCAGGGAAGTCAGCAGCATCGCCAGCCAGACCAACCTGCTGGCGTTGAACGCCGCGATCCAGGCGGCACGGGCCGGCGAGGCCGGACGCGGTTTTTCCGTAGTGGCCGATGAAGTGCGGAAATTGTCGCATTCGTCCGGCGACATCGGCAGGAAAATTACCGAGACCATTGAATCGGTCAATGAAGGGATCGAAGAAACGTTAAAAATTTCCCGGAAATTCGCCAAACAGGACAAAGAAACGCTGGGTAATGCGGAACAGATTATTGCGGCGGTATTGAAGCACTTTACTCAGGCTGCGGCCGGATTGTCCGAATCCGAAGAATTGTTGCGCAATGAAAACAGCGCGATCAACCATGAAATAGCCGACGTTTTTGTCGACTTGCAGTTCCAGGACCGGGTCAGCCAGATCCTGAGCCTGGTTTGCGGCGACTTGAACAAACTTGAGCAGCATCTGGATGCGCTTAAAGAAGAACAAACCGGCGAGGGAATCTACTCGGTCAATACCGAGCAATGGCTGGAAGAACTCAGCATGACCTACACCATGGAAGAGCAGCTTGCGGCGCACCAAGGCGCCAAGACCGAGATCGTGACCGGTCAATCCAACATTACCTTTTTTTAAGGAGCCGGCCATGGCCAAAACCGTCCTGTTTGTAGAAGACTCCGCCTCGGTCAGGCAAGTGATGACCAGCACCTTGACCCGCGAAGGCTACGACGTCATTGTCGCCTGCGACGGCCAGGACGCCTTGAGCAAACTGGGCGGCGGTAAAATCCACCTGATCATCAGCGACGTGAACATGCCCAACATGGACGGCCTGACCTTCGTCAAGACCGCCAAACAACTGCCGGCCTACAAATTCACCCCGATCATCATGCTGACCACCGAAACCCAGCAAGAAAAAATGAACGAAGGCAAAGCGGCCGGCGTCAAAGCCTGGATCGTCAAACCGTTCCAGCCGGCGCAACTGCTGGCTGCGGTCGCGCAGCTGATCCAGGCCTGAACAGAACCCGGCGTAATAACTCAACAGCTAGAAAAATGGAACGCGGATGACGCTGATCATTATGATCAAGTAAGATTTTTATCTGCGTTAATCATAGTTATCAGCGTTATCCGCGTTCCATTTTACAGCTAAATAAGTACGATTTTCCCGCAAAACGGGCAGGAGCAACCCATGGCTAACCTGAAAAACAAAAAACAGCCGCCCGGCCGCATCGCTATCGACGGCGAATTGACCATCTATACCGCGTTGGAGTTGAAAGACACTTTATTGGCCGGGCTATCGGCGCATCAAGAACTGGAGCTGGATTTGTCCGGCGTCGGCGAAATCGATGCCGCCGGCCTGCAACTGCTGGTCATGATCAAACAGCAGGCGGCGGTACTCAATAAAGTCCTGCGCTTTAGCGGCCACAGCCCGGTCGTGGTCGACTTGCTCGACTTATCCGGTCTGGCCGGTTTCTTCGGCGACCCGTTGCTGATCGTCCGCAAACCCACAACTGAAGGACAACCGACATGATCCCGGATGAATATCTCCAAACCTTTGTCGTCGAGTGCCGAGAACTGCTCGAACAAATGGAACAAGCCTTGTTGAGCCTGGAACAGGCCGAACAAGACCCCGAAATCATCAACGCGATTTTCCGCGCCGCGCACACCATCAAAGGCTCGGCCGGCATGTTCGGCATCGACCCGATCGTCGCTTTCACCCATGCCGCCGAAAGCGTGCTGGACCGGGTGCGAGGCGGCGACATTGCGATGACGGCCCCACTGGCGGCGCTGTTCATCGAAGCCCACGATCATCTGAAAGAACTCGTCGATCATGTGGCCGAAGGCAGCCAGCCGCCTGAAGCCATCGAGCGCCACGGCCAAAGCCTGATCGAGCAACTGGAATCCTACCTGGGCCGGACAGCCGACCGTCAAGCCGGCAGCTCGGGCGAAACACCAACAGTCCAAGAGTCCAGACTGGAGCGGGAACAACAAAGTGACACAGTCGGCACCGATCTGTGGCATATCTCGTTGCGTTTCGGGCCGGAGGTATTCAGAAACGGCATGGACCCGTTCTCGTTCGTGCGTTGCCTGTCATCGCTGGGCAGCATCGTCGAACTGGTCACCCTGATCGATGCGATACCGCCCGCCGAGCAGATGGACCCGGAAACCTGCTACCTGGGCTTTGAGATCAGTTTTAGCAGCGATGCCGACAAAGTCGAGATCGACAACATCTTCAACTTCGTGCGTAGCGATTGTTTCATCCGCATCCTGCCCCCGCACAGCAAAGCCTCCGAATACCAACGCCTGATCAAGGAACTGCCGGAACAGGAAATGCGCCTCGGCGAAATCCTGGTCAAGTGCGGCACCCTGACCCCGGAAGAACTGGACGCCATCCTGCACATTCAATCGGAATATGACGCCGATCAGCACCGGCTCATCGGCGAAGTCCTGGTCGAACAGCAACTGGTCAGTCCGCCGGTGGTCGAAGCCGCGCTGGAAAAGCAAAAACAGGTTAAAGACAACAAACATAGCGAAGCCAGCCTGATCCGCGTCGATGCCGAAAAACTCGACGACCTGATCAACCTGGTCGGCGAACTGATTATTGCCGGCGCCGGCACCAATCTGATCGCAAGGCGCGCAAAAATGGCCGATTTGATCGAGTCCACGGCTACGTTATCAAGGCTGGTCGAAGAAGTCCGCGACTCCGCCCTGGCCCTGCGCATGGTGCAGATCGGCGCGACCTTCAACCGCTTCCAACGCGTGGTGCGCGACGTCAGTAAAGAACTGGGCAAGGACGTCGACCTGGTCATCAGCGGCGCCGACACCGAACTCGACAAAACCGTGGTCGAAAAAATCGGCGACCCGTTGACCCACTTGGTGCGCAACTCGATGGACCACGGCATCGAACCTGCCGACGTGCGTATCGCCCGCGGCAAACCGGCCCAAGGCACCTTAAAACTGAACGCCTATCACGACGCCGGCAGCATTGTCATCGAAGTCAGCGACGACGGCGGCGGCCTGAACAAAGAAAAAATCCTCAGCAAAGCCCACGAACGCGGCCTGATCCCGGAAGGCGCCAACCTGAGCGACAAAGAAATCTATAACCTGATTTTCGAAGCCGGATTCAGTACCGCCGACACCGTCAGCAACCTGTCCGGCCGGGGCGTCGGCATGGACGTCGTGCGCCGCAACATCCAGGCCTTGCGCGGCAGCATCGACCTGGACAGCGTCGACGGCCAGGGCAGCACCGTTCGCATCCGCTTGCCGCTGACCCTGTCCATCATCAACGGCTTCATGGTCGGCGTCGGCAGCGCCGCCTACGTGATCCCGCTGGACATGGTGGTCGAATGCGTCGAATTGAGGGCTTGGGCCAAAGACGAAGGCGATGGGCAATACCTGAACCTGCGCGGCGAAGTGCTGCCGTACCGGCGGTTGCGCGACCACTTCGACAGCGAAGGCGAGCCGGTGCAGCGCGAGAATGTGGTCGTGGTGCGCTACGGCGAACGCAAAGCCGGCTTGGTCGTGGACAAACTGATGGGCGAATTCCAGACCGTGATCAAACCGCTGGGCAAACTGTTCAAAAGCGAAAAGAGCCTCGGCGGCTTTACGATACTGGGCAGCGGCGAAGTCGCGTTGATCGTCGATGTACCGGGGTTGATGGGACAGATAGAGCATGAAAAAGAGACTGCATCGTTCCCACGCTCCGGCGTGGGAATGCAGTAGTGGACGCTCCAGCGTCCCGGAACTGTATGCTGGTTGCGGCATTTTTTCCAACAAAGCGGGATTTCGCAACGCTGGAGCGTTGCAGACTGAATTCCCACGCCGGAGCGTGGGAACTATAAATTTCTCGTTCTCACGCTGGAGCGCTCGTCGTTATACCCAAGTATCCTGTGGGTTATGCCGGAACCCAGGCACAGGGAGGTGAAACTTCCTGTTACTCAAGTATCTGTAGAACCGCCAAGTTACCGTCCATGGCGCTGGATACCGGCATCCCTGCCGGAACGACGGTTTCTCTCAGACACTTGTGTATAACGACGAGCGGCGGAGCATGGGAACTGCAAATTCCGGCCTACATGGCTGGAGTTCGTAACAAGCGCAAAAATAGTAGTTTTCAGGACAGGACACCGGCGCAGGACTTTATATCTTCATCCTATGGCTATGTTCGATAATTTATTAACGTTTTAGGAGAAAACAGATGAGCAATATGAACGTTGGAGCACGACTAACCCTTGGATTTTTAACCGTCGCTATATTGACTGCCATTGTGGGGGTGATCGGTATCACCAATATGAGCAAGATCAATACCGCAGCGGACGATTTGTACCAAAAAGAGCTGCTTGGGGTGTCTTATATTAAAGAGGCCAATATCAACCTTATTTATCAGGGACGCGCGCTGCGCAATTACCTGCTGGCCCAAACTATCCCAGGCATTGACGCAGCGCCTCATCTTTTGGCGATACAGAAATACCGCGACAGCCTGCGCGACAATATGGAAAAAGCCCGCAGTTTGTTCTATACGGAGGAAGGCAAGGCAAAATTGGCGGAATTGGATTCCGCGTATAAGGCCTACCTGGAAGCTCAAGACAAAAGTATAGAAATGGCCAAGCAGGAAGAAGCCGCCGGTCTTCAGCAACAAGACCGGAAATCGGCTGCTTATGCGATGAAAGATGCCCGATTGCTTGCCGACAAAGCTGACGACATGATGACTGCCTTGAGCCAGATGAAAGAAGCAAACGCCAGAAAGGCATCCGACGATACCACGGAACTTTACGTGTTTTCCAAATGGTTGATGATCACAGTGATCGCGATTTCGTTAGTGCTTGGCGTACTGATCGGCTTCTTGATTACCCGCTCCATCACGCGGCCGCTGGAGATAGCCATGGATGCGGCCCAAAAAATTTCCGAGGGCGACCTGAGCTCTAATATTCAGGTCACCAGCAGCGATGAAACAGGCCGGTTGCTGGCAGCCATGAAAAATATGATCGACACCCTGAAAGGGGTGTTGGCCGACATTGACGTCTTGGTCAGGGCCGGAGCGGACGGCGCACTGGACATTCGTGCCGATGCAAGCAAATACCAAGGCGATTTCCGCAAGCTGGTAGCCGGTATCAATAATACCCTGGACGGCATTATCCTCCCCGTTAACGAATCGGTTGCCGTACTCAAGGAAATGGAGCAAGGCGACTTGACCTCAACCGTCAACGGTAACTACAAGGGACAGCTGAAGGATTTTAAGGATACCGTTAACAATACCATCGCCAAGCTTTCTCAAGTCATTAGCGAAGTGAATGGCGCCGCGTCCAATATCGCCTCGGCCAGCGAGGAAGTGTCTTCTACCGCACAAAGCATGTCGCAAGCCACCAGCGAACAAGCCGCCAGTGTCGAGGAAACCAGCGCGTCGGTCGAGCAGATGTCGGCGTCGATCAACCAAAACACCGAAAACGCCAAAGTCACCGACAGCATGGCGACCCAAGCCAGCAGCGAAGCGGTGCAAGGCGGCGAAGCCGTAAAAGAGACGGTTAGCGCGATGAAGAGCATCGCCGGAAAAATCGGCATCATTGACGACATTGCCTACCAAACCAACCTGCTGGCCTTGAACGCGGCGATTGAAGCGGCTAGGGCCGGCGAACACGGCAGGGGTTTTGCGGTGGTCGCCGCCGAAGTACGCAAGCTGGCCGAACGCAGCCAAATTGCCGCCCAGGAAATCGGCGAACTCGCCTCCGGCAGTGTTGATATGGCTGAAAGCGCCGGCAAGCTGTTGGACACCATCGTGCCTTCGATCAAGAAAACCTCCGATCTGGTGCAGGAAATTGCAGCAGCCTCTGAGGAACAGTCGTCGGGCGTTGGTCAAATCAACTCCGCGATGGACCAACTTAACAAAATTACCCAGCAAAATGCCAGTTCGTCGGAACAGTTGGCGGCCACTTCGGAAGAAATGAGCGGACAAGCCGCGCAATTGCAAGAGCTTATTGCATTCTTTAACGTAGGTAATGGCGGTACGGCGCCGGTCTCTTTCAAGGCTAAACCCGCGGTTAAAAAAACGGTGACCGCAAAACGAACGGCTAATGAAGCTGAATTCGTCAGATTTTAGGAGGCCGATATGAATGCAATGGCATCAGTAGCACAGAAACTGCCGGTTACAGCCGGTAATCCGGAACTTGAAGAACAGCAGCAATATTTGACCTTCATGTTGAGCGGTGAAACCTATGCGATCAGCATAGTGCGTATCAAGGAGATTATCCAATACGGACAATTGACCGAAGTGCCGCGAATGCCGGACTTCATTCGCGGCGTTATCAACTTGAGGGGAGCCGTGGTGCCGGTGATTGATTTGAGCGCGCGTTTCGGCAAGCCGTCCACTCAGGTCGGGCGGCGTCACTGCATCATTATCCTTGAAGTGGCGATAGGGGAGGAAACTCACAGTGTCGGGGTGATGGTGGATGCGGTGAACGCGGTGCTGGAGATTCCGAATAGCGAGATCGAACCGGCGCCGACCTTTGGCGCCAATATCCATTCGGAATTTATTGCCGGCATGGGCAAGATCAACGGCAAGTTTGTGATTATCCTGAATATTCAGCATGTGCTGTCGATGGAGGATATGGCAGCGCTGACGGAGGCGGGTTCTGTTTCGGCTGCCAAATTGGCGCAAGTAGAATGACATATGACTGATATGCCATAGAGAGCGGATGGCGGTTTATACCACCCTGGAATTGAGAAACAAATTGCGGGGCGGGCTGTTGACGAGTGAGAAACCGGAGTCGGATTTTGCCCGGTGTCCGCAGAGTCGATGCCGCCGGAGGGTGATTGTTGATTGCCAGCAAGCTTACACAGAAAGGTAAATCGATATGATATCGGACGAATATATTCAAACTTTTATCGTCGAATGCAGAGAACTGCTCGAACAAATGGAAGAGACCCTGTTAATTATGATAATCGTAGAACAGGCCGCAGAAGACCCGGACATCATCAACGCTATCTTTCGGATCGCACACACTATCAAAGGCTCGGCCGACATGTTCGGCATCGCCCCGATCGTTGTCTTCACCCATGCCGCGGAAAGCGTGCTGGATCGTGTGCGTAGCGGCGACATAGGTATGAGTCTAGAGTTGGCAGCCTTGTTTATCAAGGTGCATGACCACTTGCACGAATTGATCAATCATGTTGCCGAAGGTAGTTGGCCTAACGAAGAAACCGATAATCACGGCAAAGTCCTGGTTGAGAAGCTGGAATCTTACCTGAACGGGAATGCGGTGGAGCAACCGGAAGATTCAGGCGAAATGTCCGTGTTCTAGCTGGATAAAGGCGAAAAAATCATTAGTAAACAGACGGGTTTTGGATGGTGGCGAGGTTGCGTCGATTATTGATTAATGTGTTCGCGCCATGGAAAGGATCGCGTGAGTTATGTGCTTCCAAGCATCGTTCTCATGAGTTTTCTAAATGTGTTATGCAAGACCAAATTGTTGTTTTTTTAATTTATTGGGAGGTACATACAATGAATATGACCGTTAGTAAAAAAATTATGCTGCTGGTAGCTACCGTCATTTTTGGGTTGATAGGGGTAGGCTGGCTTGGACAGAGCGAGATAAATACGGTGTATGAAAAAACCAACTTCACCAATGTCAATACTGTTCCGTCTATTGTCGATCTGTATGAGGCCAATGATGCGTTCGGCCATTTACGTGTTCGTCCGTACCGTCATGCACTGAATAACGATGCGGCCGAGATGGTGCAAATTGAAACTACAGTCAAGGAAGGACGGGAAGCTGTTATCAATGCATTAAAGAAATACGAAAGCACAATTGCAACTGACAAGGACAGGCAGTTGTTAACCGAAGATTACGCCGCGTTTAACGCCTATTTTCAGGAAGTGGAAAAAATACTGGCTATTTCCCGGCAGAACAATAAGGATCAGGCTCGGGCGTTACTGGTACAAATTAAGCCGCAGGAGCAAAAAGCCTATGCAGCGTTTACTAACCATATGTATTACAACGTTGAATTGGCAAAGAAAGGGGCTGATGAAGCCGTTGTAGCCAAATCCGATGCGACCAGGATGTTTGTCATCATCTCGGCCATTGTTCTGCTGGTTGCTGCGTCGCTGGGATGGTTCATCTGCAAAAGCATTACCGGCTGTTTAAAAAAAGTTCTGGATGTTGCTAAAGGGATCGCTAACGGCGATTTGACGGCCAGTGTTGAGGTCACTAGCCATGATGAGATCGGCCAGCTGAACCAGGCAGTCAACAGCGTGGCTACGACATTGCAAGGTCTGCAAAAGGAGCTTCAGCGTTTGACCGAAGCTTCCAGGGAAGGGCAGCTGTCCGAGCGGGGCAAACCGGAACAGTTCAAAGGCGCTTATGCCGAGGTTATCGACGGCGTTAACCAAATGCTGGACGCCATTCTTCTGCCGATCGGCGAAGGCAACCGTATTTTAAGCCTGATCCGCGGCGGCGACTTGCGCGAGCACGTGGAAATCGCGTGCAAAGGCGATCACGACAAGATGAAGCAGGCCGTCAATGGCGTGCATGCCTGGCTATCCGATTTGATTGCATACGTTACCAAGATTGCCAATGGCGATATGACCGCGGAAATGGGGAAAGCGTCGAACCATGACCAGATCCATGAATGGCTGATGCTGCTCAAAAGTAATATTCAGGCGCTGGTGGCCGATGCCAATGTACTATCGGTAGCGGCCGTGGAAGGCCGCTTGGCGACGCGCGCCGATGCAAACAAACACCAAGGCGATTTCCGCAAGATTGTAGTCGGGGTTAACGACACGCTGGATGCGGTAATCGGGCCGTTAAACGTCGCGGCCAACTATGTCGATAATATTTCCAAAGGCGCTATCCCAGCCAAAATTACCGATACTTACAACGGCGATTTCAATATCCTGAAAAACAATCTCAATACCTGTATCGATGCGGTTAACGCATTGGTGACCGATGCCGCCATGCTGGCGCAAGCAGCTGTTGAAGGACGGCTACAAACCCGTGCCGACGCCACCAAACACCAGGGCGATTTCCGTAAAATCGTCGAAGGCGTAAACAATACGCTGGACGGTGTCATTCTTCCGTTGAACGAAGCTGTCGCTGTGTTAGCCGATATGGAGAAAGGCGACCTTACGCGGGCCGTTACCGGCGATTACAAAGGACAACTGAAAGATTTCAAGGATACGATCAACAATACCATTGTCAAACTCTCGCAAGTCATTGGCGAAGTGAATGGCGCTGCCGCCAGTATCGCCTCGGCCAGCGAGGAAGTGTCTTCGACCGCGCAAACCATGTCGCAAGCCACCAGCGAACAAGCCGCCAGTGTCGAGGAAACCAGCGCTTCGGTCGAACAGATGACAGCGTCGATCAACCAAAATACCGAAAACGCCAAAGTCACCGACGGCATGGCGACCCAGGCCAGCACCGAGGCGGTGCAAGGCGGCGAAGCGGTTAAAGAGACGGTTAGCGCGATGAAGAGCATCGCCGGAAAAATCGGCATCATCGACGATATTGCTTACCAAACCAACTTGCTGGCCTTGAACGCGGCCATTGAAGCGGCTCGCGCCGGCGAACACGGCCGGGGTTTTGCGGTGGTTGCGGCCGAGGTACGCAAGCTGGCCGAACGCAGCCAAGTCGCGGCCCAGGAAATCGGCGAACTCGCTTCCGGTAGCGTTGAGATGGCCGAAAGCGCCGGCAAGCTGCTGGATACCATCGTGCCGTCGATCAAGAAAACTTCCGATCTGGTGCAGGAAATCGCTGCCGCTTCTGAAGAACAATCGTCGGGTGTCGGCCAAATCAATACCGCGATGGATCAGCTCAATAAAATTACCCAGCAAAACGCCAGTTCAGCGGAAGAGTTGGCCTCCACGTCGGAAGAAATGAGCGGACAAGCGGCGCAGTTGCAAGAGCTGATGGCGTTCTTTACCGTGGGTCGTGTTGCCGATGCGCCGGTATCGGCTGCTTCAAAGGTTAAGCCGTTCAAAAAAGTGGCGGTTAAAAAACCGGTGCCGGCAAAGCCGGGACTCAATGAAGTTGAATTTGTCAGGTTTTAGAGGATGAATGTAATGGCGCAAGCAACGCGGATAGTGCCGGCTATGCTTGGCAATCGCCTTATATGACATCAATAAATAAGATGAGTGGAATAAAAAAATGACTGCATATGCGATACGCAAACCTAACCTTGTCGACGTGGTGTTGAAGGAAAAGGAATTCGCCCAGTTTCGCGACCTGATCTACCGCATTGCCGGTATCAGCATGTCGCCTGTCAAGATGCCGCTGGTGACCAGCCGCTTGGCGAAGCGGCTGAGACATTACGGTTTGGCTAGTTACAGCGAGTATTTTCAAATGATTACCGCCTTCGATGGTGCAGCCGAACTGCAAATGGCTGTGGATTTGCTGACCACCAATGAAACGCATTTTTTTCGTGAACCCAAACATTTCGATTTTCTGCGCCATCGCGTTTTGTCGGCAAGGAAACCCGGAAAATCCTTGCGTATCTGGAGCGCTGCCTGTTCCAGCGGCGAGGAACCGTACAGCATTGCGATGTTGCTGGATAACATATTGGGCGATGCGCCATGGGAAATCGTTGCCTCCGACCTGAGTACGCGGGTGTTGGAAAAGGCGCGGCGCGGTCTTTATCCTCTTGAGCGCATGTTGGAAATTCCCAAGCCCTATCTGTCAAGTTATTGTCTTAAAGGGACCGGCAGTCAGGAAGGGACTTTGCTGATCGAGCACAAACTGCGCGAACGGGTGCAGTTCATGCACTATAACCTGACCGAAGCGCCGCCGAAACTGGGCGAGTTTGACGTGATTTTCCTGCGCAATGTGATGATTTATTTCGACCAGGATACCAAACGCCGAGTTGTTAAGCGCTTGCTGTCGTTACTGCGCCCGGATGGATATTTTCTGATCGGCCATTCCGAAACGCTGAATGGTATAAACGAAAACGTAGGGCTGGTGCAACCGGCTGTTTACCGGAAGCTCTGACATGACCGGTTCTTTACCTCCGATAGAGATATTTCTCCAGCCCGGCGATTATTACTTTGCCGATCGGGGCACTCGCATTCGCGCCTTGTTGGGCGCCTGTGTATCTATGACCTTTTGGCATCCGCAATGATTCCGTAGTGGTCTATGGCATGTCGAAGGAGGCAGTAAAGCCGGGTGCGGGGGACAGGGAACGGCCGCCGGACCGGATCGCTTATGGGATTGTGAGCTATGGCAGGACGATGGCTCGAATGGTAGTTTAAATTGCAATTAATAGAGGAAGCTTAATATGAATAGAAACAGGATAGCCGAAGCTCTCGGTCAGGATAAATTAATTGAGCACAAACGCCGTATTGCTTTTCATGAAGCAGGACATGCAGCAGGTATCCATTTAAACAACAAAGCCAGGCAACTGCCGCCGGTTTTTTTTAAGATTATTTTTAAAGATATGAGCGGCGTGATAGAAACAGACGGCACGGCTTATCAATCGCTCCATGAGGAATGTATTGCACGGGTGGAAGGAGGGCGGTTAATCGAATCGCTGCCGCCTTCCATCGATAGTTTGGTGCGTGAATTAACCCAGCACACTGACGCAATGGTGCAATGGATAAAGGATTATATGACGGCTTTTGAGGCGGACATTGTTAATTTGCTGATCGGGCCACTGGCTGAAGCCAGGCATGTCGCCGACACCGATGATGAATTATTCAATCATAAATTAGTCAATCTGAAAGCATTAAATAATTATGGCGGTAGTTTTGACCTTGCCTTGGTTGATGAGTATTTGCAATGCTTTTCCGCTGATAAACAACGAAATGATGAAAAGCTGGTTGAGCTGTTTACCTTGGCGTTTAATTTTATAAACAATGACGCGAACTGGTCGGCTATCACCAAACTGGCGGGTTATATTCTTGACAGCAATAAAAATATAACTTGCTGTGAAGAGATTGTTTCAATACTTGACCAGTCGATAGCCAATTTTCAGGATCGTAGGATTAATACAAGGTATCGCCATGATGGATGAATCAAAGAGCAGTATTGTTATGGCAGTGTTCACGTTGCTGGGTAATTCCTTTGTTCACCTGAAAGAGTTTTTAGGGAGTGCTTTGCCTTGTCTATCCAAGCAAGAACCGGATCCGGGATTCGGTAAAGCACTGAATAAGAGAATCACCGATTCTATGCAAAGGAGGATTCTTTTTTTCCTGGTGTTATTAATTCTGATGTTGAGCTTTGTTAATAGCGTTCAGGACGTGCAACACGACGGAGTTGCCTATGGCCCGATTATCAAATTCGGTAACGAGGAAAAAATCGATAGAGCTACCGTGTTTGGCCGGTAAGTAAAACGAGGGGAGTGCTAAACATGTAATGCTAAGTTCGGTGTCAACTTTATGCTATTGATTTATAATAATTTGTAGTTAGGGGCTTACGTAATTTAGCGCTTAAGTAGAGATGCCTGTTTAAGATTAATCAACATTTAACAACGCTATAATCAGTTAAAAATTAGAAATATTTTATTTATCAACGTGTTACAATTTGTTCTCGGTCGCTGAAATTGTTAAGATTACAGTAACTTGAGTATGAGTAATACAGTGGAGAAAGCCAGCGTCCAAGCCAGGATGTAGCGTTAATAATTAAGCGCAAATTGTGCGGTTTATAAGACTAGCCGATTGAATAATCGCTACATCAACAGCGGAACTGAGACCTGGTAAACATAAATTCGACATCAGTAACAGACAATGGGCTTTGATTACTGAAATCCAATTAACCAATAAAAGATTTCTATTATTATGGCAAGTAATGACGATAAACCTTATCTGACACCCAGTGAGGTCGCCAAACTCTTAATGGTATCGCCGATCACGGTGCGTGCATGGGCTCAAAAAGGCTTGTTGCCTTCCGAAACAACGCTGGGCGGACACCGGCGCTTTTTGCGTGAGAGTGTGGAACAGTTTGCCAAGCAATGTAAAACGGCGCCGCAACGTAACGATTTGCGGGTTCTGGTTGTGGACGACGATAAGCAGGTGGTCGGCTTCCTTGTTGAATGGCTGACCGGATTGGATGAACCCTTTATAGTTAGCTCGGCAGCCGATGGATTCGAGGCCGGCAGCAAAGTGCATACCTTTGAACCGGACATCATTTTGTTGGATTTGATGATGCCGAAGCTGGATGGGTTTGAAGTCTGTCGCCGGATTAAAGCGGAGCCTGAAACCAATGATATTCGGGTGATAGCGATGACAGGGCATCCGAGTCCGGAAAATGAGCAGCGTATCCTTGAAGCAGGCGCCGAAATCTGTATTTCCAAGCCGCTGGATACCAAATTCCTGCTCGGATTATTAAAGGCTGACTTATTATAATTTTTAGGCTTGCAATGATATTTGTAGTAAGTGTATGAAGTTGAAAAGATTATTTAGTGTATACAAAAATATCGTGTTAAATGGATTGAAAGATTGAGCCAACCGGGCAAGCAGTCCATCCGGGAAACAAACGCGAGCTTGGCTGGAATCAGGTAAAGAATTAATAAATAGTTAAAGTCTTAACTTTTCCTTTTTTATTAATTGTCGAGTGCATTTATGAGTTGAAGATTTGATTCCCAGCCAAGCCGGGGATCAGGCGGTTGATCATGAAAATGAGTTTGCCTTTTTCAGATTTATCTTATCTATTAAAAGTGCTGTCTAAAAGGTAGCTTATGGATAAACAGATTACTCTTTCCGTATCGGTCATATTGGCGGCTATTGCCGATATTACTGCGCGCAAGCAAGCTGAAGTTGACCGCCGCCGCTACGACCGGGAACTAAAGTCCATTTTCGAGGCATTGCCGGATTCTTACTTCCGTTTGGACCCGGATGGGATTATCCGCTGCTACCACACCAATCCAATCGCTATGGGCGAACTTTATGTGCTGCCGGAGCATTCGCTCGGCCAGCGCATGATTGATGTGCTGCCGTCGGAGCAGGCGGAACTGTTTGCCGCCAAGATCAAAGAGCAGCAAAGTTGCGGTAAGCTAATTACTTTTGAATATCCGTCCGGCATAGCCAACGGCGAGCGCTACTACGAGGCGCGCTTGGCCAATCTTGCCGATAGCGGCGATATGATCGTATTGATACGGAATATCACCGAGCGCAAGCAATTGGAGCGGCAACTGCAACAAGCGCAGAAAATGGAGGCGTTAGGGCAATTGACCGGGGGCATTGCCCATGACTTTAATAATAGTCTGGCCGCCATACTCGGTTATTCCAACCTGGCCCTGGAGCAATGCGTATCCGATCCTTCGGATAAACTGGCCCGCTATCTGGGGGAAGTCATTTCCGTCAGCGAACGGGCTCGCGATTTGATCGCCAAAATGCTTGCCTATAGCCGAACATCTTCAGCCGTGGCGAGTGTTCCTATTGACATCGTTGCCGAGGTGGAGAAAGCGGTAGCCATGCTGTCCTTTGCCGTTCCGGCAGGTATTGAAGTTGTCACCCGCATTGAACCGTCCCTGCCTTCGGTACGGATCGATCCGATTGAAATCCAACAGGTGTTAATTAATCTCGCGGTTAATTCCCGCGATGCCATTGGCGAGCAAGGCCGTATCGATATTACCTTGAAGCGAGCCAAGGTTAACCATGAAGCCTGCGTCATTTGCGATGCCATCATTGACGGCGACTATGTGGTCCTGGAAGTGAAGGACACCGGCAACGGCATTCCTCCCCCTATACAGCAACGTATTTTCGATCCTTTTTTTACCACCAAAGCGGTTGGTAAGGGCTCGGGGCTCGGACTCAGCATGGTGCGAAGTGTCGTTGTAAAAAACAATGCTCATTTATTAATGGAAACCAGCCTGGAGCGGGGTACTTGTTTTCGGCTGTTATTCCCTTTTGCGTATGCGCGGACTGTCGCTTCAGTGGCACCGATGCCTGCATTGATTTTACCGGTGACTAAGCGTTGGCGTGTTTGGGTAGTGGAAGACCAGGCGTCTTTGGCCGCTTATTATCTGGAACTGTTGCAAGAACAGGGTTACCTGGTTACGGTTTTTACCGACCCTACTGAAGCGCTGCACGCTTTTCAACTTGATTCGGAGTGCTTGGATTTGCTTATCACCGACCAGACCATGCCCTATTTGAGTGGTGTCGAACTGGCCGGCGTTATGCTCGCAAACAGGCCGAAACTGCCGGTTATTCTAATCACCGGTTATAGCGATGTTATGAATGATAGTGAGGCGAAGCGCCTGGGTATTCGGTGTTATCTGAATAAGCCGGTAGACGGAAACAGATTGTTAGATATTCTGGCAACGGAATTCAGGGCTATCGGCCATACGGATAGCGCTAATTTGTCATGCGGTTTACATACTGGATCCAGCGATCTTATTGGCAAACCTTATTTCTCCGATAAGTTTATTACTCGATTTAGCGGTGCGCTTAATCGCCGGTATTTTACCGATCGGATTGATGACACCGAGTCCATGCTGTTTACTTTGGCGGGTATGGCAGAAGCAAAAGATAAAAACGTGGACGGTCATTGCTCTCGTTTGGCGCATATCAGTGCGGTGCTGGGGCAGGCTCTCGGCCTGGATCCCGAACATCTGCGGGCCCTGCGTCGTGGCGGCGTTATTCATGATATTGGCAAGTTGGCGATTCCGGATAGTATTTTGCTAAAGCCCGGTAAGCTGAGCGAAGATGAATGGCTGATTATGCGCAGGCATCCTGAAATTGGCGCTCGTCTGGTGATGAATCTTAAAGGTATGGATTTGCCCCTATCTATCATTCGTCATCATCATGAACATTGGGATGGCAGCGGTTATCCTGACGGCTTGGCCGGCAAAAACATTCCCTTATTGGCGCGAGTATTCCAGCTCGCCGATGTTTACGATGCATTGATTAGCGAGCGCCCTTATAAGCCGGCTATGCCCAGGGAGCAGGCTATCCGCATACTGGAAGACGAAATTGCCAAGGGTTGGCGCGACCCCGAACTTTCAGCCGTGTTTCTCGATATTGTGCGTCAACGGCCTCACGATCTTGAATTACCGAAGCGCATAGATACGATTTTGAATAGGGATTTATTTACCGACATTGCCTGGACTGGCTCGCTCTGGCCTGGAGTTGCAAAGGGATAAGCTTAAAATAATGGCGGGGGCCGAATAAGCTCCTCATGTGCAACAAACCCAACGCAGGTATTTTTATGGGACCCACTGAAATAAACCCAAAAGATCAACAGCACATGCAGCCATCGGAGCGGCCGCCCTTGCTTAAACGTAATTGGAACGTTCCATTGCCTAGGCAAGACTTGAAGCAAGGTAAACATATGTCCGGCCAAGATGCCGGTTACATGAATCTAGGCTCCGGCTCTTCGGCGCTGTTTCCTAATGCCTTGATTTGGCATAGCCATCCGGGGGATAGCGAATGGCCATTACCATTTTTTCCGATTATAGAATATCTCGATATCGATTACGCCAATGCAGAACTGCTTACAGTCGGTTTGGTCATCAGCCTGTTTTTTCTTGTCATCTGTTCTTATAGAAATAGCCGTCGCGATGCAACGCTGATGACAGATAATTTGATAACGGAACTGCGCCAAAGCGAGTTGCGTTATCAAATTCTGGTGGAACAATCATCCGATGCGGTTTTGCTTTTTGATTTGGAAACATTGGCGTTGGATGAAGTTAACCTGCATTTTTGCCAGATGTTTGGCTATAGCTACGAGCAGAGTCGGCAACTGTTGTTAACCGACGTCATTTTTACTCCGGAACCCGAAATTCACTGCAATCTTCAACGGCTGATAGATGGCGGTTACAACGGTTTGGAAGAGCAGGTGTTTCGCACCTGCGATGGAACGCTGCTTGATGTCGAACTGTCCAAGACTGTCGTACAAGTAGGCTTGAAGAAAAAAGTCATCGTCATTGTCCGGGACATTTCTTCACGCAAGCGGGCTGAAGCCGAACGCGACCAGATGGAGCGGCAATTGCAGCAAGCCCAAAAGATGGAAGCATTGGGCCAGTTGACCGGGGGAATTGCCCATGACTTCAACAATATTCTGGCGGTAATACAGGGATATTCAAATCTGGCCTTGACGCGGTACGCCACGGATAAAGACAGCACCCTGGCGCATTATCTGGAGGAGGTCATCAAAGCGAGTGAACGGGCGCGGGATATGGTGGCTTGCCTGCTGACGTATAGCCGCAGCCAGACCGATGAGGTAGCGGCGGCGATGGCACCGGCGCCTCTGGTCAAAGAAGTCATTAAAATGTTCACTTCCACTATTCCGTCCGGCATTCAGCTTCAGGAGCAAATCGATGCCGATGCCCCGGCTGTCTGCATGACTCCGGGGGAATTGCATCAGATTGTGATGAACCTGGTTATTAATGCGCGGGATGCCATGGCCGAGTACGGGCGCCTGGATATTCGATTGAGTACGCTCGCAGCAACGCCGGAGTTCTGTACCGGTTGTAAACAGGCCAAGAGCAACGCTTTATGTCCGGGTAAAATTTGCGGGGAATACGTAAGTTTGAGTGTAACCGATACCGGATGCGGCATTAGTCCGGAAAATTTTAAGCTGATTTTCGATCCTTTCTTTACTACCAAGGCTGTCGGCAAAGGTACCGGCCTGGGGCTTTCGGTCATTCATGGCATTGTTCGGCGCAGTGGCGGCTGTGTTATCGTAGATTCGCAACTTGGCATCGGCTCCACGATTCAGGTGTTGTTCCCGGCCGCCGATAGCTCTGTAAATTTACCGATAGCTGTAACGCCTTTGGCGGTGAACCCGGACGGCAACGGAGCCCGGATTCTGGTGGTGGACGATGAGTCCGCCTTGGCGCAGTATCTGGCCGATTTGTTGGAAGGCGAGAATTATGTGGTAGACGTTTATACCGATCCGGTCAAAGCGCTGAATTATTTCCGCGCCAATCCACAGCGTATCGATGCGGTCATTACCGACCAGACGATGCCGAACAAATCCGGTATTGAAATTGCCGGTGTCATGTTGACGCTACGTCCCGATCTGCCGGTATTTTTATGCAGCGGATATAGCGATAGTATTGATGAAGATACGCAGTTTTTTGGTATCCGCCGTTTTTTTAATAAACCGGTTAATGCGACGGAACTGCTTATTGCATTAGATGAAGAAATAACTTATTCGACAGGAATATAAATATTTTCATGGTAATGGCTTAAATTAATGTAACTACTCAGCGAACATAATAGAACACGGATGCCAAAAGTAGGCGCCTCTAGGCGACGCGGATTGGACGGATTTACACGGATTTTTATCCGTGTTCCATTATCTTTCATGCTGAGTAGTTACAAATTAATTTAGGCATGTTTCTTAGTTTGATCCTTTCCATTTTTCCTTGCGGGCTTTTTTCTTGGCTTCTTTTTGCTCGCGAATAATAACCAGCTCGGCGAGTTCCTTTTCCATCATGGCGGGAGTTTCCAGGCTTACCCTGCCGATGGTTCCGGCGCGCAATTCGGTCAGCAGGATTTTGGCTACTTTATCCATTTCAATGCGTCCGCCGGAACGAAGACAGCCGCGTTTTTTACCGATGGCTTCCATCAGTTCCTGTTCGCTTTGCGGCAGTTGTTCCAACTGAAAACGGGTTTTCAATAAATCGGGGTAGTGCCGCAACAGGTATTCAGCCGCGAAGAAAGCAACATGATCGTGACTGATCGCGGTATCCTTGATGGCGCCGGTGACTGCCAGCCGATAACCGCTGTTTCTATTTTCGACATTGGGCCAAAGCATGCCGGGCGTGTCCAAAAGAATAATGCCGTTGCCGATGTCGATGCGTTGCTGGGTCTTGGTGATGGCCGGTTCGTTGCCGGTTTTGGCGATCATTCTTCCGGCCAAGGTGTTGATCAGCGTGGATTTACCGACATTGGGTATGCCCATGATTAAGGTGTGGATGGGTTTGTCGCTACTGGCTTTATGGGGCAGCATTTTGTGGCACAGCTCAATGAGTTGACGCGTTTTTTCAGGCTGCTCGATACTCAGTGCCAGTGTTTTTACGCCTTGTTCCTGTTCCAGATAGGTTTGCCATTGCTGGGTGATGTCGGGATCGGCAAGATCGCTTTTGCTGAGCACTTTGATGCAAGGTTTATCGCCGCGCAGGGCGGTGAGCATCGGGTTTTGACTGCTGAACGGAATGCGTGCATCCAGAATCTCGATGATCAGGTCAACCTGAGGCAGGATTTCTTTAACTTCTTTGCCGGCCTTGTGCATATGACCGGGGTACCATTGAATAAGCATGATGTTTAGCTGTAACCAAAATGGTATATTTAAGCACCATAGCCGTTCAATCAACAGTTATAAATATATAAAAGGTTTGTAACTCTATTTGGCAGATAGAAAAATGGAACACGGATGCCAAAAGTAGGCGCCTCTACGACTGCATGGATGCAGGAGGTAGGCAGAAAAATGCTCCATGCATTTTCTGCATTCGCCACATCCCTGTGGCTTAGCAATGCAGGAGCAATTGCCGAGGCGACACGGATTAAGCGGATAAACACGGATTAAAAGCCTAATGTAACTATTGAGTAGTTACATTAGGCTTAACGCTACCAATATATTAAGTATGCCGATAAGAAACATCCTGTGGAAGCATAGGTAGAAAGCTCGTTTATTAAAAAAATATGATGAAACAAATAACAAGCAGTTTTTACGCCCATTTATCAAGGCTCAGATGGATTAAGCGGTGGGGGCTAAAGCGTAATGCACATGATGAAAATGTGATGGAGCATAGCTGGGAAGTGTCGGTTATTGCCCATACTTTAGCCTTGGTCAAGAATCGCTATTACGGCGGCAATGTCGATGCCAATGCCATTGCCACGGCGGCTTTGTATCATGATATTACCGAGGTCATTACCGGCGACTTACCTACGCCTATCAAATATCATTCCGATGAAATCAGCGCTGCTTACAAACGGATCGAGCATCAGGCTGAAATAGAGTTGCTGTCTCTTTTGCCGGTAGAGTTGCAGGATGATTTCCATGCTCTGATTCATCATGACCGGATGCCGCCGGAGCATGTGCAGATTATCAAGGCGGCGGATAAAATATCGGCCTATCTTAAATGTCAGGCTGAGTTAAAGGCAGGGAACTTGGAATTTGAAACTGCCGCCGAGCAATTGGCTTTGACTATCGATGCATTAGAGCAACCGGAAGTTATCTTTTTTATGAAAACGTTTGCGCCCAGCTGCGGATTGACGCTGGATGGATTAATGAAAACTTACTAAGTTGGTTTGAAGTAGGTTTTTTAGTATAGGCATCTCAAGCTATAATACTTTTCAATTATCAAACAGGCGACAGGGTGAAAATTCATGAAGTTACCGGAATTTCCTAAACCTTGGTTGCAAGCAGATCACACAAGCAAAAAATTGGAATCTATACGATATGAGTGGAAAGTCGGATAAATTTACACGGTGCAGTACCCACGGAGAAGTTGTGAAACATCGATACACCATTGAGCAAGCCAGAATATTGCTGGATATTTTAAAGTACCATAATGCATCAACCATGTTGCCTTCGTTTCATCAGGTCAAGCAGGAATCGCTTGATGAGGCGTTGGACAAGCTGAGGTTGGAGCTGTCCGAGTTTATTGCGACGGATGACGGTCTGGGCTTTATCGTCCCGATCAGGGATGAGAAGGGCTTGATTTAGCTGGACTGTTCAAGCCTAATTAGTCGCCGTCATCCGCGTTCTATTTCTCCGAGTGCTCTAACGCACTATTTGTTTAAAACAACATCGCATAGCGCAGGAAGTACGGGCGGTTCCGGCTTTTTGGCGGCGGGAGCCGGTGTTTTGGCTTCCGCTGAAAACCACCAATCCAGTGAAGCATCGCAGCCGGCGCTTTCGGGAAGCGGTTCTTGTCCGGTGCAGTTTTTATTGCTTAGTGGACACTTTAAGCGCACGTGAAAGTGATCGTCATGCCCCCACCAGGGGCGCACTTTTCTGAGCCAGTCATGGGCTGACTTGTGTGTGCATAACAGACGCTTGACGCTGGGGTTAACGAAGATACGGTCTACTTCGGGTCTGCGTGCCGCCGCTTCAAGAATTTTTTCATGAGCCGGCGACCACTGGTTATCATTAATCGCATCCGATTTGGCGACAAGAACCGAGGGAGCGCTCCAGGTTTCGCGCTCATTAAATTCCAGGCTTCGGATTGCAGCCTGTTGTGAGAGCAAGTACCAAATATCGACATCGAGTCCGGTTTGATGGCTGCGATGTCCGCTAGGTGTTGGACCGCCGCGTGCTTGCCCCAGGTCGCCGATCAGCAACACGCCCCAGTTTTGCAAATGCGTGGTTTGCGCCAAGCCTTCGATGAACCGTATCAAGTCGGGATGGCCGTAAGACCGGCCCCGTGTAGGGCGCATCAGTTGATAGCCAGCGCCGTTTGCAGGTAGCGAAACCGCGCCGCTTAAGCAACCGGCGGTATAAGAACCAATGCTTTGGGCGTTATCGCCGATTTGCGCAGCTTGTTTGACCTTCGCCCAGTTACTGGCGGCAGGGGATGAAGAGCATTCGGAAAAAATGCCCAATAACAGGATAAATAGTCGAAGTTTCATGTTAAAACCGAGAGGGCGGCCGAATCAAGCCGCCCGTATTGCCCGGCTTATTTCTTGGCAGGTGCCGATAAGTCCAGGAAGTGCTTGGAATTATCGGTGACCGGAGCGGGACCGGAATTATTGCTGCTGGTTGCCGGTGCGGGACTGTTCGTTTTGGTTGTACCGGAACCTTTTGTATCGGCGTCATCTTCCAACTGGAGTTCATCTTCTTCAGGGACATTGCCGTCATGGAGTAAATACTCGCGACGTTGTTGGTAAGCGTTTTTAATAAAGGAATAACGGTCGACAGAAGCTTCATCGACAATCTTTTCAGTCGGTATTACATCGGCGCGGGTATCGACGACATCGACCGACTTGGCGCCCGCATTAACTGCGCTGACGGCAGCGCCGCTACCGGCAAAGACAAAAGTATAAGTGAGTGGGTTCATTAGCGCATCGCCAACAGCCCCGGCAACTTCTCTAGGGGAACTTGCTCCCATAAACGGCACTACCAGATAATTTCCGGTTGGAACGCCCCAGAAGCCTAATGTCTGCCCGAAATCTTCATTATGCTTGGGCAGGTCAATCATTTTTGCCACGTCGACAAAGCCGGCAACACCGGCTGTCGTATTAATCAGGAAGCGGCCGGCATCCATACCGCCTTGGCTAAGCTTGAGCTGCATAAAGTCATTGAGAGTCACGCCGATGTCGTTAAGATTGCTAAAGAAGTTGGTTATGCCGTCGTCAACGAATTTCGGGGTGATCCACATGTAGCCTTTCGCCACAGGTTTTAAAACGGCCTTGTCGAGATCGTCATTAAATTCTTGAGTGCCGCGATTCCAGCCTTCCCAGGGATCCTTTTCATTTACTTCCGAAGTGGTTGCACAACCCGCAAGCACACTTGATATGACCAGGCTACTCATTAATAAACGAGTGTTAATGACGGTTTTTTGCATACTCATGGATTATCTCTGATTACTTGATGTTATTGGAAGTCTGTATAGAACAGTTATTATTTTTTGCGCGGAATTATACCAGATACAGACCTCAAAAAGCCTCACTGATTTTGCATTTGCCGGAGTATCCACTGTTGCCGCTTAAGCAAATAGCTTGATGGCTGTGCTGCCCGCAGCAATATCGGATTAGGCAGGGTTGCCGCCAATAATGCGGCTTGAGTCCGGCTGATTTGGTTGGCGTGAACGCCAAAATAGTGCTGGCTTGCGGCCTCTATACCGAATAAATGGTCGCCGAATTCGGCGATATTCAGGTAAACCGTTAATATCCGTTCCTTGCTCCATAGCGATTCGATCAGCAACGTAAACCAGACTTCCATGCCCTTGCGGACAAAGCTTTTTGACGGCGTTAAAAATAAATTTTTCGCCACTTGCTGGGAAATGGTACTCGCACCTCTAAGCCGTCCGCCGTCCATGTATACATCAATCGATGATTGTATGGCGTGCAAATCAAAGCCGGAATGTAGAAAAAAGCGCTGATCTTCAGCGGCAATTACCGCCGAAGAAGCATGGGACGAGATTTTTTTGGTACCGACCCATGAGTATTTAATGGCTTTGAATGAGCCGTCGTCGATTAAATCTTCAATATGCCGATAAACCATAAACGTCGACGTTGGCGCTGGCAGCCAGCGCAACACTAGACACAAGCCGACCGAGGAAGCCAGGAAAGTGAACAGCAGATAAAGTGCGGACTTACGCAGTATTTCCTTAAAAGATAATGAGCGAGAGTTGCTGTTTCTAAGGTAGCGGGATTGTCTTGCCAAAATATAGGGAGGGCGTGAGCTTAAGGTTCAGCATTTGTGTATATGATAAAGTCTTTGGCTAGGCTTGAATAGCTGCAATCTTATCACCTCCGAAAACTTGAGCGTTCAAAGATAGGTATCTACGAGCCACCATCATCCCGGTAATCCCTGCCGAGATGAGTGCGTTCATGAGGACGCTTAGATTTGAGCGGATGAAACTTTTCCGTTCGCCCTGAGCCCCATTCGACAAGCTCATGGCAGGCTTCGACAAGGCCTTTAGTCCTGAGCGCTATCGAAGGATCAGCACGAACGGTTTGACGAGCGAAAATAAAGTCCTAAGGTAAAAGCTTCGCGCTCTTCGTTTCTTCGTGGTGTCAATCAATCCTCTGCTTTTTGTTTAGCGCGTCTGGACGTTGAACCTACTCTTTTTTTGCTTTTATCTGCTTTCTTAGGGCCACCATCGTCGGCTCTAGCTGCTTTTTTTGCACCTTCATCCATTTTTGAGATGTTCAGTTGCTGACCGGCTACCCGAACTTTTTTCAATTCCTGGAACAATTCTTTCGGCATGCCCGCCGGTAACTCAACGGTGCTGTAATCGTCCTGGATTCTGATACGGGCGATATGGTCGCCGTCAATTCCGGTCTCATTGGCTATAGCGCCAACGATGTTGCCGGGTTTGACGCCGTGGGCATGACCGACTTCAATCCGGTACATTTCCATTTCAATATCCGCTCCGCCGGCGAATGCGCGTTTCGGTTTGCGCTCTCTTTCTCTTTGCGGCCGGTCGGATCTTGACGATCTGTCATCTCTGGATGGCCTGTCGTCACGGCTGTCTTTAGCTCTTTTAGGCAGGTTTTGCATTAACAGAGGGGTGTCGCCTTGAACCAGTTTTGCCAATGCAGCGGCTATTTCCAATGCCGTTACATTATGTTCTTGTTGGTATTGCTCGACCAATTGGTTAAAAAAGCTCAGTTCTTCGGCGGCCAGCGTATCGGTAATGTTCTGTTTAAAGCGGGAGATACGTTTATTGTTAATGACTTCGGTTGAAGGCAAGCCCATTTCTTCAACTTTTTGCTTGGTTGCTTTTTCAATATTAGCCAGCAGATTTCTTTCCCTGGGCGCAATAAACAAAATCGCGTCGCCGGTGCGTCCTGCGCGGCCGGTTCTGCCGATACGGTGTACATAAGATTCGGTATCGTAAGGAATGTCGTAGTTGACGACGTGGGTGATGCGGTCTACGTCCAGTCCGCGTGCAGCAACGTCAGTCGCAATCAAAATATCCAGTTTGCCGTTTTTCAGATTGTTAATGGCGCGTTCGCGCAGTGCTTGAGACATATCGCCGTTAATCGCAGCCGCAGAGTAGCCGCGCGCTTCCAGTTTTTCCGCCAGCTCAACGGTGGCGGTTTTGGTCCTGACGAAGATAATCATGCCGTCGAATGTTTCGACTTCCAGAATGCGGGTCAATGCGTCCAGCTTGTGTACGCCGCTGACCAGCCAATAACGTTGGCGGATGTTTTCCGCCGATGTCGTGGTGACTTTGATGGTGACATGCTCGGGTTCATTGAGGTACTGCTGGGCAATTTTACGAATAACCGAAGGCATGGTCGCGGAAAACAGTGCGATTTGCCGTTGTTCCGGAATTTGCTCAAGTATCCATTCCACGTCGTCAATAAAACCCATACGCAGCATTTCATCGGCTTCATCAAGAACAAGATGGGTAAGCCCAGCCAAGTTCAGCGTGCCTTTACGCATATGATCCATAACCCGGCCCGGCGTGCCGACCACGACATGCGCGCCGCGTTTTAGCTGACGTAGCTGGGTGGTGTAGTCTTGTCCGCCGTAGATAGGCAGAACATGGAAACCTTTTAAATGCGCGGCATAACGTTGGAATGCTTCCGCGACCTGAATAGCCAGTTCGCGGGTTGGCGCTAGAACCAAAACTTGCGGGTCTTTTTGCTTGAGGTCGATGCGCGACAAAATGGGTAATGCGAAAGCGGCGGTTTTACCGGTTCCTGTTTGTGCTTGCCCCAGAACGTCTTTGCCTTTTAGTAGGAGCGGGATGGTTTGTGCTTGTATGGGTGAGGGTGTTTCATAACCGACATCATTCAGCGCTCTTAGCACCGGTTCAATCAGCGCTAAATCACGGAAAGAGGGTAATGTAGAAACATCGTTGGACATGGATTTACCTGTTGTAGATATAGAATGCGCGTAAGCGCGGGGAAATGTGTTTGTTTATCAGGATATTATACCTAACTCTATTACAAATTGCAGAAAATTTAAGCGGCTAAAACACGGGTTAAAGCTCTAGGCCGCTGTAATCGCTCTGCATTATCCATACGGATAGGGGGATATAAAGCTATGTTCGGAAGAGTAGCGCGCCATAAAAATTAGTAAGTGTTACTACTTAACCGAGTCTTTATTTTCGATTTATTAAACAACTAAATCCACTACCTATAACTGCTGAGCTTAGTATTCGTACTAATAGAAATTCGATGGCGATTAAGGCTAAATTATCAACCACTGGTTAAGGTGAACAGACTTCAATTATTGATACCTTTTGGAAGGATAGATGCAGACATATCCGACCCGTAATGATGATTTTATGTTTCCCGCGTAAGCTCCAGCGGCTTATGTTTTATGTTACATCCTATCCGGTTCGCAGGTTGAAAAGGTCGAACAAATAAAGGAGCGTTATACGATGAAAAACAAAAATAACTATTCCCTCAGCATAGGGTTAACGATCCTGTTCGGTGTTATTGGGCAGTCAATACCGGCCGCTAGCGCCGGCACCGCTTCATTCGACCAGGATCAGGCACTGGCCGGTTTTGCGCAAAGCAGCGCCGGAACTGAAAAAAAACATATTGCCATGGTCGAGACCCAAGGTCTCGATACCGTATTGGATATACCGTTACGCTTGGGCGGATTCGTTGCAACGCTGGTCGGCACCGGCTTTTTCATCGGCACAAGTCCTATTACCGGTTTGATGACGGCTTTGTATCCGCATAACGCAATAGAAAAAGCAGCGGATTTTCTTGTGGTCAGGCCGGGGAACTATACCTTTGTCAGACCTAGCGGCCGCTTTAATTACGATTCGCGATCCGACGAAGAAAAATAAATAACGCACAAGTCTATCGCATCAATAATCCGATCAGGATCAATGGCGCTTACATTTAATGCTAGACAATTGGCAGGAGTCTACTCATGGGATTAAAAACAAGAATGCAATGTATTAGTCTGCCCAAAGCTGTAACGGATGCGGATGATAAAACAACTAAAACAGATGCTTTAAATGAAAAACCGGAACCCGCTTTTGCACCGTTATTATTAAAAATACTGTCATCGGTAGAGCTGGAATTTAAAGAGGCGATCCATTCCAAACTACTCGATATTCTCGATTTGTCATTGATTAGCGGCATAGAAGAAAAAGAAGCCAGAAAACAGATTCGGGCCGTTGCGCAAAAACTGATCGACGAAGAATCTATCCCATTAAACACCCAGACCCGGCATCAAATCATTAGGGAAATCGAAGATGACGTACTGGGTCTCGGACCATTGGAAGCTTTGTTATACGATCCGACCATTGCCGATATTTTGGTTAACGGTTACAAAAATGTGTATGTCGAACGATTCGGCAAGCTGGAATTAACCCCGGTCAGGTTTAACGACGACAATCATCTGATGAAAGTGGTCGACCGGATTGTGTCGAAGATCGGCCGCCGGATTGACGAGTCGTCGCCGATGGTGGACGCCCGGTTGCAGGACGGGTCTCGGGTCAACGCGATTATTCCGCCGTTGGCAATTGACGGCCCGTCCTTGTCGATAAGACGCTTTGCTGTCGATAAAATGGGGCTTGACGATCTGGTAGGCCGAGGGGCTTTAACCGGCTATATGGCTGAATTTCTCAAAGGCGCGGCAAAGTCCAAATTGAACATCCTGATTTCAGGCGGAACAGGTTCGGGCAAAACAACAATGTTGAATGCCATTTCAAATTTTATTCCCGATAACGAACGCGTCATCACCCTGGAAGACTCCGCGGAGTTGCAGCTACAGCTACCTCATGTATTGCGCTTGGAAACCAGGCCGGCCAATGTTGAAGGCAAAGGCGAGGTGACATTGCGCGATTTGGTCCGCAACAGTTTGCGGATGCGCCCCGATCGTGTCGTCATCGGCGAAGTCAGGAGCGGCGAGGCCTTCGATATGCTACAGGCGATGAACACCGGCCATGAAGGTTCCTTGACCACGGTCCATGCCAATACCCCGAGAGACGCGCTGGCCCGTCTTGAAAACATGGTATCCATGGCCGGTTTGGAAATGCCCGCCAAAGCGATCAGAACCCAAATCGTATCGGCGATTCATATCATCATTCAACTAAGCCGGCTCGAAGACGGCAGCAGGCGGGTCGTCAGCATTCAGGAAGTGGACGGCATGGAAGGCGACGTGATTACCTTGTCTGAAATTTTCAAATACCAGAGGCGCGGAGTCGATGAAAAAGGCGTTGTCCTGGGCCAATTTTGTTCGACAGGCATCATTCCCAAATGCATGACCAACTTGAAACAAAGAGGCGCCAACGCGGACCTGGCTATTTTTACCAATAATCTCAATTAAGCAGGAGGGTAATATGACCAGCGACATGGCGATGTTATTTGTGGGCTTAGTTTTTTTAACGGTCTTTTTTGCCTCGCAAATTCTCGTACTGCCGACCATGGGCACGCGCCGTGCCGATAGTCTTAAGCTGAAACAGCGTTTGGAAGACATTATCCAGGCGCACGGCGATTCCGAAGCGTCGATTGTAAAAGAAAAATACCTTAACAAATTAAGCCCGATAGAACGGAGCCTTGAGCGTTTTCCGGGCATGCCGAGGCTGAAAACATTACTGGAGCAGGCAGGAAAACAACAAATAGCGTACCGCTTTGCGCTGATTGTATTGCTGTTGTCCGGAGGAATCGCATTATTGGTCTGGCTGTATTTGCATCATCCGCTATTCAGCTTGGCGGCGTTTATTGTGTCGGCGGCGTTACCGATAGTGTGGCTCAACAAGCAACGAGCCAAGCGCCTGGACAAATTCGAAGAGCAATTGCCCGAAGCCTTGCAAATGATGGCCCGAGCCTTGCGCACAGGCTATCCGTTCACCGAATGCATGAAAATAGTCGCCACCGAAATGAGCGAACCGATCGGCCAGGAGTTCGGCATGACCTACGAGGAAATCAATTACGGGCGCAATATCGAAGTGGCGTTTGCCTTGATGATAGAGCGGGTTCCCAGCCTCAGCCTGATAGCCATGGCGACAGCCATCATCATCCAGCGGGAAACCGGCGGTAATCTTGCCGAAGTGCTGTTGAAAATCGGCGATGTGCTCAGAGGCCGCTTTAAATTGCAGCGGCGGATAAAAACCTTGTCGGCGGAAGGCATGCTGTCGGCCTGGATATTGCTGTTGCTGCCTCTGGCTTTGTTCGGCTTGATGAGTTTGGGGAATCCCGACTATTTTAAACCGGTTTACGACTCGCCCGACAGAATGACCTATTTGTATATTTTTATGGGCATGGAGTTAAGCGCGGCGGTTTGGATACGGCGCATTATTACCATCGATGCATGAGGTGAGGTACATGGACATTTTGATGCAATTATTGACCGGACTAATGCCAGACCAACAAGGAGGTCAATGGGGCGTGATTTGCCTGGTGTCAGGGGCAATGTTTATTTTTGCTTTGGCGCTGATGTCATTATTCAATGATTTTTTCGATCCGGTGCGTTCCCGTTTCAAGCGCGAAGTCAATGCCGACGCGGTTTCCATACTTGATTCCAATGCCCTATCGGAAAAGCTCCGTAAACATAATAACGTGTTCGTTCCAAGCAGCCGGCCGTTATTGCAAAGAACAACGGCACGTCTTCATTATGGCGGCTTTCACGGCAAGAACGGTCTATTGCATTATTACGCGCTACGCATGTTGCTAATGATTGTGTTGCCGTTGTCGGTGCTGATAGTCATGGCGCTAATGCCCGGTATGAAGAGTGAAACAATATTTCAATCCGCATTGGCAGCGGCAGTATTAGGTTATATGGGTCCCAGTTTTGTGTTGGACAAACTGATTGCCAACCGGCAGAAAACGTTGCGCAGAGCTTTTCCCGACATGTTGGATTTATTGGTGGTCTGTTCCGAGGCCGGCTTGAGCCTGGATGCGGCAATACAAAAAGTGGTTAGCGAAAGCAGTATCAGTCAACCGGTATTGGCGGCCGAACTGGACATTGTCATTGCTGAAACCCGAGCCGGTATCGACCGGAATAAGGCCTTGCAAAGATTGGTTGAAAGGACCGGGGTAGAAGACATCAGGGGCTTGGTAGCGGCGCTGTCGCAAAGCATGCGCTTTGGCACCAGTATTGTCGAGACGCTCAAGGTTTATTCGGAAGAGCTCAGGGATAAAAGAACGCAAGCTGCTGAAGCCGTGGCCGCGAAAATTTCCACAAAACTGATTTTCCCGTTGGCTGTTTGTTTACTGCCGGCATTTTTAATGGTGGTTATGTTGCCTGCGGTATTGGTTCTTAGACATATGAGTCCCGGATAGTTGTAGGGTGGATAAGTGCAGCGCATCCACCAATTATTAACCAAAAATGAAAACACTATGATTTATAAACCTTAGCTACCGAATCCCCCGGCTTTTATTATCAGTGCAGCGGGATTCTTTTCCGGATGAATACGATGAATAAAATAAAAAAACTAAATAATCTCATCTTTTTGATTATCTTAAGTCAACCGCTGCTGACCGCCTGCAATCCCGGCGCCATTAAAGAAGCAGAGCGTAGCGATGACGGCCGGCAAACCGAAGCTATTTTGCAAAGCGCCGGGGTGGACGTTAATTCGGTCGACGACGCCGTGTTAAAAGCGGAAAAAGCGGCGCGGAGCGGCAAGATGGACCTGGCTCAACTTTATTATATAAAGGCCTACGACCTGGAGCCGAACAATATCCGTGTGTTGCAGAAAATGGCCGATTTATATACCGGGCTAAAAAAATACGACTTGGCCGAAGTCAGCCTCAAATTGATCTTGCAACAGCAGCCGAGCAATTTAAAGGCAATCGAACAATACGGCTTAGTGTTGATCAAGCTAAGAAAATATTCCGATGCAGAGAAACAGCTTGCCCAGGTTGCCGACAGGCAGCAAAGTTGGCCTGCTTACAATGGTTTGGGGATTATTGCCAATTTACAGGGCGACTACCTGAAAGCCGAAAATTTTTTCAAAAAAGCAGACAGCATTGCGCCGAATTCGCCCGAATTGCTAAATAACATCGGTTTTGCATTGTATTCAGCCGACAAACTGGCCGAGGCTGAATCCTATTATCTTAAAGCCCTGCAAATCAATCCCGATTTTAAAAAGGCGATCTATAACTATGGCTTGCTGCAAGCGCGCTTAAGCAATTATGAGAAGGCCCGTATTGCCTTTGCCAAAGTCTCCTCACCGGCCGAAGCCGATAATAATACCGGCTATATTGCGATGATGAACGGCGATTACGTCGAGGCAAACAATTACTTGCAAGAAGCCATCAATGTATCGCCCCGGTTTTATAAAAAAGCCAATGATAATTTAAAACGGCTGGAAACACTGGAACAGCAGTAGGTACGGTAAATTGTTTAATCTACAGGCGGGGCAAACGCATTAGTATCCGGCGTTACGCATTGTTCACTCCTTGATCAAGCCCCGGCATAACAACCAAGTTACAGTCCCTTTCGATTGAACCCAGGACCGGCATGGTACTGCATATCGGCATCTCTGCCGGTTAGACCTTCCAGGTTTTAAAAACCTGGAAGGTCTGTCTATCGGCCATCGCTAAGTTAGGGGCTGTCGGAATGACGGCAGCAGGCAGAGACTTGTGTATAACGGCGAGTGCGGCGCGGATCATTATCGTTCCCACGCTCCGGCGTGGGAACGCAGTTCGGGCGCTCCAGCGTCCCGAACCATTGAACTGCCGCCTTAAAAACAAGTGCTGAAGCTGATACGCCGCACTTCATGGTTCTGAACAGCACAAAGGAAGCCGACGCTGGAGCGTCTGAGACTGCATTCCCACGCCGGAGCGTGGGAACGATAAATGAACGGTAGCTTCTGAATCTCGCGTGTTGTTTGTATCTGCAAGCTCTCACATTCCTTCGATCAGGCACAGCACAGTTCTGTGCCTGAATTTACTTCCCCGCTCTAGCGAGTCCGCTATTCATATTCGAATAATATATTTTTTGTCTTGGCTGAAGCATTAGGTTGATAAAGGAATAATTTGAATATAACTAAACCAGGTTTTAGGTATTAATACCAATATTTTTTAACTCTTTTTATACTTAAAATGTTCTCAAGTTATTTTATAGCTAACTCCAGTTGTTTGAGGCGGGTATGTAGTTATACAAATAATATCTTTGTTTAATATAACAAAATATAAAGCGATATTAAATTATATATTGCTAATGCCTGTTGTTTATTAAAATCTGTATTTAAATAATTTACGATTATGTGTTAACTGCTAGTCAACATACTTAGGCCGGTAGTGATGAGAAGTAAGACTTCTTATAAATCGATCTTTGATGCTGTGATTCATTATTAATATATGAATTAAAGTATTTAAAATTCAATTGATGACTATTGAAACTATGGCGTTTGGAGTGCAAGCTTCGCTTGCCGGCGCAGGCGAAGCCTGCACTCCGGCAATATAATGCTTAGCCACTAATTTTAAGTTGCTGTGAATGGTGTTTCCAATCTCATATCAATGAAAAATTGACTTCGATTGTAAGTATTCTTACCAATATTTTTTTATCTCATTTTAAACTTAAAATAGCCTCAAGTTATTTTATAGTTCACTAAAACTATTTAAGGTTGGTAATGTTAATAAAGTAATCATAAATATTAATTCCGGATCGGTAAGGTTTACTGACCGTTAAAAGAACATGCTGCATACCGGTGTTAAAATAGCTTACGGTTATATATTAATCGTTTGTCAGCAGATGCTGGTAGGTAGTCGTGAGAAGGGGATGTTTTTGGTAAATGGAACTTTAATAAAGTAATTTATGATTCATAAAATAGTTTAAATGACATTTTTTTAATTTCATATTGAGGAATAAATAATGAAAAAAATAACAAATGTAATGAAAACATTTCTTGCTGATGAAAGAGGCGCGGAAACCGTTGAATGGGTAATGATTGCAGCCGTTTTGGCCGGCATTATTGTTGCTGCTTTCTGGACTACTTTAAAGACTGGAGTTAATACTACTATAACCAATATAACAGGCAAAATGACTGCATCTTACACATAACCTGTTGTTAAGATAGAAACCGGTCTTCTCCTTTTCTTCTCCTGGTCATGGAGAAGGCCGGTTTTATGGTACGGTATTTTTAACTTAAATTAGTTACTAGCCGTTAAAAGGCTGTGTTGTTGCTGGAGTGCAGGCTTCGCCTGCGCCGGCAAGCGAAGCTTACACTCCGGTCACGCTATGGTTTCAATAGTAATTAACTGAATTTGAAGACGTTGTAAGCGCTTGTTTTTTAATATCCTATTCATTATTTTTATGCGCAGATAATGAATAGGATATTAAAAAGTAAATCAGTAAAAATGTTGAATTTACGTGTTATTAAAATAGAAAAATAGCGCTGTATATATTGTCGAATGTTATTTTTTTAAATAACATCGATTTTGTCAGTTAAAGGTTAACTAATAACTTTATAGCCATTTTATGCTTATTATTTACTTAATATTAATTGCATTTGTATTAATCGCGGCAACTTACGATGCGGCCACACAAAAAATACCTAACTGGACGTCATTGCTTATTGTTGCGCTGGGCGTGGGCTGGAATTTTTCTTCCGCTGAAGGCTTGGGCGCTCGCGATAGCGGTTTTGGCCTGCTTGCCGGTTTGTTGCTGATGCTGCCGAGCTATATTTTCGGCGGCATGGGCGCCGGCGACGTGAAACTCATGGCGGCGATAGGGTCCGTGGTCGGTATCAACCAAGCGCTGGACGTCGTCTTTTATAGCTATATGGCAATGTTTGCAATGGCCCTGCTTTTTATCGTTGTGAAAGGGGATCTGCTTAAGCTGTTACGCAGGCTGCGGACTTTTATTTACGGTTTGTTTGCCGGCGTATTGGCTTACCGGAAACCGGAACAATCGGATGCGGCAAGTTGCCGAATGCCTTTGGCTCCGGCTATCGCTCTGGCTACCTGTTACGTTTTATATCCGGCACTTTGCAACTCAGGGTTCATGGCGGATTTATGTCGCTATTAGAACTCATCAAACAACCCCGCACCCTTGGCGAGACCGCTCTCGATGCTGAGTTATTGATCGACTTAGCGCTAAAGCATCTTTATGACGGCGGCGTACTGGATTTGCAGCAGTTGGCCGACAGGATGGCGCTGACCGGAAACCTGCTGGAAGGCATTCTACTTAACTTGCGCAAAGACTCCCGAATTGAAGTGCTGGCGGCAAAAGAAAATAGCGCCGGCGTGCGTTACCAATTAACCGAGCTAGGCCGCTCCGAAGCAAAACAGGCCTACATCCGTAGCGGCTATATTGGCCGCGCCCCGGTTACCGTCGATCATTACCGCCGGCTGGTTGAAGCGCAATCGGTGTTTAATTGCACGGCAAGCAAAGCGGAGTTAATGGAAGCCTTTGCCGGTGTCGTGCTGGAAGACCATTATTACGATCAACTGGGGCCTGCGTTGCATTCGGGCCGGGCGCTGCTGGTTTATGGCCCGGCGGGTAGCGGCAAGACCTATATTTGCAAGCGCCTGGCGCAATGTTTAGGCGGCCCGATTCACTTGCCCTATGCCATTGCCGTGGGCCGGGAAATCATCCGCTTTTTCGATCCGATGATTCATATCCCGGTCGATCAAGTCAGCGGGAAAGCCAACTATCAATTAGAAAGCCGCACCGATCAGCGCCTGATTTTATGCGAACGTCCGGTTGCTATCAGCGGCGGCGAACTGACCATGGACAGGCTCGAATTGCGTTACGACCCGGTCACCCGGTTAAACCACGCGCCGATCCAGTTAAAAACCAATAACGGCATTTATATCATTGACGATATGGGGCGGCAGCGGATGCCTCCGATTGAATTGCTCAACCGCTGGATTGTGCCGATGGAAGAGCATGTCGATTATTTAACCGTGGGCACAGGCCAGCATTTCCAGGTGCCGTTCGATACCGTGCTGGTGTTCTCAACCAATTTGCATCCGCTGGAATTGGCCGATGAGGCGTTCTTGAGGCGCTTGGGCTACAAAATACAGTTCACCGATATTACTAAAGACCAGTTCACCCGGATTTGGTCGGATGTGTGTCGGGAACGGAATGTGACGGTTGAGGACGGGGTACTGGATTGCGTTTACGAATTGTACGACCGGACCAAGCGGCCTTTTATGCCGTGCCAGCCTCGGGATTTGATTGGCATGGGACTTGATATGGCGGCGTTCAAAAATAACCGGGGTCTTCTAAGCAAAGAAAATATTAGGCTGGCATGGGATACCTATTTTATTGATATATAAGGGAAGGGGGCTAAATGAACAGACGTTTTATTATTATGCTGGGTATTGCATTGCTGCTGTCGTTGCTTGCGGCCGGGGTTGCCAAAAGCTGGATACAAAGCCAGGCGGTGACCGATAAAGGCATGTCGATTGTTGTTGCCGCCATCGAAATTCCTTTTGGCGTCAAGATTGAAGAATCCCAGGTTAAGGTGATCGCCTGGCCGGGTAATTCAGCGCCGCCGCAAGGCGCTTATGCGTCCAAAGACCAAGTCATCAATAAAGTCGCGATGAACAAGTTTTATCCCGATGAAGTCATTACCGAAAAAAGAATTTCGGAATATCTGGGCGGCAGCACGCTGTCCGCATTGATCGCCAAAGAGTATCGGGCCATTTCGGTGCGGGTGGATGATGTGGTTGGCGTGGCCGGGTTTATTTTGCCCGGCAACAAGATCGATATTCTCGCCACTAAAATGGATCGCACTGCCAATAAGGCCGCTACGCGGACGCTGTTACAGAATATCAAGGTATTGGCGGTGGACCAGGAAGCGTCCCAGGAAAAAGAAAAGCCGGCCATCGTCAGGGCAGTGACGCTGGAGTTAAAGCCGGAGCAGGCCGAGATCATGGTCCAGGCGATGCAGGAAGGCACCATACAGCTGACATTAAGAAATCCGTTGGATAGCGTCGTGGAAGACAACGAGATTGTTGTAGCGGAAGTACATGCGAAACCGGTTGAAAAAGTACGCGTTAAAAAACACGTACTCAAGGTAATTCCATGGTCGTGAAAGGCATTAATAAGCCCAGCTTGGTTTGATTTAAATTTCAATAATAAGAAGAGGATATGCCATGAACAAAAGCTACGCAGCACCATCTGACGCTCATCTTTCTTTAAATTTACCGGGCACCATCTTAATGAAAGAAGCAAGGATAACGCCTCTCACGATATTGCAATACGCTGAAATATCCAAAGATGTTTACGACGAGATTGAAAGAGTTGTTCACGCCGGGATGATTGCGGCCAAGTGTATCAATCACCCTGAATACGGGGACGTTATCCTGGTTTCGTCCGCTCACGACGGCTGTTTAATGATCCACTTTCAACCTGCCGCGTGAAGGGACTGAAGCTGTTTTCGCATGTTGTAGCAAGTTGATAGCCAAATTAAATAATAAATTAACGCCTGTTATTACCGGATGAGTTAGCCATGAACCAACAAAACAATAAAAAATTATGCTGTATTTTCTCATTGATCGTCTTATGTGTTGCCCATCAAGCCGTGGCGGCAATAAGTAATGCGGACATTAAAGCGGCCAAGGTGCAAATTGGGCTGAATAAATCCAGGCTGATTACGCTGGACAAAAAGATCGTTGAAATTTCGCAAGGCAATTCAACTATTGCCGATTTTCCGGTGGACACGGAAGCGGCGGAAACCAGTTTTATACCGCCGAACCAGATATTAATCCGGGGCAAGTCGTTAGGCACCACCAATCTGTATCTGTGGGGAGATAAGCAAAAAGTCATGCAAATCATAGATATTGAAGTGACGCATGATTTGGATTCATTGAAAGCCAAGCTGAATGAGTTACTGCCTAATGAAAATATAGCGGTCCGCTCATCGCAGAAAAATATCGTGTTAAGCGGCGAAGTCAGCACCGTGGCTAATATGCAGGCGGCAATCGATCTGGCGCAAGGTTATTTAGGCTCTTCGACGGCTCTTGGCGCGGCCGGTAGTGCGAGTCCCGGCGGTTCCGGCAGCACTAATGTGACAACCAATACCGCACAGCCAAAAGTCGACCCCAGTAAAAGCGCAACCCCGCTGGTAATCAATTTGATGAGCGTCGGCGGCGCGCAGCAGGTGATGCTGGATGTCAAAGTAGCCGAGATTGACCGGAAGCTGATCAAGGGCCTGAATGTCAAATTTAGCGCGCTGCAAACCTCTAACGCTTTTTCGGTTGGCGCTATTAACGGGGGAGGGAGCATGGATTCCGTGGGCATGGGCGGCTTGCTTAACCGCCACAGCTTTGATGCCGGGGCGCTGTTTTTGCAGGCGATCAGCGGTGAGTTTATGTTTAATCTGACCATCGATGCGGCCAATGATCAGCAATTGGCGAAAATTCTGGCCCAGCCCACGTTAACGACCTTATCGGGACAACCGGCAACTTTTATTTCGGGTGGGGAGTTTCCGGTTCCGGTGCCGCAAGGCGGGATAAATAACGGGACCATTACTATCGTATTTAAAGAATTCGGTATCGGCTTGAAGTTTGTCCCGGTAGTGCTCGATTCGGGGCGGATTAATCTGAACATGAATGTCAGCGTCAGCGAATTATCCGAGGATGCCGCGGTTATAGCCAGGGCCGGAAATACCGATACCCAGTTTGCGATACCGTCGCTGACCAAACGGGAAGCCAGCAGCACGCTGGAATTGGCGGACGGACAGACGATGAGTATTGCCGGCTTAATCAGCGATAAATTGCGCGAGAATGTGAACAAGTTTCCGGGGCTTGGCGATATACCGGGGCTGGGCGCGTTATTTCGGAGTTCGGCATTCTTGAATCAACAAACCGAACTGGTGATTTTTGTTACGCCACGTTTGGCTAAGCCGGTGCTGGCGCAAAATGCGCAATTGCCGACCGATAGTTTTGTGGCGCCGGATGATGTCGACTTTTATGTGCTGGGCAGAACCGAATCGAGAAAGGCCAGGAACCGTTGGGTGAAAAACGAAGCCAATCCGCTCGGCAATAAAGGCGGTCTCGATGGCGAATATGGTCAGCAATTAATAGAAGGAGGTCGGTAATGCAAACGTTAGATAACAGCAAGATCAAGCAGGTAGTGGCGGGCATAGTGTTTTCAGGTTTAATCACGGGCTGCGCCGAATGGAACTCCCATCCGGTCGTTGTGCAACAAAACTTTGGAAACGCCGTCAATAACATGATCAAAAACCAGACCTTGTATCCCGAGCACGGCCAGGATGACGTTCCCACTTTGGGCTTGGATGGGCAAAAAGCCGCAGGCGTTGTCCGGGCCTATCGGGAAGGCGCTTCGGAAAGGCTTGACGACGCCAAGCAAGGTCCAAGCTTTGACGCTAAAAATGTCGGGAACTAATAGATATGGTTTTTACGCTGGTTCCCAAGCTCCAGATGTAGGCCGGAATAAGCCCGCCCTGCGATAGCAAGGGTGGGTGTTTCCGGCAATCGGAGTGCCGGAAACACCCGTTCTCGCTACCGCTCGAACCGGCTTATTCCGGCCTACTTCGAAATGTGTTTAACAATGAGAGTTCCAGCTTGGGAACTAGGCTGCAAACGGCTGCACGTCAACAGCGATGGGCTTTGCCGAGGCTTAAACATGTGGAGTCGATAGTTAACAGGAGCAGGATAATGAAATTAAATTATTTAAATAATCAGCGGGGTACCGTTGTTGTCGCGGTGACCATTGCCTTGCCTATATTGTTGCTCATCATGGGCTTGGCGCTGGATTTCGGTCATACCTTCGTCAATAAAACACGCTTGCAAAATGCCCTTGATGCGACTGCATTAAGCGCGGCGATATCCATTAATAAAAATATCAAAAATGGCACAGGGCCGGCAACGGACGCAGGAAAAGCAACTTTTATCAAATTTATAGCCGGTTCGGGCAATGATGAATTGGCGAGCTTGAACGCGAGTGACCTGGTATTCGAATATTCCAAGACATTGAATCCTTGGGGAACTTTTAGCGCCGCAACGGACTCCTTTGCCTTTGTTAAAGTGACATCGGCAAATATGTTGAAGGTGACGCCTGTGTTAATAAGAGTTACCAACCAGTTCACTGATGACATACCGGTTCCGGCCATTGCTACTGCGGGGCCGGTTGGACAGAATTGCTCGCTCACGCCTTTTGTCATGTGTGCAATGATGACGCCATCGGTAGATAAAAATTGCGATGATGACACTATTAAAATAGATGCTTCGGGTAATGCTGTGTTGGGTACCGACGGTATCAAGGATTGCTATGGCTATAATTTAGGCCAGATAAGAAGTTTGGTTGTCGCTTGTAACGGCAATAACAGCAACTGTCCGCCAAATTCTTTGGAATCGGGAAATTATAATCTGCTGGATTTGGATGGTTCGCAGGGCGGCAAAGACATTAGAGATACATTGCAGGGAACAACTAATGTTTGTTTGCAGGGTAATACGCTGAACACCAAGCCAGGATGGACATGGGGTAATGTCAAACAAGGAATCGATAACAGATTTGCTTCCGATACCCAGCAAGTTTCCTATCCGTTACCCAATAATTATTCTCCGTCGCCTTATAACCAATATATAGCAAGTGGACTTGGCAATAACAGAAGGGTAATGGCAACGCCGATTGGTGATTGTACGGGCTTACAAAACGGTAATTCAACGCTGCCCAGAGTGGGGACTGCGTGTACTTTTTTGACGGAAAAGGCAATTCAGCAAGGTCCTGCCAAGAAAATCATGGTGGAGTTTACCGGAGAATCATGTCAGCAAAACGGCGTATGGGATCCCAATAATCCGGTATTGAACGGCCCTTATAAAATCGTTTTATATAAAAGCCCTGGGAGTGGCGACTCATGAGCATCATTAAACAAAAAGGTACATCAACCGTAGAGTTTGCCATGTTGCTGCCGGTGCTGTTAATGCTGATATTTATGGTGACTGAATTAGGCACTATGTTTTATCGGCTGAACGCGGTGACCAAGTCGGTACAAGATGCGGCGCGTTATCTATCCGATATTTCTACTAACCCGAACATTGCCTTGACCAATGCCCAAGTTAAAAATTTGGTCTGTTCCGGGGATATTGGTGCTGCCGGTGCGCAGATTGTACCGGACTGTCAGGCTAAATTGGTTTTAGAGCCTTTGCCGTTTGCGGCTTCCGGCCATATCACCGTATCGGCAAGATACCCGGCGGACTGGATATTGACGGGGGCGGTCATCGCATTCCTCAGTTTGTCCGGTGAGCCTATGGAGCTCAGGGCCAGCAGCGTAATGAGGTTCGCCCAATGATTAACAAACATAAACAAAAAGGCGCCGAAACCGTGGAATTTGCAATGATTGCGTTGCTGTTCTTCGCAATCCTGTTTGCTATTATCGAGTTCAGCAGGGCTTTGTTTGTCTGGAATGCATTGACCGAAGCCACCCGCAGAGGCGCGAGGATGGCGGTTATTTGTCCGGTCGGCAGCGGTGTGCCGAAGCAGGTTGCCATTTTTGGCGATAAAGCAGGCTCATTAACAACCAGCCCGATTATTATCGGCTTAACGCCTGATATGGTGACTGTCAGCTATTTCTATATCAATCCGGCCGGGGTTAAGACCGCGACCGTCGATCCGACGCTGATAAAGTTTACCGAGGTAAAAATCGCCGGTTATACGCACACCTTGCTAATTCCACTTTGGGGCAGGTCGGTACCGGCTCCGGAATTCAAGACCACGTTGAACTCAGAAAGCTTGGGTGCCGTGCCTACCTATCCGGGCAATCCTGTCAGTGCGCCCGGTTGTACTTTTTAAAGGTTGTTTATCTATTTTTAATCTCTCATTACTCAATTAGCCGAGGTAACTATTTAGTTTATTGTCTTTCTTAAATTTGCAGGTTAAGGCGGTTTTAATAGTTATTGTTGTCGGCATTCTTTAAATTTATTTTTTAAGAAGATAACAGATGAATAAAATAACTGAAAATAAAATAAATTTGGTATTAATGGGTGCTGATGAGCTTGTGCTAGCGAAACAGCGGTCTATTCTTTCTTACTCAGGCGATATTAAAAGCAAAGTAATTTGTAATAAGACGATAATCGATTCCATCGGTAAACAGGTTCAGGATGAAAATAGTATCGTTATTATAAATTTAACCGCCAACGGACTGAGAGAATTGCAGGTTTTGAATGATATTGACGGTAAAAAATCCGCGATTGTTATTATTGGCGATCAGGGTAATGTTGAATTATTAAGTCAGGCAATCCGCGCTGGCGTTAAGGATTTTATCGATTGCAAGGATTATGAAAACAAACTGGATGGCGTATTTTGTAATATTAAAAAAAATATCGCGCCTGTTTATAGTAATAATACTAAACGTTTAAATGCCTTTATCAATGCTAAAGGCGGTAGCGGCGCCAGTTTTATAGCAAGTAATGTGGCTTATTCTTTATCGAAGGATACCGATTTAAGAGTGGCATTAGTCGATCTCGATTTTCAATTCGGTTCGCTCGGGCTTAACTTTGACAAGATTCCTAAATATACAATTACGGAAGCATTAAATGCGATAGACGATTTGGATTCGATTTCGTTAGAGGCTTATACATCGAAATATAATGAGAATTTGAGTCTGTTATTACCGTCGCCATCGGATATTTTACTGCCCGGCGAGATTAATGTGTCCGGTTTAAAAGCAATGCTGGAGTTGCTGAAAATTAATTACAGCCAAATAGTTATCGACTTGCCGAGATTAATCGATCCTGTATCGAGCATGATTATGGAGCAAGCGGATCAGATTACGCTGGTTATTCAGCAGAGTTTGGGGCAATTCAGGGACGGTCGAAGATTAATTCAAATATTAAATAAAGACCTGGATATTGCTTTGGATAGAATATCGATTGCGGTTAATCGCTATGATCCGAAAAATAGTTTGCGCATTGATGATTTGAAAAACATGGTTAAGCATGACAATATTTATATGATTGCCAATGATTTTGAACGTGTGGCGAATGCATCGAATCTGGGCGTTCCGTTATGCGAATCATCGCCCGGTTCAAAAATTGCCCGTGATTTAAAAGAGCTGGCCAGAAATTTGGGCAAAGTCGAATTTGAAGGTGAAAGGAAACATCTGCTCAATCGGTTTAGAGCTTTTTTATCGTAGCCGGCTAAGGAATATGTATAAGTTTATTTAAGCCAATTACCATGAAGAGCATGAAGGACGTGAAGACTTCAATCCTTCATGCTCTTCATGTCCTTCATGGTTAAAAATAAAACGTGCTCAAGTTATTCATGTATGTTCTTAAGGATTTCACCAAAACAACTACCTCTTAGGGTTTCCACGCTCTGCGTCACTGCCATTAAGTCAAGAAACACGCTGGTTCCCAAGCTCTAGCTCTCATCGTTATACACAACTTTGTCCGAGAGTCGTCATACCGGCAGGGATGCCGGTCGACTGCATGGATGCAGGAGGTAGAGCAACGCAGGGAGCAGTTGCCGGATCCAGCGCCATGGACGGTAACTTGGCGGCTCCACATATACTTGAGTAACACAAAGTTTCACCTCCCTGTGTCTGGGTTCCGGCATAACCCACAGGGATGTGGGTGCCGCGATTGCTCCAGGCAATCTTGCGGCATTTCCTCCATCCCTGGAGGTCAATGCAGATATTGCATAAGGCCATGGATGGCCTGTAGTAGAGCAATGCAGGGCAGAAAAATGCTCCTGCATTTTCTGCATTCATTACATCCATGTAACTTAGCAATTGCCGAGGAGCAAATATCTGTCCCTGCCGGAACGACGGTGTCTCGCAGATACTTGTGTATAACGACGAGAGCTCCGGCTTGGGAACTAGCACAACATGAACTCATTGATTCAGGTTCTTGAGCTACCTGAATGCGCTTTGTTGATGACATCCTTATTTCCCGTTTTTTCGTGCCTTTCGTGGACAATGTTTTTCATTATCCGCATGAATAACATCGGAATGTAAGTAAAATTGCGTACTGGGCTGAAGTTTTAGTTGTTTGCTTGTTATAATGGCTCCCAATTTTGTAACAGCATTAATTCTGATCGAGAGATTTCATGATTCAAGGTAGTATCGTAGCTTTAGTAACACCGATGGATGAAAGCGGTGCGGTGGATAAGGAAAGCTTAAAAAAGTTGGTGGAATTTCATATAACGGAGGGGACGGATGCCCTGGTTGCCGTCGGTACCACAGGCGAGTCTGCGACGCTGGACGAGCATGAGCATTGCGACGTTATCAAGTCTATCGTCGAGTATGTCGCCGGCAGAATACCGGTAATCGCCGGAACCGGCGCCAATTCGACTACCGAAGCCATCAACCTGACCCGTCTCGCCAAAGAAGCAGGCGCCGATGCCTGCCTGATCGTAACCCCGTATTACAACAAACCGACCCAGGAAGGTTTGTACCTGCATCACAAAGCTATTAACGACGCCGTCGACATTCCGCAGATTTTATACAACGTACCGGGCCGCACTGCTTGCGATATGCTGCCGGAAACCGTTGGCCGATTGTCTCATTTGAACAACATTGTCGGCGTTAAAGAAGCGACCGGGGATTTGTCCAGGGTTAAAAAAATCCGCGATTTGACCGGCGACGATTTTGCCCTCTATACCGGCGACGATGCGACCAGCCGCGAGTTTTGCCTGTTGGGCGGCAACGGCAGCATTACCGTAACCGGTAATGTCGCGCCCAAACTGGTGCATCAAATGATTATGCTGGCGATAGCGGGCGATGAAGAAACCTCTTTGGCGATTGATGAAAAACTGGCCGCGTTACACAAAAACCTGTTTATTCAGTCCAACCCGATTCCGGTTAAATGGGCGGTTGCTGAAATGGGTTTGATGGCTAAGGGCATACGGCTGCCTTTAACCTGGTTGACCGAAGATTGTTTCGATGCGGTTCGCGATGCAATGCGTCAGGCCGAAGCGATTTAGAACATCATGAAAACTAAAATCAGGTTGTTCATTATCGCTGCCGTTCTGGTCAATGTATCGGCCTGTACTTATATAAAAAACTTATTTCCCGATAAAGAAAAAGATTATCAATTTACCACTGAAATCCCGCCGCTGGTTTTGCCGCCCGATCTTTCCGGCGGTTCACTGGCAAACGTTCCTGCCGCGCCGCCGGTTACGGAAACGGCCGGAAAAGCCGATACCGCGCCTGCTGCTGCTCCGTCAACTGAAGAAGCTCCGGCTATAGAGCGGAAATCGATTCAAGTTGAACTGGTGGATGCCGATCAGGGTACAAAGCAATTACACCTCGGAGTGCCGGCAGATACAGCTTGGCGTATGGTGGGCAAGGCATTAAGCCGAAAGTCTATTGAAGTGACCAATCGCAATCAGGAAGAAAAACTGTTCGAGGTTCAGTACGATCCGAACAAACAGGAAGTGGAAGACGGATCTATTTTGGATGAGGTCAATTTCTTTTTCAAAGGCTTGGACACTGCTGAACAAGAGTTCGTTCTCAAATTAGTAGAGAATAACCGGCAGACCGACGTGATCATCACGGACAAAGAGCAAAAACCGGTGTCTAACGCGAGCAGTTTAAGTTTATTGATGCTTTTACATGACACCATTAAAGCTGATTTGGCTAAGTAATTTATGAAGCAAAAGGCCAGAGGCAAAGGCTAGCACAGCCATTTTGCCTTTCGCCTTTTGCCTTTCGCCTTTTACATTCAATTTTTTCTACCCATGTTAAAAATCTCTGGAACTTCCGCGCTTTCCGACTTTCGCATTAACAAACTACTGGCTGAACTTCAGTCTATAGAACCCTCTATCAAGGCCGTCTCGGCACGATTTATTCATTTCGTGGATATTGAAAACGATCAGGATGACAGTCAATCCGCAATTTTAAAACAGTTGCTGGCTTACGGTTCCAAGTTATCGAGTGCCGATATTCAGGGGCAGCGTTTGTTGGTAGTGCCTCGCTCAGGCACGATTTCACCCTGGTCCAGCAAGGCGACCGAGATTGCCCAGCGTTGCGGATTAGCCGGGGTTAATCGCATCGAGCGGGGTATTCAATACAGGCTGGATGTCAACCAGCCGTTACCGGCTTCGGTAAAAACGTTGTTGCATGACCGTATGATCCAAACCGTCTTGGACGGCGACGCGGAACCGGATTTGTTCGCTCATCATCAGCCCAAGCCGTTACTGAGTGTTGCGATTATCGAGCAAGGCCGTGATGCGCTGGTCGCTGCCAATACCGAATTGGGCTTGGCTTTATCAGACGATGAAATCGATTACCTGACCGACAGTTTTCAAGCTTTGGGCAGAAACCCGAGCGATGTTGAGTTGATGATGTTTGCCCAAGCCAACTCCGAACATTGCCGGCACAAGATTTTTAACGCCGATTGGACAATAGACGGCGTAGAGCAGGCGCAAACCTTGTTCAAGATGATCCGCAATACCGCGGAAAAAAGCCCGGAAGGCATTTTGACGGCTTACAGCGATAATGCGTCGGTCATGGCCGGTTCAACCGAGCAGGTTTTCATACGCAATGCCCAAACCGGCGAATACGGCTATGTCGAAGAAGACGCGCATTTGTTGATGAAAGTCGAAACCCATAATCATCCTACCGCGATTTCACCGTATCCGGGCGCGGCAACCGGCTCCGGCGGCGAGATTCGCGACGAAGGCGCGACCGGTCGCGGATCTTCGCCGAAAGCCGGTTTGACCGGGTTTTCGGTATCGCATTTAAAAATTCCCGGTTTCCCGCAGCCTTGGGAAGCTGATAACGGCAAGCCTGAACGTATCGCTTCGGCGTTAAACATCATGTTGGAAGGCCCGCTCGGCGGCGCGGCGTTTAACAACGAATTCGGCAGGCCCAACCTAACCGGCTATTTCCGCAGCTTCGAGCAAGCGGTTCCGGGCAAGGACAATGAATTCCGGGGCTATCACAAACCGATCATGATCGCAGGCGGCTTGGGCAATATCCGGCCGATGCTGGTCAAGAAAAACTCGATTCCGGCCGGTTCGTTGATCATCATCCTGGGCGGTCCGGCGATGCTGATCGGCCTTGGCGGCGGCGCGGCTTCATCGCAGGCGTCCGGCGCCGGTTCGGAAGATTTGGATTTTGCCTCGGTGCAACGCGAAAATCCGGAAATGGAACGCCGTTGCCAGGAAGTGATTAATCATTGCAATTCGATGGGCAGCGATACGCCGATTGTGTCGATCCATGATATTGGCGCGGGCGGTTTGTCCAACGCGGTGCCGGAAATTATCCATGACTGCGAGCGCGGCGGCCGCTTCGAATTGCGCAAAGTGCAAAATGCCGACATCGGCATGTCGCCGATGCAAATCTGGTGCAATGAAGCCCAGGAACGCTATGTGGTTGCGATTAAACCGGAATCGCTGGAATTATTTACTTCTTTTTGCGAACGCGAACATTGCTTGTTTGCGGTAATCGGCGAAGCGACTGAACAAGAGCATTTGTTGCTGAATGACGAGTTGCTTGGCGATAAGCCGGTCGATATTCCGATGTCGGTGTTGTTCGGTAAATCGCCAAAATTGCATCGCAATGTCGAGCATGTTCCGGCCAATACCCAGGCGTTGGATTTAAGCGGCATCGCGCTGGACGAAGCAATCAAGCGCGTTCTGGCATTCCCGGCTGTTGCCGATAAAAGCTTTTTGATCCATATCGGCGACCGTTCGGTAACCGGTTTGGTTGCGCGCGATCAAATGGTCGGACCGTGGCAAGTGCCGGTGGCCGATGTCGCGGTCACCGCAGTCGGCTTTCATTCGGTGACCGGCGAAGCGATGGCGATGGGCGAACGTTCGCCGATTGCGGTTATCGACGCACCAGCATCAGGACGCATGGCGATAGGCGAGGCGATTACTAATATTGCTGCCGCTAATATTGAATCGTTAAAGAAAATCAAACTGTCCGCCAATTGGATGGCCGCAGCCGGTTATCAGGGCGAAGATGCGGCGTTGTTCGATACCGTCAAAGCGGTAGGCATGGAGTTATGTCCGGCGTTGGGCATCGCGATACCGGTCGGCAAGGATTCCTTGTCGATGAAGACGGTATGGGAAGATAAAACCATGACCGCACCGTTGTCGCTGGTGATTACCGCGTTTGCACCGGTTGCCGATATTGGTCTTACCTTGACTCCGCAACTGCGTTACGTATCCGATGAAGACAGCGCCTTGATTTTGATCGATCTGGGGGCCGGTAAAAACCGTTTGGGCGGTTCGGTGCTGGCGCAAGTTTATAACCAGCTCGGCAACGAATGTCCCGACCTGGACGATGCAAGCTTGTTGAAAGCTTTCTTCGATACCATACAAACACTTAACGAACAAGGCAGACTGCTGAGTTACCATGACCGTTCCGACGGCGGCTTGCTGGCTACGGTCGCGGAAATGATGTTCGCCAGCAGGCTGGGTGTGACTTTGACGCTCGATAGCCTGGGCGAGGATGTGCTGGCGTCGTTGTTTAATGAAGAATTGGGCGCGGTATTGCAAGTGCGTCAAAGCGACTGTAAGGGCATCGTTGAGCTGTTAAAGCAATCGGGCTTAATAGATTGTGTTTATGTAATAGGCAAGGTTATCGACGAACAGCAACTGAACATTCGCTATTCAGGCGAAGCCGTTTATTCAGCCGGCCGGGCCGAACTGCAAAGCATCTGGTCCGAGCTTAGCTACAAGATGCAGGCTTTGCGCGATAATCCGGATTGCGCGGCGCAACAGTTTGAGCGCATCGCCGATGATCGAGATCCCGGCTTGAATGTCGCATTGACTTTTGCTGTTAACGATGACGTGACGGCACGGTTTAAAAATGCAGCAAGGCCCAAAGTCGCGATACTGCGCGAGCAAGGCGTTAACGGCCATGTGGAAATGGCAGCCGCATTCGATCGCGCCGGTTTCACCAGCATCGACGTGCATATGAGCGATATTATCCACGGCCGGGTCAGTTTGGCGGATTTCACCGGCCTGGTGGCTTGCGGGGGCTTCTCTTATGGCGACGTACTGGGCGCGGGCGGCGGCTGGGCGAAATCGATCCTGTTCAATCCGCGCTGCCGCGATGAATTTGCCGCATTTTTCCAACGGCCCGATACTTTCGGTCTGGGCGTTTGTAACGGTTGCCAAATGATGTCCGGATTAAAAGACATCATTCCCGGTGCGGAACATTGGCCGCGTTTTATGCGCAACACTTCAGAACAATTCGAAGCGCGGGTAGCGTTGGTTGAGGTGCAAAAATCGCCGTCCATCCTGTTTGCCGGTATGGAAGGTTCCAGAATGCCGGTTGCCATTGCCCATGGCGAAGGGCGCGCGGAGTTTGCCGGGGACCCGGCGGTTGCGCTTGAAGCGGGCGCGGTTGCTTTGTGTTATGTCGATAACTATGGCGAATTAACCACGGAATTTCCTGCCAACCCTAATGGTTCGCCGTTCGGTATTACCGGTCTGACCACCACCGATGGGCGCTTTACTATTATGATGCCGCACCCCGAACGTTGTTTCAGGGCCGTGCAAAACTCATGGCATCCTGAGGATTGGGATGAATATGGGGCGTGGATGCGCCTGTTCAGGAACGCCAGGGTTTGGGTGGGCTAAAAAGCATTGTCCACGAAAAACACGAAAAGCACGAAAAATGGACTGGGAAATTGAGCTTATTTCATATTGCGTTAGTGACAGCTTCGGTGGATGCGCGTTGCTTATCCACCCTACAAGCAAGCCTTTACAGGGTGATGTAGACAGGTAGGGTGGATAAGTGCAACGCATCCACCTAAATGACTGCAAACGCTGCAAGTTAAACGGATTGCGTTATAAAGCTTTTTCGTGCCTTTCGTGCTTTTCGTGGACAGTAAATGGGTAGTGGCAAGTGGCAAGTGGCAAGTGTAATCAAATCCTGGCAATAAAAAGTTTATAGGTTGTAGATTATGGACAAGGTCAACATGACGGCAAATCAAAATCGAAGAGGTTCTTTTCGAATTCATGACGAAGTTAATCTGTTTTATAAAAAAATAGATGAACAATCGACGACCGAAGCGCAATCTACATTTATAACGACTGGACAGGAAGCGCAGGATGCGGCATTAACCAATGGCCTGGCGGCGGACGTCCAGTTTAATAAGCATGAAACCCGCGACATTAACATCAGTGCAAGCGGCCTGGCTTTTAATTGTGACGACGCCCTGAAAGAAGGCGACTGCCTGATGGTCAAGATACTGCTGGCATCCGGCAAGGCGCCTATCGTGGCTCCGTGCCAGGTCGTTTATTGCCGAAGCAACCAAGCAGGCGATAGTGAATGCCCTTATTTTGTCGGCGCCCACTTTATCGACATGAAAGACGAAGATCAGGAAGTATTGATCGAACACGTCGAGAAAAAACGATTGCAGGGGCGATGGATTAACGGATTTATCCTGGCCGCCGTCATTACCGTTATCGCCCTGCCCGATGTCGTGTTCGGCTTATTGCTCACACTGTTCCATTTCCTGCTTGAACTATTCCTTCACGTCCTCCATCTCGCGTTTGAGTTTATCGAATCCAATCTTGATCATCTCGTCGAACACATTTTTGAAACCGACCTTCACCAAACGCAGATTATTGTTTTTTATATTCTATTGCCTTTTGTTTGTTATGGGCTCTACCGTCTGTTGTGGGCAGTGCCGCCTTTTTGCCGGTGGTGTAAGAAAAAACAGATTGCCTACTGGTCGAGAAAGAAAGCCTATTTGCTCTTTTATTGGCGGGAGCTGTCTCCGCTCAATAAACTCAAGCTGGTTTTAATCAGCGTCGCAGTTGTTGCTCTTTATGTTTTTTTTGGTTTTTAGTAGGGTTATAAAGCTGACTGGAATCAGTGTCAGTTTTTGAAAAAACGGATTCGTGATCTACAATCACGCCAGACTGAGCAAACGATAAATATGAGGATAAGCACCATGTACAAGAAGGAGACGGCTCGTATTCTCATTGTCGATGACGAGCCGGTGAATCTGAAACTGCTGGATAAAATGTTATCTGCCCAAGGCTATAACAATCTGGTATTGGTGCAGGATTCAAGACAGGTGCTGGAAATCTACCGGAAACAACGTACCGACCTGGTTTTATTGGATATTAATATGCCTCATCTGGACGGCTTCGGCGTGCTGCAACAGCTTAAGGCGCTTGACGATCCGTTATTTCCGCCGGTAGTGATACTCACCGCGCAGCATAGCCAGGATTTTTTATTACGCGCCCTCAATGCGGGCGCGCGCGATTTCATCCCTAAGCCGTTTGATCGCAACGAACTGCTGGCGCGGGTACGCAATATGCTTGATGCGCATCTGGCGCATCGCCTGGTTTTCGAGCAAAAAGACGTACTCGATGAAATAGTGCAAACGCGGACCAACGAACTGCGGCGTACCCGCTTACAGGTCGTGCAACGGCTGGGCCGGGCCGCTGAATATCGCGATAACGAAACCGGCAACCATATTCTGCGCATGAGCCACATCTCGGCTTTGCTGGCAAAAGCCATCGGTTGGAGCGAGGCGGATTGCGAGCTAATGCTCCATGCCAGTCCAATGCACGACATCGGCAAGATCGGTATTCCTGATCATATTCTGCTAAAACCCGGCAAGCTCGAACCCGAAGAATGGGAAATCATGAAGAGCCACGCCGCCATCGGCGCCAATATCCTTGACGGCGACGATTCCGAGTTGATGAGGTGCGCCGCTGAAATTGCCTTGACCCATCATGAAAAATGGGATGGCGCCGGCTATCCTCGCGGCCTGTCCGGCGAAGCTATTCCGTTGACCGGGCGCATCGCGGCGCTGGCCGATGTCTTCGATGCATTGACTTCGGAGCGGCCCTATAAAAAAGCGTGGCCGGTTGAGGCGGCTGTGGACTTGATCAAGGATAATCGCGGCAGCCATTTCGATCCCGATTTGGTGGCCGTGTTTTTGGAGCAGCTACCTGAAATCCTCAATATTCGAGACCGGTTTTCCGAGCCGGATAATGCAGGATGACCGCTTTAGCTCCATTCGTTCCGGGCCTGGTAGTCTGGGCGTCATCCACGGGTAACGGTTTGTTGGGATTATAGATTATGCCTAATTCCGTCGATTTTGCTGCCCGGCTTGCAAGTTTACGCGAGCAGTATGCCAAGCAGTTGGATGACACTTTAGACGATTTGATCGGTCGCGTTTCCGGGCAAGGGACCGATATTGCCCATATCACTTTGGCGGAATTGCATACCGCATTGCATAAACTGGCCGGTTCCGGTTGCACCTTTGGTTTTTCCCGGTTGTCTCGTCAAGTGCGTATACTGGAAACGACGCTAAAGGCGTGGCTTGACCAAGGGCGCGCACCGGAGCCGGAGCAATGGGAGACATGGAAAAACGATTTATCGGTTCTGTACCGGTTCATAACCCAGGATGAATCCGCTTCGTCAGCTCATGCTTCAGGTTTGCCGGCGTCCTCTTTACATGAGCAACGGGAGCATGTTTGCATCCTATTGATTGAAGATGAACAATGCATCGCTGATGAATTAAGCAAAGGTTTAAGCCAGTTCGGTTATGAACTCATCCATTACCGGGATTTTGCCTCAGCCGAAGCCGCCATACGCGCCAGTAGCCCTGACGTGTTGGTCGTCGATGTCCTGTTGTCGGGGCATATCCCCGCCGATAGCACCGAAGCTTTACCGCTCTTGTTCGACCGTCTCGGCTATCGCTTGCCTACTGTGTTCCTGGCCGAGTGCATGGACTTTTCAACCCGATTGGCGGCGGCTCAGGCCGGAGGCGGGGCCTTTTTGATTAAATCCGTGGACATTTCCATGCTGGCCGGACGTATCGAGATGCTGTTGCGGGAGCGTGAACACGCGCCTTACCGGGTGCTGATTGTCGATGATGACGAGATCTTGGCCGAACACTACCGCTTAACCCTGGAAGCCGTCGGCATGCTGGCCGAAAAAGTCTGTCACCCTCAGGAAACCTTGACCGCCATGCAGGACCTGCATCCCGATCTGCTCATCATTGACTTATACATGCCCGATTGCAAAGGGTACGACTTGGCGCTTGCGATACGTTACGAAGACGCATGGCTGAGCTTGCCCATTATTTATCTTTCGTCCGAAGACGACCTGGATGAGCAGGTGAAAGCGCTAAGCAACGGCGGCGACGATTTTTTGACCAAGCCTATTTCGGATACGCGTCTCATCGCCACCGTGGAGGCGCGCGCGGCACGAGCCCGTAAAGTCAGCGAATTGATGAGTCAGGATAGTTTGACCGGACTGCTTAAGCACTCCAACATTAAAGATCGGCTAACCCAGGAAGTCGAGCATACCCGCCGGCAGGGTACGGTTATGGCGATGGCGATGGTGGATCTGGACCATTTTAAGAGCGTTAACGACACCTGGGGACACCCGATGGGCGATCAGGTCATTAAAACCTTGGCGCACCTGCTGCGCCAACGCCTGCGTAGAGAAGACAGCATCGGCCGCTATGGCGGCGAGGAATTTGCCATCGTTTTGCCGGACTGTACGGCTGAGGACGCAGTGCATCTGCTTGATGATATTCGGCAGCGGTTTGGCGAGATACGGTTTAGTCATGAAGGCCGGAGCTTTACCGTCACTCTCAGCGCCGGGATTGCCACCAGCGACCAGTGCGCCGATGCACAGAGCCTGCTTGCGGCGGCGGATGCGGCGCTTTATGAAGCCAAGGACGGGGGGCGCAACCAAGTGCGCCGTTTTTCGGGTGTTATATAGATGCACTACAGCTAAAAAATGGAACGCGGATGACGCTGATGATTATGATTAAATAAGATTTTATCTGCGTTGATCATAACCATCAGCGTCATCCGCGTTCCATTGTATTTAATAGCACTGATCGCCAAACAGCAGTGCATGTTTAGCGCTACCAAAATAAACGGCATTTTGCGGAACCGGCACCTGTTATACAGTGGGTTAAACTTGCCAATAACCGCCAATTAAAAAATAAGAGAGATTTCCAATGAATACTGACTTTACCCAACTGCTTGCCGGAATGCGCGACGATTTCGTCGTCGAACTGCCTGAACGTTGCGACCTTATTGAAGATGGCGTATTGGCGCTGGAGCGGGGTACGGTGCATGCTTTCGATGAACTTTATCGCCAGATCCATAATCTCAAGGGCTCAGGCGGTACTTTCGGTCTACCGCTGATCACCAGTATTTGTCACCAGTTTGAGGGATTCATCAGCGATGCTCGCGGGCGTTTCGATTCATTGGCAGTAAGTTATGCCCTGAGCTATGTGGATTTGCTGCGCCGTGTTGCTGACGCGCCGGACCGGGACGGGGTTTTTGCCGTAACTATCGAACAGGATTTGGAACAACTGCGTATTTCCAGCATGCCGGGCTGTGCATCGGTGTTATTGGTGGAGCCGTCGGTTGCTACGCGAAAATTTTGCCAAGGCGTATTGGAGCCGCTGTCGGTGCGGATGGTCAGTCAGGACCGTGGCTTGCCCACGTTGGAGTTGCTGCTTCATCAACCTTTCGATTTACTGATTGCCGCGCGCGAACTGCCGGATCTCAACGCGCTGGCGCTGGTGGCGGCGCTCAGGGAGTCCGGTAACCGTAACAAGGACATTCCGGTTATTCTTATCAGCAGCAATTCAGCGCCGGCACCGGCTTACCTGAATATATACACCACCATTAAGCGCGATGCGGAATTTGTGTCCACGCTCGCCCGTTGTGCCGGCGATGTGTTGGCTAGCTGTAGTAATTGATGTTACGCAAGCCGTATAAAACACCACGAAGATACGAAGGATACAAAGAAAATACGTAACTACTCAGCATGAAAGATAATGGAACACGGATGCCAAAAGTAGGCGCCTCTAGGCGACGCGGATTAGGCGGATAAACACGGATAAAAATCCGCGTAAATCCGTCCAATCCGCGTCATCCGTGTTCTATTAATAGTTACCTTGATTGTAAAATTGAGTCGGCCTTTTAGAAGCGAATAAGTTGAAGGATTGAGCCGTGAAAAACCACTTTAAAATTATTACAGCACTGGCGCTGCTGGGCATCCTGCTTATTGCCGCATTCATGCTCAGGCGCTATTACCCTATTGTCACTCCCCCCATCAGAATCGGCATATTACATTCATTGACAGGCACCATGGCGGTGAGCGAAAAGCCGCTGGTAGATGCGGCGCGCATGGCGGCGGAAGAAATTAACGCTAGCGGCGGCTTGCTCGGACAGCCGCTGGAAGTGGTGGTTGCCGACGGCAAGTCCGATCCGGACGTGTTTGCCGCGGAAGCCGAACGCTTAATTGAAAAAGAGCATGTCAGCGTTCTGTTCGGTTGCTGGACGTCAGCCAGCCGCAAAGCGGTAAAGCCGATTGTCGAAAAATACCGCCACCTGTTGTTTTATCCGGTGCAATATGAAGGCATGGAGCAATCGGCCAATATTTTGTATACCGGCGCCGCACCCAACCAGCAAATCGTGCCGGGTTCCCGTTGGGCCACGCAAAAATTCGGACAGCGCGTTTATCTGGTCGGTTCGGATTATGTTTTTCCCCGTACCGCCAATATTATTATCGGCGATTTGATCAACGTTACCGGCGGGAAAATTCTTGGCGAACGCTATCTGCCGTTGGGCAGTACCGATGTGGCCGCAATCGTTGAAGATATTGCGCAAAAAAAGCCCGATGTTGTGCTCAATACGCTCAACGGCGACAGCAATGCGGTATTTTTTTCTGCTTTGGCCAAAGCCGGCCTGAGCGATTTGCCGTTAGTATCGTTCAGTGTCGAAGAAAGCGGCATGCTGGCTTGGAACGGAGGACAACTGACCAGGCATTACGGGGTGTGGAGTTACTTTCAGTCCTTGCCGGGGCAAGGAAATCAGCATTTTGTTAGCGCCTATCGGACTCGTTTCGGCGCTGATCGGGTCATCAGCGATCCGGCGGAAGCCGCTTATGCAGGCGTGCATTTATGGGCGCAGGCGGTTCAGGATGTGCATTCCAGTGAGCCGGGACGGGTCAATCCCGCCTTGTTACGGCAAAGCATCAAGAGTCCTTCCGGGATAGCGGCGGTCGATGCGGACACCCGCCATTTATGGAAGATGATGCGGGTGGGTAAAGTGCGCGCCGACGGACAGTTCGAGCAGGTGTTTGCTTCCGGCGCACCGCTACGGCCGGCCCCGTGGCCGGGCTATCGCACTCGCGAAGGATGGCAAGATTTGTTGGAAGGAGTGCGGCGATGATTTTCGGCAAAATTATTCCGCGCTTGCTGCTGGGTTTTCTGCTGCTCTCGCCGTTGCCGTTGGCGGGGCTGACTTGGCTTTACATTCAGGCTTTTGAGCGTACTTTGCAGCAGTTGGAATTGGAAAATCTGTCTTCGTTAGCCGACAAAAAGGCGGATCAGATTAACGCCTATATTAACGAGCGTCTGGCCGATGGCTGGTTATTGGCGAAGTCATTCGCCGCTCTCGATATCATGCAAGCTCACGCCGATAAAAATACAAACGCGCCGAACCATCAAGCCGAAGAACAGATTTATCGCGATTATTTTCGTACCTTGTTTGAGAGTGTGGGTTACTACGATTTATTACTTACCGATGTGGCCGGCAATGTGGTGTTTTCTATCCGCCATGAAGCCGATTTCGGCAGTAATCTCAATACCGGCCCTTATCGCGACAGCGCCTTGGCCGACGCTCACCGCGAGGCCATCGCGTTGCTCGATATGCAAATCACCCAGGCTCGGCCTTATGCGCCGTCCGCCGGCAAACCGGCTATTTTCGTCGTGGCGCCAATGTTTAAAGCGGGCAAGGTGATCGGCACGCTGGCTCTGCAAATGGATTTGGATAAACTGATCGCCGTTACCAGCGATACGACCGGCTTGGGCAATACCGGCGAAACAGTCTTGGCGCAACTTGATGGCGGTGAGGCGCTTTATGTCGGTGCTTTGCGGCATGTCCCGGATGCGGCTTTCCGTTATCGGGTAGCGTTGGACAAGTTAGCCAAGCCCATGCTGTCGGCGCTTACCGGCGGACATGACAAAGGTATTACCCGCGACTACATGAACGTGGAGATGATCGGCGCTTGGCGCTATTTACCTGCTTTGCACTGGGGCATGGTGGTGAAGACGGATACCTCCGAGGCTTTCGCGCCGCTTTACCGCTTACAGCAACTCAGCGTGGTTGTGCTGGGTTTATTGTTGCTGGTTGCAAGCCTGGTTGCGCTGCTGTTTGGGCGTACGCTGGTAGCTCCGATCCGGCAGTTGATAATGGCTACGGAACAGATTGCCGGAGGCGATTTGAATCGGCGCGTTCCGCTGGTCGGGTGCGATGAACTCCGGCAATTGGCGACCTCGTTCAATACCATGACGGAACGTTTACAATTTCATTATGCGGATCTTGAACGGCAGGTCGAGCAACGTACAGCCGACATTCAGTTTGCCATGGATCAATTGAACGATGCCCAGCATATTGCTCAAGTGGGAAGTTGGGAGCTGGATTTAACCGACAATGTCTTGATTTGGTCCGATGAAATCTACCATCTGTTCGAAATAGACAAGGAGCGGTTCGGCGCGACCTATGAGGCATTCCTCAATGCCATACATCCCGAGGATCGAAACGCCGTTAATAGGGCCTACGTCCGTTCTTTGCATACTCGGGAAGGGTATGAAATGAGCCACCGTTTATTAATGCCGGATGGGCGGATCAAGTATGTGACCGAACGTTGCGCATCGTACTTCGATAGCGCCGGCAATCCGATCCGGTCTGTCGGTACGGTGCAGGATGTGACCGAACTTAAACAGGCGGAGCTGGCGCTTAAACAGCTTAATGAAGAGCTTGAACAACGCGTACAACAACGCACCGAATTATTGCTCCAGGCAAAGGAAGAAGCGGATAGAGCCAATCACGCCAAGTCCGAATTCTTATCGCGGATGAGCCACGAACTGCGTACGCCGATGAATGCCATTATGGGCTTTGCGCAATTGCTGGAGAGCGACCAGGACACCCCGATCACGCCCGACCAGGCCGACAACGTCCGCGAGATTCGCCATGCCGGACAACACCTGCTGGAGTTGATTAATGAGGTGCTGGACTTGGCGCGCATTGAGACCGGCCGGATCGAGCTGTCGCTGGAACCGGTAGAAGTGCCGTTGCTGATTGGGGAATGCGTAGCGTTACTGCAACCCTTGAGCTCTGCGCGCCAGGTCACGCTGAAGCTTGATGTAGATGGTATCGGCATCGTCCAGGCCGACCGGCTGCGTTTGCGCCAGACCTTGCTTAATCTGCTGTCGAATGCGGTCAAATACAATCGCGATGGCGGCAGCGTGCTGGTTAACTGTCAACTCGCAGCAGAGGGCCGGGTCCGGATTGCAGTGAGCGACAGCGGGCGCGGTATTGCGGCCGATGCCTTGCCGTGCCTGTTCCAGCCATTCGAGCGAATAGAATCGGCTTATGACGGTATTGAAGGCACCGGTATCGGCTTGGCGCTGTCCAAGCGTCTGGTCGAGGCGATGGGCGGTAGTATCGGCGTGGAAAGTGTCGTCGGTGAAGGCAGTACTTTTTGGCTTGAGCTGCCAGCGGCTGAGGCAAAGGAATACTTTCCTGTGGATTTTAGCGTCGACGAGGCCATGCAGAACAACTATGCTGCCGCGCATACCTTGCTCTATATCGAAGATAACCCGGCCAACCTGCGCCTGGTGCGGAAAATAATCTCCACGCATACCAGCCTGTTGATGTTCGATGCCCGTACTGCCGAACAGGGCTTGAATATCGTGGCCGCCCATTGCCCCGATCTTATCTTGCTCGACATCAACCTGCCGGGTATGAGTGGGTTTGAAGCTTTGCGCCGGTTGCAGGATAACCCTGCTACTCGCGATATTCCGGTGGTTGCTATCTCGGCTAATGCAATGGAGCGGGATATAAAAAAAGGTATGGCCGCCGGTTTTACCGATTATTTGACCAAACCGCTGGATATTCCGAAGCTGCTGGCGTTGCTGGATACCTTACTTAAATGATGTTACGCACGCACATGGTAAAAAAGCGTTGTCCACGAAAGGCCATCCCATTATATAAACGCTGAGATAGAAACATGCCCGATTCCTATTCACGGCAACAATTGCCCGAAAATAACGTCATGACGGTAACTGTGCGTAGCGACAGCCAGGTTTTGCAGTTGTCGCTGGACGCGGACATCTCGCTACGTAAAGCGTTGGATACGACGGAACTCAGAGTGCGCGCCGCCTGCGGCGGGATGGGTACATGCGGGGCTTGCCTGATTCAAATTATCGGCGGCAGTTTTAATCCGCCGACGCCGGCGGAGTACCAAAAAATTCATCCCGAAGAGCTGGCGAACGGCATGCGTCTCGCTTGCCAATTGCGGGCATGCAGCGATGGCGAGCTGTATCTCCAATACCCAGCGCCGCATTCGGAATGGAAAAGCCTGGATGCTTTCGAACTGTACCAAGCTACCGGTAATGCCGCCGTTACCTGCCATGTCTATGGCGTGGCGGTCGACCTGGGCACTACCCATATTCGGCTGTCGTTGTGGAACCGCCAGTCCGGCCGGCGTATCGGCAGCCGTTACAGCATCAATCCGCAGGTGGCGTGCGGCGCGGATGTGCTGACCCGGTTGGATGCCGACCGTTTGAGCGATTCCGACAGCCAAGTATTGACCCAGCTGGCACGCAAGGCCATCATTGAGGGCATCCGCGATATTTTAAGCCGCGATGTAGGCGAAGTATCGCCGATGCTGGCTGAAATCGGCAAAATACTGATTGTCGGCAACACCGCGATGCTAACCCTGATTTGCGCTAGCCGCGACGATAGCCTGTACCAACCGGAAAATTGGCAATTGCCCATCGCCTGCCAACCCATCGATGTCGACGCATGGCGCGGCACGTGGCGTACTCCGCACGCCGAGATTGGCATCGTTCAACCGCTGGCGGGCTTTATCGGTTCCGATCTGTTGGCCGACCTGGTTGCCACCGCGATTACCGAACAGCCGCAGCCGGCGCTGCTGGCCGATTTCGGCACCAATACCGAAATCGCGCTGTGGGATGGGCAGGTTTTGCGGGTAACTTCGGTGCCGGGCGGGCCGGCATTCGAAGGCGTGGGGATGCGCAACGGTTTGAGCGCCGAGACCGGGGCGGTCTGCAAAGTGTCCAGACACGACGGTCAATGGCGCTTACAGACGCTGGGCGATGCACCGGCGCGCGGCTATTGCGGCAGCGGCTTTATCGATGCGATTGCGCTGTTGCTGGAGGAAAAATTGCTCAAACCGTCGGGACGCTTTGCCGAGCCGCAGCCGACAGGCGGTTATTTACTGGACGCCGCCAATTTCCGCACGGCTATTTGTTCGGCCGATGTCGATATTTTTCAGCGCGCCAAGGCATCGACGGCGGCGGCTATGGCGCAACTGCTGGTTTATGCGGGCTTACAGGCGGACGATTTGCAAACGCTGTGGATTTGCGGTAGTTTCGGCCGGCATCTCGACCTGAACAGCGCGATGCGCGTCGGTTTGTTGCCGACTATCGATCATCGGCGGGTCAAGTTGCTTGCCAATGCCGGCCTGCGCGGCTGTGAACAGCTGTTGCTGGAGCCGGACGCTCAAGACTTGTTAGATACTATCGCCGGCCGGGTCCGGGTCGTCAACCTGGGCGGCGTGTTCGACTATGAAGAACGCTTTATCGATAATCTACGCTTACAACCTGTGCCAATCACGGAGTGCGGATAATGCTTGAGTCCTATATTCAATCCTATAACGAGGCGGTGTTCGATACCGATAAACAGGCGGCGCTGGAAGTGGTCGACAACGCTTTAAGCGACGGTTTAAGCCCGGAAGATGTGGTGTTCAAACTGGTGATCCCGGCCGTTGAGGCGATGATGGGACGTATCGAGAAAGATCCCGACTCCAATCTGGCCCAGCATTTTATGACCGCGCAAATTGCCGCCGATGTCACCGAAAGAATGCTGGAAAAGTTCGAACAGCCGCCGGAAGTGGTAGGCCGGGTGATTATCGGCGCCGCTCATGGCGATTTGCATTCGTTGGGCAAGCGCATTGTGATCGGCTGTTTGAAAGCGCTGATGGTCGAGGTAATCGATTTGGGCTCCAATATCAGCGCCGAACAGTTCGTTGCCGCGGCGCTCGCCGAACAGGCGCAGGTGATTGCGGTTTCGGCGATGATGGCGCATACCGCGTTGGGCGAGAACGGCAGCCGGCAGGTACGCGCTTTGCTGCGCGAACAAGGGCTGGAAGACCGGATCAAGTTGGCGGTAGGCGGCGCACCTTATCGTTTCGATCCTGAACTTTATGTTAAAGCCGGCGCCGATGCCTGGGCGCCGGACGGCGTGACCGCGGCAAAAGTGATCGTTCAGCTGATTCGCGAGGTGAAATCATGACAATGTCTTGGGTCTACATTATGCCGGCAAGGACGCCGGATTGCCGGGTTGCTTTGAATATGGGAGATTGGAATGAAAACGTTTACTTTACATCCTGACAATCAGCCGCCGCTGACCATGGTAGGTTGCGGCATTCTTCGTAAAGAAACGGATTTTTTGATCGAAAAAAACGGCTGGAATGTGCATACCCATTTTCTGGATTCGGCATTGCATAATTATTTGAACAAGCTGTCGACTGAGCTGAATCAGGCCTTGGCGGAACATGAACAGCGCGGCGAAAAAACCGTGGTGCTTTACGGCGGCTGCCATCCGTTGATGGAAACTTATTTGGAAAAACACCATACCTGCCGCACCCACGGCCAGAATTGCATCGTTATGCTGATCGGTTATGAGTTGTTCATGCTGGAGCTGGAAAAGGGGGCTTATTTTTTATTGGAAGACTGGGCTTTGACCTGGGAGCCGATGATTACCGCTTGCTTTGGAATGAATATGACGGTGATTCGCGAGATATTTCACAGCAGCCATAAATATCTTCTTGCGTTGAGAACGCCTTGTAACAGTGATTTTATCGAAGCGGCCGAAGCCGCCGCGCGCTTTGTCGATTTGCCGTTGCAGTGGCTGGATGTCGGTCTCGATCATTTGGAGTCGGTTTTGGCCGACGCCATTCAGCGGCGGCTTGCCGAAGAGCAATGACTCAGGTTCCGTCTTATCAGGCCTTGCAGGAACGCGTTGCTTATCTGGAAAACCGCCTGCATAAAGTGTCCGAGGAAAAAGCCAACCTGTATTTGGTTTTGCATTTGGTTGAATTGCTAAATCCGCTGGCCGGAGTCGAAGGCTTATTGCAAAGTTTGATGTCGGCTTTGTGCGGTAGCCTGGGCGGCACTAATGTCGAGATTTATTATCTCGACGAAGGCGATATTCATTATGCCAATCTGTTCGGCGAGCATCGTGTCGTTGAACGTATCGACGATGCGTTGGTTGCCGAGGTTTTCGCAAGCCGTAAATTGGTCGAGCAGTCGACCGATATGTCCCATACCTTGCTGGCTAACAACGCTCTGCCGGTGGCTTGTACCTGGGTGATGCCGTTGCTGGTCGGTAGTGATTTGCTCGGCGTGATCAAAATGTCCGACTTGCTGGGTTCGGCGCAGATGCGCGATTACCTGACGCCGTTTTTTTCGCATATGGCGTTGATTTTAAGCAACGAAATCAAAACCCGGATAGCGGAAACCGCCAACAAAGCCAAAAGCAGTTTTTTGGCGACCATGTCGCATGAAATCCGCACGCCGTTGAACGGTATTTTAGGCATGGCGCAACTGTTAACGACGCCCGGTTGCAGCCCGGACCAACATCGGCAATATACCCGGACTATTTTGTCTTCCGGGCAAACGCTGCTGGCTTTGCTGAACGATGTGCTGGATCTGTCCAAGACTGAGGCCAATAGGCTTGAGTTGGTTTATTCCGAGGTTAATCCGCGGCACACCATTGACGATGTGCTGCTGTTGTTTGCCGAGAGCGCGCATCAGAAAAATTTGGCAATGACAGCGGCCTGGACCGGAAGCGCTGAGCATTACTACCGGATCGATCAGTTGCGGGTAAGGCAGATGCTGACCAATCTGGTCAGCAATGCGATCAAATTTACCGAGCAAGGCTTTGTCCGTATCGAAGCCCGTGAGCTGACATGCGATGGGCAGCAGGCGATACTGGAGTTTTCGGTGAGCGATAGCGGTGTCGGCATCGCCGCCGACCGGCAGCATTTGCTGTTCAAGCCTTTTTCCCAGATTGACGGCAGCTCGACCCGGTATTATGGCGGTACCGGTTTGGGGCTGTCGATTGTGCAGCGTTTCGCCGAACTGATGCAGGGCGAAGTCGGTGTGGACAGCAGTCCGGGGCAGGGGGCGCGTTTCTGGTTCAGGATCGGCTGCGATAGAGTTGATACCGCTGCCGAACTTCAGGCGGAACGGCAACCGGCTGATATACCGGTTAAATCAGTTAGGCGGGATGACGTCGATGTCCGGGCTGAACAGGCGTTCTTTAGCAGTAATCAGGGCATTGGGCCGGTACTTGATGAGCTCGATCGATTACTGGCTAAAAATATGTTCAGCGCGGTCAATCAATTCAATGTCCTGCAAAATATGCTGGAAGGTAGCGTGTTAGCGCCGCGTTTTAGTGCGATAGGTCAGCTGGTTCATGAAATGAAATTCGAGCAGGCGCGTAGGCGGTTGCAGCAATTGCGTTCCGGGTTGGGTTAAAAAAGGCTAAAGGCGCCGTAATTTAGAGGTTGGCTTTTTGTCCTTTGCCTTTCGCCTTTAACCTACTTCCCGATGAATCGGCAGCCGGATTCGGAATGTGCTGCCCTGTCCGATTTCGCTGCTAACCTCGATCCTGCCGCCGTGTTTGCGGACAATATTCTGGGAAATCGATAAGCCCAGCCCGGTGCCTTTGCCTACCGGTTTGGTGGTAAAAAACGGTTCGAACAGACGCGGCAAATGCTCCGGTGCGATGCCTTTGCCGTTATCTTTAATTTCCACCCAGACTTCCCGATCGTTGCAGTTGGTGCGGATGATGATGTCGCCTTGGCTTTCCATGGCTTGGGCGGCGTTAATCAGCAAACTCATGAATACTTGATTAATCTGGGACGGCAGACAAACTATCTCGGGGATATTGCCGTATTCCTTATGCACGGTGCAATGGTATTTGAGCTCGTTGGCGATAATGTTAAGGGTCGAATCAATGCCTTTATGCAAGTCGCTCAATTCCCAGCTGTTGCTTTCTATATGGGAAAAGTCTTTGAGATCCTGAATAATATCGCGTACCCGCGATAAGCCTTCACTGGATTCGGCAAGCAATTGCGGAATGTCGGTGCGCAGGTAATCGATGTCTTTTTGCTGTTTGAGTTCAAGCAACTTTTGCAAGGCATCCGGCCCTATCGGGCTATTGGCAATCTGGGCGTCGTAAGCGTCCAAGACGGTAAAAATATCGCTTAAATAAGTGTCGAGACTGTTGAGATTGGAATTGACAAAACCGATGGGAGTGTTGATTTCATGGGCAATACCGGCCGCGAGTTGGCCGATTGCCGCCAGTTTTTCCGATTGCAGCAGTTGCAAATGGACTTGCTGGTTTTCCTGATGGCGCCGTTCGACTTCGGCTTCCAGAAAGGCATTTTGATCCTTCAGCCAGTCGTGCGCTTTTTTGAGTTCCAGATGGGTACGAATCCGCGATAACAGAATCGGCAAATGGCAAGGCTTGTAGACATAATCGACCGCGCCTAGTTGCAGGCCGCGTTCTTCCTCCATGTCCGAGGTCAGGGCGGAGACAAATATAACCGGAATATCCCGCGTGTCGGGATTGGCTTTCAGATGGGTGAGAACTTCGTAACCGTCCATGCCGGGCATCATGATATCCAGCAGTATCAGGCCCGGTTTCGGTGTGCCGCCGGCCAATTGTAGCGCCAGTTGGCCCGAAGTGGCGACCAAAACCTGGTAGTCGGGCGTCAGACATTGTCCGAATACCGAGAGATTGGTGAAATCGTCATCCACTAACAGAATAGTGGCAATAGGGTCGGCTGATTGCTGATCGGGTTGCATCTAGCTTGTTCCTGTTCGATTTGGAGGTTTTACCTGTGAACGGCGATTCCCTTTAATGTTACATGGGTATAGGTATCTATACAACCTTGGCAAAATGTTATTAACAGTTAGTGAGCCGGATATGAATTCCATTCATATAATGGGTATGAGTTGAAGAATATTTTCTAATAAAAACATGAGTTTTTATTAATCGTAACTGATGAAAGCGTCACTATCATGACCGGTCGCAGCTAAGATTGAAAATATCGAATAATGCACGAAAGTGATGTGGGTTATAATTTTTACAAAATAACTTTTTAAGAGGATGCGTCATTCGAAGTTATTGAATAACCGTTTAGATGAGAGTTGCACAGATGTTATGCGGCTTGCGTAATATCTTAGCTAAATTGGGTTCAACAAAAAGCGATATGAATGAAGACAATGTCGGCGCTATAGGGCCGTTAGTTTTTGAGTTCATTTAAGCGGTTTAATAAGGTCTAAAAAAATGGATAAACCCATATCATTATTAATGGATAAACATATTACAACGGTGGATTTTAACGATAGTATTTTCAAAGTTGAAAAGATAATGAATTCGCGCAAATTATCGCTTGTAGCTGTTATCGGTTCAAATGAAAGTTGTTTTGGCGTAATCACTTATCCGGATATTGTACGTTTTCATGCGATGGGTAAGAATCCGAAAATTGAGCGGGCATGGGAATTATGCAGCCATAAAATTATTGAAGTAAGTTCGGATACATCCGCCAAAGAAACAGCTAAATTAATGTTAAAAAATAAAATTCATCATGTTGTGGTAACGGAAAATAAATCCATAATAGGCATTGTTTCAGCGAACGATTTTGTCGTTGAGTATTCGAAGCAAAATTTTTAACCGAAGCCGCTCATTTTCTCTTCAATGTACAAATGCATTTGTTTCAGGCGCGCGGCGGATTCCACGAGATTAACGGCGTAAGCCTGCCGAGTTTCCTGCCCGAGACCGGTTCAGCCGTGGCGGCTTTATAATCGCTGGCATTATTTCGAGCCCACGCGAATTTTAATAATAGGATTTTTACCGGTGTTTTCTCTTAATGCGTTGATGTTGAGAATTGTCTTCGCATCGATGATGCAGTTTCTAATATAAGGTTTACCCTCAAAATAGATGCTTTCTATTTCCATGCCGGGTTTTAACTGTATCCATGAAATTTCTATAACCGGCCGTTCCATGGTAGTGCTAGAGCTACCGAATAGTTTGCTGTTCTTCCATGATTTTTCGAGTGCAGGGAGATCCACCACCACGTCCTCTTCAATGGTGGTGTCTTTGAGTACTTTAACGAAAGTGTCGACAATATCGGGATCGTAATAGATTCGTTTCCTGCCAACTAATTGACTGATTGCGGCGCTGACAGACATTGCTTCACCTGTCATCGAGCCCTCAAGATAGGCGATATAATCACTGACCACGCTGAGAATCCGGGAGCCCAAGGGGATTTTTTGTTTAGCCAGGGCATTGGGAAAACCTGAGCCGTCGTAGCGTTCGTATTGATGCCGGATTAGAATGGAAGCGGCTTTTAACTGGGTCAATCCATTCAATAGCGCTTCGCCTTCTACCGCATGTTTGAAATAATTGTATCTGTCGACAGGGGGCATTGAGTGAAAAGGCTTTGCCAGTAAAGTATCCGGCAAACTCATCTTGCCGATTTGTATCAGCAATCCGGCATAAAGAAGATTTTTTTTATCTTGGGTATTCATGCCCAGCTCACGGGCAACCAGCAAGGCTTTTTCGGCGATATATTTCGATTGCCCGCTTTTAATGCCGGGGCGCATTTCAATAATATGCGAAAATGCCCTGATAGAATCCATATATTGTTGCTTTAGACTGTCATTTGCCCGGTCAAGATTCTGCATGGTTTTTTTGAGCTGTTCGGTACGCTCTTCGACTTTTTCTTCAAGATGCTCGTTGAGTTCTTTTAATTCCCTATTTTGCAGATTAATAATTGCCGATAAGCGATCCCGTTCTTCGCGTAGGCGCTTTTGTTCCAATGCATTGTGAACCAATAATTTTAGTTCTTCGTCGATCCAAGGTTTGTTGCAATAGTTGTAAATACGGCCTTTATTGACCGCATCGATCGTCGATTGAAAATCGGCATAGCCGGTCAGTAAAATGCGGATGGTATCCGGCCATTGCATGAAAACCTGGGTTAAGAATTCGGCGCCGTTCATTTCCGGCATCCGCATATCGGAAATAACCAGGTCAACGATATTTCGTTGCAGTATCTCCAGGCCTTCGGCGCCGCTTGATGCGAGGTAGATTTCATAAGGTTCATTATGAAATAATCGGCGTAATGCTTTAAGCACATTCGTTTCATCATCGACAAACAATATTGCGGCGGGGCTGTTATTCGTAACATCCGGTAGTTTATTCAGCATAATGACTCCGGCTTCATTTCAATCGGCATGACTGGCATTTTACGCATTTTCAATAACTGCTCCGGTAATAGGTAAGACAATCCGGAAGGTTGTTCCCTGACCTGGCCGGCTGGTCAGTTGAATGTCTCCCTGATGTTTTTTAATAATAGTGTATGAAACCGAAAGTCCCAATCCGGTGCCTTTACCGATTGGCTTGGTGGTAAAAAAAGGATCGAAAACTTTATTCAGATGTTCAGGCGCTATGCCTTTGCCTGTATCGCTGATTTCCACCCATGCGCGATCATTTTCCGTGCCGGTACGTAAGGTGATAATGCCTTCATTTTCGATGGCATGCGCCGCGTTGACCAGCAAGTTCATAAACACTTGGTTAAGTTGGTGAGGTAAGCATTTTACTTCGGGCAGTTCGCCGAATTCTTTGACGATTTTTGCTTTATATTTAATTTCATTGTTAACAATATTGAGCGTGCTTTCAAGCCCTTGATGCAAATCAGTCCATTGCCAGTCATCATTACCGCCCAAATGAGAGAAGTCTTTAAGGTCTTGAACAATCTTTTTTACCCGTGTCGCGCCTTCATGAGATTCTTCCAATAAATCGAGTATATCGGTTTTCAGGAAATCCAGGTCTATCTCTTGTTTAAAGCTTTCAATTTGCGAGAGATGTCCGGTATTGGTATTGGCGGCCTCTGCTTGTTCATAAATCGCCAGCAGTGCCAGTAAATTATCAATATAGTTTTTTAAGGCGTTCAGGTTGGAGTTGATATAGCCGATAGGGTTGTTAATTTCATGGGCCACGCCGGCGGCCAATTGACCGACCGAGGCCATTTTCTCCGATTGCAGCAGTTGTTGCTGCACGTCCTGTAGCTTGTTTAAGGTCGCCTGTATTTCTTGATTTTGCGCCTTTAATAAATCTTCGGCATTTTTATATTGGGTGATGTCGACGGTAATGCCGTCAATATGCGCAGGCGTATCCCGAGCCGCCGGAATATAACGCATGTGGCTAAACAACCAATGCAATTTTTTATCGGGATGGGCAATACGATAGGTGATTTTTTGTACTGTATTGTCTTTTAACTGCTCCAGGCATTTTTGTACTTTGTCCCGGTCATCGGGACAAATAATATCCAGCCACAAGCCGGGTTGGCTAAAAAAGTCGGCGACAGGATAGCCATACACATCTGTAGCGGCTTTATTAAGGTAAAAAGGTGCAAAAGTATCCGTTGTGACCGACCAGACCACACTGTCCAACGAATCCAGCGTATCATTCAGATGCTTTTCCGATTGCTCAAGACGGTAACGGGTCGTTTGTAATTGCCGGTTCACTCGCATGTAATGTTCGTTGGTTACGGCATATTGTTCTATGCGCTGCTGTTTTTCATGATGCAATCGGGCATTATCAAGCACCAGCGTGATCAGGTTAACCGGCACGCGCCCGAATTCCAGGTCAGTCTCGGTGTAACGCCCCTGTTCATCCAGGCTGTTGACATTTAATGCGCCGATAATCCGGCCGTCCAATTGTAGCGGCCAACAAAGCGCCGATGATGGAACAGGCGTTTGTTCCCAGCGAGCATGATGGCGAAAACGTGGATCGCCGGCAATATCGCCTTTAAGTAACAGCGGTTTTCCGTTTTCTATCACCCAACCGACAATGCCGCTGCCGGGCGCTATGATGCTTCCTATACATTCCGCCGGCAAACCGATGCCGGCAACGATACTTAGCTGGCTAGTATCTCCCTGATACAAAACCAATGATCCGGTATCGGCATTAAAGCCTTTTACAATATGCTTCAGGATACGTTCAAATACCTGGTGAGTTGTATTTTGCAGCAGGTCGGATTGGCCTAAGCGGTATAAATCGTGAATCCAGTTGAGCTGATAAGCTTCATTTAATGGCATAACTTTCCCCGGCTTAAGATAGGGCAGTGACCTGATCGGCGAACTGCCGTCCGCTGTTAGTGCAATGTACGGCCTGATCGGTTGAAACATTCAGTATGGCAAGAGCGGTATGAAGAGGGGCGTGCTTTTCCAAGTCGGATTCATCGGCTTGTTCGGTTTTGACGATCAACAAATTGGCGGCATTGACCAGTAACCCGAGCGATTTGACCGCATCGGGTTCGGGATGCTGTTCATGTTGTTCTATAGCTTCTTGAATCTCTAGCGGAAGGTTCCAGTATTGCGCGGCCCTACCGCCTATGGTCGGATGATCGAACCCCAATAGTTTTTGTTCTGTTTCTATGCCGAAATTTGCCGACACTTCAACAAGCCGGCTGAATTCATCGGGAAAAAGCACCGCAATCACCAAGCTGCCGATGTCATGCAACAATCCCGCCGTGAACGCAAAATCGGAATTGGCGCCGATACAGCTTGCAAGTTGCCGGGTACATTCGGCGACAGCCATGCTGTGATGCCAAAACCGGTGGTAATTAAAATCCTTATGCCGGGTAGGCAGCATTTTGGCAAAACAGATGCTGAGCAATATGTCTCTTACCCGGTTAAAACCCAGTAATACGATAGCTTCGCGCAAGGAGCCTATTTCCCTGGACATGCCGTAAAAAGGCGAATTGACAATACGTAAAATGCGAACCGCGACGGATGGGTCCAAAGTGATTTTATCAACCAGCGCCGCCAAATCCTGCTTGCCGTTAATCTGTTGCAACGCTTCCATAAGCAATACCGGCATCGACGGCAAATCCGTCAAGCAGGCGAACTTATTGTTTAAGGCGGGCATTTCAATTCTCCTTTAGCGGCGACAATACAATAATGGTTCCTTTCGATTGGCTGATGTCGCCCATTGTGTCGATGAGTACATGAACGGAAACGCCTTCGTTCAACGTTATAATGCCGCCGTCAAGCTGTACAAGATCACTTGGGTAGAGGTTTTGTAATAATTGTAAAAGCACTTCGGGTAAAACATCGCCGGCCATAAGACCGAGCAGGCAAATGCCGGGAGGTTGGCAGAATATTTCTTCGGCGCACCGGTTGGAGGCGACTATCATATTCTGTTCATCGATACCGATGATGCCTATCGGTAAATGCTCAAGGATTTCCTGTGAAATTTGCAATAGATTGATACTATGGACAATTTCACGGGTTTTATCGACGACTGTTTGCTCAAGATTTTGGTTGAGCATGGAAAGCTGTTCGTTGGCAGACTGAAGTTCCCTGGTTAAGCGTAAATTCTCCTGTTCCATTTCATAGTGCTGAAACGCTTCCCGAATGTTATCCCGAAGCAAGTTGTCATCCCAAGGCTTGGTCAGGAATTTATAAATGGCGCCTTCGTTAATAGCGCTGGTGACGGATTCAAGTTCGGTATAACCGGACAATACAATGCGTAATGTTTTGGGATAAAGCGTTTTGACTTTACGTAGAAATTCCACGCCGGTCATATGAGGCATACGCTGATCGGAAATGATGATGCCCACTTCGTGTTTTGCTAATAAGGCAAAACCTTCTTCGCCGCTATTGGCGGTCAGAATGGTATAACCGTCACGCCGTAAAGTACGCTTAAGCGCATTAATGATGTTATTTTCATCGTCTACCAGCAAGAGGGTGCGTGAGGTTTGTGGTATATCCGTCATAAGTAGACCTCGTCAATGTATTTCAGGTTCGCCATGCCAGGTAAAGCGCATGGCGAACATCAGCAAATTCAAAAATCAAGATGTCATACAGAATCGACTTTCGGTTCCTGCTCGGAATGCAGGAACAAATGCGTCCCTACAAAAACGACATCCATACACTGACTGATCTTTATTTTTATAAGTCCAGCCGTATTATTCGATATGACGGGCTAGCGGCTCAAAAGAGTCGATAAAGCCGGGCATAGTCCTTTATACCAATGATAATCGTCTAGTACAACCGCCATTTATCTTGATAATGCTAAGCTTTTTCGTTGTTAGAACGTTGAGTATACCATTTTTCGCTTTTAGAAAGGCGACTGCGGATGAGGATGAAGTAACGGCTTTAGACAGGCCGGGACTGCGGGCTTTTGTGTTCGAGCGTGGTGATGGGGTAGGAGCGGGAGGCGCGCGCAACAAGCCTTGCTCAATTAATCCGTGGCTATTATTTTTATCTACTCCTATCTGATCTAAAAAACGTCTAATTTTGAAAAAGAGCGGGGAGTGTCAGGCGAGGATGTCGGCAGCAAGGATGCTGCCGTCAAGCCCCCAGGGATGGGTTCACGGCGCTCCTCGGCTGATACTCCCCGCATCTTTCATAGTTGAACGGTTTTTCAGTATGAAGGGAGTAATATCAAGCCATGTTTTGTAACGCTTCAATCCGTTCTGCCAACGGAGGATGGCTCATAAACAAGCTTTTGACATCGCCGCCGTTAATGCCGAAAGCCGCCAGTTGTCCGGGCAGGTCGTGCGGCTCGTATTCGCGTTGCAAGGCGCGTAGAGCGCCGATCATTTTTCCGCGTCCGGCCAACTTGGCCCCGCCGGCATCGGCCTTGAATTCCCGGTAACGGGAGAACCACATGACCAGCATGGTAGCCAGGAAGCCCAAGGCGATTTGCGCAACCATCTGGGCAAGAAAATAACCCATGCCATGATCCCGTTCGTTTTGAAGAATAACCCGGTCGACCACATGGCCGATGATGCCGGCAAAAAAGTAAACGAAAGTATTCAGCACCCCTTGCATCAAGGCCAGGGTAACCATATCCCCGTTCGCGACATGGGTGATTTCATGGCCGAGGACGGCTTCAACTTCATCGTTATTCATGCGTTGCAGCAAACCGCTGCTAACCGCTACCAATGCACTGTTCCTGTTCATGCCGGTGGCAAAAGCGTTGGCTTCGGGAGCCAGGAAAACGCCCACTTCCGGCATGCCGATGCCTGCTTGTTGGGCATGTTTGGCGACAATATTAACCAGCCATTGCTCGGACTGGTTGCTCGGTTGATCGATAACTTGAACGCCCATCATTTGTTTGGCCGTCCATTTCGACATCGCCAGGGAAATGAAAGAGCCGGTCATGCCGATGATGGCGGACATCGCCAGCAGCGCGTTAAGGTCGAGATTTATGCCTTGCGCATCCAAGATGCCGCTTAGGCCCAAAATGTTAAAGACAATACTGATTACAACCATGATGGCGATGTTAGTTGCCAGGAAAAGAAGAATTCGCATCATAATTAAGCCTGCTGTATTGGAAATTGGGTTAAAAGGGCTAAAGGCTTCTAATATCTATCGTTCCCACGCCGGAGCGCTCGTCGTTATATACAAATGCCCAAGAGACACTCGTTCCCACGCGCCGCGTGGGAATGCAGTCAAGGCGCGCTGCGCCGCGAATCACGACCAGCGTCTGTCGTTAGGGGGGACGCAGCGCGTCCTGCACTGCATTCCCACGGAGCCCGTGGGAACGAGAGCGAAAAGGGCTAAGGGCTAAAGGCTTCTGTATCTATCGTTCCCACGACGGAGCGTGGGAGCGATAAAATTGCTTGATTTTGAAAGCCTCAGTTGGAGCCTGTAAAAGTCGTTTAACGAGCATTCCAAAATCCCGCTCACCCTTCGGCAAGGGGGAGCCGTAGGGTTTGGGGGATGAACGGGATTTTGGAATGCCTAACTGAGGCTTGTAGCTTCATCGCTTGCCGGACTAATGAACTTCTATGGTTTTGCGTTTGTTTTTTTCAGTTTTGGGTATGGTCACTGTCAATATTCCGTCTCTGAACGAAGCTTTTGCCTTATCGCCATCGACATCTTCCGGTAAGGACAAGGTGCGATGAAATTCGCCGCGCATGATTTCATGGCGAAAATATTTCTCTTTTTCAGCCTCTTTTTTTTCTTCCTTGGCGCAAGCACAGATGGTAATGGACTGATTATTAAACGATACCTCCAGATCTTCTTTTTTAACGCCGGGCAAGGCGGCCTGAACTTCGATGTCGTTGTCATGATCGATCATATCGACTCTCGGAAAGTGCATTTCCAGCAGCGTAGGCACGCTCCAATCCGTTAGCCGGGGCAATTTGCGGGAGATAAAATCATCGAAAAAGTGGTCGAATGCATCAAGCGACATCAAACCGCCAGCCGATGGGTGAGGGGTTAACTCAGGGCTTTTTTCCGGGATTCTTTTCGCTTTTTGTTCGCTAGCTTTCATAACATTCTCCGCAATATATTCAAATCAACTAGATACATCCGTTACATGACGAGGGTTAGCTGCATTTATTTTTATCGCGTAAACCCCGATTCCGGCTCAAACCTGTCATTAAGCTTAAGCAATGGCCATGAAGAACATGCCTTCCCGCCCTTCATGTGCTTCATGGTGTAAAAACAAGTTATTTCATGCTCATTCCTAAGCCGCTTTGGCAATAATGATGCGTAGCTATTATGGATAGATAGGGCAAAAAAAATATTCGTACAAATACTTAGGAATATGCATCGAATAACTTGAGCGAATTTTATTGTCGAACCATAAAGAAATCATCATTCCGATAGTCTATTACCTGGCCTTGGGCGAGAAACAGAGCGATAGGCAGACCTTCCAGGTTTCTGAAACCTGGAAGGTCTAATCGGTAACGCCGGCGTTAATTCATGTAAAAACAGTAGTCAATCAAACGATTGATTGATATTATTAAATCAATCGTTTGATTTAATCCATGAAAGATAGGCGGCAATTCCATATGACTAACCCGGAAAACAACAATAGCGATGCCCGCAACCGGCTGGCATTGGCAGCCTTGCGGCTATTTGCCGAAAAAGGCTTTGAAGCCGCAACGACCCGTGAAATCTGCGAGGCTGCCGGAGCGAATATTTCCGCGATCCGTTATTACTTCGGCGACAAAGCCGGGCTGTACCGGACTGTGTTTAACGAACCTTGCGAAAAAATGCCCGCCCGCGCGAACAGGGAAAAATATCTCAGCCTGCCGATAACCGAAGCGCTCGACCTGTTTTACAGCGATTTTCTGACGCCATTCAAGATGGATGAGAACATCAACCTGGTGATGAAACTGCACTTTCGCGAAATGCTGGAGCCGACCGGCGCTTGGCAGGAGGCCATTGAATCCGAAATAAAACCGCAACATGAAGCACTGGTCACATTGCTCAAGCAGCATTTGGGCCTGTCGCGCATCGACCTGGATGTGCAGCGGCTGGCATTCGCGATGATCGGCATGGCGATACATTTGTTCGTCGGCCAGGATGTGGTTGCGGCGATTGCCCCGCAAATGATGAATTCGCCGAAGGCAATCGATTTGATGGCTAAGCGTCTGTCCGGCTACGCGCTGGCGATGGTAGAAAGCGAATCGCAACGCCGCGCTCAGGAGAAGGGCGATGGCAAGCAGTAAGTTTTTATTGCTCGCGCCGTTGCTGCTGACCGCTTGCAACGGCGGTCTGCTGGCTACCGTCGGTCCGGATTATCAAACGCCGCCGTTGCCGGTAGCAAAAAGCTGGCAAGCGCCGCAGCCTCACCAGGGCCGGACCGCTGACTTGCTGCGTTGGTGGGATCGCTTCCAAGACCCTGTTCTTAATCGCTTTCTGGTTAGCGCCGAAAAAGAAAGCTATTCGGTTGCCAACGCACGAGCCCGGATCGAGCAGGCCAGGGCCGGCCTGATCGGCGCGGACTCGGCTCTGATGCCCAGCCTTGACGCCAGTTTAAGTGCCAGCCGCTCATCCTTCTCGTTCGGCGGTCCGCCCTTTGAGCGCGATCAATATCAGGTCGGCCTGCAATCCGAATGGGAAATCGACCTGTTCGGCGGTCTGGCCCGGCAGCAACAGGCTTCGCAAAGCCAACTGCAATCGCGCCAAGCTTCCTGGCACGATGCGCGTGTCGCAGTGGCCGTCGAAGTCGCCAATGCTTATCTCGGTTATCGTTACTGCGAGATACAGGCGCGGCAGTTGCAAGCCGATGCCGAATCCCGCCAAGCTTCGGCCAAACTCACGTCCTTGGCTGGACAACAGGGTTTCCGATCCGCGGCGGATATGGCATTAAGCGATGCCAGCGCCGCCGAAGGCCAAAATAATCTACTGAACCAGCAAGGCCAATGCGAACGTTCGATCAAAAGTTTGGTGGCGTTGACCGCGTTGGATGAAGCCGTAGTGCGTCAGGCCTTGCTTGAGCAACCGGGCGTCGGCAAATTGCCCAGTCCACCGGCTTTCAAGCTGGACAGCGTGCCGGCGCGTGCGCTGTTGCAACGTCCCGATCTGGCAGCGGTCGAGCGCGATATGGCGGAGGCCGGCGCTAAAATCGGCGTCGAGCAGGCCAAACGTTTCCCCAAACTCAGCCTGTCCGGAAACATTACCCCTACGCTGCAAAGCATGAACGGCGCCGCATTGGCTTTGGCGCAAACTTGGTCGTTGGGGCCGACGCTCAGCTTGCCTCTGTTCGATGCGGGCAAACGCGCGGCTAATGTGGAATCGGCGCAAGCCCAATACGACGCGGCGGCCAGCAATTACCGCAGCAAAGCAAGAACCGCGGTTAAAGAGGTCGAGGACGCGTTGGTCAGATTGGATAACGTCGCCCGGCGTCTACCGCAAGCGCAGCAGGCGGCGAGCGGTTACCGGCAGTATTTCCAGGCCAATCGGCAATTGTTTGACACCGGCTTGGGCAATCTGCTGGACCTGGAAACCGCCAGACGCAATCAGCTGAATGCCGATCTCGCGGTCAAAAGCCTGGAACAGGAACAGGTTAGTGCCTGGATTGCGTTATACCGGGCGGTGGGCGGCGGTTGGGATGACGCCGGGCAATTGAACGAATTCAGCGTGGGCATGCAATAGAGGATGCTCGAGCCCAGCGTTCCGCAACGCTGGAGCGTTGCAGGCTGAATTTCCACGCGGAGCGCTCGTCGTTATACACAAGTCTGTTCAAGACCGTCATTTAGGCATAAAGGCTGAAATGGCGGGCCTGGATGTAGGCCGGAATAAGTCCGCCCGGCGTCAGCAAGGGCGGATGTTTCCGGCAATCGGAGCGCCGGAAACGCCAGTCCTGCGCTTAACGCGCGGACAGGTTTATTCCGGCCTACGTCGAGATGTGTATAACGACGAGCGCGGAACGTGGGAACTATAAGACTAAAGTTCGCTCTCGTTCCCACGGGCTCCGTGGGAATGCAGTCAAGGCGCGCTGCGCCGCGAATCACACGTGTATACGAGGACGCAGCGCGTCCTGCACTGCATTCCCACGCGGCGCGTGGGAACGAGTGTCTTGTGGGCATTTGCGTATAACGCTGAGCGTGGGAGCTACAAAGACTAAAGTTTTCAGCTATCTTGGAGTGCAAGCTCCGCTTGCAAAGCAGGCGAAGCCTGCACTCCGGTACTGATGATATAAACATCTATCTTCACCAGAGAAAAATTATGAGCAAAGGAAAAATAGCTATCGTCGTTAGCTTGTTAAGCCTGCTGATAGGCTTAGGTTTGACCGGCACGGCCGGCGTCGAACCTGCCGCCGCACTCAAACCGCCAACCGCCAAACCGGCGCTGAACGTCAACATCATCAAGCCCGAATACCGCGAAATACCGATGACGCTGACCGCAAACGGTTCGATAGCGGCATGGCAGGAGGTGATCGTCGGCGCGGAAGTCAGCGATTTGCAGCTGGCCGAAGTCCGGGTTCAGGTTGGCGAAAATGTACGCAAAGGCCAAGTGTTGGCCGTATTCGCCGACGAAACCGTCGCCGCCGAAGTCGCCAAAAGCCGCGCGGCGCTGGCTGAAGCCGAAGCCAATCTGGCCGAAGCCCGTGTCACTGCGGAGCGGGCGCAAAGCATTGCCGGCAGCGGCGCGCTCAGCAATCAACAAGTGAATCAATACCTGACCGGCGAAAAAACCGCGCGCGCCAAGATGCAGTCGGCCAAAGCCCAGTTGGACGTGCAGTTAATACAGCTGAAACACACGCAGGTATTAGCCAGCGACGACGGCATCATCTCTTCGCGTAGCGCCACGCAGGGTGCGGTGGTCAGCAAAGGCCAGGAACTGTTTCGGATGATCCGCCAAAACCGGCTGGAATGGCGTGCCGAAGTCACTGCCGCCGAAATGGCAAGATTGAAACCCGGCGTAGAAGCGACGGTAACGGTAGCCGGAGTCGGCAGCGCCAAAGGTAAGGTGCGTTTTCTGGCGCCTACGTTGGATAGCCAAAACCGTAACGGCTTGGTCTATGTCGACTTACCGAAAGCTGTCGATCAAGGCTTGCGGGCCGGCATGTTCGCCAAAGGCGAATTCCGCTTGGGCCTTATGCCGGGCCTGACCGTGCCGCAAACAGCCGTTTCGCTTAGGGAAGGCTTTAGTTATGTGTTCCGCCTGGGCGAACAAAGCGACGATAAGGCCAGAATCAGCCGGATTAAAGTGGAACTGGGGCGGCAAGCCGGGGATGATTTGGAGATAGTGTCCGGCATCCAGCCCGAAGACCGGCTGGTCGCCAGCGGCGCTACATTCCTCGCTGACGGCGACAGCGTCAGGCTGGTGCAACCATGAATATTTCCGCCTGGTGTATTCGCAACCCGATTCCGGCCCTGATGCTGTTCGTCGTGTTAAGTTTCGGCGGTTTGCTGAGTTTTAAGGCAATGAAAATCCAGAACTTCCCGGACCTGGACTTGCCCACGGTGACGGTTACAGCCTCGCTGCCCGGTGCTTCCCCGGCGCAGTTGGAAACCGACGTGGCCCGCAAGCTCGAAAACTCGATTGCCACTTTGCAAGGTCTTAAACATATCACCACCAAAGTTCAGGACGGTTCGGTCAAGATTACCGTCGAGTTCCGCCTGGAAAAGCCGGTTCAGGAAGCGGTGGACGACGTGCGCTCAGCGGTATCCAAAATCCGTGCCGATTTGCCCAGCGATGTCCGCGATCCCATCGTCACTAAAATGGATATCGCCGGCTCGCCTGTGCTGGCCTTTACGGTGTCCTCCGGCCAGCGCGATGATGAATCCCTGTCCTGGTTTGTCGAAGATACCATTGCCAAAAAACTGCTGACTGTGCCCGGAGTCGGCGCGGTCAATCGGGTCGGCGGCGTCAGCAGGGAGATCGCCATTGCCATCGATCCGCTCAAACTGCAAGCGCTGGGCGCTACCGCAACTAATATTTCCCAACAATTGCTCCGGGTTCAACAGGAAAGCGCCGGCGGCCGCGCCAATCTGGGCATAGGCGAACAACCGGTGCGAACCCTCGGCAATGTGCAATCGGTCGAGGAAATCCGGCTGATGCCGCTATACCTGAGCAATGGCAGCCGGATTCGGCTGGATCAAATCGCCACCGTCAGCGACTCGGTGGCCGAACCTCGTGCGCTGGCATTGCTTAACGGTAAACCGGTGGTGGCGTTTGAAGTCACCCGCAGCCGGGGCGCCAGCGAAGTGGAAGTCGGAGCCGGCGTTCAGAAAGCACTAACCGACCTGCGCGCCGCCAATCCCGATATTGAAATCACCGAGGCGTTCAACTTCGTGATCCCGGCGCAGGAAGAGTTTCAAGGCTCCATGACCATGCTTTATGAAGGCTCGTTGCTGGCGGTACTGGTGGTCTGGCTGTTTTTACGAGACTGGCGGGCCACCTTTATTTCCGCCGTCGCGCTGCCTTTGTCGGTCATTCCCGCCTTTCTGGGCATGAACTATTTTGGGTTTTCGCTAAATGGCGTCACCTTACTGGCGTTATCGCTGTCGGTAGGCATCCTGGTCGATGACGCCATCGTCGAAGTGGAAAACATCGCCCGCCACCTGCGCATGGGCAAAAGCCCTTATCAGGCGGCAACGGAAGCTGCCGATGAAATCGGCTTGGCGGTGATTGCCACCACGTTCGCGCTAATCGCGGTGTTCCTGCCCACCGCGTTCATGGACGGCATTCCCGGACGCTTCTTTAAACAATTCGGCTGGACCGCGGTGTTGGCAATAATGGCTTCGTTAGTTGTGGCGCGGATGCTGACGCCGATGATGGCCGCTTATCTATTAAAAGATAGCGGTCACGCCGAACCCGCCGAAGGCCGCGTCATGCGCTTGTATATGATGCTGGCAGCCTGGTGCCTGAAACACCGGCTGATGACCATGGCCGGGGCAATCGCATTTTTTATCGGCACACTGCTGCTGATTCCCTTATTGCCGACCGGTTTTATCCCCGCCGACGACAATCCCCAAACCCAGGTAATGGTCGAATTGCCGCCCGGATCGACATTGGCGCAAAGCAAGGCCTCGGCGGAAAAGGCCAGGGAATTGATCGGCAAAGTGCCTTATGTCAAATCCGTCTATACCACCATCGGCGGCGGCTCGGCGGGTAGCGATATGCTTTTAGGCAGCCAAGCGGGAGAGGTAAGACAAGCCACTTTGACCGTCACCCTGGCCAATCGCCAGAACAGGCCGGTGCGTAAGCAAGTCATCGAACACGATATGCGTGACGCGTTGCAACAATTGCCCGGCGTCCGCATCAAAGTGGGCCTGGGCGGTAACGGCGAAAAGTACACGCTGGTATTGAGCGGCGACGATCCGCAAGCCTTAAGCGCCGCCGCGCGCAATGTGGAAAAAGAGCTTAGAACGATACCGGGACTTGGCAGCGTTGCCTCTTCCGCGGCGCTGGTGCGTCCTGAAATAGCCGTGCGCCCGGATTTCGAGCGCGCCGCCGATCTTGGCGTCAGCAGCGCCGGCATCGCCGAAACCCTGCGTATCGCCACGGTCGGCGATTACGACTATTCATTGGCTAAATTGAACCTAACCCAGCGGCAAGTGCCGGTGCTGGTCAAGCTGGCTGTCGACGGCCGCCGCGATTTGGCCGTGCTGGAGCGTCTTGCGATACCGTCGAGCAAGGCCGGCGTCGGTTCGGTGATGCTCAACCAGGTCGCTACGCTGGCGCTGTCCAGCGGACCGGCGGTCATTGACCGCTACGACCGTTCACGGAACATCAATTTCGAAATCGAACTGTCCGGTTTGCCGTTGGGCGATGTCGCAAATGCGGTAGCAAACCTGCCTGCCATTCGCAACCTGCCCAATGGCGTGAACAAGATCAATATCGGCGATGCGGAAATGATGAGCGAACTGTTCAGCAGTTTCGGCCTTGCCATGATGACCGGCGTGTTGTGCATTTTCATCGTTCTGGTATTGCTGTTTAAAGACTTTATCCAGCCGGTTACCATCCTGACCGCATTGCCGTTGTCCTTTGGTGGCGGCTTTGTCGCCTTGCTGCTGGCGGGCAAGGCGTTATCGATGCCTTCTCTGATCGGCCTGGTGATGCTGATGGGCATCGCCACCAAAAACTCTATTTTGCTGGTTGAATACGCGATTGTCGCCCGCCGCGATCACGGCATGAACCGGGTTGATGCCTTGCTCGATGCCTGCCGCAAACGCGCCCGGCCTATTGTGATGACCACCATCGCCATGGGAGCGGGCATGATGCCGATTGCGCTGGGGCTTGGCGAATCCGATTCCTCATTCCGCAGCCCGATGGCTATCGCCGTTATCGGCGGCTTGGTTACATCCACCTTGCTTAGTTTATTGGTAATACCGGTAGCTTACAGCTATTTGGATGATCTTAAGAATAGCTGCAAGCGGCTTGGGCAGCGTGCATTGATGGTTCGGCAATCCGGGTAGGGAGACGGCCGGTATGCGGAGCTTCCAGGTTTTTACAACCTGGAAGCTCTAACACGCAACGTTCTGAACAGACAGGACGTTTCGCATGGAGCAACTGCCGATTTTTTCGTGTTTTTCATCTGCTAACTTTCCCACGGAAACAACCCTGTTTTTGCGTAACGATTTATTTTTTCCAGGTTGCCGGGGTCTGAAAACAGTTCGCGGTTTGCTGCGATGGCCGTTTGTCTTGATTGGGCCAAAACAGTATCCAGACTGTTTATATAAGTCTTGTAATGTTGAATGCCTGTTTTGGACAGACGTTTCAACCGAAGCAAATGCTTGCGCAGCAGCGACTCGCTGTTGTCCTCGCAAGCGTCGACCAATCCCCAATCCAGCGCTTGTTGGATGGCTACCGGCTTTGTCATTAAGGTCAGGTAGTGCGCTTTTTGAAAACCGATGCGCCGGATCAGGAAAGGCAGCACGCAGGCGGGGAATAGATCGAACAGCAATTCAGACAGGCTGAATTCGGCGCTGTTGTCGGCCAGCACCATATCGCAAGCGGCGACGAAGCCGACGCCGCCGGCATTCACCTTGCCCCGGACATGGGCAATGCTGACAAACGGACCGCGTGCGAGTTGATCCCATAAATCATAAAGCGCTTCCGGTTCCGCGGTATTGTCCTGAAAATCCGCACCGAAACAAAACACTTCGGGCAAGCCTTCCAGCACGACGATATGAACAGCGTCTTCGCAGGCCGCCAAGGCATGCCGGCATTCGTCAACCATCGTTTTGTTGATGGTGTTGTTGGCTTGCGGGCGGTAAAGTTTGAGGAAACAGACGGGCTGTTCGACGCGCACCTGAATGGTCTGGTAATTCATAATGGCCAGTAATGTTGGGATGGATTAATTGTTTTTCCGGTAATTATTTAGCCGCAGATCAACGCGAAGTAAACGGATAAGGTGAAAGGTTCAAGGTTAAGGGCGAGAGGGTGTATCGATGCCCGATTTTTTCGCCTTTCGCCTTTCGCCTAAATTCATCCGTGTGCATCTGCGCCAATCTGTGGCTGAATAATCAATTTTTCTGCAACACAATACTGGTATTGATGCCGCCAAAGCCGAAAGAGTTACTCATTGCGCTATGAATTTGTTGCGAAACAGCCGTTGCGCCGCAAAAGTTCGCCGTGGTATTGATCGGATTTTCCAGGTTGATGTTGGCGTGGATAAATCCTTGCTGCATTTGCACGACCGAGGCAATGATTTCGACAACACCGGCGGAGTACAAGCAATGGCCGGTCAAGCCTTTGGTGGCGTTTAGCCGGACATTGGGAAAATGATCGCCGAACACCTGTTCGATCGCCTGGATTTCGACGCTATCGCCTAAAGGCGACGAACTGCCGTGCGTATTCAGGTAGTCGATTTCGTTGGCGGTGAGACCGCTTTGTTGTAAGGCATTATTCATGGCTTTCGCCTCAGCGTCGATGTCGGGCTGCGCTGAAGCGGTTGCGTGCAGATTGATGGCGCCGCCCAGTATGTTAGCCAAGCCGGGCGCTTTCCTGTCGCAGGCGCTGTTACTGGATTCCAGCACCAAGCAGGCTGAGGCTTGACCGTAAATAAAACCTTCATGCTTTGAGTCAAACGGTCTGCAAGCTTTTTCCGGCTGATCATGGAACTGTCTGCCGCCCATGGCCCCGATCGTATAAAACCCTTGAATCTCCATCGGCGATAAGTCGGCGACAACGCCGACCACAAGACACGCATCGACCAGTCCGGACTGAATCAAGCGGGCGCCGTGGATGATGCCGACATTGCCGGAGGCTGATGCGCCGCCGGTTACGAAGCCTTCTCCTTGGGTATTGAATATTTCACTCAATACGCCGATTTGGTTGCTGTCCATAAACTGCAACGCGTAGCGCGGCGACAGGTATTCGGGGTTACTTTGGAAACCGGAGCATAGCGCGTACTGGTAATTTTGCGTGGTGTTGTGTCCGGCGATAACGAGTCCAATCCGCTCCGGTTGAATGGGCGCGGTGTCCAGCCGGGCTTGCCGCCAAGCTTGCAGGGCTGAGATGACCGATGTTTGTATCGTAAACGGAGCGCGTCGTGCAGCTTGCAGCGCGGATTGAGCCAAATATTCAGGCATATCCGAAAACTGCCCCAGCATTTGCTCGAAACGGAAACCGCTGATTTCCGCGCCGATAGCAACGGGCAAAGGCGGCGTTGTGTTGCGCTCGATCCGCCCGATGCCCGATTTGCCGGCGGCTAATGATTGGGCGAACTCGGCGATGTCATGGCCGATTGAGGAGACGATCCCCATGCCGGTGATTTGCACGCATGGGGAAGGGTTAAACGGCTGTTTTTTTGCCGTCATTGCGCATTGTTGAATAAAACGTCGACCAAACTTTCGATATTGGTGACGCCGGCAAAACTCAGCAAAGGAATTTTAACGCCCAGATCTTCCATGGATAGGGTAACCACCTCCATTCTATCGACGGAGTTGGCGCCGAGGTCGCTCAGGGATTTTTCGATTGAAACCATTTCAGGCTGCACTTTGGGCAGGATGTCCAGGATGTTGTTTTTGACGATGCCGAAAACTTCGGCTTTAGTTATTGTATTGCTCATAAGTGCGGGTCCATTTGTTAGAGTAAATGACATTATAAATTGAATCGGGGGTTCAATAGAACACGGATGACACGGATAGGACGGATTTAAACGGATAATCCGGGGTTGTTCGTGTCGCCTAGAGGCGCCTACTTTTGGCATCCGGGTAATATCTTCAAGTTCTTCATGAGCTTCATGGTAAAAATAAATGACATTTTCCGGCTGGTTATTTCCGCCAAAAGCAGCTGAAAACAATGTAAAATTGGGCTTTTTAAGCATGAGCCACTGAGGAAAATTATGACGCCGGTTGGAATTGAAGCAATGAATCTTTATGGCGGCAGTACATTCGTAGATGTGATGGAACTGGCAGCATACAGGAAACTCGATACGGCGCGCTTCGATAATCTGTTAATGAAACATAAATCGGTGGCGCTGCCCTATGAAGATCCTGTGTCCTTTGCGATTAACGCCGCCAAACCGGTTATCGATCAACTGTCCGAAGCGGAAAAAGACCGTATTGAATTATTGATTACCTGCTCGGAGTCGGGCATCGATTTCGGCAAGTCAATGAGTACTTACATCCATCATTATCTGGGATTGAATCGTAATTGCCGGTTGTTCGAATTAAAGCAGGCTTGCTATTCCGGAACCGCCGGTTTGCAAATGGCGGTAAATTTTATTCTGTCCCAGGTCTCGCCGGGCGCCAAGGCATTGGTAATTGCCACAGATCTTTCGCGTTTTCTTGTGGCGGAAGACGGCGATGCGCTGACCATGGATTGGGCGTTTTTTGAACCCAGCGGCGGTGCTGGCGCGATGGCTTTACTGGTCAGCGAAAAGCCGGAGATATTCCAGCTCGATGTTGGCGCGAACGGTTATCACAGTTTTGAAGTGATGGATACCTGTCGGCCGATTCCGGACAGCGAGGCGGGTAACGCCGATTTGTCGCTGTTGTCGTACCTGGATTGTTGCGACCAGAGTTTCCGGGAATATCAAAAACGGGTGACCGGAACCGATTACCGGACCACGTTTCAATACCTGTGCTTTCACACGCCATTCGGCGGCATGGTAAAAGGCGCGCACCGTAATATGATGCGCAAGCACACCGATATAAAACGCGATGAAATTAATCAGGACTTCCTGCAGCGGGTGCAGCCGGGGCTGACTTATTGCCAGCGCGTCGGCAATATTATGGGCGCAACCGTATTGGTTTCCCTGGCCAGCACTATCGAGAACGGCGCGTTTGATGTTCCCCGGAGGATTGGTTGTTTTTCCTACGGTTCCGGCTGCTGTTCGGAATTTTACAGCGGCGTGGCAATGGCTTCCGGCCAGCAAAAACTCAAAGCCATGCAGCTGGAAAAAAACCTGGATAGCCGGTATCGGCTGTCCATGGCCGAATATGAAACCGTGCTGGCAGGCAGTAATGCGGTCAAGTTCGGCACCCGCGATGTTGTTCCGGATACCGGCTTGCTGCCGGCTGTCTGGCAGTCGATTATCGACAACACCGCGAAAGGAGCTCAAAGGATTTTTCTGAAGGAAATTAAAGGGTTCTACCGACAATACGAATGGGCGGGATAAGCCGGGTGCTGATGCAATGCAATGATTTTATTACCATGAAGGACATGAAGATAATGAAGGAAAGAGAGTTGAGCGATTTGTCGAAAAAGGCGATGGGTTGTGTGCTTGTTTTACTCCTTTCATACTGAAAAATCGTTCAACTATGAAAGATGCGGGGAGTGTCAGCCGAGGAGCGCCGTGAACCCATCCCTGGGGGCTTGACGGCAGCGTCCTTGCTGCCGACATCCTCGGCTGACACTCCCCGCACTTTTTCAAAATTAGACGGTTTTTAGATCAGATAAGAGTATGATTCATCACAATGTCACGCATGAAATCAATACAGTCATATCTTCAAGTCCTTCATGTTCTTCATGGTAAAAAATAAATGACATTTTCCGGAATCGGCACGCAGTTAAGCAGGGACATTGAACAAATAGAGCATAGCCTGAAGCAATGGTTTCCGAGTCAGGCGTTTACCAAGGCCGCCAAAATTCAGGATTACCCGATTCTGCCGGAAGAGCAGGCTCTGGTCGCCAATGCGGTCAGTAGCCGCCAACACGAGTTTGCAACCGGCCGATGGCTATCCAGACAAGGTTTACAATCTTTCGGCTTGCCGGACCGGCCTATCAAAATGGGCCGGTTAAGAAATCCGCTGTGGCCGGAATCCGTTACCGGAACCATCAGTCACGATGGCGAACTCTGCGCGGTCGTGCTGATGCAAGAACCGCAGTGCAATGAAGCCGGCATCGGTATTGACTTGGTTGCCTTGACGCAACGAACCGGAAGAATGGATGAATTGGCGCCTATGTTCATGGCTAACGCCGATGAGCTTAGCGCGATGGCGGCATTTAACCTTGCCGTTGATCCGGCGCTGCTGTTATTTAGCGTTAAGGAATCGGTAGTCAAGGCCATGTCGTTTCAACAGGATGATTTTATCGATATGCGCGCAATTGAAGTTCATCACGCTGATAAATTACGCTTCAGCATATCCGGCAATTTAGTCAGTGCGGACATTGTTGCCGCCACAACCGGCAATTATTTGCTAACAGCAGTTAAGGGGTGTTATTGAAAATGACTGGAGTTATTCGAGCGGAACAAAAGCCTATCGTCTGGATGTTTTCCGGGCAAGGCGCCCAGTATTTCCAGATGGGCAAGACGCTTTATAACACGAACGGGACGTTCAGGTTCTGGATGGACAGGCTGGACCAGGTTGCCGCCAATTATGTCGGGCAGTCGATTGTCGAAATGCTGTATGACGAAAAGCAGTCTAAAAGCCAGCCTTTCGACCAGACTTTGTATACGCATCCGGCGTTGTTTATGGTGCAGTATTCGCTGGCTAAAACGCTTCTTGCGGAGAATTTTCCGCCCCCGGATTATCTGTTCGGCGCGAGTCTGGGTGAGTTTGTGGCGGCTGCGTTGGCCGATGTTGCCGATGTGGAGGTCATGCTGTTCGATATTATCAAGCAGGCCCGGTTATTCGATTCGCATTGCGGCGGCGGTGCAATGCTGGCTGTTATCGATGATGTCGATATTTTTCAAACCAATCCCGTGTTTTCAGGCGGTTGCGAGCTGGCCGGGGTTAATTTTGACCGCTGCTTTGTCGTGTCCGGGCTGAGAAGTAAAATTTTGCAGGTTGCAGGGCAACTTAAGCAGCAGGACATTATCCATCAGCTTTTGCCGGTTTCCGTGGCTTTTCATTCTTCGCTGGTGGAGGTGGTTAGGGAAGCATTTATTACAATGTTTGCCGGCAATGTTTATCGTTCCGCCAAAATACCGGTTGTTTCCTGCGCTGTGTCAACGGGTGGCGGACAAGCGATGAGTCAAGGGAATGACCGGTTTTCGCCAGTGTATTGGTGGCAGGTGATACGGCAACCGATTGAATTCAGTCAGGCCTTGACCGAGCTTCAGCGCAACCATCCGCAAGCGGTTTACCTGGATTTAGGGCCATCCGGGAATATGGCGGCATTGGCAAAATACAATCTGCCTGAAAGCGCGCATAAGCGGATTATGCCGGTAATGACGCCGTTTGGTAATGACGATGACAATATCAGGGTGATTCGGGACAGGTTGCGGATGCCGGCCTAAGTCCGGCGGCTATTGTTTATTCGCGTCCGCCTTGTCGGATTTATCTGCTTTATCGGCCGGCCCGGCTGTATAGTCGCTGCCCAGTATGATCGGCAGGCCGCTTTTGCCGGAACCGATGATAACGACTTTGGAGTTATTCGATTTCGCCAGGTCGACTGTGGCGTTGATGCCTTGCCAGGTCAGGTATTTTTGGGAAATGCCGTCGGTAATGGTGTTCTGGAAGTCCCGGATACCTTCGGCTTCAATTTTTTTGCGCAGTTTTTCCTTTTCTTCGGCTATCAGCCTGAATTGATAGGCTAAAGCCACCTGTTTGGATTGTTCTTTCTGTTCAATCGAATTACGCACGGATTCAGGTAACGTGATCTCGCGGATTAAAATTTCATCAACGAAGATATAATGTCCAGCCGATTTTCTCGCGTTCGTGGTGTCCAGCCCCTTGCTGATGCTTTGTTCAATGTGTTCTTCAATCAATGTTCGCTTCATGGAGTAGAGTTCTTCCGGCTCATATTGGCTGATAATGTTACGCACGTGACTGCCCATTTCCGGTACCAGCAATATATTGACATAATCTGGGCCGATATAGCGGTGCAATTCGGGCAGAGACTCTTCTAAAGGCCGAAAACGAATGGATGCTTCAACTAGGACGCTAAGGCCGTTTTTGCTGAGGGTGTTGAAGACAACGGTTTCCCTTTGTTGACGCGTGCTATACAGTGTCATTTTATCCCATGGGAAGATTAGCGTTGCACCTTCGCCATAGCTGCGGCTCATTTCTGTACCGCCGAAAAAGCGACGCCACAGAACGCCTTTATAGCCTGAATCGATACTGATCAGCATCATCGGCAGGGCAGACATGAACAGCAGCGCGAATAACAGTAGCGCGATCGCTATTTCAAAACGATGAGTTTCAAGCCAGTTATTTATTTTGTTAAACATGGTTTATTTTTTCCTGGAATGGGGTACTTCGGAGATCAAGCCTTCCTCCATATGAAAGTGCCGATCGCAGCAGTCGAAGTATTTTTCATCGTGAGTAACGGCAATAATGGTTTTTCCGTTAGCTTTTAGTTCGGGCAGGATTTCATGGTAAAAAATCTTGCGGAATTGGGGATCCTGATCCGCCGCCCACTCGTCGAAGACCATTACCGGCCTGTCTTCGAGAATGGAAATGATCAGCGCCAGACGCTTTTTCTGGCCGGTGGACAGGTTCAGCGTTTCGAACTCGCCATCGACCAAGCCGGTTTTTTCTTTTAAGCCCATGCGTTTAAGCAAATCGTCCACGCGCTGTTGATCGATTTCGTGAATGCCATAGGTGCGCGAGAACAGGTGGTAATCGGAAAGAATTGCAGTGAACATGTTTCGGTATGCGAATATGTTGGCTGCCGAGATCCGGGTGTCGTTCAGGTGTATTTGTCCGTCGCACGGTTGATACAGTCCGAGCAACAGTTTGATCAGCGTGGATTTGCCGGAGCCGTTGCCGCCGGTAAGAAACAGGATTTCATTATGCCGGACTTGTAAATCGATAGGGCCGGTTGAGAAATTGACGGCCTCGAATTCGTCGTGATATTGATGACGAATTTTTTGTAGCGACAGTTTTTCAAACGAAGGAAACAGGGCGCAGTCTTTTTTTAATTGTTCCTGGTGCTTATCCAGTAACGCTTCCGTTTTGAAGATGAGCGACAAAGACTTTTCTGCATTGGTAAAAGTCGGCATCCACGCGAAAACATTGCTTACCGGTCCCATTAAAAACAGTCCGGCGGTGACGATTTTAATAACGGTGTCCGGGTAGGCGGCAATGCTCAGTTGCGGAACCAGAAAAACCAGTACCGCCATCAAAAAATAAAATGAACTCTGGATAGTGATAAAGTTGATTGCCATATCCAGATTGGCGAGAATCCGGTTGTCCTTGGCCTGGCCGGCCAGATTGCCTGCGGAACGGAGCAAGTCTTGTTCGCGGTCGTGATTCAGTTTTATTTCCTTGAAACCTTCCAGTAAGTCGGATAGCGAATAGTAAACGTTTTGCTCGCTGGCAATGGCCATATCAAGCACTTTATTGGTTTTCCGGCTTCTTTTGTAAGATATCCAGGTAGCGGTTAGAATGAATATTAAAGTCAGACAAAATGCCGGTAATGAGAGATAGGCAAGATACAGTGTGGTAAAACTGATGATGACCAGGTTTTGCAACGAAACAATAATCGGCAATGATGACAGCGACAGGGTATAAGTATGCTGATTAATGGCCGTATAGAGTTCCGCTTGGCCGATTTTTTCAAGGTTTTCAAAATGACAGCCGGAAATTTTAGTAAAGATCCGGATACGGATTGACTCTATCAGGCCTTCGCCAAGCTCTGTCCCAATCCGCCATACATACTTTTGGGACAGTATGTAAATGAGCAGGCAAAGCGCGAAAAAAACCACGCCCATCAGTCTGAATTCGCTGTTTGATGCGTGTTCAGCCGAGGTGTTGAGAATTGCCAGAAGTAAAACGTTGCTTAGCCCGGCCAGGATTGAATAAAAAGCGATTTTCCCCTTTGGAGCATCGGTTTCATTCAGGAAAATACGAATTAGATTCACTGGATTGAAGTTTGTATTTTACTGTCCGGTAAAGATTTATTTCGATTGGGAAGATTCGGCCGTAAAAGCCGAAAGCAAAATAAGCAGAAGAATGCCGACTACAGGGGACAGAAAGAAAGAAAGCAGAAACAAGCCGTTAAAGCCTAACGGCTGTTTCCGTCCAACCCGACCGATAGCCGCGCATAAAATCAGATAGATTAAAAAATAAAAAAATGGCATCTTGGGTATTGTTATTAAACGATAACGCTCTTGAAAGTTATTTTTAATAAAGCATTTAGAATTTGCAGTTAAGAGGCAGATTCGGCTTTTTCCTTCTTTTCGTGAAAAAAGGCTTTGAAATCATTTATCTTCGCTTTGGCGTCAAAATCAAACAGGTCGCCGCCGTCTTTCAGGTGATTTAGCATTACCTGACCAACGGCATAGGCGGACGCGGCTGCAAGCACAGGCATACTCATGGCCGCCAGTACATGGCCTACACCCGGTACTACTTTGAATAGAGTGGAAGCAGTTACTCCGACCAGCAGTTGAGGTGAAAGGGTACCGACCAGGATAGTGATAATCGAGCGGGCTTTTGATTCGGAAAAAGGTTTCTCGTAGATATCCAGCAACTCATTGATCATTTTTATTTCGACAGCGGCGATGGCGGCGATATCCCAGAAAGGGAAAGGAATTGCCCCCGATCCTGCGGCCCAGCCGGTGTATTTGCTAATAACAAGATTAGCGGCCTGTTCGCGGGAAATATGGCTATCTTCAGATGGGGATGCGTTTGATTCGGTTTGTTGCTTAGATGGCATGATATAATCCTCTTGTTTTGTTGTTGTTTTGCAAAGACTAGCATAATGATTGCGCTGCATCAAGATTGTTTGTTGATGAGGTGCAAATTATCGTTTTTAAATTTTTCCCGATTGACCTGCCATTAAAAACTGGATAGATGTAGCGCCATGATTACAGTTGAAAAATTAGGTTCCGAACAATTTAAACAGGATTACGGACTGCGTTATGCCTATGTGGCCGGTGCTATGGCCAAGGCTATTGCCTCGAAAGAACTGGTGATTCGTATGGGACAGGCCGGTTATCTCGGTTTTTACGGTACCGGCGGTATGCCGTTGCAGTCGATTGAAGCGGCAATTTTGCATATTCAGCAGATATTGTGCCACGGGGAAGCGTATGGAATGAATCTGTTATCCAACCTGTCCAGGCCGAAACAGGAAATGGAAACAGTGGATTTGTTTTTGCGTTACGGCGTACATAATCTTGAAGCATCAGCCTATATGCAAATTACTCCAGCGCTGGTCAAATTTCGTTTAAAAGGCGTAAATACTGACGTTCAGGGCAGGTTGATTGTTCCGAACAGGGTGATTGCCAAAATTTCACGGCCCGAGGTGGCGCAGCTTTTTTTATCTCCGGCCCCGGAGCAGATCGTCAACCGTTTGCTGGAACAAGGCCAGATTTCCGAGCAGGAAGCAGCTTTATCCGGGCAGTTGCCGGTCGCTTCGGATGTTTGTGTTGAATCCGATTCCGGGGGGCATACCGATATGGGCGTTGCATCGGTTCTGCTGCCAACCATTATTCGTTTGCGCGACAGTCTGCAACAACATTATCAATATCGGAAGCGGGTCAGGGTTGGCGCTGCCGGGGGGATCGGTACACCCGAGTCGGCGGCATGCGCTTTTATGCTGGGGGCCGATTTTATTGCCACAGGCTCGATTAACCAATGCACCGTGGAGGCCGGAACCAGCGATACGGTTAAGGACATGCTGCAAGGCATCAATATCCAGGATACCGCTTATGCTCCGGCCGGGGATATGTTTGAACTGGGCGCAAAGATTCAGGTGATGAAAAAAGGCGTTTTTTTTCCGGCCAGGGCCAATAAGCTCCATGATCTTTGGCGAAATTACAGCTCGCTGGACCATATCGACGCCTCGATTAGTAAAGAAATACAGGACAAATATTTCAGGCGCAGTTTCGATGAGGTTTACCGGGAAACAAAAGGCTATTACATGCAGGAATTTCCCGAGGAAATCGAAAAAGCGGAACGTAGCCCAAAGGTTATGATGGCTTTGATTTTCCGCTGGTATTTTGTCCATACCATGCGTCTTGCCCTGGACGGCAGCAGTGAGCAGCGTGTGGATTATCAGGTACATACCGGCCCGGCTCTGGGCGCATTTAACCAGTGGGTTTTGGGTACTTCACTTGAGGACTGGCGGAATCGCCACGTCGATGCCATTGGCGAACACCTGATGCAGGCTTCTGCCGATTATATGAATCGCCGGTTACAGATATTTTTGTAATTGCTTATCTCACTCTGTGCGATGCCTGAAAATTTTTCAGGCATCGCATGCACCAGCGTTTAAGTCCTGAGTTTTAGCTTGTCCTGTTGCGGAATTTCGCTTAAATCCACGCCGTCTTGATAAAGTTGGATGCTGCCTTCTTGTGTGTCGATCAGATACTTGTTGAACCGGCTGCCGTGCAAGGTTTTTTTCAACTGGATTTTGCTGTCGTAAACCGGCAGCAACCGGATCATATAGATTTCCCGGTTGTAGTCGGGATTGCGCCAACTCTCGGCCGCATGGAAGGTTTTGTTATTAAATAAAACAATCTGGCCTGCTTTCCAGTCATTTTTTATAAACTCGTCCGAGTAATAGTCTCTGGCAAAGTTTGTACTGGTTTTGTAATTATCCATTAACTCTTTATATGGCGCGCCGTTGATAAAATTGTTCAGTGCCGCGGCGTCAATTTTATCGCTGTCGATATAGCCGTTTTCATCAAGATAATCCGGGTTATTTAAAAATGAATCCTCGAATAGCTTTAATAACACATTCCCCGGAATTTTTAATTTGCCTTTCGACTCTGCCAGAATGGCTAAGCGGCCGCCGTTAGCTTCATTAACGTCAATCAGCGGGACATATATGGTTAAATCGTTTTCGGTTTCATAAAAGTGATGAAAGTTCGGTATATCGGAATGAACATCTATAAATGATCGATGATTATGATCATTGCCCAGGTAAATATCGTAGGAGGCGACAATAAACCGGGTATTAAAAAAACGTTGGAAATTCTGCTGCAATAAATGCGAGCAAATTTTTTCGATAAAGATCTGCTCAAGATGAATGGCTTTGTTGTAGGACTTGTCGTATAGCTTAGTGACCATTTTGTTGGCGAGGCCGGGAAACAGGGAGAACAAAAAGCCTGTTGTTTTTCCTTCAAGATAAGCTTGGTGCTCATTTTTGGTGAAATACTGGGGGTAATCGTTGCGAACTTCCGCAACATTTTTATAATGATTTTTCATGTCCTCAAGCAGTTCATCAGGCAGGGAGACACCGGTATCGATGAAGCCGTTGGTAAAGTATTCATTAAAATATTGCGGGCTTAGAATGCTTTGCATATGTTCATCTCCTGACTTATCGTGGTGTCATGTTGGTATTATGTATGAATGCTTTTATATATTTCGCTATGGGGCTTGACTTTGCTTAGTGTAGTCGTAAGTATGTTAGCGCTTTATAGAGTGTCAAATCAAATTAATACGGCTTATTAAAATAAATCGGTCGTTATTTCAAAGAGGCTTTTAATAATGACTGTAAATCAAACCGAGTTGAAAGAACTATTAAAAAAACGATTGTTCGACAGTATCTCCGCACAGATCGATTTGATCGGCTATGTGCCGGACGATATAGCCAAGTTGGTTAAAAATTTTACCTTCGAGACGAAAGATGCCGATCAAGTGCCGAATGATGCGGGGCTTGAGGCGGCAGGGATTAAAAATAGAGTAATTGCTGGCGACAATGAACCCGATAAGGAAAAACTTGCCGAATTAGTTAACGATCACTATGACCACGTGTTTTATGATCAGGGCGGGATGATGGAGATTCTGTATGGAGATACCCAATATAGGAATATAGGATATTGGGACCGGACGACCCTTTCCCAGGATCAGGCATCTGAAAGATTACAAGATACTTTGCTCGATTTTATACCTGAAAAATCAGGGCGGATACTGGATGTGGCTTGCGGGATGGGGGCATCGACTCGCCGTTTGCTGAATCATTATCCGGCTGAGAATATCTGGGCGATTAATATATCGGAAAAACAGATTGAATCAACCCGAAACAACGCGCCGGGATGCAACGCGCAAGTGATGAATGCAGTCGATATGGAATTTGACAACGATTTTTTCGACAGTATTTTATGCATTGAAGCGGCAATGCATTTTGAAACACGGCAGAAATTTCTTGAAGAGTCTTTTCGCGTGTTAAAAACAGGCGGTCGGCTGGTTTTATCGGATATTCTTGTGACCTCTCGAAAAAGACTGGCCCAGCTTCCTATGTACCATAGTCCCGATAATCATATTGAAACCATCGAACACTATTATGAGCTACTATCCGCTGCCGGATTCAGCTCTATAGTTATTAATGATGAGAGCAAAAATGTGTGGGGCGCTCATTTTTTGCGGGCGGTTAATAGAATTCATGAAAAATTTTATGCGGGCGATATGAGCATTATCGAATTAACTGAAACTTTATGGACCTACTACAATGCAAACGCTGTAATGGGGACTTGCTTATTGATTAGCGCGCAAAAATAATCGATTAAAGGCTGTATCTGTTTGTTAATCCAAATAACGGTAACATAAAAATGAAAACCTACCTGTTTCCCGGCCAAGGTTCGCAACATATTGGCATGGGCGAAAACCTGTTTGACGCATTTCCCGACATTACCGCAGTAACGGATAGAATTCTAGGCTATTCCATCAAGGAACTTTGCCTTCAAGACCCGAGCCAGCAACTGGGCCGGACGCAATATACTCAACCCGCGCTTTATGTAGTCAATGCGCTTGCCTACAGGCAGCAGCTAAAAGATACCGGCGAACAGCCGGATTTTGTTGCAGGCCATAGCCTAGGCGAATATAACGCGCTGGAAAGCGCCGGTGTCATCAGCTTTGAAGACGGTCTTAAGCTGGTCAAGAAGCGCGGCGAACTGATGAGTACCGCGCCTAAAGGCGCGATGGCAGCCGTTATCGGCCTGAGCGCGGATAAAATCAGCGGAATATTGGCCGAAAACGGACTCACGGCCATCGACATCGCCAACTATAACTCCCATACCCAAACCATCATTTCCGGGCTGGAAGCGGATATTCAAAACGCGCAAATCTATTTCGAACAGGAACAGGCCATGTTCATCCCGCTGAATGTCAGCGGCGCATTTCATTCCCGCTATATGCAACCGATACAGGACGAATTCAGCCGGTTTTTGGACAGCTTTACTTTTGCAGCGCCGAAAATCCCGGTTATTGCCAATATCCACGCCCAGCCCTATCAAGCCGATCAAATCGCCCGGAATCTGGCCGATCAACTTACCCACTCAGTGCGCTGGCTGGACAGCATGCACTTTCTGTTACAGCAAGGCGATATGGCGTTTCTCGAACTTGGCCCCGGCGATGTATTAAGCAAACTGATCCGAAGCATAAAAAGCCAGTTCAAGCCGAATGCCGCAGCGCCAAGCCGCGCGCCGGAACCTGTTATCAGCCAAGCTATAAAGCAAGCCACTGATCAGGTCGACCGTGAACAAGCCGTAAAAACGCCGCAACAGAAGGTAAACGACTGGAACCGGTTATATCCCGTCGGCACACAGGTTAGCGCAAAAGGCTACGACGAAATACTGACAACCAAAACCCAGGCCGTCATCCTGTTCGGGCACCGCGCCGCCGTCTATATGCAAGGCTATAACGGCTATTTTGCGTTGGATGAGGTGGAGCCAGCCTCTCCTGCGTGATCGGGCGAAACTGAGGTTTGGAGTTCATCCGCCTTTTTCCAAGCAATAAACACAACTGCACACTTCTTTTTAGGATTCAAATAAATGCCGAGAGTAAAAGACAAAATTGCACTGATTACCGGGGGAAGCCGGGGGATTGGCGCTGAAACGGCCAGACTGCTTGCCGGCGAGGGCGCTTTCGTTATTATCATCGATATTCTTGACGATTTGGGGCAATCGGTGGCGAAAGAGATTGGCAGCCAAGCTTGTTATTATCATCTGGATGTTTCCCGTGAGGCGGACTGGCAGTCGGTTTGCGAAATTATCCGGAACCGGTTTGGCCGCCTGGATATTTTGTTTAATAATGCCGGGATTTCCGGTTTTGAGCCGGAATTCGGCCAGCGGCCGCAGGATGTTGAGCACATGTCGCTTGAAGACTGGCATACGATACATGCCGTCAACATGGACGGCGTATTTTTAGGCTGCAAATACGGCATTCAATTAATGAAAGAGCAGGGCGGTTCCATTATTAATATGTCGTCACGTTCCGGTATGGTTGGGATGGCGCAAACGGCGGCTTATTGCTCAAGCAAAGGTGCGGTGCGTAACTTAACCAAAAGCGTAGCGATTTATTGCGCGCAATACGGCTATAAAATCCGCTGCAACTCGCTGCATCCGGGGGCCATTTACACAGCCATCTGGGATACTGTACTGGGCGACACGCCGGAACAAAGAACAGCAACGCTGAATTTTGTCAAAAGAGGCATCCCGCTGAACGAAATGGGAACGCCGCTTGATGTCGCCTACAATGTTCTATATCTGGCTTCCGATGAGTCCCGCTATGTGACCGGTTCGGAAATGGTGATCGACGGCGGCATTATGGCAGGCAGCACGGCCGCGTTTCAGGCCTCGGATGAAGAAAACTAGTTTTGTCCCTTGATTAAACAAACGCCTTCCATATCCCCTTTCGCCCGCCAGTCGCTCAATATCTGAAAAAACGCCTCCGAACCGCCACCGTAAAAGCTGGCGATTTTGGCGGTCTTACCTTCATTCGGTTTACCCTCGTTATTATAATAACCGGGGGTACATTCCTGAAAATACTTCAGATTGGCGGCAGCAGAACGGTTGATGACATCAAGCCATTGCTCTTCCCCTTGCAGGGTTACTTCAACGGCCTGCATGTTTTGTTTGTTGACCTGGCTAATGATATAGGCAACATGTGCGCTTTGCTCATAGACCATATGTGTGTAGTTGGCGGTATATCCGCCCTGAGTCATGCCCAGAAAAAAACAATTCGGGAAATGACGTGTTTGAAGACCGTGCAACGTACGCATGCCGTCCGCCCATTTTTCGGTCAGCGTTAAACCGTCCCGCCCATAAACTTCAAAACCCGAGCGTTTGGGATAGGCGGTTCCCACTTCAAAACCTGTAGCGAAAATCAGGCAATCCAGCTCATAGCGCTGATCGCCGACGATGGCCGCTGTTTCGGTCAGTCGCGCCACGCCTTTGCCGTGGGTATCCACCAGCTTGACATTGGCACGGTTAAAAACCTGAAGATATTCGTCATTAAAACAGGGACGTTTGCAGAATAACCGGTACCACGGTTTAAGCGCGGCGGCGGTTTCCGGATCGGTTACGATACTGTCGACGCGCGCCCTGACTTGCTCCATCTGCTCAAAATCAAGCATTTCCGACAGTTTTTCCATGGCTTCCGCAGAAAGTTGTTCATTGCGGCTATGCGCTGGGAGATTGCTTAATTTATGTACGATGTTAGCCAAACCATCATTGACCAGATCCTCTTCCTGGGCAATGCCGGAAGTGACCCGGTTAAAATTGTTCATGCGCGCCTGCTGCCAGCCCGGCGTCAACGTTGCCGCCCATTCGGGATCCGTGGCTTTGTTATCGCGCGCGAGGACAGAAGACGGCGTGCGCTGGAAAACATACAACTGCCGGGCGGACTCGGCAAGGTACGGAATACACTGGATGCCGGTGGCTCCCGTCCCGATGATGCCGACCCGTTTATCGCCCAGCTTGTCCAACTTATCGCCGGTATAACCGTAATCCCAGCGGCTGGTATGAAACATCTTGCCCCGGAAAGTTTCAATACCCGCTATGCCCGGCAGTTTAGGCTGGCTGAGAGGGCCGTCCGCAAGACAGATAAACCGCGCCTGCATGCTATCGCCTCGATCGGTGGCGACGATCCAGCGTAATAAGGCCTCATTCCAGCGCAGCTCGGTCACCGAGGTATGAAAACAGGCCTTATCGTAAAGCCGGTAATGTTCGGCAATGGCGCGGGAGTGGGCAAAAATTTCCGGGGCATTGCTGTATTTTTGTTTAGGGATATAGCCGAGCTCTTCAAGTAACGGCAGGTAGATATAGGATTCAATATCGCATTGCGCGCCCGGATAACGATTCCAATACCAAGTGCCGCCAAAATCGCCGCCGCGCTCGACGATGCGGACATCCCCGATGCCCGCTTCCTTCAGCCGGGCCGCCGCCAGCAGCCCGCCGAAGCCGCCGCCGACAATCAATACCTCCACTTCATCGTGCAACGGTTCGCGCGCCTGCACAGGCGTATAAGGATCTTCCTGAAAACGCGCGTACCGCCCGTCTATTTTTATATATTGATCGTTACCCTCCTGGCGCAGACGTTTATCGCGTTCTTCGCGATATTTTGCACGAAGCTGATCGGGGCTAAAATGAGGCGGCTTTGTTTCTTGGTTATTTTTCATCGGTAAACTCCCAAACTGCTGATTTTTAAGCTACGGATCCGCTTAAGAACGCTTATAAATTAATTACCATGAAGCGCATGAAGGACATGAAGATTTAAACCCTTCATGTCCTTCATGCGCTTCATGGTTTAAAAATAAAACGTGCTCAAGTTATTTGCGCGTTCCTAGGAATGCCCGGCTCCGTTTAATAAATCCAGGTCAGGACTAAAGTTAAAACTAAGCGGCGGAACATCAGCCGCACAGTGCGGGAAAAGATGTTCTATTTTCTTCCTTTGTTGGTCAGGCCACTGAGCCACAAGCAGGTCGTTGGGGACGCTAATTCCATCGAACTCCCTCTCCCGTCTGAAAATGCTTTTTATTCTGGCCTGCATGGCGGCAGGCAGCGTGGAAAAATCCGGATTGAAGTTGAGGCTGAGCAAAGTTCTGTTTTCATTCGATGTATTGGCGTAGGCGCTGTGCAATAAACGCGTATCCTTGACGACAACATCGCCCGGTTGAACCTCGATTGCAACTTCCCCTTCCCAGGATTGGTAAAGCGGGTGACCGGGGTCCTCTACCTTGGATATAGATGAACCGTATACCGCCGGAATCTCATGAATCGGGTGCTTTTGACGATGGCTGCCGGGGATGACCCGAAGACAGCCATTGTCCGGCGAAGTCGGGGAAAGATAAAGCATCATGTTGACCTGGGGAATCCGGTCCGTATAGGAAATCGGGTCATCCCAGCCCCACCAGTCATGATGCCAGAACAGGGGAGGGCTGGCGGGCGGTTTGCTGATAACAGAGCCGCTGCTGAAGACATGACTGCCTAAATCCAACTCGTCAAAAAGCTTCGCTAGTGCCTCGTGGCCGATGATTTCCGAGAAATCGGGATAGTCCGATATATCGACCAGACAGCCCTGGGACTTGAACTGGGCGCGATGGTTTTCAGAAACATTCGCTAGCGCTTTATCGCCCCATTGCCTGATCTTTTCGATCATGGACTGATCGAATACGCCGGGAATAACGCAATAACCTTGCCGTTCCAGTTTTTCCCTGTTTGTTGATTTCATTATTTATCCCCCTGTAATACACGATTGGCTACCGTTTCAGCGGTAGTTAGAAGTCAAACGTTTAAGATAGGCCAGGGACTCCCTGACCACCGAATAGTCCACGCCAAAATCCACCAGACAGGCGATTTCATCCACCCCGGCAGCTATCGCCTGATCGACAATAGCCCGGCCGTCTTCGACAGTGCCGAAAATTGCGCCGGTTTTAAAGTAACGCTGGTAGGCGTATTCCAGCATCTTGCTTTTCTCCGCCTCGCTGAGCGCGGCGCCTCCGTGTTCATCGACGGCCGCTTTCAGGTGCGCATCCAGCGAACTTTTTATGTAGTCCTTAAAAGGCGCTTCCACGGCCTGTTGCACCAACTCTCTGTTTTCCAGCATCAAGGTATGCAGCATCAATGTGATAACCCCTTTCTCCGGATCAAGCCCGGCTTCCTGGCGGGCGTTTCTATACAGCGCAATCTTTTTTTGCATCACATCCAGATTGTTGCCGTACAGCATGGTAAAGATGTTATAACCTTGTCTGCCGGCATGAATAAAACCTTCGTCATTCTGCGTGACCAGCAACCAAACGTTCAGTTCCGCTTGCAGAGGGCGGGGATAAACCTCAATCGCTATTTGTTCGCCGCCGGGTCCGGCAAAAGACACGGTTTCGCCGCGCCACAGCTTTTGCACAATGGGGATGGCTTCGCTGCATATTTCTCTGCGGTTTTCGTAGCTTTCCGGCGACAGGATAAAATCGGGCTTGTTCCAGCCGGAACCGAAGCCTAGATCGACACGGCCTTGCGACAGCACATCGTTCATCGCCCACCATTCGACCACTTCAGCCGGGTGATGCAACGGTAGCGAAATACCGGCGGTCCTGAAACGGATGCGTGTCGTTTGGGGTATTAGATGCGCCGCCATAATCGCGGAGTTGGCGTAAATGGAACCGAACTCATGAAAGTGCCGCTCGGGCAGGTAAACCGCCTCAAAACCTTCGCGGTCGGCAAACAGCGTGATGTCGCGCATGAAAGCGTATTTTTCCGCATCGGAAATATCCTTGCGCACATCCGAAAAAAACAGGAAACTGAAGCTGATGTCCGCCTTCGCCGGTTTCGGTTTATGTACGGCAGGTTGAATGCCCAGTAGTTGCTCTATCGTTTGTGTCATGGCGTGTTTTTAGCGGTACTCATTATTCCGACAGGGACTTGCTACTTTGCGCCGTTAAATGCCGGGACAGCGTTTCGACAGTGGAAAAATCGATCAGCCATTGCGGTTGCACCGGCTGTTTCAGTCTTTTCTCCAGCCGGGTCGCCAGCACCATAGCCGAAATCGAATCCAGCCCGTAATTCTGGAACGGTTGGGCAGGATCAAAGTTTTTCAGCTTTAGCACTTCCAGCACGGTATTTGTTATCACCTGCGCCATATCAACCGCTTCTTCCTGTGCTGCCGGTTGCGCTACGCCAGCAAACAGCAGTTTGTGTATCCGGTGTATCAGGTTAGGTTCCAGGTGCTTAATCCGGTCCAGGCTGATCACGTCGGTGATCCTGTAGACCGGCACCTCCAGCCCCGAGCGTTTTTCAGCTTCCCATTGGTCCAGATGATGCAAAATTGAATTTTCGGGGACGTTTTCAGCAGGCGCTTCGGGCTTAGCCGCCACAGCCTGTTTGCCCGATTCGCCGGTATTGAGGTTGGCATACAGCAATTGCGGCCTGACCCGGTCGAACTGTTGCCGGTCGAGATAGCCGATAAACACCCGGCTGTCCGCCGCGCACGCCATCGCCTGTTCAAATAGCGCCCAGCCTTCCTGATTGGAAAACGTTCGCATGCCGAGCCGGTGGAAATTATCTTCTATGATAGCAACCTTTTCATCGGCAATGCGGGTAATGGCTCCGCACTGGTTCCAGTCCGACCAGACGATGGTTTTGTAGCGGGCATTGTTGTTTTGATAATGCTGATAAGCGCTGAAAAAATCGACAAACGAATTAGCCATCGCATAATCGCCGGCACCGCGGGCCAGATGCGGCATAAGCCCGGTCATCGATGAAAACGACACAAAAAAGTCCAGTTCATCTGTTTTGAAAAGCGTATGCAGGCTTTCCAGGCCGTTGACTTTAGGTTCCCATACCCGTTGCATCCGTTCCAGGTCCTTGCTGACAAATCCGGGTTTGTCGGCATCGGAATAAACGCCTGCACTGTGAATAACGCCTCTGATCGGCCCCAGTTTGGCGCGGATCTTTTTGAAATAACGCTTCAACGTATACTGACTGGTTATTGAGCCGGTATAAACCTGAAGATGTTCGACCGTTTTATCCAACGCAATCAGTTCCAGCAGCTTGTTTTTGATATACGAAGACACGTCATCGCGATTGACAGCCTGCGGCCATTCCTCCCTGGACGGAAGCGGTGTAACCCCCATCAATACCAGCTTAGTGCAGCCTTTGGCGGCAAGATATTTGGCGATTTCCAGGCCGACGCCATTGGTGCCGCCGCTGATCACATAAACGCCGTCCTGCGCAATCGGCAACGAAATATCCTGCTGTCCGGCGCCAACTTCAACGGCGGCTAAAACAGGCGCAAAACGTTGCCCGTCACGGTAGCACAGTTCCGTTTCCTGCAACTCGGCAGCAAATTCCTGCATCACGATTTGCCGTAATTGCCGGGGCTGGTCATAAGCGGATTGATCAATATCGATGAAGCGGGCGCTGACATGCGGATAATCCGCGCTGAGCATTTTAACCAGACCGGCAAACTTGGCGCCCGCCAAGCTCATCTGCTTGCACTGGAAATGCTGCAAGCCTTTAGTGAAGTACAGAATCGCAATATCGTTATAGGTACCGATAATGGTTTGATAAAAAACGGTTTTGCCCGGATTGTCGGCATCGTTGTCTTGAGCCGTATCGTAAAGATCGCTCAAGTCGATAATGTGGGTAATGTCATCGTACTGGTCGATCAGGATGTGAGCGCTGATTCTGACCGAGTCGGCATCCTTGTAGTTGATCGAGTTCTGGATCTGGTTAGGCAGAACGCTATTGTCGCCAATCAAAATGACTTTTTTAAAGTCTTCCGCTTCAATCAGTTTCCGGGCAATGTGCAGGGACTCATGGTTGACCAGAACCAGCACCGTGCCATGATCGGCCGTTTGCGCCATCGGTTGCGGCTGTTTTATCCGCCATTCCTTGTTAATCAGGCAGACATGATCTGAGGGTTGTTCAATATTGCCGTTCCGGGCCAGACGCCGTCCGGCGGCGTAATGAATTTGGCTCAACGCGGCAAACGGTTGGGCCTGCACGCCGAAAGCCAGCCATTCTCTAAACAGGCGCTGCATTGCCGCGTTCAGGTCGCTGCAATCATCCTGGGTTACCAACAGGCAACGTTGCCGATCGGGCTTGACGGCTGTGTTGATCAGGTCTGCCAGCCGGTCGGATGCAACCGCATCGGCCTGCATAAAAAAGACCATTTCCATAGGGCTGCCGCTGCTTTGAGCGGATAGCACTTTCTGGCATTGTGTAAGTGCCGATGTATCTGTTCCTGCGTTCGCCAGAAATAATAAACAATCGGGCTGTTTCGCTGACAGTTCGGCGTTGATTTCAGTGACAGAACAATATGTCACGTTTGCACAATTATCATCCAAACCGGACGCTTGTTTCAGTTGCGTCAACAGGTTAGCGAACGCCCTGCGTTTGCTGTCGTCGGCATAAATAACGACAAGCTGCTTGCTTTGATAATGTTGCAAGCGGTTTTGCCAATTAATCGTGTCCGGTAACTCGCTACTGCGCCACAGCTCGCTGTCGATCATCGGCATTTCCCGGCAGGGCAGGGGAGGCAATACTGTTGACTTAAGGATATAGGCTCCTTCTCCCTCTGGAGAGGGCTTTGCACTGCTTAAGTCAGGCAGGGGGCTGTCAACTATGTCTTCAACAGCTTCAATTTCCGGTATCCAGTAGTGTTCGCGGGCAAACGGATAGGTCGGCAAACCGTGTTTGCGCTGCATCTGTCCGGGCCGGTATAACGCCAGCCAGTCAATCGTTGCGCCGGCAACCCAGCGTTCAGCCAATTGCCGTAGCTGCTGCGTTGTAGCCCCGGCCTGAATGGAACCGTCGACGGCTGCGGCTTTTTTACCGGCTTCGCCGCTAAAGCAATCTTCATCGGTTGCACCGGTCAACGCGTAGCTTGATAGCTTTGTTTTTAACTCGTCAGCCGTGTTCGCGACAACCGCCAAACGATGATTCATTGCCGTCCGGCCGACCTGAAAGGTATAGGCCATATCGCTCAGGCTGATGTCCCGGCTGTTGTATTGATCGGCCAGATAGTCGCTGACCGCCTGCGCATAAAGCGCCAATTGCTGCCCGCTTTTTGCCGATAGCACCAGCAATACCGGAGCATCCGTTGCAACTGGAGCCGTCTGCGGAGACTCTTCCAGCACGATATGCGCATTGGTGCCGCTAAAACCGAACGAGCTGACTGCGACATGGCGCGTTTGCCCGGCCGGCGCGTCCCACGGTTTGCAGTCGGTATTCACATAGAACGGGCTGTCCGCTAAATCGATATGCTCGTTCAGCGTTTGGTAATTGATGGTCGGCGGCAATTGCTTGTGCTGCAAGGCCAGAACCGATTTGATCACGCCGGAAACACCGGCGGCGGTGGCGAGATGGCCGATATTGCTTTTTACCGAACTCAGCGCGCAAAAATGCTTCCGGTCGGTAAACTGGCGGAACGATTCCCGCAACGCCTCCACTTCAATCGGGTCGCCCAACTTGGTTGCGGTGCCGTGCGCTTCAATTAGTTGGATATGCTCCGGATTGATGGCGAATTTTTTATAAATGCCGGTTTCCAGACGGGTTTGCGATTCCTGGTTCGGCGCGGTAATACCGTTGCTTTTCCCGTCCTGATTAACGCCCCAGCCGCGAATCACCCCGTAAATATCATCGCCATCCTGCTCGGCCTGCTCCAACCGTTTTAGCAACAGCACGCCGACGCCTTCGCCGGGAACAAAACCGTTGGCGCGCTGGTCGAAGCTGAAACAACGGCCGTCCGGCGACAGCATGCCGGCTTTGCTCATTTTGACATGAATGTCCGGGCCGTTGATGACGTACACGCCGCCGGCCAAGGCCAGATCGCTATGCCCCAGCACCAGACTGTCGCAAGCGCTTGCCAACGCGACCAGCGACGAGGAACAGGCGGTATCGATGGACAGACAAGGACCTTGCAGATTCAGGAAATAGGCAATACGGGCAGGCAGTATCGACACCGACTCTCCCATCAGTCCTTGCGCGCAGTGCTCCTGGCCGGCCATTAACTGGCTGTAATCGCTTGCCGTGCAACCGACAAACACGCCGCATAAACTGCCCGACAGATCGGACGGGTTATAACCGGCGTCTTCAATACAGTGCCAGCCGGTCTGCAAAAACAAACGCTGCTGCGGGTCCATATACTCCGCCTCGGATGGCGAAATATTGAAAAACAGCGGATCGAACACATCGACATCGTCGAGCAGGCCCATGCGTTTACATACTGTTTTGCCGGGTGCATTCCTGTCCGGATCATAATAGTCGTCAACGGACCAGCGCGTCGGCGGAATATCGGAAATACACTCGCGCCCCTGCACCAGATTTTGCCAGAATTGGGTTATGTTATCGGCTTTAGGGAACTGCCCGGCCATGCCGATAATGGCAATCGACTGAGTTGCGTTGTGTTGGCTGCGGTTTTGCGCTTGTTCCGGCTGCGCCGCTGCCACGGCTCGAACCGGCTCCTGTTCAGCAGGGCCGGTCAATGCAAATGAACACACAAGAACCGGTTCGGTTGCCTGTTTTCGCGGTTGTTCTGCCGTTGCCGTCGCAACAACGGCCTGATCGCTACGAGCTTGTTCCCGGTTCAGGAACAGGCCTTGTTGGCTTCCGGATTTCAATAGGTACTGGTAAAACTCGGCTAAGGTCGGATAGCTGTAGACCTTGGTTGCACCGATAGATAAGCCGTAGCGTTTATTGATCGCCCTGATCCAGGTGACCGCGGTAATCGAATCCAGCCCCATATCGATAAACTTCATGTCATCGTCGAGCGTGTCCGGGCTCATCAACAATTCCCTGGCTAAGGTCTCCCTAAGCCACGCGAGCAATTGATCGCCGTTTTCCTGAGCTGATCCAGTATCGATAGCTGTATCGATACTGGCTGCCGGTTGCGGCTCATCCATCTGGGACAATACAAATTCGGTAAACAGGGTCAGGGTCGGGTAACTGTAAACTTTTGTCGCGCCAATCGACAAACCGAACTGTTTATTGATCTTCCTGATCCAGGTGACCGCGGTAATGGAATCCAAGCCCATATCGATAAAGGCGGTTTCATCGTCGACCTGTTGCCGCTGCATTTGCAGCTCATCGGCCAGACTTTGCCTCAAAATTTCAAGCACCTGCGGCGGCTGATGGTTGCATGACCGTGCGCCGCTGTTTGACGCTTGAACCGGCTCATCTTGCTTAGCGGCTTCATTGAAATGCCGGTTGATGTTATCGATGACGTCCTGATTGCCGACGAAGGTTTTGTCATGCATAGCCAGTTCTTGAGCGAAAACAGCCGGCAAGCGCTGCCGGATCGACTCGCTACGCTGGTTTTTTTGCTGCACAAGCTGATCTCTGGTCGACAATGCCAGATGGTTAGCCAATGCCAGCGCATAATCGAATACTTCGTTGCGGGGCATGACCGGCATAGCAATGCCGCGCTGCTTTAACTCCCGTCCTTGAAACTCCCTGGCGGTCAATAAAATTTCCCGGCTCAAGTCGTAACCCAGACGCTGCGGAAAGATCAGCGTCGAACCCGCGCCCGGCGTAAAGCCGTAGCGCATATACGGACTCTGGTAGACGCTTTCCTCGCTGTAAGCCGCCCAGTCGCAGAACAGCCCCATCGCCCAGCCGGCGCCGATCGCGTGTCCCTGCATCGCCGCAATGACCGGAATTTCACAGGCCAGTGGCATACTGTAGCTTTGCTCGTCGGTAAAGCGGGCGCTGCCGTTCTGGATTGCCAGCAGGCCTTGTTTGGTGCCGCCGCAGGCAAAATAATTGTCGTAACCGGTCAGCACCACGGCTTTGTAGCCGGGCGTGTTATTAATATGGTCAAAAGCCGCAATAACGCCGCTGACAAACTCGGGCGAAAAGGTGTTTTTGCTGGAGCGGTCGTGCAGATTCATCACCACCACGCCGTTACGGTACTTTTGCAGCGTCACCACGCCGGAATCGAGCTGTACCGGTTCCGGTGTTTCCGCATCGGCAGTTGCACGGCCCTGCGACCAGACAAAACCGGCATCAAGTCTAGCCGTATCGATTGGCTCCGACATGCTGCTGGTGGCTACAGGCGTGAATGGGGCGGCAAGGTTTTCAGTTAGCTCCCTGGTCCGTGAGGACAAATGTTTTTTGAGTTCAGCCGACGCTATGCCGGATATTTGCGCGATGCTGCGCGCTGTTTCCAGCGCATAGTCGTCGATCTCGGCCTGTCCGACAACCGGCATTGTCAACCCGGCCTGCCTTAACGCATCGCCGCGCAACAGGCTTGAGTCCGATACTATTCTACTTGCACAGGCTTCACCGAAGCGTTCGGCAAAAAGACGGTATTCCTGTTCGGAAACAGCAGGCGAATAAAAACTATAGGTCCCTTCCGAACTACAGATCATTACTTCGCAAGCAGAAGACATCAGCATCGCGTTGTGCCGGTTTTTACCGGTCAGCACGGCGATCACGGGAACAACGCAACCGGCTATGGCTGCAACCGCGTTGCCGATAGCGCGCTTTGACGTCGGTTCGTCTTCTGCAACAAACAGTTGATCCAGCCCGGTCAGCAACAACGCTTTTACAGCGTTATGCGCCGACTTATCTCCCGCCAGCGTGTTAACCCGTTGCAAACACCCGATCAACCCGGCGCAGGCGCTGTCTATCGCGATCGGCTGTCCATCTGCGTTATTAGGCTTAACGGCAAAGATGCCGTCGCCGTAATCGTAAAGTGCAATGCCGGGACTACTGGTGGTGGAGGCTACCGTATTAAGAGTGTCGGAAGCTGAACCGTAACTTTGCAATGGTCTAAGGCTGAACGGCTTGATTGTGCTGGGTGTTTGGAATGTTGCCGTAAACAACGTCGTTTCCCGTAACGAAATGCCATCCGGCTTGGCCGGAACGGCGGAATCGGCGCAAGGCTGCTGTGCAGGAATTTCCGGTAGAGTGCGTTTAATCGGTTCCATAGCTGCGGCTGGGATGGCCTCCGGCGGCAATGGTGCAATGTCAACAATCTTCAGTTGCGTTTGATCCGCTTCAGCCACCGGCAACCAATAACGGGTCGCCGCGAAAGGATAGGTCGGCAGGCTGATGCGCCGGGACACTTGCTGGCCTTGATAAAGCCTTGCCCAGTCGATGTCCATGCCTTTAGTCCAGAGATTCAGCAATCTGGAATACTTGCGCTGTCTGAACCACGCATCCACCGTTTGCTGCATCGATTCATCACCGGCAAACGACGCAATCAGATCCTTATGGCGCTTGACTTGCCCCTGATAAAAATCCTCTACCTCATCCTGGCCGCCGAGATAGGCTTTCAGTTTTTCCTGTAATTGGGCTGGCGAGTGCGCGATCAGCGCCAGACGCTCATCCATCTGCTCGCGGCCGACTTGAAGCGTGTAGGCCAAGTCCGGCAACTCCGGTTCGTCGCCATCGGCGATATGCCGTTTGATAAAATCATGCAGTCTGGCCGCATAGGCTTTAAGCCGTTCCTCGTTTTTGGCGGACAGCACAACAACGCAGCCCTGTTCGCCGTCTAACGGCAGGCGTTCCGGTTGCCGGTATTCTTCGACCAGCACATGGGCGTTGGCCCCGCCTGCGCCGAATGCGGATATGCCGGCTATGCGTGGAAATTCCTTTAGCTCGCCCCGATGCTCCAGCACTGGCCGTTGCCAATCGGCCAGTGTTTGCTGGACGACAAACGGGGTCTTGGTAAAGTCGATATTCGGGTTCAATTCGGCGGCGTGCAGGCTGGGCGCAAGTTGTCCATGACGCAGTTGCAAAATGACCTTGATGAAGCCGGCGATTCCGGCAGCAGCCTCCAAATGCCCGACATTGGCTTTCGCCGAACCCAGCGCGCAAAAGCCGGTATCCTGGGTATAGTGCTGAAACGCCTGGGTCAGGCCCGATATTTCAATCGGGTCGCCCAGTTCCGTACCGGTGCCGTGCGCTTCAATATAGCTGACCGCGCGCGCATCAATACCCGCTTTTTGCAGCGTGTCCCTGACCAGTTCGGCCTGGGCCTGCGGATTGGGTACGGTATAGCCGTTGGTTTTACCGCCATGATTGACATGGGTTGCGCGTATCGTTGCATAAATCCGGTCGTTATCCGCTATCGCCCTGGACAAGGGCTTGAGCAGGACCGCGCCCGAACCTTCGCCCGGCACGAAACCGTTGCCGCCTTTGCCGAAGCTTCGGCAAAGGCCGTCTTTGGATAACATGCGCGATGCGCTGAGGCCGACATAGCCGGACGGGTGCAGGTAAATATTCACGCCGCCGGCAATCGCCAACCGGCATTCGCCGCTACGCAGGCTTTGGCAAGCTTGATGAATGGCGGTCAACGACGACGAGCACATGGTATCGACCGGCACGCTCGGCCCGCGCGCGTTAAGAAAATAGGATACGCGGTTGGCTGTCGAACTGAACGAGGTGTGCGGATAAACGGTCTGGCCCTGCCGCCACAACTCGGGCCCGAACAAATCGAAACCGGTCCGGGTGATACCGGCAAAAACGCCGATCTGCTGCTTAAAATCGTTTACCAGACGCTCACGGGTATAACCGGCATCTTCCAAGGTTTCCCAGGCAGTTTGCAGGAACAGCCGCTCTTGCGGATCGATGGCGATGGCTTCTTTCGGCGAAATATTGAAAAACAACGGATCGAAATCGGTCACGTTATCCAAAAATCCGCCCCATTTGCAGTAGCTTTTGCCCTGCTGAACCGCCTCATCGGGATCGGCATGAAAAAAATCCTGCATCGGCCAACGATCAGTCGGCACTTCCCGAATGCAATCTTGCCCGGATTTCAGGATTTGCCAATAGTCGTCGACAGTATCCGCCTGCGGAAAGCGGCAGCTCATGCCGATAACGGCGATTGCGTCCGGTTCGGCATCCGCTTTGTTATCGAATCCGTAAAGCTGGCGTTCGGCAGTTTTTTCCGTGCTCGCCTGAGCCGCCGATGCGGACCGTGGGCGTTCCGGTGCGGCGGTTTGAGCCTGTAAACCGGTCAGCCGGATTAACCGGTCTTTGTTATTGTTAATAAAATAATCGCTCAGCGCATTGATGGTCTGGCATTCGAATAACAGCGTGCTGCGGATATCGGGAAATATTTCGCGCAAGGCATTGGTAATTTGCACCACCAGAATCGAATCGATGCCGTAAGTTTCCAAAGGTTCCAGCGCATCGATGTCCTGGCTGTTCATCCTGAGGGTCTTGGCGGCCAGTTTTTTCAACTGAAAATTGCTCGCCTCTTTTAAAGTCTCATCGGAGTTAATAACGGCTGGTTTTGAAAATTCATCCATAGCGATTGACGGTACCTGAGAGGCCGGATTGACCGACGGTTTTTGTGCTGTTTTTTGCTGCCGGACAACGCCATCGCTTTCCGCAACAATTATTTGCTGGCCGAGGACATGCGCATCCGGTGCCGGGAACAACACAGCAGAAAAGCCTTCCTGCTCCAGAACCTGCTTCCAGGTTTCCGGATACAGTCCGGGCGCATCGGGAATGCGCAACGGCTGGTCTTCCGATAGCCACCAGCCTTCCAGCAAGCCGAAAGTCAGGTGCGCGAACAGCGATTTGCCGCTGATTTCATTCAGCAGCAACAGACCGTTTTTATGCAACGCCGCCTTGGCGTTCGACAGAGTCTGACGGATATTGCGCGTGGCGTGCAGCACGTTGGTGGCTATCACCACATCATAGTGCTGCGCTGCTATGTCCTGGCCTGCAAGCGGTTTTTCGACATCGAACAGTTTGGGGCGGACATACGGATAGTCCTTAACAAACTGTTCTTCGGCATGAAACAAAAATGCCTTGGATAAATCGGTATAGGCATACTCTGCGATATGCTGCCGGTACGGAGCCAATAGCGGCAGTATCGTCGCCGTGGTGCCGCCCGCGCCGGCGCCGATTTCCAGGATACGCAACTGCGCGCCCGGATCTTTTTGCAAGCGGATCTCGATAGCGGCAACCAGCGATTCGGCCAGAATACGGTTGAAATAATCGGCAACCGCGTTGTTCCGGTAAATGCCTTCCACGCGCCGCATTGATGAGTCGGGAAACAGAATATCGGTGGCGCGTGTGCGGCCGGACAAAATATCCGGTAGCGCCCGTAAACAGGCTTCCACCAGTTCGATTGCGGCGCTTAAGTCGGCATTAGCAAAGCTATCTTGCTTGGCCTTTGCCCAGGCCTGCCAGTGTTGTTCGGGATTGCCTTGTGCGCCCTGGTTAAGCCCCTGTTCGGCCAGTATTTTCCTGCTTGAATCCAGCCACTGCCGGTAAAAACCGGTAACGCCCGCTTCGGACTCGTCAAGCAGGCCCAGCGATTGCAACGTACCGGCAAACAAAGGCAATAACTGCGCTGCCAATGCCGCGTTGTTGAAAATACTCACAGGTTTGAGCGTTTCAACCCGGTTGTTCAGTTGTTCCGAGACCGGCGGAATCAGGTCGATGCATCGGGGAATGGTATCTGCATAGATATTCAGGTTTCGATCCGGGTCAATCATCGGCAGTACGTCAAGTCGTGTGGTTTTCAGCAAGGCCAGCTGGTTTAGCGGCGCGGTCAGCAACCCCTGTAGCACCGACATGGCCTCGTCCGGTTGTATCGGAATAATACCGCTGAGTTGCAGGCGGATTTTCGTTGCCGCGGAAATCGTATCGCCGGTGCCGATGTCCCAATGGCCCCAGTTAATGACTTTAACCGCGCAAGTGCGTTGTTTGGCCAGATGCAAGGCAAACGCATCTTCAAATGCGCCGCCGGCGGCATAACCGCTCAGGCCGCCGTTTTTCTCCAAGGCCACGACGGAAGAAAAATACAGTATGAAATCCAGCGCTTCATTTTTAAACACCTGCGCCAGATTGACACTGATGTCGATCTTGGCCGAAAGAATGTCGCGGAAGCGCTGTTCATCCATCTCGACCAGGCTATGGTCGAACAGCCCTACCGCCGAATGGATTACACCGTGAATGACCGGCCAGGTTTGCTTGATTGTTGCATAGGCCGCCTGTAACGACTCTGGATTCGCTGCATCTGCGGCCACATAAACCGGCGCAGGGCCTAGCTCGGCCAACGCATCCAGTTTCGCCTGAATTGCCGCATCCGGTTGGCGTCGGCCTATCCAGATAACCTGCGCCTGATAATGCTGGATCACGTAGCGCGTCCACGCTTCGCCTATGCCTCCGGCTCCGCCGATCACCGCATATACGCCGCGCTGCCGGTAAGCGGGTGTCGATTCCGGCAGTTTTTCCACCGGACTCAGGAACCGCTTGAACCACTGCCCATTGCGGCAGGCCAGCACGTCGCCGTGCCGGTCGGCCGGTAAACTCATCAACTCGCGCACCGGCCAATCCAGGTGACTTTCCATATCCAGCGCCCGAATCGACCAGCGCGGATACTCCTTTGCCAGCGCGCCGACCAAGCCATGTACGCCCGCATGGGCGGGATCCGGCGCATCTTGGTTGAATACCGCTTGCGTCCGGCAGGTTATCATCGTCCAGTTCAGATCCCTGTTACCGTATGACCGAGCCAACAAGGCCTTGACCAGTTTAAAAACATGCAACAGCCCGGAGTTTTGTTGCTTGACCAGTCCCGATGCTGAATCCGGTTCTGGCGCTATCCAGATAATATGATCCAAATTGCCAAGTAACTGGAGTTGATGGCTTAGCGACTCGATGGTGACCGCAGGATCAATGGCTATCGATTGCGCGGCCGCATACACCGACCGTATCGACTGTTGTTGCTGCAAATCTCCGCCGATGATCAGCACGCCGTCATCATGATTGGGCAACACGCCTGTGTTGTTACTGCCGATAATTGGACGCCACAGCGGCGCCAACAGGGTAGGGCGCAGTTCAGCGGTTGCCGCTTCAAGCCCGGATTTAACAGCAATACCGCTTGCCGGTGGCAATCCCGCATTCGACAGCCAGTAGGCGTGCTTGGCAAATGGATAGGTCGGCGCGGCAATCCGTTGCGGTTGCCTGTTCCCATACAGCAAAGACCAGTCCACTTCAACGCCGGACAGCCAAAGCAAGGCAATTTTGTCCCAGTCGCGCTGCGCGATCAGCGAATGGATAAACGCCAGTCCTGCCTCGCCTTCGGTCAGTTCCCTGAATTGGGCAGGGACGGTTTTGCTATTGAAAACCTGGGCATGGCTCTCCCGATTCGAGCAGAATGCGGCCAGTTTGCCGAGCAGGTCCTGACGATCCGTAACCACCAGCGCCAGACGCTCCTCCATGGCCTGACGAGCTGTTTGCAAGGTATAAACCAGGTCGGTCAACGATACCGAACTGCTGCTGTCATCGCTGAGCCAATCGATATATTTTTGCGCATAAACCCGCAATTGCGCTCCGGTCTTGGCCGACAACACAAACACCAGCGGCCCGCCTGCTTCGTCGACGGCGGCATCAACGATCGCCGGGTACTCCGCCAGAACCGCATGGGCATTGGCGCCGCCGGAACCGAAACTGCTGACTGCGGCGATTCTCGGTCCGCCATCGGTCGGCGGCGTCCAAGGCTGTAAGCGGTCGACGACATATAAGCCTGAATCGGCCAACTGGATATGTTCATTAAGCTGCTGAAAATGCAGCGATGCGGGTAACTGGCGGTGTTGCAGGCACAGTACCGTTTTCAATAATCCGGTAATTCCGGCCGCCGCTTCCAGATGGCCCAGATTGGTTTTTACCGAACCCAAACCGCAGCTTTTTTCGGGCTGCATACCGGTTTGGGCAAAGGCCTGTTTCAAGCCTTGAACTTCAATCGGGTCGCCCAGCGAAGTGCCGGTGCCGTGCGCTTCAATGTATCCCAGTGACAGCGGGTTGATTTCCGCAGACAGCCACGCGGTTTGCAATAGCCGGGCTTGTTGTTCGGGATTGGGAACGGTCAAGCCACTGGCTTGGCCGCCGTGGTTGCAGGCGGTGCCTTTAATCACGGCGTAGATTTTGTCATGATCGGACACCGCCGAGGCCAGCGGTTTCAGCAGCAGCATGACCGCGCCTTCGCTGCGCACGTAACCGTTTGCCTGTTGATCGAAGGTTTTGCAACGGCCGTCTTTCGCCAACATGCCGGCTTTGTAATAAGCAATGCTGTTGGCCGGGTGACAGATCAGGTTGATACCGCCGACCAATGCCTGCGACGACTCTCCAGCCTGTATCGACTGTACGGCCTTGTGTACCGCCACCAGCGAACTGGAGCAGGCCGTATCCAGCAACAGGCTGGGACCGTTGAAATCGTAAAAATAGGAAATCCGGTTGGCCAACACCGCCATTGAGCTGCCGGTGCCGTAATGCGCATCGACCGGAGCACCGAGTTGATCCAGAAGCCGGGCGTAATCAGAACCGCTGGCGCCGATAAAAACCCCGGTGTTGCTTCCTGCCAGCGAATCCGGCGCATAGCCGGCGTGTTCGATCGCCTGCCAGCCAAGCTCCAGCAAGATGCGCTGTTGCGGGTCCATGGATTCGGCTTCTACAGGCGATATGCGGAAAAAAGGCGCATCGAATGCAGCCACGTCATCCAGAAAACCGCCCCGGTCAATCCCTTTATGTTTATTGGCCGGATCGATTTCGTCCGGCCATTGCCAACGCCCTGGCGGTAGCTCGCCAACGGCTGACGTGCCGGTCTGTAAACACTGCCAAAATGCCTCGGGCGTATCGATGCCGCCCGGCAATCGGCAGGCCATGCCGACGATTGCGACATCCTGCATTCTGGCCCGATCCGGTGATTTTATCGCTACAGGCGCTTTTTCCGGTTGTTTATCACCGTCATCTTGCTTTTGATCGGCAATAACACGGTTACAAAGATATTCGGCTATTTTATCGGCGGTGTTGTATTGAAAGAAAAAGGCCGGAGTTAGCGGCAATTGAAACTTGGATGCAATTTTTTCGTTCAAATCAAGCAGGTCGGCGGAATCCAGGCCCATCTCCATCAGCGGCCCGGCGAACGAAAACGCCGATTTGCGCTGTTCGCCCAGACAATCGCTAAGTGTGTTTTGCAGGTAGCTGCGAATTTCGGAACGGGTAAATCCGCCAGGTTTTTGATTTTCGTCCGGGATTGCATTAAAGCGTAAATCATTGCGGCAACGGTGATGAATATCGTAGCTGACCAGCACGCCGCAGCCTTCATTTTTAAGATCGCCGGGTCTGTACCCCGGCATTACTCGTTCGATTGTCGCGCCATGCAAATGATGGAAGCGCAAAATCGGATCTGCCGGCACGCCATGCTTGTTACGCTGACGAATATAATCGTCAAGCTTAAGCCCGGAAGCGCGGTCAAAATTCTTACATAGGGTAATCGCTACCACGGATTGCACATCTTTCTGCAAGCTGCGGTAAATCAGCATAAATTCCAGCAACCGATCGCCCAGGTTTTGTTGCTGCATTTGCGGCAGAATATTGACCGCCAATAGCTGCACAGTCCTTGCCGCCGGATTATGCAGCGAGTCAACCTGCGCAACCGCTATGCCGTTTAATGCATTCGCACTATCGATACGTTGGGAATAAATAACGCCTACAACCGCATCATCGATAACCAGCACTAACTGTCCTTGCGGGTAGCGGACGATTCTTTGTTTTAAAACAGCTTCCGGTGTGCGTAGCTGTTCAGCCCAGCAGTGCTGCTCAAGCAACAGCAATGCGGGCAGGTCATCGGTCTGAGCCGTTCGAATGCAGTATTCTTTTAGCTCCAGATGGCGTAATAAGTATGAGGAGGTATCGGGGATGTGCGCCGGCGGTTGATGAGCCGGTAACAGCCCGGCGGCAGAAGCTGCCATCAAACATTCAACCGGGTCAACGGTTGAATGTTGCAAGAAGCGGTCGATTTCATCGACAGATATATTGTTATGTCCTGAAATGCCTGACGAAATAAAGCAATCCGCAATCCGCGTCTGGCCGCGTCTTACCATTTCGATAGAACACTGTTTAAATAGTTCCGATAAATTGTCCGACATAGTCTGTTCTGGGATTTCTCTGGTCGATGGTTATCATATAAACAGCATTCTTTGGCTTGCCCTGTTTTTATATACGACTAACATTCGCTCGGGGCTACGAAGCCAATCATTTTTGTAACTACTCAGCGTATGCTCAAAGAACACGGATTCGCTCGTTCCCAAGCTTCAGCTTGGGAATGCAGTCTTGGAAGCTCTCGGCAACTGCTCCTGCGTTGCTCTACCTCCTGCATCCATGCAGTCGCAACTTCCCGACTCGCGAAGCTGGAGCTTCGCTAACTGGGTTCCCAAGCTGGAGCTTGGGAACCAGCGCAATGAGCGCAAGATATGATGAATAGTTACTTTTTAATTTAGAAACTTACACGAAACAGCCGCAACACTCAAGACGCATGGCAAAAGGATAATTAAAAATTCAATTTGGAGAAGTTAGGACTTATTAGTTTCAATAGCTTGGATGAATAAATGCCATGAAAAATTAAATAATAAAAATTGTACAAAAGCAGCGATGCCAAGCGCTGTCGAATATCGGCCGGAAATTGACGACGACGCTACAAAACTGGAAAGCCGCTTACAATCGGTTGTATTATGTTTGAGGGTCGGATGCCTATCCGATAATTGAAAAATCCGTTTACACAAAAACTCAGTGTCCTATTCGGATTTAGTTTGGTCTTTAACTAACTATAATTTACTCCTTTACGGCGTTTGGGTATTTATCAATGCCTATTGTCTTTCTTGAGTCCCGGAATTGTAGTTATAAGTAATTAACAAAGGATGAGCAATGACTGATAGCCAATATGATTTGAAAGAACTATTAAAAAAACGATTATTCGACAGTATCTCCGCGCAGATCGATTTGATCGGCTATGTGCCGGATGATATAGCCAAACTGGTCAAGAATTTTACATTCGATACGGAAGTGGTCGGTCAGTCGCCTGAGGATGTCGAGTTTGCTCGCCGCTCAGATAAAGATTTAACGGATAGTAGTTGCGATAAGGACAGTCTTGCCAGCCAGGTTAACAATTATTATGACCAGGCGTTTTACAGTGACGATGGCATCATGGGTATTTTGCTCGGCGATACCAAGTATAGAAATATCGGCTACTGGGATGAAACAACTACCACGCAGAATCAGGCGTCCGAGCGGCTGCAAGACGCCTTGCTTGATTTCATACCGGAAAAATCAGGGCGAATATTGGATGTGGCTTGCGGGATGGGGGCATCGACTCGCCGTTTGCTGAATCATTATCCGGCCGAGAATGTTTGGGCGATCAATATTTCGGAAAAACAGCTCGAATCAACCCGAAACAATGCGCCGGGCTGTCATGCCCAGGTCATGAATGCAGTCGATATGAAATTCGACGATAATTTTTTCGATAACATTCTCTGCATCGAAGCGGCATTTCATTTTGAAACCCGGCGGAAATTTCTTGAAGATGCGTATCGGGTTCTTAAGCCGGGCGGGCGTTTGGTTTTATCCGATACATTGTTTACATCCAGGGAAAGGCTGGTGCAACATGCTGTTTTTCCAAGCCCTGAAAATCATATAGAAACCGTTGAAGAATACCGGCAGCTGTTATCCGAGGTGGGTTTTAGCAATATTATCATCAATGATGTCAGCCGGGAGGTTTGGGGCGCGCATTTCCTGTATACCGTAAACAAGATTCATGAAGCGTTTTATAACGGTAATCTGAATATTGTCCAACTGACGGAAATTCTGTGGACTTATTATCACTTGAACTCAATCACCGGATTGTGTCTTTTTGTCAGCGCACAAAAATGATGATTGAGTTTTGTTAGATCCGATAACAGCCGGGTTTTATAATTTCAATTTGGCCTCAGCAGGAATCTGGCTGAGGTCAATCTGGTGATCGTAGCGGTGGATTTCTCCCTTTTCAGTATCCAGCAAGAAGTTATTGAATAGATTACCGTGCAGGTTTCTTTTTAATTTGATATTGACGTCGTATATCGGGAACATCCTGATGATATAGACTTCCCGGTCTATCTGTTTATTTTTCCAGCGCTCGGCGGCGTGAAAGTTTTTGTTGTTCCATAACAATACCTTGCCTTTGGTTTCGGTAGGCATTAGAAATTCGTTGGCATAATGTTTGTTAGCCAGTCCGATAACGCTTTTATACAAATTCATTAAATCCTGGTGCGGCTTGCTTTTAGCAAAAGCGACAACGGCTTCGGCGGGGATTTTGTCGGGGTCTATATAACCGTCTTTATCCAGGTTGTTAGGATCTTCCGAGAAATACTGGGATAAGAGTTTTAATAATATATTGCCGGGAAGTTTTAATTTGTTTTCCGGTAATACCTGAATACGGCCGCCATTTTCATTATCGAGATCGACCAGGGGTATATAGATAGTCAGGTCGTTTTCGGTTTCGTAAAAATGGTGGAAATTGGGTAAATCGGTATGTATGCCGGCAGCTGAACGCTCATAATCGTTACGCAGATACATATCGTAAGAGACGACTATATAGCGGGTTTTAAAGAAACGTTTGAAGTCGTTTGCCAATAGATAGTTTAAAACTTTTTCTATACAAGCCTGTTCACCGTAAACGGCTTTTTTATAAGTCTTGTCATACAGTTTTTTCACCATTTTTTTGGCGATATTGGGAAAGGTATTAAAAAGAAAGCCTAATACCTGGCCTTCCAGATAGACCTGATGCTCGTTATTAACGAAAAACTTCGGGAAATCGTTATGGCCTTCTGCTTTTGCCAGATAATGCTGTTTAATTTCATCGACCAGTTCGTTGGGTAGAGTCGTATTTGTTTCTACGAACCCGGTGGAATAGTATTCGTTAAAATAATTTTCTTTCAGAATATTATGCATTGACACGTTCTCCCAATAAATACCATGTTTCGGTTAAGTTTTTTGCATTATAGGCATCAAGCAGGTTGAAATCCATTAATTCGATAATTTGCTGGAGCAGTATTAACAAGTTTTCCAATTTTTGAATAATTCATGAAAACTATTCTTTGAAATAGGCTTTGCCGGATAATCCGTGCCGGTAGTTGGCAAATACTGAAACCTGTTATTTTTGTAACTATTCAGCCCATAGAGAAATGGAACACGGATAACACGGATTTCTAATCCAAGACAAGTTTAAATCCGTGATTATCCGTTTAATCCGTGTCATCCGTGTTCTATTGGGAATACGCCGAATAGTTACTTATTTTTTGGCATTACCTTCTTCTGCCGCTTTCCGATACCAATAAGCTGCTTTGGTCTCGTCCCGTATTACACCTTGACCCATTTGATATTTAAGCGCCAGATTGTATTGCGCGTTTACATTGCCTTGTTCCGCGGCTTTGCGATACCAGGAAACCGCCTGAGCATAATCCTGGGCTACATATTGGCCCTGATCGTACATAACGCCCAAATTGAACTGGGCCTTTGCGTGATCCTGATCCGCCAATTGCTGATAAAGCGAAAAAGCTTCGGCATACCGGCCCTGATCATTCAACTCATAGGCACGCTGAAAAATAGCTTCACTATCAGCACTTGATGGCGGTGGCGGCTGTTGCGTGTCTTGCTTTGGGGCGGGCTCTTGCTCGGTTGCTGTGCCGGTTTCGTTAAACTGGGTTTTTTCACCTTGTTGCTGCCTGGCTTGAGCTTCCTGTTCCCGAATCCAGGCATTATGTCCGGCACGCTTAACCGGGTCTATTAATACGGCATAGGAAGTATTTACCAGTCTGATGACTCTTTCGGCTTCTTCGGTGCTGCCCTGGAATTTATCGGGGTGAAAAGTTTGGCAAAGGGCTTTATAGGCCGCTTTGATGACACTGGTGGGGGCGTCTCTTGTAACCTTTAGGTTGTCGTAATGGGTACGTATGTTAGCCATAGAACTTATTTTTATTATTTTACCGTGGACGAAAATCGTGACAATTATACTGTCTCTGTCCGGCTAATCGCAAAAACGCATAGTTCAGAGAGTTTTAAACGGGGGCGAGTTATCTTGCCGATGCATGAAATTATTCAGGAAATAGCGGCAGCCAGAGCATGTGCTTGCCGGATAAATCGTGAGCGGCATAACCATTTGCCGTCAGTGAACCGCCAAATATAAGCCAAGATCCGCTTGATTTCGCGTTAGAACAAAGTTTTGTATTGATTGACCAGCAAAAGTCCGCTCCATAACAAGGACAGCAACATGATTGCCAAACCCACTATAAAAATGGCCCTAGCTAAAACATGATCGTATTGCAAGAGACCGGATTCAGTTAAAAGATATTGCCAGTCATGAAAACCATAGGGGGCCGAGTGACCGAAATTGCCGCCCACTAGCGGTAACTGTCCCGCGCGGGCATCGTTCATATAGGGCGCAATATCCAGAAAATTTTCACCGACCCACCAAAAGGCTACTGATGTGCCGAAAGGATCGCGCGTTTTGATCAAGAGCACGCCCATGCAAATCGACGGCATTAACAACTGTCCCAGCGTTCCGCCTAATGAAGTGATAAATGCGCCGAAGGGTCTGAAAATAATATGTCCGGCCTCATGAAAGGGCAGGTTAATCAAGTGTAAAAAAGAGTTTCCGGCCGCATTGCTTTCGATAGATGGTCCTATAAGACGCCAACTCCAGATAATAAGCCCGATAAAAATAATCGATCTGCCCAGAAAATACGCTAATGTGCTTTGCTGCGTCTCGTGCAATAGCAATTGCGCCAGCGGCGCGGCTTCAACTTTTTCATGTAACGTTACGATAGGCGGCTGAGCACTCTGTTCAGGGTGATATTTTAAATATTTCTTGAATACGATGCCGCAATGAGGACAGGTTTCTGTTTGACTATGCAGTTCGTTTAGGCATTTGGGGCAATTCATGATTTTTATGCTTTCTTATTGAAAAACTTGCTTGGCAGCGCTTGTGGTATATTTCATTAACGATTCTTCCTGTTTAAATTTTAATCGCGTACACCAGTTTTTAGGAGATAACATGTCCAAACCCGTCACCCCTTTGTTGGCTGCCGATATTTTAATCGAACTGATCGACCAGCCCGGCCGGCCATTTGTGCTGATTGAACGTGCTTATCCGCCTTTCGGTTGGGCAGTTCCGGGCGGTTTTGTCGATATTGGCGAAACCGTGGAGCAAGCCGCGATCCGTGAAGCCAAGGAAGAAACCTGTCTCGATGTCACCTTGACGGTATTATTGGGCATTTATTCAAATCCCAAACGCGATCCCCGCAATCATACCGTCACCGCCGTCTATATTGCCGAAGCCACAGGAATGCCGAGCGCTGCCGATGATGCAAAAAATTTCGGCATTTTTACTTTCGATACTCTTCCGGCTGTGCTGGCATTCGACCATGCCCAGGTTGTGGAAGATTATCGAAATTACCGCATGACTGGCAATGTCACGCCGTTACGAGTGTAAATGAGAAAAGCCTTTGTCCACGAAAAACACGAAAAACACGAAAAATGGCTCAGGCAAAACTTTGTGTATTACCGGAGTACAAGGCTTGCCTGACACATGTAATCATTCAAAGTCAGCTTTGAACTCCGAAGATACGCAAAATCTTTTCGTGCCTTTCGTGCCTTTCGTGCCTTTCGTGTTTTTCGTGGACAATGCTTAACATCGGTTACTCATCCACCACCGGCGGACAGCTGCAAAACACATGGCGGTCGCCGTAAACATTATCGATACGCCCAACCGGCGGCCAATATTTATCATCATGCTGATGGCTATCCGGAAAAAAAGCCTGTTGTTTGGAATAAGGCAGCGTCCATTGTTCCAGCAATAAACGATGCGTGTGCGGCGCATTGTGCAGCAGGTTGTTTTCGGCGTCGGCAGCTCCGGTTTCTATGGCTTTGATTTCTTCGCGGATCGCGATTAGTGCATCGCAAAAACGGTCAATCTCCGCTTTATCTTCGCTCTCGGTGGGTTCTATCATCAAGGTATCGGCGACCGGAAACGATACGGTCGGCGCATGAAAACCATAGTCGATCAGGCGCTTGGCAATGTCTTCGACGGTGACGTTGCAGGTCTTTTTAAAGTCGTGGCAATCGATAATGCATTCATGCGCCACCCAGCCGTTTTTGCCGGTGTATAAAATCGGGTAAGAGGGCGCCAGCCGTTTGGCGATGTAATTGGCGTTCAGGATTGCGGTCAGGGTCGCGCGTTTTAACCCGGCTGCGCCCATCATCGCGATATAAGCCCAGGAAATAGTGTAAATACTGGCCGAGCCCCAGGGCGCGGCGGACACTGTGCCGATGGTGCCGTGCTCGCCTTTGGCCGGGTTAACGCCATCGACAACCGGATGGTCGGGCAGGAACGGAGCCAAATGCGCACCGACGCCTATCGGGCCGACGCCGGGACCGCCGCCGCCATGCGGGATGCAAAAGGTTTTATGCAGATTAAGATGGGCGACATCGGCGCCGATTTTGCCGGGACGGCTCAAGCCGACCAACGCATTAAAATTGGCGCCGTCGAGATAAACCTGCCCGCCGTGCTGGTGGATCAGGTCGCAGATTTCCCGGAACGCTTGCTCAAATACGCCGTGCGTGGACGGATAGGTGATCATTAACGCGGCCAGCGTGTCATGATATTCGGCTGTTTTCGCGCGTAAATCATCCAGGCTGACGTTGCCGTAAGCATCGCAAGCAACGACTACGACTTTAAGTCCCGCCATCGTGGCGCTGGCCGGATTGGTGCCGTGCGCGGAAGCCGGTATCAGGCAAATATTGCGTTGCGCCTGGCCCCTGACTTCATGGTATTTGCGGATGACTAACAAGCCCGTGTATTCGCCTTGGGAACCGGCATTGGGTTGTAGCGAGAAAGCATCGAAGCCGGTCAGGTCGCACAGCATATCTTCCAGTTCGGCAAACATCTGCTGGTAGCCGTGGGTTTGGTATAGCGGCGCGAACGGATGCAGTCCGTTGAATTCATAATAGGAAATGGTCTGCATTTCGGTCGCGGCATTCAGCTTCATCGTGCAGGAACCCAACGGAATCATCGAGCGGTCCAGCGCTATATCGCGTCTGGCTAAGCGGCGCATATAACGCATCATCTCGGTTTCGGAATGATAGCGCTCGAAAACCGGGTGTTGCAGGATGTGATCGTTACGTAATAAGGCGTCCGGGATACATTCGCCGACTGCGGCATCCAAGCCGTTGATGTCGGGAAGATCGGCTGTAGCCGAGGCAAAAACCTGCCAGACATCTCTCAAGTTTTGTCGGGTAGTGGTTTCATCCAACGATATGCCGATATGATCCGCATCGATAACGCGCAAGTTGATATTGGCTTCCGCGGCTTGCGCGGCGATGCGCTTTGCCCGGTTCGGCGTGCTGATAATCAAGGTGTCGAAATAACAATCGCTCAGCACTTGATGACCCAGTTGGCTAATGCCTGCGGCCAGGATTTGCGTATAACGGTGTACGCGTCCTGCAATCAGGCGTAAGCCTTCCGCGCCATGATAAACCGCATAAAATCCGGCGATTACGGCGAGCAGTACCTGCGATGTACAGATATTGCTGGTGGCCTTGTCCCGGCGGATGTGTTGTTCGCGGGTTTGAAGCGCCATGCGCAACGCAAGCTGGCCGTGGCTGTCTTTGGATACGCCGATAATGCGGCCGGGAACCGAGCGTTTGTATTCGTCCTTGGTTGCAAAATAGGCGGCATGAGGGCCGCCGTAACCCATCGGTACGCCGAAACGCTGGGAGTTGCCGACCACGATATCGACGCCGAACTCGGCAGGCGGTTTAAGCAATACCAGCGCCAGCAAATCCGCCGCTACCGTGACCAGCGCCGATTTGGCCTGGGCTATTGCGGTGATTGCGGTTAAATCTTTTATTTCGCCTTTGCTGCCGGGATATTGCACCAGCAGCGCAAAAAAATCGTATTGCTTCAGGTCCCGATAAGGATCGGCGACGATAACTTCATAACCCAAGGAATGGGCGCGGGTTTTGATTACGGCTATAGTTTGCGGGTGACAGTCCTGATCGACAAAAATGCTGTTAGCCGTACTTTTGGACAAGCGCCGGGACATGGTCATGGCTTCCGCCGCCGCCGTGGCCTCATCAAGTAGAGAGGCGTTGGCAAGCTCCATGCCGGTTAAATCGATAATGACTTGCTGGAAAGTCAGCAATGCTTCCAGACGGCCTTGGCTGACTTCGGCCTGATAAGGCGTATAAGCCGTATACCAGCCGGGATTTTCCAGGACATTGCGCTTAATCACCGCGGGCATCACGGTATCGTAATAACCCATGCCGATCATTGAGGTGAACACTTTATTGCGTTCGCGCATTTTACGCAGATGCTTGATTACCGCGCGCTCGCTGATAGTCTCGGTCAGCTTTAGAGGTTCATGGTTAAGGATATTGGCCGGAATGGCCAGATCGATAATGTCTTCCAGTTCGTTTATGCCCAGTTCCGCCAACATGTCACGGATTTGCTGCGGATTGGGGCCGATATGGCGGTTGATAAAATTACCGCGCATTTCCAGTTGAGCTAAGCTAGGGCGAGATGACGACATGATGGGTAACCTCTCGGCAGTTAAGGACAAGGCATTGTCCATGAAAAGGACGAAAGGTGGAAGGCGAAGGGCTAAAGACGAAGATAGGGCATTATGCCGGCGTCCGGTTTTTTCGCCTTGCGCCTTTAGTCCTTCGCCTGTTTATGATAACGGTGCGGAACAAAAGGTAATGGCGTTACGATAACGGTAATCCGATGGTCACGAACCTGGGCATATAACGTATTACCTATGTTGGCGTTATTCGGGGCAAGTAAGGCCATAGCAATCGGTCGGCCCAAACTGGGAGAAAAACTGCCGCTGGTGACATAACCGACAGCGGTACCTTCGCTATCGCAAATGACACAGCCTTCCCGTACCGGAATTTTGCTGTCGACCAGCAACCCGGCACGGATTTTTTCCGGGCCGCGTTGCAATTGCTCCAGAATTTTGTCGGCTCCGGGAAATCTGTTTTGGGTCAAGCCGAAAGCTTGGTGGTTGCTTCGTTTAAATAACCACTGGAGGCCTGCCTCTACCGGCGTAATCGATTCATTGATTTCATGACCGTACAGACATAGGCCGGCTTCCAGACGTAAAGTATCCCTGGCCGCCAGGCCTATCGGTTCAACATTGTCTTCGGCCAGCAACGAGCGGGCAATGTGTTCCGCATAATGATTGGCTACCGAAATTTCAAAGCCGTCTTCTCCGGTATAACCGCTACGGCTGATGTTGCATTTGATGCCGTTGATATAAGTTCCGCGAGCGTGCATAAAGGGAAGCTCAACCGCCTGAGGCGAAAGCTTTTGCATGACCGATTCCGCGCCAGGACCTTGTAAGGCGAATAAAGCTTGGCCGGACAGCTCATTAAAACAACAGCGGCCGGATAAATGGTTATACAGATGTTTAAAATCTTTATCTTTGCAGGCAGCATTGACAATAATCATCAAACCCGTTTCGATGCGGGTAACGATGATGTCATCTATAATCCCGCCCTCATTATTGGTTAATACCGTATATTTTTGCTCGCCGGATTTAAGTCCGGCAATATCGCCGGGTACGAGTTGTTCGAGTCCATCGACAGCGTCATCGCCAAGAATCAGGCACTGTCCCATATGGGAAATATCGAAAAAACCGGCATGGCTGCGGCAGTGCAAGTGCTCGTGCAGCGTACCTTTGCCGTATTGTACCGGCATAAGGTAGCCGGCAAATGGCACCATCTTGGCGCCTAGCTCAAGATGAAGGTTATAAAGCGGCGTCTGTTTTAACATGTAAGCATTGTCTTATGGAGTGTAAGCGATGCAGTAGTGTAGCCATTTGTTTGACTATTTACCATGAAGAGCGGAAAGAATATGCAGAAAAATCTAAAGGCTGAAATCCGACCAAAACCTGGATGGCGCGAGATTCTATTTCGACTACTCATTGATCGCATTTGTTTTAGTTTTTTAGATTAAAGCCATAGCTTGTATAATCCACGGTTTGTTTCGGCTTGATCATCTTGCTGCACTCACTTCTTATTTAAAATTTCAGAGAACTCTATGGCGCTGTATTGTGGAATCGTTGGTTTACCCAATGTCGGAAAATCGACCTTATTTAATGCATTAACCCGGGCGAAAATCGCGGCCGAAAATTACCCTTTTTGCACTATCGATCCTAATGTAGGCGTAGTTCCGGTCCCTGACAATCGCATGGATAAGCTGTCGGAAATTGTAAAACCCGAGCGCGTGCTGCCGACAACGATTGAGTTTGTAGACATTGCCGGGCTGGTTGCCGGCGCATCCAAAGGCGAAGGTTTGGGCAACCAATTTTTAGCCAACATTCGCGAAACGGACGCCATCGCCCATGTGGTGCGCTGCTTTCAGGATGATAACGTCATCCATGTCGCCGGAAAAATCGATCCTATCTCCGACATTGAAGTCATCAATACCGAATTGGCATTGGCCGACATGGCTTCCGTTGAAAAAGCCCTGTTACGCGCGAGCAAAGCGGCCAGAACCGGTAATAAAGACGAACAGGCAAAAAAAGACGTACTGGAAAAAGTTTTCAAGCAATTGGATGCCGGGGAACCGGCGCGCACATTGCCTTTAAGCGAAGACGAAAAAGCGCTGATTAGAGACCTGTGTTTGATGACGCTCAAACCGGCCATGTATATCGCCAATGTTCAGGATGACGGTTTCGAAAACAATCCCTTACTGGATAAAGTGCAGGCATTGGCCGAAAAGGAAGGGGCTATGGTCGTGCCGATCTGTGCGGCGATAGAAGCGGAAATAGCCCAGCTGGATGAAGAAGAAAAGAAGGAATTCCTGGATGACCTTGGGCTGGAAGAACCCGGCTTGAATCGCGTGGTAAGAGCCGGATATAAACTGCTGAATCTGGCGACCTATTTTACCGCGGGGGTAAAAGAAGTCAGGGCCTGGACTATTCCGGTCGGTGCGACCGCCCCTCAAGCGGCCGGCGTTATTCATAGCGATTTTGAAAAAGGCTTTATTCGGGCCGAAGTTATCGCCTATCAGGATTTCATCGATTATAAAGGCGAGCAGGGCGCCAAAGACGCCGGAAAATGGCGTCTTGAAGGTAAAGACTACATCGTCAAAGACGGCGATGTAGTCCATTTTCGATTCAACGTTTGACAAAGTGAGAGCGGGTATTTATAATTCCCGCTCTTCAAAAGACCTGTCCAAATGGCGATGTAGCTCAGCTGGTTAGAGCACGGGATTCATAACCCCGGGGTCGGTGGTTCAAGTCCACCTATCGCCACCATACAAATCAAGCGCTTAGGTGAAAACCAAGTGCTTTTTTTATGTCTGAAATTCCCTCCGTGACATTTGAAAATAAAAAGCCATAACAAACCGCAACACTTGCCGGAATTACAGGCACAAAAAAAGCCGGCGTTACCCGGCCTTTGGTTATGATGGTTTAAAGTTCCGCTAGAAAACCAGCATGGCTTTTAAATTAATTCTCGCCTACTGCTAACGCTTTACCGTGTTCGGTTAGCCTTGAGTACATTCCTCCTGGCTCGATGAATTTTTTATCAATAAGTTCAACCAATATAAAAGCACTGATATTGAGTTTACTGTTGTGAATCCACCCTTCTGCTCTTGATTCCTCTATCTTGCTTATTGCAGACAGTATTCCCTGTATGTCTTGGTCGCTGGTCATTCGTATTTTTCCTTTGCAGTCTTGGCTTCAATGGCTTGCATAATACATTAGCCTACGGACCGTGCCTGTTTTTTTGTATGGTCGATACCAAAAAACGGTGTTCATAACCCCCTGAGTCGGTGCTTCAAGTCCACCTATCGCCACCATTTAAAGCAACAACTTATCTAAATCTACTTTAGTCATATTATCGGGCGATAAGCGGTTATCATGCTCCGGCAATATATGCCAATAACGTTTACTTTTTCCCTGGTTTTACGACCATGCGTCAACACCGCCAAAGCTAAGGAGTCGGCTTTATTTTCGTTGTCATGTGCTGGATAGCCGTACCCAATCTTTACTGCTGGATTGGATGTACTGTTCTTGATTGATTTTTCTTAACGAAACTTTTCTTCCTGCGAATAGCTGCTTGGCGCTTCACAATACATCACCATCGTAATCAGTTCTGCGACATTTTCAGCCTGCATTTTTTCCATGATGCTTGCCCTGTGTACGTCTACAGTGCGATTGCTGATGTTGAGTATCTTTGCGGATTCTTTGTTGGAATGGCTCTTGATTATCAGGCCCAACACTTCTTTTTCCCTGGTTGTTAGATGATCGATGCGCTCTTGTATACGGCGTTTTTTGACCAATTCTTCCCTGAATGCAATATCTTTTTTAATCGCTTCATTGATCCGTTCCAGCAAAACATCGTTATCGAACGGTTTTTCCAGGAAATCGACAGCGCCGGCCCGGAATGCTTTTGCCGAATCGGCAATATCGGCGTGGCCGCTGATAAATATGATCGGAATACTAATATTCCGGTTTAACAATTCGTTCTGAAGATCGTGGCCGCTCATGACCGGCATCCTGACATCCAAAAGCAAACATCCCGGATGTTCCGGGGCATAGTTATTCAAAAAAGCTTCGGCGGATTCAAAACTCTTGACGGTTTGTCCTGTCGACTCAATCAACAGAGTGAGCGAGTCACGTATCGAGAATTCGTCATCAACTAAATAAACCACTGGTTTCGAGTTATTATTCACGCTCATCAGTTTTTCTCCGTATCGGTAAAGTGAAATAAAACGTGGTGCCTTTTCCCGGCTCACTATTAAAATGCAAGGTACCTTCATGGGCTTCGACAAGCGAGCGGCTGATAGATAGCCCCATGCCCATGCCGTCTGCTTTGGTGGTGTAAAAAGGTATCAAAATTTGTTGTTGTTGATCTGCATCAAGTCCCGGTCCATTGTCTTTCACTCTGACCTGTATGCTATTGTTGAACGTCAATCGGCTGTGGATCGTTAACTGGCGTTGCTGTTTTGGCGGTAAATTTTGTAAGGCGTCAACGCTGTTGCGGACCAGGTTTATGATAACTTGTTCTATCTGTATATGATCGACATAGATAGGCGGCAGTTTGTTTTCCAGTTCAAATGACAGCTTGATGCCGTTTTGTTTAAGTTCGGCGATACACAGACTAGCCGCATCATGAATCAAGGTATTAATATCGGCGCTTGAACGATGTTTGGCATGAGATTTAACAAATTCCCTCATGCGATGAATGATTCGTCCCGCGCGCAAAGCCTGTTGCTGGGTTTTATATAAAATCTCGGTCAGCTTTACCAGATCGGGATTCTCGTTGTTAACCAGGTTTAAACTGACTTGCGTGTAACTGGAAATCGCAGACAAAGGTTGGTTCACTTCATGTGCAATACCCGACGCCATTTCCCCCATCAGCCCCAGGCGAGTGACATGGGCAAGTTCGTCCAGATGCGCCTTATCCTGCTGCTCACGGTGCTTGCGTAAACTCACATCGCGCACGATATTGGCAAAATAGTGCGCATTATCGATTGAAAATTCAGCGACCGACAGATCCAGGGGCACCATGGAACCGTTTTTGTGCAGGCCTTCAACCTCCTGGATTTGATTGATGCATCTTTTCGTACCGGGCAAGCTGTCATCATTCATGGTTTTTGGCGATGACGGTATCAGTTTGTTAATACTGCAACCTGCCAGCTCTTCCGGTTTATAGCCGAAAATAGTTTCCACCGCGGCATTAGCGGAGACGATGATATTGGCCATATCAATGGTAATGATGCCTTCCACCGAGGCATTGAAAATAGAGTTGAGCTTGGCTTCCCGCTCCAATAATTGGTGCTTGGAATGGCGTAGTTCCTCAACTTTCTTCATTAAACACAGATTGCTCTCAGTCAATTCGCTGGTTTGTCTGCGGATTTTTTCTTCCAGTTTTTCATTGAGGCTGGCGATGGTTTCTTGCGCTTGCTTACGGTCGGTTATGTCGTTAATAGTCAGGCATATCCGTAACGCATTTTTATCGTCGTAAACGATTTTTGCACGGCATTCGACATCAGTTAATTTAAGCGATTGCGAAGCTTCTTCCATGATGCTCGTGCCGTATTGGAAGTGCTGGTATTCGGATTCCGGACGAGCGGGCGAGTCGCTTATATGCCTGATTTTTGCGTTAAGAGCTTGATCTGTTTTTTGCGTCAAAAGGTTACGAATAAATAAGTAATAATTATCTTGATCCGGAAGGTGAATAAATTCTCCCAATCTTCTGTTGATGAGTTGTTGTTTGGAACAACCCAATAACGTTGTGGCCGCGATATTGGCGTTTTTAATGATCCCCGCTTCGTTTAAGGTCACGTAAGCGACAGGCGATGAATCGTAAAGTTGCACGTAATTATCGCGAGATGCGGCCAACTCATGATGGGCTCTGTTTAATTCCTCGTTCTGCATTTTTAGTTCTATTTGATGAACCTCAAATTCAAACAACAATTTTTGAATGTCCTCGGTGGACATTTGGGCTACATCCGCATTGGAATGATGGAGCATGTTTTCCGCTTGCTTCCGGATGGTTTTACGATGTTTATTCAATAAAGCCTCGGCTTTATTATTAAAATATTTAGTATTCATGCGTCCATTAGGCGGTTTATTCATAACTAATATCCGTTTTTGCGGGTTAGCAAAATAAGCGATTGCCATGAATAAACACGTCATTCTCCTGCGCTATCGTTATCTTATTTTGTTGAGTTTTCCAGTGGTAATAGCTCAAGTTTTAAGATTAATCTTATAGGTTGTGAGCCTGATCTTACACTATAGACCAGAAAGTCAAGTTATGTTTTACCGATGCAAGCCTTCCATTTTTAAAACTCTCAATAATGTACGGCATTAATGAGTGGAAATACATAAGCAAAACTACCTAGGTATGCGTACCAATTTTGCAGTTTTTTTCTTTGCTATAAGATGCAGCCGTAAATTGATGAGCGGCTTGGCGGATATGGAACTATTGGTAGTTACAGACCTCGTTAGTTTATTTTTAAGCGGTATATTTGAACTGGAATCAGCGGAAGTTTATAAAGATTTCAGCCGATTTATATAAGACCCATGTTACAAAGTCGGAGAGTTATATGATGACTAGTAGAAAAGATGGCGTGCGGCAGTTGACTACAAACTGGCGGCATACTATTTCCGGAATCGATATCGAACTAAAAGAAAAACAATTTATGAATGATGAGGTTGAATACTACAAAGAGGTTAAAACCAAATCCAGGAAAAATGCCCACGCAGAAGACAGGAAGCTCGGATGTTTTCGTTGAAATGTAATGCGGTCGAATGGATCGGCTAAAGAAAGCATCGGTTTGAGCTACAGGCGGCTCAAGCCGGATGTAGCGCTTATAAAAACTGTTCTATTTTCCGGATGCGCTTCGCTAAGCTAGCCTTAGCGAAGCTTCCGTTTCCCGTGCCTGTTCTACGGTATGTTTTTTAGTACCGAGTCTTGTTAAAAAACATTATTTGATTTTCATAAATTAGCCAATGAATTCAGGGTATTTTTTCTTATCCAAGGAGTAGAAATGCAATGTTCGGAAAACTTAAGGAAGATATTGGAATGTTGGGCTCATTTTTTTTAATGGCGCCTCAATCGGCGAATATCAGGTTGGCCATTGATACCTTACGGATCAGTGAAGCCAAATACAGCAGTTTATTCGAGCACATCGACCAGAGTGTTATTTATCTGGACGAGACAGGGACAGTCACGTCTGTCAATCAGGCGGCCGAGCATCTTTTCGGCCTGCCGCGCGATGTCATTATAGGGCGTAAGTTTGTCGAGTCCTGCTTTAAAGTGATCAAGGAAGACGGTTCGGATTTCCCGGAAGAACAGCAATCTTCAATGTTGGCGTTGCGTACCGGAAAACCGGTGCAAGGCGTTGTGATGGGCCTGTTTAATGCTGAACAGAAAAATTATATCTGGGTCGTCGTTAATTCAGTACCGGAATTCAGGATCGGCGAGCAACGGCCGCATCAGGTGTTAATGACATTGACCGATATTACCCGGCAAAAGCAGTCCGAAAGCAAGCTGAGTATGGCCTCGGTCATTTTTAATAATATAGGGGAGGGCATATTCGTTACCGATAAAGACAAAAACATCATTTCGGTTAATGAGGCGTTTACAGTCATAACCGGCTTCAGCCTACAGGATGTTTATCAAAAAAACGCCGACTTTTTACAGTCAAAGAAAAACAACCTGAAAACCGATGACGAATTAAGCCGGCTTAACGGAAGGATAAATAGCTGGCAGGGTGAGATATGGCGCCGTCATAAAACCGGCACCGACTTTCCGTCGTGGACTACCGTCAGCGAGGTCAGGGATGCAAACGGCGAAGTCGCTCATTATATTCATGTGTTTATGGATATAACGCATTTTAAGAAAACCCAGGATCATCTGGGTTTTTTGGCTTACCACGACCAATTGACTAAATTGCCCAACCGCTTGCTGCTAAAGGATCGTATCGATCATTCCTTACAAAACGCCTTGCGCGAAGGTTCGCAGTCTGCCGTGCTGTTTCTCGATCTCGACCGCTTTAAAGGTATTAACGATACTTACGGTCATGCTGTCGGCGACGGCCTGTTAAGGGAGGTCGCAAAACGCATAAAAAACCTGGTCAGGAAAGAAGACACTGTTTCGCGCTATGCCGGCGATGAATTTGTCGTGTTTATGGAAAATATTCCCGATGCCAAAAATCCTGCCAAGCTCGCGCAAAAACTGATCGATACCTTTAACGCCCCGGTTTACATCAAAGGATACCGGCTAAAGGTATCGACCAGCGTGGGCATCAGCCTGTTTCCGCAGGATGGAAAGGATACCGATACCTTGATCAAGAATGCCGATGCGGCGATGTACCGCGCCAAGAAAGAAGGGCGCAATAACTTTCAATATTACAGCCTGGAATTAACCACGGAAGCTTTCGAGAAAATGGCGATGGAGTGCGCTTTGCGCCAGTCCATAGAGCGGCATGAACTGGTTTTGTATTATCAGCCGCAGGTTTGCCTTAAAACCGGAAAACTTGTCGGTGTCGAGTCCCTGGTCAGATGGATGCATCCGGCACAGGGATTGATGATACCCAAACAGTTTATCGCCGTAGCGGAAGAAAGCGGGTTTATGGTGGCGCTAGGCGAATGGGTATTGCAAAACGCCTGCATGCAGATGCGCCAATGGCTGGACGAGGAGTTGCATGTACATAAAATGGTCGTTAATGTTTCCGCGATCCAGTTTACACGTTCCGATTTTGTCGCCACGGTCGAGCGGATATTAAGCACGGTCGGGCTCGATCCGTCTTATCTTGAACTGGAATTGACCGGCGAAGGCTTTATGGATCATTCCGAGCAAACCATGAAAGCGCTCAATCAATTAGCGGCAATGGGCATCGATTTGACCATTGACGATTTCGGCGTGGGTTGCTTTTCATTTAATAACTTAAAACGCATTGCGGTAAAAAAATTAAAAATTAACAGCTCGTTTGTCGTCGATATGCTGAATGACGCTAGCGATGAAAATATTATCCGTGCAGTCATAGCCTTGGGCCATGGTTTGCATTTACAGGTTATTGCGATGGGGATTGAATCGGAAGCGCAAAAAAATCGGCTGATGGCGTTGGGTTGCGATGAGGGGCAGGGTTATTTTTATGGTTATCCGGTGTTGCCCTGGTCAAGTGTGTTTCAAAAAATGATGAAGTAAGGGACATGCACAAAATAACTTAAGCAAATTGCCGATAGTCGGAGTGCGGGCTTTGCCTACATGGACAGATATTTGCTCCTCGGCAATTGCTCCTGCATTGCTCTACTACAGGCCATCCATGGCCTTATGCAATATCTGCATTCACCACATCCCTGTGGCTTATGTAGGACGTAGGCCGGAATAAACCCGCCCGGCGTCAGCAAGGGCGGGTGTTTCCGGCAATCGGAGTGCCGGAAACACCCGTTCTCGCTACCGCTCGAACCGGCTTATTCCGGCCTACTTCGAAATGTGCATAACGACGAGAGCCGGAGCTCGGGAACCAGCGCAAGGGCGAAGGGCGCCAGCGTGTCGACGCTCGGTTTTTCGCCTTTCACCTTTCGCCTCATCCGTATTGATCTGTGGCTGAATTTAAGCCTTCACGCTCTTCATGGTAATGACTTAAAAAATACGTTCCCCAAGCAACATTCCCAGGCCTGAATAAAGCCCGTCAACGCCTGGATTTTGGGCAATCAAAAACAGGCATAAGTGTTCATACGAATTACCACGGCTCATTGTTCATGTTAGATTCCCATAAGTATTTGTACGAATTGTTGCTCCGTCCCTTTGTACCTAAAATGCAACCCGAAGGATGTTCCTTCGGAATATGCAGGGGTGGTTGTGGACGATTTTAATTCAACGCAAAAGTCGGATAAGAGCACTTTTGATCAAGAAACGTTTCAAAAAATGGTTGCGGAACGGGCTTACTGCAAAGCCGAAAAAAGGGGGTTTGTCGCCGGACATGAAATAGAAGACTGGCTTGAGGCCGAATTGGAGATTAAAAACCAATATTTTTATTGGTTTCAAGATGTTGAGTAATTTTTCAGAATCACAATGTTGTTGACTTAAAGCTATGGTATTCACTATGAAACGAAATAATATGATTGAAGCACTCAGTCAGGATAGATTAAAAGAACATAAACAGCGTGTCGCTTTTCATGAAGCAGGACATGCGGCGGGTATTCATCTGAATAACAAAGCCAGGCAGCTACCGCCGATTTTTTTCAAAATCATGTTCAAAGATATGAGCTGCGTAACGGAAGCCGATGTCATGGCTTATAAAACAAGCCATGACGATTGTATTGCTCGCGTGGAAGGCGGGCGCTTAATTGAATTGCTACCGCCTTCTATCGATAGCCTGGTACGTTCAACTGAACATAGTGACGCGATGGTGCAATTGATAAAAGACTATACGATGGCTTTTGAGGCGGACATTATTAATCTGCTGATTGGGCCATTGGCTGAAGCCAAACACGTCGCCGACACCGATGATGAGTTATTCAATCATCAGTTAGTCAATCTGAAAGCATTGAAAAACTACGGCGGCAGTTCCGATCTTGCCTTGGCTCATGAATATTTACAAAGTTACTCCGCCGATAAACAACGAAGAGATGAAAAACTGGATGAGTTGTTTACCCTGGCATTTAACTTTGTAAATAACGATGCAAACTGGGCGGCTATCACCAAACTGGCCGATTACATTCTCGGCAGTAATAAAAATACCATTTATTGCGAAGAGATTGTGTCAATACTCGATGAATCGGTCGTTCATTTTCAAAATAGGAAACTCATGCCAGGATAACAACACGATGGATGACGCAAAAAACGATTTTGTAAAAACGGTGCTCACGTTGTTGGGTAATTTTTTCACCTATCTGAAGAGCTTACTGATGAATGGTTTAGATTATTTATCCAAAAAAGAGCCGAAGAAAGAGCTCAATAAGCCGCCGGATCAAGATGGCGCCGGTTCCAAACAAAGAAAGATATTTTTCTATGTGATGGCGTTCGTCTTATTGCTGACTTTTTTTAACAGTATTCAGGATGTGAAACGTGACGAAATCTCTTTTAGCCAGTTTATCAAGCTGGTTAAAGAGGGAAAAATCGACAAGGCCGTGGTAACCGAGCGCTACATTACCGGAGACATCAAGTCCGACGATCCGCAAAAGCCAACCAAAAACTTCATGACGGTTCCGCTGTGGCAAAACGATCTTGCCCAAATGCTGGAACAGAACCAAGTCGATTTTGTGGTCAGGAGCAGCGATAACTGGTTAACCAACCTGTTTTTCAACTGGGTCATCCCGATGTTGATCCTGGTGTTTGTCTGGTCGTGGATTATGCGCCGCGCGACGGCCGGCGGGCCGCAATCTTTTCTGAACTTGGGCGATAAAATCCACATCCATCAGGATACTCAAGCCAAGATTACTTTTAATGATGTGGCCGGTGTCGATAGCGCCAAACAGGAACTTCAAGAGTCTATCGATTTTCTAAGATCGCCGGATAAAATCCAGAAATTAGGCGGGCGTATGCCCAAAGGCGTGTTGCTGGTAGGCGCGCCCGGAACCGGTAAAACCCTGTTGGCGCGTGCCGTGTCCGGCGAAGCGCAAGTGCCGTTCTTCAACATCAGCGGTTCCGAATTTATCGAGCTGTTTGTCGGCGTCGGCGCGGCCCGGGTACGCGAGCTGTTTGTACAGGCACGCAATAAAGCGCCTTGTATCATATTTATTGACGAACTTGACGCCATCGGCCGCTCACGGGGCGGCCCGGTCATGATCGGCGGCCATGACGAGCGCGAGCAGACCTTAAACCAACTGCTGACCGAAATGGACGGTTTCGATACCTCGGTCGGCGTAGTAGTCATGGCGGCAAGCAACCGTCCTGAAGTGCTCGATAAAGCATTGTTGCGCTCCGGGCGGTTCGATCGCCAGATCGTCGTCGATAAGCCGGATTTGCGCGACCGTATCGAAATTCTTAAATTGCATACCAAAGGGCTGACGCTGGCTAGCGACATCGATTTGGCAGTCATTGCCAAACGCACGCCGGGCCTAGTGGGGGCCGACCTTGCCAACATAGCCAATGAAGCTGCGATCATGGCGACGCGCGTCGGCCATGACAAAGTCGAAAAAGAAGACTTCGAGACGGCTATCGACCGGATATTGGCCGGGCCGGAAAAGAAAAACCGGGTGTTAACGCCGGACGAAAAACGCCGGGTCGCTTTTCATGAATCGGGGCATGCGATGGTTGCCGAGCATGTGCCGACCGGGCAGCCGGTGCATAAAATATCGATTATTTCCCGCGGCGTGGCGGCATTGGGTTTTACCTTGCAATTGCCCACAGAGGAAAAGTTCTTGTCGACGGAAGACGAGCTTAAAGATCAAATGGCGATATTGCTGGGCGGACGCATGGCTGAGCAGGTGGTATTCAGCAATATCTCGAGCGGCGCCCAGAATGACCTGGAAAAAGTCAGCGAAATTGCCCGCAACATGGTTTGCAGTTTAGGCATGAGTAAAAAAATGGGCGCATTGACTTACGGCAAGCGTCAGCAACTGCAATTTTTGGAAGCGGAAGTCTCGGAATATCGCAATTACTCCGACGAGACCGCCCGTCTTATCGATACAGAGGTCATGGCGCTGGTTGAAGAAGCCGAAACGCGAGCGCGTGAAATCATCACTGCAAACAAGCCGGGATTGGAAAAGCTGGCTAATTTCTTACAAGAGAAAGAAGTGATTAGCAGGGACGAAATGCTGGCATTGATCCGTAGTTGAGGTTTTTAACTAATTTTGGTAATACTTTCACGGTCTCTCCGGCATGGGAACGATGAAAAGATAAGTAGCGGGTAGGGCGTGCCGTGCGCGCCTTCAGGTCCTAAAGGCGCGCACGGCACGCCCTACGTCTGAGTTCTTTATGCAGAGATAAAATCTTTATCGTTCCCGCTCCGGCGTGGGAATGCAGTCTCAGACGCTCCAGCGTCGGCTTCCTTTGTGCTGTTCAGAACCATGAAGTGTGGCGCATCAGCTTCAGGACTTGTTTTCAAGGCGGCAGTTCAATGGTTCGGGACGCTGGAGCGTCCCGAACTGCATTCCCACGCCGGAGCGTGGGAATGATGAAACAAAGAATTTAACCGCCTATGTACTGCAACGCACATACTTTGGCGAGCTACATGTCTAAAGTCATTTCAAAATGTAACCGTTCATCGCCGATAGCTTGATTTTTTAATCAACATAAATCGCCGATCTTCGCTCATCCTGTCTCTAGGAGAATACGATGACTCAACCCGACCGGATTGGACGCGTCCTGAATTTTTCCTCACGCTTTAGCATTAGCCTGATATTTTCAACCATGCTCATCTCCTGCGAACCAACTGCCGAATCTTCGCTTCAGCCGCAAGGTCAGCAGAAAACCGCTAAAACCCAGATGCTTGAGACAGGCGCTGCGATATTACAAGTTAACTCGCCGTTGGAATCTTTAGATATTTACCTGGATGGTTTTCATGCCAGTAAGGACGATCCGAGCCATCAAATGGAAGCCCATCATTTTTGCCATCAAGTCAATGAAGACTTTGCCCAATGCGCGCTGTTCGACGGCAACAGCCGGCAGGCTAACCTGATCGGCATTGAATATATTATTTCGGGAACACTGTTCGAATCGTTGCCCGAACCGGAGAAAAAATATTGGCATCCGCATAATTTCGAGATTCTGTCCGGTCAGCTTATTGCGCCGGGCATTCCGGAAATGGCGGAACATGAATTGATGAAGGGCAAGATGAACAGCTACGGTAAAACCTGGCATGTATGGAATTCCGCGCCGTTTGGAAAAACCGGCGACAAAATCCCGTTTGGCGAACCCAGCCTGGAGTGGTCGTTTAACCATGACGGCGAAGCATTACCCGGATTGGTCGAACAACGCGATCAGCGGTTGAATGTTAAAACCGGAGAGCTGCGCAATAAGCGCGCTGAATTAAACGCGCTGGCTAAACCCCAGTCTGGCGTCGATGCGTTAAAAGGCAGATTCCCGGCGCCGGCCACACCGCTTCCAGGCGTTACCGGCAAAAATATCGAGCGTTCGAAATAGTTGTATCGCAAGCCTCTAATTAAATAGTTAATACAAGAGGAGATAAACCATGTCTACATCACTCTCTCATGAGACGGACCGGGTTCGGCGGCATACCCCGCCGGAAATTAACCGGCGCATCGATGCCGATACCGATTTGACATTACAGCGCTATGCCGACGCAAGCCGGGAAGTATTGTCGCGCCGCATTAATGAACTGGACAGGGAATGGGATATAGAGCGGGCCTTGGAAACAAATGCCGCAACCGTGTCTTTATTGAGCCTGATCTTGGCGAGGACGCACAACCGCAAATGGATGTGGCTATCCACCGGCGTGGCGGCGTTTTTGTTGCAGCATGCCTTGCAGGGTTGGTGTCCGCCGGTTTCATTGTTTCGCAGGCTTGGGATCAGGACGCAGGGCGAGATTGACCGCGAGAAATATATCCTGAAAGCGCTACGCGGCGATTTCAAAGCTGTACTCAAGTCAAGTTAAGGAGATGACCATGACACCTCATTATTTTAAGAACATAGTGAAAGTATCGCTTGGCATGTTGCTAGGCAGTTGTATCGTCGCGGTTGCCGAAACACCGGGCGACAAACGTCCATCCGACGCCGTTGCCGATGCGCAAACGCCGCGGACAGTCCGTAGCGAAAGGCCGGAGCAGAAGAAGACTGAACATGACGGGGCGGATATTTTCAATGTGCTTAAAGCCCCGTCCTCATCGCCGGTTTTCAAGAACCAGCCGAAGGAAGGCAAAGTATCGGGTTTTGATTTCTATCGGGATCCCCTGAGTGCAGAGCAGCCTTATCAAAAACCCGAAGACATCGTCAAAAAAGAGACTGCCGGTAAATCCGGGGTTATGGATGCGCAAAAGAAATTGTTGGAGCAGCGCTATAACCTGACGGTCAAGCCCGACCCGGAAGCCAGGATGTCGAGGGGGAAGCCGTTGGCGGTAGGTCCTACGGCCCGGTTGTCCGCAGGAATGACTTGGGAAAAACTTGCCGAGGCCGCGCCGGAAGAAATAAAGAAACAGGGTACATTTCCTTATCCTTCGTTGCCTCATCCGTTGCATGCGAACGGCGGCCAGGTTTTTCCGAAAATGCAGATCGATATGTTTCCGCGGCTTGAGCGTTTTGACGTGGATTTCGATTTGCCCGAAGCCTTCCTGCCGGAGTTTCCGCCGGCCATCTTCCTGAACAATCGCCCCGAGCTTGGCGACGTGTCGCGCGGCGAGGTCGTTTCGATCAACAACTACTACCGGCTGTTCAAGGATATTTTGACGCCGGTGCAACTCGACGGTCTCAGGATGCTGGTGACGCCGTTTCCGCAAGAGGAGTTCAATCCGACCGATGACCGCAAGAGCCGCGAACCGAGCCTTGGCGTAACCTGCCTTGATTGTCATGTCAACGGCCATACCACCGGCCAGTTTCACTTGAGTCCCGACATCCGGCCCCAGGAACGGCGCTTCCGGCTTGATACTGTCAGTCTTAGAGGCATGTTCAACCAGCAGATCCACGGTTCCAAGCGCAGCCTGCGTTCCATTGAAGACTTCACCGAGTTTGAACAGCGTACTGCTTATTTCAACGGCGATCAGATTCATGCAGCGAAGAAAGGCATGAATATCCTGGACCGTATCCCGGTCAGCCACATGGCGCAAATGCAGAACATGCTCGATTTTCCTCCAGCGCCCAAGCTCGATCCGGGCAGCGGCAAGCTCGATCCGGCCAAAGCAAGCGAAAGCGAGGCACGCGGAGAAAAAGTTTTCTTTGGCAAAGGGCAATGTTCGAGTTGCCATGTTCCGCCGACCTATCTTGATCACCAGTTGCATGATCTCCATCTTGAGCGGTTTCTGAAGGACGAGCCGGGCGATGGACCGATCAAAACCTTCACTTTGCGAGGCATCAAGGATTCGCCGCCTTATTTACATGACGGCCGTGCATTGACGCTGGAGGATACCGTGGAGTTCTTTAATATCGTGCTGCAACTTAAGCTTAATGCTCAGGAGAAGCAGGATCTTGTTGCGTTTATGCGGCAGTTGTAGAGATTGGGGGAGGCATGCCGGACGGGGTAAAGACTTAATGTCGTTAAGTTGAGGAGAAAACAGGCGCTTGGGCGGGAGGGGTATTCACCTGATCTAATGCCGGATGCGCGACGCTTATCCAGCCTGAAACACATAGTTCCCACGCTCCGGAGACTGTGAAAGTATTATCAGACACCCTATTTTATAATATGCACATCATCCGCTAACCGCCAGTTAACCAATCATCATGACATCACGCCGCTATCAACCCGTATTAAACCGTCAGCAAGACATGTTGCTGCCGCCTTGTGTCGATGAATACGTCAGCCAGAATAATCCGGTGCGCGCCATAGATGCGTATGTGAACACC
>Ga0208789_1000037_pt1 | contig 252124 bp, 129 predicted proteins | sample Methanotroph_Enr_FD_187368 | JGI IMG/M metagenome (GOLD analysis project Ga0208789, IMG submission 187368) | Enriched soil microbial communities from Old Woman Creek wetland in Ohio, USA - Methanotroph_Enrichment_5 (SPAdes) (version 2) | ecosystem: Environmental > Terrestrial > Soil > Wetlands... | reverse complement strand
ACGCAGCTACAATTGGACAGGGTTCATTGCCCTGATCGATGACTTTAACCTATCCAAGCCTCGTATTTGTCATGATTTCTAAGTACCTATATGCGGTGTGCGAAGCGAGCAACTTTGAAAAGCCCGGTGCGGTAATTCCGCACGCCGGGATTTGTGAGGGGGCAGTCGGGCAACTGGCTGTCCTACCTTGATGAGTAATCATTAAACGATACAGGAGTAACTCATGGCTAAGAGTAAAGAGCAGAAAATACTTGGAACACTTAAACGTTTCGAGTCAGATATTGATAATAAATTTGCAACCTCACTAGTCAATGATTTTCTCCAGCTAAGTCAAATTCTTGAATTATTAAAGGAATCTGACAGAAGAGCGTTCCATGCATTTTATGCGCTGGTTGAAAAAAATCTCGAATTAGAACTAATGGTGGCAGAAAGAGGCCAAAGAATATCAAAGTTACAGAGGGGGCAAACGCAACCCAAAGAAACTGGCCCAAAAAGCTTGGCTTCATTTAAAAAACAAGAAGAGAAGTCTGAACGCAAAGACTATTCAGGTAAGGACTTGTCTGGTCAAGATATGCAGAAGGCAGATATATTTAATGCCATCTTTAAAAATTGCATTCTCCGTGAAGTTAACTTCAGAGCATGTAAAGGTGGGCTTGGAAATTTTGAAAATGCTGACTTGTCAGGTGCAAACTTCACCGGTTCAAAATTAGATAAAGCAAATTTTCGCGGCGCTAATTTACAAGGTGCAATATTCAAGTCTGCAAAAATAGCCCTGTAGGCCGGAATAAGCCAATTCGAGCGGCAGCGAAGAATTGGTGTTTCCGGCAAACGCATACCCAACTACTCCGAGGTTACCCATGAGCGATTATCGGCGTTTGTATATTCCGGACGGGACCTATTTCTTTACGTTGATCGCTTATCGTCGTCAACCGATCTTCGCAGACGACGAACGAGTTCCGTAGGTCGGGCACATGCTGTTCGTGCCCGACATTTTAGTTTTTCTCTGTGCGGTTCGTACCTCACCGCACGCTACGGCCGCATAGATGCGGGTGCAGTCGAAGCTTTTCCGGCAAATTTGGGTTAAATACAATGCCCTGCTAGAGGCAAACGAATCGAGCGTTCAGTAACTGCCAGCGCTATATAGCGTAGCTAATCAAGCGCTTTCAAAATAGCCGAATAATCGAAATAGTCGGCCAGACGCGACAATACGCCGGCCAGCTTCATGTCGACTTCATTGATCTTCCGAATGGTTTCCATAATGCGCTCGCTGTCCAGTTCTTGTAGCGCCTCACTGAGTTCGATGCGTAGAGCGGCCGGTAAACCGTCCATCATTTCGGGAGTCAATACCACGGATTCGATTTGTTCCTCCGGAGAGTCCGAACGATATAAATAGCGTATGCCCAGTTGTCGAGCCAGGCTGTCGTATATTTCATCGAAGCGATAGGGCTTACGCACAAAGTCATCCATGCCGGCACCAAGCATCTCCCGCTGTTGCTCCTTAAAGACCTCGGCAGTGACCGCGACGATTTTCACTTTCCCGCCATCCGGGAGCAGACGAATACGCTTGGTGGCCTCCTCGCCATCCATAACAGGCATGCGCCTGTCCATCCAGATCAAATCCGGCCGCCAGCTCCGGAAGAGAGCCACGCAATGTTCGCCGTTCTCCGCCACTTTTACTTCAAGGCCGATGTTGGTCATTAAGCGGCTGAGCAATAGCTGATTCTCCAGTTGGTCTTCGGCAATCAGGATGCGGTAGCTAGGCTGTCCCGGCGCCAGTCCTATTACCTCGCCGTGTTTTTGGCTCTCCGGTTTAGCAATATCGTCAACGCTTGCCGATTCCACCGGCAACTCGATACGAAACAACGCCCCCTTATTCGGCGCACTGACCACGGTTATATCGCCGCCCATTAGCCGCGCGAACTGACGGCTAATGGTCAATCCCAGGCCGGTGCCTTTTTGCGCGCCGCTTTCCGCCAACTGCACGAAAGGTTCGAAAAGGCGCTTCTGGTCTTCGAGATTAATACCGGGACCGGAATCCTCAACCTCGATCAGCAAATGCTGACGATGATTTTGCTTCACTCCCAGACGAATGGTCACGCCGCCCTGTTCCGTGAATTTCACGGCATTGCCGACCAGGTTGATCAACGCCTGACGCAAGCGAGCCTCGTCTCCCTTGATGTAGCGCGGAAAATCCGATGTCTGGTCGAACTGTAGCTGCAAGCCTTTTTCCTGGGCTCGCAGCTGCATCATCTCGGCGACATCCCGCACCATGCCCGCCAAATCGAATGGCGCGACTTCCAATTGCAGGCGGCCCGCCTCGATTTTAGCGACTTCCAACACATCGTTGATCAACGCCAGTAAGTGCTCGCCGCTACGGTTAATGATGTTGAGATTATCGCGTTGATTTTGCGGCAGCGCAGCATCGAAGCGCATCATATTCGAGAACCCGAGAATCGCATTCAGCGGCGTGCGTAGTTCGTGGCTCATATTGGCGAGAAAAGTGCTTTTGGCCCGGTTGGCGGCTTCGGCGGCATCCTTGGCTACGGAAAGTTTGCTGGTCCGCTCGGCAACCAGCTCCTCAAGATGTTGCTGGATGTCCAGCAGTTCGGCAGTGCGCTGATCGAATTTCTCGGCAAGATCGTCAAGTTCGTCCGCGGTGCCGAGCGGTGCGCACCGTTTCTCAGGACTGCCGTCCGCCTCGGCGACACGCTGGCGCAACAGCAGTATCGGCTTCGACACGGAAAAGCCGATCCAGGAGGCGATCGCAATCGCAGCCAGCGTCAAAATCAGGCCCAGGATTGCAATGTCGCGTATCGCCAATACAGCCGGCCGAAGATAGTGTTGGCGAGGCGCCGAGATTTCGAGATCGAGCTTGAGTCCGGCCAGGAAACTTTCGCCGCCGGGGACCAGCGACCGGCGCGCAACGAGCAAGCCGCCACTATTGGCCGGCATGTGTTCATAGATCACTCGGTCAGCTACCCTCAGCCTGTGGCCGATCAGCGCATCGCTCGGCAAGGCTCGCTGGGCCACGGCTTTCAAATCGAAAACCACCACCAGCACGCCCTGCGTGGTGCTGTAATAGTTAACCGGGACAAATACCACCCAGTCCCCGCGCTCCGTGTCGACCAAATAACTAACAACGCCGTTGGCCAGCGCGCTACGCAGCTCGGCCGATTCGCCATAGGTCGGCAAGTTCACCAAGCTCGAATAGACCGGCTTGCCGTCGAAGCCGAGCAAGGCCACGGCGCGGACGTCGCGGCCTTCGCTAAAGTTCTTCATTAAGTCCGGCAGGTAAGTCATGCGTCCCTGGGAATCGTTCAAGCCGTTGATCACCAGCGGGTTCTTGACCAGTACGCCGGCGCTTTCGAGCAGATACTCGATGCGTTGCATGACCAGCGAAGCATCCTGCCGGCCGCGTTGTTCCAGCTCATAAGTCAGGTTCGCGGTAACTGTCGTAAACAGGCGAAAACCCATGGTGGCGACCACCGTAACCATCGACAAGGCCACGAAGATGCCGAAGCCCCAGACAATGCGGCGGCGGACGCTACGGCGAAAGTAATCGGACCAGGACATGAACTATTCGGCCAGGACGATGCGGCCGCGCGCATCGAAGCGCGCCCAATGCAATGCCAAACCGTTTAGCGCATCGTGTCGTTCCCTGGTGAATGCCGGATTGTAGTCGCGTATTACGCCGGAATATGGGCGTAGCGTTTCCAGCGCGGTACGGATGGCCTCCCGGTTGGCGGACTTTGTCTGCATTACCGCGCGCGCCAGCAGATGTGTGAGATCGTAAGCTTGCAGCGTGCCGATGGGAGAGGGCACCGGGTCATCGGGACCGAGGCCGTAACGGTTACGATAGTGTGCGACGAATTCCTTGAGTTGGGGTCGGTTGCGGGTATCGTCGACCAGTACGGTTTGCACGAAACGCAGATCGACGTGCTGTAATGCCGCCTGCTGTTGCTCCCAGAAATTGCCGGCTGTTACTCCCCAGGGAGCCAAGATCGGCAGCGGCTTTTCCTTGCGCGCCATCGCCTGCACGATAGCCCCGCTGACCGCCGGATTGGCGACCATCGTCAGGACGCGCGCGCCATGACGCATCTGCTCATCGATCTTGGCCTCAATGTCGGCGTCACCTGCAGCGACCCAGCCGATCTCAACGCTGCCTGCCGGGAGCTTCTCGATCAGTGGCTTCAACACGGCCTCGCTGCTGCGTCCGAAGGCCGAACGCTCGAGCAGGACGGCGACAGGGCCGCCCTGCTTGAGCGCGCGTTCGAGCAAAAACGGCCCGACATCGTTGTCGGTGAGCGAGACGCGGAAAGTATAGCTCGGGCGATACGCGTGCGCCGTTAAGCCGTGCCCAGATGACCACGGAATCAGGTAGGGAATCCTCAGGCGGTGAATATCTTCCAGTTCCTCCGTGACCACCGCAGTATGTATGCCGCCGATCATCGCCAACAACGAAGGCATGGCGGCAAAATGTTCAACGTTTTGCCGCCCGATTCCCGGACTAGCCCCGTTATCGCGCGCGATCATCCGTAGCGGAGCGCCGAGCAGGCCGCCTTCCCGGTTGATATCCTCGACCGCCAACTGGACGCCGCGATAAATCGCTCCTCCTCCCTGGGCGCCGTTCGACGACAAGTCGGCATCGAGGCCGATCAATAAGGGCGCGCGCCCGCCCGGCGTCTGTTCTTGTTTCGCATAGCGCAACTCCTCCGTTTTGGCCAACAGATCGTAGCCGACTTCGAAACCGAATTTATCGGCTATCGGCGCCAGCGCCGTACTGAAGCGCTGGCGTTCCTCCGGACTCAAGGTATCAATCTCGACCCCGGCGGCGCGTATTGTCTCGATGAATTTGTCTTCGCGGCGGGCGGTTTCCTCGCGTTCCCAAACGGTAAGCTCGCGCGCGGCGCGCTGGATGACGTCGCGCATGTCGGGCGACAGCGTCTCGAATACCCGTTTGCTGGCCGAGAAGGCGTAGCCCAGATAGGCGTGGTTGCTCAGCGTCAGGTGCTTTTGCACCTCATGAAAGCGCATGCCGACGATGGCCACCAGCGGATTTTCCTGGCCATCGACGGCGCCGTCGGCCAGTGCTTGGTAGGTGGCATGGAAGTCGATGGGGATAGCCTGGGCGCCTAATGTCTCGAACTGGTCGGCGATCAGCCGGCTCTTCATCGTGCGGATGCGCAACTTGGCAAAGTCCTGGGGACTGTGAATCGGCGTATTGGAAGTGAATTGCTTGAAGCCGTTCTCCCAGAAGGTCAAGCCAACCAAATCGATGGTGCTCATCTTGGAAAGCAGCATTTGTCCAGGCTCGCCGTCGAGCATGGCGTATAGTTCTTCTCGTCCGGAAAAATAGAACGGCAGATCGGCATACTGCATTGCCGGAATAGCCGAGCTGAGTTTGGCCGTGGGCGTGAGCACCAGGTCGAGCCTGCCGTCGCGCGCCATTTCCAGCATCTGGTCGTCGTTTCCGAGTTGCTGATCGGGGTGCACCGTGATTTTGAGCTTGCCTCCACTGCGTTCACCGACGAGGTCGGAAAAACGCAGCGCTGCTTCATGCAGTGCACTACCTGCAGCGATGTTGAGACCCAGGCGCAGGGTACGCGCCTCAGGCGCCGTCTTGTTCGCCGGTGCCGGCACGGCCGGGCTTTTGGGTTCAAACGGTTTGAAATTTAGCCACCACGATGCCGAGACGGCCAGCAGCACGAGCATGCCAAGGATCGCGACTAAATGAGCGCTTAGATAAAAACCGCTTTCGGGTGTAGCTCCGGCCAATAACGGGGGGCGTTTTTCCATTTTGAATACCTGCTTCCGGCTGATTGGACTCACAACCTTTTTGAATAAAATCGGGTGCTGTAAATTACCGCCTTCCCTAATTCAAGTATATACATTGTTTAGCGTTTTAGCGGTGCTTTGATTAAATCGAAGAAAGCAATCCGCATCACGAACCGTTCGATTATCACTTAATCGATTGGCAGTAACAAGAACAGACGGGTAGGGGACAGGGCAATCGCGCAATATCGGGAACGGAGCCTTTTGTTCCCTCTCCCAGCATAAGTATCTACGCAACTTCAAATAGACGACGCATCCCCATTCTCGTCGCTCTCCGTTATATATCTGCGAGACGCCTGGGTTCCGGTAGGGACAGATATTTGCTCCTCGGCAACTGCTCCTGCATTGCTCTACTACAGACCATCCATGGCCTTATGCAATATCTGCATTGACCTCCAGGGAGGGGGGGAATGCCGCAAGATTGCCGGGAGCAATAACCGCGGCTGACCGCCAGGGATGGTGGAAATGCCGCAAGATTGCCGGGAGCAATAACCGCGGCTGACCGCCAGGGATGGTGGAAATGCCGCAAGATTGTCGGGAGCAATAACCGCGGCTGACCGCCAGGGATGGTGGAAATGCCGCAAGATTGTCGGGAGCAATCGCGGCCGCCACTTCCCTGTGGGTTATGCCGGAGCCCAGGCGCAGGGAGGTGAAACTTCGTGTTACCCATGTATTGATGGGATGTGTCGTCATTCCGATAAGCAGACCTTCCAGTAAAAACCTGGAAGGTCTAACCGGCAACGTTCCGATGTGTTTTAACGATTTTCGTGCCTTTCGTGGACTACGCTTTTTTATTATGGGCATGCGTAACATCGGTGAATAATCGGGATTCTGTAATAGAACGGCAGCAGTATGTCCGAGTTGTAGAGCTTCCCGACTTAACTCTTTCCGGTAAATCAACACTATCCGAACCCTTATGTGTATGGGATAATAAGCGATTTGATTTTGGCGATATTTCTTTTTAACCAACATAGCCGCAGGGCATAAAGGGCACTAAATAATGGATGAGAACAAAAAGAAAGCGCTAGGCGCGGCGCTGATGCAGATTGAAAAACAATTCGGTAAAGGCTCGGTCATGCGCATGGGTGACGTGGCCGCTTCGCGCGACATCGATGTGGTTTCTACAGGTTCATTAGGCTTGGACATTGCGCTGGGTTGCGGCGGTTTGCCTCGCGGTCGTGTTATTGAAATTTATGGTCCTGAATCATCCGGTAAAACCACGTTGACGTTGCAAGTGATTGCTGAAATGCAAAAGCTCGGCGGTACTGCGGCATTTGTCGATGCGGAACACGCTTTAGACCCTAGTTATGCCGAAAAAATCGGCGTTAATGTCGATGACTTGCTGGTGTCTCAGCCGGATACCGGGGAACAGGCGTTGGAAATTACCGACATGCTGGTGCGTTCCGGCGCGGTTGATGTGGTTGTAGTCGATTCCGTTGCCGCGTTGACGCCTAAAGCCGAGATTGAAGGTGACATGGGCGATTCCCATATGGGCTTGCAGGCGCGATTGATGTCCCAGGCTTTACGGAAATTGACCGGTAACATCAAGCGTTCCAATACCTTGGTTATCTTTATTAACCAGATCAGGATGAAAATCGGCGTGATGTTCGGCAGTCCTGAAACCACCACCGGCGGTAATGCGCTTAAGTTCTATGCTTCGGTACGTCTGGATATTCGCCGTATCGGTTCGATCAAAAAAGGCGAAGAAGTTATCGGTAATGAAACCAGAGTAAAAGTCGTCAAGAATAAGGTTGCGCCGCCGTTCAAACAGGCCGAGTTTGAGATTTTATATGGGGAAGGTATTTCCTTTCTGGGCGAGTTGGTCGATCTGGGCGTGAATTACGGTTTTATTCAAAAATCCGGCTCTTGGTATAGTTACGGCGATGAAAAAATCGGTCAGGGCAAGGATAATGTAAAAGCCTTCTTAAAAGAGCATCCTGAAAAAGCCAAAGAAATTGAAGCAAAAATCAGAGCCGAGGCTTTTGGCAAAAAAGTTGCGCCTCTGATTGATGAGTCTTTGATTGTTGATGAGGACGAGTAGCTTTAATAGATAGAAATGGAACACGGATGATACGGATAAGCACTGATTTAACAGCGCATAATGAACCGGGCTTAGATTTTTTAGAAATCCGTTTCAATTCGTCTGACCGGTGTCATCCGCGTTCTCGGAAAGTTAGTCCCATGTTGCCGTGAACGAAATCGCCAAGGAAATTCAGGAAATTTGCCTGCGCCTTTTGGCTAGAAGGGAACACAGTCAGCAGGAATTGTTGACCAAATTGGCTTTAAGAGGTTTTGACAGAGATGACGTGCAGCCTGTCATCGACGATCTGGCCGAGCAAGGCTGGCAGGACGATTTAAGATACGCTGAAAGCTATGCCCGGTTTCGTATCCGGAAGGGCTACGGTCCCATACGTGTGGGCTATGAGCTTAAGCAAAACGGCATAGCGGCGTTCGATCTTGAAAGTATCGTGCAGGAAGAGGCCGGTACCTGGATGGCTCTGCTGGAACAGGTTTACAGTAGAAAATATCCCCATGATACTGCGCTGGATCGCAATGAGTGGGCAAAACGCAGCCGTTTTTTATTGCATCGAGGGTTTTCCGGCCCAATGATCAGTGCGTTATTTGATGAGTTGAGTATAAGATTTCTCTAAGTAGTGGGTAAGCCTTGCGCAACCCGATTTTTTTAAAAGCATTTATTTATTATGAAAAAGATGACAAGCGCCCAGTTGCGCACCGCCTTTCTGGAATTCTTTCGCGAGCGTGGGCATTCCGTGCAGCCTTCAAGTTCACTGATTCCTGGTAACGATCCGACCTTATTGTTCACCAATGCCGGTATGGTGCAATTCAAGGATGTGTTTTTAGGCCGAGATCATCGCGACTACAACAGGGCCGCGACCAGTCAACGTTGCGTGCGGGCAGGCGGCAAGCATAACGACCTGGAAAACGTCGGTTATACCGCAAGGCATCATACTTTTTTTGAAATGCTGGGTAATTTCAGTTTCGGCGATTACTTTAAAAAAGATGCAATACATTTCGCTTGGGACTTTTTAACCAAGGAGCTGGAAATTCCGGCGGAAAAGTTATGGGTCACCGTTTTTGACGAAGATTCGGAAGCGGAAAAAATCTGGCTCGACGATGTCGGTATAGATAAGACAAGATTCTCAAGAATCGGCGCTAAAGATAATTTCTGGTCGATGGGCGATGTCGGACCTTGCGGACCCTGCACCGAAATATTCTATGACCACGGCGCGGACATTGCCGGTGGGCCTCCAGGATCGCCGGATGAAGACGGCGATAGATATATCGAAATCTGGAATCTGGTATTCATGCAATACGACCGTTCTGCTGACGGCTCGTTAACGCCGCTGCCTAAGCCTTCGGTAGATACCGGCATGGGGTTGGAGCGTATTGCTGCTGTATTGCAAGGCGTGCATAGCAATTACGAAATCGATTTATTCCAAAAACTATTGAAAGCGGCGGCCGAACTGGCCGGTACTAGCGATTTGACGCAAAGCTCATTGCGGGTGATTGCCGACCATATCCGTTCTTGTGCATTTTTGGTCGCGGATGGCGTGATGCCGTCCAATGAGGGGCGTGGCTATGTAGTGCGCCGCATCATCCGCCGCGCCATTCGGCACGGCTATCGTTTGGGTATTCGCGATGTGTTCTTTTATAAGCTGGTAGCGCCGCTGGCTGAGGAAATGGGCGAGGCTTTCCCTGAGCTTAAATCCGCACAAGCCCAAGTTGAACGCGTCCTGAAAAAAGAAGAAGAGCGTTTCGCTGAAACCTTGGAACAAGGCATGAAGATTCTGGAAGCCTGCGTCGCCAAGATGAAAGGTTCTGTGATTCCCGGCGATACCGTATTCCAGCTCTACGATACCTACGGTTTTCCTGTCGATTTAACCGCTGATTTTGCCCGTGAAAATAACCTGACTGTCGATCATGCCGGATTTGAAACGGCGATGACGGCCCAGCGTGACAGGGCGAGGTCTGCGAGTAGCTTCGGCGCCGATTACGATCAGGATATAAAGCTCGATGCACAGACCGAATTCACCGGCTACAGCCAGCTTGACGATCAAGTGCATATCATCGGCCTATACAAAAAAGGCCAGCCTGTAGACAGCCTGGAAGATGGCGACGAAGGCGTTGTTATTTTAGATAAAACCCCGTTCTATGCCGAGTCCGGCGGCCAAATCGGCGACTGCGGCAAAATCGAAGCGGATGGGGCGGTGTTTGAAGTCACCGATACCCAAAAACAGGGCGGCAACCTGTTCTTGCATAAAGGTAAATTGATTACCGGAACTCTGAGCAATGGTCAATTATGCGATGCCCGTGTCAGCGCGGAAGACAGAAAAGCAACCGAGCTTAACCATTCGGCGACCCATTTGCTGCATGCCGCATTAAGGCAGGTTTTGGGCGATCATGTCGCGCAGAAAGGCTCGCTGGTTAATCCTGAGCGCTTACGCTTTGACTTCTCTCATTTCGAGCCGGTCACGGCTGCTGAAATCAGTACTGTCGAGCGGATTGTTAATGAGCAGGTCCGGGCAAATAATCCTGTCAGTGCACAGATCATGGCAAAAGATGACGCAGTTAAAGCCGGTGCAATGGCTTTGTTCGGCGAAAAATACGGCGATGAAGTCAGGGTGTTAAAAATCGGCGAATTTTCGACCGAGCTTTGCGGCGGCACCCATGTCGAGCGGGCAGGGGATATAGGCTGCTTTAAAATTATTAACGAAACCGGTGTCGCGGCTGGCGTAAGGCGAATCGAAGCAGTAACCGGCAGCGGTTGTTTTGATTGGATACTTAGCCGTGATCAAGCGCTTGTCAGTATCGCCGGATTGCTAAAAAGCGCACCGGAAAAAGCGCCGGAAAAAGTCGAACAGCTGATTGAAAAAAGCAGGCTTTTGGAAAAGCAGCTGGAGCGCTTGAATGCAAAACTCGCCAGTTCCGCGGGTAACGAGCTGGGTGCCCAAGCTGTCGATGTTGCCGGCATCAAGGTATTGGCGGTCAAGCTGGAAGGAGTCGATTCCAAATCCTTGAAAGACATGGTTGATCAGTTAAAAAACAAATTAGGCAGTGCCGCTATCGTGTTGGCGGTCGTCGACGGCGACAAGGTCAGCTTGATTGCCGGCGTGACTAAAGACCGGATGGCTCAAATAAAAGCCGGTGATTTAGTCAATTTTGTCGCTACTCAAGTCGGCGGCAAAGGCGGCGGCAGGCCCGATATGGCGCAGGCCGGCGGCAACGATCCATCCAAATTGGCTGACGCCTTGGCCCAGGTTCCGGCTTGGGTGCAAACGCAACTTGGCGCATAGAAGGTTTTATTAATGGCATTATATGTATACAAATTCGGCGGCACCTCGGTAGGTAATGTCGAGCGCATTAAAGCGGTCGCCGAAAAGGTTAAGCAAGCCCACGATCTGGGCGATCAAATTGTCGTCGTGGTTTCCGCGATGAGCGGCGAAACCAATCGCTTGGTTGCATTGGCAAAAGACATGCAGCAGCACCCAAACGAGCGGGAAATGGACGTGTTGCTGTCAACCGGCGAACAGGTCACCGTTTCGCTGTTAAGCATGGCTTTGCACGAACTGGGCTGCGATGCTTGTTCTTATACCGGCAGCCAAGTGAAAATCCTGACCGACAGCAGCCACACCAAGGCTCGGATTCGCAAGATAGATGACGAGCGGATCAGAAAGCATCTTGACGAAGGCAAGGTCGTCGTCGTCGCCGGTTTCCAGGGCGTGGATGAGGACAACAATATCACCACATTGGGGCGCGGCGGTTCCGATACTACAGCGGTGGCCTTGGCGGCAGCGTTAAAAGCCGATGAATGTCATATTTATACCGATGTTGACGGCGTTTATACCACCGATCCCAGGGTAGAGCCGAAAGCCCGCAGATTGGATAAAATCACTTTTGAAGAAATGCTGGAAATGGCCAGCTTGGGCTCGAAAGTATTACAGATCAGATCGGTAGAATTTGCCGGCAAATATAACGTTGCGTTACGCGTATTATCATCATTTAAAGAAGGTAAGGGCACGCTCATTACCTACGAGGAATCACAAGTGGAAAGTGCTTTAATTTCAGGAATCGCATTTAATCGGGATGAAGCTAAATTAACCATCACCGGCGTGCCTGATTTGCCCGGCGTTGCGTTTAAAATATTGGGGCCGATCGCCGATGCCAACATCGAAATTGACATGATCATCCAAAATATCGCCGATGATGCAACCACTGACTTTACTTTTACCGTGCATCGCAACGATTATCTGCGGGCAAAAAACCTGCTGGATAAAACCTGCGCCGAGCTGGGGGCGAGAAACGTTACCGGTGACGACAGCATCGTCAAAGTGTCGATTGTCGGTGTAGGCATGCGTTCCCATGCCGGTATTGCCAGCACCATGTTTAAGGCGCTGGCTGACGAAAGCATCAACATTAGGATGATTTCAACCTCCGAGATTAAAATATCGGTTGTCGTCGATGAGAAATACCTAGAGCTTGCAGTCAGGGCTTTGCATGCGGCGTTTAAATTAGATCAAGAAATAGAATCTTAGACTTTATTTATAAGAAAAACCTGCTATAATTGCCCGTCTTGGTTGGATACTGTTTAAGAACAGTACGTTTTTAACATACATAGGGAGTAGCCATGCTTATCTTGACTCGACGGGTAGGAGAGACTTTGATGATTGGTGATGAAGTTACAGTCACTGTTCTTGGAGTCAAAGGAAATCAGGTTCGCATAGGTGTTAACGCACCAAAAGAGGTTTCGGTACACAGGGAAGAAATCTACGAAAGGATCAAGAAAGAACAGACTGGGCCAGCCGGCTTGACTGGAACTGAAGAGTAAAATCGTAGAGAGATTTTAAAGGGTGCCTAGGCGCTCGCCAGCTTTAAGTAGGGTGTGAAGTAATTTAATTTGCGCCTTAATAGCGTTAAGTAAAATGGATTTATGTTTGTTTTTTGGGAGGTTCCCTCTCAAAATTATCTCTGGGCACAAGGCTGTGGCTTAAGGGATAAATCATATATATGGAGAGTTGGCCGAGAGGCCGAAGGCGCTCCCCTGCTAAGGGAGTATGTGCCAAAAGCGCATCGAGGGTTCGAATCCCTCACTCTCCGCCATATAGGTCATTGATTTTCAATCGAGTTTCGAATAATCAATATGGCGAAGATTGGCGGTTAATAGCCGATTACTAATCATCGTATCAGTTCAAAAATTTCCATTTCTTTTTTTATTTCTACTCGCTAGATTCCTAGCAGTTTCGGTACATCAGCTATAGCCACCGTTTCAAAATTTATTTCACGGCAAATTTTTTTTGCAAAAACCGCGTGGGCAATACTTTGGCTTGGGGTTTAGTGTGGGGATGGGCTTCGGCGTGATGGGGAAATCAATATAAGGATTTCGCCAAAAATAACTTCCGCTTATGGTTCCCGCGCATTGCGCTCATCGTTATACACAAATGTGTTTCAGAGTCGTCATACCGGCAGGGATGCCGGTATCCAGTGCCATGGACGGTAACTCGGAATTGACAAATGCTTGATCAACGCGAAGTGCTAGCCGACAGATTCACCTCCCTGTGCCTGGGTTCCGGCATCCCTGCCAGAACGACGGTGTGTCTCGCAGGCACTGGTGTATAAAGGCGAACGCGGAGTGTGGGAACGATAAGTTCAGGTTTCGGGAAGTTATTGTTGACCGAATCCTTAAGTCAACAGCATTGCGCCTGGGCGGATGTGCCGGGCTGGCGCCCGGCTTTGGATGGGTTAGTGTAGGGTTGCGGCTAAATCTTTAATCAGCGTGTTGAGTAGGCACATGATCTGCATCGGCGTAATGGTCTGTTGCTCTACTGCGGCGCTGATGCCTTGGACTGCTCCGTTTAGGGCGTGGATGAGCTGTTCTTGTTCTTCTGTCATCGTCGCTCCTGTTAGCTTAACTTGGCTGGCGCGTTATCGAACAGGTCTACCGGGTTCCAGTCCTTTGCTATCCAGTCGCCCGGTCGTACCAGCCGGTTGACGATGTTGCAGAGTCGGCGCAACTGGCCTTGTAGCAATTTTCTTCTGAATGCATTGTTATTCTTTACGATTTGTAAGGATATGCTGTCAATCTGCCTTGATATACTGCTTCGATTTTCGATGCCGATGGTGCCGAAGAAGCCGGTTTTGCGGATCTTGGGCAGGACGGTTTCACAAACCCAATTGGCGAACGCCTTGGCTTTGGGTTTATTAGAACGAAAGATCAGGCTATAAGGGCCGGCTTCGTTGATGAAATGGTCTTTTATGGTGGTGAGATTTATCGCCATAAACCGGTTTTCCGGCATGTTTTCGAGGGTCATACTTGACCAAGCAATATCGAGTGCCGCGCAAACATCTTTAGCGTAGAACCGGATTTCTCTGTGTTCGCCGGTGGTGGCGCGAATATCCGGATCGTTGAACTGGAACGGATTGGCTAAGGTTGTTAATTGATGCGCCATGTTACACCTTCCGAGTTAAAGCAGGCGGTAACAGTTGGGTACGCAATACACGCTTAGTGCGTCGATAGCGGATTTGAAATAGACGGGCAGGGATTGGGTAGCGTAGCGGCGCATTGGCGACTAGCCAGGTTAATAGCTTATTCATGGGTTACTCCTCTGTGATTAAAGAGACCGCCACTTAAGTGCAAACATGGGTGGCGGACTGACCTGGGTTTGCACTACCGCCACAGAGAGCGGCCCGCCCGAAGGCGGCCCAAGCCAGCCCACCATAATGATGATGTTACCGAAACGGTTTTCGGGAACACAAAAACGATAGGCAAAAAAATAGCGCATACGATGCGCTGGCATCTCTGTATTAAGCGGGGTGCAAATCCCGACTCTCGTTTTTTGCGAGAGCGGGGTTAGGTTAGTTGTAATTTTTTTATTTGTCAATTGAGGGGTTGAAAGATGGCTGTTGAATACAAAGTAAAAAACTTTATTCCAAAAATTTCAGGCTGCGGTGCAAAGGATAATGGTTGGGATCAAGAACGCTGCCTGCAATATGAAGTGTTTTTAAACCAACATGCACAAGACGGGTGGCGATTGCATTCTAGCGAGTTTCGTACAACTACGGTTGCCGGCTGTGGCGGTGGTAAAGGTGCAGTGTTGGTTTGTGTTTTTGAGCGCGGATAATGAAGCAGTTGTGTTTATCCATGATCCGCTTTTATCAGCGGCATTTGAGGCATTTGCATAACCGGCAGTGTATTTATACGCCGTCGTGCTCGAATTACACGATGATGTCCATTGAGAAGTATGGCGTTATCAAAGGTATCTATTACGGCTATCTTCGGATAAAGCGTTGCAACGGTGCTCTGTTTGCGGGTGGTGAGGATCACCCTTAATTATTTCAGTCAGTTTGAGGAGATCAAATGTCGTACTTAACACTTCCTCATCTACAGGCTCTTAGCCTTGATGAGTTGAGATCAATTGCCGTTAATTTCGTCTCACCACTGGACAATTGTCGTTTACCAAAAGTCGCGTTTTTTGGATATTGCAGATATTTATCAATGAGCGATAAACAGCATATATCAACGCAATTAGGCTTTGAATATGCCGAGGAAATTACCACAAATGAAGAACAAAACGACTATGCGCGACTGGTTGTGATTGGCGATGCTTATGATGACAGTATATTCGACGGTTTGTATCGTTGTTATAAGACTAAAAACGATGGACTTACCTGCCGGCCCATTATTATTGAAAACTCGGTGCCGGTGATGATGGAGTCCGAATTAGTCAAGATTCATCCAGAGTACCCAAATATCAACAAGTCAACCTCATGGAAGAATTTGAACATATAGAGCTTTCTAGGAGAAGCCAATGGAAGAGCATAACAACACAATCAAAGACAGAAACCGCCTGATCGACCGCGGCATTGATGAGCTAATCGGCATTTGCAAAGGCATCCTTTTTGATGGCCTAGTCTGTTACCCCGAGGCTGCCAACCTGCTAATCTGGCTACACAACAATCCAATGGTCGCCCAGCAATGGCCAGCTAAAGAGCTTTATCAACAACTACCATCGCTACTGGCCGGGAACAAGTTAAGCGCCGATGATGAAGTTAAATTCATGTCGCTGTTGCTTAAGATTACCGGCTCATCTGGAGCAATGTCGGACGGCGACACAGCAAGCAGCCAATTGCCGCTATGCGATCCGGCTCCGGAAGTCGTTTTTGAAGGCCGCATATTTGTCATCACCGGCAACCTGAAAATGGGACCCAGGCGCGCAGTCATTGAAGCCATTGAAGATCTGGGCGGCGAAGTGGTACTGAAAAACGTCCGTAAGGATACCGATTATTTAGTGGTCGGCGATATTGGCAGCGCAGCTTGGATGCACTCGACACATGGCCGAAAGATTGAAGAGGCGGTTGCGTTGCGGGAGCTTGGGACGGGAATCGCCATTATTTCAGAGGCGCATTTTATGAAGAGCTTGGGAGTATAAAATATAAAAAACAACATATCTGTTATATTTTTTCTTGAAAAAAACAACAGAAGTGTTATTATTTAGCCATGAACTCAAAGCAAATGAAAAAATGGCTGGAACAACAAGGAGCAACCTTTCAAGAAGGTAAAGGTTCACATTTGAAAGTGTTTTTAAACGGAAAACAGTCAACTTTGCCCATGCATGGCACCACCGAACTCGGCAAAGGTTTGGAAGCCGCCATTAAACGTCAACTAGGCTTGAAATAAGGAGCAACCATGTTTAATTATCCTGTCATCCTGACACCCGACGATGGCACTGTATTAGTCACCTTTCCCGATGTGCCGGAAGCCATCACCTTTGGCGCCACCGAAGAAGAAGCTTTGCTCCATGCGGTTGACGCACTGGAAACGGGCTTGTCGTTTTATGTCGATGCCAGGAAACCGTTACCAGAGCCGTCAGACCGTCTGGATTTACCCACAGTCAGGCCTTCCGCGCTGGAGGGTATCAAGCTGGCTGTTTACCGGGAAATGATGATACAAGGGATTAAAAAGGCCGAGTTAGCACGCCGCTTAGGCTGGAAAGGGCCGCAGGTCGATCGGCTGTTTGATCTTGGCCACGCCTCCCGGATGGATCAATTGGAAGCCGCAGCGCATGCGCTCGGTAAGCATATTGATGTAACGCTGGCTTAGGTGCGTCAGCCCAACCTACAGCACTATCGTCTACATGCTTTGGTATTCGTTGAAATTATCGACGACATTCGAGTGATCAGTTTTAGCTTAGCCAATAAACGCGAGGTACAGCATTATGAAAGCCAATTCAGAATCGATTGATAATGACAACCCGGAATGGTCCGAAGAAGATGTTAAAAACGCCGTGCCGTTTTCCGCCTTGCCTGAATCGTTACAAACCACGCTACGAAGCTTAAAAGGACGCGGTAAACAACAGTCGCCCACTAAGGTATCCACCACAGTGCGTTTCGACCGCGATGTGCTGGACGCATTCCGCGCCACCGGCCACGGCTGGCAAAAGCGTATGAATGACGCGCTGAAAGAGTGGCTTAAAGAACATGCCGCTTGATTAAAGCAGTAAGGTAGATGCGCCGCAAGGCAATCCACCACATGACGACAGACTGTAATCAGCGTTGTGCGTATGTAGCGGTTTGCTCCGCGAAACCGTTCTACAGGACTGGACTTTACTTGTGTATTAACTTGGATACAATAGCGCCATGATTACAATACGCACCCTGCCACAATTTGACCAATGGTTTTCTGCCATTAAAGACAAGCAAACCGGTATCCGCTTGGCGCGTCGGCTTGAGCGTGTCCAGCGCGGGCAGTTTGGCGATGTGAAGCCGGTCGGAGGAGGCGTGTTTGAGCTGCGCGAGCAGTTCGGCCCTGGATGGCGCATGTATTATGTGCAACGCGGCGAGGTGGTGATCGTGATGCTGGGCGGCGGCGATAAATCCACGCAGTCCGCCGATATTATCAAGGCCATCCATTTGGCCGATACTTTGGAGGATTGAATTATGAGCGAAAAAATCAGCGTTTCCACGTTGCCGGTCTTCGATATGGCGAATTTGCTCGACAGCGATGAAGCTATCAGCGAATACCTGTCCCAAGTGCTCGATGACGGCGACAGTGACGAATTGCTAAGTGCTTTAGGTTATATTGCCAAGGCTAAAGGCATGGCGATGATTGCCAAGGAGTCGGGCCTTGGGCGTGAAAGTTTGTATAAAGCGCTTTCCCCTGGCTCACAGCCACGTTTTGATACGATTTTAAAAGTGATTAAGGCGCTGGGGGTTAAGCTGCACGCTGAGCCAGCCGCGCACCATATCTCGTAGATTTTGGAAGCAGGGGGCGTATATCCTTCGCGTAAGCGGCAAAGCTGTAAGGTGGATGCGCCGCGCTAGGCAATCACCACATGACGACAGGCTGTCCGGCGTTGTGCGTCTGTGGCGGTTTGTTGGTGCGAGACCGTCAACAGCTTTTATTCAGATAATACCAAGCATATAATGAAATTAGACTCACATTGAATGTTGATATGCCATGAATCCAACCGACCAGCTACGTTTTGCTATTAATGATCGCATCAATAATATTGACGTTAGTCCGGCACACGTTTCTTTGGCCTTGCTGGGCGAGTTTCAAAAAGAAGTGGGCGATTTTTTAAAAGGGTCAAGCCGTGATGTGGATCCAGCCAAGGTTATGGTTTCGATAGAGGATGGTTCGCTGGCTATTGTCGCCAGCGGGTTGCTTGCTGCAAGCTCTCTATGGGCTGATCTTGAACATCTAAAATCTCCGGATTCTCTTGGTTTAATCGATCCAAAACGCGCAAGCGTGGTTGAGCGTTGGCAGGCGGCGGCTCAAAACAATCCGCACAGGGGCTATTCGGTTGCAGATAAATTGACTCAGGCGTCTTTTTTCTCGATCGACTCAACCTCCAATTTCCGCAAAATTGAAGATGTTTGGGTGCATGTAGAAAAATATTTGCATGGCACTGTTGTTGATATGGGCGGGAGCACTAAGGCGAACGTCCACCTTAAATTGGAAAACGGCGAAACGCTGACCATTGCATCTACTCAGGATAAGTTGGCGCAAGGCGAACAAAACCGTTTATATCGTCCTGCTTTGCTTCAAGTTACAGCTGAGGAAAATTTACTGACTAAGAAGTTACGTAATTTGATCTTGCTGGATTTCGAGGTACATCAGCCCTGTTATGACGAGGATGAGTTCAATCTTATGGTGGAACGGGGAACTAAAGCTTGGGCTGACGTTCCCGACGCAACGGAATGGTTGGAAGCCCTGCGTGGAGGGCATGTGTGATTGTTCCTGTTCTGTTGGATACCAGTTTTCTGATTTCATTAGTTGATCGTAATCGCCCTAATCATGAGATAGCCGCCCAGTACTATAAATTGTTGCTGCAACAACAATCGCCGCTCTATTTTTCCGCTATCGTAGCGGCTGAACTTTCCATTAAGCAGCCGATTACTGATTTTCCACTCAAAATTTTTCGACAGATCCCATTCAATATTCCTCATGCAATAGAGGCGGCTCACCTATGGAATTTACTCGGCGGACACGATAATGGCGATAATCGGTCAGTCGTTCGCGATGATGTGAAGCTAATGGCGCAAGCCTTGCACGAAGACATTCCATTTATTTTGACGGAGGATGCCTCGACGCTTTACAAATATTGCGAGCGATTGAGGACTTTGCACAAACTGAATATTAGAGCGATAAAATTAGCGGATGGCTTTGATTTTTACGCGTTTCGAACGGATGGACAGAAAGGCATTAAGAACATGCCGCTTGATGAAAAAAACAGACGAGGGAGAGAAAAGTGATAGCTGCCGCCATCGTTGCCAGAGTCAAATGCGCCCTGGTTCTTATTATCTTTATGTTGATACCTATACTTCCTGTCACCGGTACGATAGGACTGTTTATACTGATTTTTCGGCCTATCTGGTTTAAGAAGCTTGTTGATAATGTGTATGCCGATAAAAATGACAGCTAGCTTCTACAGGAATCTGATGTTTTCCAATTTAAAGTTGTAAGGTGTATTCCGTAAGGCAATCCGCCATCTGAGGACGGGCTGTAATCGGTGTTGTGAGTCTGTGGCGGGTTGCTACGCGAAACCACCCTGCGGAACTCAATATGTTTCAGTATTTTAAGGCTTAGGAAGAGCCGCGAAGCGTTGCCGCATATTCTCCATGTGCGAGCCGTCCCAATAGATTCGTCGGCAATCGGTGCATTGATAAAAAACTTCATAGTAAAGCCGGGTTTTAGCTTCAAGACGATCCTGGATTTCCGTCTTGGGGACTGAGGCCAGCACGCCATTGCAAACCAGGCATCGGGAAAAAGGATGAATCGAGCCATGCAGGTCAAAGCGGTTCAGGACTTCATTAACTTGGCTTTCGACATCAACCGCACGCACCCAGTAGCCGTGGCTGATATGTTTGGCATACAACAAACGGCGGTCGCGAGTCAGCACGATGCGTTGCTCGTTGACTGCGATATTCACCACCTCCGCATCTTGATAGTCGTTGCGGTAGAGGCAGTCGAAACCTAACAAACGCATGCGTTTGGCGAGTTTGCCTAGGTTCACGTCCAGGATAAAGCGGGGATTGCGCAACGGTTTTTCGCGCAGTCTGGTCAAGGAGCCGATGTCCAGGGTTTCGAAAACCGGATAAACCGCGACACGGTCGTCAGCTTGCAGTTGATAGTCGAAGCCCACCGATTGACCGTTGACGATAATCAGGTCTACTTCGGTGTGGGGCACACCGAAAACTTCGATGGGGTCCTTAATGCCGGGATGTCCGCTGAAACGATAATACACCGTTCGTTTGCGTTGTTCCGGCGGAAGAAAATCATTCAATTCTTCATAGAAACGAAATTCAGCTGTGTATTCCGGTTTCATATTATCCACCTGCCGATGACGGTTATTTACATCAGGAAATTCAAATCGATAAGTGAGTTTTTTGACCTTGCCGCGGTGTTGGTTGTTCCTTATTAACAGACGTCACGCATTGTCCACGAAAACACGAAAGGCGTGAAAAATATCAGCTGTAGGTTTGTCGCTGACAGCGGTCATGCCCGGCATTTTTCACAGGCTCTCGGAACAATCTTGTTTCAGACTGCATCCGCCCATTCGGTTAAGGAAACAGAGCGATAGCCAGACCTTCCAGGTTTTTAAAACCTGGAAGGTCTAATTATTCGCTGCCAACTTACTCCAACCACACTCTGTAAGTTTTACTGCCATCTTCAAAAACAAACAGTTGCTGGGGAATAATGCCGTTAGCGCGAATCGATTCTCCCAACTGTTTGAGGTCGATGGTTCCCGAATCGATGATGCGCGCCAATACCTCTTCAGGAATCAGGTGCTCCAAATCCAGCACCGCTTCGGCGGGCATTTTAACCGCGACACGCTGCTCGCCGCCTTCGGTAACGCGCACGCAGAGCATGTTTGCTTGCTGGTTGAAACTCAGCGCTTTAGCCGTCGGCTCCTGCTCGATTGCGGGCAATTCATAGGCTATAGCCTGTTGCATGAGTTCCCGGCCAACCGCTTGTTCCAGCAACGGCCACCACGGCAGCTTAACGTCCAGCTGTTGTAATTGCTGGATCAGCCCCTGAAAGGCGCGCATCAGTAAAAATAGGTCGGAAGGCCCTGCCGACCTAAACCACCAGCGATAATCGCCGAGCAGATCGTTAACGCTTGATCCTAACTGCCATTGATCGGGATTAAACGGATGGTTTAATAAAAAAGGCCGGAATAATATTTGGCATAAGGCGGGTAATGAACCGCTGATCGGCGCCAGCTTTTTTCCGTCAAATCCCAGCGCCGCGAAGCAATCCAGCGGCTTGATGTGGTTTCGCTCGCGACAACCGACGATTAATTTGAGCAGCGCCAGCCTGCGTTGTTCGGCAATGCTAATGGTGCAGCCGTAATCGAGCAATGTGACTAGCGCTTGGCCGTTTTCATCATGGCTATAAAAGAGGTTGCCGGGATGCGGGTCGCCATGCACTTCGCCGGCAACAAACAAGCTTTTAAACAATGTCAGCATCAGGGTTTGGCCGATAGCCAGACGATCTTGTTCCGGCCAGTTGCCGGTTTTATCGATCAATACGCCCTGAGCCCGGCTCTGCACCAGAACCCGTTCGCTGCATAAGTCTTTATATATTTTTGGCACTCTTAGACCGGGAACTTGCACGGTGCGGCCGAAATAGTCCTGCCTTTGGGCTTCCGAGCGGTAGTCCAGTTCGCGATGCATATTGTCGCTCAGGCTTTTTTTATAAGCGCCAAGATCGAAGCCCCAGCGATTGACCGGACCCACGCCGGGCATCAGGCCGATCAGGCGCAGCTCGGCATCGACCGCATTGCTAATATCCGGATAGCGGATTTTTACCGCGACCTTGTCGCTGTTTTTAAGTACGGCCAGATGAACTTGTCCCAAAGAGGCCGCCGCGATGGCCGGTTCGATAGAGCGGAAGACGGTTTTGATTTTTTGTCCGAGTTCCATTTCAAGCTGTGGGATTATGGCTTTTAACGGCAAAGGTTCTATGCCTTCAACGAGTTCCTGAAATGGCGTGGCGCCGTTGTTACCGGCAAACAATTGGCCGACTTTCATGGTAATACCGCGCGCATCGGCAAACAGTCCGGCAAGCGCCTGTTTGGCGAGTAGGCGTTCGGTCTCGCTTTGGCTGCGTTGCAGTTTTTTTGCAGCCAATCCGATGCGGAAAAATTGCAGGGCGCGTTTTGCGGTTTGTAGGATAGTCACAGGTTGGATTTTGCGGCTTCTATAATGATGGTGTATAGGCTGATTTAGCGTAAGTCGGATTAGTCATCAATGCGAGTAGGAATTGCCCGAAATAGCTCCACATTGATTTTGTGCTCATCAGTAAAATAATCCGTATGTTGATCACAAAAGTAATTATGGTAACCAGCGACCCAAGCATACTTCGACCAAAAGGGGGGATTTTCTTTATATTCATTAAGTTTTTCTTCAACTATTGTTTTGTGTTTTAGAAAATCTTCGTAAATAGGACCATATTCATCTTCGGCTATAAGGACACTGTCAAGGTAGTTTAGAAACAACTGCCCATCCGAATCCCGTAAAATATCTCGCGAAAAATCTACATTATGTTCTTGGACTACACTAACGGCCGATTGAGTAAGGATAATTCGAGGATCGCGTGCTAAGGAGACCTCTCCCTCATAAGCTTCTAAAACAGCTCCTCCGAAAACGGCTACTTCATCAATATAAGCGTCACCTAAAGAAATAGCGCCTCGGATAAAAAAACCTTCGATGACCAACTGAAACTGAAAGTGTTTCAAGCACCTGAAAGCACTGTAGAACTCCTGTTGGGGATTTTTGCAGATTGGCCACCCCATCACAATATTGTCAGTGAACGCTTTAAGAGCATAATCTTGCTTCTGGTATAAACGTGAAAGAGGGTCATCCTTATCGCTTTCTAAATATACATCTCTTGCATACTTAAAAGCATGATGTAACTTACGCAACATCGCTTGTTGATCTTCAGCTTTCTTAGATTGGTGGACTATTTCTTTATAAGCAAGCATGTCCATATACACATATACAGACTGCCGCAAAGTGGGATCTTGATCATCAACATGGTAAGGATTTAAAGACGCAGGTTCACGTTCGCCACGCACCAGTTCGCGCAAATATTGATCGCAAACTTGAGAAATGTTAATGCCTAGCTCCTTGGCTTCAGCAAGCAAATCGGCTGATAAAGTAATGTTAGTGTTTTCTATCTCCGCGTTATTGTTCATTACTATGCCTCAGAAATAATAGATTTGATGTGAATGTTAATTTGCGATTTGTTGAGTGGAAAGTTGGAATGGAGATATTACTCCTCCAACTCCCCAACAACATAACTCTCATCAATCGCTGTCACAATGCAATTAATCGTCCGATTTTCCACCGACACATCACGGCTAATCACGCAGCCAACCTTAAGATAATTCGGCGTATAGCCAAACACCCGTTGCTTGCCATCATCCAATGCCTCGCTATAGCCTTCCCATAACACCGGGAATTCATGGCCGACATTATCGGCAAAAAACTTCAGCTTCATTTCCTCGGCCAAGTCATGCAATTGCCTGCTGCGCTGTTTTTTGACTTCATTGTTCAGCTGATCCGGCAGGCTTGCGGCTTTGGTACCCTCACGGCTGGAATAGGTGAAGATATGGATATGGCCGAAACCGATCCGCTTGATGAAATCGAAACTCTCCTGCCATTCCAGCTCGGTTTCGCCGGGAAAGCCGACGATAATATCGGTGGTGATATTAAAGTGCGGGATTTGCGCACGTAGCTGATTGACAATCGTGGCGAATTCCTCGGTTTTACAGCGCCTTGCCATACGGCGCAGCACGGTGTCCGAGCCGCTTTGCAACGGCAAATGCAAATGCGGCATCAGGCGGGGATTATCGAACAGCTTGAAAAAATCATCCGGCAATTCCCAAGGTTCCAGCGAACCCAACCTCAAGCGTGGGATGGACGTTTCCGCCAGGATGGCTTTGATCAAATCGGACAGGTTGTTGCCCAAATCACTGCCGTAGCCGCCCAAATGCACGCCGGTCAAAATGACTTCGGTGATGCCTTGTTGGTGTAGTGCATTGATTTCGTCGATGACCGCCTGTACGGGGCGGCTGTTTTCTTCGCCGCGCGCCACGGTGACGATGCAAAAGGTGCAACGGTAACGGCAGCCGTCCTGCACTTTAACAAAAGCGCGTTGCCTGCCGCGGGTGAATAACGATATTTCTCCCGGTTCTGTCGACAGGGCGGGCATGGTGTCCATGTTCAGCTCAGTCAGGGTTTTTTCGACCAGCCGGTCTTTATCCTTGTTGCTGACTATCAAGTCGACGCCCAGCAAAGCCGCGGCCTCATCTTCGTTCAAGGTCGCGTAACAGCCGCTGACGACGAGTTTGGCTTGCGGGTTATCGCGATGGATACGCCGTATCAGCTGGCGCGATTTTCTGGCGGCGTCTTGGGTTACCGCGCAGGAATTAATCACGATAAGCTGGGCAGCTTCGGCTTGCTTGGTGATTTGATGGCCGGATTTTTGAAAAGCCTGAGCCCAGGTTTCCAGTTCGGCTTCGTTAAGGCGGCAACCGAGTGTTTTAAGGTGAACTTTCATTTAGGATTAACAACAATTAGAAAAAATAGAACACGGATGATACGGATATGACTGATCGGCACGGATAAAGAAAAATCCGTTTAAATCCGTCTAATCCGCGTTATCCGTGTTCTATTATTAAGATCAGTCGTAGGCATTTTCAATCATCCAAAGAACCAATAGGCAACAAATATCGATGCAATAACGCCCGCAAAGTCAGCTATTATCCCACACGCGGCGGCATGGCGAATATGTTTGATGCCGACCGAACCGAAGTAAATCGCCAGTACATAAAAAGTGGTTTCGGTGCTGCCTTGCACGATACATGACAAACGTCCGGCAAACGAATCCGCGCCTAAGGTTTTCATGGTATCGATCATCATGGCCCTGGCTCCGCTGCCGCTGAAAGGTTTCATCAATGCGGTCGGCAGCGCATCGACGAAGCGGTCGTCGAGCATGAAGTCATGTACGGCGGCTCGCGCCAAATCGGCCAGCAAATCCAGTGCGCCGCTGGCACGGAATACGCCGATTGCAACCAGCATCGCGACCAGATAAGGAATAATAGTGGTGGCGGTTTGGAAGCCTTCCTTGGCGCCTTCAATGAAAGCTTCGTAAGCGTTAATCTCTTTATTGATCGCGCCGAGAATAAAGGTGATGACCAAAGCAAACAGGATGAAATTACTGATAAGCGCGGATTGTTCAAGCATCTGTTGCTGCGGCAGGCTGGAAAAATACGCCAGTATGCCACCGACCGCCAGCGTAAAACCGCCCAAATAGGCAGCGATTACCTTGTCCAGCAGGTTGATTTTTTGCACATAGGCAACGGTAAACAACCCTACCATCGTGCCGACATAGGTAGCAATCAGAATCGGAATGAATACGTCGGTCGGATTCGCAGCTCCCAGTTGGGCGCGGTAAGTAAAAATCGTCACCGGAAACAGCGTGACACCCGCGGTATTGATCACCAGAAACAGGATTTGCGCGTTGCTGGCGGTTTCGGGATTCGGGTTGAGCGTTTGCAGTTCCTGCATCGCTTTGATGCCCAATGGCGTTGCGGCATTGTCCAGCCCCAGCGCATTGGCGGAAATGTTCATCACGATAGCGCCCAAAGCCGGATGGCCTTTGGGTACGTCGGGCATTAACCGGCTGAATAACGGCGTCAGGCTTTGGGTTAGTAACTGGATAAATCCGCTTTTTTCGCCGATGCGCATAATGCCCAACCATAATGACAATACGCCGGTCAGGCCCAGGGCGATTTCAAAAGCCGATTTCGATAATGCAAACATCGCTTCCATGATTTGCGCGAAAACGTGTTGGTCGCCCAAGAAAACCAGTTTGAACAAAGCGGTGCAAAAGGCAACCAGGAAAAAGCCGATCCAAATGATGTTTAGCACGATAGAAATAGTTAAGCGTTGAGAATAATTGAAGGGTTTTTACCACGAAGGCATGAAGAATACGAAGTTTTCAATACATTGAGTTTAAACAATTATTTTTCCTTCGTGATCTTCGTGCCTTCGTGGTGAATAGGCTTTTAAACTGATTTTGATAATACTTTCACAGTCTCTGGAGCTTGGGAACTAGCAAGACGAGAAAGAAAGCTTCACGCATGTCCTTCCAGAACGCACAGCAATCCCCGCAACACCAAATCAGGATCAACGGTAGACCTAACATCAAGCTGTCCGGCAATAAGTTCGGCGTCGCCGCCGGTTAAAATCAATCTCATACCGGCGGGTTGTCTTGCCAGTACATGCTCAATCAAGCCAATAACCGCCATTAAGGTGCCGCTGTAAATGGCGGCTTCGGTATAGTCGGCCAACGCGAATGCGTGGCTTGCTTCGCTAACAGGCAGCGCCTCGGTTCCCTGGCCCAGGGATTTTTTCATCAGCGTCAAGCCGGGGCTAATCAAGCCGCCTTGATGCTTGCCGCCGGCATCGATTAAATCCACGGTAATCGCGGTCCCGCAATCGACTATGCAAGCCGGGCTGTGATATTGCTGCCACACGGCAACCAAAGACAGCCAGCGATCGACGCCCAGCTTTTCCGGTTGTCGATAAGCGTTAATCACGCCGAACGCCTGTGCTTGGGATTTAACCAGGATAATATCTATATCAAGCCAAAGTTCACGCGCTACCGACTGGACCAGTTCAAGCAGCCGGTTTGCGCTCACGCAGGAGATGGCGACATGCCGGGGGCGATAAATGCCTTTCCAGAGTTTAAAAAGTTCGTCCCGATTAATTCGGTCGTTAGCCAGCGGTGATCCGGTCAGGATTTGTCCGGCCGTGGTAAACGCCCACTTTAGCCGGCTATTACCCATATCAATCAGCAAATTCATTGCGCCGCCGAGTTGCTAAAACTGACTCCGCCGGAAGCAAAAGTCTGCACATTGCCATCCGGGCGTTCAATCAATAACATGCCGTTATCGTCGATGCCCCGCACCATGCCTTCGAATTGTTGCTGGCCGATAAACAAGGTCGCGGATTTGCCGGTCAGGCAATCATAGCTGCGCCATTCATCGAGATAGGCTTTAATGCCGACGCTTTCATATTCGGCGATAACCGGCAACAGGTGGTTTAACAGGGTGCCGGCCAATTGGTTCCTGAACAATTGATTTTGCCCGGTGATTTTGCTCAAATCGGTCCAGGCTTGGTTAATGCTTCCGGCTTCCGCTTCAGGTAAAAACAAATTTAATCCCAGGCCGATAACGGCGCTGCACGGGCCGCCGGTTTCACCCGAGACTTCAACCAGGATACCGCCCAGTTTTTTGCCTTGACTATAAATATCGTTAGGCCATTTAAGACCTATGTCAGTTATTCGATGCTGTTTTAAAGCCCGGATTACCGCCACGCCGATAGCCAGGCTTAAGCCGGAAATGGCCGCGGGTCCTTGCTGAAAACGCCAGAGTATCGATAGGTAAATATTAGACCCGTAAGGCGAAACCCATTGCCGACCGCGTCTGCCTTTACCGGCGGTTTGATATTCCGCAAAACAGACCGAGCCGGATTGCGCATTATTTTGCGAACGCTCGACTAAATAGCGGTTGGTGGAATCGATTTGATCGTGAATTTCGAGCGATGAGATTAATGCGGCGGCCCGGCTATGAATAGTTTCATTGATTTGCGACGCGTCCAATAACTCCAGCCGACTATCCAGCCGGTAACCTTTGCCGCTGACTGCCGAGTGCTGCAAGCCTAATTCGGCCAAGCCGCTCAGCTGTTTCCAGACAGCTGAGCGGCTGATGCCCAGTACCTCGGCCAATTCAGTGCCGGAATGAAATTCTCCATCCGCCAGCAGGCTGAGGATTTTTTTTTGCTTATCTGAAATATTCACGAATGACTTGAAGATTAATTGCCGGTCTGTTTTTTGTCCCTGATTTGCTGTAACTGTTTTTTGACCACATACTTGATTAGCATTTCCCTATCCTCATCTTTCATATTGATAAACTCGACACCGATAAAATTAGGAAACTGAATATCGTTTGATTGATTGCGTTTGCAATAAATAACTTTGCCGTAAGTGACGACAACCGCCATGCTGGAGATCAGTAGCATCTTGATTTCCAGGTAATCGCCCTGGTTGAGCGTTTCTTCGCAATTAAAAGCGATGCCGCTTGCGCTGATGTTAACGTTACGGGTATCGTTTTCCTTGAATTGAAAGCCTTGCATCATAATGGCCTGGGCAAGAAGATCGATCTTGGTATCGATTATCCTTAAGTAATCCGCTATATCGGGCAGACTTTTTTCTATCCTGTGCAACAGTAATGCCGATTCCTGGGATACCGTTCCAAGGGCGGTCGACAACGAACAGCTGCTCAAGATATTGTCGGCAACATGGTGCGGTTCGGTCAGCAGTTTTTCATCGATTTTTTTGTAGAACAGGTTAACTTCATCGTCAATTCTAAAAAAACCTCTGCGATCTTCGGTTTTGTTGTTCTTATCCATAATCTACAACCTCTAAACTTTTATTGTCATGATTCAGTTATCAAGCTCAAAATGGTACTGACCGGGTTTTAATATTTGCTTCGTTATCATGTTCACTAAAATACACTATATTTCTTCAGGGTGGTAAACGTCTTATGTTTGGTCGTTATTGCCGCATGGTTTTCGTTAGCTATTAACGGCAATTGAGAGTCAATATAAAACTGGTTTTTAGCAATGAGCGCCTTTATAATCGATAAAAGCCGATTTTATTACAGTTTTTAATATCAAGTTGTGATCTGTCCGGAACAAGCAAAAAGACAAAGCTGAATACGGGCGTTGCCGGCTTTGATAATTTATTTTACATAAAAAGTTAGGAGATGATCGCAATGTCAGGTTCAGAGTCGGAACAAGTCGCTACCCTATATGATTCACCAGAAGGTCAATTAGGACCGGCATTGTTTGGTGGGCATCTGCACTGGGGTTATTGGGATGAAAATAGCGCCGATGACAGTTTTGCCGCCGCTGCGGACAGGCTGGCGCAGATAATGATCGATAAGACGCAAATACAGGAAGGGCAACGGTTTATCGATCTTGGTTGCGGAGTAGGGCAGCCGGCGATGAAGCTGTCTAAAATCAAAGGTTGCTCGGTCGACGGCATCACCATCAGCAAGTTTCAGCAGCAGAGCGCAACGTCCAAAGCCGAGGCCGAAAGCATGCAGGACAAGCTCCGGTTTATTCACGGAAGCGCTCTGGACATACCTTGCGACGATCAGACCTATGACGGGGGCTGGTTTTTTGAATCTATTTTCCACATGGGGCATCGGGACGCCCTGCTTGAAGCCAACCGGGCATTGAAACCCGGTGCGACACTGGTGCTGACCGATTTACCGCTCCTGCCGGACACGACTGAAGACTTCAAGGCGTTTGTTCAGCAACATATACATTCCAGCTTTATTGCCAAAGAGGACTACCCGGACTTGATGGCGGAAACAGGGTTCGAGCTGGTAGGAATCGATGATATTACGGAAAATGTGATGCCCTGGCTGGTCCCCAAACTCAAGGAGACCCTCGCCGAGCATAAGCAGGAAATCACGGAGCTGTTTAACGACAGTGCCGACAAAGCAATCGATGACTGGGTTTACCTGTTTGAATATATGAGTGAGAACCTGGGCTACATGGTAGTTACAGCAAGAAAATTATAGGAAATATTGAATAAAGGATTTTTAGTGGCAGTGCGTTCTTGCATTGCCGGAATGGCTGATTAAATCAGCCATTTTTATGACCAGCGGTTATATAAATTTAGGCTAGCATCTGGACCGGATAGCGCCTTTGGGACTTGGTAATGAATACCGTACAAGAACTAAAAGAAATTGAGGAAGCAATACTAAGAGCAAGCTCAGCCGGTACTCAGACGGCTACCAACAGTGCGCAGGCTCAAGTACAAACGCCTGTTCATACCGGTCTTCCGGAAGCTATTGCGATCATAGGCTTATCCGGTTTTTTTCCGAAGAGCAACTCGGTTGATGAGTTCTGGCGTCTGCTGGATCGGGATGCTTCATTAATCGAGGAGATCCCGTCCAGCCGGTTCGACTGGCGCACCTTTTATGACCCAACCGGTAAGAAGGCAGGGGTAAGCCGGAGTAAATGGGGCGGTTTCATTCCCGATATCGCCGGGTTCGATCCTGCTTTTTTCAATATCCTGCCAGGCGAAGCCGTCACTATGGACCCGCGCCAGCGTTTGCTGTTGATGTCGGCCTATCAGACGCTTGCCGATGCAGGATACGCGCCGGAATTCCTGAAACAAAGCAAAACCGGCGTATTTGTTGCGATACAGGATAACGAATACCTGCAACTGCTCAAAGATGCCGGAGTCGATACCGGGGAGTGGTACGCGCAAACCTGTCTGCTGGCAAACCGGATTTCCTATTTCTTCGATTTTCGCGGAGCCAGCGAAATTGTCGATGCCCAATGCCCCGGCGCGGCCGTCGCGATACACCGTGCCGTTAATGCGTTGCGTAGCGGGGAAATCGATCAGGCGCTGGTAGGCGCAGCCAATTTGTTGTTAAGGCCGGAGCCTTTTGCCTTATTGTCGGATTCCGGTCAGTTAAGCCCTACCGATTCGGTTAATTCATTCGGTTTGCATGCACAAGGACACTTGCGTGCGGAAGGCGTTGCAAGCCTGCTGCTAAAACCGCTGTCCAAGGCCCTTGCCGATAAAGATTCGATTTACGCGCTGATCAAAAATACCGCCGTCAACTATAACGGCCAAGGCGGCGCATCGATTGCCGCGCCCAACACCGACAGCCATGTCGAGCTGATAAAAACTTGTTACCAACAAGTCAATATCGATCCGCGGCAGGTGCGCTATATCGAGGCGCAGGGCATGGGTAATGTGTTGGCCGACCTGTCCGAATGGCAGGCATTTAACCGTGCGTTGAAGGACATGGCGCGTCAGCAGCAGGTTTCGCTTGCACCCGGTATGTGCAAGATCAGCACGGTCAAGCCGATGATGGGGCATATGGAGTCGGCATCGGCTTTGGGGGCTCTGTTCAAGGTTGTGCGCAGCATGCAGACCGGCGTCATCCACAAGATTGTCAATTTCACAGACTATCATCCTGATATGGACAGGGACGGCCAGCCCTGCACATTGGCGACCGAAACGGCAGCATGGCCTCAGACAAATGGCGCCCGGTTGGCGGGAGTGCATTGTTATGGCATGGGCGGGATTAACGCGCATCTATTGATAGAGGAATATGACCAAAGCCGGCATCAACATAACGAACAGAATAGTCGCGCGGCTGGACAGACAAACCAAGACGAGCCGGGACCGGTGTTAATCGTATTGTCGGCAAAAAGCGAAACTTGTTTAACTGCGATGGTCGGAGAGTTTTATCAATTTCTTGAGCAAGACGCTCAGGCAACGCGTCTTACCGATATTGCCTTTACCCTTCAAGTTGGCCGGGATGCATTGGAACATCGCATCGCCTGGGTCGTAGCGTCGCAACACGAGCTGATTTGCGGCCTGAAAAAATATTTCGGCAGTGGCGCTGAAACCGGCGGCGGACATGTTTATCAAGGTCATGCGAAAGACACCTCGAACAGCCGCCAAGCCCCGCTAACCGGAGACAACCTGCATGCGCTGGCAGCTTATTGGGTGAATGGCGGCCCTGTATTATGGGCGTCATTGTACAGCGGCAAAAATGTTCGCCGTGTGCGGCTGCCCGTTTATCCGTTCGACAAGCAGCATTACTGGATACGCACAGACAATAGCGCAGATGCATCGGTTCGTGATGGTGAGCAAACCGGCGAACGCAGAATCAAGGACTACCTGATTTCAATGCTCGGCGAGGTTTTGCAACTGCCGCCGGAAAAAATCGATCCCGAACAGCATCTATACGATTTCGGTATCGATTCGATTGTCGGCATGAAATTGCTGCGCGGTCTGGCGCGTACATTCGATCTATCCGTGCAGGGCCGGGATATGCTGGAATATCCGACCATACACGCCTTGTCCCGCTATCTTGGCCGGCAGTTAAACCGGCAGCCGGAGCAGCCGTTCGACGACAACCGACAGCCTCAACAGGCAACCGTGCCAGCGCAGAACTGCCCGCTTTCCGAAGGCCAGAAAGGCTTGTGGATCTTGCAAAAGCTGGTTCCGGACATGAGCGCCTACAATATCCCGCTGTGTTTTCACATCGAGCAATCGGTTGATGTTGCGGCCTTAAAGAAAGCCTGCCGTTTTTTACTGGATCAGTACCCCATATTAGCCGGCGCGTTTGTCGAACAGGATGGCGCGCTGATTCGGGAAACCCGGACAGAATCGGCATTAACGTTCGAGCAGCAGGATGTTTCCGCACTGGAGCCGGAACAGTTGCTGACCCACATCAAGACAATAGCCAAGCTGCCGTTTGAGCTGGACTCCGGCCCTTTGCTGCGCTTCCATTTGTTTAGTCGCGGCCAACATGACAATTACCTGCTGTTGACGCTGCATCATATCGTTTTTGACGGCGGCTCGTTCCTGCCTGTTGTCGGCACCTTGCTCAATGCCTATCGCCAAATTGCGCAAGGCAAGACGCCAACGCTGGAAGCAGCCGATCATTACCTCGACTTTGTGCAATGGGAGCAGGAAATGCTGTCCGGCGCAGAAGGTCAACAGCATCGCGCTTATTGGACGCAGCAGTTATCGGGCAGCCTGCCGGGATTGAACCTGTTTACCGATTACCCCCGCGCCGCGAGCAGCCGTTTCGAAGGGCGGACGCATTCAATCCGGCTTGATCCGGCGTTAAGCTTGCAACTCAGGATCTTTGCCCGGCAACAGCGGATGAACCTGTCCACGTTGTTCTTGGCGATGTTTAACGTACTGCTGCACCGCTATACCGGCCAGGACGACATCATTATCGGCATGCCGGAGAAAGGGCGTTCGCAAGAGCGTTTCGACAGCGAGGTCGGCTATTTTATCAATATGCTGCCGATACGCAGCCGGGACCTGGGGCAAAAACCGTTCGCAACCCTGATTCGCGAGTTGCAACTGACCATGACCGATGCGCTGGATCATGCCGCCTATCCTTTCCCGGTGTTGGTCAGTGACTTGGGCATTGCGCCGAGCGAAGACTTTGCGCCGGTTTTCCAGGTTGCGTTCGAATATCAAAACGTGTTCTCCGCAGGCGATTTGCTGACTTTTCAGCGGCAGTTCCAGCATGCATTATCGATAACGCTGATCGAAGAAATCGGCCAGGAAGGCGAATACGAACTGGTTCTGGAAGTCAGGGAAGGCCAGGAAGACTTTGTCCTGAACCTGAAATATAACCCGACTTTATTTAAACCGTCGACTATCGCCAGACTGGCGGAGCATCTGGTTAACCTGGCCGGACAGGCCATTGCCCAGCTGCGGCAGATGCCGGCCGAACTTAGTATGCTGACCGACAAAGAACAAAAGTTGTTGCTCGATGACTGGAACGACACCGCAACAGACTATCCATCGCATCAATGCTTTCATCGATTATTCGAGCAACAGGCCCGCTTGACGCCGAATGCGGTCGCGGTTGTCTTCGAACATCGGCAACTCAGCTATGCCGAGCTGGATCAAAAAAGCACGCAGTTGGCTAAATACCTGCAACAGACCGGGGTGAAACCGGACCAACTGGTAGCCGTTTGCGTTGACCGGTCTGTCGACATGATGGTCGCGCTGCTGGGCGTCGCCAAATCGGGCGCGGCCTGGCTGCCTATGGACCCGCGCTATCCGGCCGACCGGCTGGGTTTTATGTTGCAGGACAGTCAGGCATTGATGGTGCTGACGCAGGCGGATTTTCAACAAAAATTGCACGGCATTGCCGGACATGACGGCATCCCGATGGTTTCATTGGACAGTCAATGGGATGACATCGAACGCCAGGCGCAACGCATTGACTTGCATCAACAGGCGAATGCGGACCATCTGGCCTATGTCATTTATACCTCGGGCAGCACCGGCACTCCCAAAGGCGTGATGATCCGCCATCGGTCGCTGACTAATTTCCTGCTGTCAATGGCGAAAGAACCGGGTTTTCAAACCGACGACAGGTTGTTGGCCGTTACTACCTACTGTTTCGATATTGCCGCGCTGGAACTGTTGCTGCCGCTGGTGCGAGGCGGATGTTGCTGCATTTGCGCGACGGATAAACTGAACGATAGCACCCGCCTGCTACAGGAGATAAAACGCCTGCAACCGACCGTCATGCAGGCTACGCCGTCGACCTGGACCATGCTGTTTCATGGCGGCTGGCGCAATGAGCAAGGCATTAAAATATTGTGTGGTGGCGAGCCTTTGCCGCAAGAGTTACAGCAGCAATTTGCCGCCAGCGGCAGCGAGGCCTGGAATATGTACGGGCCGACCGAAACAACGATCTGGTCGACTGTTGCCCCGATTACCAAAGACGCGCCGATCAATATCGGCAAGCCCATTGCCAATACCCAGGTCTATATTATCGACAGCAACAGCCAATTAGCGCCGATAGGCTTGCCCGGCGAACTTTGTATCGGCGGCGACGGCCTAGCCAAAGGTTACCTGAATAATCCGAAACTGACTGCGGAGAAATTTATCGATAATCCGCTCAAACCGGGCAGCATGCTGTACCGCACCGGCGATTTGGCGCGCCGGCTCGAGGACGGCGTGTTGGAGCATCTGGGGCGGCTGGATCATCAGGTCAAGATTCGCGGCTACCGCATAGAGCTGGGCGAGATAGAAAGCTGGCTTAACCGTCACCCGGCCATCCGTCAGAGCGTGGTTATCGCCCGCGAACAGCAGGGCGGCAAGCAACTGGTCGCTTATTACGTGAAGAATGCAGACAACGATCTTTCCCAAGCAGAGTTGCAAAATTATCTGGCCGAACAGTTGCCGGATTATATGGTTCCGGCGATCTTTGTTGCGCTGCCGGAAATTCCGTTAATGGCGAACGGCAAGACCGACCGCAACGCGCTGGCCGCGCGGGAACCGGTTATCGAGCGCAAGGACAGCCATGTTCCGCCGCAATCGGAAATAGAACGGGCGGTGCTGTCCATCTGGCAGGCCTTGTTGAACATCGGGACCATCGGCGTTACCGACGGCTTTTTTGAGCTGGGCGGCAATTCGGTGCTGTCGGTGATGCTGGCGCAGCGGATCGGCGAGGCATTCGATATTAAATTCAGCGCGCCGGATTTGTTTAAATACCCGACTGTTCGGGACATCAGCTTATTTGTCGTTAAAGGCATCGGCAAGGCCGGAGTACACTCCGCCGTTGCCCCATCCGTGAAGCCGGCAGCGCCTGAGGCCACTGCAACTAAACCGCGTCCCTCGGCAGATAGCAAAACCTATCCCGATTACTACCAACACAGCCTAGCGATTATCGGCATATCCTGCCATGTGCCGGGCGCTAAAAATCCGATGCAATTCTGGCGGAATTTACGCCAAGGCAAGGAAAGCTCAACGCTGCTTTCCATCGAGGAACTGCGTAACGCAGGCATTGCCGAAGACTTGATCGACAACCCGAATTTTATCCCGCTGCAATACAGCATGGAAGGCAAGGACCTGTTCGATCCGGGCTTTTTCAATATTTCCCCTAAAAACGCCGCGTTTATGGACCCGCAGTTCCGGATGCTGTTGCAGCATTCCTGGCAGGCTATCGAAGATGCCGGGTATAGCGCCGGACAAATCCCCGAAACGGCGGTGTTCATGTCGGCCAGCAACAGCTTCTATAAAACGCTGCTGCACAACTCCGGCACTGTAGACGCCGCGGACGAGTATGCCGCATGGATTGCCGGCCAGGGCGGAACCATTCCGACCATGATTTCCTATCAACTGGGTCTGAAAGGTCCGAGTTTTTCGGTGCATTCGAACTGTTCATCATCACTGGTCGGGTTGTATCTTGCCAACCAGAGTTTGCAGTTGAATGAGGCGAAATACGCGTTGATCGGCGGCGCAACCTTGTTCCCGATACCGGGCGCGGGCCATGTTTACCAACCCGGCATGAATTTTTCCAGCGACGGCCACTGCAAGGCTTTCGATGCCTCAGCCGACGGGCTGGTCGGCGGCGAAGGCGTGGCTGTGGTGATGGTCAAAAAAGCCATCGACGCAATCGAGGACGGCGATCATATCTATGCGCTGGTGCGCGGCGTCGCGGTCAACAATGACGGTTCGGATAAAGCGGGCTTTTATGTGCCGAGCGTCAAGGGGCAGGCCGATGTTATTCAAAAGGTGCTCAGCGCGACCGGCGTTAATCCCGAAACCATCGGCTATGTCGAAGCGCACGGCACCGGCACCAAACTGGGCGATCCGGTCGAAGTGCTGGCCTTGAACGAGGTTTATCAACGTTACACGGCAAAAAAACAGTTCTGCGGCATCGGTTCGGTTAAACCCAATATCGGCCATCTGGATACTGTGGCCGGACTGGCCGGCGTTATCAAGGTTGCGCTCAGTTTGCAGCATGGTGAAATTCCGCCGTCGATAAACTATAAAACCCCAAACCCGGAGATCGATTTTGCAGATTCCGCTTTCCGCGTGGTCGATAAACTGACCGAATGGCAAAGCGGCAGCGAACCGCGCCGCGCCGCGCTGAGTTCGTTCGGCATCGGCGGCACCAATGCCCATGCGATATTGGAAGAATATCCATCGGTACAAGCGAGCAGGCAGTTCATAGAATCATTACAAGAAGGCGATCAAATCATTGTGCTGTCGGCCAAAACCGAAGCGCAGTTACAGGCCTATGCCGCCAAGTTGTTGCAGCATATCGAGACGGAGCTTGATCCTGGGCAAACCGGCTTGCAGGATTTGGCTTTTACCTTGCAATCGGGACGTGAAGCGATGTCCTGGCGGCTTGCGTTGCGGGTTGGCGGGATCGGCGAACTGACCGCTAAACTGAAGCAGTTTACAGTCGGCGCCACCGTGATCGAAGATTGCTTTCAGGGACAGGTCAAACAAGGCGGTGAAACGGCATTGCTTCTGGCCGATCGTCAGGATGGCAATGACCTGGTTTCATTGTGGCTGGCGCGCGGTCGTCTGGATAAAGTCGCCAGAGCCTGGGCAGGCGGCTTGGATTTCGATTGGTCGCTGTTGCATCGGGACAAGGCGTGCCGCCGTATCAGCCTGCCGACCTATCCGTTCGCCGAGGAACTCTACTGGGTCGAACCCATTCAGGGCGGTAACCGGAATGCCAAAGCGGCGTTACTCATACAGGCCGATGCAGCCAATTCGGTGCTGATTGCGCATCCGCTATGGAAGTTGCAAACAGCCGACACTTCTATAAAATCGCCTGTTTACGGTCGGCATCCGGTCATGCTTTGCGGCTTTGATTCGGCGGTTCGAGCCGATCTTCAAGCGCGCATGCAAGACGCCGATTGTATCGATTTGCAACCGGCCGGAGAGACACCTGCACAGCGTTATCAAGCGCTCTGCGTACAGGTTTTCGACGTCATTAAACAGCTTGCCGCGGACAATACCCGTCACACGCTGATTCAAGTTGTGTTGGCCGGTCACGGGGAACAGCAGTTGTATTCCGGCCTGTCCGGGCTGCTGAAAAGCGCCAGGCTGGAGAATCCTAAAACGATTGCCCAGCTTATCGTTACCGGCTCGGACAACACCGCGCAGTCGCTTGCGCTGAAATTGGCCGAGAATAGCTTTTGCCCGGACGACAGCTACATCAGTTATCAGCCGCAGCGCATGGTCATCGATTGGCAAACCTTGGCAAGCGATGAAAGGCCTGCTTTGCCGTGGAAAGAACGCGGCGTTTACCTGCTTACCGGCGGCGCGGGCGGCCTGGGCATGGTGTTTGCCGAAGAAATCGCCAGACAAGTGCAACAGGCGACATTGATTCTGGTCAACCGGTCGGCATTAACCGCGCGGCAACTGCAACGGATTGAGGCGCTCAGAACAAAAGGCATTAATGTCGTCTGCCGACAAACCGATGTCAGCAAGCAACAGGATGTTGACGCTTTAATTGCCGATATTATCCGGCAGTTTGGAACCATAGACGGAATCCTTCATGGCGCAGGCGTTATTCGCGATAACTTTATCCTGAACAAATCGGCAGCGGAGTTTGAAGCGGTACTCGCCGCCAAAGTTGCCGGTACCGTGAATCTGGATAACGCCACGCGCGATGTCGCGCTGGACTTTTTTGTCTTGTTTTCGTCGGCAGCGGCGGTTCTGGGCAGCGCAGGGCAGGCCGACTATTGCGCCGCCAACGCGTTTATGGATGCTTTTGCCCATTATCGCAATGAGCAAGTGGCCGCTAAACAGCGCCGGGGCCATACTCTGGCGATTGATTGGCCGCTCTGGCAACAGGGCGGCATGCGCGTCGATGCGGCGGCGGAGCAGGCAATGCGGCAGACGACCGGAATTGTTCCGATGCGGACCGAAACCGGACTTCAGGCGCTGTACCGTAGTTTGGCCTCAGGCCGGTCTCAGACTTTGGTGTTGGAAGGCGAAGCGTCCGCCATTAAAGCCTTGTTGACTGTCGGCCAAGCACGGCCAGCCGTAGCGCAACAGACAGCATTACCGGATGCAATCGTCGACAGCGACACGCTCCGGCAAAAAACCGTTCAACAATTGAAATACCTGCTGGCGGAAACCGTCAGAATGCCTTCGGAACGCATTCAAGCACACGAACCGATGGAAAAATACGGCATCGATTCGATTGCGATCACCCAGCTGAACCAAAAATTGGAACAGGTGTTCGGCAGCATTTCCAAGACTTTGTTTTATCAATACCAGACAGTCGATGCGCTGGCCGGTTATCTGGTTGCCGATTATCCTGGAGCTTGTTTGGCCTGGGGCGGACAAAGCGCTGCAACAACAGCCGAAAGGCCGGTTGACCGTCCTGAACCGGTCCGTCCGGTTACGGTGCAATGCAGTGCTCCGGCCCAACGTGTTGAGAGCAGCAGATTCGATTTGTCCGGTTCAGTGCCCCCGTCCACAATACAGGAACCCATCGCCATTATCGGCATCAGCGGCCGTTATCCGCAGGCCGACACCTTGGAAAAATTCTGGGAAAACCTGAAAACCGGCAAGGACTGCATCAGTGAGATTCCGCCGGACCGTTGGCCGATGCGGAACTTTTTCGATGCCGACCCGAAACAGGCGGTGGCAGCAGGCAAAAGTTACAGCAAATGGGGCGGCTTTCTCGACAGCTTTGCCGATTTCGATCCGCTGTTTTTCAATATTTCCCCGCGCGAAGCGCTGACGATTGATCCACAGGAGCGCCTGTTTTTGCAATGCGCTTGGCAGGCGTTGGAAGACGCCGGTTATACACGCGAAACTTTACAGCAGAACGTCGGCGTTTTTACCGGCATCACCAAAACCGGCTTCGATTTATACGGGCCGGAGCTATGGCGGCAAGGCCGGATCGTATTTCCGCATACTTCATTCAGCTCGGTCGCCAATCGCATTTCTTATTGCCTGAACCTGCACGGCCCCAGTATGCCGATAGACACCATGTGCTCGTCGGCATTAACGGCGATCCATGAAGCCTGCCAGCACATCCGCCACGGCGATTGCGGCATGGCGATTGCCGGCGGAGTGAATTTATATCTGCATCCGTCGACTTATGTCGGCCTGTGTTCGGTGTATATGCTGTCCAGGGACGGGCAATGCAGAAGCTTCGGCAAAGGCGGCAATGGCTTCGTGCCGGGCGAGGGCGTCGGCGCGGTGTTGCTGAAACGGCTATCGCAGGCGGTGCGGGACGGCGACCCCATTCACGCGGTTATTCGCGGCAGCAGCGTCAATCATGGCGGCAAAACCAACGGCTATACCGTACCCAACCCCAATGCGCAGGCCGAGTTGATTCGGGACACGCTGAAAAAAGCGGGCGTCGATGCGCGAACCATTAGTTATATTGAAGCGCACGGCACCGGCACGGAATTGGGCGATCCGATTGAGATGACCGGTTTGACCGAGGCGTTCCGGCATGACACAAACGATAGCGGATTCTGCGCGCTGGGTTCGGTCAAGTCCAATATGGGCCACCTGGAAGCGGCCGCAGGCATGGCCGGATTAAGCAAAATCATACTGCAAATGCGCCATGGTCAAATTGCGCCCAGTTTGCATGCGCAGCAGTTAAACCCGAATATCGATTTTGCGTCCACGCCGTTTACCGTTCAGCAACAGCTTGCCGACTGGCAACGGCCAACACTGACGATTAATGGTGAGACCCGCGAATTTCCAAGAAGAGCCGGTCTTTCTTCATTCGGCGCGGGCGGATCGAACGCCCATCTGGTGTTGGAGGAATATATTGCGCAGGATGTCCGGCCAATGCCGGAGATCATCAGGTCGGAGTCTCCGGCGGTCATTGTGATGTCGGCAAAAACCGGCGAGCAACTGCTGCAGGTTGCAGCCAATTTGCTCGATTTCCTAAATGAAAACGAGGCGGATCTGCATAATATTGCTTACACCTTGCAGGTCGGACGCGAAGCCCTGGATGAACGCTTGGGCTTTGTGGTGTCCTCGCTTGCTGAGCTTAAACAAAAACTGGCCGGGTTCCTCGACGCCGGAGACGACACGCAGGATATTTGCCGCGGCAAAATTCAGCGCAACAAGGACGCATTCGTCGCGCTTGCCTATGACGAAGAATTTCAGGACACGGTCGATAAATGGATAGCGCGAGGCAAATACGCCAAGCTGCTTGAGTTCTGGGTTAAAGGACTGGCTGTCGATTGGCCCAGGCTTTACCCGGATAAAAAACCGCAACGCATTCACCTGCCGGTCTACCCGTTTGCCAAGCAGCGTTATTGGCTGGATGTTAACGCCGATAACTTACCGGCACCGGTAACAGGCCCGAATGATGTCGAGCAACAGGCCGAATTGATCATGATGCGCCCGGTTTGGGATGCACTGATGCCTAAAGAGTGTGAAGTATTTCCGTTCGCCACATCACGGCTGGCGATTGTCGGCGGCACCGACAGCCAAAAGCAGGCGATCCGTCAGAAGTACAAAAATGCAATCGACTTGGCTATAGCGCCGGGACAAGGCATACAGGCTATCACTGAGCGGTTGCGGCAACTGGAACGGCTGGATCATATCGTCTGGATTGCGCCGCATTGCGAATTGCAGGCAATTACCGACGAGCAAATCATCAACGCGCAGCACGACGGCGTGATGCAATTGTTCCGTTTGGTTAAAGCTTTGTTGGCTGCGGGTTATGCCGATGCCGACTTGGGGCTGACCGTGATTACCACGCAGGCTCTTGCGGTTTGCGACGTGGACAGGGTTAACCCGGTTCATGCCGCCGTGCACGGGCTGGTCGGCAGCATCGCCAAGGAATATCCGAAATGGCGGCTCAGAGCGCTGGATGTGGCCGCCGAAGCCAATTGGCCGATAGAGGGAATGTGGCGATTGCCGCCACATCCGCAGGGAGAAAGTTATGCCTGGCGCGGCCAGGACTGGCTGCAACAAAAGCTGGTGCCGCTACGCGATGCAGCGAGTAATGCCGACGTTTACCGCCATCAGGGCGTTTATGTCGTGATCGGCGGTGCCGGGGGACTGGGCGAAACCTGGAGCAAGGTGATGATCCGGGATTATCAGGCCAGCATCATCTGGCTGGGCCGGTCCGAAAAGGATGCCGCGATTCAAGCCAAACTGGACGCCTTAGGCGAATACGGCGCTACGCCGGAATATATCCAGGCCGACGCCCGCGACCCCGAGGCGATGCAGCAAGCTTACCGGCAGATCAAGCAGCGCCACGGCAACATTCACGGCCTGATTGTTTCGACGCTGGGCGAATACGACCAGAGCCTCGCGCAAATGCCTGAAGAGTTGTTCCGCGATATTTTATCGGTCAAACTCGATGTCAGCGTGCGCGCCGTGCAGTTGTTCCAGGACGAACCGCTGGATTTTGTCGTGTTCTTTTCCTCAATGGTTGCGTTCGGCAGAAGCGGCGGCATGAGTGCTTACGCATCGGCCTGCACTTTCAATGATGCATTCGCCCGGCAGCTGGCCCATGAATGGGCTTGCGCGGTCAAGGTCGTCAATTGGGGCTATTGGGATGTCGGCGGCGGCACGCGCATTTCCGGTGCGCTGAAAAACCTGGTCGAACAGCGAGGCGTGCAACCGATCGACGCCACGCAGGGCTTGGCGGCATTGGAAACTCTGCTCGGCGGACCGATACCGCAACTGGCCGTGACCCGGACCGGCAAACCGGAGCTGATAGAAACTTTCGCTAGCGATGAATGGACGGCGTGCGTAGCAGATAAATCCCGCTCCTGCATGGACAATATCGAAGCCTATCGCCCGATCCAGACCGCGCCGGAGGAAAACCCGAGCACCGGGCAGCTTAACGACTGGATCGTAAAACTGCTGTTTGTGCAATTGCAATCCATGGGACTTTTCCAGCCGGGCCATCGGGATGATCCTGATGCAATGCGCAAGCGGGCCGGCATCCTCGACAAATACGACCGCTGGTGGCGGGAGAGCTTGAACATCCTGCAACAACAGGGCTATGTGCGTATCGACGGCGGCTACTTTATGCCGGACGAAAGCGCCGGATGCGAATCGCAACAACAACAAGTGTGGCAGGATTGGAAAACCCAAAAGCAACATTACCTGAACCAGCCGGAAACCCGAACGCTGGCGGTGCTGGTCGACGACTGTTTAACCCAGTTGCCGGAGGTGTTGCGCGGCACCACGCTGGTCACCGACGTGCTGTTCCCCAACGGCTCGATGGATAAAATCGAGGGCCTGTATAAAAACAACCGCGTCTGCGATTACTTCAATGACGTTGTCGCCGGGGTGGCCGAGACCTATATCAGGCAACGCATCAACGACGATCCGGCAGCCCGGATACGGATTATCGAGATCGGCGCCGGAACCGGCGGCACCACATCGACGGTGTTGCCGCACCTGAATCCGTTACGCCAGTACATTGATGAGTATTGCTATACCGATATGTCCAAGTCGTTTTTCATTCATGCCAGACAGCGTTACGGCACGGAATATCCGTACCTGACCTACAAATTGTGCAATATCGAGCAGCCGCTGACAGCGCAGGACGTCGCCGTCGGTTGTTACGACATCGCCATCGCGACCAACGTGCTGCATGCGACCCGCAGCATGCGCAATACCTTGCGCAATGCGAAGGCGGCATTGAAAAACAACGGCATTGTGATTTTGAACGAGATCAGCGACAAGACTGTATTCGCGTCGGTATTGTTCGGCTTGATCGACGGTTGGTCGCTGGCTGAGGACGAGCATTTGCGCATCCCCGGCAGTCCGGGGCTGTTTCCTGAAAGCTGGCGGACATTGCTGTACCAGGAAGGATTCAGGTCGGTGCTGTTTCCGGCTGAAGCGGACCATGCGCTGGGACAGCAAATTATCGTTGCGGACAGCGACGGCGTGATCAGGCAGCAAGTTGCAGACCAAGGCCGGATTCAAAAGCAACCTGCTCAGGCTGAAACGGTTACTGAGCCGGTAACTGCGCAAACTCAAATTGATTCAACAGAAACAGAAACCAAGCAGGATGCGGCCGAAACGGTGCAAAGCCTGATTCTGGATAGTCTGGCCTCAGCATTGAGCATAAGCCGGGACATGATCGAATCGGATGTGCCGTTCTCCGATTACGGCATCGATTCGATATTGGGAGTCGGCTTTATCCAGCAGCTCAATAATGCGCTGTCCCTGTCGATGAACACCACGATCCTGTTCGATTATGCGACGGTCGAGCGTCTGACCGGACACATCATCGCGGACAATCGCTACCGTATCGGCATTGAAGCCAGCCCGGTAGACGTAGCAAAAACGCGCAAACCGGCGGCAATACCGGCGCAAGCCGCGACGGCGTTGCACTGCGAGCTTACGCAGAAGGCTGAGCCGGAACCTGCGCAGCAGAGGCCGAACCGGCTAGAGACCGACGGTATCGCAGTGATCGGCATGTCGGGCCAGTTTCCCGGCGCGAAAAATGTCGATGAGTTTTGGCGGAACATGATTTCAGGCGTCGATCCGGTGACTGAATTGCCGGAACACTATCTGGGCGAGTCGCGCTACAGTCCCGAAAAACAGCCGGGCAAAAGCTATTGCAAATGGGGCGGGGTTCTGGAAGGACGGGATTGCTTCGATCCGATGTTTTTCAATATCTCGCCACGGGAAGCGGAGTCGATGAATCCGCATCAGCGCCTGATTTTGCAGGAAAGCTGGAGAGCGCTGGAAGACGCCGGTTATAACCCGAAATCGCTATCGGACAGCCGAACCGGAATTTTTGTCGGTTCCGAACCGACCGGCTATGTCCATGAAACTTTTACCGGCGCGTCCGAAGCCATTGTTGCATCCAGGTTGTCCTATTTCCTGAATTTGAAAGGCCCCGCTTTTGTCGTCAATACCGGCTGTTCGTCGTCCGGCGTAGCGCTGCATCAGGCCTGCGAAAGCCTGCGCAACCACGAGACCGATCTTGCGCTGTCCGGCGGCGTTTTTGCGGTGATGGGACAGACCATTTTGGTCGGCTTGGCGCAGACCGACATGCTGACCCACAAAGGCCGCTGCTTTGCGTTCGACGCCGACGCCGACGGCATGGTGATGTCCGAAGGCGTCGGCATGGTTGCTTTGAAACGCTTGGAGCAGGCACTGGCCGACGGAGACGCCATTTACGGGGTAATACGAGGCTCAGGTATCAATCAGGACGGCGCCAGCAACGGCATTACCGCGCCCAACGGCATCGCCCAGCAACAATTGATTACCGATGTTTACCGGCGCTACAACATAGACCCGGAACGGATCAGCTATATCGAAACGCACGGCACCGGCACCCAACTGGGCGATCCTATCGAAGCCAATGCGCTGGCGCGGGCTTTCAGGGAGTTTACCGATAAGACGCATTATTGCGCGATAGGCAGCGCCAAGTCGCATATCGGCCACACCTCGTCAAATTCCGGCGTGACCGGGCTGATCAGTCTGTTGCTGTCGTTAAAACATCATAAGCTGCCGGGGCTGAGGCATTTTAAGAAGCTCAATCCGCTGATCGACTTTGAACAGTCGGCGTTTTATCCGAGCACGCAGCAGACGGAATGGCGCTCGACCGACGGCAAACCGCTGATGGCGGCGATGAATTCTTTCGGTCATGGCGGCACCAATGCACATTTGGTTGTGGAAGAATTTATCGGCGGAAACACGGAACCGGGCCATAGCGACAGTGCCGGGCCTGAATTGATCGTGTTGTCGGCAAAAGACGAAGCCCGGCTGATGGATATGGCGACTAATCTGAATAATTTTGTCCTGCAAGCGATTAGATATTCTGCCGAAGGCCAGTTCAGCGACGAGGCGGTGACGCTTGCCGACATCGCCTATACATTGCAGACCGGGCGCGAGGCAATGGAACAGCGCGCGGCATTTAAGGTTAACAGCCTTATCGAATTAACCGGCGTACTCGCGGCATTTTTGACCGGTAACGCAGGCGGAAGCCCAGTGTGGACCGGTTATGTCGAGCCAAAACGGAACAAAAAAGAGCGCAATCAAAACGCATCGGAAATTTCCCGATGGCTTGCCGATAGCGGGCTGGACAATCTGGCTGAGTCCTGGGTCCAGGGCGCCGAAATAGACTGGTCGAATTTGCGCCGGGACAGCAAGCCCCGGCGGATTCATTTGCCGGCCTATCCGTTTGCGCGCGAGCGTTACTGGCGGCCCGAAGTTTCCTCTGCCGTGTTCGGACAGGAAGATGCGGTTTATGAGAATTCGCAGTTGCACCCGCTGGTGCAGCGCAATACCTCCACGCTGTACCAGCAACGCTTTCAGTCGACTTTTACCGGCGCCGAGTTTTTCTTGTCCGACCATATCGTTCAGGGGCAAAAACTGCTGCCGGGCGTCGCTTACCTGGAAATGGCCAGGGCGGCGGTCGGCTATGCGTTGGGCCGCGAAGCGCAATTTCATGCGTTGCGTCTTAACAATATCATCTGGACCAAACCGCTTGCGGTAACGGATGGGGCGGTGGACGTCGAGATCAGTCTAAACGCGGAAGCAAACGGCTCAATCAGCTACCGGATAAGCTCGGAACAAGCGCAGTTGCATAATCAGGGCGTGGCGCTTACCGAAGCGCCAAAGACGCCGGAGCCGCTGGATTTATCGGCCTTGCGGGCCGGCATCGATCAAACCGGCGTGACGGTCGATTTATGCTATGCGGCGTTGGAATCGGCGGGCGTCTGTTACGGTCCTGCGCAAAAAGCCATGCATACTGTTTATACCGGGCGCAACCAAGTGTTGGCTAAACTGCAATTGCCGGATGTTATCGCCGATACCGCGGAATTGTATGTGCTGCATCCGGCTATCATGGATTCCGCATTACAGGCGTCAATCGCGCTGGCGTTGGCCGGGCAGGCGGACGAATCCGGCCAGCGGCCGGTGTTGCTGCCGTTTGCGTTGGAATCTTTGGAAATCTTCGCTCCATGCCAACCGGTCATGTGGGCCTGGATACGCGCTTCCGCAACGCCTGCCTCAGGCGATGATTTGCAAAAACTCGATATTGACCTGTGTACCGAACAGGGCGAAGCGTGCGTGCGCATGCTGGGTTTTACTTCCAGGGTATTGTCCGGCGATCGCATCGAACCTGTTGATGGCGGCGATACCTCAGCGCATCCGCTGCTGCATTCGCAAGGTTCGGATGGACAGTTGTTTGTCACGCGTTTTAGCGGCAACGAGTTTTTCCTGAGGGATCATAGCGGCATGTTGCCGGGAGCGGTGTATCTGGAAATGGCGCGGGCGGCAGCGCACTGCGGCGGCGACAGTATTTCCGGATTAAGCCATATCGTCTGGCCTAAGCCAATGATGGTGAACGAGCAGGGTAGTGGCTTAGTAACGCGATTAACACCTGAGGGATTTTCAATCGTTACCCGGAACAATGACGGCGACAGCATCCATTGCCAAGGGAGAATAATAACCGACCGGACCGCAGCGGAAACCGCCGGCGTATTCGATATTGAAGCTATTCAGTCCCGTTGCGCGGCATTGTTGAGCAAGGAGCAATGCGACCGGCTGCTGGATTCTACGCATGGCCCCGCTTTGCTGAGTATTAATCACCTGCGCTATAACGACCGGGAAGCGTTGGCCCGGCTTGAATTGGCGGACGAACTGAAACCCGGTCAAGCCGATTATGTTTTGCATCCGAGCCTGTTGAACGGAGCGATATTAACCGGCGTGGTGTGGACCTTGACCGCCCGGCCCGGATCGGCGTTACCGATGCCGTTCAGTCTGGATCGATTACGCATTTACCGGCCGCTTCCGCAGCAGCTTTATGCTTATGTACGCAGACATGGCGACGCGGGACAGTCCGGCAACATTGAAAGCGTCGACATCGATCTGCTCGATAGCCAAGGGCAGCTTCTGGCATCGCTGAAAAAATTTACCACCGTATTCGCGCAGCAGGACGACGAGCTGGTGTTTGCAACGCCGGAATGGAGGGATCAACCGTTGCCCGAATCGGTTCAGCCGGTGCGGACCGCAGCGCCGGTTTTTGTCCTGGCTGAACGTCAGGATGCGCTGCATAAAGCATTGCAGGCAAAATGGCCGACGGCTCATATCGAAATCATGCCCGCCTTGGGCGAAGACCTTGCCGCTGGCATTGAACGCTGTTTCCTGCAACTGTTTGCATGTTGCAAACAACTGATCAACAATAAATCCGGCGGTATTCAACCGTTGTTATTGCTGATTCCGCACAGCGAGCAAGCGGTGTTGTTCGGCGGTTTGAGCGGATTGCTGAAAACAGTCCGGCTTGAACATCAACGGATTGCGGCAAAAACCGTTGCTTATCAATTGGCCGATGATGCTGCCATCGCGCGTTTTGTCAGCCAGCTGGCCGCGGAAATCGATTCGCCGCGCGGCGATGTCGAAATCCGTTACAACAGCGATGGACAAAGACAGGCCAGAATATTGACTGAAGTCAGCCTGCCGAATCGCGATGCTCAGACGCAGGTGTTCAAGCCCGGCGATGCGATCTGGATTACCGGCGGCTTGGGCGGCGTCGGTCGCTTGCTGGCCCGTTACCTGGGCCTGGACAGGAAAGCCCGGCTGGTGCTGAGCGGACGTTCGGCGCTCGATGCGGACAGCGAACAATTCATCAATGGCTTGAAGCAGCAAGGCGCTGAGCTGATTTACCTGCAAGCCGATATAGCGCAAACCGAATCGGTCCAAGACGCGTTGATACAGATAGAACAGCATTACGGTCGCTTGAATGGCGTCATTCACAGTGCCGGAGTTATCGAGGACGACTATATCGTCAACAAAACCGACGCTCAGATTACGCGCGTGCTGCGTCCGAAAATTGCCGGCATTCTGGCATTGAATGCGGCAACACGGCATCTGCCGCTGGATTACATGGTGCTGTTTTCATCGATTGCAGGCGCTCTGGGCAATCCGGGACAGGCCGATTATGCCGGAGCCAACGCTTTCTTGGACGGCTTTGCACAATACCGCAACGAGCAAGTGCGGCAAGGCAAATGCGCCGGTAAAACGTTGTCGCTGAACTGGCCGCTATGGCGAGACGGCGGCATGCAGATGGGGCGGCAAAATGAAGTCCTTATGCGCCAAGCCACCGGCATGGCGGCAATGGATACCGAATCCGGTTTGCTCGCACTGGAGCAAAGTTTGTCCGGCGGCTATGCGCAGGTGCTGGTCGCTTATGGCGATAAAACCGGCATTCGTACCAAGCTGCTTGCGTTCAAATACGAGGCGGTTGAAACCGGGTCTAGCGTAGACTGCAATGCTGTTGAATTAAGTAGGAAAAAGCCCTCTCCAGAGGGACGACTTGCAGGGATGCAGGAGGTAGAGCAATGCAGGAGCAATTGCCGAGAGGGTTGGGTGACGACTGCAAGGATGCAGGAGGTAGAGCAACGCAGGGAGCAGTTGCCGAGGGGAAATCAAAATAAGGAAGAAAACTTATTTGAATCCCCCCTCATCCCAGCCTTCTCCCTCAAGGGAGAAGGGGCCTATGTTCTTAAGTCAACAGTACTGTCCCTAGGCTGGCCTGATAATGACAGTCTGCAACAGAAGTTAATGCAATCGGTGTCTGCCGAACTGATCCGAGTGGTTGCCGAAGTTCAGCGCATCCGGCCCGAGAAAATCACCTTGTCGCGCGATTTATCCGCCTACGGTTTCGATTCGATCAGTTTTACCGAATTCGCCAACGCGCTGAACAATGTTTACGCATTATCATTGATGCCGACCTTGTTTTTCGAAATACCCGATCTGGCCGCGCTGGCTGCTTATTTAATAAGCCATCATCAACCCGCGTTGCTGAAAAAATACGCTTTGGACAAACCGAAGGCGGTTGCGGAAACTTTCAGGCCCAATGCGGCGGAAGTAAGGCAGGGATCCAGCCACTCTACCGAAGACGGCCTGCAACAAAAACTGATGCAATCGGTATCCGCCGAACTGATTCGAATAGTCGCCGAAGTTCAGCGCATCCAGCCAGAAAAAATCACCTTGCAGCGCGATTTGTCCGTTTACGGTTTCGATTCGATCAGTTTTACCGAATTCGCGAACGCGTTGAACAAGACTTACGCGTTGTCTTTGATGCCGACGCTGTTTTTCGAAATAGCGGATCTGGCTGCGCTGGCCGATTATCTGACAAGACATCATCAGCAAGCGTTGTTGAAAAAATACGCTTTGGACAAGCAGCAACCGGCTGCGGAAACCGTTGAGCCGAAAGTTGCCCAGCCGACACGTTTCCGGTTGCAGGAAGCCACGCCGGCTGCAATCAGCGCACCGGTTGTCGATACAGACGCGATTGCTGTAATCGGCATCGGCGGCAAATTCCCCGGTTCGACCGATCTGGATGATTTTTGGCGGCAGTTGCAGGCTAACCGGGACTTGATTACCGAAGTGCCGAAACAGCGCTGGGACTGGCGTGAAATCTACGGCGACCCGCATCAGCAGCCCGGCAAGACCAAAGTCAAATGGGGCGGTTTCATTGCCGATGCCGACTGCTTCGACGCCCGCTTTTTCGGCATCTCGCCGGTCGAAGCCGAGGCGCTCGATCCGCAATTCAGGCTGTTCCTGGAAACGGTATGGGCAACGCTGGAGGATGCGGGTTATCCGGCCGGCGCATTGGCCGGTAGTAAAACCGGCGTTTTCGCCGGTGTCGCGACCGCCGATTACAAAGATTTATGGTGCGAAGCCAAGCTCAAAGGCACAGTCCGGTCGTTGACCGAACCGTTCCCGTTCATGATCGCCAACCGCGTGTCCTATTGGTTTAACTTCCACGGCCCCAGCGAAGTCATAGACACAGCCTGTTCCAGTTCGTTGATCGCGGTCAACAGGGCCATCGAGAGCATCAGGCAGGGCAATTGCGATATGGCTCTGGCCGGTGGCGTCAACGTGCTTGGCAGTCCGCGTCTTACCATTGCGTCCAGTCAGGCGGGCATGTTGAGCGAGGACGGGCGCTGCATGACCTTCGACCAAAGGGCCAACGGCTATGTGCGCAGCGAAGGCGTGGCGGCGTTGCTGTTAAAACCGCTGCATAAAGCCATTGCCGATAACGACAGAATCTACGGCCTGATCCGGGGCAGCGGCGAAAACCACGGCGGCCGCTCGGCTTCGCCTACCGCGCCCAATGCCGCCGCGCAAAAACAACTGCTGGTCGATGTCTACAGCCGCGCCGGGATCGATCCCCGTACCGTTAGCTATATAGAAGCCCACGGCACCGGCACCGTGCTCGGCGACCCGGTTGAGGTCAACGGCCTGAAAGCCGCGTTTGCCGAGTTGTATCGGCGCCGGGGGCTGGCCGTACCGGCGCAAGCCTATTGCGGACTGAACTCGGTCAAAGCCAATGTCGGCCATCTGGAGGCGGCGTCCGGCGCGACCGGCATCATCAAGGTGCTGTTGATGCTGAAGCACCGGCAGATACCGGGCAATCCGCATTTGCACACGCCGAATCCGTATCTGCAATTGGACGGAACGCCTTTTTATCTGGTTAACGAAACCCGTGATTGGGAACAACTGACCGATCAAAACCAAAATCCTTTGCCCAGACGGGCAGGCGTCAGCAGTTTCGGCGTCGGCGGTTCCAATGCCCATGTGATTATCGAAGAATATTCAGCACAGCGTAGCGAGCCGCCAAGCTGCGCGTCACCGGCATTGATTGTGCTGTCGGCGAAAAACGAACAGCGTTTGCGCGATTACGCGGGCAAGTTATTGCAGTTCATCCGCAACGAGCGGGAATCCGTTAATTTGCACGATATGGCTTATACGCTGCAAGTAGGCCGCGAAGCGATGCCGCAGCGGCTGGCTTTTCAGGCAAACTCGTTTGATCAGCTGGAGCAAAGATTACAGGCTTTTATCGACCAGCCGACGCCGGTTGAAGGCATACACCGGGGACAGGTCAAACAAAGCGATGACGGGATGACGGCGTTTTCGGCCGACGAAGATATGGCCGCAACGTTCGACGCCTGGATTGAAAAAGACAAATACGACAAGTTGCTGGCGGCCTGGGTTAACGGGCTTGAGTTCGACTGGCTCAAATTGTATAGCGGCGCTAAACCGGCGCGCATCGGCCTGCCGACCTATCCGTTTGCCCGCGAACGTTATTGGATACCGACCGGAGAAGCTGTTGCGGAAACCGGCGACAGCGAGACGCAGCCTCAGGAAGAGAGTATCAACACAGATCAAGCCGAAGATTTGCTGACCTTTGAAGAAGTCTGGTCCGAGTCGCCGTTGACCAAAGAGCCTGCCGACTCAATTAAAACATTGCTGTGTTTTGTTTCAGGGCAACAGCATCAACAAGCCATTATTGAGCAGGTGCAGCAACTCAATGCGCAGACCCGAGTGCTTTTTGTCGAACAAGGAATCGGTGCGGCGCAGGTTTCCGATGCGCGCTACTTGATCGATGCCGATAACGCAGAGACTTACGCCCGGACGTTCAACATGATTCGGGACAACGCGGGTGAGGTGGATGCGATTCTTTATCTATGGCCGCTGGAAGACCCTCGTTGCATCCGGGATGCATCCCGTGTGCTGCACCTGTTGCAAGCAATGGCCGGGGCCGGACTCAAGCCCCGGAAACTGATCCTGTCGGGCGCGTATGCCGATGCGCTGGAGCGTTGCTACCTGGATGCATGGGTTGCTTTTGAACGCTCCTTGGGGCTGGTGTTGCCGGGTACGCAAGTGGCGGTCGTTTTCCGGGAGGCTGAGAGCCGGAACGTGCCAATGCAGGAATGGCTGCGGATACTCTGGGCCGAACTGCAAGCTGCGCAATTGCGTAGCGCATTTTACCGGCAACAGACCCGCTATACGGCTAAAGTGCAGCCGGTCGATTTACAACCGTCCGTCGACAGCCTGCTGAAACAGCGCGGCACTTACCTGATTACCGGAGGTTGCGGCGGTCTGGGCATGATCTTTGCCGAACATCTGGCGAAGAACTATGCCGCCAATCTGGTTTTGACCGGCCGCTCCGCACCGGATGCAAATAATCTGCAAAGGCTGGAAAGTCACGGCGCACAGGTGCTTTATGTGCAAGCCGATGTAGCCGACCCGGAGGCCATGCAGGCGGGTATCGAACAAGCCGTACAGCGTTTCGGCGATATTAACGGCGTGCTGCATATCGCCGGCATCAGCGGTGCGGCGACGGTATTGGAAACGAATCCGGCGGATTTCCAAAGGGTGCTGGATGCCAAGATTGCCGGTACGCAGGCGCTGGATAGCGTTCTGGCAAAACAGACGCCGGATTTTATCTGCTATTTTTCCTCGTCATCGGCGATTCTGGGCGATTTCGGTTCCTGCGACTATGCGCTGGGTAACCGTTTTCAAACAGCGTATGCGCACTACCGGAACAGCCTTTATCCCGGCAAAACCATCGTCATCAATTGGCCGCTGTGGCAAGACGGCGGCTTGCAGGTCGGTGACAGCGAGCAAACCCGGTTTTATCTAAAATCCAGCGGGCAACGCAGCCTGGAGTCGAAGGAAGGCGTCAGGTTGTTTGAACAGTTGCTGGCGCAGGACAAAACCCAGTTCTTGGTGCTGGCCGGACAAGCTGAACGATTGCAGCGCGTCATCGACCTGAACCCGGCCAAAAACAAGCCTGTCACTGCAAGTGCGGTTGTTGCAGCTAGCGGCAAGCGCGCCGGGATGAAAGGACTCAGCATCGAACAATGCATCAATCTCGATTTAAAAGAACAGATTTGCAACCTGCTCAAAACCAAGCCCAATGAGCTCGATGCCGACAGCAACCTGGCGGATTTCGGTTTCGATTCGATCAGTCTGGCCGAGTTCTCCCGTGCGCTGAGCCGCCATTATTCGCTCGAAATAACGCCGTCGGTGTTTTTCAGCTATGCCACATTGCGGAAGTTGACGGCTTATTTTTTCACCGAGCACCGGCAGGCGATGCAGGCGTTTTATCGGGAGCCGGATGCCGAGGTTCCGCCTGCCGTTATCGAGACTGTCGCAAAGCGGGATATTCAACCCGTGGTTGCCGCACCGGCAGACCGGCCCGAGACGGACATCAGCGAGCCGATTGCGATTATCGGCATCAGCGGACGCTTTCCGAAGGCGCGAAATGTCGACGAATTGTGGCAAATCCTGGAGCAAGGCGAAGATGCGGTTGACGAGATTCCGTCCGACCGTTTCGACTGGCGGAAATATTACGGCGATTCGGCGAATAATGCCGAAAAAACCAACAGCAAGTGGTGCGGCTGCATTCCGGGCATTGCCGAGTTCGATCCGCTGTTTTTTGAAATTTCGCCATTGGAAGCGGAGCGGATGGACCCACGGCAGCGTCATTTGCTGCAAGAGTCCTGGCTGGCGCTGGAAAATGCGGGTTACGGTTCGGAGCAAATAGCGCAGCAAAAAATCGGCATGTTTGTCGGCGTCGAGGACGGCAGCGACTATCAACGGCGATTGAAGCAAGTGAGCCTGACCTCGACCCATAACGGTATTTTGGCTTCAAGGCTGGCGTATTTCCTGAATCTGAAAGGCCCGATCATGGCGATCAATACCGCCTGTTCCTCGTCGCTGGTTGCGGCGCATCAAGCCTGCCTGAGTTTGCGCCAGAATGAATGCGATACCGCGATTGCCGCGGGCGTCAACCTGATGGTGTCGCCGGCGGCCTATGTCGGCATGACGCAGGCCGGCATGTTGTCGCCGGACGGGAAATGCTACGTTTTCGACCAACGCGCCAACGGCATGGTGCCCGGCGAGGCGGTTGCGGTTGTCGTGCTCAAACGCCTGTCCAGGGCGCTTGCCGATGGCGATCCGATCCATGGCGTGATCCGCGGCAGCGGCATTAATTACGACGGCAAAACCAACGGCATCACCGCGCCCAGCGGCGCGTCGCAAACCGAACTGCTGGTCGATGTTTATCAAAAAGCCCGGCTGCAAGCGGAGGATATTGATTACGTTGTTACCCACGGCACCGCCACCCAACTGGGCGATCCGGTCGAGATCAACGCGTTGTACGATGCGTTTAAGGGCAGCACGGACAAACAGGGTTTTTGCGCGCTGACTTCAACCAAAAGCAATTTCGGCCATACCTTTGCGGCGTCCGGGCTGGTCAGTTTGATCAGTTTGGTCCAGGCGCTGAAGCATGAAACGATTCCGGCCAGCCTGCATTGCGAACAGGAGAACGATTATATCCGCTGGCGCGAAAGCCCGTTTTACGTCAATAAACACAAAAAAGCCTGGAGCAAACAGCCGGGTCAGTTGCGTACCGGCGCGGTCAGCGCTTTCGGCATGAGCGGCACCAATGCGCATATGGTGGTGCAAAATCATGTCGCCGAACCGGCGCTAGCGGCAGTATCCGCACCGTATTACCTGTTGGCGGTTTCGGCAAAAACCGAGTCTGCGTTGCAGGAACAAATCCGGCAAATGGTCACGTATTTGCAAAAGCCTGAATCGGACCGGCAAGGCTTGGACAGTATCAGTTACACCTTGTTGCAAGGGCGGCATCACTTCCAGCACCGTTGCGCGATTGTGGTTTCGGATGTTCAGCATGCAGTTGAAATTTGGAGTAGGGCGGTTAACCGGGAAGCCGGGGCCGATTGTTGCCGCGGCGTCGTCAACCGCGAATTTACCGGCCAAAAAGCGATAAGCCACTATATTAAAGACCTTACCCAGCAGGGCCAGGGTTTGTTGAGCAAAGCGGATGAATACCGGGACATGCTGCTGGCGCTGGCGGATTTTTATTGCCAAGGCTACGACATCCCGTGGCAAGACCTGTACCCGGCAACACCCCGGCGCGTCAGCCTGCCGGGCTATCCGTTTGCCAGGGAGCATTACTGGATCGATGAACAGCCTGAGTCGACTGTTGAAGTTGAAGCGCCTGAAGCCCGGTTGCACCCGCTGGTACATCGGAATATTTCCAGCCTGCAAAAACAGCAGTTTGCCGCCACCTTTACCGGTGATGAAAGTTATCTGGTGCACTACCAACAGGGGCAGCAGCAGTTTATCCCGGCGCTGTTTTATCCGGAAATGGCCCGGTTCGCCGCCGAACAAGCCACAGCGCAGCCGGTTGCCGGACTGAAAAACATGGTTTGGGGAACGCCGCTGGTTTATCAAAAGGGCAGTACGCAGACGTTAACCGTCGGCCTGCATAAAAAGGATGGGGATATTCTTTATGCCATCGACATCGAAGGACAGCAGGACGCTTGCAACCATTTCGGCGAAGTTATCACCGATAGCTCCGCTATACAGTTGCCTGAACAGGTTGATCTTTCAAGGCTGCGGGCCGGATTGCAGCGGATGGAGCCGGATGGTGTTCCGGCCGATCAAACTGCTGCACGTATTGCCGATGTCTACGGTAGCGGAACGGAGCTGCTGGCAACGCTGAACCTGTCTGCAAATGCCAATGAGCAAATCAGGGGTATGCTATTCCAGCCGCTGTTCATCAATGCAGCGTGGCAGTTGCTTCAATTTTTCGCCCGGAACAAAGCCGGTTGGAACGGTCCGGTATTACTGCCGTTTTCGCTGCAACGGATAGCGGCATCCGGGGCGCTGCCTGACCAGCTCGTGCTGCATCTGGTGCGTAAAGGCGGTACTATTGAACATCAGCAAAAATACGATATGACCTTCTACGATGCGAATGGAAAAGCGTGCCTGCATATGCAGGATCTGACCGTCACTACACAAGACCGGCTGTTTAACATTTCGATTTAACCAAACAAAATATCAGACATGAACAAACCGATAAAACTATGCATTATTGGCGGTGGGCCGCTGGGAATAGGCCTGGGCAGGGAACTGAACGACGGCGGAATCGACTATGACCTGTACGAGTCGGAAGCGGATTTGGGCGGCGTATGGAACGGCGACGGCAAATGCGGCCGGGTCTACCCTTCGCTGCATTTGATCTCGCCGAAGTTCAATACCCAGGTACCCGATTACCCGATGCCGGACGATTATCCGGTTTACCCGAACCACAAAATGATGCTGGCCTATATGCGTTCTTACGCCAGGGACTTCGGCGTCTATGACAAAGCTATTTTCAATACCTCGGTGACTAAACTGGAACCGGCCGGGGACGGTTGGGACGTGACTTTATCCAGCGGCGAATGCAAACATTATTCGTTTGTCGCGGTTTGCAACGGCGCGCAACGGGTCGCCCGCTATCCGTCCCCGCCGTACCGGGGACATTTCAGCGGCGAGGTTTTCCACTCAATGGACTATAAAAATCCCGACCAGATCAGGGGCAAGCGCGTCCTGGTGATCGGCGCGGGCAATTCCGGTTGCGACATCGCCGTGGATGCGGTGCACCATGGCAGCGCCGTTTATCACAGCACCCGGCGCGGCTACCATTATTACCCGAAATTCATCGGCGGCAAGCCGACGCCGCAATGGATGCTGCAACTGGGCAACAAGTTCAAATCCAAGGACGAGACCATGGCTTATATCCAGCAGGTATTCAAGCTGGCCGGTTACGACGGCGTCGATTACGGATTAAAAAAGCCCGATCACCCGTTGGATGGCGCGCATCCGATTATGAACTCGCAGATTTTGTACCATATCGGCCATGGCGACATTCAGCCGAAAGACGATGTCGATTATTTCGACGGCAGCACCGTCACGTTCACCGACGGTTCCAGCGCCGACGTGGATGTGATTATCTACGCTACCGGCTATGACCGGGATTTTCCGTTTATCGATCCGGCATTGCTGCAATGGAAAGCGGGTATTCCGGACCTGTTCATTCATATTGCGCCGAGAGATCTGCACAACATATTTTTCTTCGGTTTCGTCAATGCGGCGGCAGGCTTGGGCGACGGCTTGAGATTGCAGGGCCAGTTCGTCAGGAGCTATATCAAGGCGTTTGCCGACAAAAGCAAAGGCTACGACAAATTCATCCAGGCCAAGCAGGAAGACGATCCGGATTTGGGCCAGGATTATTTTTTGGATTCGCATCGGCATTTATGGGAAGTGGATTTCTGGAAGTTTATTAAAGTCGCGCGCAAATACCGGGATATGCTGGATGAACGGTAACTACTCAGCGTACGTTCAATAGAACACGGATGACACGGATAGGACGGATTTACACGGATTTCCAGTTTAAGCCAAGTCTGATTACGCTTTTAAAATCCGTGCTTATCCGTTTAATCCGTGTCATCTGTGTTCCGTTTTTCTATGTGCTGAATAGTTACGATGAACGTTGAATTTGCAGAGGCAGTGTAGGCCTCTTGCATCATCTTCACCGCTGTCACGGGTGCTAGAGATATTTGAGAACCCGATGTGAGAAACAAATAAACTTTTATTGAGTGTGTTTCTCGCTTTTGTTACTCTAGCTAAAAAACTGGGTAACAAGCATAGTTATTATGAAATACAGTAATATCAGCGTTATAGATAAACTTGACCAGCTTCAGTCGGCATTGGTTTATTCAACAAAGCTTGCGGAAACGATTGGCGTTTCAAGAAGGACGCTTCTCAACTGGCGGCAGAAGCCTGAGTCGATCTCAGCCAAGTGTCTTCTGGATATTGATGTTTTATATTGCCGGCATTTTTTGATTCCTGACTGGGATGAACCCAAACAGCGCTTTGAAGCCGTTTTGCTGCCGGATGATATGCCTCACAACAAGGCGCTGTTCCTGCCGTTCTTACGCCGTTTGAGTTACGGCACGATTGAAATCGAAACCGATATGGCGAAAACGGATTTCGATAACATTGTCGATGCGAAGAACATGCCTAAGAATATGGACAGGCAGACTTTCCTTGAAGGCTTTAATGCTTTTATTACGTATAAGCAACTTTGGCGGAAAATTGTCGAGCATGGTGAGCCGATGCCGATCACTGTAGACAGTATCAAGACCTTGCATGCCGACTTTATGCGCGGTATTCATGACGATGCAGGTTTTTTTTCCACCAAGATTCGTGTGATGGGGCGGTTGGAAGGCGTGCAAACCACTGAACCGGAAGATATTGAAGAAGAAATGATCCGATGGATTTATAAAGAAGCTAAGTCCGATACGCTGGAGGCTATTGCCAAAGCGCATGCTTATTTTATTCTGATCCATCCGTTTGGTGACGGTAATGGCCGCGTAGGGCGCGCTTTGGTGATGGCTCAGTGCTTGAATGCCCGGTTAATGCCGCCTGTATTTGACGGCAAGAATAGGGCGATGTATTACGCCGCGATGGAACATGCGATGAAGCATGGCCGCTATGCGCCATTGGTTCGTCTTTTTTATGAGGCGGCCAAACCGGACTAAGGGTTTCGGTAACTATTCAGCACTTAGAGAAATGGAACACGGATGGCACGGATAGGACGGATTTACACGGATATTCAGCCAACTAAGTTCGATGACGCTTTTAAAATCAGTGATTATCCGTTTAATCCGTGTCATCCGTGTTCCATTAAACATACGCAGAGTAGTTACATTTTATTTATTGAAATTGGCTGAGTGAGATGCCGGATGACATTTGACAGTTCAAAAGACCTGGACGCCGCAATGCAGCAGTTCCTTGATAACGAGTTGATAGAGGCGGTATCGCAGCAGGCTCAAACGTGCCCATGCGCTCAGGAAAAAGCGCAGCCGTCAAGCGCTCAGATGCAGCAGCCTGAGCCGGAGCTGGTAGATATATCGGCCCGGCAGACCGATACTGGCGACAATGCAACGCCGCTTCGATTTAGGCAGGAAATTGCCCACATTGCGTCAACGGTGCTGAAGATTCCGCCGGACCGGCTGGACGTCAGGGAAAACATGTCCCGCTACGGTGTCGATTCGATCATCGTCACCGAAATCATGAAGCGTATTTCCGACCTGCTGGACTTGCCGATTGCCCCGACCGTTTTTTTCGAAGCCAGGCACCTGGACGAATTGGCGACCATTTTGTATCAGCGTTACCGCAAAACTATCGAGAAGCGGGTGCTAACCGAAGACGTTGCGCCGGTCGATAATGCCGATGCGGTACAGGCAGTTAGCACTGCCGACATCGGCAGCGCCGAAATCGATTCCGAAGTTAAAAGCTGGATCAGCAAATTCAGGGCCAGTGCCGCGTCCGGGTCGCAAGCCCCGGCTACTCAAACAGAGCGTCAGCAAACGCCGAACGCCGTTCATAACGCCGTCGAAACCGGCTACGAACCCGTTGCGATCATCGCAATGGAAGGCATATTCCCGGACAGTGCGAATTTGCAGGAATTCGAAAAACACTTGCGCCAAGGCGACGACTGCATCAGCGAAATTCCGGCCGATCGTTGGGATTGGCAGCAGGTGTACGGCGACCCGAAGCAGGGCGAATTTACCAAGGTTAAATACGGCGGCTTTGCGCCGGATATCGACAAGTTCGATCCGCTGTTCTTCGGCATGTCGCCCAGGGAAGCGGAACTGATGGACCCGCAACACCGCCTGTTTATCCAGTGCGTGTGGAAACTGATCGAGTCGGCCGGTTATGCGCCGAAATCCCTTTCCGGCCGCAAAATCGGTCTGTTCATGGGCATCAATTTGCAGGATTATGCGCACCTGATCGACCGTGCCGGCGCGATGGAGGCGTTGCACCTGACCAGTCTCGGGCATATGTTCTGTCCTAATCGGCTATCGTTCTTCCTCGATATACACGGCCCCAGCCAAGTCATCGATACCGCCTGTTCGAGTTCGCTGGTGGCGCTGCATCGGGCGGTTCTGAGCATTCAGCACGAAGGCTGCGAAATGGCGATTGCCGGCGGCGCAAATCTGCTGATTTCGCCGGACATGCACATCATGTACAGCAAGGTCGGCATGATCTGCGAGGATGGGCGCTGCAAAACCTTTTCCGAACAGGCCAACGGCTACGTGCGTAGCGACGGCGTCGGCGCGGTTCTTTTGAAATCGTTGAAACGGGCCGAGCAGGACGGCGATACCATTCTGGCTGTGATCCGGGGTTCCGCCGAAAATCACGGCGGCATGTCGACATCGCTGACCGCGCCGAATCCGAAAGCGCAGGCCAGCCTGATTGTCGAGGCGCATCAAAAGGCCAACATCGATCCGCGCAGCATCGGCTACATCGAATGCCACGGCACCGGTACGTCGCTGGGCGATCCGATTGAAATAAACGGCCTGAAAATGGCGTTCGAGCAACTGCATCGAAGCTCCGGCGTTGCGATGCCGGATACCGCCTATTGCGGCTTGGGTTCGGTCAAATCGAATATCGGCCATGCCGAAACCGCAGCCGGTATTGCCGGGGTTATCAAGGCGGTGCTGGCGCTCAGGCACCAGCGGTTGTACCGGAGTCTGCACTGCGACGCTATCAACCCGATGATAGAGCTGGAGCAATCGCCGTTTTTCATTTTGCAACAGGGGCGGCCCTGGCAAAGATCGGTTATCGACGGCAACGAGCAGCCGAGACGCGCAGGCGTTAGTTCATTCGGCGCGGGCGGTTCCAATGCGCATGCGGTGATCGAGGAATATATCGAAAAGCCGTTGCCGCCGGTGCAAAGATCTGCGCCGTCGTTGATTTTGTTGTCGGCCAAGAACGAAGCCCGGTTAGTCGACGCGGTCGACAACCTGCTTCGGTTCTTGGACGGGATGCCGGATTCGGAAACCCCGGACATCGCCGATATCGCTTTTACCTTGCAGGTTGGGCGCGAGGCAATGGCCGAACGGCTGGCTGTTATCGCGGATTCGGTTGCCGAATTGAAGGCAAAACTCAAAGCCGGCGATTGTTACAAAGGCACGGTCAAACGCAGCAAGGCGCTGAGTGAAGATGAGGCCTTAGCGGTAACGCTCAGACAGCGCTTTGCCGAGGGCGATGTCCGGCAACTGACCGAGCTTTGGCTCAAGGGCGCTAATATCGACTGGCAAGCGCTGTATGCCGAAACCGCGTTTGCCGGCAGACGGCCGCGCCGGGTTACCCTGCCTTCATACCCGTTCGCCAGACAGCGTTACTGGCTGCCGGAAACCGGCGGCAACAGGCGCATCAGTCAAGCTCCCGCGCAACTGCATCCGTTGATGCATCAAAATACATCGGATCTTGCCGAGCAGCGCTTCAGTTCCGTGTTCAGCGGCAAGGAGTTTTTCCTGGCCGATCATGTAGTGATGGGCGAAAAGGTATTGCCCGGCGTTGCCTACCTGGAAATGGCGCGGGCGGCGATAAAACAGGTCAGCGCGGAAGCGGACGGCAAGCCGGTTAATATCCGGCTGAAAAACGTGGTCTGGGCCAGGCCGTTCGTCATCGGCAAGCAAGCGACGCCGTTGCATATCGGCCTGTATCCCGAGCAAAACAACCAAATCGCCTACCGGATTTACAGTAAAGTTGATGGCGCGCCTGTTTTGCACAGCCAGGGTACGGCGGTGCTGCAAGCGGAAGTTACGGCGGAAAAGCTCGATCTGACCGCGTTGCGGGACAAAATAACCGCCGGGCGGCCGGAACAGAATAGTCTTGAAGCCGGGCAATGCTATGACGCGTTCAGGGCCATGGGTATAGCATATGGGCCAGGTCATCAGGGGCTGGAAACGGTTTATCATTCCGCTCCCGGTAACACAAAGCCCTCTCCAGAGGGAGAGGGTTGGGTGAGGGGAAACAAAAATAAGGAAGAGAACTTATTTAATCCCCCTCATCCCAACCTTCTCCCTGAGGGAGAAGGGGCGCACACTCTCAGTTCAACAGTATTAAAAGCAATCGTTCCTCCCCAGGTATTGGCAAAACTGGTATTGCCAGCCTGCGTCGAAAGCGGCGCGGCGCAATTCGTGCTTCATCCGGGCTTGATCGACTCCGGTCTGCAAGCCTGCATCGGATTGATGGCCGGTTCCGGTCATGCACTGCCGACAGGCGGTGCAACCGGCGCGTCCGAGTTCCCGGCGTCGCTGCCTTTTGCGCTCGATGAACTCTCATTATTGGCTCAACCCTCATCAACGATGTGGGCGTGGATACGTTACGCCGACGGCAGTTCGCCGACCGATAAAGTACAAAAATTGAATATCGACTTATGCGATGAGCAAGGGCGAATTTGCGTCCGCATGAAAGGTTTTTCCTCCCGCAGCCCGGAGCAAAAACAACCGGCTGAAACCAGCGCGATGCTGATGTGCAAGCCGGTATGGACCGATCAGGCTGTAGCTCACGATACGGACAGCTTGGCCTGGGGGCAGCATCTGGTCGTGCTGTGCGATTTGGATGGACAGTTTCCCGAATCGACCGAACAGGAAATCGCCAGGCAGGTCGCCGGTGCAAGCTGTCAGCGTCTGCATTTGAATGGGGCTATCGACGACAGCTACCGGGATGCGGCCATCAAGATTTTCGAGCTTATCAAGCAAGCTTTTGCCCAAAAAACTACCGGTAACACACTGCTTCAAGTGCTGATTCCGGGACGCGGTAAAGGCAGGCTGCTGGGCGGCTTGTCCGGGCTGCTGAAAACCGCAAGCCGGGAGAATGCAAGATTTTTAGGCCAATTAATCGAAGTTGAAACCGGGGATGGTTTGGCGGCAAAAATTATCGAAGGCAGCCGGATGCCGGAACAGGCCCAAATTCGCTACCACGGCGGCAAGCGTCAGGTACTGAGCTGGCAGGAAACGGATATAGCCGGGCAGTCGGTAGTGCCGTGGAAAGATAACGGCATCTACCTGATTACCGGCGGCAGCGGCGGGCTGGGGCTTTTGTTTGCAAAGCAAATTGCCGGACATGCCAAAAACGCGACGGTAGTCTTGTGCGGGCGTTCGGCATTAAGCCCGCAAAAACAGGCGCAGTTGGATCGGTTGTCCTCATCCGGCATCAACGCCGAATACCGGCAATTGGATGTCGGCAAACAACAGGACGTGGACGATTTAATTGCCAATTTGACCGATACGCATGGCCGTATCGACGGTATTTTGCATTGCGCGGGCTTGCTTCGGGATAATTTTATCCAGAAAAAAACGGCGCAGGAATTTACCGAAGTCTTGGCTCCGAAAGTGGCCGGAACCCTGTACCTGGATAACGCCGCTAAAAATATCGACCTGGATTTCTTTGCCTTATTTTCATCGGCCGCAGGAGCCTGGGGCAGCGCCGGGCAGGCGGACTATGCGGCCGCCAATGCGTTTATGGACGCCTTTGCCGAGTATCGTAACGCGCAAGTCAGCGATGGGCAGCGGCGCGGCCATACGTTTTCAATCGACTGGCCGCTGTGGGCGGACGGCGGCATGCGCATGGAAGCGGCGGCGGAAGCCATGATGCAGCAAACCACGGGCATGGCGGCGTTACCGACCGATAACGGCATTGACGCATTCAACCGGATTATGGCCTCCGGCGTAGCGCAAATGATGGTGATGCAAGGTTCGCCGGCTCGCATCCGGCGGCTGTTGGTTTCGCCGGAAAAACCGGTCAAAAAGATTACGCCGGACAGGAATGATGAGATGGCGTCTGGCCCGCAAATCGATACCGGCGAGTTGCAAGCCAAAGTCCGGCACATGCTGTTGCAGGCGGTAGCGAAACTGATGAAGTTCGAGCTGGAAGACCTGGATGCGGACGCCGAGTTTAGCGATTACGGATTCGACTCGATCACGCTGACCGATTTTTCCAACAGGCTGAATCAGCAATACCAACTGGAACTGACGCCGACGATTTTCTTTGAATATCCGACTATTGCCGATTTTGCCGATTGGCTGGCTTTGGAATATCGATCTGTGTTTGCGCAGACATTCGGCTTGCAGGCGAAACCGGCGCAAACCGGGCGCGGCGAAGCTTATCAAGAACCGTTAACCGATCCGGCTTCGATGCCGATCCAGCCGCAGGCGCGGTTTGTGGCTAATGCAACGGCAGCCGAAGCGCAAAAAGACACCGATAAAGCCGTTGCGATCATCGGCATCAGCGGCCGCTTTCCGATGGCCAGCGATCTCGACCAGTTTTGGAACAACCTGTTGGAAGGGAAAGACTGCATCAGCGAGATTCCGGAAGACCGCTGGGATTGGCAAGCCTTATACGGCGACCCCGCAACCGAGGCCAATAAAACCAATATCAAATGGGGCGGTTTTATCGACGGCGTCGGCAATTTCGACGCCCGGTTTTTCGGTATTTCGCCCAGGGAAGCCGAATTGATGGACCCGCAGCAGCGGCTGTTAATGCAGTATGTTTGGAAAGCGATAGAAGATGCGGGCTATTCGGCAAGCAGCTTGTCGGACAGCAATACCGCGATTTTCATCGGCACCGCTTCCAGCGGCTACGGCGAATTGATGGCGAAAAGCGGTTCGGCCATCGAAAGCTACAGTTCGACCGGCGTGGTCGGTTCGGTAGGGCCGAACCGGATGAGTTATTTCCTGAATCTTCACGGCCCGAGCGAACCGGTTGAAACTGCGTGTTCGAGTTCATTGGTTGCGATTCATCGCGCGCTTGCGGCTATCGCGAACGGCGATTGCGATCAGGCCATTGTCGGCGGTATTAACCTGATCATCAGCCCGGAGACGCAGATCAGTTTCAACAAGGCCGGTATGCTCTGCCAGGACGGGCGCTGCAAGACTTTTTCCAGCCAAGCCAACGGTTATGTGCGCGGCGAAGGTGTCGGTATGCTGTTTTTGAAGAAACTGAAAGCGGCGGAACAGGCGGGCGACCATATTTACGGGGTCATTCGCGGCAGTGCCGAGAATCACGGCGGACGCGGCAATTCGCTGACCGCGCCGAATCCGAAAGCGCAGGCTGAGTTGCTGAAAGCGGCCTACGCCAGGGCGGGCATCGATCCGCGCACGGTCAGCTATATCGAGGCGCACGGCACCGGCACCGAGCTGGGCGATCCGATTGAAATCAACGCGTTGAAAACCGCATTCAAGGACTTGTATCAGGCCACCGGAACGCCTGAAATCACCGCCGCGCATTGCGGGCTGGGTTCGGTTAAAACCAATATCGGCCATTTGGAGCTGGCGGCCGGGGTGGCCGGGGTTATCAAGGTGCTGCTCCAGCTTAAGCACAAAACGCTGGTCAAGACCCTGCATTGCGATGAGGTGAATCCCTATATCCAATTGCAGGACAGCCCGTTTTACCTGGTTCGGGATAAGCGGGAGTGGACGCCGTTACGCGACCGCGAAGGGCGCGAACTGCCAAGGCGGGCGGGCGTCAGCTCGTTCGGTTTCGGCGGCGTCAATGCGCATGTCGTGATTGAAGAATATCGTCAGGACGGAGTTGCGGCGAATAGCGAAGCATCGGAACTGCCCAGTCTGGTGCTGCTGTCGGCAAAAAACCAGGACAGGCTGAAAGCTTATGCCGAGGAGTTGCTGGCCTTTATAGCCGCCGGTAGCGTAGTTGACAGTGTCAATTCAGGTTATGCGCGGCAAGTTCTGTCGCACAAGATTCGCGCCCTGGTTGCGGATATATTGCAGATAGACCCGGACGAAATCGAACCGGCGCAGGCGCTGGACGATTACGGCTTCGATCCGGTGCATAGAACGATGTTGCTGGCGAGGCTGCAACAGGCGTTCGAGCTTGAAATCGAGGCAAAGGCGGTTCTCGATCATCACTCCGTTGCTGCAATTGCTGCGGGCGTGCTGGAAAACCATCCTGAGCTGCAAGACCGGCTGAACCGGGAACAGGCAATCCCGGTTTTAGAGCCGGCAAGCAATAAGCACTACGGTTTCAATCTGGCCGATCTTGCCTATACGCTTCAGGTCGGCCGGGAACCGATGGAAGAACGCTTTGCTGTTATCGCAAGTTCCATTGAAGAGCTTGAACATAAATTGCGCGCCTTTATCGAAGGCCGGACCGACGAGGTTAACGACCTGTATTTGGGGCAGGTTAAACAGCACAAGCAGATTCTGGCCGCTTTTACGGCAGATGAGGAGTTGCAGGAAGCGCTGGAAAAATGGATGCAGCGCGGGAAATTCTCCAAATTGCTGGACATGTGGGTCAAAGGGCTGAATTTCGACTGGGAAAAACTGTACGGCGAAGCGAAACCTTACCCTATCAGGCCGCGCAGAATTTCCGCTCCGGGTTATCCGTTTGCCGAGCAGCGGTACTGGATAGAAGCGCGAGCCGAAAGTGCGCACAACCAAGCGGCGGGTTCTAAACATTTGCATCCTTTGGTGCATGAAAACGTATCGACGTTGCAGCAGGTCGGATTTGCCACGACATTGACCGGAAACGAGTTTTTCCTGGCCGATCACCGGGTGCAGGGGCAAAAGGTGTTGCCGGGCGTGGCCTATCTTGAGATGGCGCGCGTTGCGGCGACGATTGCGACAGGGCCGGAACGCCGGGCGCAAACGGCATTACGGTTGCAGGATGTGGTCTGGCTCAGGCCGGTGATTGTCGACCAGCCGCAAAATATCGGGATAGACCTGACGGCCGGTGCGGACGGCACTATCAACTACCGGATTTTTACCGGCGGTTCAACTGAACAGGGCGGGCAGGTTCACAGTCAGGGCATTGTTTCGTTTAAGCCCGCAGTCCATCCGGCCAATCTCGATCCGGGCGCAATACTGGCGCAAGCGGGCATGAACCGGTTCGATGCTGGGCAATGCTACTCGTTGTTCAGCGCGCTGGGGCTTGATTACGGCCCCGGACATCAGGGGATTAGCGAATTGTATTCAGGGAACGGGCAGGTATTGGCCCGGCTGGCGCTGCCTGAATCGGTGCTGCATACGCTGGATCAATACGTGTTGCACCCCAGCCTGATGGACTCTGCGCTGCAAGCATCCATCGGCCTGGGCATGACTACCGAAATAACAGCGCCATCGGATACCCGGTTAAAACCGTCGCTGCCGTTCGCCGTGGAAACGGTTGATGTTTTCAGCGCCTGCGTCAGTTCGATGTGGGCCTGGGTGCGCCGCGCTGCCGGCAGCTCAGCCAACGACCGGGTGCAGAAGCTCGATATAGACTTGTGCAACGATCAAGGCCAGGTCTGCGTACGGATCCAGGGTTTTTCCTCGCGCCTGCTGGACACCGATGGCAGCGGTTCGGGCAATACAACCTTACCGGCAACTAAGCACGATCAGCCGGCCCCGGTTGATGCCGATGACCTCAGGATTAAAGCCATCGATTATTTCAAACAGCTGCTTTCGTCGACGCTCAAGCATCCGGTCGATGAAATCAGGGCGGATGAAGCGCTGGAATCCTATGGCATAGATTCCATGATGATGATGGAATTGACCGCTACGTTGGAAAAGTCTTTCGGCAAGTTATCGAAGACATTGTTTTTCGAGTACCAAACGTTGGCCGAGCTGGCCGATTATTTTCTCGATGCGCACAGGCCGCAGCTGCTAAAACTGTTGGGCGGCAATAAACCAGCCGCCGTTGCCGCATTGATTAATAATACGGCGGCGCAATCGGTCAAAACCGAATTCAAGCCGGCTCCTGCCGCGATTGCACCGGCAAAGCCCGTTGCGGGCGCTCTGGATATTGCGATTATCGGTTTGTCCGGGCGTTATCCGCAGGCGCGGAATATTGAAGAGTTTTGGCATAATCTGCGCGACGGCAAGAACTGCATTACCGAAGTGCCCGAAGACCGCTGGGACTGGCGTGCCTATTACAGCGAGGATCGCAGCCAGCCGGGGCGACACTACAGCAAGTGGGGCGGCTTTATTGCCGATGTCGATAAATTCGATCCGCTGTTTTTCAATATTTCGCCGAATGAAGCCGAATACATGGACCCGCAGGAACGGTTGTTCCTGGAGCATGCCTGGATGGCGATGGAAGATGCCGGCTACCGGCGCGAGGATCTGCAAAAATCGCTGACAGGCTCGTTGAACGATGACGATCTGCCTGCTCAGGTCGGCGTTTATGCCGGGGTTATGTACGGCGAGTACCAGCTTTTGGGGCTGGAAGCCGGTTTGCGCGGAAAGCCCACGGTAACGGCCAATATCTATGCCGGCATAGCCAATCGGGTCTCGTATTTTTTGAATCTGCATGGCCCCAGCATGACTGTCGACACTATGTGCTCCAGTTCGCTGACGGCAATACATCTGGCCTGCCAGGACCTGAAACTTGGCCGTACCGACCTGGGCTTGGCCGGCGGCGTCAATGTCAGCATTCACCCGAATAAATACACGATGCTCAGTTCAGGGCAGTATATTTCCAGTTCGGGGCAGTGCGAAAGTTTCGGTGCCGGCGGCGACGGCTATATTCCGGGCGAGGGCGTCGGCGTCGTGATACTGAAACGCCTGGCCGATGCCGAACGCGACGGCGATCATATTTACGGCGTGATCAAGAGCAGCGCGTTGAACCACGGCGGCAAAACCAACGGTTACAGCGTGCCGAATCCCAACGCGCAACAGATGGCGATCGGCCGGGCCTTACGCGAGGCCAACATAGACCCCAGGGCGATCGGTTACATTGAAGCGCACGGCACCGGCACCAAGCTCGGCGATCCGATAGAGATTACCGGCTTGAGCAAAGCGTTCGGCAAATACGCTATGCCGGGGTACGGTTGCTGGATCGGTTCGGCCAAGTCCAATATCGGCCATTGCGAATCGGCCGCCGGTATAGCCGGGCTGACCAAGGTACTGCTGCAAATGCGCGAAGGCAAGATTGCGCCGTCGCTGCATTCGCAAACGCTGAACCCTAATATCGATTTTTCGGCGACGCCGTTCCAGGTCAACCAGCAATTGCGCGAATGGCCCCGCCCGGTTATCGACGGCCAAATTCAGCATCGGACCGCCGGTGTGTCCTCGTTCGGCGCAGGCGGCTCCAATGCGCATATGGTCATCGAAGAATATATCGGGCCGGAAACCGGTATCGCGGCGCGGCCATCGGATGCGCCTTGCGCTTTTGTGCTGTCGGCCAAAACCGAACAGCAGCTTCGGCAATATGTTGAAAGTTTGTTGCAGTTTGTGCATCTGCATCGGGCAGAACTGTCGTTGCCGGATACGGCTTTTACGCTGCAAATAGGGCGGGAGGCCATGCCGCAACGGTTGGGCTTTATCGCCGGATCGGTGCAGGAATTGACCGAAAAACTGAACCGGTTTTTGCAGGGCAAGAACGATGGGCTTTATCTTGGCCGGGCCGGATACAACAAGCAAAGCGAATCTTTGAGCGGGCAGGAACATCAAACTACCGCTGAACTGCTGGCGAACTGGGTTAACGGGGCCGGTGTCGATTGGCATCGCTTATATGCCGATAACATCAGACCGCCAAAGCGCATCAGCCTGCCGACCTATCCGTTTGCAAGGGAGCGTTACTGGCTGGAACTGCCCGAACAGATCGGTCAAGCAGTTGTCGAAATAGCTGCTAGTTCGGCCGCTTCACCAGCCGGGAATACTGGCATCTTGATGCTATACCCGGTCTGGAAAGAGCAAGCTATCCGGCAATCGCCCGCTGGAGCCGAATATAGCGAACGCAGGATTCTATTCAGCGGCCCGGTCATTGAAATCCCCGGCGCTGCCTGTTTGCCGCTGCATTCCGCCAGCCGAGAAACGGATAGCTGTTTTAACGACTATGCCGTTCAGGTATTCGAGCAGATTAAGGAATTATTCAAACGCAAATCGGCAGGGCAGATCTTATTGCAGATTGTGACCGGAACCGGGGAACAACCGTCCGGCTGCCCCGAGCCGTTATTGAGCGCGTTGGCGGCGATGCTGAAAACGGCGCGGATGGAAAATCCTCAGTTTACCGGCCAGTTGATCGAGCTGGAGGCTTTAGGAGCTCCGCTGCAACCGGCTGAACTGGCCGCTATGCTGCACGAAAACGGACAGGAACCGGCTCAGACGCATATCCGCTACAGCCAAGGCAAACGGCAGATAATGACTTGGACCGAGTTGGCTGGCGATCAACAAGCCGTGCCGGTATGGAAACAGGGTGGTGTTTACCTGATTAGCGGTGGGGCCGGCGGATTGGGCTTGATTTTTGCGCGGGAAATTGTCCGTCAGGTCAGTCATGTGACCTTGATCCTGACCGGGCGCTCAGCGTTGGATGACGCACGTCGGGCCGCTATCGAAGCGTTGCAAGCCACGGGCGCAAGGGTTGAATATCGCATTGTCGATGTCGGCGATAAACAGGCGGTGACCGGCCTGATCCAATCGATTGAGCACGATTGCGGAAGTTCATTAAACGGCATTATCCATAGCGCAGGCATTATCCGGGACAATTTCATTTTCAAGAAAACCGTTACGGAATTGCAGGACGTGCTCGCCGCGAAGGTTTCCGGCGTCGTCAACCTGGATCAGGCCAGCCGGTCGGTCAATCTGGACTTTTTTATCCTGTTTTCGTCGCTGGCCGGGGCTGTCGGTAATCCCGGCCAGTCCGATTACGCAACCGCCAATGCCTTTATGGACGCCTACGCGGCCTACCGCAACCGGCTGGCGGCAGAACAGTCCAACGCGATGCGGCCTAAGGGCCATACGCTGTCGATCAACTGGCCGTTGTGGCAACAGGGCGGCATGGATATCGATGCCCAGAGCAAAGAAATGATGTGGCAAACCGTCGGGTTAAAACCGATGCGGACGCAGGCCGGTATTGACGCGCTTTACCGTGGGCTGGCTTCCGGCAAGGATCAGGTCGTGGTGCTGGAAGGCGATGTTCCCCGGTTGCGCGGGCTTTTTATCGATCCTCAGCACGGCGATGCCGCGCCGCAGGACAAGGCAGCTCAACTATCGGCCCCGCAGCAATTGCAGGCTAAAGTCGAGGGCCTGATTGCGAACATGCTCTCCGAAATGCTGAAGCTGCCGACTCACCGCATTGAATCCGATGTGCCGATAGAGCAGTACGGCATCGATTCGGTGGCAATGATGAAACTGACCGCCGACCTGGAAAAAGTTTTCGGTCCATTGCCCAAAACCCTGTTTTTTGAATATCCGAGCATCGAGGCTGCCGGCGCTTATTTTGTCGATAGATTTCCGCGGCAGTTGACGGAGCTGTTCGAGCTGACGCCGGACGAAAAACAGGATAATGCCGATGCCGGCCAAGCTGCGGCTGTCGAAACAACAGTGCAAACTGGCGCTTATGATATAGCGGTAATCGGCATGTCCGGGCGCTTTCCGCAGGCAAACGACCTGGACGAATTTTGGCAAAATCTGGCGCAAGGCAAAGATTGCATTACCGAAATACCAGGGCAGCGCTGGGATCATCGACAGTATTTCGATCCCGACAAAAACAAGCCGGGTAAAAGTTACTGCAAGTGGGGCGGTTTTCTGGACGATGTGGACAAATTCGACCCGCTGTTTTTCAAAATATCGCCGAGGGATGCCGAATTGCTGGACCCGCAGGAACGGCTGTTCCTGGAAACGGTGTGGAACCTGCTCGAATCCGCCGGATACCTGGGAGAAACATTGCAACGCCTTTGCCAGTCGCGGGTCGGCGTTTTTGCCGGATCGATGACCCAGCAATATCACGCATTTGAATCGGATCTGGTGCGCGAGTCCGTGGTTGCGCTGTTATCGCACAGTTCCATCGCCAACCGGGTGTCGTATTTTTTCAATTTCCAAGGCCCCAGCATCGCAATCGATACGATGTGTTCATCGGCGCTGGTTGCCGTGCATATGGCTTGCGACAGCCTGCTGAAAGGCGAGTGCAAAATCGCCGTTGCCGGCGGCGTCAACCTGACTATTCATCCTAAAAAATATATCGGCTTATCCGCAGGGCAGATCATCGGCAGCAGTCCTGACAGCAGCAGTTTCGGCGATGGCGACGGCTATCTTCCGGCTGAAGCGGTCGGCGCGGTGCTGTTGAAACCGCTGAAGGATGCGCTGGCGGATAACGATAATATCCTGGCCGTGATTAAATCGACGGCTATTAATCACGGCGGGCAGTCCAACGGTTATTCGGTACCCAGCACATCCGCCCAGGCCGATTTGATTGCGGGCAATTTCGCCAAGGCCGGTATCGATCCGCGCACCGTCAGCTATGTCGAGTCGGCGGCCAACGGTTCGGCGTTGGGCGATGCGATTGAGCTGAACGCGTTGACGGCGGGTTTTGGCAAATACACGGCCGAGCGGCAGTTCTGCTCCATCGGTGCGGTCAAGTCCAATATCGGCCATGCCGAAGCGGCATCGGGCATGTCGCAACTGATCAAGGTGCTGTTGCAATTGCAGCACCGGCAGTTGACGCCGACCATCAAAGCGGAGCCGCTTAACCCGAATATAAGCTTCGAGCAAACCCCGTTTCACCTGCAACGGCGGCTTGAGCCATGGCGCAGGCAGATAGTTGCGCTTGATGGCGGTGAACGGCGCGAATATCCGTTACGGGCAACCGTCAGTTCATTCGGCGCGGGCGGTTCCAATGCGCACCTGATCGTCGAGGAATATGAAGCATCCGGACAACCAGGGCCGGAAACCGGCGCTCCGCAGTTAATGTTGTTCTCGGCCAAGACTGCCGCGCAACTTCAAGCCGTCGTACAACAGATGCTGGCGTTTATCGAACGGCAGCCGGAACTGTCGTTGGCGAATCTGGCCTATACGTTGCAAACCGGGCGGGAAAGCATGGAATACCGGATGGCGCTGGTGGTTGACGGGCAGGAACAACTGATTCATGCCTTGCAGGCTTATTTGCGCGGAACGACGGAAAATATTTTCACCGGCGACCACGAGCAGGACAATTCCGACGTCAAGCAGTTGCTGTCCGGTAAAAGCGGCCAGTCGATGTTACAAATGTTGCTGGCTGAAAAGGATCTTAAAAAACTGGCGTTGTACTGGGTCAAGGGCGTCAAGATCGTATGGCAGGGGATGCACGGCGGCGAGACCTTGAGCAGAATCGCTCTGCCGACTTATCCTTTCGAGCGGAAAAGTTATTGGTTGGGCGGCAAGACGTTATCCGGCAATGTGCCCGATTCGAACCTGCCGTTTGCAATCGATGCGCGGCAATCGATGCGCGACAACATGGAACGCTATTTGACACACGTCCTGTCCAAGTCGCTCGGCATTCCCGGCAACGACATCGTCATGAGCAAAAGCCTCCAGGATTACGGCATCGACTCGATGTTTTCAAGCCAATTACGGCGCGGTTTTGAACAAGTTTTTGGCGTAAAAATATCGGCAAGGGATCTGTTCACATATGCCACGCTGGCTGAACTGATTGAATTTGCCGAGTCGCAGCAGGTAAAAAAAAACAGCAGTGAATTAGCGCCGGCAGATGCGGCAAGCGAGCCGCCGGGAATGTTGCCGTTATCCGAAGGCCAGAAAGGGCTGTGGCTGCTGCATCAATTCGCTCCGCGAATGAGCGCTTATAACATTCCCGTCGCGTTACGCTTTCGTACCGGCCTGGACATTGATCTGTTCAGGCTGGCCTGCAAGCTGTTGCTGCAACGTTACCCGGTTCTGGGATCGGTTTTTCGCCAGCACAACGGCGAGCTGTATCAAATCCTGCCGAATGATGCGCAACTGTACTTTACGTACGAAAGCTCCAATACCGACGTCATCGAGCTGTTCAGGGAAAAGAGCAAACAGCCTTTCGATCTGGAGCACGGGCCGTTGTTTCGGGTGCATGTGCTGTCGCCGGATTCCGCTGTCGACAGTTATGCGCTGATTACGGTTCACCATATCGTTTTTGACGGCAGCTCTGCCGTATTGCTGGTTAAAGCGTTAATGCAAACTTACCGGCAGTTGCTTGACGGGGCTGTGCCGGATCAAGCCCTGCCGCAAACCGGCTATAACGATTTTGTCCTTTGGCAACAGCAATTCATGACCGGCGAACAAGCGCAGGAGCAACTGGATTACTGGAAGGCCCAGCTTTCCGGCGAGCTGTCCGCGCTGTCGCTGCCTTGCGATTATCCGCGTCCTGCTGAGCAACGTTTTAACGGGGCGAGTTATGAGCTGAAGCTGGCTCCGGACTTGACTGAAAAAATCAGGGCGCTGGCAAAATCTCTACGAGTGAACTTGTCGGTGCTGTTTCTCGGCGTGTTGAACATACTGCTGCACCGTTATTCCGGCGACGACGATATTTTGGTCGGCATGCCGACATCGGGCCGCCCGGAAAGCCGTTTCGATGACGTGGTCGGCTATTTTATCAATATGATCGTTATTCGCAGCCGCATATCGGGGCAACAGGGCGTTGCCGATTTCCTGCGCGATTTGCAGCTGACCGTTGCCGACGGCCTGGATAATGCCGATTACCCGTTTCCGGCTTTGCTGAAAGAATTAAAAGCTGGTCATGATCCGGCCAAGTCGCCGTTATTCCAGGTGATGTACGCCTACCAGAACTTTATCCAACCGGATGATTTGAGTGAGTTGCCGGTGGAGTTCCTGTCAGGGGTTAACCAGGAAGGCAGCCATGATTTGGCGCTGGAAGTGTATCAGGGTAAAGACAGCTTTCAGTTGAAATTCGATTACAACACCGATTTATTCAGCGCCGGCACGATCAAGCGGGCAATGGCGCATTATATTAATCTGCTTGCTTCGATAACGTCCCGGCCGGATGCGGCGATTGCCGATCATGCGTTGTTGTCGGAGGACGAAAAACGGCGGATTGTTGTCGATTGGAATGCTTGCGACGCCGAGTACGATGGCAAACACTCTATCGTCGAACTGTTTCAGAGGCAGGCGCAACAAACGCCGGACAACACGGCGTTGCTGTTTGATAGTCAGGCGTTAAGCTACCGGGAACTGGACCTGTATAGTTCGAAACTGGCGAACTATATACTGAATCAGGGCGTGGCCGATGGCGATTTGGTTGGCGTCTGCATGGAGCGCGGCCTGCAAATGATTGTGGCTATGCTGGCTATATTTAAAGCGGGCGCGGTCTATGTGCCGATAGCGCCGGATTATCCTGAGCAGCGTATTCGTCATCTGCTGGATGACAGTAAAATTGAACTGCTGATGACCGAGGCGAAATTGCGAGATAACATTCCGGCGCTGGCTTCCGCTTGCCTCTGCGTTGCAGTTGACGAGATGCGGGACGACATTTTGGCGTCCGCTGCCGATTTGACGCCGCAGATCCGGCCGGAACAGGCCGCGTATGTTATTTACACCTCGGGTTCTACCGGCCTGCCTAAAGGCGTCGTGATCGCTCATGGGGCGATCGGTCATCATTGCCAAGTCATGCGGGATTATTACCGGCTGACGCCTGAAGACAAAGTGCTGCAATTTGCCTCGGTGAATGTCGACGCGTCGCTGGAACAGCTGTTGCCGGGATTGTTGGCTGGCGCAACGGTGGTGATCCGGCCTGATGAACTTTGGTCGCCGCAGGCATTCAGGAGCAGGGTTATGAAACTGGGCATCAGCGTGGCCGATGTGCCGCCGTCCTATCTCTACGAACTGCTGCTGGATACGCGGAGCGATTCGGAATGGGCCGAGTTACGCCCGTTAAGGCTGGCGATAACAGGCGGCGAGGCGCTGACGCCGGAAACGCTAAGCCTGTGGCGCGGCAGCCCGCTTCGCGATTGCCGTCTGGTCAATGCCTATGGACCAACCGAGACCACGATCACCAGTACGGTATTTGAGATCGGCGCGGAAACGCCTGGGTCCAACATTCCGATCGGCCGTTCGCTGGCCGGTGAAAGCGCCTATATTCTCGATGCTTACGGCCAGCCGGTTGCTGTCGGCGTTCCCGGCGAGTTGCATATCGGCGGTGCGGGGCTGGCTATCGGTTACCTGAACCAGCCCGAATTGACCGGGCAGAAATTCATCGACAATCCGCTTAGTCCCGGATCGAGGATATATAAAACCGGCGATTTGGCGCGTTGGCTGGACGACGGCACGATAATGTTTTTGGGGCGGCTGGATCATCAGGTCAAGATCAGGGGCTTTCGCGTCGAATGCGGCGAGATAGAAGCGGCGCTACAGGATTTGGATTCAATCAAACAGGCGGTGGTGCTGGCTAGGCCGGTTAACGGCAATATGCAGCTGGTCGCTTTTATCGTGCCGGCTGCGGATAAAAATCCGCTCAGTAGCGCCGATCTGAAACAAACGCTGGCGGCCGGACTGCCGGACTATATGATTCCGGCTGTTTTTGTGCCGTTGGCGCAAATTCCCGTAACGCCCGGCGGCAAGCTGGATCGCGCCGCATTAATGCAACTGGATTCGGGCGCGGCTGAAAACCATAGCCATGTAGCGCCGAGGACAGAGATCGAAACGCAATTGGCTGAAATCTGGCGGCAGGTGCTGAATGTCGAACGGGTAGGGGTGTATGACAATTTCTTTGACCTGGGCGGGCATTCGTTGCTGTCGGTCCGCCTGATGGCTGTGATTCAGAAAAAACTGGGCCGGGAACTGCCGCTGTCATCGCTGTTCCAGGCCCCGGACATTGCCGGGCAGGCGCAACTCCTGCAACAAAACCGGCAGCCCTGGACGCCGCTGGTGTGTTTGCAACCGGACGGAAGCATGGCGCCGTTGTTTTGCGTTCATGCCGTGTCCGGAAACGTGCTGTGCTATCGGGAGCTGTCCCGGCACATGGGCCGGCAGCGCCCGATTTACGGCCTGCAAGCCCCGGATGCCGACAGCGGCGCGCATACCGGCAGTATTGAAGGACTGGCGGCGTTTTATATCGCCGCGATACGCAACGTTCAGGCGCAAGGTCCTTATCATCTGGGCGGCTGGTCGATGGGCGGGGTGATTGCCTATGAGATGGCGAGACAGTTGCAGCAGGCCGGCGAGCAGGCCGGTACGCTGGTGTTGATGGAAAGCTATACGCCTGAGGTAGTGCGGACGTTTGAACAGGCGTATCTCGATAAAAACCGCCTGTCGGGCGAAACGCTGTTGTTAATGACGTTTGCCAGGGAGCTGGGTTTGGACGATGGGGAAACGTTCTTGGCCGGAGCGGCGGAAGCAGCCGGCTTAACCCGGCGTTTGGACGCACTATTTGAGCAGGCAACGTTACCGGAGGATATTGATTCAACGCAGTTGCATCGGCTGTTTAAAGTATTTGAGGCCAATGTGCGGGCGATGAATCGCTATACTCCCGGCCAATACCGGGGCGGCATCAAGCTGTTGTATGGCGACAAGGGGAACCAGGCGTTGGATGCGAACGGCGGCTGGAAAGAGTTGATAAGCGGCGACGTGAGTATCGAGACCGTACCCGGAGATCATTACAGCATTCTCCGGCAACCGAATGTACAATTTTTAACGGAGAAATGGGTGAATTATGTTAATGAAAAAACTGGCTAAACTGAGCTGTGCCGCGGCAGCGCTACAATGTCTTGTCCTGACTGCGCCGGACGTAACGGCGGCGCAGGTTTCAGCTTGTACGACCGGACTCGTCGCCAGCAAGGCCGGCCCCGTATGCGGCAAGTTGGTGACCACTGTATCGGGCAAACAGGCCAACGCATTTTTAGGCATTCCGTTTGCCGAATCGACGGCGCAGAACAAACGCTGGAAGCCGCCGGTGCCCAAGCAGCCGTGGACGCAAACACTGGCGGCGCTGCAATACGGTCCGATGTGCCCGCAGTTTGCAATGCCCTCGACCGGTACCAAGCAGTTCGTCTCAGTGCATCCGCAGCATGCCCAAGAGCTTAATAACAAATTATTTCAGGCAACCGGCCAAAGCGAGGACTGCCTGTCGCTGAATATCTGGACGCCATCGGGAACAAAAACCGATGCCAAACTTCCGGTTATGGTGTTTATATATGGCGGCGGCTTTAGCTCGGGCAACAGTTCCTATCCGTTGTATGACGGCAGCTTTTTGGCGGCAAACAAGGATGTTATTTTGGTCAGCTTTAACTACCGGCTTGGCGTGCTTGGGTTTCTGGCGACCGACGAGCTTTCCGGGAACTACGGTTTCATGGATCAACAGCTCGCGCTGTCCTGGGTGCGGAACACTATCCGGGATTTCGGCGGCGACCCGGACAAGGTGACGCTTTTCGGCGAGAGCGCGGGTGCAATGTCGGTTGGCCTGCACCTGTTTTCCGCGCCCGGCAGTGCGAAGTTATTCCGGGCCGGGATTATGGAAAGCAATTTCCTGGCGCTGCCTTATAAATCGCTTGAAGACCAGGTTAACGTCGGCAATATCTTTAAACAGGGCTTGAATTGCCGGGATTTGAAATGCCTGCAAGAGACCAGTGTAAACGACCTTCTGCGGGCGCAGGATGCGTTTACGCCACAGGTGAGTACGGTGTTTTCAGGCGCCAAATATTACATACCTTTTACCCCGGCGCTTGACGGTAAGCTGCTGGTCCGCCAGCCGGTCGCCGCTGCCGAAGAAGGCGCAAACAAGCCTATACTGCTGGGAACCAATAAAGACGAGGCAGTGATGTTCGTCAATGGGCGGCCGATAACTCCTTCCGATTATTCCCCCTGGACGGCATCGCTGTTCGGCCTGGATTTCCAGAAAGTAATCGCCAAATATCCGGCGCGGAAGAATCTCAGCAACAGTGCGTTGTGGGCGCGCGTTCAGACAGATAATTTCCTGCGTTGCAGTTCGCGTTATGTTGCCGCCAACGCCGCGGCGCCGGTTTATGCTTATCTATTCAATCACCAGCCGTCGTTTAAAGTCTGGGGCGGAAAGGATTGCCAGACCGACGATAATGTCTGTCATGGCGCGGAGCTGCCTTTTGTGTTCCATAACGCCGATAAAATCGGCGGCAGATTTAACGCGGAGGAAGAGGCGCTGTCAAATACGGTCATCGATTATTGGGTCAATTTTGCGACTTATCTGAATCCCAACGGCGATCCGGCTGCACCTAAGAGCGAAGTGCATTGGCCGGAGTTCAGTCGGCACAAAAAGGATTTTCTGGTGCTGAATGTGCCTGAGGTGTCGGTACAGAACGATCCTTACCGTGAAATCTGCGATTTTTGGGACGGTATTGGTTATAACTTGGTTGAGCCGTGGGCTGGAAGGTAAGTTACCGGCAACTGCGTTTGCGATCTATGTCCCATGCGTCGTAGCTTTCCACACTGAGTTTCCACGCCGGGCTGTTATCGTTATATGCAAGTATCTGCGGGCTGCCGTAGTGTTTGCCGATATGCAGACTTTCCAGGTTTTTACTGGAGCCGCTCCCGGCGGCTCCAGCACTTCCGCCATCCATGGCAGTCGTAAAACCTGGAAGGTCTAACACGCAACGTTCTGAATAGGCGGGATGTTTCGAATGGGGCAACTGCCGATTTTTTTTTCGTGCCTTTCGTGCTTTTCGTGGACTAACTTTCCCACGGAAACAATCCTGTTTTTGCGTAACGATTAATTTTCTCCAGGTTACCCGAATCTGAAAACAGTTCGCGGTTTGCTGCAATGGCGGCCGGTTTTGCTTGGGCCAGAACGTTGTCCAGACTGTTAACGTAAGTCTTGTAACGTTGAATGCCGGTTTTGGACAGACGTTTCAACCGAAGCAAATGTTTGCGCAGCAGAGACTCGCTGTTGTCTTCGCAGGCGTCAACCAATCCCCAGTCCAGCGCCTGTTGAATGGCTACCGGCTTTGTCGTCAAGGTCAGATAGTGCGCTTTTTGAAAACCGATGCGCCGGATCAGGAAAGGCAACACGCAGGCGGGGAACAGGTCGAATAGCAACTCCGACAGGCTGAATTCGGCGCTGTTATCGGCCAGCACAATATCGCAAGCGGCGACGAAGCCGACGCCGCCGGCATTCGCCTTGCCCCGGACATGGGCAATGCTGATAAACGCACCGTGTGCGAGTTGTTCCCATAAATCATAAAGCGCTTCCGGTTCCGCCGTATTGTCGTGAAAATCCGCGCCAAAACAAAACACCTCGGGCAAGCCTTCCAGCACGACGATATGAACAGCATCTTCGCAGGCCGCCAATGCATGCCGGCATTCGTCAATCATCATCTTGTTGATGGTATTGTTGGCTTCCGGACGGTAAAGCTTGAGGAAACAGACTGACTGTTCAATGCGTACTTGGATGGTTTGGTAATTCATATTAATTTGTAACGGCTCTTCCGTGTTTAAACGGTTACTTGTGTGCTAAGGGTTATAGATTGTGCCCGGTTAAGACCTTCCAGGTTTTAAAAACCTGGAAGGTCTTTAGTGCTGAACTTATTCCTACATCCATGCAGCCGATGACGCGGATTTTACTGATGAACACGGATAAAATGAAAAAATCCATGTGAATCCGTCTAATCCGTGCCATCCGTGTTCCATTTATCTAACGACTCTGCAACACAATGCTGGTATTGATGCCGCCGAAGCCGAAAGAATTACTCACTGCGTTCCGGATTTGTTGTGAAACAGCCGTTGCGCCGCAAAAATTCGCCGTGGTATTGATCGGGTTTTCCAGGTTGATGTTGGCGTGGAGAAATCCTTGCTGCATTTGCACGACCGAGGCAATGATTTCGACAACACCGGCCGAATACAGGCAATGGCCGGTCAAGCCTTTGGTGGCGTTTAAACGGACATCGGGAAAATGATCGCCGAACACCTGTTCGATTGCCTGGATTTCGACGTTATCGCCTAACGGCGACGAACTGCCGTGGGTATTCAGGTAGTCGATTTCGCCGGCGGCTAGGCCGCTTTGCTGCAAGGCGGCGTTCATGGCTTTCGTCTCAGCGTCGATGTCGGGCTGCGCTGAGGCGGTTGCGTGAAGATTGATGGCTCCGCCGAGTATGTTAGCCAGACCGGGCGCTTTCCTGGCGTTGGCGCTGTTAGCGGATTCCAGAACCAGGCAGGCCGAGGCCTGGCCGTAAATAAAGCCTTCGTGCAATGTATCGAACGGCCGACAGGCTTTTTCCGCTTGATCGTGGAAGTGTTTGCCGCCCATGGCCCCGATCGTACAAAATCCCTGAATCTCCATCGGAGATAAATCGGCGACAACGCCGACCACAAGACAAGCATCGACCAGTCCGGCCTGAATCAAGCGGGCGCCGTGGATGACGCCGACATTGCCGGAGGCAGAAGCGCCGCCGGTTACGAAGCCTTCTCCCTGGATATTGAATATTTCGCTCAATACGCCGATCTGGTTGCTGTCCATAAACTGCAACGCATAGCGCGGCGACAGGTATTCAGGGTTACTTTGGAAATCGGAGCAGAGCGAGTATTGGTAATTTTGCGTGGTATTGTGTCCGGCGATGACGAGTCCAATCCGTTCCGGTTGAATGGGCGCGCTGTCCAGCCGGGCTTGCCGCCAAGCCTGTAACGCTGAAATAACCGATGTTTGTATCGTGAACGGGGATCGCCGTGCAGCTTGCAGCGCGGGTTGAGTCAGGCTTTCAGGCATATCCGAAAACTGCCCGAGCATTTGTTCGAAACGGAAACCGTCGATTTCCGCGCCGATAGCAACGGGCAAGGGCGGCGTTGTGTTGCGCTCAATCCGCCTGATGCCCGATTTGCCGGCGGTTAACGACCGGGTGAACTCGGCGATGTCATGGCCGATTGACGAAACAATCCCCATGCCGGTGATTTGCACGCATGGGGAGGAGTTAAACGGCTGGTTTTTTGCCGTCATTGCGCGTTGTTGAATAAAACATCGACCAAACCTTCGATATTGGCGACGCCGGCAAAACTTATTAACGGGATTTTAACGCCCAGATCTTCCATGGACATTATGACCACATCCATTCTATCGACGGAGTTGGCGCCGAGATCGCTCAGGGATTTTTCGATTGAGATCATTTCAGGCGGAATCTTGGGTAGTATCTCCAGAATGTTGTTTTTGACGATGTCGAAAACCTCGGCTTTAGTTATTGTCTTGCTCATAAGTGCTGGTCCGTTTGTTAGAGTAAATGCCATTATAAATTGAATCGGGGGGGCAATAGAACACGGATAACACGGATTAAACGGATAAACACGGATTTAAAAGCGCAATCGAACTAAAAATCCGTGTAAATCCGTCCTATCCGTGTCGCCTAGAGGCGCCTACTTTTGGCATCCGTGTTCCATTTTTCTATATGCTGAATAGTTACAAAATAAATGACATTGCCGGGGCGGTTATTTCCGCCAAAAGCAGCTGAAAACAATGTAAAATCGGGGTTTTTAAGCATGACCCACGGAGGAAAACCATGACGCCGGTTGGAATTGAAGCAATGAATCTTTATGGCGGCAGTACATTCGTAGATGTGATGGAGCTGGCGGCGCACAGGAAACTCGATATGGTGCGCTTCGATAATTTGTTGATGAAACATAAATCGGTGGCGCTGCCTTATGAAGATCCGGTGTCCTTTGCGATTAACGCCGCCAAACCGGTTATCGATCAACTGTCCGAAGCGGAAAAAGACCGTATTGAATTACTGATTACCTGCTCGGAATCGGGCATTGACTTCGGCAAGTCAATGAGCACCTATATCCATCATTATCTGGGACTGAACCGTAATTGTAGGCTGTTTGAGCTGAAGCAGGCTTGCTATTCAGGCACCGCCGGTTTGCAAATGGCGGTAAGTTTTATTCTGTCGCAGGCATCGCCGGGCGCCAAAGCGCTGGTGATTGCCACAGATCTTTCGCGTTTTCTCGTAGCTGAAGACGGCGACGCGCTGACCATGGACTGGGCGTTTTTCGAACCCAGCGGCGGTGCGGGCGCGGTGGCTTTACTGGTCAGCGAAAAGCCGGAGATATTCCAGCTTGATGTCGGCGCGAACGGTTATTACAGTTTTGAAGTGATGGATACTTGCCGGCCGATTCCGGACAGCGAGGCGGGTAACGCCGATTTATCGCTGTTGTCGTATTTGGATTGTTGCGACCAGAGTTTTCAGGAGTACCAAAAGCGGGTGACAGGTACCGATTACCGGACCACGTTTCAATACCTGTGCTTTCACACGCCATTCGGCGGCATGGTAAAAGGCGCGCACCGTAATATGATGCGCAAGCACACCGATATAAAACGCGATGAAATTAATCAGGATTTCCAGCAGCGGGTGCAGCCGGGGCTGACTTATTGCCAGCGAGTCGGCAATATTATGGGCGCAACCGTATTGGTCTCTCTAGCCAGCACTATCGAGAATGGCGCGTTTGACGTTCCCCGGAGAATCGGCTGTTTTTCCTACGGTTCCGGTTGCTGTTCGGAATTTTACAGTGGCGTGGTAATGGCTTCCGGCCAGCAAAAACTCAAAGCCATGCACCTGGGAAAAAACCTGGATAGCCGGTATCAGTTGTCCATGGCCGAATATGAAGCCGTGCTGGAAGGCAGCAATGCGGTCAAGTTCGGCACCCGCGATGTTGTTTCAAATACCGGTTTGATTCCGGTTGTCTGGCAGTCGATTATCGACAACACAGCAAGCAATGGAACGCAAAGAATTTTCCTGACGGAAATTAAAGGGTTCTACCGGCAATATGAATGGATCGGATAGAGGCCATGATTGAGTTAAGCAGGGATATTGAACAAATAGAACGCAGCTTGAAGCAATGGTTTTCGAGTCAGGCGTTTATCAAGGCGGCCAGAATTCAGGATTACCCGATCCTGCCGGAAGAACAGGCTTTGGTTGCCAATGCGGTTAGCAGCCGCCAACACGAGTTTGCAACCGGCCGATGGTTGTCCCGGAAGGGATTGCAATCTTTCGGCTTGCCGGACCGGCCGATCGAAATAGGCAGATTGAGAAATCCGTTGTGGCCCGAATCTGTTAGCGGAACAATCAGCCACGATGGCGAACTTTGCGCGGTCGTGCTGATGCAAGAACAGCAGCGCAATGAAGCCGGTATCGGTATTGACCTGGTTTCCTTGCCGCAACGAACCGGCAGGATGGATAAATTGGCGCCTATGTTCATGGCTAACGCCGATGAGTTAAGCGCGATGGCGGCATTTAACCTTGCCGTTGATCCGGCGCTGCTGTTATTTAGCGTTAAGGAATCGGTAGTTAAGGCCATGTCGTTTCAACTGGATGATTTTATCGATATGCGTGCAATTGAAGTTCACCACTCCGATGCATTGCGTTTCAAAATATCCGGCAATTTCGTCGGTGCGGACATCTTTGCCGCCACTACCGGTAATTATCTGGTAACAGCGGTCAAAGGGCATTTTTAATTGGATGGCGGAACAGGCGATAAATGATTGAGAATACCCGAGCTGAACAATTAAAGCCTGTTGTCTGGATGTTTTCCGGGCAAGGCGCCCAGTATTTCCACATGGGCAAAGCGCTTTACAGCACGAATGAGACGTTCAGGTTCTGGATGGGCAGGCTGGATCGGGTTGCCGCCAATTATGTCGGGCAGTCGATTGTCGGCATGTTGTATGATGAAAAACAGTCTAAAAGCCTGCCTTTCGACCAGACTTTGTATACGCATCCTGCGCTTTTTATGGTGCAGTATTCGTTGGCTAAAACGCTTCTGGCGGAGAATTTTCCCTCTCCGGATTATCTGTTCGGCGCGAGTCTGGGTGAATTTGTGGCGGCGGCGTTGGCCGATGTGGTCGATGTGGAGGTCATGCTGTTCGATATTATCAAGCAGGCCCGGTTATTCGAGCTGCATTGCAGCGGCGGCGCGATGTTGGCGGTGATTGACGATGTCGATAGCTTTCAAACCAATCCCGTGTTTTCAAGCGGCTGTGAGCTGGCCGGGGTTAATTTTGACCGGTGTTTTGTTGTGTCAGGGTTGAGAAGTAGAATCCTGGCGATTGCCGAGCAGCTCAGGCAACAGGATATTACGCATCAGGTTTTGCCGGTTTCTGTGGCTTTTCATTCCTCGCAGGTGGAGGTGGTTCGGGAAACATTTAACAAAATGTTTGCCGACAACGTTTATCGTTCTGCCAAAATACCGGTTGTTTCCTGCGCTGTGTCAACAGGTAACGAGCAAGGCATGAATAGATTTTCGGCAGCATACTGGTGGCGCGTGATACGGCAGCCTATTGAGTTCAGCCAGGCTTTGAGCGAATTTAGGAATAATCATCCGCAGGCGGTTTATCTGGATTTAGGGCCGTCCGGGAATATGGCGGCATTGGCAAAATACAATCTGCCTGAAAGCAGGCATAACCGGATTATGCCGATAATGACGCCGTTCGGTAATGATAATGAAAATATCAAAGCGGCTCGTGACAGATTGCCGGCGTTGATCTGATCCGGCGCTTATTGTTTATTCGCGTCCGCCTTGTCGGCTTTATCTGCTTTATCGGCCGGCCCAGCAGTGTAGTCGCTGCCCAGTATGATCGGCAGGCCGCTTTTGCCGGAACCGATGATAACGACTTTGGAGTTATTCGATTTCGCCAGATCGACTGTGGCATTGATACCTTGCCATGTCAGGTATTTTTGGGAAATGCCGTCGGTAATGGTGTTCTGGAAGTCCCTGATGCCTTCCGCTTCAATCTTTTTACGCTGTTTTTCCTTTTCTTCGGCCAGCAGTCTGAATTCATAGGCTAACGCTACCTGCTTAGCCTGTTCTTTTTGTTCAATCGAAGCGCGTACGGTTTCAGGAAGCGTGATATCGCGAATCAAGATTTCATCAACGTAGACATAATGTCCGGATGAGCGTGTCGTGTCCGTGTTCGTGGTGTCCAGCCCGTTACGAATGCTTTGTTCGATTTGTTCTTCAATCAGTGCCCGCTTCATCGAGTAGAGCTCTTCCGGTTCATATTGGCCGATAATGTTACGTACATGACTACCCATCTCCGGTATCAACAATGTGTTGATATAATCCGGACCGATATAGCGGTGCAATTCGGGGATATAGTCCTCTAAAGGCCGGAAACGAATGGAGGCTTCAATCAGGACGGTCAGGCCGTTTTTGCTGAGGGTGTTGAATACGACGGTTTCCCTTTGTTGCCGGGTGTTATAGAGTGTCATTTTATCCCATGGGAAGATCAGTGTAGTGCCTTCACCATAGCTGCGTTCCATTTCGGTACCGCCGAAAAAACGCCGCCACAGAACGCCCTTATATCCTGAATCGATACTGACCAGCATCATTGGCAGCGCAGACAAAAACAGCAGTGCGGATAATAGCAGCACGATTGCTATTTCAAGACGATGAGTTTTAAGCCAGTTATTTATTTTGTTAAACATGGTCTATTTTTTTTCCTGAAAGGGGCACTTCGGAGATCAAGCCTTCTTCCATATGAAAGTGCCGATCGCAGCAGTCGAAGTATTTTTCATCGTGGGTCACTGCAATAATGGTTTTACCGCTAGCTTTTAGTTCGGGCAGGATTTCATGGTAAAAAATCTTGCGAAATTGAGGATCCTGGTCTGCGGCCCACTCGTCAAAAACCATGACCGGCCTGTCTTCGAGAATCGAAATGATCAGCGCCAGACGCTTTTTCTGGCCGGTGGACAGGTTGATCGTCTCGAATTCGCCATTGCTTAAGCCGGTTTTTTCTTTTAAGCCCATACGCCTGAGCAAATTGTCCACGCGTTGTTGATCGATTTCATGAATGCCGTAAGTGCGCGAGAACAGGTGGTAATCGGCAAGAATCGCGGTAAACATGTTTCGGTATGCGAATATGTTTGCTGACGAGATCAGGGTGTCGTTCAGCAGGATTTGTCCGTCGCAGGGCTGATACAGACCGAGCAAGAGCTTGATCAGCGTGGACTTGCCGGAGCCGTTGCCACCGGTAAGAAACAGGATTTCATTGCGCCGGACTTGTAAATTGATCGGGCCGGTTGAAAAATTAACAGCCTCGAACTCGTCGCGGTATTGATGACGGATTTTGTGTAGCGAAAGGTTTTCAAATGCAGGAAACAGGGCGCAGTCTTTCTTTAATTGTTCCTGATGCTTATCCAGTAATGCTTCTGTTTTGAAAATCAGCGACAAGGACTTTTCTGCATTGGTAAAAGTCGGCATCCATGCGAATACATTGCTCACCGGTCCCATTAGAAACAGTCCGGCGGTGACGATTTTAATAACGGTGTCGGGATAAGCCGCAATGCTTAATTGCGGAACCAGAAAAACCAGCACTGCCATTAAGAAATAAAGCGAGCTTTGTATCGTGATAAAGTTAATCGCCATATCCAGATTGGCGCGAATCCGGTTGTCCTTGGCTTGCCCGGCCAGAATAGCGGCGGAACGGAGCAAATCTTGTTCGCGCTCGTGGTTCAGCTTTATTTCTTTGAAACCTTCCAGTAAATCGGACAGCGAATAGTAAACGTTTTGCTCGCTTGCAATAGCCACGTCGAGAACTTTGTTAGTTCTCCGGCTTCTTTTGTAAGACATCCAGGCGGCAATTAGAATAAATATTAACGTTAAGCAAAATGCCGGCAATGAAAGATAGGCGAGATACAGCGTGGTGAAAGTGATGATAACCAGGCTTTGCAACGAAACAGTAATCGGCAATGAAGACAGCGACAGGGTATAAGTGTGCTGGTTAATCGCAGTATAGAGTTCGGCCTGACCTATTTTTTCCAGGTTTTCAAAATTACAGCTGGAAATTTTATTAAAGATCCGGACACGGATTGACTCTATCAGGCTTTCGCCAAGCTCTGTTCCAATTCGCCATACATACTTTTGGGATAGTATGTAAACGAGTAGGAAAAGCGAAAAAAAAACTACACCCATCAGCCTGAACTCGCTGTTGGATGCGTGTTCAGCCGAAGTGTTGAGAACTGCCAGAAGTAAAACGTTGCTTAGCCCGGCCAAGATTGAATAAAAAGCGATTTTCCCCTTTGGGGCATCGGTTTCATTCAGGAAAATACGGATTAGATTCACTAGGTTGAGGTTTGTATTTTGCTGTCCGGTAAAAACTATTTCGATTGGGATGGTTCGGCTCTGAAAGCCGAAAGCAAAATAAACAGGATAATGCCGACCACTGGAGATAGGAAGAAAGAAAGCAGAAACAGGCCGTTAAAACCTAACGGCTGTTTCTTTCCGGCAAAGCCGATGGCTGCGCATAAGACCAGATAAATTAAAAAATAAAAAAATGGCATCTTGGATATTGTTATTAAACGATAGCGCTCTTAAAAGTTTTTTAATAAAGCATTTAGAATGTTGCAGTTAAGATGCAGATTCGGCTTTTTCCTTCTTTTCGTGAAAAAAAGCTTTGAAATCATTTATCTTGGCTTTGGCGTCAAAATCAAACAGGTTGCCGCCGTCTTTCAGGTGATTTAGCATTACTTGGCCAACGGCATAGGCGGACGCGGCTGCAAGCATGGGCATGCTCACCGCTGCCAGCACTGAACCTATGCCCGGTACTACCTTGAACAGTGTGGCGGCAGTCGCTCCGACCAGCAGTTGAGGCGACAGGCTGCCGACCAGGATAGTGATGATTGACCGGGCTTTGGATTCGGAAAAAGGTTTGTCGTAGATATCCAGCAACTCATTGACCATTTTTATTTCAATGGCGGCGATGGCGGCCAGATCCCAGAAAGGGAAGGGAATTGCTCCAGATCCCGCAGCCCAGCCGGTGTATTTGCTAATAACAAGATTAGCGGCCTGTTCGCGGGAAATGTGTGGGTTTTCAGCTTGGGGAGCTTTAGATTCAGGAGCTTTAGATTCGGGTTGTTGGGTAGTTGCCACGATATAATCCTCTTGTTGTGTTATGTTTTGCAAAGACTAGCATAATGATTGCGCTGCATCAAGGTTGTTTGTTGTTGAACTCCCAATTATTTTTTTAAATTTTTCCCGATTGACCTGCCGTCAAAAACAGGATAAATGTAGTGTCATGATTACAGTTGAAAAATTAGGTTCCGAACAATTCAAACAGGACTACGGGCTACGTTATGCCTATGTGGCCGGGGCAATGGCCAAGGCTATTGCCTCGAAAGAGTTGGTGATTCGTATGGGGCTGGCCGGCTATCTTGGTTTTTACGGTACCGGTGGTGTGCCGTTACAGGCGATTGAAGAGGCAATTTTGCATATTCAGCAGATATTGTGTCACGGGGAAGCGTACGGAATGAACCTGTTATCCAACCTGTCCAGGCCGAAACAGGAAATGGACACGGTGGATCTGTTTCTACGTTACGGCGTACATAATCTTGAAGCATCCGCTTATATGCAAATTAGCCCGGCGTTGGTTAAGTTTCGTTTAACAGGGTTAAGCACTGACGTTCAGGGAAGATTGATTGTTCCGAATAGGGTGATTGCCAAAATTTCACGGCCCGAGGTGGCACAGCTCTTTTTGGCTCCCGCACCGGAACAGATTGTTAGCCGCTTGCTGGAAGAAGGCCATATTTCCGAGCAGGAGGCCGCCTTATCCAGGCAGGTGCCGGTGGCTTCGGATCTATGCGTTGAAGCCGATTCCGGCGGGCATACCGATATGGGCGTTGCCTCGGTTCTGCTGCCAACCATTATCCGCTTGCGCGACAGTTTGCAACAGCAATATCAGTATCGGAAACCGGTTAGGGTAGGCGCTGCCGGGGGTATCGGTACACCCGAGTCTGCGGCATGCGCGTTTATGCTGGGCGCCGATTTTATTGTCACCGGCTCGATTAACCAGTGCACCGTGGAAGCCGGAACCAGCGATACGGTCAAGAATATGCTGCAAGGAATCAATATTCAGGATACCGCTTATGCTCCGGCCGGGGATATGTTTGAACTGGGGGCAAAGATTCAGGTGATGAAGAAGGGCGTTTTTTTTCCGGCCAGGGCTAATAAGCTTTATGATCTTTGGCGAAATTACAGCTCGCTGGAGCACATCGACGCCTCGATCAGCAAAGAAATACAGGACAAATATTTCAAGCGCAGTTTTGATGAAGTCTACCGGGAAACAAAAGCGCATTACATGCGGGAGTTTCCCGAAGAAATTGAAAAAGCGGAACGCAGCCCAAAGGTCATGATGGCGTTGATTTTTCGCTGGTACTTTGTCCATAGCATGCGCCTTGCCCTGGACGGCGGCAGCGAACAGCGCGTGGATTATCAGGTACATACCGGACCGGCTTTGGGCGCATTTAACCAGTGGGTTTTGGGGACTTCACTTGAGGACTGGCGGAATCGCCATGTCGATGTTATCGGCGAGCATCTGATGCAGGCGTCTGCCGACTATATGAATCGCCGGTTACAGATATTTTTTTAATTGTTTGCCTGACTCTGTGCGATGCCTGGAAAATTTTCAGGCATCGCATGCATCAGCGTTTAAGCCCTAAGTTTTAGCTTGTCCTGTTGCGGAATTTTGCTTAAATCCACGCCGTCTTGATAAAGTTGGATGTTGCCTTCTTGTGTGTCGATCAGATACTTGTTGAAGCGGCTGCCATGCAAGGTTTTTTTCAATTGGATTTTGCTGTCGTAAACCGGTAGCAACCGGATCATATAGATTTCCCGGTTGTAGTCGGGATTGTGCCAACTCTCGGCGGCATGGAAGATTTTGTTGTTAAATAAAACAATCTGGCCTGCTTTCCAGTCATTTTTTATAAACTCGTCCGAGTAATAGTCTCTGGCAAAGTTTGTACTGGTTTTGTAATTATCCATTAACTCTTTATAGGGCGCGCCGTTGATAAAATTCTTCAGCGCAGCGGCGTCAATTTTATCGCTGTCGATATAGCCGTTTTCATCAAGACAGTCCGGGTTGTTTAAAAATGAATCCTCGAATAGCTTCAATAACACATTTCCCGGAATTTTTAATTTACATTTGGACTCCGGCAGAATAGCTAAGCGGCCGCCGTTAGCTTCGTTAACGTCAATCAGCGGGATGTATATCGTTATATCGTTCTCGGTTTCATAAAAATGATGAAAGTTCGGTATATCGGAATGAATGTCTATAAAAGATCGATGATTATGGTCGTTGCCCAGATAAATATCGTAGGACGCGACCATGAACCGGGTTTTGAAAAAGCGTTGGGCATTCTGTTGCAATAAATGCGAGCAAACCTTTTCAATAAAGGCCTGCTCGAGATGAATGGCTTTGTTGTAGGATTTGTCGTATAGCTTCGTGACCATTTTGTTGGCTAGGCCGGGAAACAGGGAGAACAAAAAGCCTGTTGTGTTTCCTTCAAGATAAGCTTGATGCTCGTTTTTGGTGAAATACTGGGGATAATCATTGCGCATTTCCGCGACATTTTTATAATGATTTTTCATCTCCTCAAGCAGTTCGTCAGGCAGGGAGACACCGGTATCGATGAAGCCGTTGGTAAAGTATTCATTAAAATATTGCGTGTTCAGAATGCTTTGCATATGTCCATCTCCAGGCTTATCGTGGTGTCATGTTGATATTATGTATGAATGCTTTTATATATTGAGCTATAGGGCTTGACTTTATTCAATGTAGTCGTAACTATGTTAGCGCTTTATAGAGTATCAAATCAAATTAATACGGCTTATTAAAATAAATCGGTCGTTATTTTCCAAAGAGGCTTTTAATAATGACTGTAAATCAAACCGAGTTGAAAGAACGGCTAAAAAAGCGATTATTCGACAGTATCTCCGCGCAGATCGATTTGATCGGCTATGTGCCGGATGATATAGCCAAGCTGGTTAAAGATTTTACCTTGGATACGAAAGATGCCGATCAAGTGTCGAATGAGGCGGGACTCGAGGCCGGGGTAATTAAAAATAACACTGCTGACAATGAACCCGATAAGGAAAAACTCGCCGAATTAGTTAATGATCACTATGACCATGTGTTTTATGATCAGGGTGGGATGATGGATATTCTGTATGGAGATACCCAATATAGAAACATAGGATACTGGGAGGAGGCAACCCTTTCCCAGGATCAGGCATCCGAAAGATTACAAGATACTCTGCTTGATTTTATACCTGAAAAATCAGGGCGAATATTGGACGTGGCTTGCGGGATGGGCGCATCGACTCGCCGTTTGCTGAATCATTACCCGGCTGAGAATATCTGGGCGATTAATATATCGGAAAAACAGATTGAATCGACGCGAAACAATGCGCCGGGGTGTAATGCCCAAGTCATGAATGCAGTCGATATGGAATTTGACAACGATTTTTTCGACAGTATTTTATGCATTGAGGCGGCAATGCATTTTGAAACCCGGCAGAAATTTCTTGAAGAGTCTTTTCGCGTGCTAAAAACAGGCGGCCGGCTGGTTTTATCGGATATCCTTGTTACCTCCAGAGCAAGACTGACTCAGCTTCCTATGTATCATAGCCCCGATAATCATATTGAAACTATCGAAGAATATTATGAACTACTGTCAGCTGCCGGATTCAGCTCTGTAGTTATTAATGATGAGAGCAAAAATGTGTGGGGCGCTCATTTTTTGCGGGCGGTTAATAGAATTCATGAAAGATTTTATGCGGGCGACATGAATATTGTCGAATTAACTGACACTTTATGGACTTATTACAATGCAAACGCTGTAATGGGTACTTGCTTATTGATTAGCGCGCAAAAATAATCGATTAAAGGCTGTATCTGTTTGTTAATCCAATAACGGTAACATAAAAATGAAAACCTACCTGTTTCCCGGCCAAGGTTCGCAACATATCGGCATGGGCGAAAACCTGTTTGACGCATTTCCCGACATCACCGCAGCAGCGGACGCCATTCTGGGCTATTCCATCAAGGAACTTTGTCTTCAAGACCCGGACCAGCAATTGGGCCGGACCCAATATACTCAACCCGCTCTTTATGTCGTTAATGCGCTTGCCTACAGACAGCAGCTAAAAGATAGCGGCGAACTGCCGGACTTTGTCGCAGGCCACAGTCTGGGCGAATATAACGCGCTGGAAAGCGCCGGCGTAATCAGCTTTGAAGACGGTCTTAAGCTGGTCAAAAAACGCGGCGAACTAATGAGTACCGCGGCTAAAGGCGCGATGGCAGCCGTTATCGGTCTGAACGCGGATAAAATCAGCGAAATATTGATCGAGAACCGACTTACGGCCATCGACATCGCCAACTATAACTCCCATACCCAAACCATCATCTCCGGGCTGGAAGCGGATATTCAAAACGCGCAAACCTATTTCGAACAGGAACAGGCCATGTTTATCCCGCTGAATGTCAGCGGCGCATTTCATTCCCGCTATATGCAGCCGATACAGGACGAATTCAGCCGGTTTTTGGACAGCTTTACTTTTGCCGCGCCGAAAATTCCGGTCATTGCCAATATACACGCCAAGCCTTATCAAGCCGATCAAGTCGCCCGGAATCTGGCCGATCAACTGACCCACTCAGTGCGTTGGCTGGACAGCATGCACTTTCTGTTACAGCAAGGCGACATGGAATTTAACGAACTTGGCCCCGGCGATGTACTAAGCAAACTGATCCGAAGCATAAAAATCCAGTTCAAGCCGAATGCCGTAACGCCAAGCAGCCAAGCTAAGCTCGCACCGGAACCCGTCATTCAACAACCTGAGGTCCAAGCCGATCATGAACAAGCCTTAAAAACGCCACAACAAAAGGTAAACGATTGGAATCGGTCATACCCTATCGGTACACGGGTTAGCGCAAAAGGTTATGATGAAATACTGACAACAAAGACCGAGGCCGTTATCCTGTTCGGACACCGCGCCGCCATCTACATGCAAGGTTATAACGGTTATTTTGCTCTGGATGAGGTGGAAGCTGTCAAGTAGCTTGCCACTTCTGCATGATTAAGCGAGACTAAAACTGTATTTTGTTGGGGAACGTTTATCCTCGACCTACCCCAAAAAAGGACTCTAATAAATGCCGAGATTAAAAGATAAAATTGCGCTGATCACCGGCGGAAGCCGGGGAATTGGTGCGGAAACCGCGAGACTACTGGCCAGCGAAGGCGCTTTCGTCATCATCATCGATATTCTGGATGATCTGGGGATGGCCGTGGCGAAGGAGATTGGCGCCCAAGCCTGTTACTATCATCTGGATGTTTCCCGTGAGGCGGATTGGCAGTCGGTTTGCGATGCCATTCGCCGGCAACACGGACGCTTGGACATTGTGTTTAATAATGCCGGTATTTCCGGTTTTGAGCCGGAGTTTAGCCAGCGGCCACAAGATGTTGAACACATGTCGCTTGAAGATTGGCATACGATACATGCCGTTAATTTGGATGGCGTATTTTTAGGCTGTAAATACGGTATTCAATTAATGAAAGAGCGGGGCGGTTCCATTATTAATATGTCCTCACGTTCCGGCATGGTCGGGATGGCGCAAACGGCGGCCTATTGCTCAAGCAAAGGCGCGGTGCGTAATTTAACCAAAAGCGTAGCGATTTATTGCGCCCAATACGGCTATAAAATCCGCTGTAACTCGCTTCATCCGGGGGCCATTTACACAGCCATCTGGGACACTGTATTGGGCGACACGCCGGAACAAAGAGAAGAAACGTTGAATTTTGTCAAAAGAGGCATTCCGCTGAACGAAATGGGAACGCCGCTTGATGTCGCCTACAATGTTTTATATCTGGCTTCCGATGAGTCCCGGTATCTGACCGGTTCGGAAATGGTGATCGACGGCGGTATTATGGCAGGCAGCACTGCCGCGTTTCAGGCCTCGGATGAAGAAAATTAGTTTTGTCCCTTGATTAAACAAACGCCTTCCATATTCCCTTTCGCCCGCCAGTCGCTCAATATCTGAAAAAACGCCTCCGAACCGCCACCGTAAAAGTTGGCGATTTTGGCGGCCTTACCCTCATTCGGTTTACCCTCGTTATTATAATAACCGGGGGTGCATTCCTGGAAATACTTCGGATTGGCGGTAAAACTGTTGATGATGTCAATCCATTGATCTTCACCTTTTTGGGTTACTTCAACGGCTTGCATGTTTTGTTTGTTTATTTCGGTAATAATATAAGCAACATGCGCGCTTTGCTCATAGAGCATATGCGTGTAGTTGGCGGTATAGCCGCCCTGAGTCATGCCGATAAAAAAACAATTCGGGAAATGACGTGTTTGAAGGCCGTGCAGCGTGCGCATGCCGTCCGCCCATTTCTCGGTCAGCGTTAAACCGTCCCGCCCATAAACTTCAAAACCTGAGCGTTTGGGATAGGCGGTTCCTACTTCAAACCCCGTGGCGAAAATCAGGCAATCCAGCTCGTAAGCTTGATCGCCAACAATGGCCGCTGTTTCGGTAAATTGCGCCACGCCTTTGCCTTGGGTATCCACCAGCTTGACATTGGCCCGGTTAAAAACCTGAAGATACTCGTCATTAAAACAGGGCCGTTTGCAAAACAGCCGGTACCACGGTTTAAGCGCGGCGGCGGTTTCCGGATCGGTTACGATACTGTCGACGCGTGCCCTGACTTGCTCCATCTGTTCAAAATCAAGCATTTCCGACAATTTTTCCATGGCTTCCGGGGAAAGTTGTTCATTGTGGCTATGCGCGGGAAGATTGCTTAATTTATGTGCAATATTAGCCAAACCATCATTGACCAGATCCTCTTCCTGCGCAATGCCGGAAGTGGCCCGGTTAAAATTGTTCATGCGCACTTGTTGCCAGCCCGGAGTCAACGATGCCGCCCATCCAGGATCCGTGGCTTTGTTATCGCGCGCCAGGACAGAAGACGGCGTGCGCTGGAAAACATATAACTGCCGGGCGGATTCGGCAAGGTACGGAATACACTGAATGCCGGTGGCTCCCGTTCCGATGATGCCGACCCGTTTATCGCCCAGTTTGTCCAGCTTATCGCCGGTATAACCGTAATCCCAGCGGCTGGTGTGGAACATCTTGCCCTGAAAAGTTTCAATGCCCGCTATGCCCGGCAGTTTAGGCTGGCTAAGCGGGCCGTCCGCAAGACAGATGAACCGCGCTTGCATGCTATCGCCGCGGTCAGTGGCAACGATCCAGCGTAATAAGGCCTCATCCCAGCGCAGCTCGGTCACCGAGGTATGAAAACAGGCCTTATCGTAAAGCCGGTAATGTTCGGCAATGGCGCGGGAATGGGCAAAAATTTCCGGGGCATTGCTGTATTTTTGTTTAGGGATATAGCCGATCTCTTCAAGTAACGGCAGGTAGATATAGGATTCGATATCGCATTGCGCGCCCGGATAACGATTCCAGTACCAAGTGCCGCCAAAATCGCCGCCGCGCTCGACAATGCGGACATCCCCGATGCCCGCTTCTTTCAGCCGGGCCGCTGCCAGCAGCCCGCCGAAGCCGCCGCCGACAATCAGTACCTCGACTTCATCATGCAACGGTTCGCGCGCCTGCACAGGTGTATAAGGATCTTCCTGAAAACGCGCGTAACGTCCGTCTATTTTTATATATTGATCGTTACCATCCTGACGCAGACGTTTATCGCGTTCTTCACGATATTTTGCACGAAGCTGGTCGGGGTTAAAATGAGGCGGCTTTGCTTCTTGGGTATTTTTCATCGGTAAACTCCCAAACTGCTAATTTTTAAGCTATGAATCAGCCTAAGAATGCCCGGCTCCGTTTAATAAATCCAGGTTAGGGCTAAAGTTGAAGTTAAGCGGCGGAACACCATCCGCGCAGTCCGGAAAAAGATGTTCTACTTTCTTTCTTTGTTGGTCAGGCCACTGAGCCACAAGCAGGTCGTTCGGAACGCTAATTCCATCGAACTCCCGCTCCCGCCTGAAGATGCTTTTTATTCTGGCTTGCATGCGGGCAGGCAGAGTGGAAAAATCCGGATTAAAGTTGAGGCTTAGCAACGTTCTGTTTTCATTCGATGTATTGGCGTAGGCGCTGTGCAGTAAACGCGTATCCTTGACGACAACGTCGCCCGGCTGAACCTCGACTGCAACTTCCCCTTCCCAGGATTGGTAAAGCGGGTGACAGGGGTCTTCCACCTTGGATATAGAGGAACCGTATACAGCCGGAATCTCATGAATCGGATGCTTTTGACGATGACTGCCGGGTATAACTCGAAGACAGCCATTGTCCGGCGAAGTCGGGGAAAGATAAATCATCATGTTGACTTGGGGAATACGGTCAGTATAAGAAACCGGGTCGTCCCAGCCCCACCAGTCATGATGCCAGAACAGGGCCGGGCTGGCGGGCGGTTTGCTGATAATGGAACCGCTGCTGAAGACATGACCGCCTAAATTCAGCTGGTCAAAAAGCGCCGCTAACGCTTGGTGGCCGATGATTTCCGAGAAATCGGGATAGTCCGATATATCGACCAGACAACCCTGGGACTTGAGCTGGATGCGATGATTTTCAGAAACATTCGCCAACACTTGAGCGGCCCATTGGTTGATTTTTTCGATCATGGACTGATCGAATACGTCAGGAATAACGCAATAACCTTGCCGTTCCAGTTTTTCCCTGTTTGTCGATTTCATTATTTATCCCCTGTAATACACGATTGGCTACCGTTTCAGCGGTAGTTAGAAGTCAAACGTTTAAGATAGGCCAGGGAGTCCCTGACCACCGAATAGTCCACGCCAAAATCCACCAGACAGGCGATTTCATCCACCCCGGCAGCTATCGCCTGATCGACAATATCCTTGCCGTCTTCGATAGTGCCGAAAATTGCGCCGGTTTTAAAGTAACGCTGGTAGGCGTATTCCAGCATTTTGCCTTTTTCCATCTCGCTGAGCGCGCTACCGCCGTGTTCATCGACGGCCGCTTTCAGGTGTGCATCCAGTGAGCTTTTTATGTAGTCCTTAAAAGGCGCTTCCACAGCCTGTTGCACCGACTCTCTGTTTTCCAGCATTAAGGTATGCTGCATCAATGTGATAATCCCTTTCTCAGGATCAAGCCCGGCTTCCCGACGGGCGTTTCTGTACAGCGCAATCTTTTTTTGCATCGCATCCAGGTTGTTGCCGTACAACATGGTAAAGATGTTATAGCCTTGTCTGCCGGCATGAATAAACCCTTCGTCATTCTGCGTGACCAGCAGCCAAACGTTCAGTTCCGGTTGCAGCGGGCGGGGATAAACCTCAATCGCTATCTGTTCGCCGCCGGGTCCGGCAAAAGACACGGTTTCACCGCGCCACAGCTTTTGCACGATCGGGATGGCTTCGCTGCATATTTCTCTGCGGTTTTCGTAGTTTTCCGGCGACAGGATAAAATCGGGCTTGTTCCAGCCGGAACCGAAACCCAGATCGACGCGCCCTTGCGACAGCACATCATTCATCGCCCACCATTCGACCACTTCGGCCGGGTGATGCAAAGGCAGCGAAATACCGGCGGTTCTGAAGCGGATGCGTGTCGTTTGGGGTATCAAATGCGCCGCCATAATGGCGGAGTTGGCGTAAATGGAGCCGAACTCATGAAAGTGCCGTTCGGGCAGATAAACCGCTTCAAAACCTTCGCGATCGGCAAACAGCGTTATGTCGCGCATGAAAGCGTATTTTTCCGCATCGGAAATATCTTTGCGCACATCCGAAAAAAACAGGAAACTGAAGCTGATGCCCGCCTTCGCCGGTTTCGGTTTATGCACGGCAGGTTGAATGCCCAGTAACTGTTCTATCGTTTGTGTCATGGCGTGTTTTTAGCGGTAATCATTATTCCGACAGGGACTTATTGTTTTGCGCCGTTAAATGCCGGGACAGCGTTTCGACGGTGGAAAAATCGATCAGCCATTGCGCTTGCACCGGCTGTTTCAGTTTTTTCTCCAGCCGGGTCGCCAGCACCATAGCCGAAATCGAATCCAGCCCGTAATTCTGGAACGGTTGGGCAGGATCAAAGCTTTTCAGCTTTAGCACTTCCAGTACGGTATTTGTAATCACCTGCGCCAAGTCAACCGGCGCTTCCTGGGCTACGGGTTGCGCTACGCCGGCAAACAGCAGCTTATGTATCCGGTGTATCAGGTTCGGTTCCAGGTGTTTGATCCGGTCCAGGCTGATCACGTCGGTAATTCTGTAGATCGGTACTTCCAGGCCCGAGCGTTTTTCAGCTTCCCATTGATCCAGGTGATGCAGGATTGAATTTTCGGGGACGCTTTCAGCAGGCGCTTCGGGCTTAGCTTCCACCGCCTGTTTGCCCGGTTCGCCGGTATTGAGGTTGGCATACAACAATTGCGGCCTGACCCGGTCGAACTGTTGCCGGTCGAGATAGCCGATAAACACCCGGCTGTTTGCCGTGCATGCCATCGCCTGTTCAAACAGCGCCCAGCCTTCCCGATTGGAAAACGTCCGTAGGCCAAGCCGGCGGAAATTATCTTCTATGACCGCAACCCTTTCATTGGCAATCCGGGTGATGGCTCCGCACTGGTTCCAGTCCGACCAGATAATGGTTTTGTAACAGGCATTGTTGTTTTGATAATGCTGATAAGCAGTGAAAAAATCGACAAACGAATTAGCCATCGCATAATCGCCGGCGCCGCGGGCCAGATGCGGCATAAGCCCGGTCATCGATGAAAACGCGACAAAAAAGTCCGGTTCATCCGCCTTGAAAAGCGCATGCAGGCTTTCCAGGCCGTTGACCTTAGGTTCCCATACCTGTTGCATCCGCTCCAGGTCCTTGCTGACAAATCCGGGTTTGTCGGCATCGGAATAAACGCCCGCACTGTGAATAACGCCTCTGATCGGCCCCAGTTTAGCGCGGATCTTTTTGAAATAACGCTTCAACGTATACTGGCTGGTTATTGAGCCGGTATAAACCTGAAGATGCTCAACCGTTTTGTCCAGCTCAATCAGTTCCAGCAACTTGTTTTTGATATATGAAGACAAGCCCTCGCGATTGACTGCTTGAGGCCATTCCTCCCTGGGCGGAAGCGGTGTAACTCCCATCAATACCAGCTTAGTGCAGCCTTTGGCGGCCAGATATTTGGCGATTTCCAGGCCGACGCCATTGGTTCCGCCGCTGATCACATAAACGCCGTCCTGCGCAATCGGCAACGAAACGGCCTGTTGTCCGGCTTCAACTTCAACGGCCGCTAAAACAGGCGCAAAACGCTGGCCGTCACGGTAGCACAGCTCTGTTTCCTGCAATTCGGCAGCAAATTCCTGCATTACGATCTGCCTTAATTGCCGGGGCTGGTCGTAAGCGGTTTGATCAATATCGATGAAACGGGCGCTGACATGCGGATAATCCGCACTGAGTATTTTAACCAGACCGGCAAACTTGGCGCCGGCAAGGCTCATCCGCTTGCACTGGAAATGCTGCAAGCCTTTGGTCAAGTACACAATCGCAATATCGTTATAAGTGCCGATGAGGGTTTGGTAAAAAACAGTCTTGCCCGGATTGTCGGCATCGTTGTCTTGGGTTGTATCGTAAAGATCGCTCAAGTCGATAATGTGGGTAATGTCATCGTACTGGTCGATCAGGATGTGGGCGCTGATTCTGACCGAGTCGGCATCCTTGTAGTTGATCGAGTTCTGGATCTGGTTAGGCAGAACGCTATTGTCGCCAATCAAAATGATTTTTTTAAAGTCTTCCGGTTCAAGCAGTTCTCGGGCAATGTTCAGGGACTCATGGTTGACCAGGATTAGCACCGTGCCATGGTCGGCCGGTTGCGCCATTGGTTGCGGCTGTTTTATCCGCCATTCCTTGTTAATCAGATAGACAGGGTCAGGGGATTGTTCGGCATTGCGATTCCGGGCCAGACGCTGTTCGGCGTCATAATGGATTTGGCTCAGCGCGGCAAACGGTTGGGCCTGCGCGCCGAAAGCCAGCCATTCTTTAAATACGCGCTGCATTGCCGCGTTCAGGTCGCTGCAATTATCCTGGGTTACCAGCAGGCAACGCTGCCGATTGGGCTTGACGGTTGTGTCGATCAAGTCCGCCAGCAGCTCGGAAGCAAGCGCATCGGCCTGCATGAAAAAGATTATTTCCATGGGGCTGCCGCCGCTTTGAGCGGATAGCACTTTCAGGCATTGTGTAAGCGCCAATGTATCTGTTCCGGTGCTCGCTAGAAACAACACACAATCGGGCCGTTTCTCTGCCAACCCGGCGTTGATTTCAGCGACGGCGCAATAGCTCACGTTTGCATAATTATCATCCAGGCCGGACGCCTGTTTCAGTTGCGTTAGCAGGTTAGTGAACGCCCGGCGTTCGCTGTCGTCGGCATAAATAACAACAAGCTGTTTGCTTTGATAATGCTGCAACCGGTTTTTCCAATCAATTGTGTCCTGTAACTCGCTGCTGCGCCACAGCTCGCTGTCGATCACCGGTATTTCCGGGTCGCGACAGGGCAGGGGCAACACTGTTGACTTAAGGATATTGGCTCCTTCTCCCTCTGGAGAGGGCTTTGCAGCGCTTAAGTCAGACAGGGGGCTGTCAACTATATCTTCAACGGCTTCGGCTTCCGGTATCCAATAATGTTCGCGGGCAAACGGATAGGTCGGCAAGCCATGTTTGCGCTGCACCTGTCCGGACCGGTATAACGACGGCCAGTCAATCGTTTCTCCGGCAACCCAGCGTTCAGCCAATTGCCGTAGTTGCTGTTGAGTAGCTTTCCCTTGGATGGAGTTGTCGTTTGCGGTCTTTTTACCGGCTTCGCCGCTAAAGCAATCCTGATCGGTTGCACCGGTCAGCGCGTAACTTGATAGCTTTGTTCTTAATTCGTCAGCCGTGTTCGCAACAACCGCCAAACGATGACTCATTGCGGTCCGGCCGACCTGAAAGGTGTAGGCCATATCGACCAAGTTGATTTCCTGGCTGTTATATTGATCGGCCAGATAGTCGCTGACCTCCTGCGCATAAAGCGCCAATTGCTGCCCGCTTTTTGCCGATAGCACCAGCAGCACCGAGGCATTTGTCGCAGCTGAGGCGACAGCCTGCGCCGGAGACTCTTCCAGCACGAAATGAGCATTGGTACCGCTAAAACCGAACGAGCTGACTGCGACATGGCGCTTTTGCCCGGCCGGCGCGGCCCACGGTTTGCAGTCGGTATTCACATAGAACGGACTGTCCTCTAAATTGATATGCTCGTTTAGCGTTTGGTAATTGATGGTCGGCGGCAATTGCTTGTGCTGCAAGGCCAATACCGATTTGATCACGCCGGAAACACCGGCGGCTGTGGCGAGATGGCCGATATTGCTTTTTACCGATCCCAGCGCACAGTAATTTTTCCTATCGGTAAATTGGCGGAACGATTCCTGCAATGCGTCCACTTCAATCGGGTCGCCAAGTTTGGTTGCGGTGCCGTGCGCTTCAATCAGTTGGATATGCTCCGGATTGATGGCGAATTTTTTATAAATGCCGGTTTCCAGACGGGTTTGCGATTCCTGGTTCGGCGCGGTAATACCGTTGCTTTTGCCGTCCTGGTTGACGCCCCAGCCGCGAATCACCGCGTAAATATCGTCGCCATCCTGCTCGGCCTGCTCCAGCCGTTTCAGCAGCAACACGCCGACGCCTTCGCCGGGAACAAAACCGTTGGCGCGCTGGTCGAAGCTGAAACAACGGCCGTCCGGCGACAGCATGCCGGCTTTGCTCATTTTGACATGAATGTCCGGGCCGTTGATGACGTACACGCCGCCGGCCAAGGCCAGATCGCTATGTCCCAGCACCAAGCTGTCGCAAGCGCTGGCCAACGCGACCAGCGACGAGGAACAGGCGGTATCGATGGACAGACACGGCCCTTGCAGATTCAGGAAGTAGGCAATACGGGCAGGCAGTATCGACACCGATTCGCCCATCAGTCCTTGTGCGCAGTGCTCCTGACCGGCCATTAACTGGCTGTAATCGCTTGCCGTGCAACCGACAAACACGCCGCACGAACTGCCCGACAGATCGGACGGGGCATAACCGGCGTCTTCAATGCAATGCCAGCCGGTCTGTAAAAACAAACGCTGCTGCGGGTCCATATACTCCGCCTCCGAAGGCGAAATATTGAAAAACAGCGGATCGAACACATCGACATCATCGAGCAGACCCATGCGTTTACACACTGTTTTGCCGGGCGCATTCCTGTCCGGGTCATAGTATTCTTCAACGGACCAGCGTGTCGGCGGAATATCGGAAATACACTCGCGCCCCTGCACCAGATTTTGCCAGAATTGGGTTATGTTATCGGCTTTAGGGAACTGTCCGGCCATGCCGATAATGGCAATCGATTGGGTTGTGCTGTATTGGCAGCGGTTTTGCGCTTGTTCCGGCTGCGCCGCCTTGGCTTGAACCGGCTCTTGTTCGGCAGGACTCGCCAATGCAAATGAACAAACAAGAACCGGTTCGGTTGCCTGTTTGGGCGCTTGTTCTATTATGGTTGCCGCGGCAACTGCCTGAGCGCTACAAGTTTGCTCTTGATTCTGGAACAGGCCTTGTTGGCTTCCCGATTTCAACAAGTACTGGTAAAACTCGGCTAAGGTCGGATAGCTGTAAACCTTGGTTGCACCGATAGACAAGCCGTAGCGTTTATTGATCGCCCTGATCCAGGTGACCGCGGTAATCGAATCCAGCCCCATGTCGATAAACTTCATGTCATCGTCGAGCGCGTCGGGACTCATCAATAGTTCCCTGGCTAAGGTTTCCTTAAGCCACGCCAGTAGTTGATTGCCGTTTTCCTGAACCGTTCCGGTATCGATACCGGGCGCCGGTTGCGGCTCATCCATTTGGGACAGTACAAATTCGGTAAACAGGGTCAGGGTAGGGTAACTGTAGACTTTGGTCGCGCCTATCGACAAACCGAATTGTTTATTGATTTTCCTGATCCAGGTGACTGCGGTAATCGAATCCAAGCCCATATCGATAAAGGCCGTTTCATCGTCGACCTGTTGCCGCTGCATTTGCAACTCATCGGCCAGACTTTGCCTCAGGCTTTCCAGCACCTGCTGCGGCGGCTGATGGCTGCATGCTCGTGCGCCATTGTTTGACGCTTGAACCGGCTCGTCTTGGGTAGCGGCTTCATTAAAATGCCGGTTGATGTTATCGATGACGTCCTGATTGCCGACGAAAGTCTTGTCATGCATAGCCAGTTCCTGTGCGAAAACAGCCGGCAAGCGCTGCCGGATCGACTCACTACGTTGCTCCTTTTGCTGCACCAATTGCTCTCTGTCCGACAACGCCAAGTAGTTCGCCAGCGCCAGCGCATAATCGAATACCTCGTTGCGGGGCATGACCGGCATAGCAATGTCGCGCCGCTTTAACTCCCGTCCTTGGAATTCCCTGGCGGTCAATAAAATTTCCCGGCTTAAGTCGTAACCCAGTCGTTGAGGAAAGATCAGCGTTGAACCCGCGCCCGGCGTAAAGCCGTACAGCATATACGGACTCTGGTAGACGCTTTCCTCGCTGTAAACCGCCCAATCGCAGAACAGCCCCATCGCCCAGCCGGCGCCGATCGCATGCCCTTGCATCGCAGCAATGACCGGAATTTCACAGGCAAGCGGCATGCTGTAGCTTTGCTCGTCGGTAAACCGGGCGCTGCCGTTCTGGATGGCTAGCAGGCCTTGTTTGGTGCCGCCGCAGGCAAAATAATTGTCATACCCGGTTAGCACCACGGCCTTGTAACCGGGTGTGTTGTTGATGTGCTCAAAAGCCGCAATAACGCCGCTGACAAACTCGGGCGAAAAGGTGTTTTTGCTGGAGCGGTCGTGCAGATTCATCACCACCACGCCGTTGCGGTACTTTTGCAGCGTGACCACATCGGAATCGAGCTGTACCGGTTCCGGTGTTTCCGCGCCGGTAGTTGCACGGCCCGGCGACCGGACAAAACCGGCATCAAGCCTGCAAATATCGACCTGCTCCGGCACACCGCCTACAGGCGTGAACGGAGCGGCAAGATTTTCAGCCAGCAGCCTTGTCCGGGAAGACAGATGTTTTTTGAGTTCAGCCGACGCCATGCCGGATATTTGCGCGATGCTGCGAGCCGTTTCCAGTGCATAGTCGTCAATCTCGGCTTGCCCGACGACCGGCATCGTCAAGCCTGCCTGTCTTAATGCATCGCCGCTCAGCAGGTTGGAGGCCGATAACATTTTGCCGGTACACGCTTCACCGAAGCGTTCGGCAAAAAGCCGGTATTCCTGTTCGGAAACAGCAGGCGAATAAAAGCTATAGCTTCCTTCCGAACTACAGATCATTAGTTCGCAAGCGGAAGCCATCAGCATCGCGTTGTGGCGGTTTTTACCGGTCAGCACGGCGACCACGGGAACAACACAGCCGGCTATAGCCATAACCGCGTTGCCGATAGCGCCCCTTGCCGCCGGTTCGTCTTCAGCGGCAAACAGTTGATCCAGCCCGGTCAGCAACAGCGTTTTTGCCGGAGTGTTAGACCCTGACTTATCTTCGGCCAGCTTGTTAACCTGTTGTAAACACCCGATCAACCCGGCGCAGGCGCAGTCTATCGAAATCGGCTGTCCATCTGCGTTATCCGGCTTAACGGCAAAAATGCCGTCGCCGTAATCGTAAAGTGCAATGGCGGGATTACCGTTGGCGGACGCTGGCGTATCAAGAGTGTCGGCGGTTGAACCGTAACTTTGCAATGGTCTAAGGCCGAACGGTTTGATTGTGCCGGGTGTCCGGAATGTTGCGGTAAACAACGCCGTTTCCCGCAACGAAATGCCATCCGGTTTTGCCGGAACGGTAGAATCGGCGCGAGGCTGCTGTACAGTAACTTCCGATAGAGTGCGTTTAATCGGTGCTATGGCTGCGGCTGGTGCCGTCGGCAGGATGGCCTCCGGCGCTGGAGCACTGTCAACGTCAACGATTTTCTGCGGTGTCCTCTCCATTTCAGCCACAGGCAACCAGTAACGGGTCGCCGCGAAAGGATAGGTCGGCAGGCTAATGCGCCGGGGGACTTGCCGGCCCTGATACAGCCTTGCCCAATCAATGTCCATGCCTTTAGTCCAGAGATTCAGCAGTCTGGAATACTTATGTTGTTTAAACCACGCATCCAGCGTTTGCTGCATCGATTCATCGCCGGCAAACGACGCAATCAGCTCCTTGTGGCGCTTGACTTGGCCCTGATAGAGCTCCTCTACCTCATCCTGACCGCCGAGATAGGCTATCAATTTTTCCTGTAATTGGGCCAGCGAGTGCGCGATCAGCGCCAGACGCTCATCCATCTGCTCGCGGCCGACTTGAAGCGTGTACGCCAAGTCCGGCAACTCAAGCTCGTCGCCATCGGCGATACGCCGTTCGATAAAGTCATGCAGTCTGGCCGCATAGGCTTTAAGCCGTTCCTCGTTTTTGGCGGACAGCACAATAACGCTGCCTTGTTCGCCGTCTAAAGGCAGGCGTTCCGGTTGCCGGTATTCTTCGACCAGTACATGGGCATTGGCCCCGCCTGCGCCGAATGCGGATATGCCGGCTATGCGCGGAAATTCCTTTAGCTCTCCTTGATGCTCCAGCACTGGCCGTTGCCAGTCGGCCAGTGTTTGCTGGACGACAAACGGAGTCTTGGCAAAGTCGATATTCGGGTTCAGCTCGGCGGCATGCAGGCTGGGCGCAAGTTGACCATGGCGCAGTTGCAAAATGACCTTGATGAACCCGGCTATTCCGGCAGCAGCCTCCAGATGGCCGACATTGGCTTTCGCCGATCCCAGCGCGCAAAAGCCGGTGTCCTGGGTCGTGTGCCGAAACGCCTGGGTCAGGCCCGATACTTCAATCGGGTCGCCCAGTTCCGTGCCGGTGCCGTGCGCTTCGATATAACTGACCGCGCGCGCATCAACGCCCGCTTTTTGCAGCGTGTCCCTGACCAGTTCGGCCTGGGCCTGAGGGTTGGGCACGGTATAGCCGTTGGTTTTGCCGCCATGATTGACATGGGTTGCGCGTATCGTTGCATAAATCCGGTCATTATCCGCTATCGCCTTGGACAACGGCTTGAGCAGGACCGCGCCCGAGCCTTCGCCCGGCACGAAACCGTTGCCGCCTTTGCCGAAGCTTCGGCAAAGGCCGTCTTTGGATAACATGCGCGATGCGCTGAGGCCGACGTAGCCGGACGGGTGCAGGTAAATAGTCACGCCGCCGGCAATCGCCAACCGGCATTCGCCGCTACGCAGGCTTTGGCAAGCCTGATGAATGGCGGTCAACGACGACGAGCACATGGTGTCGACCGGCACACTCGGCCCGCGCGCGTTCAGGAAATAGGACACCCGGTTGGCTGCCGAACTGAACGAGGTGTGCGGATAGACGGTCTGGCCCTGCCGCCACAACTCGGGCCCGAACAAATCGAAACCGGTTCGGGTAATGCCGGCAAAAACCCCGATCTGCTGCTTAAAATCTTTTACCAGACGCTCGCGGGTATAACCGGCATCTTCCAGGGTTTCCCAGGCAGTTTGCAGGAACAGCCGCTCTTGCGGATCGATGGCGATGGCTTCCTTCGGCGAAATATTGAAAAACAACGGATCGAAATCGGTCACGTTATCCAAAAATCCGCCCCATTTGCTGTAGCTTTTTCCCAGCTGGACCGCCTCATCCGGGTCGGCATGAAAAAAATCCTGCATCGGCCAGCGATCCGCCGGCACTTCCCGGATGCAATCTTGCCCGGATTTCAGGATTTGCCAATAGTCGTCGACAGTATCCGCCTGCGGAAAGCGGCAGCTCATGCCGATAACGGCGATGGCATCCTGTTCGGAATCCGCTTTGTTATCGAATCGGTAACGTTGCGCCGTATCAGGGCGTTCGGCAGTTTTTTCCGCGCTCGCCTGAGCCGCCGAAGCGTGTTCTGATGAGGCTGCTTGTGCCTGCAAGCCGGTCAGCCGGATTAACCGGTCTTTGTCGTTGTTAATAAAATAATCGCTCAGCGCATCGATGGTCTGGCATTCGAATAACAGCGTGCTGCGGACACCGGGAAATATTTCGCGCAAGGCATTGGTAATCTGTACCACCAGGATCGAGTCGATGCCGTAAGTTTCCAAAGGCTCCAGCGCATCAATGTCCTGGCTGTTCATCCTGAGGGTCTTGGCGGCCAGTTTTTTCAAATGAAAATTGCTCGCCTCCTTTAACGCCTCATCGGAGCTGATAACGGCCGGTTTCGGGAGTTCATCCGCAGTGCTCGGCTGCACAGGCAGGACTGGATTGGTTTTTTGCGCCGTTTTTTGCTGCCGGACAACACCATCGCTTTCCGCAACAATCACCTGCTGGCCGAGGACATGCGCATCCGGTGCAGGAAACAACACGCTGGCAAAACCTTCCTGCCCCAGAACCTGCTTCCAGCTTTCCGGATACAATCCGGGCGCATCGGGAATGCGCAACGGCTGGTCTTCCGATAGCCACCAGCCTTCCAGCAAGCCGAAAGTCAGGTGCGCGAACAGCGACTTGCCGCTGATTTCATTCAGCAGCAACAGGCCGTTTTTGTGTAACGCCGCCTTGGCGTTTGAAAGCGTTTGGCGAATATTGCGCGTGGCGTGCAATACATTGGTGGCTATCGCTAGATCGTAGCTCTGCGCCGCTATATCCTGGCCTGCAAGCGGTTTTTCGACATCGAACAGTTTGGGGTGGACATACGGATAATCCTTAACAAACTGCTCTTCGGCATGAAACAAAAATGCCTTGGATAAATCGGTATAGGCATACTCCGCAATATGCTGCCGGTACGGAGCCAATAGCGGCAGAATCGTCGCCGTGGTGCCGCCCGCGCCGGCGCCGATTTCCAGGATACGCAATTGCGCATCGGGATCTTTTTGTAAGCGGATCTCGATAGCGGCAACCAGGGATTCGCCCAGAATGCGGTTGAAATAATCGGCAACCGCGTTGTTCCGGTAAATGCCTTCCACGCGCCGCATCGACGAGTCGGGGAACAGAATATCGGTGGCGCGCGTGCGGCCGGACAGAATATCCGGCAGCGCCCGTAAACAGGCTTCCACCAACTCGATCGCGGCGCTTAAGTCGGCATCGGCAAAGTTTTCTTGTTTGGCCTTTGCCCAGACTTGCCAGTGTTGCTCGGGATTGTTTGATGCGCCCCGGCTAAGCCCCTGTTCGGCCAGTATTTTCCTGCTTGAATCCAACCATTGCCGGTAAAAACCGGTAACGCTGTTTTGTGATCTTTGGCCGGATTCGTTAAGCAGGCCCAGCGATTGCAACGTACCGGCAAACAAAGGCAATAACTGCGCTTCCAATGCCGCGTTGTTGAAAATACTCAACGGTTTGAGCGTTTCAACCCGGTTGTTCAGTTCGTTTGAGACCGGCGGAATCAGGTCAACGCATCGGGGAATGGTATCTGCATAGATATTCAGGTTTCGATCCGGGTCAATCATCGGCAGGACATCGAGTCGCGAGGTTTTCAGCAAGGCCAGCTGGTTTAGCGGCGCGGTCAGCAACCCTTGTAGCACGGACATAGCCTCGTCCGGCTGTATCGGAATAATACCGCTGAGTTGCAGGCGGATTTTCGTTGCCGCGGAAATCGTATCGCCGGTGCCGATTTCCCAATGGCCCCAGTTAATGACTTTAACCGCGCAAGTCCGCTGTTTAGCCAGATGCAACGCAAACGCATCTTCAAATGCGCCGCCGGCGGCATAACCGCTGAGGCCGCCGTTTTTTTCCAAGGCCACGACCGAAGAAAAATACAGCATGAAATCCAGCGCTTCATCTTTAAACACCTGCGCTAGATTCACGCTAATGTCGATCTTGGCCGAAAGAATATCCCGGAACCTCTGTTCATCCATCTCGACCAGACTATGGTCGAACAACCCTACCGCAGAATGGATTACACCGTGAATGACCGGCCAGGTTTGCTTGATTGTTGCATAGGCTGATTGTAACGACTCGGAATTCGCTGCATCCGCAACCACGTAAACCGGCGCAGGGCCTAGATCGGCCAATGCATCCAGCTTCGCCTGAATCGTTGCATCCGGTTGGCGTCGGCCTATCCAGATAACCTGCGCCTGATAATGCTGTATCGCATAACGCGTCCACGCCTCGCCGATGCCGCCACTGCCGCCGATCACCACATAAACGCCGCGCTGCCGGTAAGCGGGCGTCGATTCCGGCAGTTGTTCCACCGGACTCAGGAAGCGCTTGAACCACTGTCCGTTGCGGCAGGCCAGCACATCGCCCTGACGGTCGGCCGGTAAACTCATCAACTCGCGCACCGGCCAATCCAGGTGACTTTCCATATCCAGCGCCCGAATCGACCAGCGCGGATACTCCTTAGCCAGCGCGCCGGCGAAGCCATGCACGCCCGCGTGTGCGGGATCCAATGCATCTTGGTTAAATACCGCTTGCGTCCGGCAGGTTATCACCGTCCAGTTCAGGTCCCTGTTACCGTATGACTGGGCCAGCAAGGCCTTGACCAGTTTAAAAACATGCAATAGCCCGGAGTTTTGTTGCTCGACCAGTCCTGATGCTGAATCCGGTTCTGGCGCTATCCAGATAATATGATCCAAATTGCCAAGTAACTGGAGTTGATGGCTTAACGACTCGATGGTGACCGCAGGATCGATAGCTATCGCTTGCGCGGCCGCATACACCGACCGTATTGCCTGCTGTTGCTGCAAGCTTCCGCCGATGATCAGCATGCCGTCATCATGATTGGGCAACACGCCTGCGTTGTTACTGTTGATAACTGGACGCCATAGCGACGCCAATAGGGTAGGGTACACTTCAGCAGTTGTAGCTTTAACAGCAATATTGTTTGCCGGCGCTAACCCGGCATTCGGCAACCAGTAGGCGTGCTTGGCAAAAGGATAGGTCGGTGCGGCAATCCGTTGCGGTTGCCTGTCCCCGTACAGCAAGGACCAGTCCACTTCAACGCCGGACAGCCAAAGCAAGGCAATTTTGTCCCAGTCGCACTGCGCGATCAGCGAATGGATAAACGCCAGTCCTGCCTCGCCTTCGGTCAGTTCCCTGAATTGGGCCGGGGCGGTTTTGCTATTGAAGACCTGGGCATGACTCTCCCGACTCGAGCAGAATGCTGCCAGTTTGCCGATCAGGTCCCGACGATCGGTAACCACCAGCGCCAGACGCTCTTCCATGGCCTGACGAGCTGTTTGCAAGGTATAAACCAGGTCGGTCAACGATACCGAACTGCTGCTGTCATCGCTGAGCCAATCGATATATTTTTGCGCATAAACCCGCAATTGCGCTCCGGTCTTGGCCGACAACACAAACACCAACGGCCCGCCTGTTTTGTCTGCGGCGGCATCAACGACCGCCGGGTACTCCGCCAGAACCGCATGGGCATTGGCGCCGCCGGAACCGAAACTGCTGACGGCGGCGATTCTCGGCCCGCCAGCGGTCGGCGGCGTCCAGGGCTGTAACCGGTCGACGACATATAAGCCGCAATCGGACAGCTGGATATGTTCATTAAGCTGCTGAAAATGCAGCGATGCAGGCAACTGGCGGTGTTGCAGGCACAGTACCGTTTTCAATAATCCGGTAATTCCGGCTGCCGCTTCCAGATGGCCCAGATTGGTTTTGACCGAACCCAAACCGCAGCTGTTTTCAGGCGGCATGCCGGGCAGGGCAAAGGCTTGTTTCAAGCCTTGAACTTCAATCGGGTCGCCTAGCGAAGTGCCGGTGCCGTGCGCTTCAATGTATCCCAGTGACAGCGGGTTGATTTCCGCAGCCTGCCAGGCGGTTTGCAACAGCCGGGCTTGCTGCTCGGGATTGGGAACGGTCAAGCCGCTGGCTTGTCCGCCGTGGTTGCAGGCTGTGCCTTTAATCACGGCGTAAATTCTGTCATGGTCGGACAAGGCCGAGGCGAGCGGTTTCAGCAGCAGCATGACCGCGCCTTCGCTACGCACATAACCGTTTGCCTGTTGATCGAAAGTTTTGCAACGGCCGTCTTTCGCTAGCATGCCGGCTTTGTAATAAGCGATGCTGTTGGCCGGATGACAGATCAGGTTGATGCCGCCGACCAATGCCTGCGCTGACTCTCCCGACTGTATCGATTGCACGGCCTTGTGCACCGCCACTAGAGAGCTGGAGCAGGCCGTATCCAATAACAGGCTGGGGCCGTTGAAATCGTAAAAATAGGAAATCCGGTTAGCCAGCACCGCCATTGAATTGCCGGTGCCGTAATGCGCATCGACCGGGGCATTGAGTTGATCCAAAAGCCGGGCGTAATCCGAACCGCTGGCGCCGATAAATACCCCGGTGTTGCTTCCTGCCAGCGAGTTCGGCGCATAGCCGGCATGCTCGATTGCCTGCCAGCCAAGCTCCAGCAAGATGCGCTGCTGCGGGTCCATGGATTCGGCTTCTACCGGCGATATGCGGAAAAAAGGCGCATCGAATGCCGCCACGTCGTCCAGAAAACCGCCCCGGTCAATGCCTTTGTGTTTATCGGCCGGATCGATTTCATCCGGCCACTGCCAACGCCCTGCCGGTAGCTCGCCAACGGCGGAAGTGCCGGTCTGCAAACATTGCCAAAACGCCTCAGGCGTGTCGATGCCGCCCGGCAAGCGGCAGGCCATGCCGACGATTGCGACATCCTGCATTCTGACTTGATCCGGCGATTTTATCGCTACAGGTGCTTTTTCCGGTTGTTTATCACCGTCATCTTGCTTTTGATCGGCGATAACAGCGTTACAAAGATATTCGGCTATTTTATCGGTGGTGTTGTATTGAAAGAAAAAGGCCGGGGTTAGCGGCAATTGAAACTTGAATGCAATTTTCTCGTTCAAATCAAGCAGGTCGGCGGAATCCAGGCCCATCTCCATCAGCGGCCTGCCGAACGAAAACGCCGATTTGCGCTGCTCGTCCAGGCAATCGCCAAGCGTATTTTGCAGATAGCTGCGAATTTCGGAACGGCTAAATCCGGTGCGTTTTGGATTTTCGTTTGAGGCTGCATTAAGCTGCAAATCATTGCGGCAACGGTGATGAATATCGTAGCTGACCAGCACGCCGCAGCCTTCATTTTTAAGGTCGTAGGGCCTGTAACCCGGCATTACCCGTTCGATTGTCGCACCATGCAAATTATGGAAGCGCAAAATCGGATCCGCCGGTACGCCATGCTCGTTACGTTGCCGAATATAATCGTCAAGCGCAAGTCCGGAAGTGCGGTCAAAATTCTTACACAGCGTAATCGCCACCACGGATTGCACATCTTTCTGCAAGCTGCGGTAAATCAGCATGAATTCCAGCAATTGATCGCCCAGATTTTGTTGCTGCATTTGCGGCAAAATATTGACTGCCAGCAGTTGCACAGTCCTTGCTTCCTGATCATGCAGAGAATCAATCTGCGCGGCCGTTATGTTTTTTAATGCATTTGCACTGTCGATACGTTGGGAATAAATAACGCCGACAACCGCATCATCGATAACCAGCACTAACTGCCCTTGCGGGTAGCGGATGATTCTCTGTTTTAAAACAGCTTCCGGTGTGCGTAGCTGTTCAGCCCAGCAATGTTGCTCAAGCAACAGCAATGCGGGCAGGTCATCGGTCTGTGCCGTTCGAATGCTGTATTCTTTAAGCTCCAGATGGCGCAATAAGTATGATGAAGTGTCGGGGATGTGCTCCGGCGGTTGATGAGCCGGTAACAGTCCGGCGGCAGAAGCTGCCATCAAGCATTCAACCGGGTCAACGTCTGAACGCTGCAAGAAACGGTCGATTTCATCGACAGATATATTGTTATGTCCTGAAATGCCTGACGAAGTAAAGCAATCCGCAATCCGCGTCTGGCCGCGTCTTACCATTTCGATAGAACACTGTTTAAACAGCTTCGATAAATTGTCCGTCATAGTCTGTTCAGGGATTTCTCTGGTCGATGGTTATCATATAAACAGCATTTTCTTTGGCTTGCCCGGTTTTTATATAAGGTTAACATTCGCTTGGGGCTACGAAGCTAATCATTTTTTAATTTAGAAACTTACACGAAACAGCCGCAACACTCAAGACGCATGGCAAAAGGATAATTAAAAATTCAATTTGGAAAGGTTAGGGTTTATTAGTTTCAATAGCTTGAATGAGTAAATGCCATGAAAAATTAAATAATGAAAATTGTACAAAAGCAACGATGCCAAGCGCTGTCGAATACCGGCCGGAAATTGACGATGACGCTACAAAACTGGAAAGCCGCTTACAATCGGTTGTATTATGTTTGAGGGTCGGATGCCTATCCGATAATTGAAAAATCCGTTTACGCAAAAACTCAGTGTCCTATTCGGATTTAGTTTGGTCTTTAACTAACTATAATTTACTCCTTTACGGCGTTTTGGTATTCATCAATGCCTTATTGTCTTTTTTGAGTCCCGGAATTGTAGTTATAAGTAATTAACAAAGGATGAGCAATGACTGATAGCCAATATGATTTAAAAGAACTATTAAAAAAACGATTATTCGACAGTATTTCCGCGCAGATCGATTTGATCGGCTATGTGCCGGATGATATAGCCAAGCTGGTTAAAAATTTTAAATTCGATACGGAAGTTGTCGGTCAGTCGCCCGAGGATGTGGAGTTTGCACGCCGCTCAGGTAAAGATTTAACAGATGGCAGTTGCGATAAGGACAGTCTTGCGAGCCAGGTTAACAATTATTATGACCAAGCGTTTTACAGTGACGATGGCATCATGGGCATTTTGCTCGGCGATACCAAGTATAGAAATATCGGCTACTGGGATGAGACAACTACCACGCAGAATCAGGCGTCCGAGCGGCTGCAAGATGCCTTGCTTGATTTTATACCCGAAAAATCGGGACGGATACTGGATGTGGCTTGCGGGATGGGCGCATCGACTCGCCGTTTGCTGAATCATTATCCGGCCGAGAATGTCTGGGCGATCAATATTTCGGAAAAGCAACTCGAATCGACGCGAAACAATGCGCCGGGCTGTAATGCACAGGTCATGAATGCGGTTGATATGAAATTCGACGATAATTTTTTCGATAATATTCTATGCATCGAAGCGGCATTTCATTTTGAAACCCGGCGGAAATTTCTTGAAGATGCGTATCGGGTTCTCAAGCCGGGCGGGCGTCTGGTTTTATCCGATACGCTGTTTACATCCAGGGAAAGACTGGTGCAGCATGCTGTTTTTCCAAGCCCTGAAAATCATATCGAAACGGTTGAGGAATACCGGCAGCTGTTATCCGAGGTGGGTTTTAGCAACATTATCATCAACGATGTCAGCAGGGAGGTTTGGGGCGCGCATTTTCTGTATACTGTAAACAAGATTCATGAAGCGTTTTATAACGGCAATCTGAATATTGTCCAACTAACTGAAATCTTGTGGACTTATTATCACTTGAACTCAATCACCGGATTGTGCCTTTTTGTCAGCGCGCAAAAATGATGATTGAGTTTTGTCTGATTCGGTAAAAGCCGGATTTATAACTTCAATTTGGCCTCGGCAGGAATTTGGCTGAGGTCAATTTGGTGATCGTAGCGCTGGATTTCTCCCTTTTCAGTATCCAGCAAGAAGTTATTGAATAGATTGCCGTGCAGGTTTCTTTTTAATTTGATATTGACGTCGTATATCGGGAACATCCTGATGATATAAACTTCCCGATCTATCTCTTTGTTCTTCCAACGCTCGGCGGCGTGAAAGTTTTTGTTGTTCCATAACAATACCTTGCCTTTGGTTTCGGTAGGCATTAGAAATTCGCCGGCATAATGTTTGTTAGCCAGTCCGATAACGCTTTTATACAAATTCATTAAATCTTGGTGCGGTTTGCTTTTAGCAAAAGCGACAATGGCTTCGGCGGGGATTTTGTCGGGGTCTATGTAACCGTCTTTATCCAGATTGTTAGGATCTTTTGAGAAATACCGGGATAGGAATTTTAATAATATATTGCCGGGAAGTTTTAATTTGCTTTCCGGCAATACCTGAATACGGCCGCCGTTTTCATTATCGAGATCGACCAGCGGAATATAAATGGTAATGTCGTTTTCGGTTTCGTAAAAATGGTGGAAATTAGGTAAATCGGTATGTATGCCGGCCGCTGAACGCTCATAATCGTTACGTAGATACATATCGTAAGAGACGACGATATAGCGGGTTTTAAAGAATCGTTTGAAGTCGTTTGCCAATAGGTATTTTAAAACTTTTTCTATACAAGCCTGTTCACCGTAAACTGCTTTTTTATAAGTCTTGTCATACAGTTTTTTCACCATTTTTTTGGCGATATTGGGAAAGGTATTAAAAAGAAAACCTAATACTTGACCTTCCAGATAGACCTGATGTTCATTATTAGTGAAAAATTTCGGGAAATCGTTATGGCCTTCTGCTTTTGCCAGATAATGCTGTTTAATTTCATCGACCAGCTCATTGGGTAACGACGTATTTGTTTCTACGAACCCGGTGGAATAGTATTCGTTAAAATAATTTTCTTTCAGAATATTATGCATTGACACGCTCTCCTAATAAATACCATGTTTCGATTAAGTTTTTTTGCATTATAGGCATCAAGTAAATTGAAATCCATTAATTCGATTATTTGACGCAGAATTATTAACAGGTTTTCCGGTTTTAAATAATGAATAAAAGCTATCCTTTGAAATAGGCTTTGCCGAATAATCCGTGTTGGCGGCTTGCGAATACTAAAATCTGCTATTTTTGTAATTGTTCAGTTTATAGAGAAACGGAACACGGATTTAAAAATTTGGTTTGGGTTAAAAGTCCATGTCATCCATGTTTTATTGGCAATACGCTGAATACTTATTTTTTTGCATTCCCTTATTCCGCCGCTTTCCGATACCAATAAGCCGCTTTGGTATCGTCCCGTATTACGCCTTGGCCCATTTGATATTTAAGGGCCAGATTGTATTGCGCGTTTACATTGCCTTGTTCCGCGGCTTTGCGATACCAGAAAACCGCTTGGGCATAATCCTGGGCTACATGCTGCCCCTGATCGTACATAACGCCTAAGTTGAACTGGGATTTTGCGTGGTCTTGATCGGCCAATTGTTGATAAAGCGTGAAAGCTTCGGCATAACGGCCTTGATCGTTCAATTCATAGGCATGCTGAAAAATAGCTTCAGGGTCAGGGTTCGATGGCGGCGGCTGTGGCGTGTCTTGTTTTGGGGTACGTTCTTGCTCAGTTGCCGTACCGGTTTCGTTAAACTGGTTTTTTTCATCCTGCTGCCTGGCTTGAGCTTCCTGTTCCCGGATCCAGGCATTATGTCCGGCCCGTTTAACCGGGTCTATTAATACGGCATAGGAAGTGTTTACCAGTCTTATGACTCTTTCCGCTTCCTCGGTGCTGCCCTGGAATTTATCGGGATGAAAAGTTTGGCAGAGGGCTTTATAGGCCGCTTTGATGACACTGGTTGGGGCGTCTCTTGTAACTTTTAGGTTGTCGTAATGGGTACGTATGTTAGCCATAGAACTTATTTTTATTATTTTACCGTGGACGAAAATCGGGACAATTATACTGTTTCTGTCCGGCTAACCGCAAAAACGCATAGTTTAGATGTATAAAAAACATTGATTCTGCGGTATCGATTAACCGGAAAGAGGCTTAGAGATTCATTGTTCCAGCGGTTTTTTCCGCTCATGCAAAGGGTAGGGCGGCTATCCGCTTAAGCCGGGACACACGCAAAGTTTGGCCTATTAAATAATAGAACACGGATGCCACGGATCAGGCGGATTGACACGGATTTTTTTTATTATTCAGGCTCTTGAAATTTTTTCTGTTTATCCGTGTCGATCCGTCAAATCCGTGGCATCCGTGTTCTGTTTTTTACCTGTTCCTGCTTAAGTAGAGCTATTGTATTTTGGTGTTGGAAAACTTGCTTGACAGCGCTTGTGGTATATTCCAGCGAAGATTCGTTCCGCTTAAAATTTTAACCACCTACACTTGTTTTTAGGAGATAACATGTCCAAACCCGTTACCCCTTTATTGGCAGCCGATATTTTAATCGAACTGATCGATCAGCCCGGCCGGCCATTTGTGCTGATTGAGCGTGCTTATCCGCCTTTGGGATGGGCAGTTCCGGGCGGTTTTGTCGATATTGGCGAAACCGTGGAACAAGCCGCGATCCGTGAAGCGAAGGAAGAAACCTGTCTCGATGTTACTTTGACGGCATTACTGGGTATTTATTCCAATCCCAAGCGCGACCCGCGCAATCATACCGTCACCGCCGTTTATATTGCCGAAGCTACCGGAATGCCTAGCGCTGCGGATGATGCTAAAAATTTCGGCATTTATACTTTCGACAATCTTCCCGCTGTGTTGGCGTTCGACCATGCCCAGGTTGTGGAAGATTATAAAAATTACCGCATGACTGGAAAAGTTACGCCGTTACGGGTGTGATTCACTGCCGCTTAATCGCAATGGACCTTTTAAACATAGAACACGGATACCACGGATAAGACGGATCTACACAGATTTTTATCCGTGTTTATCCGTAAAAATCTGTGCCATCCGTGTTCTATTTTCTCTTTCGTGTCTTCGTAGACGATCACACCACTTCAGTTACTCATCATCCACAACCGGTGGACAACTGCAAAACACATGGCGGTCGCCGTAAACATTATCGATACGTCCGACCGGCGGCCAATATTTATCGTCATGCTGATGGCTGTCCGGAAAAAAAGCCTGTTGTTTGGAATAGGGCAGCGTCCATTGTTCCAGCAATAAACGATGCGTGTGCGGCGCATTATGCAGCAGGTTGTTTTCGGCGTCGGCAGCGCCGGTTTCTATGGCTTTGATTTCTTCCCTGATGGCGATCAGCGCATCGCAAAAACGGTCGATCTCCGCTTTGTCCTCGCTTTCCGTAGGCTCTATCATCAAGGTATCGGCGACCGGAAACGCTACGGTCGGTGCATGAAAACCATAGTCGATCAGGCGTTTGGCGATGTCTTCGACGGTGATGTTGCAGGTTTTTTTAAAGTCGTGGCAATCGATGATGCATTCATGCGCCACCCAGCCGTTTTTGCCGGTGTACAAAATCGGGTAATAGGGCGCCAGCCGTTTGGCGATGTAATTGGCGTTCAGGATCGCGGTTAGCGTCGCGCGTTTTAAACCGGCTGCGCCCATCATCGCGATATAGGCCCAGGAAATCGTGTAAATACTGGCAGATCCCCACGGTGCGGCAGATACGGTGCCGATGGTGCCGTGCTCGCCTTTGGCCGGATTGACGCCATCGACAACCGGATGATCGGGCAGGAACGGCGCCAGATGCGCGCCGACGCCTATCGGCCCAACGCCGGGGCCGCCGCCGCCATGCGGAATGCAAAAGGTTTTATGCAGGTTAAGATGAGCGACATCGGCGCCGATCTTGCCGGGCCGGCTTAAACCGACCAGCGCATTAAAATTGGCGCCGTCCAGGTAGACTTGGCCGCCGTGTTGGTGGACCAGGTCGCAGATTTCCCGGAACGCTTGCTCAAACACGCCGTGCGTGGACGGGTAGGTGATCATTAACGCAGCCAGCGTGTCATGATATTCGGCTGTTTTCGCGCGTAAATCGTCCAGGCTGACGTTGCCGTTGTCATCGCAAGCGACGACCACGATTTTAAGTCCCGCCATTGTCGCGCTGGCCGGATTGGTGCCGTGCGCGGAAGCGGGTATTAGGCAAATAGTGCGTTGCCCTTGGCCTCTGGTTTCATGGTATTTGCGGATGACTAAAAGTCCGGTGTATTCGCCTTGGGAACCGGCATTGGGTTGCAGGGAAAACGCATCGAAGCCGGTCAGGTCGCACAACATATCTTCCAGTTCGGCAAACATCTGTTGATAGCCGTGAGTCTGGTATAGCGGCGCGAACGGATGCAGCCCGTTGAACTCATAATAGGAAATGGCCTGCATTTCGGTCGCGGCATTCAGTTTCATCGTGCAGGAGCCTAGCGCTATCATCGACCGGTCCAATGCTATATCGCGCCTGGCTAAGCGGCGCATATAACGCATCATTTCGGTTTCGGAATGATAGCGGTCGAAAACCGGGTGTTGCAGGATGTGATCGTTACGTAATAAGGCGGCTGGGATACATTCGCCGACTGCGGCATCCAAGCCGTTAATGTCGGGAAGATCGGCGGTAGCTGAGGCAAAAACCTGCCAGACATCTCTCAAGTTTTGCCGCGTTGTAGTTTCATCCAACGATATGCCGATATGATCTGCATCGATAACGCGCAAGTTGATGTTGGCTTCCGCGGCTTGCGCGGCGATGCGCTTTGCCCGGTTCGGCGCGCTGATAATCAAGGTGTCGAAATAACACTCGCTAAGCACGCGATGGCCCAGCTGGGTAATGCCGGCGGCCAGGATTTGCGTATAACGATGCACGCGGCCTGCAATCAGGCGTAAGCCTTCCGCGCCGTGATAAACCGCATAAAATCCGGCGATTACGGCGAGCAGTACCTGCGATGTACAGATATTGCTGGTGGCCTTGTCCCGGCGGATGTGTTGTTCGCGGGTTTGCAGCGCCATACGCAACGCAAGCTGTCCATGGCTGTCTTTGGATACGCCGATAATGCGACCCGGAACCGAGCGTTTGTATTCGTCCTTGGTTGCAAAATACGCGGCATGAGGGCCGCCGTAACCCATTGGTACGCCGAAACGCTGGGAGTTGCCGACCACTATATCGACGCCGAACTCGGCAGGCGGTTTAAGCAACACCAGCGCCAGCAAATCCGCCGCTACCGTGACCAGCGCCGATTTGGCCTGGGCTATCGCGGTGACTGCGGTCAAATCTTTTATTTCGCCTTTGCCGCCGGGATATTGCACCAGCAGCGCAAAAAAATCGTATTGCTCCAGATCGCGATAAGGGTCGGCGACGATAACTTCATAACCCAAGGAACGGGCGCGGGTTTTGATTACGGCTATGGTTTGCGGGTGGCAATCCTGATCGACAAATATGCTGTTGGCCGTACTCTTGGACAAGCGCCGGGACATAGTCATGGCTTCCGCCGCTGCCGTGGCTTCGTCGAGCAGCGAGGCGTTGGCAAGCTCCATACCGGTTAAATCGATAATGACTTGCTGAAAAGTCAGCAACGCTTCCAGCCGGCCTTGGCTGACTTCGGCCTGATAAGGCGTATAGGCCGTATACCAGCCGGGATTTTCCAACACATTGCGTTTAATCACCGCGGGCATGACGGTGTCGTAATAACCCATGCCGATCATTGAGGTGAACACTTTATTGCGTTCGCGCATTTTACGCAGATACTTGATTACCGCGCGTTCGCTGATAGTCTCGGTCAGCTTTAACGGTTCGCGGTTCAGGATATTGGCCGGAATGGCTAGGTCGATGATGTCTTCCAGTTCGTTTATGCCCAGTTCCGCCAGCATGTCTTGGGTTTGCTGCGGATTGGGGCCGATATGGCGGTTGACAAAATTACCGCGCATTTCCAGTTGAGCTAGGCTAGGGCGAGATGACGTCATGATGGGTAACCTCTCGGCAGTTAAGGACAAGGCATTGTCCATGAAAAGGACGAAAGGTGAAAGGCGAAAGGCGAAAGGCGAAGATCGGGCATTAGCCGGAGTCCGGTTTTTTTCGCCTTGCGCCTTTAGTCCTTCGCCTGTTTATGATAACGGTGCGGAACAAAAGGTAACGGAGTTACGGTAACGGCAATCCGATGATCACGAACCTGGGCATATAAGGTATTACCTATATCGGCATTACTCGGGGCCAGCAAGGCCATGGCAATCGGCTGCCCCAAACTGGGAGAAAAACTGCCGCTGGTGACGTAACCGGCAGCGGTGCCTTCGCTATCGCAAATGACACAACCTTCCCGTACCGGAATTTTGCTGTCGACCAGCAGGCCGGCACGGATTTTTCCCGGACCGTGTTGCAATTGGTCCAGAATTTTGCCGGCTCCGGGAAATCTGTTTTGGGTCAAGCCGGAAGCTTGGTGGTTGCTTCCTTTGAATAACCACTGGAGGCCCGCTTCTACCGGCGTAATCGATTCGTTGAGTTCATGACCGTACAGGCATAGGCCGGCTTCCAGACGTAAAGTATCCCTGGCCGCCAGACCTATCGGTTCAACATTGTCTTCGGCCAGCAACGAGCGGGCAACGTGTTCCGCATAATGATTGGCTACCGAAATTTCAAAGCCGTCCTCTCCGGTATAACCGCTACGGCTGATGTTGCATTTGATGCCGTTGATATAAGTTCCGCGGGCGTGCATAAAGGGAAGCTCAACTACCTGAGGCGAAAGCTTTTGCATAACCGATTCCGCGCCGGGACCTTGTAAAGCGAATAACGCTTGGCCTGACAGTTCATTAAAACAACAGCGGCCGGATAAATGCTTATACAGATGTTTAAAGTCTTTATCTTTGCAGGCCGCATTTACAATAATCATCAAACCCGTGTCGATACGGGTAACGATGATGTCATCTATAATCCCGCCGTCATTATTGGTTAATACCGTATATTTTTGCTCGCCGGATTTAAGCCTTGCAATATCGCCGGGTGCAAGTTGCTCAAGTCCATCGACAGCGTCATCGCCAAGAATCAGGCACTGTCCCATATGGGAAATATCGAAAAAACCGGCATGGCTGCGGCAGTGCAGGTGCTCGTGCAGCGTACCTTTGCCGTATTGTACCGGCATAAAGTAGCCGGCAAATGGCACCATCTTGGCGCCTAGCTCAAGATGAAGGTTATAAAGCGGCGTCTGTTTTAACATGTAAGCATTGTCTTAATGGTCTGTAAGCGATGCAGTAGTGTAGCCATTTGTCCGGTTATTTACCATGAACACTGGAAAGAATGTGCGGAAAAAATCTAACGGCTGAAATCCGACAAAGAATAAGATGGCGCGAGACTCTGTTCCGGCTATTCGTCAAGCGCATCTGTTTTAGTTTTTTAGATTAAAGCCATAGCTTGTATAATCCGCAGTTTGTTTCGGCTTGATTATCTTGCTGTGCTCACTTCTTATTTAAAATTTCAGAGAACTCTATGGCGCTGTATTGTGGAATCGTTGGTTTACCCAATGTTGGAAAATCGACCTTATTTAATGCATTAACCCGCGCGAAAATCGCGGCCGAAAATTACCCTTTTTGCACCATTGATCCCAATGTAGGCGTTGTTCCGGTACCAGACCTCCGAATGGATAAGCTGGCGGAAATTGTAAAACCCGAGCGCGTGCTGCCGACCACAATTGAGTTTGTGGACATTGCCGGGCTGGTTGCGGGGGCATCCAAAGGCGAAGGTTTGGGTAACCAATTTTTAGCCAATATTCGCGAAACGGACGCCATTGCCCATGTGGTGCGCTGCTTCCAGGATGACAACGTGATCCATGTCGCCGGAAAAATCGATCCCATCTCCGATATCGAAGTCATCAATACCGAATTGGCATTGGCCGATATGGCTTCCGTTGAAAAAGCCTTGGTACGCGCTAGTAAAGTTGCCAGAACCGGCAATAAAGACGAACAGGCAAAAAAAGACGTGCTGGAGAAAATTTTCAAGCAATTGGACGCCGGAGAACCGGCACGCGCGTTGCCTTTATCCGACGATGAGAAAGCATTAGTCAGGGACTTGTGCTTGATGACGCTTAAGCCGGTCATGTATATTGCCAATGTCCAGGATGACGGTTTCGAGAACAACCCGCTGCTGGATAGAGTACAAGCACTGGCTGACAAGGAAAGCGCAATGGTCGTGCCGATCTGTGCCGCGATGGAAGCGGAAATAGCCCAATTGGATGACGATGAAAGGAAGGAATTCCTGGATGACTTGGGGCTGGAAGAACCCGGTTTGAATCGCGTTGTAAGAGCCGGATATAAATTGCTGAATCTGGCGACCTATTTTACCGCAGGTGTAAAAGAAGTCAGGGCCTGGACTATTCCGGTCGGTGCGACCGCACCCCAAGCGGCCGGCGTTATCCATAGCGATTTTGAGAAAGGCTTTATTCGTGCCGAAGTTATCGCCTATCAGGATTTCATCGATTATAAAGGCGAGCAGGGCGCCAAAGACGCCGGAAAATGGCGGCTTGAAGGCAAAGACTACATCGTTAAAGACGGCGATGTCGTACATTTTAGATTCAACGTTTGACAAAGCGAGAGTGGGTATTTATAATTCCCGCTCTTTAAAAGACCCGCCCAAATGGCGATATAGCTCAGCTGGTTAGAGCACGGGATTCATAACCCCGGGGTCGGTGGTTCAAGTCCACCTATCGCCACCATACAAATCAAGCGCTTAGGTGAAAACCAAGTGCTTTTTTTATGCCTGAAATTCTCCACGTGACATTTCTAAAAAAACACCCGCAACAATCGCCAACACTCAGGCATAAAAAAGCCGCTTGGTTAGCGGCTATAGTTGCTTAAGAATCCGGTAAAAATCTTTCTTCTTCACATCGGCTTGTTCGGCCATGCTTTTGATAAGGGTCTGCGAAAAAGGCGCCTTCGGACAATCGACAGTAACCTTGTATTTCCTTTTGTCCTTAATCAAAATCCATTGCTCATGGGAGCCGTTTTGTGTGTCAAAGGCAAATCCCAGATAAGCCAATATCGCCTTCAATTCTTTGCACGTGATAGGTGGATATTCTCCGCTCATGCAAGACGAAGAGGGAGCATTTCATCAAAAACAACGTTGGCGTTGTGATAAATCATATGGCTAAGCCGGATAAAATAATATTCGAGCCACTGTGTTATTGGCGCTCGTCTAGCCAATAATTGATTGCCGTATTCCTGATCTTGCAATGCTTCATCAACATAAAAGGCAATTTGTTCCTCAAGCTTGCGCTTAACCTCATTCAATGAACTACCTTGTGTTGCTAAGCAAAAATCTAAGCAAACGGCCACCCACTCGCCTTCCTCTTGTTTTGCGTAACACTTTACAATCAGTTCTTTCGGGTTCATGGGCATCTTCTCCTGGGCTTATCGTATTAAAATCAACCGCAAGTAAGTATAACAGACCGCAACAATGACAGCCATTAGGGGAGGTCGGGGGATAAATCTTTAGATGCTCCCAGCAGCTAGACAAATACCCCTTTTTTTCTCGCAACGGCGGGAGTTTTTGAGGAGGGGTATCGGCTTTATTGTGTAATAAGTTTCGGTTATAAAAACCGGCATGGTTAGCCGGTCTGATTTGGGTTAATGGATGAACTGGCTTAACCGGTCTTGCTTGATTCTAATCTCATAGCGGCCTTTTGGGCGCCTGCTATTAATTTCTTATACCTTGTCTATCCAGCTGCCGCCAAATGCTTTGTATAGATTGATGAGCGCCTGTAATGAATTGCTGCGGCCTGTTGCAAGAGCAAGCTTTACGTTGAACAGGTTGCGTTGAGCATCCAGCACTTCCAGGTAATTAGTCAGACCATTGTTGTAACGCAACCATGCCAACTTTAAATACTCGGTTAAGGCTGCTTCTTGCTGGCTAAGCGCCTGCACCTGATTCAGGGTTTTACTGTTATCTATCAACGCATCTTCGGTTTCCTTAAAGGCTTGCAACAGTGCGCTCTGGTAACGGAATAACGCCTGTTGTTCACGTGCTTCGGCAGCTTTTACTTGTCCGGCAATTTTACCTGCGGTAAATAAAGGCATAGCCAGTGCTACGCCATAACTCCACATCCCTGAAGGTCCCGATAGTAATTGGCTAAAACTGGCGCTGGCGGCGCCTAGACTTCCGGTTACCGCGAATTTGGGGAAATATTCGCCTTTTGCAACGCCGATATTGGCGTTGGCAGCGATCAAGTCCTGTTCCGCCTGGCGTATATCCGGACGGCGGGCTAATAATTCCGACGGCAGACCGGCAGGTACGCCGGGCGCATGCAGTTGGGATAGCGGCAGGCCGCGTTCTACGGCGGCGGGATTATGACCCAGCAACACGCTCAGCTCGTGTTCTTTTTGCGCTATCAGTTTTTCCAGTTGCGGCACGATTGCGGCGGCGTTATGTACTTCCGACTCCGCTTGACTCACCTGGGCTTTTGAGTTGAGTTCGCCTTGGAAACGCGCTTGGGCGATACGGTAAGCTTCCCGGCGGTCGGCTAAGGTTTGCTGGGCAATTTCCAGGCGTAGATCCAGTTCGCGCAGCTGCACATAAGAGCGCGCCACGCCGGTGACTAGAGTCAATACCACGGTACGCCGGATTTCTTCCTGTGCATAAAGATTGGCGCGGGCAGCTTCCGTGGCGCGCCGTAATCTGCCCCACACGTCTATTTCCCAAGACAGATTTAGAGCGGATTGAATATTGTTATAAGCAGGGGCAGGAATATTGCCGTTAGTTGTGCCTGAATCTCGCTGCTGTTGACCGGACGCACTGCCTCTAATTTGCGGAAATAAGTCCGCACGGGTAACGCTGTAGAGTCCTAAATATTCTTCGACAGTGGCCGTGGCGATTAATAGATCTTTATTGTGCAGCAGTGACTGCTTGATGAGTTTGGTCAGGACTGGGTCGCCGAATTGCTCCCACCAGCGGGTATCGCTAGCCGCAAGGGTTTCAGCTGGAGCAAAACGCCAAGCATCCGGTATCGATGCGACCGGTTGTTGGTAATCCGGGCCGATCATAAAACAGCCGGTTAGCGTTAAAGGCAGCAATAGGGAAATAGAAATGTGGCGCATGATTAAATTTCCTCTTCGGCAATATCGCGATCAGTCTGTTTCGGCACTCGCTTTCCCCGGATCGTTTCGAGCAACACGAAGAATAAGGGTACAAAAAATACCGCCAACAGGGTGGCGCTAACCATGCCTCCCATAATGCCCACGCCGATAGAGTGCCGGCTGTTTGCACCGGCTCCGGTGCTGATGACTAAAGGCAGTACGCCAAGGATGAAGGAAAACGATGTCATTAGAATCGGGCGAAAGCGAAGCCGGCACGCTTCCAGGGCCGCAGCCACGGCATCCATGCCCTGGCTGTGTTTATCCGCCGCAAATTCAACGATGAGTATGGCGTTTTTGGCGCTAAGCGCGATCAGCGTCACCAAGCCGATTTGGAAGTAGACATCGTTCTCCATTCGGCAGGCCCAGACAACCAGTAAGGCACCGAATAAGCCGAAAGGAACCGCCAGCATGACGGCGAAAGGCAGTACCAATCTTTCGTATTGAGCGGCAAGAATCAGGAACACCATAATAATGCCGTAGATAAACGCGGAACCGGATGAGTTGCCGGAAGCCTTTTCCTGAAACGACTGTCCGCCCCAGGCGAACGACATGCTGTCCGGTAAAACTTCTTGCGCGGCTTGTTCCATGGCATCCATGGCTTGGCCGGAACTATAGCCTGCGGCCGCCGCGCCGTTGATACGGATCGCCGGAAAACCGTTAAAGCGGGCGATGGAGTTTGGGCCGTTAGCGTAGCGCACGCTAATCAGGCTGCTTAGTGGAACCATCGAGCCGGAGTGGCTGCGTACGAAAATTTTTTCAATATCCTCGGGACGGCTGCGGTATTGCGGAGCTGCCTGCATCAGCACCTGGTAAGTACGGCCGAACTTGTTAAAATCGTTGACGTAGGTGGTACTGAACATGCCCTGCAAAGTGTCGAACACATCATCGATAGCCACGCTCATCGCCCACGCTTTCTCTCGGTCAAGGGTGATGAATAGCTGTTGCGAGGTGGAATTGGTCGAAGATGAGACGCCTGTCAACTCATGGCGCCGGCCGGCCTGGGCGATAACTTTTTGCGTCATGGCTTCCAATGCGGCGGTATCGCCGGTTCCTTGGTTGAGCAACCAGAATTCGAAACCGCCGACCATGCCGAGACCGGGAATGGACGGAGGATTCACCAGCATCACCAGTGCTTCCTGGATGGCGGCCGCTTGCTTCGTCAAGCCGGCCAGCACGTTTTCGGCTTGCAGTTCGGGTTTGATTCTCTCTTTCCAGTCTTTCAAAGAGAGGAATAACACCCCGGCATTGGCGGCGTTGCCGCCGTCCATCAGGTTCATGCCGGTAATAGAGATTATATCGCGCAATGCCGGATTAGCTTTTATCAAGGCCTCCATTTTTTGCACTACGGCGTTGCTGCGATCCAGGCTGGCCGCGTCAGGCAGCATAACGACGCTATACAGGTTGCCTTGGTCTTCGGAAGGAACAAAACTGGCGGGCACGATTTTAAACAAGCCGACGATAGCGGCAACCATGCAAAGATACAGCATTATGCCGACGGCGGTATGCCGGAAAAGCCAGCGGACACCGCCCAGGTAGCGCTGGGTAAGGTTTTCCAGCGTGGCGTCGAACCATAGAAACAGACGCGGTTTTTGCTGTCCTGCCGGTTGGATAAGGATGGCTGCCAACGCCGGGCTCAAGGTGAGAGCAACGATGGCTGACAGGGCTACCGATATGGCGATGGTAATGGCAAATTGTTTGTATAGCTGGCCGGTCATGCCGCCGAGGAAGGACACCGGAACAAATACGGCGATAAGCACCAAGGTTGTGGCAAAGACCGGGCCGGCGACTTCGGACAAGGCGTAAGTTGCAGCCTCGCGCCCCTTGAGTCCGCGTTCGCGCATATTGCGTTCGATATTCTCGATGACCACGATAGCATCGTCAACCACCAGCCCGATAGCCAGCACCATGCCGAACAGGGTGAGCGTGTTGACCGAAAAGCCCAGCAAGTACATGCCCGCCAAAGTGCCGATAATGGATATAGGCACGGCCAAAATCGGAATAAGGGTAGCGCGCCAGTTTTGCAGAAACAGGAACACGACCGCGATAACCAGAATAATGGCTTCAAACAGCGTGTGGATGACTTCCTCAATGGATATTTCGACAAACTCCGTGGTGTCAAAAGGAATTCCATAGCTGATGCCTGCCGGAAACGTTGCGGACAGGCGATTCATGGTTGCCCTGACTTGGGCCGCGACATCCAGTGCATTAGCGCCGGGCTGTTGATATACCGCTATTAAGGTAGCATTTTCCCCGTTAAGCCGGGTTAGCATGTCATAGCTCTGCGCGCCCAATTCCACCGTCGCGACGTCGCGCAAACGGATGGAAGCGCCGTCATTGTTGGCGCGCAGGATAATATCTTCAAACTCTTCCGGCGTGCTAAGACGGCCTTCCGCCGCTACCGGCATGGTGAGTACAACGGGATGAGAGGTCGGTTTTTGCCCAATCCGGCCGACCGCGAACTGGGTGTTTTGCTCGGATATGGCGTTACGAATGTCCGATGCGGTGATGCCGAAGTGCGCCATATTGTCGGGTTTTAACCAAATACGCATCGCGTAATCGGAGGCGCCGAGCGGGGCGACTTGGTTGGCGCCGGGAATCTGCTTGAGCTTATCCACCACATGCAGGCTGGCGTAGTTACGGACATAAGTGGGGTCGAAACGGTCATCCGATTTGATCGCCACCAGCAGCAAAATGTCGGACGTCGACTTTGTTATGGATACGCCGCCCCGGCGTGCTTCGTTCGGCAATTGCGCTTCGGCCATCTTGACGCGGTTTTGTACATCGATATGAGCCTTATCGATATTAGTGCCGATGTCGAATGTGATGCTCAGATTCAATGATCCATTGGACGAGCTGGTAGAACTCATGTAGAGCATGTTTTCGGCGCCGTTGACTTGCTGCTCAATGGGCGCCGCGAGGGTTTGCGCCACGGTTTCGGCACTGGCGCCGGGATAGGTGGCGGATACCTGGATTTGCGGCGGCGCAATATCGGGAAACTGCGCCACCGGCAGTTGACGCAAGGCCAACAGGCCTGCCATGACTATGATTATCGAGAGAATCGCGGCGAAAATAGGCCGGCTGATGAAAAAACCGATATTCACGACTGACCGCCACTGGCGGCGCCGGCAGGCTGCTGCGGTTTTACCGGCATATTAGGAACCACATGGCTCATGCCGTCCACGATAACTTGCTCTCCGTTTTTTAAACCGCTTTCGATAATCCAGTCATCGCCGTACCAGTCGTCCATTTCGACCGGACGTATTTCAGCTTTATTATCAGTACCGACCACATAAAGGTATTTACCTTGTTGGCCCTGCAATACTGCGCGTTGAGGCACCAAAATGGCGTTGGGCCGAGTCACTCCGTTCAGTTTAACCCGCACAAACTGGCCGGGAACCAGTTTCATGTCGGGATTCGCGAATGAGGCGCGAAAAGCGCTGGTGCCGGTTTCTGTAGAAATCTGCTTATCGGAGAAATTCATTTTTCCGGTTAGCGGATAGGTCGAACCATTCGACATCTGAAGCTCTACTACAAATTCACCGTTTTTAGGCATCAGCAGCTGTTTTTTTGCGACGGCTTCGTTTGCTTTCAACAGACGGGTTTCCGAAACGCTGAATTTGACCCATATCGGGTCGGTTTGGGTTACCGTGGTCAATAAACCTTCCTGGCCCGGACTGATAAAACTGCCATCGGCTTTTCTTGCCTGACCGCTTAAACCGGTTAACGGCGATTTGATCGTGGTGTAACTCAGATTTAATTCCGCCGACGTGACATTTGCACGAGCGGTCAACAACATCGCATCGGCCTCCGCCAATTCGGAAACCGCATCGTCCACGTCTTTTTGACTGACCGCATTTTGCGATATCAGGTTTTTAAGCCTGGTCTCATTGCGTTTTGCGTTTTGCTGCCTGGCTTCCTGCAAGGCTAACGTGCCTTTTGTTCCGTCCAGCGCGGCGACAAAGGGACGATCGTCCAACTTAAATAGCACTTGTCCTTTCTGCACCAATGTGCCTTCTTCATACAGACGCTTCTCAAGCACGCCTTCAACGCGAGTGCGGATTTCCACAAGGCGGGAGCTTTCCGTTTGACCGACAAACTCCAATTCTATGGGGATCGTCCGCTCTTCAATACGCTGAACGGTGACCTCAGGCGGTGAAAATTCCGGTGTTGCATCTTGCTGCCGACATGCAGTGAATAGTAACGCAAGCGGACAAACAAACATCCAAAAGATTGATAGGCACGAATTGGGTTTCACGATAAGCCTCAAATTTATCCGTTTACAAGATTGGAGAGAACAATAGCCGAGGGTTGTAAAAAAGTATCCGCATGAAATTGTTTGTGGCGTATGAGTGGGATAGAGTGTTTTTTAAATTAGCTATAAAAAACAACTGCTTGTGATTTGATGATGTTTTTATGATCTCTAAATGATGTTATTTTTATTTTAATACGATTTGATTGGAAGCCGCGATATTATTTCTCCTGCATCAGTTGCCGAGTCTTGCCCTACGTAAGTTTTTGCAATGGGATGTGAGTAGGGCGTGCCGTGCGCGCCTTTTAGAGCGTGCATAAGGTCAGTTATTTTGAAAACCTACACGTTCAAAACAGCGGAAGCCCTTGACCATCAAGGGATTCCGCGTTTGCAAAAGTATACGCTTTGTTACTCGGATAGAAGTAGATGTATCTATTGCGGCGGCGGAAAGTGCCCCTTGGCGATCAGATAATCGAAATAAGCGCGCAACACTTCGTGGCTGACCTCGGGGCATTCGGTCCCGCTGCTTGCCAGTCCCGCCGCCGTATTGTCTAAGTCGACGCGGCGCTGCACATTAGGCCCGATAGGTTCGCTATTTTCAGCTTTATGAGCGCTGAATAAGGGCAACAGCGGGGCCAGGGCAAGGCCGGGCACGGTTTTAGATGCCTCGGTGAACCGTTCCAGCCATTGCGCAAAAGGCAGCGGCGCGATGGGATAACCCATTGTGCATAAAACCTCTTGATAAACGGACCTTGGCGTAGGGCTGGGATTGGCTAAATGAAAAACCTTCCCCAACGAAGCCCGTTGCAGCGAAAGATAAACCAACGCCCGGCTGACAAAACCGACCGGCACTAAGTTTTCAACATCATTGCCATTATCGGGGCTGACGCCCAGTTGAATATCGTTAAGAATGCGGCGGAACCAAGCATCGTCAACATGGCTGAAGCCTGCCTCTGAAATGCCAATGATTTGGGCGGGCCGATGGATGGTGACCGGCATGCCGCGTCTACCGGCAAGCTGCACCAATTGCTCCGCCACCCATTTGGAACCGGCATAACCGGAGCTGGTTTGTTCCGGGCATATCAAGGGATCGTTTTCCCGAACCTGTTCGGCCTGTGGCGAAACCACCGACAGGGTCGAGACAAAGTGTAAGGGTTTGGTGCGGATCAGACCGGCCAGGCGCAAAAGTTCATGGGTACCGTCAACATTGGCGGCTTTCAGCATGGCGTAGGGGTAAAGGAAATTATCGTGCGCGCCGCTGTGATAGATGGCATCTATCCGTTCCGCCAAGCTATTAAACTCGGCCGTGGAAAGCCCTAGGCGCGGCTGTTCCAAATCGCCGGCCACGATATGTAAGCGCGACGCCAGACTCTCCCGCCATAATCCATGCCGTTCCAGGTTCTTTTGCAAGCGTTGGCGGCCATGGTCCGCATCGTCGGCGCGCACTAGGCAATAAAGCGCCGCCGTGGTTTGCCGCGCCAGTTCATCAACCAAATAAGCGCCCAAAAATCCGGATGCCCCGGTAATCAGCACCGAACCCAAATCTTCCGCGCTGAGGGCAAAGTCGGCGGTTGGCGGCGAAATCGCCGGGTCGAGCCGGCTCTCGGCGGCAAAATCTATTGTTTTGCTGGATGCAGCCTCGTTTTTCTGTGTCAGCAAACAGGCATCGAGGTACGCGGCCTGGGCACTGAGCGTGGGGGCGCTAAACAGCTCGCGCATGACGGGCCGCACCTTCAGTTTGGCTTCGATACGGTGGATTAATTGGGCCAGCAATAGCGAATGTCCGCCGAGTTCGAAAAAGTTGTCGTGCCTACCGATGCGTTCTACCTTCAGGGTGTTTTGCCAAACCTCGGCCAGTGCCCGCTCGGTTGCTGTTTGCGCTGCCGGATATTCATCATTGCCGGACAGCATCTCCAATTTCCGCTCGGGCGCAGGCAGGGCTTTGCGGTCAATCTTGCCGTTGGGCGTTAAGGGCAGGGCGTCCAGACACAGAAAATGGCTGGGAACCATGTAATTGGGCAGTTTGGCTTTTGACCACGTACGCAAGTCTTCGCTGTTGAGGCTGCCGTTATCCGTGGTCAGGTAAGCGACAATGCGTTTGTTGCCGTCGGCTTCGTACAGGTTTGCCACGGCTTCCTTCACCTCAGGATATTGGCAAAGCACGGACTCAATTTCTCCCAATTCGATGCGGAAACCGCGCAGCTTGATTTGGTGGTCGATGCGGCCCAGGAATTCGAGATTGCCGTTGGGCAGCCAACGAGCCAAGTCGCCGGTTTTATAGATGCGCGTCAGTTCACCGAACAGCTCCACTTCGATGAATTTCTCGGCGCTCAGCTCGGGTTGATTCAGATAGCCGCGGGCAAGGCCGGCACCGGCAATGCACAGCTCGCCTGGGATGCCGGGAGGCTGGATTTGCTGTTGGTCATCCAGGATAAAGATGCGGGTGTTGGCGATGGGCCGGCCGATAGGCACAATGTCCATTCCCGGATCGCAAAGCGCCATGCTGGCGCAAACAGTATTTTCAGTCGGTCCGTAGGCATTGATAAAACGGACTTTATCGGCCCATTTTTGCGCTAATCCCGGCGGACAGGCTTCCCCTGCCACCGCCAACGTTTTCAAGCCGGAAATGGCCCGGTCGGGTAAATTGCTTAAAAAAGAAGGCGGCAAGGTGACATGACTGATCTGTTGGCGAATCATCAGTTCGGTAAAACAGGCCGTGTCCAACAGGGTTTCCTTGTCCACCAGATATAAGCCGGCTCCAGCCAATAACGCGGTGGTTATTTCGGAAATAGACGCATCGAAACTGAATGAGGCAAATTGCAGGATTCGGCTTCCTGCGTCAATTTGGAAGCTGTTAATTTGCGCCAATGCCAAATTGACCAAGCCTTCATTGCCAACCATTGCCCCTTTCGGCTTTCCGGTTGAGCCGGACGTATAAATGACATAAGCCAAATCTTCCGGTCCGCTTTTTCCCGCCGGATTTTCAGTAGGCTGGCCGCTGACATCCAGTTCATCCAGGCACAGCACTTCGCAGCCATGCCCATCCAAAGGCAGTTGGGCCAACAGGCGGCTTTGAGTCAGCAGCAGCGGGGCTTGGCTGTCTTCCAGCATATGGCGGATACGGATAGCCGGGTAATCGGGATCTATCGGCACATAGGCCCCGCCGGCTTTGAGAATGGCCAGCAGGCCGACGATCATGTTCGGCGAGCGTTCGACCGCAATCGCGATCAGCGGGTTAGCGGTCAATAACGTCGCTCCCGCCGCTGTTTTCAGGCTAAGCAGGTGATGCGCCAATTGGTTGGCTTTGTCGTTGAGCTGGCGATAGCTTAGCGACTGGCCGTCAAAAAACACGGCCAGGTTGCCGGGCGTTGCCGCCGCTTGTTGTTCGAACAGGCTGACAATGGTTTGGTCTTTCGGGTAGCTGGTCGCGGTGTCGTTCCAGGCTTGTAATTGCAGGGTGTCCTGTTCGGTCAGCATCGGCAGCCGGCCGATGGCTTGCTCCGGGTTGTCGACGATGGCGTTGAGCAAGGCTTCAAAATGCCCGGCCATGCGTTCGATGGTGTCGCCCGTGAACAAATCGGTGGCGTATGTCCACGAACTATACAGTTGCCCGTCCTGTTCGGCGACATTCAAGGTCAGGTCGAATTTGGCGACCGGGTAGTCCATTTCCATCGCCGTGATGTCCAGGCCGGGCAGGGCCAATTGGGCCGTTTCGTTGTTTTGCAGCACAAACATCACCTGGAACAACGGGCTATGGCCCAAACTGCGTGTGGGTTGCAGTTTCTCGACCAGCATCTCGAAAGGGACGTCCTGGTGGGCGTAGGCGTCCAGGCAGGTTTGGCGGGTGGCCTGCAACAAGTCAATGAAACTTTGTTGCGGGTCGATCTGGCCGCGCAGCACCAAGGTGTTGGCAAAAAAGCCGATTAAATCCTCGGTATGGCCGTGGGTACGGTTGGCGATCGGGCTGCCGACGCCAATGTCCTGCTGGCGGCTATAGCGCGACAACAGCACCTCAAAGGCCGCCAACAAGGTCATGAACAGGGTCACGCCCTGATCTACGCTTAACCGGGCGACGTCCTGGCTGAGCGTTGCCGGCAGGGCGTGCGAAAAATGCGCGCCCCGGTAGCTCTGCCGCGGCGGACGCGGCTTGTCGGTGGGCAGTTCCAGCAGTTCGGGCAAGCCTTTAAGCTGCCCGGTCCAATAATCGATTTGCTGTTGCAGTACCTCGCCCTGGAACCACTGCCGTTGCCAAGCCGCGTAGTCGCTGTATTGGATGGCGAGTTCCGGCAAATTAGTCTGACCGTTCCCGGCAAAGGCGGTATAAGCCTGTTGCCAATCGCGCATGAACACGCCCATGGACCAGCCGTCGCTGATGATGTGGTGCATGTTCAACAGCAGCACCGCCTCGGCCTCGTCAAGTCGTAGCAGGTCGGCCCTGAATAACGGACCCTGGCCCAAATCAAAAGGCGCGATGGCGTGATTGTCGGCCAAGCGTTGGACTTCAAGTTCCCTGACATCGGTTGCCAGAGGGCGTAAGTCGTGTATTTGCAGGGCTTTGACAACTTCAACAGCCCGGATTTGCACTTGCGCTTGCCCGGAAATCGTTGGGAAATGGCTGCGCAAGACGGCATGGCGGGCTACCAGCCATTGCAGGCTTTGTTGCAAGGCGTCGACATCCAACCGGCCCGACAGCCGCAATGCAAACGGCATGTTATAGGTTGCGCTATTGTTGTCCTCGAATTGACTTAAAAACCACAGCCGTTGCTGGGCAAAGGACAATACTTTGGCTTCATCCGAAGCCTGCGCTTCGATAGCGGGCAGGCGGATGCCGCCGGCGGCCGCTTCAATGGCCGCCGCCAAGTCCGACAGTTGGGGGTATTCGAACACCGCCCGGATCGGCAGTTCGACCTGGAAACTTTCCCGGACGCGGGCGACCAATTGCGTCGCCAGCAAGGAATGCCCGCCCAGTTCGAAAAAATTGTCCTGGCGGCCAATCGCTCCGCACTTGAGGATACCCGCCCATAACGCCGCCAACAAATCCTCGGCGGGCGAGGCGGACTGGCTAAAGCCCGACGTTTGCCTCGGCTCTGGCGCGGGCAAGGCTTTGCGGTCGATCTTGCCGTTCGGGGTCAGGGGCAGGGCGTCCAGGCACAGAAAATGGCTGGGAACCATGTAATCGGGCAGTTTGGCCTTTAGCCAGCCGGGTAATTCTTCAGTGTTGAAGTTGCCGTTATCCGTGGTCAGGTAAGCGGCAATTCGTTTATCGCCGTCGGCCTCGTACAGGTTAGTCACGACTTGTTTGATGTCCGGGTGTTGACCGAGTACAGCATCGATTTCGCCCAATTCAATACGGAAACCGCGCAGTTTGATTTGGTGGTCGATGCGGCCTAAATACTCAAGATTGCCGTCCGGCAACCATTTTGCCAAATCGCCGGTTCGGTAAATAGGCACTAATTTTCCGAACAGTTCGACTTCAACGAATTTTTCGGCGGTTAATTCAGGCCGGTTGAGGTAACCGCTGCCTATTCCGATGCCGGCAATGCACAGTTCGCCGGATATTCCGACGGGTAACAAGGCAAAATTCCTGTCTAAAATAAAAACCTTGCAGTTATAGATAGGCTTGCCGATCGGTATTGTTTGCCCGCTTGGGGTTTCCTTGGCGTGCTCCAATAAATACGCGGCGCAAATGGCGGTGCATTCAGTCGGCCCATAGCCGTTGACGAGCTTTGTTCGGCCATCGGTAAAATCCAGCCATGTTTTCAGGCGGCTAAAAACAATAGCTTCCCCGCCTAAAAACAGGTAGCGCAATGACGATAGTTTAAGAAACGTATCTTCATCATTAGGTTCAAGGATGGGATAAAAAGCACTGGGCGCGCAATTAAGCCATGTTATTTTCTGTTCCTCAACAACCTTGCGAAGGTGGTTGGGATCATAATGCGTTGACGTGGGTAGATGCAGTTGTCCACCGATGATGAGTGGCGCGAAAATATTTTTTTGCGTTAAATCAAAACTAAAAGGTGAAACGATAAGGACACGGTCGCGGCTATTTAACTGGAATTTAGTTGTAAACCAATGGACCAGATTAGTAACGCCTTTATGGAAAACGCCCGCACCTTTGGGCATCCCGGTCGAACCCGAGGTGTAAATCAGATAAGCCAAATCCTCCGGCCCGGATCTTCCTGTCAGGTTTTCAGCGGGCTGACCGCTGACGTCCAGTTCATCCAGGCACAGCGCCAGACAGTCATGTTTCAATTCAACCAGCGCCAATTGCTCCAGCAGGCGGCTTTGAGTCAGCAGCAGCGGGGCTTGGCTGTCCTCCAGCATATGGCGGATACGGATGGCCGGGTAATGGGGATCTACCGGCACATAAGCCCCGCCCGCCTTGAGGATAGCCAGTAGGCCGACGATCATGTCCGGCGAGCGTTCGACCGCAATCGCGATCAGCGGGTTATCGGACAATAATGCCGTTCCCGCCTCGGTTTTCAGGCCGAGCAGGTAGTGGGCCAATTGGTTGGCCTTTTCATTAAGCCGGCGGTAACTCAGCGCTTGGCCGTCAAAGACCACGGCCGGATTGTCGGGCGTTGCCGCCGCTTGTTGTTCGAACAGGTCAATAATCGTCCGGTCTTTGGGATAATCGGTCGCGGTGTTGTTCCAGGCCTGCAATTGCAAGGTTTCCTGTTCCGTTAGCATCGGTAGCCTGCCGATGGCCTGCCGTGGGTTGTCGACGATGGCGTTGAGCAGCGTCTCAAAATGCCCGGCCATGCGTTCGATGGTGTCGTCCGCAAACAAGTCGGTGGCATATTCCCACGAGCAATGCAGTTGCCCATCCTGTTCGACGACATTCAGGGTCAGGTCGAATTTGGCGATAGGGTATTCCGTCCTTAGAGCGGTGATGTCCAAACCGGGCAAATCCAGTCCGTTCATGTCGGTGTTCTGCAATACAAACATCGCCTGGAACAGCGGGCTATGACTTAGGCGGCGGGTTGGCTGCAATGTTTCGACCAGCATCTCGAAAGGGATGTCCTGGTGGGCGTAGGCGTCCAGGCAGGTTTGGCGGGTGGCCTGCAACAAGTCAATGAAGCTTTGTTGCGGCTCAACTTGGCCGCGCAGCACCAAGGTATTGGCAAAAAAGCCGATTAAATCCTCGGTATGGCCGTGGGTACGGTTGGCGATCGGGCTGCCGACGGCAATGTCCTGCTGGCGGCTATAGCGCGACAGCAACACCTCAAAGGCAGCCAACAAGGTCATGAACAGGGTCACGCCCTGATCTATGCTTAACCGGGCGACGTCCTGGCTGAGTGATGAGGGCAGGGCGTGCGAAAAATGCGCGCCCCGGTAACTTTGCTGCGGCGGGCGTGGCTTGTCGGTGGGCAGCTCCAGCAATTCGGGCAAGCCTTTAAGCTGGCCTGTCCAATAATCGATTTGCCGTTGCAGCACCTCGCCCTGGAACCATTGCCGTTGCCAGGCCGCGTAGTCGCTGTATTGGATAGCAAGCGGCTGTAAACTCGGACTCTCGCCACTAGCAAAGGCGGCATAGGCGTGTTGCCAATCGCGCATGAACACGCCCATCGACCAGCCGTCGCTAATGATGTGGTGCATGTTCAACAACAGCACCGCCTCGGTTTCGCCAATCAGCAGCAAGTCGGTTTTAAATAACGGCCCCTGCCCCAGATCGAAAGGCGCGATGGCATGGCCGTTGGCCAGGCGCTGGACTTCACGTTCCCGGTCATCGGCCGGCAGAGGGCGTAAGTCGTGTATTTGCAGGGCTTTGACAACTTCAATAGCCAGGATTTGCACTTGTGCTTGCCCGGACACGTTGGGAAAATGGCAACGCAGGCTGGCATGGCGGCCTACCAGCCAGTGCAGGCTCTGTTGCAAAGCCCCGATATTCAACCGGCCTGACAGCCGCAATGCGCCCGGCATGTTATAGGTCGCGCTATGGTTGTCCTCGAATTGGTTCAGAAACCATAAGCGTTGCTGGGAAAAGGACAATACTTTAGCTTCATTTGCGGCCTGCGGCTCAATGGCTGGTAGGCGGATGCCGCCGGCGGCTGCGTCAATGGCCGATGCCAAACTCGATAATTCAGGGTGTTCGAATACCGCCCGGATCGGCAATTCGACCTGGAAACTTTCCCGGATGCGGGCGATGAGCTGCGTGGCAAGCAGCGAATCTCCCCCCAGTTTAAAAAAGTCGTCATTTCTTCCGATAAGTTCCATGCCCAGGAATGTTTGCCATATGTCCATTAATTGCTTTTCTATTAGGGAACCAGGGGACAAATAGTCTTGGCCGCTTGCCGAACCGGGGGCTTTTGGTCTTGCCGGCAATTCCGCTACGCTTGCGGGGCTGACGGACTGGCTTTTAACCTGTGCAAAAAACGATGTTAAGCCTTGTTTGGCTACCGCGACTTGGGCTTCACGATGAGTCAGTATCCGTTCAAAAACCGCCACCCCTTCTTCCGGCAGCAGGCCGTGACCAAGAAGTGCCTGCTCTTCGGTTAGTTCCGCCATTGCCGCTTTATCGCTGCCAAATGTCAGGCTGATTTCCGTTGCGGGATTGTCGCCAAGGGCTAAAGGCAAAGACTCATTGGCGGCAAAACGTTGCAAAAATTCTTGCAGCGCTTGTTGGAAACCCGGCGCGGAGGCTTCAAGCCGGACAGTTTTATGCTCCGTAATAGCCGGTAAACGGTCGCGTACCGCTTTGACGGCCATGCCGACCTGTTGCCAAGTGTCCCAATTGATGGCGGCGTATAAGGTATGCGGATGCCGGCGTTTAGCCTGGGCAAACGCATCCTGGAAGGCATTGCCCGCACAGTAGGCAATTTGTCCGCCGACACCGATGACGGAAGCCAATGAAGAACAAAGGATAAAGAAATCCAAGGGCTGGTTTGCCAATAATTGTTCTAGGACCAAGGTTCCGGTCACTTTGGGCGACAGGACGAGTTCCGATGATTTTTGGCTTCTGCTTGCGGTTAATGCGCCGTCGGCTATGCCGGCCGAGTGAATGACGCCGTTTATGGCGCCAAAGCGCCGCAGGGCGGATGCGATGACCGTTTCCATTTGGCTAAGGTCCGCGACATCGGCACTATGGACCAAAACCTCCGCTCCTTCTTGTTCAAGCGCCTGCAATAAAATGATATTTTGCGAAACGGCATTGTTTCTTCCATGCTCGGACAGCCAATCCTCCCAGGCGGTTTTTTTCGGAAAAGCGCTGCGTGCGGTCAGCACTAATTTGGCTTGGAGCCGCCGTGCCAAATATTTTGCCAGGCTCAAGCCAATGCCGCCTAAACCGCCGGTAATCAGGTAAACGCCCTGTTCGCGTAAACGGTTTGCCGGAACTTGGGCTTGCCACGGCAGATGCTCATAGCTTTGCGTCCAGCGTTGTCCTTGCCGGTAAGCAATGGCGGCTTCATTCACCGGATTTAATAATTCCAGCCATAGGCTTTCATCGTTAATGGGCAAATCAATATCGATGCTGCGGCAGCGGACAGTCCCTATTTCCTGGCCAATGGTTTTGACCGCACCTAACAAGGCCGCCTTTCCGGGTTGTATCGGATCGCTATCGGCGACGGCCTGCATTCGATTGGCAATGACCGTCAGTTCCAGCGGCGTGTTAATAGCGTTTTTAATGAGTGCCTGGACAAGATAAAGCAAGCTGTAAAAGCCATTTTCCAAGGCCGAATCGGTTTGCTCGAATAGCGAGCCGCTTACATTTGCCGTGACACTCCAAAGATGAACCAGGCCGGTCGGGAAATCCTTTTCCGCTAAAGACTGAACCAAGGCTTCATAATCGGAAGGCTTTTTAGGATTGACGACATAACTGCCGGCATCAATTTGCCCGAATGCGCCGCCCGCTTGAACCGTGCTGACGCTATGACCTTGGCTTAACAACTGTTGCCGGAGTTGTTGGCTTAAGCCTTCGTTATCTGCAAACAATAGCCAGTGTTTGGCGGTAGTTGCCGACGGCATGGCCGGCAGCGGAGTTTTGCTCCAACGGGGCCGGTAAAGCCAGTTATCCCGGTTATGTTCAGGCGCTTTAACCGCCGCTTTTTGCGGCGCGCGGGGCGGATCAAGCCAATATTTTTGCCGTTCGAACGGATAGGTGGGTAGCGGCACGCGCCGGCGTTTTTCCTGGGCATAAAACGCCTGCCAATCGACATTAACGCCGTTGGCCCACAACTGCCCAAAAGTCAGTAAAACTTGGCTTGTTTCCGCGTTATGTTGATTGTCATTGGGCCGGGGTAAGCTCGGCAATACGGTAAACCGTTGCGAATGCCCGGCATGCTGCCGCGCCAATGCGGACAAGGTTTGTCCGGGGCCGACTTCAAGGAAAATATCGGCTTCCTGTTCGAACAGGGCTTGTAGGTTATCGGCGAAGCGTACGGTTTGGCGCAGGTGGTTCACCCAGTAATCCGGATCGGTGGCCTGTGCCGGATCGATCCATGTGCCGCTCAGATTGGATAAATAGGGCAAGACCGGCGGAGCCAAGCGGATGCCATGCAGTTTTTCGGTAAAAGTAGCCAAAATAGGTTCCATCAGATGGGAATGGAAGGCATGGGAAGTATGCAAGGGACGGCTGTCGATGCCCTGCGCCTGCAATTTTTGTTGCAAGGCCGCAATGTCCGGGCTTGTGCCGCTAATGACGCAGCGTTTTTCAGCATTGACCGCCGCCAGCGACAGGGCCGGCGCGAGCCATTGCCGCACGTCCGTTTCCGATAGCGGAACCGCCAGCATGGCCCCGCCGGGCAGCGACTGTATCAGTTTTCCGCGCATGGCTACCAAACCCAAGGCGTCTTCCAAGGAAAATACGCCGGCCAAACAAGCCGCCACATATTCCCCGACGCTGTGGCCCGCCATCGCTTGCGGCTGAACGCCAAAAGCCATCCACTGTCTTGCCAACGCGTATTCCACCGCAAACAAGGCGGGCTGGGTGATAGCGGTCTGTTCGAGCCGGGCATCGTTTTGCCCGTCATTATGATAAAGCAAATCGCGGAGGTCTTGCCCCAGGTGCGGTTTCAGAATGTCCGCGCAGTGGTCGATGTGTTCCCGGAATACCGCTTCGGTTCGATATAAATCATGAGTCATGCCAAAGTATTGGCTACCTTGTCCGGGGAACAAAAACACCACGCCCCGCGCCCTTTCCGGCGCTTCGTAGCTGGGCAAGCCTTCCGACAATTGGCGCACGGCGTCATCGCTATCGGAACACACCAGCATCCGGCGGTAGGCAAAGCTTTGCCTACCTCTGTTAAGCGTGTAGGCGGCGTCCGCCAACGGCAATTCATTTTGGCAAGGCAACCAGGCCGCCAGATTTTGTGTCGCGGTTTCCAGCGCGGTGCCTGTTTTGGCGGACAGAGTGAGCAGTTGTAACGGGCGCGATGGGCCGCCGGCTTCCTTGGCCGGTGCTTCACCCAAAATCACATGGGCGTTGGTGCCGCCGACGCCGAAGGAACTGACTCCGGCATAGCGAGGCCTACCGTCCGGCGTTTCCCATTCGCGCAGCCGGTCGTTGACGAAAAAAGGACTGTTGGAAAAATCGATTTGCGGGTTAGGCTGTTCAAAATGCAGGCTGGGCGGGATTTGACGGTGCTTGAGCGCCAGTACCGTCTTGATCAGGCCCGCTATCCCGGCCGCGGTGTCGGCATGGCCGATATTGGTTTTCACCGAGCCGATTGCGCAATAGCCGTTACGCTCTGTGGAATTGCGAAAAGCCTGGGTTAAAGCTTGAATTTCGATAGGATCGCCCAACGGCGTGGCAGTGCCGTGAGCCTCGATATAACTGAGGTCGTCGGGCTGTATTTGCGCCGCCGCTTGGGCTTCCAAGATGACTTCGGTCTGGCCCTTGACGCCGGGGGCGGTGTAGCCGATTTTATCCGCCCCGTCATTATTGATGGCCGATCCCTTGATCAGCGCATGAATGGTATCGCCGTCTTCCAAAGCGTCTTCCAAACGTTTAAGCAGGATGACGCCAACCCCGCCGCCCGGAGCAGTGCCTTGCGCCTGGGCGGCGAAGCTGCGGCAATGGCCGTCGGGAGACATGATCATGCCTTCCTGGTACAAATAACCTTGTTGTTGCGGAAAGCTAACCGACACGCCCCCGGCCAAGGCCATATCGCATTCCATGTTCAACAGGCTTTGGCAGGCGACATGCACCGCCACCAAAGAAGTGGAGCAGGCGCTTTGGATGTTGAGCGCCGGGCCGGTCAAATCCAACTTATAGGCCGTGCGCGTGGCGATGAAATCCTTGCCGCTGAGGGTAACCAGGCGAAATTCCCCAACAACGGGTAATAATTCCTGCCTATTCGGTTCAATACAATGGCGAAAATAGCTATTGTCTCCCACCCCCGCATACAGCCCAATGCGGCTATCGGTCGTGCCGGGCGGATAGCCGGCCGCTTCCAATGCTTGCCATGCGGATTCCAGGAACAAGCGTTGCTGCGGATCGGTGATTTGGGCATCCTTGGCGCTCATTTCGAAAAAGGCCGCATCGAAATATTCGGCTTCGGCAATAACCGTACCGGCTTTTACGTATTCCGGATGTTGCAATAGCTCCGGGGCGACCCCCGCCGCCAGTAATTCCTCATCGGACAATGCAAGCACCGCTTCGCGTCCATTTTTAAGCAGTTCCCAAAAGGCCTCCACATCGGCGGCTTCGGGGAAACGTCCTGACAAGCCGATAATAGCAATGTCAAAGGTATTTGTATCGGTCATAACGCTGGTTATCCTATTTTTGTTGACGTGTAGCGAGGCGGGCACGGCGTTTTTCGCCGCGTAGCCGGCTATCCGGTTTTTGTTGGGGCGCGGCGGCTTGTTCCAAATACCCTGCCAAAGCGGAAACGGTGGGGTAACTGAATAAATCCACCACCTTTAGCTGGGGATAATCCTGTTGCAACAAGCCCAGCACTTGGATGACAAGTAATGAATGCCCGCCCAGCTCGAAAAAGCTATCGTGAATGCCGATTTGTTCGCGCTTTAAAACGTCCCGCCAAGCCGCGGCAATTTTTTGCTCGGCATGATTGCTCGGAGGGGCGTAGCCTTTGGCCGATAACATGACATCGGGGGCGGGTAAGCCTTTGCGGTCGATTTTTCCGTTAGGGGTTAAAGGCAGCGCGTCCAATAAAGTGAAGCTTGCCGGGATCATGTGTTCCGGCAGGCGGCTTTTAAGCCAACTACGCAGTTCGGTTATCAGGCCGTCTTTAGTATCCTCCCTGTCCTGTGTAAGGTAAGCGACAATGCGTCGATTGCCGTCTCCCTCGTACAGGTTTGCCACGGCTTCTTTAATGCCGGGATATTGGCAAAGCACCGCCTCAATTTCACCCAATTCGATGCGGAAACCGCGCAGTTTGATTTGCCGGTCGATGCGGCCCAGGAATTCGAGATTGCCGTCGGGCAGCCACCGGGCCAAGTCGCCGGTTTTGTAGATGCGCTCGGTCATGCCGAACAATTCGACTTCGATGAATTTCTCGGCGGTGAGTTCGGGGCGGCCCAGGTAGCCGCGCGCAAGTCCTGCCCCGGCAATGCACAGCTCGCCGGGGATGCCGGTAGGTTGCGGCTGGTGTTGGGCATCCAGGATATAAATGCGCGTATTGGCAATGGGTTGGCCGATGCTGATTGCCCCATTGGGCATGACTGCCGTTGAAGTCGCCACCACGGTAGCTTCCGTTGGGCCGTAGTTATTGACTAATGGACAGGGCAAGCTATTGGGGCGTTGGTGCAAGGCATCCCCGCCGGTTAACAATAGGCGTAAATTTGTTACGTTTGATGCCGGGTAGTCCGAGGCGTTATTGATAATAGGCGTCGGCAAGAAACTTACGCTGACCTTGTTTTCATTTAGCGTCTGCCAAATGCCTTTTGCCATGAGCACCTCAAGATTGGCGGGCATGACACAAGCTCCCGCCGCCAAGTAAGGCCATAACTCCCATACCGAGGCATCGAAAGCGCTATTGGCAAGCAAGGTCGCCTTATCGGACTGTTGGACGGCAAACGCCCCGATATGCCAAGTACACAGGTTAACCAGGTTTTCATGTTCAATCATGACGCCCTTCGGCATCCCGGTCGAACCCGAGGTATAAATCACATAAGCCAAGTCCTCCGGGCCGGATCTTCCGGCCGGGTTTTCAGTAGGCTGGCCGCTGACATCCAGTTCATCCAGGCACAGCGCCACACAGCCATGCCCTAGCTCAGCCAACAATAATTGGGCTTTTATGTGGCTTTGAGTCAGCAGCAGCGGGGCTTGGCTGTCCTCCAGCATATGCCGGATGCGGATAGCCGGGTAATGGGGATCTACCGGCACATAAGCCCCGCCTGCCTTCAGTATGGCTAATAAACCGATGATCATGTCCGGCGAGCGTTCGACCGCAATCGCGATCAGCGGGTTACCGGTTAATAACGCCGTTCCCGCCTCGGTTTTCAGGCCGCGCAGGTGGCGGGCCAGTTGGTTGGCTTTTTCATTCAGTTGGCGGTAACTCAGCGTCTGGCCGTCAACGGCCACGGCAATGTTATCGGGCGTTATTTCCACTTGGCGCTCAAACAAATCGACAATCGTTCGGCCTTGCGGATAGCCGGCTGCGGTGTCGTTCCAGGCTTGCAATTGCCGGGTTTCCTGTTCGGTTAACAGCGGTAGCAGCCCGATGGTTTGCTCCGGGTTGTCGACGATGGCCTGGAGCAGCACTTCAAAATGGCCGGCCATGCGCTGGAGCGTGTCTTCGTTAAACAAGTCGGTCGCATATTCCCACGAACACTGTAGTTGCCCGTGCTGTTCGGCGACATGCAGGGTCAGGTCGAATTTGGCGACCGGGTATTCTATGTCTATCGACGCGATGTCCAAACCGGGCAGGGCCAATTCGGCGGCTTCGTTGTTTTGCAATACGAACATGACCTGGAACAGCGGGCTATGGCTCAAGCTGCGCGTGGGTTGCAAGGTTTCGACCAGCATCTCGAACGGGATGTCCTGGTGCGCGTAAGCGTCCAGGCAGGTCTGGCGGGTGGCCTGCAACAAGGCAATGAAGCTTTGTTGCGGTTCAACTTGGTTACGCAGCACCAGGGTATTGATAAAAAAGCCGATTAAATCCTCGGTGTGGCTGTGGGTGCGGTTCGCAATCGGGCTGCCGACGCAAATATCCGGCTGGCGGCTATAGCGCGACAGCAATACGTTGAAGCTTGCCAGCAAGGTCATGAACAGGGTCGCGTCTTGTTGCACGCTGAATTGCCCGACCGCTTGGCTCAGCGCGGCCGGCAGGTTGTAAACAAAATGCGCGCCCCGGTAACTTTGCCGCGGCGGGCGGGGCTTGTCGGTCGGCAGCTCCAGCAATTCGGGCAGGCCGTCAAGCTGCTGTGTCCAATAATCGATTTGCCGGTGCAGCACGTCGCCCTGGAACCACTGCCGTTGCCAAGCCGCATAGTCGCTGTATTGGATCGCGAGCGGCGGTAAGCTGGGCGTATCGCCTTTGGCAAACGCGGCATAGGCATGTTGCCAGTCGCGCATCAGCACGCCCATCGACCAGCCGTCGCTGACGATGTGGTGCATGTTCAGCAGCAGCACCGCTTCGTTGTCGTCCAGCCGCAGCAGGGCGGCCCGGAATAACGGCCCCTGTTCCAGGTCGAAAGGCGCGATGACGTCGGCATGGGTCAGGCGCAGGACTTCGCGTTCGCGGGCATCGGTCGGCAGCGGGCGCAAGTCGTGGATTGACAGAGATTCGATAGCGTCAATGGCTTGGATTTGTAGCTGAGCCTGCCCGGACACATTGGGGAAATGGCTGCGCAGGGCGGCATGGCGTTCCACCAGCCAGTGCAAGCTTTGTTGCAAGGCCGATACATCCAATTGCCCCGACAGTCGCAGTGCAAACGGCATGTTATAGGTTGCGCTATTGTTGCTCTCGAACTGGTTCAGGAACCACAGCCGTTGTTGGGCGAAGGACAATACCTTGGCCGCATCGTCGGCTTGCGCTTCAATCGCGGGCAGGCGGATACCGCCGGCGGCCGCGTCGATGGCCGCCGCCAAGCTGGATAATTCAGGGTGTTCAAACAGTGCCCGGATCGGCAGCTCGACCTGGAAACTCTCCCGGATGCGGGCGATCAATTGCGTCGCCAGCAACGAATGCCCGCCCCGTTCGAAGAAGTTGTCGTGCCGGCCAATGCTTTCGCGTTTGAGCACGCCGGCCCATAACGTCGCCAACAAGTCTTCGCTGGGCGTGGCCGGGGGGCTAAAACCGGCTGAGGCTTGAAGCTCGGGCGCCGGCAAGGCTTTGCGGTCGATTTTGCCGTTCGGAGTCAGCGGCAGCGCGTCCAGGCGCATGAAATGACTCGGCGCCATGTAATCGGGCAGCCGTTCCTTCAGCCAGCCGCGCAGGTCGTCGGGATTGAAGCTGTCCCGGGCGGCGGTCAGGTAGGCGACAAGGCGCTTGTCGCCGTCGGCCTCGTACACGTTCGCGACGGCTTCGTTGACGCGTGGATGCTGGCACAGCACCGCCTCGATTTCGCCCAATTCGATGCGAAAACCGCGCAGCTTGATCTGGCTGTCGATACGGCCGAGGAATTCGAGGTTGCCGCCCGGCAGCCATCTTGCCAAATCGCCGGTTTTGTAAATCCGTTCGCTGTTGCCGAACAGGTCGATTTCGACGAATTTCTCGGCGGTCAGCTCGGGGCGGTGCAGGTAGCCGCGCGCCAGGCCGGCGCCGGCAATGCACAGTTCGCCGGGGATGCCGGGCGGTTGCGGCTGGTGTTGTGAATTCAGGATATAAACGGCTGTATTGGCGCGAGGCTTGCCGATGGCGATGTAAGGCGTGTTGCCGCTTAACGCCGGCGGCAGACGGTAAATACACGGCGTGATGGCGGCTTCGGTGGGTCCGTAGGCGTTGAAACAGGTCAAGCCGGGAAAACGCTCGCGGGTTTGCTGCGCTAAGCTGTACGGCAGCGCCTCTCCGCCTAGAATCAATATTCTGAGGCTGACCAAGTCATCGGCAAGCGTGGCGGTTTCGAGCATTTGTTGCCAATACGCCGGCGGTAAGTCGGCGACTGTGATCGCGTGTGTTTTTATTAACGCCAATAAGTCCGGCGCCGGCATTAAGTTGCTGGGCAACAGCACCGAGCAGGCGCCGCTGAGCCAAGCCGACAATAGCTGCTCCAGCGAGGTGTCGAAGCTCAGCGAGGCGAATTGCAGGACCCGGTCTTTTTCAGTCAGTTCATAGTGTTGCAATATGGCTTGGCTATGCAAGGTCAAGGCTTGGTGGCCGACCATGACGCCTTTCGGCTTACCGGTCGAACCGGAGGTATAAATCAGGTAAGCCAGCTCCTGCGGCCCGGCTGTTCCGGCCAGGTTGTTGCTGGGACGATCGCTAACGTCCAGTTCGTCCAGGCACAGTACGACGCAATGATGGGTTGTATCGGTCAAGGCTAACCGGGTTTGGGTGTGGCTTTTCGTCAACAATAGCGGCGTTGCGCTGTCGTCCAGCATGTCCAGCATGCGCGCGCTGGGATAATCGGGGTCTATCGGCAGATAAGCCCCGCCGGCCTTCAGTATCGCCAGCAGGCCGACGACCATGTCCAGCGAGCGTTCGACTGCAATCGCGATCAGCGGGTTGCCGGTTAATAACGGCGCTCTCTCTTCCGTTTTCAGGCTGAGCAGGTGGTGCGCCAGTTGGTTGGCCTTTTCATTCAGTTGGCGATAGCTCAGCGACCGGCCGTCAAAGACCACGGCAATATTGTCGGGCGTGGCCGCCGCTTGCCGTTCGAACAGGTCAACAACCGTTTGGTCTTGGGGATAGTCGCTTGCGGTATCGTTCCAGGCTTGTAATTGTTGAATTTCCCGTTCGCTCAGCAACGGCAGCAAGCCTATGGTTTGCTCCGGGTTGTCGGCGACGGCCTGGAGCAGCACTTCAAAATGGCCGGCCATGCGCAGGATCGTGTCCTCGTTAAACAAGTCGGTCGCATATTCCCAGTAACACTGCAATTGCCCGTCCTGTTCGGCGACATGCAGGGTCAGGTCGAATTTGGCGATGGGGTACTCCGCGTCAACAACGCTAACTTCCAGGTCAGGCAAGGCCAATTCGTCGGCTTCGTTGTTTTGCAGCACGAACATGACCTGGAACAGCGGGCTGTGGCTCAGGCTGCGGGTCGGTTGCAGTTTTTCGACCAGCATTTCGAACGGGATGTCCTGGTGCGCGTAGGCGTCCAGGCAGGTCTGGCGGGTGGCCTGCAACAAGTCGATGAAACGGTGTTGCGGGTCGACTTGGCCGCGCAGCACCAGGGTGTTGACGAAGAAACCGATCACCTCCTCGCTGTGGCTGTGGGTGCGGTTCGCAATCGGGCTGCCGACGCAAATATCCTGTTGGCGGCTGTAGCGCGACAACAGCACATCAAAGGCCGCCAACAGGGTCATGAACAGGGTCACGCTCTGTTGCCGGCTCAACCGGACGAGGGCTTGGCTCAACGTTGCCGGCAGGTGATGGCTAAAATGCGCGCCCCGGTAACTTTGTTGCGGCGGGCGCGGTTTGTCGGCCGGCAGCTCCAGTAATTCGGGCAGGCCGTTAAGCTGAGTTGTCCAGTAAGCGATTTGCCGGTGCAACACGTCGCCCTGGAGCCACTGCCGTTGCCAGGCCGCATAGTCGCTGTAGTGGATCGCGAGCGGCGGCAAGCTGGGTTCGCCGCCTTCGGCCAAGGCGGCATAGGCGTGTTGCCAGTCGCGCATGAATACGCCCATCGACCAGCCGTCGCTGACGATGTGGTGCATGTTCAGCAGCAGCCCCGCCTCGCTGTCGTCCAGCCGCAGCAGGTTGGCGCGGAATAGCGGCCCTTGTTCCAGGTCGAAAGGCGCGATCGCATCGGCATTGGTCAGGCGCAAAACTTCACGTTCGCGGACATCGGTTGGTAGCGGGCGTAAGTCGTGGATGGATAGGGCTTCGATGGTTTCGCTTGGCCTTATTTGCAGTTGCGCTTGCCCGGCATGCGTTGGGAAATGGCTGCGCAGGGAGGCATGGCGTTCCAGCAGCCAGTGCAGGCTTTGTTGCAAGGCTTCGACATTCAACCGGCCCGACAGCCGCAACGCCAACGGCATGTTGTAAGTCGCGCTGCTATTGCCCTCGAACTGGTTCAGGAACCACAGCCGTTGCTGGGAGAAGGACAACACTTTGGCGGCATCGGCGGCTTGCGGTTCAATGGCCGGCAGACGGATGCCGCCGCCTGCCGCGTCAATGGCCGCCGCCAACGCCGACAGTTGCGGGTGTTCGAACACGGCCCGGATCGGCAGTTCGACCTGGAAACTGTCGCGGATGCGGGCAACCAATTGCGTGGCGAGCAGGGAATGCCCGCCCAAGGCGAAGAAGTTGTCGTGCCGGCCGATGGCTTCGCGTTTGAGCACGCCGGCCCATAACGCGGCCAACAAGTCTTCGCCGGGCGTCGCCGGCCGGCTAAAAGCGCTTGATGTTTGAAACTCGGGCGCCGGCAAGGCTTTACGGTCGATCTTGCCGTTCGGCGTCAGCGGCAGCGCGTCCAGGCGCATGAAATGACTCGGCGCCATGTAATCGGGCAGCCGGTCTTTCAACCAGCCGCGCAGGTCATCGGGATTGACATTGTCCTGGGCTGTGGTCAGGTAGGCGACAATGCGCTTGTCGCCGTCGGCCTCGTACACGTTCGCGACGGCTTCGTTAATGCCGGGGTGTTGGCACAGCACCGCCTCGATTTCGCCCAATTCGATGCGGAAGCCGCGCAGCTTGATCTGGCTGTCGATACGGCCGAGGAATTCGAGGTTGCCGTCCGGCAGCCATCTTGCCAAGTCGCCGGTTTTGTAGAGCCGTTCCGTTTTACCGAACAACTCGACGACGACGAATTTTTCGGCGGTCAGCTCGGGGCGGTGCAGGTAGCCGCGCGCTAGGCCGGCGCCGGCAATGCACAGTTCGCCGGGGATGCCGGGCGGTTGCGGCTGGTGTTGTGAATTCAGGATATAAATGCAGGTGTTGGCGATGGGATGTCCTATGCTAACCAATTCATTGGGCTTGGCCTCTGCCGAAGTCGTCACTACGGTACTTTCTGTCGGGCCGTAGTTATTGATTAACGGACAGGGTAAGCTATTGGGACATTGGTGTAAGGTATCCCCTCCCGTTAACAATAGGCGTAAAGGTGTTGAATTTGATGTCGGATAATCTGAGGCGTTATTGATAATAGGCGTCGGCAAGAAACTTACAGTGATATTGTTTTCATCCAATGTATGCCAAATGCCTTTTGCCATCAGAGCTTCAAGGCTAGCGGGCATGACACAAGCACCTGTTAGCAAGTAAGGCCATAATTCCCATACCGAAGCATCGAAAGCGCTATTGGCCAGCAAGGTCGCCTTATCGGCGGCTTGAACGGCAAATTCCTTGATATGCCAAGTACACAGGTTGATTAGGTTTTTATGTTCAACCATGACTCCTTTCGGCATTCCCGTTGAGCCGGAGGTATAAATCACATAAGCCAAGTCTTCCGCTTTGCATCTTACCGGCATATTTTCACTTGGCTGGTCGGCAACATAGGTTTCATCCAAACACAACACCATGCAGTTATGTTGTATTGCGTCCAATGAAACTTTAGCTTGTACGCGGCTTTTGGTCAGCACTAACGGCACTTGACTGTCATCCAGCATGTAATGAATACGGGCGCTTGGATAATCCGGGTCTATCGGCAAGTAAGCCCCGCCGGCTTTCAGGATCGCCAGCAGGCCGACGACCATGTCCAGCGAGCGTTCGACCGCAATCGCGATCAGCGGGTTGCCGGTTAATAACGGCGTCCCCGCTTCCGTTTTCAGATTCAGCAGGTGGCGGACCAGTTGGTTGGCCTGTTCATTCAGTTGGCGATAAGTCAACGACTGGCCTTCAAAGATCACCGCAATATTATCGGGCGTTGTTGCCGCTTGCCGCTCGAACAAATCGACAAGGGTTTGCTCTTGCGGGTAGTCCGTTGCCGTATCGTTCCAGGCTTGTAAGTGTTGAATGTCCTGTTGAGTCAGCAGCGGCAGCGTCGAGATGTCTTGTTCGGCATCGTCGGCCGCGCCTTGCAACAGGATGTGCAGATGCTCGGCCATCCGGGCAATGGTGGCTTCGGTAAACAGGTCGCGGTTGTAGGCCCATGCCGCTGATAGCGTCTTGCCGTCGTCGCTATCGGAAAAAGTCAGTGTCAGGTCAAACTGACCTTCCATTTGGGCAAGTTCAAGACGTTGGGCAATCAGTCCATTGGCCGAAAATGCCTTGGGGATCAAATCGTCCCTCTCCAGCGCGAACATCGCTTGCACCAACGGCGGGTAAGCCGGGTTGCGTTGCGGTTGCAGCCGGTCTATCAACAATGTGAACGGATAAGGCTGGTGATAGAGTCCGGTCAGCATTTGCTTGCCGTTCAGCTGTATCAGCCGGCTAAAGCTGGGGCTGCCGTTTTTCGAAAATTCGCCGCGTAGGATCATCGGGTTGACCAGATAGCCGACCATATCGGCGAACTCGGTTTGGTTGCGCGGGGTCGAGGTGGGCACGCCGATCCAAATATCATCCTGCCCGGAGTAGCGCTGCAACAGGACTTGATAAGCGCTGAACAGCACCGTAAACAAGGTCGTATTGTGGGTTTTGGCGAGATTTTTGACGGCCGCCGTCAACGGTTCCGGCAGTTCGACGCGCACCGAGGCGCCGTTGAAAGTCTGCCGCTGCGGGCGCGGGTAGTCGGTGGGCAGTTGCAAAACCGGCACTTCGCCGGCAAGCCGCTGTTGCCAATACGTAGCCATGCGTTGGCCTTTTTTGCTGTTAAGTAAGCCGGCCTCCCAACGGACGAAATCGCCGTAAGCCATCGCCGGCGGCGGCAAGTCTTCCGCCGTATAAAATGCCAATAGTTCTTTGCCGAGGATAGCCAGGGAGGCCGCGTCGCCGGCAATATGATGCAGGTTCAGCAGCAATACCGTCCCCGTTTTTGCGCCCTGGAACAGCGTGGCGCGGAATACGCCTTGTTCCAGCACGAAAGGCTGCTGCGAGTGGCGGTGAAGTTCCGCCATCAGCGTGGGTTCCGTCCATCCTCCCGCGTCAACTTCCTGCCAATAGTGGTCAATATCAGCCGCAACATATTGATACGGCACGCCGTCCAGCTCGGAAAAACGGCTGCGCAGCATCGTATGGCGTTCGACTAAGCGCTGTACCGCCTGTTGTACGGTTGGTCCATCAACATCCCCGATAAACCGAAGCGGCAAGGCCATATTGTAAGCGGTGCTTTTGGGCGCATCGCGGTAGATAAACCAAAGAGCTTGTTGGCTGTAAGAAAGGGTTGTTGATGGGGCTTGCACGGTATTTTCCTTGTAAAATAGGCTAAAGCAAGAGGCTGGCAGCTTGCAAAAAATAAACACAACGGAAGCCGGCAATTGCCGGGCTTACCGTCTTCACTTTACTTAATTTATAACTTGTTTTTATTACCATGAAGATAATGAAGGGAGGAGAATTTATGGTTCCCACGCGGAGAGTAGGAACCATAAAAATACCGCACATAAAGTCAATACAGTAATCTCTTCAAGTCCTTCACGCTCTTCATGGTAAAAATAAATGACATTTTTACTATGAGCACTCGTTAATTTTCACTTACACGCTTCATACACTGGGTCAATTTCTCGGCAAGGACTTCAACTTGCGGGGAACTGACCATGTTGTAGTGATTTCCAGGGATGATATGAAGATCGAGTTCTTGACCGAAAAACGGTTGCCAAGCCTCGCCGGTTTTGACATGCAACCCCTTGCCCAGTTCGGCGGCCTGAAAAAAGGAGACCTTCCCCTCGTAGTTCTTCGGAATATAAGCCTGGATAATCCGGCGGTTGGTTATTAACACATTCCATAAACGCTTGAACACCATAAAATCGGTGCCGGGGGGGAAGAATCCTACCTGCAAGGCCTTATCCATCACATAATGCAGTTGTTCTTCCTCGTCCAATTCCCGCAGCGCCTCCAGCGACAAATCAGGTATCATCACCGACATGACATTGACCAGAATTTCAGCGCTGTCCTCTTCGGCAACCTGGTCTCCTGTCAACGTGTCCGACAGTTGCGTGTCGAATAAAGCCAGAAAAGCAACCTCGTCCCCTTGCGCCCTGAACTGTTGGGCCAATTCAAACGCAATCAGCCCGCCAAAGGACCAGCCCGCCAACCAGTAGGGACCGCGTGGGAAATGCTCTTTTATCGTTTTAAGGTAAAAGGCCGCCATCTCTTCAGCCGTGGCATAAGGTTTCTGGCCTTCTTCAAGTCCGCATGCCTGGAGTCCGTAAAAAGGCTGATCCTTATCGAGGCACCGGGAAAGATCGTAATAACAGATCGCATGGCCTCCAGCCGGATGGACGCAAAACAGCGGCGGCTTTGAGCCTTCCGGTTGAATGTCAACCAACGGAGACCAGAGCAATGAGTCATTCTGTCCGGCAAGAAGCATTGCCTGTTTTTCGACAGTGGAAGCCTGATAGAGGCTTGCGGTGGACAACTCTTTATTTAATTTCTCTTTTATCTTTGAGATCAAACCTATAGCCAGCAGCGAATCGCCTCCCAACTCAAAAAAATCATCCTGGGTTCCAATCGGTTCAATGCCCAGAAGTTTCTGCCAGATATTAACCAAGGCAAGCTCAATGTTCGAGCGCGGCAGGATTAAAGGGGACGATAGTTCGGGCCGAGAGTGCATCCGCATAACGCTGTCCGCTGTTTTCGGCTCCGGCTCAGGTAAGCCGGCCGCTGTGGACCGCTCCAGCCGCGGCTCCAGCTTTTGCGTTGAAACCACAAGCCTGGTCAGCGCGGATTCCATGACCAGCCGGAAGACTTCCCGGCCTTCCTCCGGCGCAATGCCGAGCAGCATCTCTTGTTCGCGCCGTTCCCGCAACGAATCGGGCGTTGCGGTTTTGACCGCCATGCCCACCTCGCGCCACAGATCCCAGTTAAGGCTGATCGCAGGAATTCCTGTCGAGCGAAGATAATTGGCGTAGGCATCGAGAAAGGCGTTGGCCGCGCAATAGTCCACCTGGCCGAACGCTTCGAATATCGCGCTCAGCGAGGAGCAAAGCAGAACAAAATCCAGCTTCGCATCCTTAAACAGCGTATGCAGAATCACGCTCCCGTCGACCTTCGGCGCCAGAACCGATGCCGCAATTTCCGGCGTTTTGCGCTGGATCACGCCGCCGCCGGCAAGTCCTGCCGCATGAATGACGCCGTGAATCGAACCGAAGCGTTCACTGGCCTTGGCAACGACATCCTGCATTTGTTGCAGATTTGCCGCGTCGGCCTGGGCAATCCATAGCCGGGCGCCCTGGTTTTCCAGGTCTTGCAGCGCTTGAATTTTCAGGCTTGTTTCGTCATCGGCTTCGTGGCTTTCAAGCCATCCGGGCCAGTCATTTTGCTGAGGAAAAGCCGAGCGGCCGATTAAAATCAGGTTGGCCGAAAAGTTTTTGCCCAGATATTCAGCCAGCGTCAGCCCGATACCTCCCAAACCGCCGGTAATCAGGTAGGTGCCTTTTTCTTTTAACAATGACCTTTTCTTCGTTTTCGCTTGCTCTAAATGAACAGGTTCATAAGACGGCAGCCAGCGATGCTTGCCGCGATAGGCTATGGTCCTGTCATCCGTTTTGCTTAGGACTTCCGCCAACAGTTGCTCAAGCAGTCTTCGTTCCGATTCGATATTGGCGATAGGCAGAACCACATCCACGTTTCGGCATTGAATGTTGGCATATTCCTGCGGAATGGTTTGCACAGGCCCAAGCAAGGTCGCTTTTTCCGGTTGCAACTGTTCGTCTCCGGTAACGGCCTGCATGTTGTTGGAGACGGCGATCAGTTCCAGCGGCGATTGCTGCTGTTTTCCGAGCGCCTGCGCCAGGAACAGCAAGCTGTAAAAGCCCGTTGCCTGCGCCTGTGCGGTAATTTCGGCTTCGGTTCCGGTATTGTCCAAGCGATTGACCGACCAAAGATGAACAATGGTCTGCGGCAGGTTTTGCGTTGCGCTCAGCTCATTCAGCAAAGTTTCATAGTCTTCCGCTGTTTCCGGGTTCAGCACATAGGCGTTATCCGATAATCGGCGCCATGCCTTGCCGGTCTTGACCGTGACAACAGCCTGCCCAAGCCCTTCAAGTTGTTCGGCCAATGAATCGCCAAGACCGCAATCGTCGGCAAACAGCAACCAATTGGCGGGTTCCGGTGTTTGTTCCTGCTCCAGCCATAAATTCAACGGTGCGGAGATTTTCCACGACGGCAGATAAAACCAATCCGGCAGTTTTTCTCTTGTGTTTTGCGAAACCGGCAAATTTCCCGCAGGCGCATCTTTCCCGTCAATCCAATAACGTTGCCGCTCAAACGGATAGGTCGGCAGCGCTATGCGGGACTGCTTCATTCTTTCATGGACAGCAAACCAATCCACCGATGTGCCGGCCAGCCATAGTTTGCCCAACGCGGCAAGAACCGCCTGATGATCGTCAACAGGATCTGTGGGGGAGGGGAGGGAGGAAACAGCTTCCGGCCCACCTGCCGAAGGAGAATGGCGCTTGACCAAGGTCGTCAACACCCGTCCCGGCCCCACTTCCAAAAATACCGATTCCGGGTCTTTCAACAAAGTTTCCATTCCGTCTGTAAAACGTACCGCGGAGCGCAAATGTTGAACCCAGTAATTCGGGTCGGTTGCCTGTCCGGCCGTGATCCAGTCGCCGCTCAAGTTGGAGATATAAGGCTTTTGCGGCGCTTTCAGTTCCATTTTTTTCAGGCAATCCAGGAAGGCCGGAAGAATAGGCTCCATCATCGCCGAATGAAACGCGTGGGATGTGTGCAGGCGAATGGATTGAATATCCTGGAGGGCCAAGCGATTTTCCAGGGCTTCTATAGCTTCGGTCGGGCCGGAAACCACGCATAAGCTCGGGGCGTTGACGGCGGCCAAGGAAATATCCGCGCTCAAATACGGCTGAATCTCCTGTTCCGATAAAACCACGCTGAGCATCGAACCTGCCGGAAGCGACTGCATTAAGCGTCCGCGCAAGGCAACCAGCTCCAGCGCCTGTTCCAGCGAAAAGACGCCCGCCAGACAGGCGGCAACGTATTCGCCGATACTGTGACCCAACATGGCCGCGGGCCGGACTCCCCACGTCATCCATAATTGCGACAGCGCGTATTCAATCACAAACAGGGCCGGCTGCGCGACGGCCGTTTGTTCGAGTTCCGTTGCTTGTTGCTCCGTTGCACCATTAGCCGGATACAGTATTTCCCTTATATCAAGTCCCATCAACGGGATCAGAATATTTGCGCAACGGTCGACCTGCTCGCGAAAGATCGGTTCATGGGCATAAAGTCCCGACGCCATGTTGACGTATTGGGAGCCTTGGCCGGAAAACAGGAACACCACCGGATGTCCGTCGCTCTCGCATTTTCGGTTCAACAGGCCGTTTGCGGTGCTTAGCGTCTTTACAGCCTCGTCCACGGTCCGGCAAACCAGCATGCGGCGATGCTTGAAGGCTTTTCGTCCGGTATTCAGCGTAAACGCCGCATCGGCAAGATCGATGCCGGGATTTTGCCTGAAATGTTCGGCAAGGTTCGCGGTTGCCTTTTCCAGAGCGGACTCCGTTCTCGCCGATAACAACAAAACTTGTGGGCGCGATTCATGGCTGGTCGAAACAAATTTCGGCGCTTCCTCCAAAACCACGTGGGCATTGGTTCCGCCGATACCGAAGGAACTGACGCCCGCGCGGCGCGGAGTTGCGCCCGATGTCCATTCAGCCTGTTGGCTGTTCACATAAAATGGGCTGCCGGCGAAATCGATTTCAGGATTAGGCTTTTCAAAATGCAGGCTTGGCGGCAACGATTTATGTTTCAGCGCCTGAATGGTTTTAATCAGCCCCGCCACGCCTGCCGCCGCATCCAAATGCCCGATATTGGTCTTGACCGAACCGATCGCGCAAAACTGTTTTTTTCCGGTATGGGCTTGATAGGCTTGGGTCAAGGCCGCGATTTCAATCGGATCGCCCATCGCTGTGCCGGTGCCGTGCGTTTCTATATAGCCGACGGTTTCAGGATCGATGCCGCGCATTGCCCGCGTGATGACTTCAGCCTGGCCTGCCACGCTCGGCGCGGTGTATCCGGCTTTCAAAATACCGTCGTTATTGATCGCCGAGCCTTTAATCACGGCGTGGATGCAATCTTTGTCCGCAATGGCTTGGTCCAGTTTTTTCAGCATCACAATGCCGACGCCGTTGCCGCCAACCGTTCCCCGCGCATCGGCATCGAAAGCCCGGCAATGGCCGTCCGGAGAAAGAATCATGCCGTCCACATAAAGATAACCGGACTTTTGGTTTGATTTAACCGATACGCCGCCGGCCAGCGCCATATCGCATTCCCCGTTCAGCAGGCTTTGACAGGCCATATGCACGGCAACCAGCGAGGTGGAACAAGCCGTTTGGATATTGACGCTGGGTCCCTTCAGGTTGAGTTTGTAGGATGTCCGGGTGGTTATAAAATCGTTTTGATTGCTGACCATCAGCTGATAGTCGCCAACGGACTGAAGCAGCTCCCGATGAGGGGCAAGGTTATCCGTGTAATAGGTGTTCATCCCGGCCCCGGCGAAAACCCCCACCGGCCTCGTTATACGGTCCGCATCATAACCGGCATGTTCAATCGCTTTCGCGGCGCATTCCATGAACAAGCGCTGTTGCGGATCCATGATTTCGGCTTCTCGTGGAGAAAAACCGAAAAAGGCCGCATCGAAGAACTCAATGCCGTCCAAAATCCCATTGGCTTTGACATAGGCGGGATTATCGATCAGCGCCGGATCGACGCCTTCCGCCAACAACTCTTCTTCCGAGAAAAAGGAGATGGACTCGACGCCGTCGCATAAATTCTTCCAATAGCTGTCCACATCGCTTGCTCCGGGAAACCGTCCAGCCATGCCGATCACGGCGATGTCGTTCGTGGTAGAGGCAGCCAATGGCGCGGGCGCTACGCTTTCCGAAGCCTTTGCCCCGCCGGTCAGATGGGCCGCAAAGGCGTGAATAGTCGGATAGTGAAACAAGTCCACCATCGGCGGACGTTTCCCCAAAACCGTCTGCAATTCCTGTTGCAACTGGAGCAATAACAGGGAATGCCCGCCGACTTCAAAGAAATTATCATGAATCCCCACCTTGTCCACGTGCAGGACTTTTTTCCAAAGACCGGCAATCTGTCCCTCCATTTCCGTTTGCGGCATAACATAATGATGGCTTTCCGCTGCAAGAGAATTTCCAGCCATGCCTTCAAGGGCGCGTCTATCCATCTTGCCGTTCGGCGTCAACGGCATTGCATCCAGCAAGATGAAGGAGGATGGGACCATGTGGTTGGGCAGCCATTTATTCAGGAATTTGCGCAGCTCCGCCAAATCAAGGTTGTTGTCCGCAACGATATAGGCAACCAGCGACTTCTCTTTCCGGTCGCTGTTTTCGAGCGCCAGCACCGCACTCTCGGCTATAGCCGGGTATTTTGCTAGCGTGGCTTCAATTTCAGGGATTTCGATCCGGAATCCGCGAATTTTCACCTGGTTGTCCAGGCGTCCCAGATATTGGATATTGCCGTCCGCTAAAAAGCGCGCCAAGTCGCCGGTTTTGTAAAGTCTGGAACCGTCATCGCCGAAAGGATTGGCGATGAACCTTTCGGCTGTCATTTCCGGCCGGTTCAAATAACCGCGCGCCAGGCCCGCGCCGCCCAGATAAAGTTCCCCGGCCACGCCGATAGGCACCGGACGGCAGTTGTTATCCAAAATAAAGGCTTGGGTGTTGTCGATTGGACGGCCAATCAGCGGAGCTTCCGTATCGCCCTTTTTCATCAACGCGAACGTCGAATAGGTTGTGTCCTCGGTTGGCCCGTACAGGTTGTAAACCTTCTTGATCGTGTCGGACTGGTAGACGCGTTGCACCAAATCGTTTTTTAACGCTTCCCCGGCAAGGTTAACCACTTGCACCGACGCCGGTATCAAATTCAACTTGACCAACTCATTGATAACGGAGGGGACCGTGTTCAGCAGGGTCACGTTGGCGTCAGCCGGCAAATCGGGCAACTGCAACGCGTTCTCAAGCAGAATAATGCTGCCGCCGACGCTCAGCGGTACGAATATTTCAAACACCGAAAGATCGAAGCAGATCGATGTGGTGGCGGCAACGCCGGCCAATTCTTCCGCTGAAAAGACTGTTTTTGACCAAGTTATAAAGGCCGCAGTATTTTGATGCTTGATAGCAACGCCTTTCGGTTTGCCGGTCGAACCCGAGGTGTAGATCACATAAGCCAGGTTTTCCGGCTTGACGCCGCTTTGGATATTTGAAGGATTTAATTGCCGGAGACTTTCGGCCGCACTGTCCATGCACAGGACTTGCGCTTGCGTAGCCGGCAATGTTTCAGTCAGGCTGGATTGCGTCAGTAAAACCGGAGTTTGCGCGTCTTCAACCATAAAAGCGAGGCGCTCGGCCGGGTAATCGGGGTCCAACGGCAAATAAGCCCCGCCGGCTTTCAGGATGCCCAACATGCCGACGATCATCTCAATAGAACGTTGCATGCAGACGCCGACCAAGATTTCCGGCCCCACGCCGATGCTTTGCAGATGGCGGGCCGTTTGGTTGGCGAGGCTGTTCAGCTCGCTGTAGCTTAGCGATTTTTCGCCGAAAACAAGCGCCACCGCATCCGGCGTTTTTTCCGCCTGCGCCTCGAAAAATTCATGTACGCATTGATCGGCCGGATAAGGCGCTTCGGTCCGGTTAAAATCGACGAGGATTTTTTCCCGCTCCTCCGGCGTCAATATATCGATGTCGGCTATCGTTTTCGCTGCCTCCCCGACCAGCTCGCCAAGGGTTTTCAGGAAGCGTGCGCCGAACTGTTGCATCGTCGCTTCGCTGAGAACAGCGGAGTAGTATTCGATTGCAAAATCGATTTTGTCCGGGAATTCCGTGCCGAAAATCGCCATATCGAATTTCGACGAGTCCTTCACTTGCCCCTCGTAAGGCCTGAATTGCAGTCCGCTTTCGTCCTGTTCCGGCTGCTTGAAATTCATGTACGAGAACGTAATGCCGGTCAACGGATCGCGGCTCATGTCCCTAGGCAGGTTTAATTTCTGGACTAACTGGTCGAACGGGTATTCCTGATGGGCATAGGCGTTGACCATCAGGTCTTTTACCTCGGCCAGGAATTCCGTCGGCGTTTTATCGTCTTTCGGGAAAGCCCGGATAGCCAGATGGTTGATGAACATGCCGATCGTTTCGCTGACTTCCGGCGCATTCCGGCCCAGGTCGGCAATCGCGATGATAATGTCCTCCTGTCTGCTGTATTTATGAAACAGCAGGTAAAAAGCGCTGAGGAACACCATGAATGGCGTGGTTTCATTTTTTGCCGAAAAGTTGCGGACCTTTGCCAGCAGGTCTTCTTCAACGCTGAACGTCAGCACGGCCCCTTCATAGGTGATGACCGGAGGTCTTTGGAAATCATATGGAAAATCCAGCACCGGAATGTCTTGTTCAAATTGCTTGAGCCAATAATCCTGATGGACTTTAAAGGCTTCCGATTCAAAATGCGCATTCTGCCAGCGGGAAAAATCCTTGTACTGTATTTTTAGTTCGGGAAGATCTTCGTTTTGGTATAACGCATTCAATTCCTGAAAAATAATTTGCAGCGAAAAGGCATCGGCGACGATATGGTGAACATCGAACAGCAGCACCTGTTCGCCGGTGTCCAGCGTTGCAACTTCGGCCCTGAGCAGCGGGGCTTTGGCAAGATCGAAAGGCCGGGAAAACTTTCCGGCGTAGGCATCCAGCTCCGATTTTTTCAACGCTATTTCGGGCAGCGTGAAATCCACTTGATCGGCAATAACCTGCACAAGCTGACCGTCTTTCATCGCAAACGAAACGCGGAAAGATTCGTGCCGGGCTATCAGCTTTTCGAACGCGAGGGCCAGTTGCCCGGCATCCACTTTGTTTTCAATAAATAGGATGCACGGCAGATTGTAGCCGAGACTCTGTTTCGACAGTTCCCAGAGAATATACAATCGGCGCTGAGCCGCGGACACCGGGTAATAAGCTTGTTTTGCAATGACTTCAATAGCGTGGCGGGATTCGCTCTCCCGGTTTTTCTTTTCAATAAAAGCCGCGTATTTTTCGATGGTCGGGTGACTGAAAATGACCTCCATCGACACTTTTGCGCCGAGTTTTTTCGCAATGACATTGCTTATTTTATTCGCATCGATTGAATCGCCGCCCAGGCTGTAATAATCATCCAGTACGTTGATTTCGTCATAGCCCAAAACCTCGGCCCAAGCTTGAGCCACCGCTATTTCCACCGGGCTGTAGTTGCCGTCGTCCTTGCCGGAAAGAATGACCGTTGCCGGCTCTTCCCGCACATCCGCTTTGGTTTCCGTGCGTTCTTTCTGCGTTGGCGATTGGAAAGCCTCTTGAATGCTAAAGCCGGGAGGAACGATGACCGCTTGGCTTCCTTCGTAAGCAAGCAGCTTATGCAGCAGATCGATTGCTTCTTTTGTGGTAAGCGCGTACTGGCTTTGATTGGCTTGCCAGTCAAAGGCCATGCCGGTTTCTTTCCAAGCCGGCCAATTGATAGCCAGCGTTCTTAGGCCTTGTTTGTTGCGAAACGCGGCAAAGGCGTCCTGATAGGCGTTCGCGGCAATGTAATCGCCTTGTCCGGGAGCGCCGAGCACCGCGGACAGGGCCGAGCACAGAATAAAAAAGTCCGGCTTATCTTGCCGGATCAGGCGGTCCAGCAGCCAGGTTCCTTGTATTTTCGGACGCAGCACGGCGGCAAAGGTAGATTCTTCTTTCCTGAACAAATAGCCGTCGCCGGCGATTCCGGCGCAATGCAGCACGCCGTCTATGTTGCCAAGCTTTTCGCGCGTCTCGTTGACGGCCTTTTCCATTTGCACCGGGTTCGACACATCGGCACAAATGACCAGGACTTGTGAACCGCTTGCCTCCATTGCCAGGATTGCATTGATTTTTTCGGCGGTTTTGCCGTCCTCTTTTTGAATTTCCGCCCAGCCCTCGCGGGGCGGCAAGCCGGCGCGTCCTATCAGCGCCAGTTTCACGCGTTTTTGGGCGGCCAAGTCTTTTGCGAATTCCATCCCCATTCCGCCTAATCCGCCGGTGATCAGGTAGACGCCATCCTCTTTTATTTCAATAGCTGTTCCCGAACTTTGAATGGCTTGAAAATCCTGCTCGTAGCGTATGCCGTTGCGGTAAGCGGCTGGTCGAACCGGGCTGTCGAATCCGGTCAACTCGGCTAAAACCTGTTCTGCTGTAGTGCTGTCATCCAGGTCGAGGAATTTGCAGGCGATATTGTCGTACTCCAACTGTATGACTTTTGCCAAGCCCGACAGCGCGGCATAAGCAGGGTTTAAATTGGTCTCGTTGTTGGTTACCGCGTAGGTGTTTTTGCCGATGACTAGGATTTCCAGCGGCCGTGTGCCGTCATGTTTAATCAGTGCTTTTACCAAGCGGAACAGGCCGGTTACTCCTAAATTCAGCCTTGTTTCCAGCTCCTCCAAAGATGCGCAGTCGCTATCAGGCAGCGAGGGTGAATAGATTATTTTTCCGATCCGGTGTTTTTCCAGGTTCTCGATCAGCGCCAGACACTCGTCTTCCGAGCGTGGAATGTCAAAGGCTTGGATGTGCTGCAATGGCTGGAAATGCCCCAGCACGCAAACTTCTCCCGCTGTTTGGGAATACTGTTGTTTTTTTGGAAGCCAAATCGCACTGAACAGTTGGCATTCATTTTGAACCCGTTTGAACGTGAGTCCATCGAACTCGGCGATTATTTGTCCATCGGCATCGGCTAAAACGACATCGTACTTTTGTATTTCGTTCGACTCGCTTTTGCTTTTGACATAGCTGTAAATTTCCCCGCCGATGGGGCGATATAATTTCGCGCTGCCGCACATCATCGGCAGGAAGCCCGGTTCCGTTAGGCCGGAACTCAAGGCCGCGTCCAGCAAGGGCGGGTGGAATTCAAATCGGTTCAAGTCGGTCTTGAATTCATCCTTTAATTTTAAAAGGGTCAGGCGTTCTTCGTCGTTTTTCCATATTTTTGCCACGCAATCCCAGCGCCTGCCGACTTCGACCAAGCCGTGATTGCCGCTGTCAAAATCATTTTCAGGAAGTTTTATTGCTTCGCATCGCGCTTTTATTTGTTCTAGGTCGAGGCGTGCCGGGACTGCTTCGGGCGCGGTTTTTATTTCCGCGGTTGCATACTGCATCCAGTTGCCCGTCGGTTGTTTTCGGAGTATCGAAACCGCATGCCCATCCGGCGATGCTTTCAATGTCGCGATCAGCTTGTCCGGCGATGTCCGTATTTGTTCCGGGCTGATAGCCAGCAGGTTTTCCCAAAACAGGTCATTTATTTCCAACGGCGATTGGTAGCCTTGTTTTTTGGCGATTTCCGAGAGCAGCTGAAAATACGCGACTCCGACCAGACACGTTTGGCCCCCCGCTTTATGTTCATTCAGCAGCCAATCCTCCCCGCTGTCCATGCCGATTTCGTAAATAAGCTGTCCGGGAGTTTGTGTCGGCGCGTGTTTAATGAATACCGCGTCCCGGTTCGTTGCATAAGGAGCGGCGGGGACTTTTAGCCAGCAGCGCTTTTTTTCGAAGCGGTGGAATACCTTCGGAGAAGCATCGGTTTGCTTCGGCGTGGGCGCTTCCTCCAACACGATATGGCAATTGACGCCGCTTAAACCGAAAGCGCTGACACCGCATAAAAGCGGCTGTTCAGCCTCGCTCAAATCGATCAGCCGGTCGGCCGGAAATACCGGCGAGTTTTCAAACGGAATTTTGCTGTTGGCTTTTTTGAAATGCGCCAGCGGCGGGATTTTTTTCTTTTGCAAGCTTAAAGCCGCCTTGACCAGACCGATCAGGCCTGCCGCGTGATCCAAATGTCCGAAATTGGTTTTCACCGAACCCACCGCGCAGAATTGCTTGTCGCTGGTGTACTTGGCAAAGGCTTTGTTCATGCCGTCTATTTCGATAGGATCGCCCAACTTGGTGCCTGTGCCGTGCGCTTCTATGAACCGTAGGTTTCGCGGGTCTATGCCTGCGTCTTTCCAAGCCTGGTCGATCAATTCCGCCTGCGCGTCGGCATTGGGCACCGTCATGCCGGCAGCGGTGCCGTCCTGGTTCAGCGCGCTGCCCTTGATGACCGCGTAAATGGAATCTTCATCCTTCAAGGCTTGGTTAAGCGGCTTCAACAGCACAGCAATGACGCCTTCGCCGCCGCCTGTGCCGTCCGAGGCGTCATCGAATGTCCGGGTCCGTCCATCCGAGGATTCAATTTCAACTTTATCGAGAGCCACCGGTAGAATTGCCGTTTTGACCGAACCGACCAGGGCGAGCTTGCATTCATTCGCACGCAATGCGCGGCAGGCCAGATGCACCGCGGTAAGCGACGACGAGCAAGCGGTATCGACCATTAGCGCGGGCCCCCGCCAATCCAGCACAAACGAAAGCCGGGTGGCAGTGTTGGACGGAACGTTGCTCAGGAAAATTTGTTCGCTATTCTCGGGGTAAATTTGGCCGGCCAGGTCCGCGTATTCGCGGGCCGAACTCATGCCCATGAATACGCCGACTTTGGCCCCTTTTAATTTCGCGCCGCCGTACCCGGCGTCTTCCAGCGCTTTCCAGGCGGTTTGCATAAACAGCCGCTGATTGGGCGACATGATTTCGGCTTCTTTCGGCGACAGGTGAAAGAAGCGATAGTCGAATTCGTCCACCCTGTCCATATAGGCTATTTCGCGATAGCGCAATTGCTCCGGGTCTTGGCCCATGAAACGCAGGATGTCGTCCGCGTCTTTTTTTCGTTGTTCGGGAATGGAACGGATTCGATCCTTGGCGGCAACCAAGTCTTCCCAGAAATTTTCCGTATCCTCATAATCGGCAAGTTTCAGGCTGACGCCGATAATGGCTATATCCTTTGTCGAGGTTTCTTTAACTTTGATATTCGCTTGCTTTGGTATCGTGAGAATTTTTTTCATGATTTGCTGATTTTTGGTAATTGTATGCGGTTGCGGTAACTATCCAGCGTATTCCCAATAGAACACGGATGCCAAAAGTAGGCGCCTCTAGGCGACACGGATTGGACGGATTTCGCTCGTTCCCAAGCTCCAGCTTGGGAATGCAGTCTTGGAAGCTCCAGCTTCCCGACTCGCGAAGCTGGAGCTTCGCTAACTGGGTTCCCAAGCAGGAGCGTGGGAACCAGCGCAAACACCCATTCATTGGCTTTATCCGTGTTTATCAGTCTAATCCGTATCATCCGTGTTCCATTTCTCTATCTGCTGAGTTACTCTCTACGCTGTTTTTATTATTTCTTCCAGGATTGCCACGTAAAGCCCAGGCAACAGTTGCATTTCTTCCCTGTCCATTCGCGAGCTGAACCTGAACGCGATGTTCACCGTGCCGTTGTTTGTGTCGGTATGCCAATGCAAGTCCGCATTATCGAAATCGCCGCTTACGGTTTCGGAATAAAGGGCTAAAACTTCGCTGGAACCCGGATTCGCGCCTGCTTTTAAAAAGCTGTCGAGCGGATAGCGTGTTTCCTGATTCAGAAATTGGTCCCGCGATGCCTGCAACAGGTCCTCGATGGATTCAATCGCTTCAAAATCATGGCGAAGAGCAATGATGTGTTGTTCGTTCAACGCGGCATAATACGGAACTTCTTTTTGATTGCTGATTTCGAACAGCAGATAGCCGAACGACGCCCTGAGTATGTCCTGTACATCCCGATTTCCCAACCCGTTTAACCGCGCGGCCAGTTCCTCGTCCAGGCTGTATTCCAATAGGCCGCCATCCCCTGCCGAGAAGTATTTTTTATCCAGCGGCAGGGTTTCTATCGCGATCCTTGTTTTTCCCCCTCCCGCAAGAAACAGCGCCAAATCCGCGATATTCGGGTAGGCGAATAAATCCATCAGCGAGGTTTGCGGATATTTCTTTTCGATTTCCCAATGCACCCGCACCAGCGACAACGAGTTGCCGCCGATTTCAAAGAAATTCGCGTTGGTGCTGATGTCTTCCGTGTCCAGGTATTTTTGCCAGATCGACAACAATTCCGACTCCAGCTCGTTTTGCGGCGGGCGAAATTCTCTTAGCGATTCGATGGGTTTCAAGCCGACCAAGTTTTTGCGATTGATTTTGCCGTTCGGCAACAGCGGCAGCGCATCCAATTGCACAAAATACGCAGGGACCATATAACCGGGCAGCATGGCAGAGAGACCGGCCCGGAGTTCCTCCACTTTCAACACCGAATTTGCGGTGACATAAGCCACCAAAGCTTTGGCTTCGCCTTCCCCGGAGGCCAAAACCACCGCTTCTTTAACGGCGGGATTGGCGGTCAGGCAGGCTTCTATTTCGCCCAATTCAATCCGGAAACCGCGAATTTTAACTTGATTGTCGATACGGCCCAGGTACTCGATGTTGCCGTCGGGAAGCCAGCGCGCCAAATCCCCGCTTTTATAAACGCGTTGACGTTTTCCGAACAATTCAACTTCAATGAATCGTTCAGCCGTTAGCTCGGGACGGTTCAGGTAGCCGCGCGCGACGCCGGCGCCGCCGACCAGCATTTCGCCGGGCACGCCTATCGGCAGCGGGTTGTTGTTCGCGTCAACCACCCAGACCTGCAAATCGGGAATCGGTATGCCGATGATGCTCTTGCCGTGATTGTCCCCGGCTGCGACCGGATAGTAGGTCACATGAACCGTCGTTTCGGTAATGCCGTACATGTTAACCAACTGCGGCTGCTTGTCGCCGTGACGGGAAAACCACGGTTGCAGTGCGGCAAAATCCAGCGCTTCGCCGCCGAATATCACAAAGCGCAAACTGAGTTTATCCGGCCGGTTATCGACGTCTTGCAGCTGTCTAAAAGCCGAAGGCGTTTGGTTCAATACCGTGACGCCCTGATCTATCAGCAACTGATAAAAAAGCGCGGGGTTGCGGCTGGTGTGGTACGGCACAACCACCAGTTTGCCGCCGTAGAATAATGCACCCCAGATTTCCCATACCGAGAAATCGAACGCGTAAGAGTGGAACAATGTCCACACGTCCTGCGCGTTGAATCGGTACCAGTGATCGGTTGCGCTAAACAGCCGCGTCACGTTGGCTTGCGTCAGTTGGCAGCCTTTGGGTTTTCCGGTCGAACCGGAGGTATAAATCACATAAGCCAAATCGTCCGGCCCGCTTTGTTGTGCCGGATTTTCCACGGAGCAGTTTGCAATCGCGTCCCTGTCCGTATCCATGCAAACCACTTTGGCATTCGATGCCGGCAATTTTTCCAGCAAATGGCTTTGGGCCAACAACACCGGCACCGCCGCATCCTCTAAAATGAATTGCAGGCGTTGCGACGGATAATCCGGGTCAAGCGGCACATAAGCGGCGCCCGCCTTCAGGATCGCCAGCAGGCCGATGATCATCTCCAGCGAACGCTCCACGCAAATACCGATCAGGCAGTTGCCATTTACCAGTTGGCGACCGTCGACTTTAAGGTCGAGCAGATAATGCGCAAGTTGGTTGGCCTGCCGGTTCAGCTGGCGGTAGGTCAACTGCCGGTCTTCAAAAACCGCCGCGATAGCGTCGGGCGTTTTCCCGGCCTGGGTCTGGAATAAATCAACAATCGTCCGGTTTTGGGGATAATCGGTTTCCGTCCGGTTCCAGGCCTGTAGCAACTGTTGTTCGGCAACGGTCAGCAATGGCAGTTGCGCTATCGATTGTTCCGGTCCGGCAACGATGCCTTCCAGCACGATCTGGAAACGTTCGCCGAGCAGGGCGATGGTTTCCCGGCGGAACAGGTCCGTGTTGTATTCCCAATTGCAAACGAAAGCGCCGTCCCGTTCCTCAACGCTCAAGGTCAAATCGAATTTGGCCGTCGCATGCTCGGATTCAAGCGGCGTTATGTTCAAGCCGCTCAATTCCAGTGCTTCTTCCGGTGCGTTTTGCAGCACGAACATCACTTGAAACAGTGGGGAATGGCTCAGGCTGCGGGAAGGATTTATTTTTTCAACCAGGGCTTCAAACGGAATATCCTGATGGCTGTAAGCTTCAAGCGCGGTTTTCCTGACCTGCGCCAGCAACCCGGAAAAGGCCTGCTCGGCATCGATTTGCATGCGCAGGGCCAGCGTATTGACGAAAAAGCCGATTAAATCCTCGGTTTGGCTGTGGGTGCGATTGGCAATAGGGCAACCAACCACAATATCCGTTTGTCCGCTGTAGCGGGACAGCAAAACCGTGAAAGCCGACAATAAGGCCATGAAGTCGGTCACACCCTGTTTCCGGCTCAATGTCTTGATTTCCTGCGTGAGCATTGGATTCAACATGCTTTGCAGATGCTTGCCCCGGTAGCTCATCACGGCGGGGCGCTGGTTGTCGGTCGGCAGCTCCAATAATTCCGGCGCTCCCGAAAGCTTGTCTGTCCAGTAATCCAGTTGCCGCTCCAGTACGTCGCCTTGCAGCCAATTTCTTTGCCAGGCCGCGTAGTCAGTGTATTGGATAGCCAGTTCGGCCAGTTTCGGTTCATGGTTTTGCACATACGCATCGTATAACCGGCGCCAGTCCCGGATCATCACGCCTGTCGACCAGCCGTCGCTGATAATATGGTGCATGTTGAACAGCAGGATATGTTCTTCGCTGCCGAGTCTAAGCAGCTGCGCCTTGAACAGCGGGCCGGTGCTCAGATCGAAGGGGCTGTTGGCGTGACGGTCAAACCATTCGGCAATTTGGCCTTTTTGTTCGGCATCCGCTAAGCCGCTAAGGTCCGTGATGCTCAGCGGGTTATAAATCTCGTTGACTTGTACGGTCGGCTTTCCGTCAAGCATCGGAAAACAGACATGCAGGGTTTCGTGGCGCTGAACCAAGTCAGTCAACGCGCTTTGCAGCGTCTTTTCATTGAGCCGGCCTTCCAGCCGCAATGCCGCCGGCATGTTATAGGTTGCGCTTTGTCCCGCCAATTGCGCCAGGAACCACAAGCGTTGCTGGGCAAAAGATAATGTCAAAGCTTCGCTCTCCGCCAAAGGCAGGATGGCGGGCAGTTCCGCACCGCGTTGCTGCCTGTCCAGCCATTCGGCCTGTTCCCGGAGCATCGGATATTCAAAAACAGTCCGCAACGGCATTTCAATATCAAAGCTCTCGCGAATCCGGGAAACCAGTTGGGTCGCCAGCAGGGAATGCCCGCCGGCGGCAAAGAAATTGGCGCTGACGCTCGCCACGTCGAGGCGCAACACTTGCGACCAGAGGCTGCACAGCAATTGCTCCGTTTCGCTATGCGGCAGCTGTTGTTCGCCTTGAATCGACAAGTCAGGCTTAGGCAAGGCTTTGCGGTCAATCTTGCCGTTCGGCGTCAAGGGCAGGGCGTCCAGGCACAGAAAATGGCTGGGAACCATGTAATCGGGCAGTCTGGCTTTTAGCCAGCCGCGCAGGTCATCGGTGTCGAAGTTATCCTGCGTCGAGGTCAAATAGGCGACAATGCGTTTATCGCCATCGGCCTCGTATAGGTTCGCCACGGCTTCCTTAACATCGGGATATTGGCAAAGCACCGACTCGATTTCGCCCAGCTCGATGCGAAAACCGCGCAGCTTGATTTGGCTGTCGATACGGCCGAGGAATTCGAGGTTGCCGTCCGGCAGCCAGCGCGCCAAATCGCCGGTTTTATAAATCCGTTCCGTTTTGCCGAACAGTTCGATGTCGATGAATTTTTCGGCGGTCAGCTCGGGCTGGTTCAGGTAGCCGCGCGCCAGGCCGGTCCCGGCAATGCACAGCTCGCCGGGAACATTCGGCGGTTGCGGCCGGTGTTGCGGATTCAGGATAAATATCCGGGCGTTGCCGATAGGCCTGCCAATCGGAATTGTGTTGATGTTCTCCGCTTGTCGCCCGCTATTGGCTAAGTACCAGGAAGCAAACGTTGTCGTTTCGGTTGGCCCATAGAGATTCAGCAGCTGTTCGGGTGGATGCCGGCTTAAAACAGTCTTGACTGCGTGAGGATCAACCTGTTCACCGCCAAAAAGCAGGTATTTTAAGTTTTCAAAGCAGTCGGGCTTGGTTTGTGCGATTTGGTTGAATAACGCCGTTGTTACAAAGAGTGTGTTGATGCGCTGGCTTTGCAAATGTTCTGCCAATTTATCGGGTGACAGCAGCAACTCTTTGGCTATGCCGATCAATTGGGCGCCGTTTAATAAACTCCCCCAAATTTCAAAAGTGGCCGCATCGAATGAGACATTCGATGACTGCGCCAGGCAATCATCCGCATGGATTTGAATATAATTGGTGTTTTTAACTAAATGGACTACGGCGGTCTGGGGAATGCAGACGCCTTTCGGCACTCCGGTCGAACCGGAGGTATAAATCACATAAGCCAAATCTGCCGGTCCGCTTTTTCCCTCCGGATTTTCAGTCGGCCGGCCGGCGGCATCCAGTTCGTCCAGGCACAGCGCCACGCAGTCATGTTCCAATTCAGCCAGCGGCAATTGGCCCAGCAGGCGGCTTTGCGTCAGCAGCAGCGGGGCCTGGCTGTCCGCCAGCATATGGCGGATACGGACGGCCGGATAATCGGGATCTATCGGCACATAAGCCCCGCCTGCCTTCAGTATGGCTAATAAACCGATGACCATGTCCGGCGAACGTTCGACCGCAATCGCGATTAGCGGGTTATCGGCCAATAACGGTGCGCCCGTTTCCGTTTTCAGGCTGAGCAGGTAGTGCGCCAGTTGGTTGGCTTTATCGTTAAGCTGGCGATAGCTCAACGCTTGGCCGTCAAAGACCACGGCTTGGGCGTCAGGTCTTGCCGCCGCTTGTTGTTCAAACAAACCGGCAATGGTTTGGTCTTTGGGGTAGCCGGTCGCGGTGTCGTTCCAGGCCTGCAATTGCAGGGTTTCCTGTTCGGTCAGCAGCGGCAGCAGGCCGATGGTTTGCTCCGGGCTGTCGACGACGGCATTGAGCAAAACTTCAAAATGTTCAGCCATGCGCTTGATGGTGTCGCCGACAAACAAGTCGGTCGCATATTCCCAGTAACACTGCAATTGCCCGTCCTGTTCGGCGACATGCAGGGTCAGGTCGAATTTGGCGACCGGGTACTCCGCTTCAACAACGCTAACCTCCAGATCCGGCAAAGCCAATTCGGCGGCTTCGTTATTCTGCAACACAAACATCACCTGGAACAGCGGACTATGGCTCAGGCTGCGGGTCGGTTGCAGTTTTTCGACCAGCATTTCAAACGGGATGTCCTGGTGCGCATAAGCCTCCAGGCAGGTCTGGCGGGTGGCCTGTAACAGCCCGGCGAAGCTTTGTTGCGGGTCAATTTGGCCGCGCAGCACCAAGGTGTTGACAAAAAAGCCGATTAAATCCTCGGTATGGGCGTGAGTGCGATTGGCGATCGGGCTGCCGATGCCAATGTCCTGCTGGCGGCTATAGCGCGACAGCAACACGTTGAACGCGGCCAGCAAAGTCATGAACACGGTCACGCCCTGTTGCCGGCTCAACCGGGTGACGGCTTGGCCCAGCGTTGCCGGCAAGCACTGCGAGTAATGCGCGCCGCGATAGCTTTGTTGCGGCGGCCGCGGCTTATCGGTCGGCAACTCCAGTAATTCGGGCAAGCCGTCAAGCTGGCCGGTCCAGTAATCGATTTGTTGTTGCAGCACCTCGCCCTGGAACCATTGCCGTTGCCAGGCCGCATAGTCGCTATATTGGATCGGCAGGGCCGGCAATGTAGGCTGATCGCCTTCGGCAAAGGCGGCATAGGCGTGTTGCCAGTCGCGCATGAATACGCCCATCGACCAGCCGTCGCTGACGATGTGGTGCATGTTCAGCAGCAGTACCGCGTCGCTGTCGTCCAGCCTCAGCAGGTTGGCGCGGAATAACGGCCCTTGTTCCAGGTCGAAAGGCGCAATCGCATCGGCGTCGGTCAGGCGTTGGGCTTCCCGTTCCCGGTCAACGGTTGGCAGCGCGCGTAAATCCTGGATGTGCAGGGCTTCAATGTCACGAAGCTGCACCCGTGCCTGTCCGGACACGTTGGGAAAATGGCAGCGCAGGCCGGCATGGCGTTCCAGCAGCCAGTGCAGGCTTTGCTGCAAGGCGTCGACATTCAATTGCCCCGACAGCCGCAATGCGCCCGGCATGTTGTAGGTCGCGCTGTTGTTGTCCTCGAACTGGTTCAAAAACCACAGCCGTTGCTGGGAGAAAGACAATACTTTGGTTTCATCATCGGCCTGCGCTTCAATGGCCGGCAGGCGAAGGCCGCCGCCTGCCGCGTCGATTGCCGTCGCCAAGTCCGACAGTTGCGGGTGCTCGAATACGGCCCGTATCGGCAATTCAACCTGGAAGCTCTCCCGGATGTGGGCAATCAGTTGCATCGCCAACAGGGAATGCCCGCCCAAGGCGAAGAAGTTGTCATGGCGGCCTATGGCTTCGCGTTTGAGAACACCGGCCCATAACGCAGCCAACAAGTCTTCGCTGGGTGTGGCCGGCGGGCTAAAACCGGTTGCCACTTGGAACTCGGGAGCCGGCAAGGCTTTGCGGTCGATTTTGCCGTTCGGCGACAGCGGCAGGGCGTCCAGTGCGATGAAATGGCTGGGGATCATGTAATCGGGCAGCCTGTTTTTCAGCCAGCCGCGCAGTTCATCGGGGTTGAAGTTGTCCTGAGCGACAGTCAGGTACGCGACAATGCGCTTATTGTCATCGCCCTCATACAGGTTGGTCACGACTTGTTGGATGCCCGGATGTTGACTGAGCGCCGCCTCGATTTCACCCAATTCGATGCGGAAACCGCGCAGCTTGATTTGCCGGTCAACGCGGCCCAGGAATTCGAGGTTGCCGTCGGGCAGCCAGCGGGCCAGGTCGGCGGTTTTGTAAAGCCGTTCCGTTTTGCCGAACAGTTCAACCTCAACGAATTTCTCGGCGGTCAGCTCGGGCCGGTGCAGGTAGCCGCGGGCTAGAATGCTGCCGGCTATGCACAGTTCGCCGGGGATGCCCACCGGTTGAGGTTGATATTGCTCATTCAGGATATAAATACGCGTATTGGCGCGAGGCTTGCCCACGGCAATGCAGGCTGCGTTATCGGCTAAAGTCATCGGCAATCGGTAAAGTGTCGGTGTAATCACCGCTTCGGTCGGACCATAGGCATTGAAACAAGTCAGGGAAGGAAAGTGTTTCCGGGTTTGTTGGGCCAAGCTTGACGGCAACGCTTCCCCGCCCAAAATAAGCATGCGTAAACTGGCCAAGTCGTCGGCAATTGTTGCTGTTTCCAGCATTTGTTGCCAATAAGCAGGCGGTAAATTAGCGACGGTGACGGCGTGCTTTTTTATTAGCGCCAATAAGTCCGACGCCGGCATTAAATTGGTTGTTATGAGCACCGAACAAGCGCCGCTTAACCAGGCGACCAACAGCTCCTCTAATGAAACATCAAAGCTGCTTGAGGCAAATTGCAAGTCTCGGTCATTTTCAGTGATTCCATATTGTCGCAACATGGCTTGGCTATGCAAGGCCAAGGCTTGATGACCAACCATGACGCCTTTCGGATTACCGGTCGAACCGGAGGTGTAAATCACATAAGCCAAATCTTCCGCCCTGTCTTTGACCGGCAGGTTTTGGTTAGGCTGGTCAGTAACGTCCAGTTGATCCAAGCACAGCACAAAGCACTGATGTTCCGATTCATCCAGCGATAATTGGGCTTTTATGAGGCTTTGGCTCAGCAACAACGGCGCCTGACTGTCAGCCAGCATATAACGGATACGGGCGGCCGGGTAATTGGGATCTATCGGCAGATAAGCCCCGCCTGCCTTCAGTATGGCTAATAAAGCGATGACTATGTCCGGCGAACGTTCGACGGCAATCGCGACCAGCGGGTTATCGGCCAATAGCGGCGTCCCCGCTTCCGTTTTCAAGCCGAGCAGGTAGTGCGCCAGCTGGTTGGCTTTATCGTTGAGTTGCCGGTAGCTTAGCGATTGGTCTTCGAAGACCACGGCAAGGTTATTGGGCGTTGTTGCTGCTTGCCGCTCAAACAAATCAACAACCGTTTGGTCTCTGGGATAATCGGTTTCCGTTTGGTTCCACTGTTTAAGCCGCACTTGTTCGGCCTCGGTCAGCAGCGGCAGCTTCGCGATGTCTTGTTCCGCATTATCGGCCGCGCCTTGCAGCAGGATATGGAGATGCTCGGCCATGCGGGCAATAGCGGCCTCTGTAAACAGGTCGGTGTTGTAGCTCCAGGCCGCCGATAAGGCCTTGCCGTCATCGCTATCGGAAAAAGTCAGGGCCAAATCGAGCTGCCCTTCCATTTGCGCGAGTTCAAGGCTTTGGGCCAGCAGGCCATTGGCCGAAAATGTCTTGGGGATCAGGTCGTCCCGCTCCAGCGCGAACATGGCTTGCACCAACGGCGGGTAAGCCGGGTTGCGTTGCGGTTGCAGCCGTTCTATTAATCGCGTGAAAGGGTAGGGCTGGTGATAAAGTCCGGTCAGCATTTGCTTGCCGTTCAGCTGTAGGAGCCGGCTAAAGCTGAGACCGTCATTTTTTGAAAACTCGCCGCGCAGGATCATCGGGTTGACCAGATAGCCGACCATATCGGCGAACTCGGTTTGGCTGCGCGGGGTCGAGGTGGGCACGCCGATCCAAATATCTTCCTGCCCGGAGTAGCGATGCAACAGGACTTGATAGGCGCTGAACAGCACGGTAAACAAGGTTGTCTTGTGGGCTTTGGCGAGATTTTTGACGGCCTCCGTCAACGGTTCCGGCAGTTCGACGCGCACCGAGGCGCCATTGAAGGTCTGCCTCGCCGGGCGCGGATAGTCGGTCGGCAGTTGTAACACCGGCACCGCGCCGGCCAACTGCTGTTGCCAATAGGTCGCCATGCGTTGGCCTTTGCGGCCGTTCAGCAGCTCGGCTTCCCAGTGGACGTAGTCACTATAATCCGCAGCCGGCGGCGGCGCGTCTTCCGCCCCGTAAAACGCGACTAATTCCTTGCCGAGAACAGCCAGCGAGGCCGCGTCGCCGGCAATATGGTGAAGGTTCAACAGCAATACGCCGCCGGTGCCGGCGCGTTGGAATAGGGTCGCGCGGAATGCGCTTTCCTCCAAGGTGAAAGGCTGCTGTGAATGACTGTATAACGCGGCCATTAGTGCGGGTTCGGTCCATCCCTCTGCATCAACGCTACGCCAATAGCCCTCAATGCCGGCGGCGGCATTGAGGCAAGGCACGCCGTCCACTTCGGCAAAACGGCTGCGCAGCATCGCGTGGCGCTCGACTAAGCGCTGTACAGTCTGTTGCAAGGTTTGCGCATCGACATTGCCGCTAAACCGGAGCGGCAAAGCCATGTTATAAGCCGCGCTATGGGGCGCCTCGCGGTAAATGAACCAAAGCGCTTGTTGGCTGTATGAGAGCGGTGTCGATGGGGTAACTTGCACGGTATTTTTTCCTTAAATACGTTGATGTCAGTGTGGTAGGTAGTCGTTATTTTCTTCGTGATTACTCAGCGTTGCTCAATAGAACACGGATGCCAAAAGTAGGCGCCTCTAGGCGACACGGATAGGACGGATTTACACGGATTTTGCACTTTGCGCTGGTTCCCAAGCTCCGGCTTGGGAACCCAGTTAGCGAAGCTCCAGCTTCGCGAGTCGGGAAGCCGGAGCCATTCGATAAGCTCATGACAGGCCTGACTGCATTCCCAAGCTGGAGCTTCACTGCCCTTAAGTTAAGGATGGACAGTCCCTTCTCCCTCAGGGACAAATCCGTCGGGAGCGGATTTGCACTCGCCCGTAGGGGGCCGGACAGGAGAGTCCGCCATGATTAGGTTAGGATGAGGGGATCAAATAAGGCTTTTTTTTCCTTATTTTTATTCTCCTCACCCCAACCCTCTCCAGCAGGAGAGGGAGCTTTTTTCTTAACTTAATGGCAGTGAAGCTGGAGCTTGGGAACGAGCGAAAAAATCCGTGTAAATCCGTTTAATCCGTGTTCCGTTTTTCTATGTGCTGAATAAGTTAATACCCTGCGCCAGCGTCGCGCTTTGTTTGCACGAAATTAACCAACGCCTTCACGGAGTTGAAGTTTTCCAGCACGATGTCGCCTTCGTCAAATTCAATCGCATACTGCTTTTCCAACCAGGCGATCAACTTCATGATGGCCAGCGAGTCGAGGATGCCCTCGTCAACCAGGTTGTAATCGTCATTAAATCCCTCCGGCGCTTTGTCTTTAAGGACCTGGTTAATAATGTGTTCGCGTAGGAGCTGTAGATTCATAGTGTTTTTATAGTTTGGGTGGACAATAATTTCTCGGTATTGCGGATCAATTTGCCGCTGGCGGTGCGCGCCAAGCTATCGACCCAGTGAAACCGGTCGGGAATTTTATAACTGGCCAAATGTTCGCCGCAGTATGCTTTGAGTTCGGCTTCATCGGGCGGCTGGTGGTTCTCGGCCAGCACGACATGGGCCATCGGTGTTTCGCCCAGTCGGCGCGCTTTAACCGCAAATACGCAAGCGGCCTGGATGGCGGGATGACTCTCCAGCACGGTCTCGACTTCGCGGATAAAAAACTTCATGCCGCCGACGCTGATCATTTCTTTGCTGCGGCCGACAATGAACAGGTAGTCGTCTTCGTCGATGAAGCCCAAATCGCCTGTCGCCAGCCAACCGCCGTGTTGGCTCAAGATAAGATCGCGCGCTTGCCACGGCTGGTAATAGGCATCTAATAAGCCGGGCCCAAAGAGCATGATTTCACCGATGCCGTTTTCATCGGGCGAGTCAAGTTTGACGGCGTAGCTGGGTAATAATCTGCCGACGGAACCCCGTTTTTCTTTGGGCGCATCAAGGTTTACGGCCGGCAGGCCCACTTCGATAATGCCGTAGGTCTCATTCGGCGCGATGCCGAAGCGCTGGTAAAAAGCCTCGGCAATGTCGGGTCGAAGATAAGCGGTAGTGACGATAGCCAGACGCATAGTCGACAAGGTTTGCTCGCTACGGTCGTGGCTCATCAATTCGTAATGCGTCGGCGCCGCATAAATCAACGTGGCGCGATGGCGGTTGGCGGCCTGCAAGATCGTGCTGCCGAAGCTGTTTTTGCACAAAATGATGGTCGCGCCAAAGCTCAGGTACGCGACAATGGACACCGCAAAATGGTAGGCCATCGACAGCAGCCAAACGATACGGTCGTCGGCATCGATTCTTAAGCCTTGGTTGGCTGCCTGGATGCGGGCAAGGATGCTATCGTGGGAAAGGATAACGCCTTTAGCCTCGCCTGTGGTTCCCGAGGTAAAGCGGATGAACGCCGGATTCAGTCCTGCCAACTCGACCGGCGGCGTGCGTAAGACTTTAAGATTCAGCAAACAGGCTTGCTCCGTTAGCAGAATTGCTTCGCCGTGCGCAAATGCGGCGAATAGCGTACAGCCGCTTGTGCTTATGACCGCGTCAATCGCAATATGCCGGAAAATCAGTTGTTTTTCTTCCGTCGCCAGTTCCATCGGAATCGGCGTGACGCAGGCCCCGCAGGCCCAAAGCGCGTAGGTAAAGGCAATGTAGGCTTGACCGCCGGGATAGTGCAGGCCGATATTCATGCCTGCCCGGATGCCCTCGGCGCGCAACTGTTCCGCCAGGGTCTGGATTTCTGTTTGCAAGGCCCCGTAGCTGATGGAGGTGTCTTCGTGCGGTCCGAGGATCGCGGGATGTTCCGGCCTTAAAGCCGCTTGTTGAAAAAAAACTTCGGCCAAATTCACTGTCATTTTATGCTGTTCCAAAGTGCGCGTTAATCAAACCTTCCCCCATTGCCCAGCAGCTGCCGACCACCCGTGCCGAAGCTTGGGCGCGCGGTTCCGCTGAAAAGCATTTTCCGGCCGCAAACAAATTAGTCAAGCCGCCGACTTTGAGGGCTGTCAGCGGGATTTCGTAGCTGTGGCCGGGCGGGAAGTAATCGAGGCTGACCCCGTGTTCCGGATGCCAATATTCAATCGGCCAAGCGGCGCGGCACACGGCATCGTCGAAATGCCGGCCTTGCTTGAGGTCAGCTTCGGTCAGCGTGTAATCGCCATGCACGCGGCCTCCGTCGCGAATACCCAACTGGCCATGGCAACGGATGAAGGCATCGGCAAATCCAGGCCGTGCCTGAAGAAAGACTAAAAGCCGGTTGACCACGGTCAGCATCCGCGCGTGATCGTAATCTTGCGCCGGTAAATTAAATTTCAGATAGATTTCATCGGCATAAACGCCGGCGTCAAGCCATAGCGTCGCGCATTCCGGCGCTAGCTCATGGTTTTCTGCCGCGTTCCGAATATGCCGCAATAGCGCGAGGCCTTTCGGGAAGTCCAAAGTACCGGGACTAACGCCGCCCAGTTGCACGATCAGCCCGGCCAATGCCGAACCCTCGCTAACCCAGCGCGAATCGATACTGCGCACAATATCGGCCCGGCCCGTCGTATCGACGACGGCTAACGTATCAAGCGTGCGCGATTGCCCATTGTTAGTCACCGTTACTGCATCAATGCGTTGGCTATTGATGGCCGCATGGCTAATATCGGTTTGGTAACAGATGTTAATAGTCGAATACTCGCTAAGCCAACGGCTAACAACCTCCCGATAAATAGCAGGATCTACGTTTAAAACCCAGGTCTTGCCGATGCGCCGCTTGCAGGTAAAAGGGCTGGCTTCGACGAGCCGCTCAACCAGTTCCGCCGACAGCCCCTGATTAAGGGCGTCGCCCCGGTCATCGAAAAAGCCGCCCAAGGTATGAATCAAGGCTCCGGTTACCGTGCCGCCAAGCCGCTCCGATTTTTCCAGCAAAACCACCGGGATTTTTTGCCGGGCCGCGGCCAGCGCACAGGCAATACCTGTGGCGCCGGCGCCGGCGATAACGAGTGCGGGAGATGATGCGGACATACGTTAGGCTGCTTTTTTGCGTTTTTTGAAGGATACCAAGGTAGGTAATGAATTGGCGGATTCGTCATGGGCTTGAACGTCCGGCTCGGCGGCAGGCGGAGGGCTGCCGGCATCGAGATTTTCCGGCGTGTCCCCGGCATTTTCCTTGTTGATTTCCAGCAACGGTAACATGGCGTTGCCGATAGCCCCGGAACCTAATATGAAATGTACGCCCATGGAGGTCAGCACGCCGATACTGCCGAAGACGGTACCGACAAGAACAATACCCATGCCGGTGTAGCAAATCCAAAGCCCCCGCTTAAGATTATTTTCCAGTTTTTCGGACAGCACCATCAGCTCGCATAGGCTGTTAAGGTCGGAGCTGGTGAGGATAATATCCGCCACATCGATTGCCAACGTGGTCGCGCCCCGCAATGAAACGGACAAATCGGCCTGGTGCATGGCGATGGTGTCGTTGACGCCATCGCCGATAAAGCACACATTATGCCCTTCGGCTTGAAACTGTTTAACAATGTCGGCCTTATCTTCAGGCAACACTTCGGCGAAGAAACTGTCAACGTTAAGCTGTTCGGCTAATTTTTGGGTGGGGGCAAAATGGTCGCCGGAAACGATGCCGATATGTTTAATGCCGTGTTCCCTGAGGCTTTTAAAAACCGCTTGGACTTCGGGCCGTAACGTCGCCTGCAATTCAATAATGCCCGCAACTTCCGAATCAATCGCAACCATCACCAGGGAATGGCCCTGCTCGTAGATGGCCGTCTGTAAAATCTGCGCCGAATCGGGGATTGCGATGGCTTCCGCGCTCATAAAACGGGCGCTGCCGACGTGAATGGTGCGGTCATTATATTGCACCACGATGCCAAAGCCCTGGCGGTATTCAATGGTATCGAGATTGTTGACGTCCAAACCGGCCAAAGCGGCGTGTTGCATAATGGCCTTAGCAATGGGGTGGGTCAGTTGGTGTTCGGCCAAGGCGGCATAGAAGAGGATGTCGGCTTCCTGGAAGCCGGCATGGACGACATGAATAGCGCTGACGTTCAACGCGCCGTCGGTCAATGTCCCGGTTTTGTCGAACAGCAGGGTATCGATACTGCTGATTTGTTCAAGGCGTTGGCCTTGTTTAAGCAAAATATGTTCGGAGGACGCAACCGTCTGGTAGTTGATGGTAGCTAAGGGGCCCAGAAGGCGAATGGCCTGGACGGTGTTGCCGCCAAGAATCACCATCGCCCCGGTCGGGCCGAAGAAAATCAGGCCAGCGCCGGCTAGCGCCAGAAAAGGCAGGTTAGCCGCTTCCGCCCACTGTTCGCCGCGCAATTGGAGTTGTGTTTTACCCTGGAATGCCTGGGTTAAAATATCACCTAATTTGCCGATGGCGGTATCCCGCCCCGACTTTTCAACTTTGATCTGAAGCTTACCGGTCAGCAGCAAGGTGGATGCGAAAACGGCTTCGCCAACGCCTTTTTCCACCGGATAGGATTCGCCGGTAAACGCATGTTGGTCGACACTGGCCATGCCCTCGACCACCACGCCGTCGACAGGAATAGCCTCGCCTGCTTTTACCGCCAAGATATCGCCTTGTTGGACATATTCCAGGGCAACTTCCAACTCAACGCCGTCCCGGATCGTCCAGACTTTTTGTTTGGGATCGAACAGTTGCTCAAAGAGGTGGTCGTGGAGATTTTGCTGCGCCGTGTCCGTTGCCTTGGTAACAATGGTTTCGCCGATATAGGCCAAGCCCAAACCCAGGGCGGCGACAAAATAGCGGTTCGTCCCGATCAGCAACAGATTGCCAATACCCATCAGTAAATAGCTGTCGACTTTATGCTCTTTAATCAGGCGCTGTTTTACCGCGGTCTCGACCTGGCGGTAGAAAGGGAGCATGGTGTAGGTATAAGAGGCGATGTCGAATAGGGCCAATACGGGGGAGGGATGTAACATGCGCAAGGTCGCGGCCCCCAGGGTGACGCCGCTCATGACGTTATTACGGTGCTGCTGCTCTTTTTGGGTCGGCCCAGGCTTGTTTGTTGGGACGGCAACCTCCAGCCCGTTCTCTGTTTTTTGGAGTTCTTTTAGTTTTTTAGCTTTTTTTCGTTCTTCATAAAGCCTGACGCCGGTATAGGAGAGCAAAATAATGGCGAGATCTATCATAATTAATACAGTGGCTTGGCAGGATTGGAGTGGAAAAAATAAAAAGGAAGCTATTAACCCGTTGTTATTTACGCGGCCGCATGTCCTTGAGTTACTTAAGCGGAAAACTGCTTACACTAGATTATAGGCTGATTCGAAGCTGAAGTGCAATTGGAACGACGCCTGCGAATTGCTTCAAATAAAAAATAACCGAAGAGGCTAATAAAAAATTCGATGCCTCATATTGTATGTAACCTCGAGTTGGTCAAGATTCAGTACAGCGGTGCGGTGGGCGGCCTGGTCCGCGGCCATCGGCGTCGTCAAACTGAAAAAAGTACCGTTCAAAGTCAAATTGTTCAAGCGGGTCGCCCCAAACGGCGACACTGACCGGCTCATCACCAATGAGCTGACCGCGCAGGTCGCTCAACACGCGAACGACGTGCGCTGGCAGGTCGAAGAATTCCACCGTGAACTCAAACAGTTGACCGGCTCCGAGAATGCCAATGCCGTAAGGCCCGCTCTCAACGGAATCACATTGCCTGCTGCTGTCATGTGTGGATTTTCTTGAAAGTTAAAGGCGAGCCGGGAAGCTGGAGCTTCCCATACTGAATTCCCAAGCAGGAGAGACTGTGAAAGTATTATCAAAATGAGTTTAAAAACCTATTCACCACGAAGACACGAAGGACACGAAGTTTTCAATGCATTGAGTTTAAACAGTTATTTTTCTTCGTGATCTTCGTGATCTTCGTGATCTTCGTGGTGAATGCTTTTGCTTTTGTTCTAAAACGAATACTTTCACAGTCTCAGGAGCTTGGGAACTAGCACGCAGGAGAGGGCGCTTTTTTCTTAACTTAATGGCAGTGGCGCACTGAACTGCGTAACCCCAGAATCAAGGCTTATTCAGAGGGATAGCGAAAGTCCTAAACTTATCTGAATCTGCGTTAGTTATATTATCGGACGATAAGCAATTATCATGCTACGGCAATATAACGCTTACCTTTCTTTGTTTTTTCGTCTGATTTTGCGGCTATGCGCCAACACCGCCAAAGCTAAGGCGTTGGCTTTATTTTCGTTGTCATATGCGGGATAGCCGCGCCCAATCTTTACTGTTGGATTGGATGTATTGTTCTTGAGCGATTTGTCGGGATATTGCTTCGGCTCCGGTTTTTTAACGAAACTTTTCTTCCTGCGCATAGCTGCTTGGCGCTTCGCAATACATAACCATCGTGATCAGTTCGGCGACATTTTCAGCTTGCATTTTTTCCATGATACTTGCCCGGTGCACGTCTACAGTGCGATTGCTGATGTTGAGTATCTTTGCCGATTCTTTGTTGGAATGGCTCTTGATTATCAAGCCCAATACTTCTTTTTCCCTGGTTGTTAAATGATCGATACGATCTTGTATGCGGCGTTTTTTGACTAATTCTTCCCTGTATGCAACATCTTTTTTAATCGCTTCGTTGATTCGTTCCAGCAAAACATCGTTATCGAACGGTTTTTCCAGAAAATCGACAGCGCCGGCCCGGAATGCTTTTGCCGAATCGGCAATATCGGCGTGACCGCTGATAAATATGATCGGAATAATAATATTCCGGCTCAATAATTCGTTCTGAAGATCGTGGCCGCTCATTAGCGGCATCCTGACATCCAACAGTAAGCAGGCCGGATGTTCAGGGTCATAGTTATTCAAAAAAGCCTCGGCGGATTCAAAACTCTTGACTATTTGTCCTGTCGACTCAATCAACAGCGTTAGCGAGTCGCGTATCGAGAATTCGTCGTCAACTAAATAAACCACAGGTTTTGAGTTATTATTAGCGCTCATCAGTTTTTCTCCTTATAGGTAAAGTGAAATAAAAAGTGGTGCCTTTTCCCGGCTCACTATTAAAATGCAAGGTACCTTCATGGGCTTCGACAAGCGAACGGCTGATAGACAGCCCCATGCCCATGCCGTCCGCTTTGGTGGTGTAAAAAGGGGTCAGGATTCGTTGTTGTTGATCCGCATTAAGTCCCGGCCCGTTGTCTTTCACCCTGACCTGTATGCTATTGTTGAGCGTCAACCGGCTGTGGATGGTTAACTGGCGTTGCTGTTTTGCCGGTAAATTTTGTAAGGCGTCAACGCTGTTACGGATCAGGTTGATGATCACTTGTTCTATCTGTATATGATCGACATAGATAGGCGGCAGTTTGTTTTCCAGTTCAAACGATAATTTGATGCAGTGTTGTTTAAGTTCGGCGATACACAGACTGACTGCGTCATGAATCAAGGTATTAATATCGGCGCTTGAGCGATGTTTGGCATGGGATTTAACAAATTCCCTCATGCGATGAACGATCCGTCCCGCCCGTAAAGCCTGTTGCTGGGTTTTATATAAAATCTCGGTCAGCTTTATCAGGTCGGGATTCTCGTTGTTAACCAGGTTTAAACTGACTTGCGTGTAACTGGATATTGCAGATAACGGCTGGTTCACTTCATGGGCAATACCCGAAGCCATTTCTCCCATCAGCCCCAAGCGAGTGACGTGGGCAAGTTCGTCCAGATGCGCCTTATCCTGCTGCTCACGGTGCTTGCGCAAACTGACATCGCGCACGATATTGGCAAAATAGTGCGCATTATCGATTGAGAATTCAGCAACCGACAAATCCAGGGGCACCATGGAACCGTTTTTATGCAGGCCTTCAACCTCCTGAATTTGATTGATACATGTTTTCGTGCCGGGCAAGCTGTAATCGTTCATGGTTTTTGGCGATGACGGTATCAGTTTGGTAATACTGCAACCTGTCAGTTCTTCAGGTTTATAGCCGAAGATAGTTTCCACCGCGGCATTGGCGGAGACGATGATATTGGCCATATCGATAGTAATGATGCCTTCCACCGAGGCATTGAAGATAGAGTTGAGCTTGGCTTCCCGCTCCAATAATTGGTGCCTGGAATGGCGTAGTTCCTCAACTTTCTTCATTAAACACAGATTGCTTTCAGTCAATTCGTTGGTTTGCAGGCGGATTTTTTCTTCCAATTTTTCATTGAGGCTGGCTATGGTTTCTTGTGCTTGCTTACGATCGGTTATGTCATTAATAGTCAGGCATATTTGTAACGCATTTTTATCGTCGTAAACGATTCTTGCTCGGCATTCAACGTCGGTTAATATAAACGATTGCGATGCATCCTCGATAAAGCCCGCACCGCGCAGTAAGCGCGGGGATTCCGATCCGGGACGAGCGGACGAGTCACTTATATTCCTGATTTTGGCGTTAAGCACTTGATCTGTTTTTTGCGTCAAAAGGTTACGAATAAATAAGTAATAATTATCTTGATCCGGAAGGTGGATAAATTCTCCCAGCCTTCTGTTGAAGAGTTCTTGTTTGGGGCAACCTAACAAAGTTGCGGCCGCGATATTGGCGTTTTTAATGATCCCCGCTTCGTTTAAAGTCACGTAAGCGACAGGGGACGAATCATAAAGTTGCACGTAACTATCGCGAGATGCGCTCAACTCCTGATGGGCTCTATTCAACTCCTCATTCTGCATTTTTAGTTCTATTTGGTGAACCTGAAATTCAAATAACAATTTTTGAATGTCCTCAGTGGACATTTGGGCCACATCCGCGTTGGAATGATGAAGCATGTTCTCCGCCTGTTTTTGGATGGCTTTACGATGTTTATTCAATAAAGCCCCCGCTTTATTATTAAAATTTTTAGTATTCAAGCGTCCATCAGGCGATTTATTCATAACTAATATCCGTTTTTGCGGGTTAGCAAAATAAGCGATTTCCAAGAATGAACATGCCATTCTCCTGCGCTATCGTTATCTTATTTTGTCGAGTCTTTAGTGGTAATAGGCCAAGTTTTATAAGATTAACCGTATAGGTTGTGAGACTGATCTTACACTATAGACTAGAAAGTCAAGTTATATTTTACCGATGAAAGCCTTCCATTTTTGAGATTCTCAATAATGTACGGCATTAATTAGTGGAAATACATAAGCAAAACTACCTAGGTATGCGTACCGATTTTGCAGTTTTTTTCTTTGCTATAAGATGCAGCCGTAAATTGATGAGCGGCTTGGCGGATATTGATCCATTGGCAGTTACAGACCTCGTTAGTTTATTTTTAAACGGTATTTTTAAACCGGGATTACCGGAAGCTTATAAAAATTCCGCCGGTTTATATAAGACCCCTGTTAGTAAAGTCGGAGAGTTATATGATGACTAGTAGAAAAGATGGCGTGCGGCAGTTGTATTCAAACTGGCGGCATACGATTTCCGGAATTGATATCGAACTAAAAGAAAAACAATTTATGAATGACGAGGTCGAATACTACAAAGAGGTCAAAACCAAATCCAAGAAAAATGCCCATGTAGAAGACAGGAAGCTCGGATGTTTTCGTTGAAATGTAATAAGGGCGAATGAATTGGCTAGATAAAGCATAAGCTTGGGCAGCAAGCGGCTTAAGCCGGATGTAGCGCTTATCGAAGCCGATCCATTTTTCCGATGTGCTTCGCTAAGGTAACTTAGCGAAGCTTCAGCTTCCAGCGCCTGTTCTACGGCATGTTTTTTAGTACTGAGTCTTGTTAGATAACTATTCAGCGTATGCTTAATAGAACACGGATGGGATGGATTTATACGGATTTTTTGATTCGGAGCTTTGCTTGAGTTTTTAAATCCGCGTTTATCCGTCTAATCCGTGTCATCCGTGTTCCATTCTTCTAAATAGTTACAAACATTATTTAATTTTCAGAAATTAGCCAATCAATTCAGGATATTTTTTTCTTATCCAAGGAGTAGAAATGCAATGTTCGAAAAACTTAAGGAAGATATTGGAATGTTGGGTTCATTTTTTCTAATGGCGCCCCAATCGGCGAATATTGGATTGGCCATCGATACCTTACGCATTAGTGAGGCCAGGTACAGCAGTTTATTCGAGCACATTGACCAGAGCGTTATTTATCTGGACGAGACAGGGATCGTCACCGCTGCCAATCAGGCAACCGAGCATCTTTTCGGCCTGCCTCGCGATGCCATTATAGGACGTAAGTTTGTTGAGTCCTGCTTTAAAGTTGTCAAAGAAGACGGTTCCGATTTTCCGGAAGAGCAGCAATCTTCAATGTTGGCGTTGCGTACAGGAAAACCTGTGCAAGGCGTAGTGATGGGCCTGTTTAATGCCGAACGGGAAAATTATATCTGGGTTGTCGTTAATTCAGTGCCGGAATTCAGGTTCGGCGAGCAGCGGCCGCACCAAGTGTTAATGACATTAACCGATATTACCCGGCAAAAGCAGTCCGAAAGCAAGTTGAGCATGGCTTCGGTCATCTTTAACAATATAGGGGAGGGCATATTTGTTACCGATAAAGACAAAAACATCGTTTCGGTTAATGAGGCGTTTACCAGCATAACCGGTTTTACGTTACAGGATGTTTACCGGAAAAACGCCGACTTTTTACAGTCAAGGAAAAACAACCTGAAAACCGATGACGAATTAAGCCGGTTTAACGGAAGGACAAATAGCTGGCAAGGTGAGATATGGCGTCGCCATAAAACCGGCACCGACTTTCCGTCGTGGACTACCGTCAGCGAGGTTAGTGATGCGAATGGCGAAGTCGCTCATTATATTCATGTGTTTATGGATATAAGCCATTTTAAGAAAACGCAGGATCATCTGGGTTTTTTAGCTTACCACGACCAATTGACTAAATTGCCGAACCGGTTGCTATTAAAGGACCGCATCGATCACGCCTTACAAAACGCGTTGCGCGAAGGTTCCCAGTCTGCCGTGTTATTTCTTGATCTCGATCGCTTTAAAGGCATTAACGATACTTACGGACATGCTGTCGGCGACGGCCTGCTAAAGGAAGTGGCAAAACGCATAAAAAACCTGGTCAGGAAAGAAGACACTGTTTCGCGTTACGCCGGCGATGAATTTGTCGTGTTTATGGAAAATATCCCTAATGCTAAAAATCCCGCCAAGCTCGCGCAAAAGCTGATCGATACCTTTAACGCCCCGGTTTACATCAAGGGGTATCGGCTAAAAGTATCGACCAGCGTGGGCATCAGCCTGTTTCCAAAGGATGGAAACGATACCGATACCTTGATCAAGAATGCCGATGCGGCGATGTACCGGGCCAAGAAAGAAGGGCGCAATAACTTTCAATATTACAGCCTGGAATTAACCACCGAAGCTTTCGAAAAAATGGCGATGGAAAGTGCCTTGCGCCAAGCCGTAGAGCGGCATGAACTGGTTTTGTATTATCAGCCGCAGGTTTGCCTTAAAACCGGAAAGCTTGTCGGTGTCGAGTCCCTGGTCAGATGGATGCATCCGACACAGGGATTGATGATACCCAAGCAGTTTATAACCGTAGCGGAAGAAAGCGGGTTTATCGTGGCGCTAGGCGAATGGGTATTGCAAAACGCCTGCATGCAGATGCGCCGATGGTTGGACGAGGGTTTGCATGTCCCTAAAATGGTCGTTAATGTTTCCGCGATCCAGTTTACACGTTCCGATTTCGTCGCCACGGTTGAGCGGATATTAAGCTCGGTCGGGCTTGATTCGTCCTACATTGAACTGGAACTGACCGGCGAAGGTTTTATGGATCATTCCGAGCAAACCATGAAAGCGCTCAATCAATTAGCGGCAATGGGCATCGATTTGACCATTGATGATTTCGGCGTGGGCTGTTTTTCATTCAATAACTTGAAACGCATTGCGGTAAAGAAATTAAAAATCAACAGCTCGTTTGTCGTCGATATGCTGGATGACGCGAGCGATGAAAATATTATCCGTGCAGTCATAGCCTTGGGCCATGGTTTGCATTTACAGGTTATTGCGATGGGGATTGAATCGGAAGCGCAAAAAAACCGGCTGATGGAGTTAGGTTGCGATGAAGGGCAAGGTTATTTTTATGGCTATCCGGTGTTGCCCTGGTCAAGTGTTTTTCAAAAAATGATGAAGTAAGCAATGTTCATCAAATATGTGAGTACATTCGTCGTTATACACAACGCTGATCAAGAAGCCGTGGTACCGGACAGTCGACGTAGGGCGTGCCGTGCGCGCCTTATAACGCGCATGAAACCAGTTGAGATTGTTCAACGGCCAGTGGGCAAAAGTTAAATCCTGCCGGTCCCTTAGCTCCCCAAGGCGCGCACGGCACGCCCTACGCGAAGGCCCTCTACGCTTGCTAAGATGACAATGTTTCACGGACACTTCTGTATAACGACGAGATCCGCAGTTTGGGAACGAGCGAAAATCTTCACGTCCTTCATCGCAATAGCTTAAAAAATACGCTCCCAAGTAATATTCCCTGACTTGAATAAAGCCCGTCAACGCCCGGATTTTCGGCAATCAAAAACAAGCCTAAGTATTCATACGAATTACCGCGGCCGATTATTCATGTTAGATTCCCGTAAGTATTTGTACGAATTGTTGCTCTGTCCCTTTGTACCTAGAATGCAACCCGAAGGATGTTCCTTCGGGATATGCAGGAGTGGTTGTGGACGATTTTAATTCAACGCAAAAATCAGATAAGAGCACTTTTGATCAAGAAACGTTTCAAAAAATGGTTGCGGAACGGGCTTACTGTAAAGCCGAAAAAAGGGGGTTTGTCGCCGGACATGAAATAGAAGACTGGCTTGAGGCCGAATTGGAGATTAAGAACCAATATTTTTATTGGTTTCAAGAGGTTGAGTAATTTTCCAAAATCACAATGTTGTTGACTTAAAGCTATGGTATTCACTATGAAACGAAATAATATGATTGAAGCACTCAGTCAGGATAGATTAAAAGAACATAAACAGCGTGTCGCTTTTCATGAAGCGGGACATGCGGCGGGTATTCATCTCAATAACAAAGCCAGACAACTACCGCCGATTTTTTTCAAAATCATGTTTAAAGATATGAGCTGCGTAACGGAAGCGGACGTCATGGCTTATAAAACAAGCCATGACGATTGCATTGCCCGAGTGGAAGGCGGGCGCTTAATTGAATTGCTACCGCCTTCTATCGATAGCTTGGTACGTTCAACCGAACATAGCGACGCGATGGTGCAATTGATAAAAGACTATATGATGGCTTTTGAGTCGGACATTATTAATCTGCTGATTGGGCCATTGGCTGAAGCCAAACACGTCGCCGACACCGATGATGAGTTATTCAATCATCAGTTAGTCAATCTGAAAGCATTGAAAAACTACGGCGGCAGTTCCGATCTTGCCTTGGCTCATGAATATTTACAAAGTTACTCTGCCGATAAACAACGAAGAGATGAAAAACTGGATGAGTTGTTTACCCTGGCATTTAACTTTGTAAATAACGATGCAAACTGGGCAGCCATCGCCAAGCTGGCCGATTACATTCTCGGCAGCAATAAAAACACCATTTATTGCGAAGAGATTGTGTCAATACTCGATGAATCGGTCGTTCATTTTCAAAATAGGAAATTCATCCCAGGATAACAACACAATGGATGCCCCCAAAAAAGAGTTTGTTAAAACGGTGCTCACGTTGTTGGGTAATTTTTTCACCTATCTGAAGAGCTTACTGATGAATGGTTTAGATTACTTATCCAAAAAAGAGCCGAAGAAAGAACTCAACAAACCACCGGATCAAAATGGCGCGGGTTCCAGGCAAAGAAAGATATTTTTCTTCGTGATGGCTGTCATCCTGTTGCTGACTTTTTTTAACAGCGTCCAGGATGTGAAACGCGACGAAATCCCTTTCAGCCAGTTTATCAAGCTGGTTAAAGAGGGAAAAATCGACAAGGCCGTGGTAACCGAGCGCTACATTACCGGAGACATCAAGTCCGACGATCCGCAAAAGCCGGGCAAAACCTTCATGACAATTCCGCTGTGGCAAAATGATCTGGCCCAAATGCTGGAACAGAACAAGGTCGATTTTATAGTCAGAAGCAGCGATAACTGGTTAACCAACCTGTTTTTCAACTGGATCATCCCGATGTTGATACTGGCGTTTGTCTGGTCATGGATCATGCGCCGGTCTACGGCCGGCGCGCAGTCTTTCCTTAATTTGGGCGACAAAATTCACATCCACCAGGATACCCAAGCCAAGATTACTTTTGATGATGTGGCCGGTGTCGATAGCGCCAAACAGGAACTTCAAGAGTCCATCGATTTTCTAAGATCGCCGGATAAAATCCAGAAATTAGGCGGGCGTATGCCCAAAGGCGTGTTGCTGGTAGGTGCGCCCGGAACCGGCAAAACCCTGCTGGCGCGTGCGGTGTCAGGGGAAGCGCAAGTGCCGTTCTTCAACATCAGCGGCTCCGAATTTATCGAGTTGTTTGTCGGCGTCGGCGCGGCCCGTGTGCGCGAACTGTTTGTACAGGCACGCAATAAAGCGCCCTGTATCATATTTATTGACGAACTTGACGCCATCGGCCGCTCACGGGGCGGTCCGGTGATGATCGGAGGCCATGACGAGCGCGAACAGACCTTGAATCAATTGCTGACCGAAATGGACGGTTTCGATACCTCGGTCGGCGTGGTGGTCATGGCGGCAAGCAACCGGCCTGAAGTGCTCGATAAAGCATTGTTGCGTTCCGGACGTTTCGATCGCCAGATCGTCGTCGATAAGCCGGATTTGCGCGACCGTATTGAGATTCTTAAATTGCACACCAAAGGACTGACGCTGGCTAGCGACATCGACTTGGCCGTTATTGCTAAACGCACGCCGGGCTTGGTCGGTGCGGACCTTGCCAATATAGCCAATGAAGCGGCGATCATGGCGACCCGCGTCGGCCATGACAAAGTCGAAAAAGAAGACTTCGAGGCGGCTATCGACCGGATATTGGCCGGGCCTGAAAAGAAAAACCGGGTGTTAACGCCGGACGAAAAACGCCGGGTTGCTTTCCATGAATCGGGGCATGCGATGGTCGCCGAGCATGTACCGACCGGGCAGCCGGTGCATAAAATATCGATCATTTCCCGCGGCGTGGCGGCATTGGGCTTTACCTTGCAATTGCCGACCGAGGAAAAGTTCTTGTCGACCGAAGACGAGCTTAAAGATCAAATGGCGATATTGCTGGGTGGACGCATGGCTGAGCAGGTTGTTTTCGGCAACATCTCGACCGGCGCCCGGAATGACCTGGAAAAAGTCAGCGAAATCGCCCGCAACATGGTGTGCAGTTTGGGCATGAGTAAAAAAATGGGCGCATTGACTTACGGCAAGCGTCAGCAACTCCAGTTCCTGGAAACGGACATGCCGGAAAGCCGCAATTATTCCGATGAGACCGCCCGCCTTATCGATACAGAGGTCATGGCGCTGGTGGAAGAAGCCGAAACACGCGCGCGTGAAATCATCACCGCAAACAGGCCGGGATTGGAAAAGCTGGCCAATTTCTTACAAGAGAAAGAAGTGATCAGCAGGGACGAAATGTTGGCATTGATCCGCAGTTGAGGCTGTTGATTAATACCGGTATTGCTTGTTTCAGAACATTTCCCTTCCTACTTATACTCCTCAGCCTGCTGTACATGGACTAGGTGTAATTTTTCGTGCCTTTCGTGGACACTGAATAACATCGGTAGATAAAGATAAGCAGCGCGTAGGGCGTGCCGTGCGCGCCTTCGGATCCTAAAGGCGCGCACGGCACGCCCTACAGCGCAGTTATATTTTAATGGCAGTGACGTAACGAGGACAGGATTTGTCTTAAGTTAGCGCATATGAGCAACATGCCCCGTCCTGCTACGAATGAAAACTTCGCGCCTTTCCTGAACAATGCGATAAAAAAATCAAAATGTTAGGTAAGTACGAAATATCTTCTATAGTTTTCCTTATAATGCGCCGTCGAGAAATCACCAACCCAGGCGCCATGAATACGAAATACAGTTCAAATAGTAGACAGCGTTATTACTGCCACGGGCTTGAATGCCCAAGCAAAAGTCTCATGCTCCAACGCGCTTACCGCGTTAACGGGCTGGATACCAACAAGAAAGGTTAATGATGGACTACCGCCAACTGGACTTTGCCCACGGCCTGTGGGACGAATTGGCCGATTTCGATGCCGCTCACGCCGACGAGGCCTTGGCGCATCTGATGGAAGCGCTGTGCGCATCGGTAACGGCATGGGATGTCTGTTGGATAGGAACGGTGCGTCTGGACGCTTTCGCGCCCGACGATCCGGCGAAAGGCTGGAGGCCGCATATCGTCCGCTTCCTGCATCCTAAGCCGCCGGTAAACGAGGCCGTGCGGGAACAGACGGATATGCTGGAACAAGGCATCGTGGACGAGACCACCTTGCGTAACCTGGACAACGCAGGCACATTCCGCGCCAACCGGTTGCGGGATTTGGTGGAACCCGAATGGTTCGAATCATACTATTACCGTACTTATTATTCGGGTTTAGGCAAAGGAGACGCCGTCTGGGTTGCTTTTCCGGTAAACGCGGACGCCGAATCCTGGTTCGGCGTGTACCGTTCCCCGGACCAACCGCCTTTCACCGAGGCCGAACGGGATGACATCGCCTACATTTTGCGCGGTCTCAAGTGGTTTCATCGACGGCTGATGCTGTCCCACGGACTGCCGCTGGCCGCCGCCCCGCTGACCCCGTCCGAGCGCCGGGTGTTGCACCTGCTGCTGACCGGTCTCCCGGAAAAACAGATCGCCGACGAACTGGAACGCAGCTTTCACACAACCCACGAATGCGTCACCGCGATCTACCGCAAGTTCGGCGTAAAAAACCGGCCTTCCCTGATGGCTCTGTGGTTGGGATGAGCTGCGTAAACGCGGCGCTAGGTTATCCCCTTATTTAGGCGGTTTAACCGTATTTATCGTAAGGATATAATTCGCGCTCTAAAAAACTAAGAGCGGAATCATGAAAATCACCGATAACAGCAGCGCCGAGAAAGCGCATTGCGCGTTCAGTCATAAAAATACAGCGCAATCTTCCGCTCTTGATCCGCACAACATAAAGACCTGGATTCCTCCCGAACACTGCTTAGGCTTTTTCAAGCGGGATGCGGGCGGCAAGGAAATCCGGTCGCAGTTGACGTCCGTAGCCTTGCCGAGTCATGGCAAACTTCGAGTTCGGAATGCGATGAGCGTCCGTTGCCGGTTCGTTGTTACTCTTGCCTTCGCTTCAGGCATCGCCCTGTCCGTTCTGTCCGGCGGTAAAGCTTACGCCGAATCCGGATTGCTCCTCTATACCCCCAATAACGGCAGTGGCAACGTGTCGGTTTACACCACCAACGCGGACGGAACCTTGGCGTCAACATCGACGCTCGCCGTTGGAAACGGCCCCGCCTATGCCGCCGTGCGAGGCGACCAGGCTTTCGCTTACGTAACCAACAATACCGATAACACGCTCAGCGTCATCGACACTAAAACCAATACAGTGGTGCAGACGGTGGCAACGGGCGGGGGGCCTCGCGGCGTGGCTGTCAGCCCTGACGGCAAGCTTGTCTACGTGGCGAACAATACCATAGGCATCAACACAGTCTCGGTATTCAGCGCCGATGCCCTCACCGGCCAACTCAGCCTCTCAACGACCATCTCCACGGGCGCAGGCAGCAACCCTCGCCAAGTGGTATTCAACCAGGACGGCTCACGGGCATACATCGCGAACCAGGCCAACGGCAGCGTCAGCATCGTCAACACCACCACGAATGCGATTATCGGTACCGTGAATACCGGCGGCCAGCTCCTTGCCATGGCGATCAACCCTGCTGGAACGCGCGTTTACGCCACCAGCGCTACCAACGTAGTGTTCGTCATCGACACGGCCAGCCAGAGCGTCATCGCGTCACCCGCCACGGGCGGCAACCCATTTGGCGTCGCTGTCAGTCCGGACGGCGCGTATTATTACGTCACCAATAACAACGACTTCAATATTCGGCAATACGATGCCGCAAGCAACACTCAGATCGGCGCCCCGGTTGCTACCGGTTTCAATCCCCAAGCGTTCGCGATCAGTCCGGACGGTAACTACATGTACATCGCTCAACGGGGTACCGACAATAATGTCAGAATTTTCTCGGTGGCAGTCGGAACCGGGGCGCTGACATTCAACAGCACCATCGCGGCCGGGACCGCTCCAGCATCCGTGGGCATTTGCGGCAACGGCAACGCGATGCTGGCGAGCGGCGGGACGTTTATCGCCAACACCGCCGGCGCCCTGGGTTGCGCCGGCAGCAGCGCCGCGTTCACCGGCGGCACGTTAAAAATCAACGGCACCGGCCTGAACATTGCCACCGCCATGACGCTCGGCAGTGCAGGCGGAACTATCGACACCAACGGCAACAGCGCGACTATTTCCAGCATCATCGGCGGCGCCGGCAGCCTGACCAAGAGCGGTACCGGCACCCTGACGCTATCCGGCGCCAATACTTATACCGGAGCCACGGCGGTCAATGCGGGAACCGTGCAAGCCAGTGCCGCCAACGTGTTCGGCAGCAACAGCGCGATGACGGTCGCTTCCGGCGCGGTGCTGGACCTGAACAGCTTTAACCAGACGCTGGGGTCGTTGGCCGGCGCGGGCAATGTTACCTTGGGATCGGCGACTTTGACCGCCGGCGGCAATAATTCGAGCACGATTTTCTCAGGCGTATTGTCAGGCACCGGCGGTTTGGTCAAAGCCGGCAGCGGAACGTTGACGCTGTCGGGCGCCAACAGCTACACCGGAGCCACGGCGGTCAATGCGGGAACCCTGCAAGCCGGCGCAACCAATGTGTTCGGCAACAACAGCGCGGTGACGGTAGCTTCCGGCGCGGTGTTGGGCCTGAACAGCTTTAATCAGACGCTGGGAGCGTTGAGCGGCGCGGGTAATGTCACGTTGGGTTCGGCGACGCTGACTGCCGGCGGCAATAATTCGAGCACGACTTTTTCGGGCGTGCTGTCCGGCACCGGCGGACTGACGAAGACAGGTAGCGGCACGCTGACGCTGTCCGGCGCCAACACCTATACCGGAGCCACCGCGATCAATGCCGGAACCCTGCAAGCCGGCGCAACCAATGTGTTCGGCAACAACAGCGCGGTGACGGTAGCTTCCGGCGCGGTGTTGGGCCTGAACAGCTTTAATCAGACGCTGGGAGCGTTGAGCGGCGCGGGTAATGTCACGTTGGGTTCGGCGACGCTGACTGCCGGCGGCAATAATTCGAGCACGACTTTTTCGGGCGTGCTGTCCGGCGCCGGCGGACTGACGAAGACAGGTAGCGGCACGCTGACGCTGTCCGGCGCCAACACCTATACCGGGGCCATGGCGGTCAATGCGGGAACCCTGCAAGCCGGTGCCGCCAATGTGTTCGGCAACAACAGCGCGGTGACGGTAGCTTCCGGCGCGGTGTTGGACCTGAACAGCTTCAGCCAGACGCTGGGAGCGTTGAGCGGCGCGGGTAATGCCACGCTGGGTGCGGCGACGCTGACTGCCGGCGGCAATAATTCGAGCACGACTTTTTCGGGCGTGCTGTCCGGCACCGGCGGCTTGGTCAAAGCCGGCAGCGGCACGCTGACGCTGTCCGGCGCCAACATCTATACCGGAGCCATGTCGGTCAATGCGGGAACCCTGCAAGCCGGCGCAGCCAATGCGTTCGGCAACAACAGCGCGGTGACGGTAGCTTCCGGCGCGGTGTTGGGCCTGAACAGCTTTAATCAGACGCTGGGAGCGTTGAGCGGCGCGGGTAATGCCACGCTGGGTGCGGCGACGCTGACCGCCGGCGGCAATAATTCGAGCACGACTTTTTCGGGCGTGCTATCCGGTACCGGCGGCTTGGTCAAAGCCGGCAGCGGTCTATTGATTCTCAACGGCGCCAACAGCTATTCCGGCGCTACCACCGTTGCCGCCGGAACGCTGGAAATAGGCGACATCAACACCCCCGGCGGCAGCATCGCCAACAACGTCACCGTGAATGCGGCCGGTACGCTACGCGGCCACGGCTCCATTACCGGCGACGTCATTAACAGCGGTTCGATCATGCCCGGCGGCTCCATCGGCACCCTGACCGTAAACGGCAATGTGCTGTTCAATCCCGGTTCCGTTTTCTCCGTCGAACTCAGTCCCAGCCAGACCAGTTTGCTCAATGTCACCGGCGGCCATACCGCGGCCTTGGGCGGCAGCGTCCAGGTGCTGGCCGAGACCGGCGACTACGACTTTAACACCCGGTACACCATTCTCAGCGCTACCGGCGGCGTGTCCGGCAGGTTCGGCGGCGTGACCTCCAACCTCGCGTTCCTCACGCCCAACCTGAGCTATGACGCCAATAACGTCTTCCTCAATTTGGTGCGTAATGACGTCAGCTTCAGCGCCGTGGCTGCCGCCCCCAACCAGCGCGCGATAGGCGGCGCGCTGAATATCGTCGGCAGCAATGACAACTTGCGGACATTGCTCAATCCCATCGTCCGCCTGTCCGCGGCCCAAGCGCGAAGCGCCTACGACAGCCTGTCCGGGGTGCAGAACAGCTACACCCAGACCTTAGCTATTCAGCAAAGCCAGCAGTTCCAAAAAGTGTTGTTCGACCGGCTCAACGGCAACAGCCTGTCTCAAGACAGGGACGGCAGCATGCCGCTGGCCGTCGGCTTAACGCAAGGCTCGCTATTGACTTATAACGGCGCGGACTGGTTGCAGTTTTTGACCGGCCGCAGTCTGGGCGTCGCTAAAGGACAGGGCGCGGATAAAAAGGAACGGGGCTTGTGGCTGCGCGGTTTCGGCGGTTTCGGCGACATCAAGGCGAGCGCCAACGCCAGCGGCGCCGATTACCAGTCCGGCGGCATGGCGTTGGGTCTCGACGGCGAATTAAACGCGAAGGCAACCGTGGGCAGCGCCTTCGGTTATACCCGCACCAATGGTTACACGGCGGGCGGCAACTTGGATATGGACAGTTTCCAGGGCGCCGCCTACGGCAGTTGGCGGGATGCGGGCTATTACCTGAACGGCATGGCCGGGTTGGGCTATCACAACGCCGATGCCAGACGCCAAGTCATCGCCGGCAATATCAACGCCCAGGCCGCTTCCGGGCACAATATCTGGACCGGCACTGCCGCAGCCGAGGCCGGCCGGAACTTTACCATCCGCACTGCCACGGTCACGCCGTTCGCCGGGCTGGCCTACACCGGCCTGGGCGGCAACGGCTTTACCGAGAACGGGGCGGGCGCCGCTAACCTGCGGGTCGGCGATGAGAAACAGCACTCCTTGCAGAGCAGTCTCGGTGCGCGCTTGAGCCGCGCCTGGAAAACCGACGGCGGCATGGAAATCAGGCCCGGCGTTGAAGCGGCCTATGTGCATCAGTACCTGGACAATGTTTCGCGCCTGAACACCCGTTTCAACGCCGCGCCCGACGCCGGCTTTATCGTTGAAGGCCCCGGACTCGACCGTAACCGCGCCCGCCTTGGCGCCGGGGTCGCCGCGCAGTTGACTAAAACCGCCCAGCTGAATGTGAGCTACAACGGCGATATTGCCGGTAGCGATCAACATCACAGCTTCGCGGCTACGCTCAAAATGCAATGGTAAATATTTTGGCGGTCCTGGATTTGGCGGTAGACGGGAAACATGCCGATAGGCAGACCTTCCAGGTTTTTAAAACCTGGAAGGTCTGCATACTGGCATGTTTATCACTCGCTGAGGAGCCGGCAAAATGATGATGTCCGTAGGTATTGGTGAGTAAATACGAGTATCGGAGTATAAGAGCTATCCAATCCATTTAAACCGTTTCGGTCAGTGTCATCGATGTTCCGTTATTTTATAATGATTAGCCTCAGCTATTGCTTACTAAACAACAGGAACAAAGCCTTATGTCCACATGGTTAGCCTCATCCTTTTTATCGAAAGACAGAATTATTGCAAAACCCGGTTTTAACCGCTGGCTGGTGGCTCCGGCCGCTCTGGCGGTGCATTTGTGTATCGGCCAAGTTTACGCGTTCAGCGTTTTCAGTCTGCCGTTGACTAAGGTGCTGGGCGTGACGCAATCGTTGCCGGAAGACTGGAAATTGACCACGTTGGGTTGGATATTCAGTCTGGCGATTATGTTTTTAGGCTTGTCGGCGGCGTTTGCCGGTAAATGGCTGGAAAAAGTCGGGCCGCGGGTGACGATGTTTTTTTCGGCGCTGTGCTTTAGCGGCGGCTTTTTCATTGCGGCGCTCGGTGTTGAGTTGCATCAAATCTGGTTGCTGTATTTGGGCTATGGCGTATTGGGCGGCATCGGTTTGGGCTTGGGCTATGTGTCGCCGGTTTCGACCTTGATTAAGTGGTTCCCGGATCGGAGCGTTCAGTATCCGCTTGCCGGAAGAGGGTTGGTTGCCGGCTAATTTCCAGCCGGACGTGCGCAAAAGCAAGTTGATCACCGATAATCACGTGCATGTCGAGCAGGTGCTGAAAACGCCGCAGTTTTACTTATTATGGCTGGTGTTGTGCCTGAATGTGACGGCCGGTATCGGCGTGTTGGGCCAGGCTTCGGCGATGAGCCAGGAGATGTTCAAGGATCAAATCACGCCGGAAAAAGCCGCCGCGTTTGTCGATATGCTCAGCTTTTTTAATATGGGCGGGCGCTTTTTCTGGTCGACGCTGTCCGATTACCTGGGCCGGAAGAGCACGTATTTCACCTTTTTCATGCTCGGCTGCGTGCTGTATTCGGTGGTGCCTTATACCGGCCGGATGAATAATGTCGTGTTGTTCATGGGCTGCTACGCGGTGATTATGAGCATGTACGGCGGCGGTTTTTCGACGATACCGGCTTATCTGGCCGATATTTTCGGCACCAAATACGTCGGCGCGATTCACGGCCGTTTATTGACCGCCTGGGCCACTGCCGGCGTTGCCGGGCCGGTGCTGGTCAATTATTTGCGGGAAAGCCAGATCGCGCAGGGCGTGGCTAAAGCCGATGCGTATAACATGACCATGCATATCATGGCTGGGCTGCTGGTGGCCGGATTTTTTTGTAATTTGGGGATCAAGGCCGTCGATGAAAAACATCATATCAAGCATGATCAGATAGATGATGAGTATGAAGCTGCGTAAGAATAAGTTCCACGCAGCGCTTGATCGACAGATTCAAGCCGTGCCGAATGCGCGGCTACGCCGTAATGCACTTTACTCAATACTCGCGCCGTTTTGTATTTGGGTATTTGAATTTACTACTTTTTAAACTGCGCCCTGGTAGGCGCTTGCATAATCAGTTGCGGAATGGCGGACAACGGCAGAATGCCATCGACTGCGCCCAATTTGACGGCTTCTTTGGGCATGCCATAAACCACGCAGCTTGCTTCATCTTGGGCTATGGTCAGGGCGCCGGCATCATGCATTTCTTTCATGCCGCGGGCGCCGTCGTCGCCCATGCCGGTCAGGATAATGCCTACGGCATTGGCCCCTGCCGCTTGCGCGCTGGAGCGGAATAACACATCAACTGACGGGCGATGCCTGCTGACCAGGGGGCCGTCTTTGATATTAACCTGATACTGCGCGCCGCTACGTTGCAATAACATGTGTTTGCCGCCGGGAGCGATTAAGACTACGCCGGGCAAGGCTCTATCGTTTTGCGCGGCTTCTTTTACCGTTACTTGGCAGATACCGTCCAGCCTCTTGGCAAAAGCCGCGGTAAAATGTTCCGGCATATGTTGTACCACGACAATCGCCGGGGCGGTGCGCGGCAATTGGGTGAACAAGTATTCCAGCGCTTGTGTGCCGCCGGTTGAGGTGCCGATAACGATGACCCGGTCAGTGGTTTGCGCCATGGGTTTAAGCGATGCGGCGCTGAACAAATTGTCTGTGTTGGCAACGGTACGGCTGGGTGTTGCGGTGGTTGACTTGATAAGTCTGGGCCTGGATCCCGAAGCGGCCTTGATAACGTCGATAATAGTGGATTTGGATTCTTGCAGGAAGTTACGCAAGTTGACTTTCGGCTTGGTGATAATGTCGACCGCACCGGCGCTCATGGCTTGCATGGTCACTTCAGCGCCTTTTTCCGTTAACGTGGAGCAAATGACTATCGGAACGGGGCGCTCGCTCATCATTTTTTTAAGAAAAGTCACTCCATCCATGCGCGGCATTTCAATATCCAGCACAATGACATCGGGCCATTCGGATTCCATCCGTTTTAAGGCAAAAATAGGGTCGGGCGCAGCGCCGATTACTTTAATGCCCGATACGCCGTCCAATAAGCCGGTTAATACCTGCCGCACCACGGCGGAATCGTCGACAATCAATACTTTAATTTCGTTTGACATGTTTTTTAATTATTAATGGAACTGCTACCAAAAATCCGCCTGATCCGATGGTTGCGGCGTGTGTTCGGCAGTATTTTTTCTCAGGAAGCGCTTTTCCAGGTTAACAACAGCTTGTTCTTCGTCGTGCGCAATGGTTTTAACATAGACCGAAAAATCGCTTGCCAGAAAAAAAATATTACGGCCTATCCGGCCTCCTAAGGCAGAAGCTACCAACGGGATGCGTTCGGTTTTTAAAAAAGTTTTAATAAATTCGCAATTGACCGCACCAATGGATTGTCCGCCGCGCGCTTCATTGCCCAGTTGCAGTACGTCGCCGCCGCCAAAAGCTTTGGCTTTCAGATGAACGCGTTGCGCACCCTGTTTTAACATCTGGTTGATCAGTAACTCCATCGCATGTATGCCGTAGCGCCCGCCTGCCGAACCTAATAAGGCCGAATTATGGGCTGAGTGCTGCTGAGCCAGCAAAAAATGATTCATGCCGATGACTCGATTAACCGGATCATATAAACATGCTGCTACGCATGAACCTAATAAGGTGGAGATGATTTCGTCTTTTTTAGTGACATATTTTTCGCCGGGATCGATGATGATACGCGGCAGTCCCTGGTACTGGCCTATTTGCATGGTTTTTGATAAATGGAAGGGGTCACCATGGATAATTCCGTTTTAATGCTATGTAAGGTTTCGGAATGGCTGATAAAAAAATAGCCGCCCGGTTTTAACGCCGAAATGACGCGCTGCACTATATCCTGTTTGGTTTCCGTGTCAAAGTAGATCAATACATTGCGCAAAAAAATGACATCGAATTGGCCGAGACTTTTCGGTAGCGGGGTTTTAAGGTTAATTTGGCCGAAACTGACGTGGTTTCTTATTTTTTCATCGACGCGAAAATAGCCTTCTTGTGAGCGTACGCCTTTCAGGCAATATTTATCCAGGTAACGCTTGTCCATATTATCCAGGCGGTCCATTAAATAAACGCCTTTACGCGCCGTTTCCAGCACTTCGGTATTAACATCGGAACCGAAAATTTCCCATTTCCTCATACCCAGGCTTTCCGCCAATAACATGGCGAGCGAGTAACTTTCTTCGCCGGTGGAGCTTGCCGCGCTCCATAAACGAAAATTATCGCCCCGCCAGGTTTTAATAATGTTTTTCTGAAGAAAATCGAAATGCTTGGGTTCGCGGAAAAAGTAGGTCTCGTTGGTGGTTAATATATTAACCATCAGTTGAAATTCCTGGGGATATTGTCCGGCGTTCAGTAATTGATAGTATTGTCCGTAAGTGTGTAGATCATAATGAAGCAAGCGTTTCGCCAGTCGGCTGGCGACCATGATTTTTTTTTCCGGTGCGAGAGCGATGCCTGCATGGTCGTAAATTAAACGTCGAAAATGGGAAAATTCTTCAACGCTAATAGGTTCAATACTAATAACAAACCCCCTGCATGGGCAACAAAATCAAAATAGCACTAAGTAAAAATACATATTAAACTATGGTTTTTATGAGAACAACGAGGATTTTAATGGTGCATGCCCAAAACAACATCGATTCCAAGTTCTTATACGGATCATTACCTGCATTGCCGGTTATCCTGGGAGGAATAATCGTCGGCTGGCATGGCGGGCTTAGTTTATATGGCGTATCGGTCGACTTATTGTTGGTGTTTTGCGGGATAGGAAGCGGTTTGTTTTTATGGCGCCGCCATGTCGATGAACTCACGCAAATCAATACCTGTTGGCAGCAGGATGAAGCCGGCAATATAGATGCGGTGGCGACTTACACCACCGAATTGGAGCGGCTGCTGTTGATCATAACGCCGATACTGTCCCAGCATGTCATGGATTCGCGTGAACACACCGAGCAGGAGATTATTTCGTTAACAAGCCGTTTTGGCGACATGGTTGGCGAACTTCAGCAAATTGTCGATAGTGCCGACAATACCTTGGATAAGCAGCATTACCATCTGGACACGGTGATCGGTACCAGCCGCGATTTGTTGCAGCCGGTTCTGGACGTCCTGAACCGGGTCCATAAAGTAGATCATGAGGTTTCGGGGGAGCTGCAAAAATTATCCGGCCGTATGAGTGGCTTGAGTTCCACGGCAACAGAGCTGCACCGGCTGAGCGGACAAATGAACCGGTTAGCGCTAAGCGCGGAGGATGAAGTCTATTTAGCCGGGGAACAGGGCCGGGGCGTTGCGAGTGATGCGCGTCAATTGGCGGCTGATTTTTTACAAATCGATCAGCGCTTGAACAGCGAAGTTGGCGATATGATTGCCGCAGTGACGGCTACGTTAAACATATCGGAAAATTCCGTACAGCTTAATGACTCGGCCTTGTCTCAGGCCGAAACCAATATCGACCGGATTTTGTCCCACTTGAGTCAAGTTTTAACGCATTACCGCGACGATGCTTGCGCGCTTAGAAATAATGCCGAACAAATCCGCAGCGAAATCAATAACGTACTGGTAGCCTTGCAGTTCCAGGATCGCGTCAGCCAAATATTAACGCAAGTTGAAAATAACTTGTTGAATCTGCAAAAAACCATTGAAACGATACAACAGCAAGGCAGTCGCCGTGACAGCAATATGCTCCGTGTCGATGAAGCCGTGGAGCACATAGAAGAAAACTACAAGTCGGTTAGCTCCAGGCCCGACCATGTGCAAGACAGCTCGGACGAATTAACTTTTTTTTAATCGCTTTTTTAATATAGAAACAGGCTTTTACTTATGGCGAAAACAATTATGATCGTGGATGACTCCGCTTCAATGCGACAGGTTGTCGGGATTGCACTAAAAAGCGCGGGCTATGAGGTGATCGAAGCTGCCGACGGCAAAGATGCATTAGCTAAACTGAACGGCGTTAAAATCCACCTTATTGTCAGCGATATTAACATGCCGGTTATGGACGGTATTGCCTTTGTTAAAGCCGTTAAACAGCTCGACAATTATAAATTTACCCCGATTATTATGCTGACCACCGAAATGGAAGACGATAAAAAACGCGCGGCTAAAGAAGCCGGCGCTAAAGCTTGGGTCACCAAGCCTTTTCAGCCGCCTATCTTACTCGCGGCCATTGCCAAATTAGTCTTGCCTTAATTTTCTTTCCGGGAGCTGCGCCATGAGTGCAAAAGCTAGTAAAAACGACGGAATTATGCAGTTGTCGATAAAGGACGACATGACCATCTACAATGCCGAGTCTTTAAAGGAAACCCTATTGGGGTTTTGCCATCCCGGTACGAAAGAGTTGCAAATCGATTTGTCGGCTGTTGCCGAAATAGACAGCGCAGGGCTACAGTTGCTGCTGTTGCTTAAAGCCGAGGCGCAGAAACGCGGGTTTGTCCTGCGCTTGTTACGGCATAGCGAAGCGGTGATTGAGGTTTTTGAGCTGCTCAAACTGGGCATGTATTTCGGCGATCCCATTGTTATTCCCGCTAATTGGACAAAATCATGAGCGATATGAATCCCGCCTTAGAAACCTTTTCCCAAGAAGTCGACGAATTACTGACCGCGATGGAAGAAGCCCTGTTAGGGCTGGAGGGAACGCCCGACGATGCCGATTATATCAATAGTATTTTCCGGGCCATGCATACCATTAAAGGCTCTTCGGGGCTGTTTGGTTTTGACGATGTCGTCGCTTTCACTCATGAAGCCGAAACTATATTGGATCGGGTTAGAAACGGTGAACGGGCAATCGACGCCGAACTGGTCTCTGTGTTGCTGGCCTGCAAAGATCACACCGCACAATTAATTCAACACGTTCTTTTCAACGAAAGCGAACCGCTGCCGGAATCATTGCAACAGCAAAGCCAAGCGCTGATTGCCCAGTTAGCCGGACCAGCGGCAGCAGCCGCTGGAATGCCTTCAACGCAAGAGGAAAAAACCGATCATGTTGAAGTGGATAGCAATACCACGGATAGCAGCGACAACTGGGTTATCAGCTTGGCTTTTAAAGAAAATGCGTTGCGTAACGGCATGGATCCGTTATCGTTCATTCGCTATTTGCAAACGCTGGGTAAAATCATTGAAGTGATTATTACCATGCCGGCATTGCCTCGTATTGAGGATATGCATCCTGAAAGTTGTTACCTTAATTTTAAAATAGCGTTTAACAGCAGTGCCGATAAAAAAACCATAGAGGACGTGTTCGAGTTTGCCGAAGACGATTGCGATATTCATATTTTGCCGCCGAATTCCAGGCAGGAACATTACCTGCAATTGCTGGCCGATTTGCCGGAAGATCAATTCAAGCGACTGGGCGAAATGTTGGTCGAGATTGGCGCCTTAACCGAAAAAGAAGTCATGCATACTGTTCTCGAACAGCATGACGAAGCCAATACCGAAGCCAAACCGCTCGGCGAAATGCTGATCGATAAAAACATCTTGCAACAGCCCGTCATTGAGCAAGCGCTGAAAAAACAAGAGTCGGTCAAACAAAAAATCAACAAGGAATCCAATTACATTCGGGTAGACGCAGCCAAGCTGGGCTACTTGATTAATTTGGTCGGTGAATTAGTGATTTCAGGCGCCGCGATGCGCTTGATGGTCGATAAACACGGCTTATCCGATGTCGACGATGTCGCCTCGACCATGAGTCATCTGGTCGAAGATATACGCGACACCGCCTTGCAATTGCGGATGGTGCAAATCGGCGAAACTTTTACCCGCTTCCAGCGCGTAGTGCATGACGTCAGTAAAGAATTGGGCAAGCAAATCCAATTGCAAATCACCGGCGGAGAATCCGAACTGGACAAAACCGTCGTTGAAAAAATCAACGATCCGCTGACCCACCTGGTGCGCAACTCGCTCGATCACGGTATTGAAACGCCGGAAGTGCGAGTGCAGGCAGGCAAGCCCGAAAAAGGCACTATACAGCTTAACGCTTATCACGACTCAGGACGTATCGTGATCCAGATCAGCGATGACGGCAGAGGCTTGGACCCGGAAAAAATCCTCAACAAAGCGATAGAGAGAGGATTGATTAAACCGGAGCAAACGCTCAGCAAGCATGAAATTTACAACCTTATTTTCGAACCCGGCTTAAGCACCAAGGAAGAAGCCAGCAACCTGTCCGGCCGCGGGGTCGGCATGGACGTAGTCAAACGCAATATCGAAGGATTACGCGGCAGTGTTTCCGTCGATAGCGAGTTGGGGTTGGGCACCACGGTAACCATACATTTGCCGCTAACACTGGCGATTATTGACGGTTTTATGGTGGAAGCGCAGAAGGAACGCTACATCATACCGCTCAGTATGGTTGAAGAGTGCGTCGAAATGAGCAGCGATGAATGGCAAATCGATGACGTGCAACATTACGTCAACTTGCGCGGTCAAGTTTTACCCTATTTGCGCTTGGGCGATTTCTTTCATAAAAATAAAAAACACACGCATACGCAGAGGGAAAGCTTGGTTGTGGTACGTTTTGGCGAAGCCAAAGCGGGTTTTGTTGTCGATGAGTTGCACGGCGAAAATCAAACGGTGATCAAACCGCTCGGCAAGCTGTTCGAGAATCTTAACGGCATTGGCGGGGCAACCGTGCTCGGCAGCGGTGATGTTGCGTTGATTCTTGATGTGCAGGGCTTGATTCAGCACGCAAGAAAGCGGGTCAATCCCACTTTGGCACTGACGGCAACTGCTTAAAGCTAACTCATTTTACGATTTAAACCGGCACTCTAAATAAAAACTATTTACTATGAATATTAAAGACTTAAGTATAAAAACAAAAATATTGGCAGGGGCATTGTTGCTGGTGTTGATTACCTGCGGCTTTGGCGTGCTGGCAAAAATTTACATCGGCAAGGTATCGGGTTCGCTGTTCGGTATCACCGATAACAACGGCAAAGCCGTTGAGTATGCAACCGGCGTCGAGCGCATGGCGCTGGCGACCATTATGGAAGAAAAGAACTACCTGTTGCAGGAAAAGGATGAAATCCACCAGCGCGCCGAACAGAATGTCAAAGACTTGATGGGCTTTTTGGATAAAGTGGATGTCGTGGCAAAGCAATACCGGAACACCGAGTTATTGGATCAATCGAAAACCGCCAGGGAAGGGACTACTCGATATGCTGAAAAATATAGAGCAGGTGTTGCGGCATTGAAGGCTAACAAGCAATCCGTGACTGAAATGGTGGAAAACGGCAATATCGTGGCCGCTGCCGCCGATACCATGCTTAAAAAACAAGTCAGTAATTACAGCGAGGCGATGAAAAAAGGTTTGAGCGCCCAGGAACTCGACAAGTTTGTCCAGCGTTATATCATCACCACCAATATTTATGTTAAAGCGATGCAAATCATGCGCGCTGAAAAAGAAGAAGTGAACTACAAGGATCGCGTCGCCTGGAAAAAAATGGAAGTTTTATTGCCGGAGTTAATGGGCTTATATGATGACCTGGAAAAAATCGTCCAAAACGACGATGAATTAAAATTAATTAAAGAGGCTCGCGCCGGTACGCGAAATTACACCGAGTCAGCCAAAAGTTGGATAGGAAACGACAATGAGCTGAAAACGATTTTGGCCGATATGGCGGCACTGGGCAACAATGTTATTAAACAGGCGCAAGACGCGGAAGCGGCCGGTTACAGTCAGTTAGGCGCGGCCCGCGCCGAAGCCGAACAGTTGGTCAGTGAAGCGAATAAAATCATTATCGGCACGATCATTCTTGCGATCGTGTTGGGTGTCATTATCGCGTTGTTTTTAGCGTCAATGATCACCAAGCCGATTGTTCTGGGTGTTAAATTTGCCGAATCTTTATCGGAAGGCGATCTTACCGCCCGGATCGACGTTGACCAGAAAGATGAAATCGGGGTTTTGGCCGAAGCGTTGCAAACCATGCGCGATCAACTCAGCAGCGTTGTCCAGCAAGTCCGCACCAATTCCGATGCGTTGGGCAGTGCCTCGCAGCAAATCAGCGCGACCGCGCAAGCCATCAGTCAAAGTGCGACTGAGCAAGCCTCAGGTGTTGAAGAGACCACTGCTTCCATTGAAGAATTGAATTCTTCGGTCAAACAAAACGCGGACAATGCCAAACTCACCAACAATATGGCGACAACGGCAGCCGGAGAAGCCGCTAACGGTGGCGAGGCGGTAAAACGCACTGTAGAAGCGATGAAGGAAATCGCCGATAAAATCGGCTTGATTGAGGATATTGCCTATAAAACCAACCTGTTATCGCTCAATGCGGCGATTGAAGCGGCGCGAGCCGGCGAGCACGGCAAAGGCTTTACCGTTGTTGCCGCCGAGGTCAGGAAATTGGCCGAAAACAGCCGGGTGACTGCGCAGGAAATCAACAGCCTGGCTAAAAACAGCGTCAAGATTGCCGAGGATGCGGGCAGCCTGTTAGCGCAGATGGTGCCGAATATCCAAAAAACGGCGGACTTGGTCGAAGAAATCACTGCGTCCTCCGAAGAGCAGGCGCAAGGCATCGGCCAGATCAGCGATGCGGTCGGGCAGTTGGATAAAGCGGCGCAACAAAATGCGTCCGGTTCGGAACAGCTTGCCGCCACGGCGGAAGAGCTGAGCGGACAGGCCATGCAATTGCAACAGGTGATGGCGTTCTTTAAAGTCGATGCAAGGCAAAGCCGCACCGGCAAAGTTCAACCGGCTCAGCCCACCAGGCAGGCACAGGCAAACAAAAAAACAGCTCCTCAATTTAATTCCCCGGTAATACAGTCTTCCAGTAAGGCAAGGGCAGCCAAACCTGGGTTCGATGAGCATGATTTTGAAAAGTTTTGACAGGCCGAATGGTCATGAATCAATTAATACATAAAAAAGAAAACAAAACCGGGTTAATGGCCCAGGATCAACTAGGCCAATACCTGACTTTTTCCGCGGGCAATGAAAACTTGGCTATCAGCATCCTGGACGTCAAGGAAATCATTGAAATCAACACCATTACCGATGTGCCGATGACGCCCGATTACATCCGGGGCGTGATCAATCTGCGCGGCAATGTCGTGCCGGTTATCGACTTATCGGCGCGCCTGGGCCGGCAAAGCAGCGAGATAACTAAACGCAGTTGTATCGTGCTGGTACAGGTTGAATACAACGATGATTCCCAATTACTGGGCATGTTGGTCGATGCCGTCGATGAGATTTTGGAAATACCCGAAGCGAATATCATGCCGCCGCCCGATTTCGGCGCGGATATCCGCACCGACTTTATTCAATCGATGGGGCGCGTCGGCGACGAGTTTATTATCTTGCTGAATATCAACCGGGTGCTCTCGATAAAAGAACTATCCCTGCTCAAACAGGTTGCTGAGCACGAAGACAATTATGCCGGCAAAGAAACTAATTTCGCAGCGGTCAATTAATATCCAGCCTAGGATTTATTTATGAACATAAAAGATTTAAGCATAAAAACCAAGATACTGACCGGTGCATTGCTGTTGGTATTGATCACCTGCGGCTTTGGCATGCTGGCAAAAATTTACATCGGTAAAGTATCGGATTCGCTGTTCGGCATTACCGATAACAACGGTAAAGCCGTTGAGTATGCAACCGGCGTCGAGCGCATGGCGCTGGCGACCATTATGGAAGAAAAAAACTACCTGCTACAGGAAAAGGATGAAGTCCACCAGCGCGCCGAACGGAACGTCAAGGAGTTGGTGAGCTTTCTGGACAAAGTGGATGCATTGGCAAAGCAATACCACAACACGCAATTATTGGAGCAATCGAAAATTGCCAGGGACGGGGCGCTACAGTACGCCGAGAAATACAGGTCCGGAGTTGCCGCGCTTAAGTCCAACAAGCAGGCCGTGGTCGACATGGTGGAAAAAGGCAATGCGGTAGCCAATGCCGCGGACACTTTTTTGAAAAGGCAAGTCAACCTTTATAGCGAAGCGATGAAAAAAGGTTTGAGCGCTCAGGAACTCGATCAATACGTTCAGCGCTATATTCTTGCGACCAACATCTATGTCAAAGCGATGCAAATCATGCGCGCGGAGAAAGAAGAAGTGAACTACAAAGATCGCGTCGCCTGGAAAAAAATGGAGATTTTATTGCCGGAACTGATGGCACTGTATGACGACCTGCAAAAAATCACCACCGGCGAAGAAGGACTCAAGTTGATCGCCGATGCGCGCAAGGCCACCGGGGATTACACCGAGTCAGCCAAAAGTTGGATAGAAAACGACAACAAGCTGAAAGCCATTTTGGCCGATATGGCGACACTGGGCAACAATGTTATTAAACAAGCGCAAGACGCGGAAGCGGCCGGTTATGCCCAATTAGGCGCTGCGCGTACCGAAGCCGAACAGTTGGTCGGTGAAGCCAATAAAATCATTATCGGCACGATCATTCTTGCGCTCGTGTTGGGCGTCATTATCGCGTTGTTTTTGGCGTCAATCATTACTAAGCCGATTATCCTGGGTGTTAAATTCGCCGAATCTTTATCAATCGGCGATCTTACCGCCCGGATCGACATCGACCAGAAAGATGAAATCGGGGTTTTAGCCGAAGCGTTGCAAACCATGCGCGACCAGCTCAGCAGCGTTGTCCAGCAAGTCCGCACCAATTCCGATGCGTTAGGCAGCGCCTCGCAGCAAATCAGCGCCACCGCGCAATCGCTCAGTCAAAGCGCGACCGAGCAAGCCTCAGGCGTTGAACAAACCACGGCGTCCATTGAAGAGCTAAGTGCATCGGTTAAGCAAAATGCCGATAACGCCAAAGTCACCAACAGCATGGCGACGACATCGGCAGAAGAAGCGGCTAATGGCGGGCAAGCGGTTAAGCGTACCGTCGAGGCGATGAAAGAGATCGCTGAAAAAATCGGTTTGATTGAAGATATTGCCTATAAAACCAACCTGTTATCGCTCAATGCGGCGATTGAAGCGGCACTGGCCGGCGAACACGGCAAAGGTTTTACCGTCGTCGCCGCCGAAGTCAGGAAACTGGCCGAAAACAGCCGGGTAACCGCGCAGGAAATCAATGCCCTGGCTAAAAACAGCGTCAAGATTGCCGAGGATGCGGGCAACTTGTTAGAGCAAATGGTCCCCAGCATTCAGAAAACCGCGGATTTGGTCGAAGAAATTACCGCGTCCTCCGAAGAGCAAGCGCAAGGTATCGGCCATATCAGCGAGGCGGTCAATCAACTGGATAAAGCGGCGCAACAAAATGCCTCCGGTTCGGAACAGCTTGCCGCCACGGCGGAAGAATTGAGCGGGCAAGCCATGCAGCTGCAAAAAGTTATGTCGTTTTTTACCGTGGACGCAAACCAAAGCCGCGGCATTAAAAATCAACAAACCGGCCTGGCCAATAAACCATCTTCGATAAGCAGAACAACAGCCACAAAGACCGCGCCTCATTTTGCTACGGCTGAATTTATTCCAGTAGCCAAGCCGGTATCGTCCGGCAAGGCGGCAAGCAGCAAGCCTGAATTTAACGAGAATGATTTTGAACGATTTTGACCGGTGGAGTGAATTATGAACGAATTAATGCAGAAAAGAGAGAACAAAACCGAGTTAATGGCCCAGGATCAACTACGTCAATACCTGACTTTTTCCGCGGGCAATGAAAACTTGGCTATCAGCATCCTGGACGTCAAGGAAATTATTGAAATCAACACCATTACCGATGTGCCGATGACGCCCGATTATATCCGGGGCGTGATCAATTTGCGCGGCAATGTCGTGCCGGTTATCGATTTATCGGCGCGCCTGGGCCGGCAAAGCAGTGAGATAACCAAACGCAGTTGTATCGTGCTGGTACAGGTTGAATACAATGACGACGCCCAATTACTGGGCATGCTGGTCGATGCCGTCGATGAAATTTTGGAAATACCCGAAGCGAACATTATGCCTCCGCCCGATTTCGGCGCGGATATTCGCACCGACTTTATCCAATCGATGGGGCGCGTCGGCGATGCGTTTATTATCTTATTGAACATCAATCGGGTGCTCTCGATAAAAGAATTATCCCAGCTTAAACAAGTCGCCGATTATGAAGGCAATCATATTGCCGTGAATTGATAATAGGCGCACTTATGAACATAAAATATCTCAATATATTCGGACGGCAATGGTCGGCGTAAAGGCCGGCGTGCATAACATCAGCGGCTTTAAATTTAAAAGGTAATAAAAGATGAAAATGACCATTGTTAAGAAAATGATTTTGTTGGTCGCCTCCGCAATTGTGGGCTTAGCGGCACTGGCATGGCTTGGGCAGAGCAGTATGGACACGGTGTACGACAAAGCCAATTTCGGCAATATCAGCGTCGTTCCCAGCATTCAAGTTTTGGATGAGGCTTCTGTCTCGTTCGGCCGTCTGCGTGTTCGCGTTTACCGCCACGTATTAAATCAGGATGCGTCCAAAATGGCGGAAATCGAAGTCAAGATCAAGGAAGCGCAAGACTCGCTATCTACTGCGCTGAAAAAATACGAAGTGGATGGCTGTTTCGGCAAAACTTGCTTTGCCGACGACAAGGACAAGCAGTTGTTTAATGAAGTTGTCGCCGCTTACAAAGAGTACCTGGTTGGCGTGCCGAAAGTGCTGGAGTTTTCTCGGGAACATAAAAACGATCAGGCTCTTGAGGCGCTAACTCAATATGCCGAACCAGCGGAAAAGGTGAATGCGGCGCTTCAAGCCGATATGGATTACAACAGTATTGTGGCCAGGAAAGGGGCGGAAGACGCAGTGTCGGCCAAAGCCGATGCGGCTCGGATGCTAAACATTATCGCCGGTATTATTCTGGTGTTTTCCGCGCTATTGGGCTGGTTTATCGCTCGCGGCATTATCGAGCCTTTGGATGAATTGAAAAAAGTAGTTGAAGCCTTGGCACAAGGCGATTTTACTAAAGCGATTAACATTGACCGGGAAGACGAAATCGGCGTAGTGGCGAATTCCTTAAAAGAAATGCGTCATCAATTAATCGAGGTCGTGCAGCAAGTTCGCACTAATTCCGACGCCCTAGGCAGCGCTTCACAGGAAATCAGCGCCACCGCTCAAGCCATCAGTCAAAGTGCGACCGAACAGGCCTCGGGCGTTGAAGAGACCACCGCTTCCATTGAAGAACTGAATTCTTCGGTCAAACAAAACGCGGACAATGCCAAACTCACAAATAATATGGCGACAACGGCAGCAGAAGAAGCCGCTAATGGTGGAGAGGCAGTGAAACGTACTGTAGAAGCGATGAAGGAAATCGCCGATAAAATCGGTTTGATTGAGGATATTGCCTATAAAACCAACCTGTTATCGCTCAATGCGGCGATTGAAGCAGCGCGAGCCGGTGAGCACGGCAAAGGCTTTACCGTCGTCGCCGCCGAGGTCAGGAAATTGGCCGAAAATAGCCGGGTGACCGCGCAGGAAATCAATAGCTTGGCTAAAAACAGCGTCAAGATTGCCGAGGATGCGGGCAGTCTGTTAGCGCAGATGGTGCCTAATATCCAGAAAACGGCGGACTTGGTCGAAGAAATCACTGCGTCCTCCGAAGAGCAGGCGCAAGGCATCGGCCAGATCAGCGATGCGGTCGGGCAGCTGGATAAAGCGGCGCAACAAAATGCGTCCGGTTCGGAACAGCTTGCCGCCACCGCGGAAGAGCTGAGCGGACAGGCCATGCAATTGCAACAGGTTATGGCGTTCTTTAAAGTGGATGGATGATCGTAAGCCGACTCGGTTTTACTCGTTATCATGCGTTGAGTTAGTTACTATCTTTTGGTGCTTGCGCTTGCAGGCGAAGCCTGCACTCCGGCCATGGGCAGCGTGCTCAAGTTATTTTGTGCATGTTGCCAAGCTTTCAAGCACTTCCTGTTCTTCATGGTTTAAAACTCAAGATTTGATCCCTATGTCTGACAACCACGGACGCATTAAGTCGCTCGTGGCGTGACGCCTCTTAACTACATTTCCACGCGATGCGTGGCAATGCGATGAAAAAGTATTTAAGTTATTTAATTTCGAAGAAAAAAGCCCCATGAAAATTAACCTGCCGATCACCAATGTTGAACATGCTCTTGCCGAGACTGACGCCATTGTTACCAAGACCGACCTAGAGGGGATTATTACTTATGCCAATGATGACTTTATCCAAATTAGCGGATTTACCAAGGATGAGTTAATTGGCTCGCCGCACAACATAATACGCCATCCGGATATGCCGGCTGAGGCGTTCGAGGATTTATGGACGTCGATGAAAGCAGGACTGCCATGGACCGGGATAATCAAGAATCGTTGCAAAAACGGCGATTTTTATTGGGTGTTAGCTAATGTCACGCCTTATTACGAAAACGATCGGTTGGCCGGTTATATGTCGGTACGGAGCAAGCCCAGCCAGGAACAGGTTGCAGAGGTCGCCGACGCCTACCGGAAGTTTCGTGAAGGCGAGGCGGGCGGCTTAAAGATCGAGCGTGGAAAAATCGTTAAAAAAACCTTGCTGGGTAAACTTCCGTCGTTAAAAAACCTGAGTCTCAAATCCCGTTTGTTGATGGTTATCGCGATCATGTCGGCCCTGCTGCTGGTTATCGGCGGCCTGGGAATTTCCGGTATGCGGGAAGGCGGAAAAAGTTTGCAAGTCGTACATAGCCATCACATGCTGCCGTTGAACCAGATTTCCCAGATTCAAAAATTGATGCTGGTTAACTGGATAAATATTTCCGCCGGCCTGTTTAACCCGACTCCCGAGTTGATCCAAAAAAATACGGCCCAAGTGGAACAAAACATCGCAGCCATTAGCGGAATTTTGGCTAGTTATCTTGAAAGCTCGATGACCCAGGATGAAAAAAATCAGGCCGATAAGTTCAAAAATGACCAGAATCGCTTTGTAACGGAAGGCTTGCAACCGGCTATTTCGGCATTGCGCGGCAATAATGCCGCGCTTGCCAATAAGATTATTGAGGACCGGGTTGTTCCTCTTTATGAATTGGTCAATGAAGACGCCCAGAAGCTATTGCAATTGCAGATCGACAATACCGACCAGGAGTTAAAGGCCAACCAGTCGCGCTTCTATAGCATTCGCGACATGACTTATCTGTTGGTTTCGTCAGGCATCTTACTGGCTTTGTGGCTGAGTCTGTCATTACTGCGCTCGATTGTGCGTCCGCTTAATGCCACTATTAGTCATTTCGGTCAGATTGCCCAAGGCAATCACGACAACATAATAGAAATCAACAGCATGGATGAAGTCGGCAAGGTAATGGCGGCGCTTAAGGCTATGCAGATCAAGCTCGGTTTCGATATTGCGGAAGCTAAACGCATTTCCGATGAGCATCTGCATATCAGGATTGCACTGGATAACGTCAGTACCGGCGTGATTCTTACCGATAACAATCGCAACATCGTTTACGCTAATAAATCGGTAGTCAGTATGTTCGGTTTGGCTGAAACCGGTATCCGCAAACTGTTGCCGGATTTTTCCGCCGGCGGCTTGATAGGCTCCAAGTTTGACGGTTTCCAGGAGGTTTTCCCGCATCAGGTGTTATATGACAATCCCAACGGTTCCAGTACTATCGGTATCGACTTGGCCGGCCGTTCCATGGAGGCGACTATCAGTCAGGTAATCACTCCGGAAGGCAAATGTATCGGGTCGGTGGCGGAATGGTTGGATCGCACCGATGAAGTCATGGTGGAAAAAGAAGTAGCCGTTATTTTGGTTGCCGCGGTTATGGGCGACTTTAGCCGGCGCATTCTCATGCAGGGCAAGGTAGGCTTTTATCGTGAGTTAAGCGAGTCGATCAACCAGCTTATGCAAACCTGCGAAAGCGGCCTCAATGAAACGGTACGGGTATTTAACGCGCTGTCCCGCGGCGACCTGAACGAAAAAATTATCCATCATTATGCCGGCGCCCTCGGGCAGCTTAAGGATGATGCCAATTCCACGGTAGACGATCTCAATAACATTATCGGTCAGATCAAGGAAGTCGCTGAATCGATCCACGCCGCGGCTAAGGATATTGCCCACGGCAACACCTCTTTGTCGCATCGCACCGAAGAGCAGGCCAGCAGTTTGGAACAAACCGCCGCCAGCATGCAAGAGCTGACCAAAACCGTGCAACAAAATAGCGATAATGCCAAACATGCCAGCGAGCTTGCTGTTAGCGCTTCGGATACAGCCGGAAAAGGCGTTACCGTGATTAACCAAGTTGTAAAAATGATGGAAGGAATCAATGACTCTTCGCGCAAAGTTGTCGAGATTATTGCAGTGATCGACAGCATTGCCTTCCAGACCAATATTCTCGCTCTCAACGCCGCGGTAGAAGCGGCTCGCGCCGGAGAGCAGGGCCGAGGCTTTGCCGTGGTGGCTGGCGAAGTGCGCAGTCTGGCGCAGCGCGCCGCCGCAGCAGCCGGGGAAATAAAAAACCTGATTGGCGATTCGGTCGAGAAAGTTGAGGACGGCAGCAAATTGGTTAGTCAAGCCGGTTTAACCATGCAGGACATCGTTAACTCCATTCGCGGCGTTACGGCCATCATGTCCGAGATTAGCGCGGCATCCGTCGAGCAAACTTCCGGTATTGAGCAAGTGAATCTAGCTATTTGCCAGATGGACGATGTGACCCAGCAAAATGCCGCGTTAGTAGAGCAGGCTACAGCCGCGGCGGAATCATTGGAAGAGCAGACGCAACAACTGACAGTTACGGTAACGCACTTTAAAATGGCCGGCGCTACCGATATTGTCGATAATTCTTCGACACAGTCGGCTATGGAAATAATGGATACCGCTTATGCCCCGGTAGGACATATAGTTAAGCTGAATCCGCAGTCTGCGGATAGTGGCGGTTGGGAAGAATTTTAATAATTGGTGTTAGGCATTGGCATAATAAAAAAGCGTAGTCCATGAAAGAAAGGTTCAAGGTCCAAGGTCCAAGGTCCAAGGTCAAAAATAGCTTGCATTGAAATTTAAAAAGCCGTCGCCTTTTGCCTCAAATAGTAAACAACCGCGCGGCGGCGGCAGGATTTGACGCGAAATAACAGTGCAGATAACTCGCTGTTAAACCGTTTAGCCGATAAATAGCTTCACCTTCCGAAGTATTATGCAGGCGTTCGCCGAATGCGAAAGGAACAAGCGCTGTTTCGACCAGGGAATGGTGAAAAGTGTGGCTGCGCAATAGGCCGCCCGGCATCGGCGCGGATTGATAGCCCAGGCCTTTTAATCGAGTTTGCATGACCGCGTGTCCAGGCAATAGGCCAACCATTTCACCGCGCTTTCCGGCTTTATCGGTCAATGACTCCAGCAAATACAACATGCCTCCGCATTCGGCGTATATCGGTTTGCCTTGTTGAAAGTGGCTTTGCAACGCCGTCTTCATCGCCGGGTTATCCTGTAGCCTTTGCAAGTGCAGTTCGGGATACCCGCCCGGCAGATAAATGCTGTCGACATCGGGCAAAGCCGAATCCTCAAGCGGCGAAAAGAAAATTAATGTAGCGCCCATAGCTTTTAACAACTCCAGGTTAGCCGCATAAATAAACGAAAACGCGGTATCGCGGGCAATGCCGATACGGATGCCCGATAACAGTTGAGGCGGGTTTTCCTGTTCGGGCGATATGAATTCCACCGCTTCCGGCAAGTTCGCCAGTCCGGTCGCGGCAATGGCGATTGATGCGGCAAGCATGCGCGGTTCGAGATCGATAATTTCTTCGGCCTGAACCAAACCCAAATGCCGTTCCGGCAAGACAAAACGGTCATCGCGCGGAATCCCGCCAAAATAGCGCAAACCGGACGGTATGCCTTGCATGATCATTTCAGTATGGCGCGGGCTGGCGACATTATTGGCTAGAACACCGGTGAACAGCAATTTAGGCCGATAATTGGCAAGTCCGTAGGCAATCGCTCCCAGCGTTTGCGCGGTGCCTGTCGCGTTAAGCACCGCCAACACCGGCACCGAGAATAATTCGGCAATATCGGCGCAGCAAGGATCGCCATCGAACAGACCCATGACGCCTTCGATCAATATCAAATCGGCTTCCAGCGCGGCTTCGTATAATAGCCGCCTGCATTCGGTTTCGCCCATCAGCCAAAGATCGAGCTGGTGCACCGGCTGGCCACAGGCGCGCTCAAGTATCATCGGGTCGAGAAAATCAGGCCCGGCTTTAAATACACGAACTTTGCGGCCTTGTTCGACATGATAGCGGGCCAGCGCGGCGGTGATCGTGGTTTTGCCGTGATTGGAGCCGGGCGCGGTGATGAACAGGGCAGGGCAGCGGGTCATTTCCAGACGGTTCCCGTCAAGTTAGTTAGCAGCGCCGCCACGTTATTACGGCTCAGGTGATAACCGATAAAAACCAGCTCCGATTCCTTTGCGGATTGTTTTGGCGTGTCTGCACTGATCGCCACGCGGGTGCGCACGCCCTGCACCAGAACGGAGTGATTCGGGGCTGTCTTGATAAAGCCTTTGCAACGCAGCAACGGTTCCGCTTTAGCGACCTCGATTAACGCCTGTTTCAACGTTTCCGGCTGCTGCGGCTGTTCACAGCGCAGCACGAACGATAGCCAACCGGGGTCTTGCTCATGAAAATGCTTGTGCGTTGCCACTCCGTGATTATGTACGGCCAAACCGGAATGAGCGTGACCGTTCAATCTTGCATGGCTTGCCAAAGTCGGTGTGTCTGAACCGGGCGCCGTTAGCGGCGTAAACCGGTGCTTGTGCACGGTGAATGTGGGTTGGTGCAGGCGCAGGCCCAGAGCCAGCCGGATGTCCAACTGTGCGTTATAAGCCAGCTCAAGAAAACGCACGTTCGGCGCACGGTCGCGAACTCTTGTCTCCGCGAGCAGCAAGGCATCCTCATCCAATGCATCGATTTTATTCAGCACTACCACATCGGCATATTCGAGTTGCTGTTCAAACAGGGTTGCGACTGAATCCTGAACGGTTGCCTGCGGGCTGCCGGCATTCAAGTCACGGTCAAATTGGTCGGACAGCAGCAACGGTGTATCCACCACGGCCAGGGTCGCATCCAGGATAAAATCCCCGGCCAGCTCGGGCGATTGCAATAGTTCCATGACCGCTGTAGGCAACGCCAGCCCGGAAGTTTCTATCAAGACATGATCGACATTGGCCCGTCGCCCGGCGATAGCCAGCATGGTCGGGATGAAGTGTTCGTCATCGCCGTAGGCAATCAGGCCGTAAGGAAAATCGTGAATTCGCACATGCCGATCGCCGTTGGTACAGTCGTTAATCAGCGCGCCGTCGATAGAAACTTCGCCGAATTCATTGATCAATAAGGCGAGGCGGCGATTTTGCCGGCTTTTAATCAGGCTGCTCAGTAACGTGGTTTTACCGGAACCTAGGAAACCGGTAACGATGGTGACCGGAATTAGATGTTGATATTCCATGGTAACTTCTTATTAAAAAATAGATAAAAGCCATCACCACGAAGACACGAAGAGCACGAAGCAATCAATCTTCGTGCTCTTCGTGTCTCGGCAATTGCTCCTGCATTGCTCTACCTCCTGCATCCATGCAGTCGTTCGTGGTGAATAAAATGCTTTTAATCATCTGTTTACTCGTTTATGGGTTTACGTCCCAGTCTTGTAATTGCTGCAATACCGCAGCGAAAGTTGAGGTAATAAACGGATACTCAAGTTTCGGGCGCTTGATGACCAGTAACGGGATATTCAGCGCCTGCGTTGCCGCTACTTTGGCGTTAAATCCGCCGGCGTCGCCGGAATCCTTGGTAATGACGCAATCGATTTTTAAATCCCGCCATAAAGCTGTGTTAAAAGCTTCCGAGAACGGACCCTGCATTGCGCAGATATTACTGCGCGGCACACCCAGGTCGATGGCTCTTTGGATGAATTCAGGCTCCGGCGTCATGCGCACAAACCATTCGCGTTGATCGGCTCCCGGCGCTTTCAGGAAATCAGCCAAGTTCTTGGAGCCGGTGGTCAGGAAAATACGTTTACCGAGTTTAATAGCTTGTTCGGCGGCTTGTTCCAAAGAACATGTAGGATGTGCTGACGAAGGAAGCGCGTCACTTTCAGAAAGATGCGCTTCACTGCGTTCAGCACATCCTACGGAACTCGGTCTTTCATAGCGCAGATACGGAATATTCAAACTTTTCGACAAAGCCATCAATTGTTCCGAGATCAGGCTGGCATAAGGATGCGTGGCATCGACAATGACCTTGGCCTGATTTTGCGTTAACACCTGTCTTTGCGCTTCAACGCCTTGATGCCCGGCCCAGACAGACACGCCGGAACAATGTTGGGCCGCAACCTCGCCGCCGTATTCCGTGGCGGCGGATACCACGACCGGATAGCCCTGCTGAGCCAATCGGTTAGCCAAGGCATTGCCGTCGCTGGTGCCGGAAAAAACCCATAGCGCATGCTCGGGCAGTTCAGGGCAAGCACAAGGCATTGCCCCTACGTCGGGGCTATCCCAGTTATTGTAACCGCGCGGGGTAAAAATAAAGCCGCGCTTGCGTTGGGTAAAACGGTTGCCGATCACGATGGTGGTCAGCATGTCGAATTGCAAAGACAGTAAGTCTTCCAGGTGATGAATGCTGACTGTCTGGCCGGGCCGGTAGGCATTATGGATTACGCCGCATAGCGTAAGCGGCGATTTCGATTCCAACATGATGTTCAGGATGCGATACACGCCTTCCTGACGACCGGCGCTTTGAACGTTATACAACACGCAGGCCAGATCGGCTTGGGCGATATGGCGTCCGCGCTGCTCAATCCAGTCCCAAGGACATAACAGATCGGACAGGCTCAGCGTGGCAAAATCGTGCGACAGCGGAGAGCCTAATAACGAGGCGCAGGCATTCGCGGAAGTAATGCCGGGTATCACATTGACGTCATAATCGTCATCTTCGCGCATTTCATCGAAAGCCAGCGCCGCCATCGCGTAAATGCCGATGTCGCCGCTGGAAATCAGCGCAACTTTTGCGCCGTTGCGGGCTTTTTCGATTGCCAGCAAAGCGCGTTCGCGTTCCTGGGTTAGCGGGGGCGTGTGGATTTCCTTACCGGCTATCCACGGCTCGATCCAGCGCAAATACAAGTCATAAGCGACGATAACATCGCTATTGCGCAACGCCGCTTCGGCGCGAGGAACGATCAAATCGCTAAATCCCGGTCCGACCGAAACCAAATTTAATACACCTTTCATTCTTTTATCCACTGATTGTTGTTCTGTAATATTTAAAAGCTTTCACCACGAAGGCACGAAGAGCATGAAGGTTTATATCGCTCTGGTTCCCAAGCTCCAGCTTTCAGTATTGAATACCGTCTTTTCGGTACCCCGGCGTTGGGCGGGAAACAGGCCGATAGGCAGACCTTCCAGGTTTTAGAAACCTGGAAGGTCTAATTCGCGCAACGCTCAACGGAGCAACAGATCCCGCGAGCCACCTAACACGGCGTGCCCTACATTTTATCTTCAACAATGGCGACGGCTACGCCGTTTAAAGCTGTTTTCGGCACGATCAATTTGCCGCGTGCGCAGGCGATCAACGCACAAGGCTCGCATACGCCGGGCAAGCCTACATTCTGCTGCACCCAATCCGAGGCTTTAGTTACCCAGGGCCGCGCCGCTACGGTAGCGCTTGCCAATACGCGCAACGGTAAATCGTGTTGTTCGCAAAATTCCACTAAACCCGGCTCGTTCGCTTTTAAATCGATGGTCGCTATTTCACGCACTTCGTTTAATTGCCGCTCGCCCAAGGCTTGTTTCACTGCGGCGGCGATTTGCTCGGCGGTTACGCCTTTGCGGCAACCAATACCGACCACCAGCGGTTTCAAGGCTTCGGTTGCGGTAGTCACGACAGGCACGGCGCCGATTGCATTGGCGACTCGATAAGCTAAGCGGTTAGCCCCGCCTTCATGGCCGGCCAGCAGCGACACCGCGAAGCGTCCGGCTTCATCCAACACCACAACGGCTGGGTCGCTATGTTTATCCTGCGCCAAACCGTCGAGAAAACGCACCGCGATGCCGTTGGCTGCGATCATGACCCATTGCGATTGCTGCCGGTAAGCGGCGGCAAATTGTTGTTTTTGGGGTACGGTTGTATCGAGCCAAGGCCGATACAGCACGCCGCCCAGTTGTTCTTGCAGGATTAAAGCCAAGGCTTCGCTTTCCTGCCGTACCAGCCAGATGCCGCAATCAGTCATGCAGTCGCCTTTTTATCCAGCATACGCGTCCAACTTAAACAGAAAATCACTAATGAACACTTAAAGAATTGTCCACGAAAAACACAAAAAGCACGAAAATTCCAACAACACCGCTGGTTCCCAAGCTCCGGCTTGGGAACCCAGCTAGCGAAGCTCCAGCTTCGCGAGTCGGGAAGCTGGAGCTTCCAAGACCGCATTCCCAAGCTGGAGCTTGGGAACGAGCGAAACCTAAATAGGTTAATTCACCACGAAGACACGAAGTTCACGAAGAAAAAGTAAGCCTTCGTGAACTTCGTGTCTTCGTGGTGAAATGTTTTAAGTTAATGTCGATGGCGACTTTTTCTTTTTCACTACCCGGAATATATGCGTGAAATCCTTTGAATACAGACTGGATTCGGTTTGCGCATCGCGCCCCAAAGCCGAACCCACCAACAACATCGTGGTCAGGTTCCATTCGCTGCTTTTGGTCTCTTTAAGTATGTTACCCAAAGTGCCTTGGTAAGACCGTTCTTCCGGCCAAGTGGCTCGATACACCAGCGCCACCGGCGTGTCGTCCGGATAATGCAGGCGCAGGTCGGCGACTATTTTTTTCAAATGCGGCCCGGACAGGAAGATGCACATCGTCGACTGGTGTTCGGCCAGCCGCGCAATCGATTCCAATTCCGGCACCGCGGAGGCGCGGCCGGAAACACGGGTCAGGATCACGGTTTGCGAGACTTCCGGTTTGGTCAGCTCGGCTTTAATCGATGCCGCCGCCGAAGTGAACGAAGACACGCCGGGTACGATTTCGTAATTGATACCTAATGCATCGAGCCTGCGCATTTGCTCGGCGGTCGCGCCGTAAATGGCCGGGTCGCCGGAATGCAAACGTGCGACATCGCAATTGGCTTCCTGAGCGCGGCGGTAACAGGCTTCCTGTTGTTCAAGGTCGAGCTTGGCGGTGTCGATCAATTCGGCATCGGGGCGGCAATGTTGCAACATGTCTGTCGGCACCAGCGATCCGGCGTACAGCACCATGCTGACCCGGCCGAGAATGTTTGCGCCGCGCAATGTGATCAGATCGGATGCGCCGGGGCCAGCGCCGATAAAATAAACTTTCATGCGTGTCTTCTCTCTCTGGGGGTTTTGCGGATTAATAAAGTGGCGAGATAACCCATCGCCGAGGTTGCGCATAAATCGCCGACACCGTCGGCCAGCATTTCGTCGGCCAAGCCGATGCGGCGGGCAAAAGCGCAGTGTTCGGCGATACCCATTTCACGCAGCAGTTCCAGCACCCAAGGCAGGCGCGCGCCGATCTTCATCAGTACCACGATGTCATGGCTTTCGATGTCTTGGCGCAAGGCAGCCGCATCTTCCGGGCAGGGCAGGATCAAAGTGCGTTCCTTGCCGACACCCAACGGCCAGCCCATAGCCGAGGCCGCCGCCGCGTAGCTGGTGATGCCGGGAAAAGTGCGTTGCCGCAAATCCGGCAAATACTCGCGCAAAGCGGCCAATATATAGCCGTAAGTGGAGTAAGTCATACTGTCGCCTATGGTCAGGTAAGCCACGTTCAGGCCTTTTCTTAAATCGGCGGCGATAGTCTCGGCCAGTTCAGCATAATGCTCGCTGAGCACCGAACGGTCAGGATCCATGTTGAATTCGATTTCGCGTATTCGTTCCTGGGCGATGTCGATGCCTGACAGGCATTGCAAGGCGACCGACGTTTCCGAGGTGCGGGCGCGAGGCGCGTAGACGATGTCGGCTTGTTGCAATGCCTCGACCGCGGCCAGCGGAATGTAGCCCGCAGGCCCAGGCCCAACGCCTATGCCCCGGAATGTACCTAATAAACTCATGCTGCTTCTCTCATTTATTACCTCGTTCCCACGCGCTGCGTGGGAATGCGATGAAGGACGCGCTGCGTCCAGTGTTTATGCTATTAAAACCGCGCTCACAGCAACCGATCATAATTATTTTCGACTTAGCTTAATGGCGGTAACTCGGAGCGCTTATTTAGCGTAGGGCGTGCCGCGCGCCTTCTCCGCAGATTGTAGGTGCGCTCTGGCGCGTACAGCACGCCCTACTTAGGCCGCTCCTTTATATTTCACCTAAGCTATCGCCCTGCAAATTAAATAACCGCACTTCAACCCGTTTTACGGCAGGTACGCGCAGATGAACAAGCGCGGCGATACGCCGTTCAATGTCTGTCCACAACGCTTGTGCGCCGGGCTCGTTTTTTAACCTTTCCGTTGCCGCTTCCACGGTGTTCGCCTGTTCCAGTTCTTGCACCAACAGGCTGTTAAATCCCCGTTCCGCCGCTATCCGGGCGACAACGCCCATCGCCATGCCGCTCTTGCCGGAATGCGTATCCCATACGCCATCCAGCACTTTGGCAAGCTTGCCCGGATGGCCCAGTAGCCACAACACATCCAGCTCACGTTGTTGTTCGGTTAATGCCTGCTGCACAAAGTCGAGCGCGTCGCCAAGAAAATTGGCGATTTGCACCGCGCGTTGTTCGGGCAAACCCAGTGCCTCTCTGGCATAGACGCGGCCGATTTTTCCCGGCAGCAAAGCGATTCTGTTGACATCGTTACTCCCTAAAGCGACGCGGATATAAACTTCAATCGAGGCAATCCATGACGCCAGCGACAACGGTTCGACTATACCCGAGGTGCCGAGTATCGAGATGCCGCCGATTATGCCGAGTTTCGGGTTGAAAGTTTTTTTTGCAATCGTTTCGCCGTTTATACAGCCTATCGTCAGGTCGAAGCCTTGGTCATTAGCGGACACTTCGGCAACTGCCTGCCGCATCATCTTGCGCGGCGTCGGGTTAATTGCAGGCTCTCCGGCCGCTACGCGCAGACCGGGTTGGGTCGCCGTGCCGACGCCGTCTCCGGCGAAAAAACGAATCTGTCCTGCATCGTTTTTTCGTACCTCGGCAAAAATCGTTGCCCCGTGTGTGTTATCGGGATCATCGCCGCCGTCTTTCAGCACTTCCGCCCGTACAGTTTGCTCATTCAGCCGACGGCAGTCCTGAACCGGTACGGTCAGATAATGCACATCGTCAGCCAAGGTTATTTGCACTTGCGTGCAATGCTCGCCATGTAGCAGCAGGTAGAGCGCGGCTTTAACGGCGGCCGTGGCGCAGCTGCCGGTGGTACGGCCGCGCCGTAAACCGTTCGGTGCGAGAACATTGAGATCAAATTCTCTAAGCCCCGTTTGATCCATACCTTTAGGCCTAAAATCTCTGTAGGGTACGCTGTGCGTACCTTGTTTGACTTGAGGCAACCGTTATTAAGGTACGCAGAGCGTACTCTACAAGGACGACTATCATTCCGTATTGAAGCGATCTGCAAGCTGATTCACCGCATCGATCATCAAGCCGTTAACGACCGTTGCCGCCCAAGGCGAACCGCCGCGCGTACCGCTGTTGGTGATGCGCGGCACTTGCAGGCAGCGTTTCAATTCGGCTTTCGACTCGCGGGTGCCGACAAAGCCGACCGGCAGGCCGATCACCAGTTGCGGCCGCCAGCCATGGTCGCGAATCAGGCGCACGGCTTCCATAATCGCGGTCGGCGCATCGCCTATAGCCAGCACCATGTCGTTACCGAATTTTTCGAATGCGCGCCGAATGCCGGCTGCGGAGCGGGTGATGCCCTGCGTTTGCGCCATCAGCACCGTCTCGTGATCATGCACCCCGCACCAGGTTTCGATGCCGAGTTGTTCAAGTAGCGCGCGCTTTAGGCCGGTTTGCACCATGGTCACGTCGGTCACCACAAGCTTGCAGCGGAGCAGGGCGCGGATGCCGGTTTCGACCGCACCCGCCGAGAAGTAAATGTCATCGACCGCATTAAAATCGCCGCTGGTATGCACCAATCGGTGCAGCACGGTTAAATGCTCTGCGGGAAAAGTAGACCAGTCGCGCCCGGCTGCGATAATGCGGAAGCTTTCGGCTTCTATCGGATGCGGCACATACGGCGCAAATTCCGTTGCAGTTTCATCGGCAGCAGCTTTTTCGAACAGGCCGCGCACTTGCAGATGATGAGGCCGTTGCGGTTCTCCGACCTGTTGTTCAAAGCCGACGATTTGCACGCGGTATTTGCATAGCGAGCAGTTCATCTCCGCGCGGCCTTCGATGGCTTCTTGCGCCCTGGCAATCAGCACGTCGGCTACGTTCGGATGTACGCCGAGGTAACTTGATTTAAGCACTTCCAGATCGGGTTCGCGTTGTTGCAATGCATCGGCCGCATCGTAAATACGTTTGACCAGGATGCCGTCGAACAGGAAAAACGGCGCCACGATCAAGCGGGCATAACCCAGTTTAGCGGCAGCGCGCAGGCCATCGGCAACCAGCGGTTTGGCCGTTCCGGAATAACACACGTAAGAGCCGCCAAAACCCATGCCTTCTTCAATCATCCGCGCGAATTTGGCGACTTCGCCGTTCGCGTCGGGGTCGGTGGTGCCGCGGCCGACCAGCACCAGGCAAGTATCGGCGCGACGTACAGTTTTAGTTGATGTTGCTTCGGCCTCGACGATGCGCTCTTGAACCACTTGCAGCAACAGCGGATGCAAGCCCATCGGCGCACCGAAATGAAAGTCGATCTCGGGATGTTCGCGTGCAAAAGTCAGCAATTCGCTGGGCAGGTCGTTTTTAGCATGAGTCGCCGCCAGCAGGATGCCGGGCACCATGACGACTTGCTTGGCATCGGCGTTGACTTGCTCGGCAATGGCCTGATCGATAGTCGGGCCGGTGAATTCCAGGTATCCGTGGCTAACGGTATGCTGGGGTGCGCGTTCCTTGACCAGTTCGATTAGCTGCTCGAATTCGCGAATGCCGTCGGCATCGCGGCTGCCGTGGCCTGCGATAACAATGCCGAATTGTTGCGTTGCGTCCTGCATCAGTTCACGGCTCCCGGCGGTTCGATCTGGCTGGACATAGGGCTTAGCGTGCGGATCAGCATGATGCTCATGTCGCTGAATTCCTGTGTCGCACAGTCGGCGAGCGTGCCGTGCCATTCGGCTTCGGAGCGGGTCAGGTTTTCCCAAACCTCGGTCGGATGGTTGGGCGATATGCCTTGTTCCAACAGGTAAGCGGCGATATGTCGCGGCATGAATGAGCGCGCCTCGTCCCACGGGCACGGAATCACAATCGCATTGCGCTGGTCTTGCAGCACATGCACCAAGTGGCGCTTGAACGGTTCGAGGTCGCCGCGGCGGTGTAGGGTAATAAAAGTCGTTTCATCGAAACAAACTTTGGCGCGGGACGCAAGAATCTGCGCCGAAGAAATGCCCGGCAAGGTTTCGACAGGATGGCCGCAGGCACGCTCGACCCGTTCCAGGTATTGGAAGCCGCTGAAATGAATGTCGCCCATGAACACCACGACGCATTTTTTGCCGGCATGGTGTTCAGCTGCGACTTTTGCCAGTTGCTCGGTCTGGTCGCGGTAATTCATCAGTACGGTTTGCGCGGTAGCGGGAATCAGGCTTTGGACGACGTTAACGACGGCATCGAATCCGGCAACCACGTCGGCGTTGCGGATCAGGTCCGCGCCGCGTTGGGTTAGATAGCCGACATCGCCGGGGCCTGCGCCTATGCAGATAATCATAAGTGTTCCTTCAATTAGTCGTATGTCTTTTCAATGCTACTGAGAAAGTTAAAAAATAGGGTGAAAGTACATCCGGTTTGCTTCGATAACGTTGCGAGTTAGACCTTCCAGGTTTCAAAAACCTGGAAGGTCTGCGTATCGGAAGCTTCCCGATCATTTAAGACATCCGCGTACCGTAAGCGCCAGATTTTCTGCGGACAATTCTTCCAACGTCAGGCATTCGGCAGCCAAGGCTTGCGCCAGTTGGCGCGCGCGGCCCAAGCGCAAATACCCGGTTTCGGTATCGAGCACCAGAGCGGGTACGCCGCGTTCGGCAAGCAATCCTGCAAATTTCAAGCTTTCCTGCCAAGGATCGTTGCCGTCGTTCAACGCAACATTGGCCTTGCCGTCGCTAAGCAGAACCAGCAACGGCGGCATGCTGGTTTTTTCCAACGTCTCCAGCGCCACGGACAATGCATGAGGCAACGGCGTGCGGCCGCCGGTAGGCAGTTCGCGCAGGTTCCGCTCGGCAAGATCGACGCTACGGGTGGGCGACAGTAGTAATTGCGCGGATTCGCCGCGAAAGCTGATCACCGCGACTTCATCGCGCTGCTGGTAAGCATCGGTCAGCAGCGATAACACCGCACCTTTGACGGCTTCCATGCGCTGCTGTGCGGCCATCGAGCCGGAGGCATCGACGACAAACAAAATCAGGTTGGCGTTTTTGCCGGTACGGATTTGCTGGTGCAGATCGTCTTTTGTTACCTGGAAATCTTCGTCGCCTCGAAGCGCGGCGCTACGCAATGTCGCGCCGACCGCAAGACTGCTTGGATTCCGGTCCGGCACTGCGCGCACAACACGGCCGCGCGGCGCATCCGGCGCCGTGCTGCGTTTGCCTGCGCTGAAACGGTTGGCGGCGGCATCGACTTCTATGCGTCGGACATTACCGGCGGATGCTGCGGCGAAGACTTGTTGGTCTTGCGATTCACCGTTATTTTGATCGCTTTCCTGTTCGGTGTTTTCGTCGCCGGGCTGGCTTTGATCGGGCGGCTGTAAGGCCTGTTGCATCAGCTCATCGAGCTGGTCTTGATCCAGCCCCGGTTGCTCGAACGGCTTGCGCCTGCGCCGATGCGGCAGCACCAGTTCCGCCGCGCCGCGCACGTCCTGCGGCGTTACCTGCGACCGGCCGTCGAGAGCGGCCAATGCCCGCGATGCTTTATGCATGACGATGTCGGCGCGAAGGCTGGCGACCTCGAACTCGCAGCACAAGTGGCTGATCAAATCGAGCAGCGCATCATCCAGCGTTACTTCGGCTAATAATTGTTGTGCTGTCGCGAGTTGGTGACGCAGGGCTTGTTGTTGCTGCATCCAGGCGGCAGCGTAAGCCGTAGGATTGGCCTCGAACGCAATGCGCCGGCGCACGACCTCGGAACGCATGGTTTTGTCGCGCGGCGCGGTCACTTCGACCATCAAACCGAAGCGATCCAGTAGTTGCGGGCGCAAATCGCCTTCTTCGAGGTTCATCGTGCCTATCAGCGTAAAGCGGGCAGGGTGGCTGATCGACAAGCCTTCGCGCTGCACCGTGTTAACGCCCATCGCCGCCGCATCCAGCAGCACATCGACCAGATGGTCGGGCAGCAGGTTGACTTCGTCGATATAGAGTATGCCCCGGTGCGCCGAAGCCAGCAGGCCGGGCTTGAACACGCGTTGGCCGCCTTTTAGCGCTTGTTCCAAATCCAGGGTGCCGATAACGCGGTCTTCGGTGGCGCCCAGCGGCAAGGTGACGAAAGGGACAGTATCCGCTTGAGCTGCGGCATGTTCGCTATTGCAGACTTCGCAATGGCGGTACGGAACGCCGGGCAGGCAATTGTATGCGCAACCGGCAACCCGCTCGATCAACGGCAGGATGTCGGTCAGCGCCCGAGCCGCGGTGCTTTTGGCGGTGCCTTTGTCGCCGCGTATCAGTACGCCGCCCAGCGAAGGATCGACCGCGCACAGCAGCAACGCAGTCTTGAGCTGGGTTTGTTCGACGATAGCAGAAAAAGGGAAGGTGATTTGGGTCATTTTACGCTCGTTCCCAAGCTCCAGCTTGGGAATGCAGTCTTGGAAGCTCCAGCTTCCTGTCCAGTACGCGAAGCATGAGCTTCGCGTACTGGGTTCCCAAGCTGGAGCTTGGGAACCAGCACTAAGATATTGTGGGCGACAATCATCATCCACCACGCGGCGTTTCGCCGCGCGCCTCCAACAGGGTTTCGCTATTCAGGTATAAAGCCTGCAATGCGTCCAGCGTTTGTTGTTTTGGCTCGGCCCACATGCCGCGGCTGGCGGCTTCCAGCAGGCGTTCGGCTATCGCGTTTTGCGCCCATGGGTTGGCTTCTTGCAGAAAGCGTTGCATTTCCGGGTCCATTGCGTAAGTCTCGGCGACTTGCTCGTACATCCAGTCGTCCATTACTTGTGCTGTCGCGTCGTAGCCGAATAAATAATCGACGGTTGCGGTCAGCTCCAGTCCGCCTTTGTAGCCGTGACGGCGGATGCTGTCCAGCCATTTGGGGTTGACCACACGGGAGCGGAATACCCGCAAGGTTTCTTCTTTCAAGTCGCGAACTTGCGCTCGCGACGGATCGTGGCTGTCGCCGAAATATTTGCGCGGCTGCTGTCCGGTCAACGCCCTGATCGTGGCGATCATGCCGCCGTGAAATTGCAGGTAATCATCGCTGTCGAAAATATCGTGTTCGCGGTTATCTTGGTTGTGCAGCGCTACCTGGACGCCGGATAAACGGGTACGGAACGCATCGCGCTGATCATTGCCCTGTTGGCTGCGACCGTAAGCATAGCCGCCCCAGTTGACGTAAGCTTCGGCAAAGTCGGCATCGGCTTGCCAGTTTTTTTCCTGGATCAGCGGCAAGATGCCCGCGCCGTAACTGCCGGGCTTGGCGCCGAAGATGCGGAAAGCTGAGCGTTGCGAGGCTTCGTCTTCGCTTAGGCCTTTGCCTATCCATTCGCCCAGTTCAGCCAAATAATGCTTGCGGACAAAGTTTTGCGATAGCGGTTCGTCGAGCGCGATCACGGCATTGACCGCGTCGTCGATCAAATCGATCAGTTGCGGGAATGCGTCGCGGAAAAAACCGCTGATGCGGGTGGTCACATCGATGCGCGGGCGTTTTAACTCGTCGAGCGGGATGACTTCGACGCCGGTCAAGCGGCGGTTTTCATGTTGCCATACCGGGCGCACGCCGAGCAACGCCAAAATCTGCGCGACGTCATCGCCGTGGGTGCGCATCGCACTGGTGCCCCAAATGCTGATCGCGACGCTTTCGGGATAATCGCCGGTTTCGCGGGCGTAGCGGGAGAGCACTTCATTGGCAAGTTGTTGGCCGACGCGCCAGGCGGATTGCGAGGGGACGCTACGCGGGTCGACCGAGTAAAAGTTACGCCCGGTCGGCAGGATGCTGGCCATGCCGCGTGTCGGCGATCCGCTCGGGCCTGCCGGTACATAGCCGCCGGACAGGCAGCGCAGCAGGTTATCGATTTCGTCGGTGGCGCGGGCGAGGTTGGGGGCTAATTCGCGACAGGCGTAGTTCAGTGTGCGCTTTATGGCAGCGGTGTTTCCGATTTCCTCATTCCCATGCTCTGCGTGGGAATGCAGACTGAAATCAGCTTCTTTGCTTTCTCGATTTCCCCTCACCCAACCCTCTCCCTCTGGAGAGGGCTTTGTACCGCTATCAAAAATTTTGCTGATGGCTAAGTCTATGGTCGACTCGGCGTAAGCGTGCGCCTGCAATTCACTGAATAAGCGTTTACATAACGCTTCGATGGTTTCCAGTATGTCGGCATGGGTGGGCAACGGCCGCCCGGCCAGTTTTTCAAGCTCGGTATTGGCTTGTTCCAATCGGCGGCCTTGGTGTTCCAGCAGCGAGTCCATGTTCAGGCCGAATAAGCGCGCAATTTCAATAGGCAGACCGGGAATGTCCTGATTCGGCAGGCGGGTCAGCGAGACCAGCATATCCACCAATTGCTCGTTTTCCGGGGCCTGTCCGAGTATGTGCAAACCGTCGCGGATTTGCGCCGCGCCCAGTTCGCAAAGATAGCCGTCCAGGTCTTCGATCAAATGCGCGACATCGGCACCGGCCATTTTGGTCAGCAGTTCGGGCAGTCCATCTTGATGATCATCATGGTCATGATGATCCCCTTGGTGATTGTCGTCGTGATCGTGATCGTGATCGGGATGGTGTTCGTCATGTCCATGATCATGGTGGTGATGGTCGTGACTATGATGCGCATGTTCGTGGTGATCATGGTCATGACGATCGGCATGGTGGTGCCCGTGGTCATGGTGATGATGTCCATGATGGTCGTCATCGTGATCGTGATCATGGTGCAGCAATCTGGCTTGCAAATCGGCATCCAGATTGGTTTCTTTGACCAAGTCCCAAATCTGCTGTTGCAACAGCGGTAATTTGGCCGGATCGAGCACTTCCACTTGGTAATATTCATCGACCAGCTGGGTCAATTGCGCCAGCGCGCCGTAAGTGTCGGCGGTGGTCATCGGCGGCGTCAGGTGATCGACGACGACGGCATGAGCACGACGCTTGGCCTGCGCGCCTTCGCCGGGATCGTTGATGATGAACGGATAAAACAGCGGCATATCGCCCAACAATGCATCGGGGAAACAATTCTCCGACAAGCCCACGCCTTTGCCCGGCAGCCATTCCAAAGTGCCGTGCTTGCCGACATGCACTATCGCATCGGCTTTCCATTCGTCGCGCAACCAGCGGTACAACGCATAGTAATGGTGGGTGGGCGGCAAGTCGGGCTGGTGGTAGATCGCGTCGGGGTCCATGCCGTAGCCGCGCGGCGGCTGCAATGCAACGAAGCTGTTGCCAAGCTCCAGTCCTGCCAACACAAGATGATCATTATGGAAATAAGCCTCGCCCGGCGCGGCTCCCCATTGCGCGGTCATTTTATCCTGCATCTCAACGGGCAGGTCGTCAAACCATGCTTGATATTGCGCTGCCGATACCCGGCCAACGGCATTAGCGAGTTGTTCGGTCGTCAGATAGGTATTGTCGTAAGCGCAACGGTCGATCAGGTCGTGGATTAACGCGGTGCCGCTTTTCGGCAGGTCGCCAATGTTGTAACCGGCGGCTTGCATGGCTTGCAGGATACGCATCAGCGACGCCGGCGCATCCAAACCGACCGCATTGCCGATTTGCGAGGCTTTGCTGTTGGAATTGGTGAACACGAAGGCGATGCGTTTGTCGGCATTGTTCAGATGCTTAAGCCGCGCGAAACGGGAGGCGATTTGGGCAATGCGCACGACGCGATCTTGCACGGGTTCATATTCGACCAGTTCACTCGACACTTTTGTCTTGAACGACAGCGGTACCGTGATAATGCGGCCGTCGAATTCCGGCAATACCACATTCATTGCCGCATCCAGCGGATTCAGGCCGCGCGCCGATTGTTCCCACTGCTGCCGCATCATGCCGCTGGCGATGGCTTGCAGCACCGGCACATTAAGTTGCTCCAGTACCGATACCGACCAGCCGGCGGGCGTGGCTCCGCCGGCGGTGATTTCGCCCATTGCGAATGCGGTGGTGTTGATCAGCACATCGATATGCGCGCCTTGTTCTCCGCTGAAATAGCGTAGCGCTGTCGGAAGGGCGTCATCGTTATGACCGACTGCCAGGGATGGCGGAAGTGTCGCAATCGGTAGGGAACCGATGCGACCTGCGCGTAATGACGATGTGAATACGGGTAATACGTTCAGGCCGCGTTTTTCCAGTTGTTCTATTAAAGCATCGATAAAGCGCGTGTTGCCGCTCATCCAGTGGGCGCGGTAAAACACGATGCCGACGCTGGCTTGATCTTGCGCTCGCAAGGCAAGCCAGTCGTCTATGCCTGCATCTTGAGATAAATCGGGATGATAAATGCCGTGTTCGGGCAAATCGATTGCCGGTTCGAAACCGAAACCGGTCAGCAGGAAATGATCGGAAAGATAGCGCAGCAGTTGCGCCATATTAACGCTGCCGCCCGCTTGAAAATAAGCCTGTACTTGGTGCAGTACGTCGGACGATACGGTGGATGCGGCAGCCAGTTCGGGGTCGGGTTCTCCGGTGCCGCTGATTGCGATTAAGTGCCGTCCCTGGTTTTTGGCATGACGAAGCAGATCGGCAAAGCCGGGCACGCTGCCGAGACGGCCCAATACGCGCAACACGATGATATTTGCCGAAGCCAGTTGATGTTGCAACAGTTCGGCCATTTGCGCATCGTTTTCCAAGGCCTGCAAGTTAATGCCGGTGACTTCCGGAAAACTTTCCGGCGTTTGCGCCAAGGCGCTTTGCAGCACCATCAGGTCGTTGGGCGCATGGGTCAGCAAGGCTATATTAGACATCGCCGGTACCTATGCGATGAAAAACATGTTCGCTGACTTCGACGTCATTTTCCAAATGTTCGCTGACGATGCGTTCCAGCACCGACTCATCGCTACAGGAATACCAGACGCCTTCCGGATAAACGACCAGGATCGGACCATTCTTGCACACTGCAAAGCAGTTTGAGCGGGTGCGTTTTATTTTAAGCTGAGGGCGGGCATCGATTTTTTGGCCTAGCTGTTGAAACGTTTTTGTGTTGTTTCCGGAGCAGCGCGGGCCTGTACACATCAATACGTGTTTGTTGTGGGTTCTCATGATTCTTTTTTGTAAAACTGTCCCATCAAACCGCCAATAGCCAGCCAAAAGACCGCGTTAGCAAAAAAAGTTGCGATTATAAATGATTGAATTAACTCGGCAGGCGCGGCGCTGCTGTGAACTTCCGGCTGCGGCGCATTGATTAAATGAGGCGCTGCGAGCAGCACTGCACCGAAAAACTTGTTGGTCTTGGTTTGGGCAAAAGCCAGTAAGGATAAACCGAAGCCGGTATCCAGCACTGTTATCAGCCACCAATTTTGCCGGTCGGCCAGCTTGGCCGTTTCTGTGCCGGGAACTTCCGGAGGCAAGCCCAAAGACGGCGCAACGAAAAACGTTATGTAGCCGGCAAGGCCCCATAACAGCCCCATGCGCCAACTGCCGGGACGGCCGCGTAAACACATGACCGAACCAATCAGCAACGCAAAACCCACGCCCAGACTAATATTGGCTACGCCGGTAAAGAATGTCCGTTCCCAGCCGTTTTCAGGCTGCCATTCATGATGTTCGTGGTTATGTTCGATACCGGAAACCGCGGCATTGGCCTCAAACACTTCGGCTTGAAGCAAGGTCGGGATGATCTGGATTTGTTGAACGGCGGTTAATAACAAACCCGCCAGTAAGCCGGTCCAGAGAGCCGCAACCACAAGCTCTCTGAAAGTGGTCAGATTAAACATTAATGGCACGGAAAACTGGCGGAATGTCGTCCATCATGGGCAGCGTTATGGAGTTGCGCGGTTTCAGCGAAACCGGCGGCATACAGCAGCGCCAGTCCAAGCGTGCCGGCCAGCATTGCAGGCAGGATTTTGTCTTTTAAAACTTCGGAACGGGCTTGGGTTTGGGCGTTGTCGAGCAAAACAGGTGTTGATGACATGTCATTTCTCCAGGGTAAAGAGACAGCAAAACCGCAACGCAATGAGTTCAAATCATGACGTTATCGGCGGAAATAATCCATACGGGGAGAAGAACAGGACGGATGCGAAAGAAGCTATCCATCTGAGCGCCCTCCGCGCACAAATCCGGTTATCGTTTTAGGCCGGTCTCCGGGCTCACAAGTTGAAAGTCTTGAACTTTCAAGGTTAGCGCCTTCCCATGCGTCGCACAGTGGCGTTCTACTAATCTTTTACTTGTTTACCGTTGCGGGGGCAGCGTGGGCTTTGTTGACTTCTTTTAAAGCGAACTCACCAACTTCCCGTTTCAATTCTTTGGACGATAGTCCATGAATACCTAAAGCAAGTTATACGGGGTTAGTATATTCACTCAGTAAAAAAGTAGCAAGGATGAGCCATTTCAGTGTTCATACGTGTTGCATATTTAACTTCTTGGTTGTTTGGATTGGTTTCGGCTTACAGCCCACCATTTTACGGTTTATTGGAACGCTTCTTGGATGATACCCGTAGCTCGCCGGTGCCGATCCGTAGCGCCTCGACATCAAGCTCATGTTCAAGACGATGCAGAATATCGTCGCTGATCACGCCGTCATTCCTAAGATCGATCACGGTTAAGCGTTCAGCCGTCAGGGTCTCGTGACGCAAACGCCGGAATGCGTCGGTTGCCGTTTTCGTGCATTCCGTGTCCGTGGCTTCGACCTCAAGATAGCGTTGCAAACGGCGGCCGTAGTGAATCCGTAACTGTTCGACATGAGCCGGAACCGGCCAGTCTTCATCCGCTACTTCATCAAGCATTGCCAGCGCCGCCATTGCCGCGCGTTCCCTGGCTTGTCTCTCTTCATGCTCAATATCGCCGTCATCATCCAAATCCAAGCGGCGGATCAGCAAAGGCAGCGACAAGCCTTGCAAGACCAAGGTAACCAGAATCACCATGAAGGCGATCAGGATGATTTCCGCACGAAACGGAAACGGAGCTCCTGTTGCAGTGATCAACGGCAGAGCCATTGCCGCGGCAAGGGAGACAATGCCGCGCATACCGGTCCAGCCGATGATGAACAGGTTTTGCCAGGACGGCATCGGGTCGCGTGCGCGTATCGATGAACTCAAAAATCGCGGCACCCAGGCGGCTACCGGAACCCATATCAGGCGTACAACGATCGCGGCTACACTTATCAATAAGCCTATCATAGTGAGCCGGCCTAACTCGCTTGACGGAATGGCGCCGCGTAGGGTGTCGAGTTGCAGGCCGATCATGATGAAAATGATGCCGTTGAGGATGAATACGAGAAGATCCCAAACCGCCCGCGCCTGGATTCGGGTAATCGGCGCAACAATGGCGCTGAAGTGTTGGCGGGTATACAGGCCGCCGACCACGCAGGCCAATACTGCCGAGGCATGGACGCGTTCGGCCAGGACCCAGGCGATATAAGGCGCCAGCAGGGTGATGGCGATTTCGCTGAAACTATCCCCGGTCAGGCGTAAAGCCCAATAAACGGCGATGCCGATAACGAAGCCGACAGCGATGCCCAGGGTGGCGGCAAGAAAAAAGTCCATCAGTGTCGCACTTAATTCAAAAGTTCCACTGAAAGCGGCAACAACGGCGGCACGGTAAAGCACCAGGGCGGTCGCATCGTTCACCAGGCTTTCGCCTTCCAGTATGCTGATGCCCCGGCGCGGCAGGTGGAGCTGCTTCACAATCGCGGTAGCGGAGACGGCATCGGGAGGCGAGACAATAGCGCCCAAAACAATGGCTTCAGCCCAGTCTAGCCCCGGCAACACGGCATGAGCGACACCGGCAACCGCCGCCGTGGTGACCAGCACCAAGCCCACAGCTAATAGCGTGATCGGACGGGCGTTTGCGCGAAAATCCCGCCAAGAAGTGAAATAGGCGGCAGCCCAGAGCAGGGGCGGCAGAAAGACCAGGAAGATGAGGTCGGGATCGAGACGAATGCTGGGCAGGCCGGGGATAAAGCTTAAAATCAAGCCGCCGATTACCAGCAAAATCGGATAGGGGATAGCAAATTTGCGCGCGGCCGTGGTCAAGGCAAGTACGGCGGTCAGCAGCAAAATGATCATTTCGAGTTGGTAAAGACTGTTCATACATTCTCCCAATTCAGTCGCAAATATTGTCTTGTCATTTGCAGGCGAAATTATACTGCTAAAGCCTTATAAGCGGGATTATAGTTAATTTCCTAATTCACTAAAAAACCCAAAAGGAATGACCCTGAGCTATGCCCACGAATTTTCCAAGTTCGTCGTTCCGGCAGGGACAGATATTTGCTCCTCGGCAATTGCTCCTGCATTGCTCTACTACAGGCCATCCATGGCCTTATGCAATATCTGCATTCCCCACATCCCTGTGGGTTATGCCGGAACCCAGTGCCATGGACGGTAGTTTTGTGACTTTTCGGGTGCTTAATGAAAACGGATGGTATTTTAAAATTTCACATCCCTGTGACTGGATGCCGGCATCCTTGCCGGCATGACGACTTTCCGATTGTGTTGCAGATAAAGAGTTCCTGCCGGTGGGAGGTTTTTATAGCGAATTACGCACTTGACTATAAGATATTTGACGATAAAAAAGAGCCTTTGCTAAATCACCCTAAACCGCTTTTTAAACTTGACTCGGCGAGCCGGTTTGTTCTATTAATCCGGCACTGCCTCTTAGTTCAAATTTCATATTATTGTTCCGTAATTCAAACGGTGAGACAACCTCATCCTATTTGCCGGAGGAAGATTATGAACAGTAAAACGTTCCTTAACGCCGAAAGAGACCGATTGGAAAAACAGCGTCTGGGCGAGGAAGACTGGTCCTTATGGGGGCCTTATCTTGCCGAGCGCGCCTGGAGCACTGTACGCGAGGACTACAGTCCGGACGGCGAAGCATGGGAAGACTTCGATCATGATCAGGCGCGTTCCCGCGCTTACCGTTGGAGCGAGGACGGACTGGGCGGAATTTGCGATAGCGAGCAGCGTCTGTGTTTTTCGCTGGCGCTGTGGAACGGACGCGACACTATCCTGAAGGAACGCGCTTTCGGCCTGACCGGGCATCAGGGCAACCACGGCGAAGATGTGAAGGAATATTACTTTTACCTGGATGCGACGCCGAGCCACAGCTATCTGCGTTATCTGTACAAATATCCGCAGGCTGCCTACCCCTATGATCGGTTAGTCGAAGAGAACCTCCGCCGCAGCCGTCACCAGCCGCCCTTTTCCTTGTGCGATACCGGGATCTTCGACGGCAACCGCTATTTCGACGTAGAGCTCAGCTATGCTAAAGCCGGGCCGACCGAGATTCATATTCGCATCCGGGCGAGTAATCGCGGTTCTGCGCCATCGCCGTTGCATCTGTTGCCGACGCTTTGGTTTCGTAATACCTGGTCCTGGGAAGAACAGCCGGGCGTCAAGGGTGAATTGCGGCAGGCAACCGCGCCGGAAGGCGTGGCATGGGCCGTTGAGGCGAATCATCCGAGCCTCGGCCGCTATTATCTTTACGGCCGCCAAGCGGCTGAATCCCTCTATACCGAAAACCAAAGCAACAGCGAAAGACTATGGGGACGGCCGAATATCACGCCTTACGTCAAGGACGCGTTTCATCGCCGGGTGATCGCCGATGATCGGCAAGCGGTCAATCCCGAATGTTGGGGCAGCAAGTTTGCCGCTTGGCACTCGCTGATACTGGGCGCTGGGGAATCGGTATCTATCGATTTGATATTGTCGACACAACTTCCGGCGCAGCCTTTCTCGCAAAGTCCGGAGGTGTTCTCCCTGCGCAGCAAAGAGGCCGATCTTTTTTACCGCGACCTGCTTGAGGAAGCCGACGAAGAGGATAGACGCATCCTGCGCCAAGCCTGTGCCGGCATGATCTGGACCAAACAGTTCTACCATTATGAAGTGGAACGTTGGCTTCAGGGCGACCAATTGCCTCCGCCGAAAAAGCGTCAGCGCGGGCGGAACAGCAGTTGGCTCCATTTCAGCGCCGCCCACATACTGTCGATGCCGGATACTTGGGAATACCCGTGGTTCGCCGCTTGGGATCTGGCCTTTCACTGTGCGGTGCTGGTCCTGATCGATGTCGATTTCGCCAAGGCGCAGATCGAACTCTTGCTGAAGGAATACTATCTTCATCCTAACGGTCAAATTCCAGCCTATGAATGGGCTTTCGGCGATGCGAATCCGCCGGTTCACGCGCTGGGGGCGCTCAAGGTTTTCCGTGCCGAACGGGTGCAGCGCGGCGCGGCGGACATCGACTTTCTGCGCCGCGTGTTTAACAAGCTGCTGCTCAATTATTCCTGGTGGATTAACCGTAAAGATGCCGATGGCTACAATCTGTTCGAGGGCGGCTTCATGGGCTTGGATAATATCTCGGTCTATGATCGCTCGAAGCCGTTGCCGACAGGTTTTCAGCTGAAACAGGCCGATTCGACCGGCTGGATGGCGATGTTTTCGCTGAATATGACCATGATGGCGTTGGAATTGGCTACCGAGGATTCCAACTACGAAGATATTGCAATCCAGACTTTCGAGCAATTTCTGGCTATCGCCGGCACCGTGCGCGGCTATTCCAGGCACGGGATTTCCCTATGGGACCCGGATGCCGGTTTCTTAAAGGACTTGGTGTTGCTGCCCGATGGGCAGTATCAACGCGTCAATATCTATTCATTCGTCGGACTGATTCCTTTGTTTGCGACCGAAATTATCGACCGGCGTTTGCTGGCCAATGTACCGCGCTTTGCCAAGGTGCTGAGAAAACATTCCGGCGGTTTTTTTCATGGCAACCCCGTGTGTGCGTGCCCGGTAAGAACCAATGAGCGGGGCGAACATATCCTGTCCCTGGTGGATAGGCAGATGTTGGTCAAGATTTTGGCGCGGGTGCTTGATGACAACGAGTTCCTGTCGCCTTATGGCGTGCGCAGCATCAGCCGCATTCATGCCGAGCAGCATGATCTCGGCCATCTGGAAGGTATCGGCGAAGCGACCATCGATTATGTGCCCGGCGAGGACACTTCGGGGCTTTTCGGCGGCAATTCCAACTGGCGAGGTCCGGTTTGGCTGCCTACCAATTATCTGTTGATTCAAGCGATTGAAAAATTCCACCGTTTTTTGGGGGATGATTTTAAGGTAGCGGTACCTTGTAAGCTCAACCGGGAGATGAACTTGAAGGAAATTGCCATGCTGTTGACGCGAAGATTAATTGCCATCTACCGGCGCGATGCCAATGGCTTGATTCCGGCTTATCCTGCCGACAGCCCCTTGCAAAAGGACCCGCATTGGCAGGACCTGATCCTGTTCCATGAATATTTTCATGGCGATACCGGGCTTGGGCTGGGGGCTGCCCACCAGACCGGTTGGACCGGTCTCTTGGCTAATCTGGTCATGCGCCGCGACCGCCGGAACATTCCCGAGTATTGGCGCGGCCAAGCCGAAACCGGGGCGAACGATTGACTGTTGCGGATGAATGAATGCTTGCAAAATCGCTTGCCCACCAAGATTGCAAAGGTGTAAGGTCTGCAAAAGCATAATTATTAATAGCCGGTTTTGGTGGATGCGCGTTGCTTATCCACCCTACTTGTCTTTTATAGATTAGATATTGTTTGTAGGGTGGATAAGCGTAGCGCATCCACCTCAGATTGAATGCCAAAACTGATTGGACGATTAATACAATTCCAATCTGTTTTTCAGCTTTACCGTTTGTCTAAAAGATTTGCCCGTTGACTTGTTTGATGCGTTCTTTTTTATAGGATAAATCGTTATGAGCACCGCTAAATTCGACACTATTGGACAATACCTGCTCAAACGCCTTTATGAGGCAGGTGTTAAACATATCTTCGGCGTTCCGGGCGACTATGTGCTCGGATTCTATGACCTGATGGTCAAAAGTCCGGTCCGGCATATCGGCACCACGCGGGAAGATAGCGCCGCCTTTGCCGCCGACGGTTATGCGCGTTGCCTGGGTATGGGGGCGCTGGCGGTGACTTACGGCGTCGGCGCGCTTAATACGGTTAATGCCGTGGCCGGCGCCTATGCGGAATCTTCGCCTGTGGTTGTTATCAGCGGCGGCCCTGGGGTGCGTGAACAGCAAGACGATTCATTGATTCATCACCGTTTTGGTCCGTTCACATTCCAACGCGAAATTTTCGAACGTATTACCTGCGTATCCGTGGTGCTCAATGACCCTGTGATTGCTTTTCGGCAGATAGATCATGCCATTGCGTCCGCTCGCCGGTTTTGCAAACCGGTTTACATAGAAATTCCCCGCGACATGGTCATGGTTGAAGGCTATCCGATGCCGGAGCAGGCCATGGCAGGGTTTGCCGGCGATGAGACCGCGTTATCCGAAGCCGTCGCCGAAGCAAGCGAGCTGATGGCTAAGGCGGTTTCGCCGATGATCATAGCCGGAGTCGAGCTGCATCGGCGCAGACTCCAGGAAACTTTGGTCGAATTTGTCGAGCGGACCAAGTTACCGGTCGTAGCCACGCTAACCGGTAAGTCGGTCATTGCCGAGCGGCATCCGGCCTATCTCGGCATTTATCAAGGCGCGATGAGTTCGGAGAATGCGCGCTATGCGGTAGAGCAATCCGACTTACTGCTCATGCTGGGCGTGACCTTGAACGACATCGATACCGGCATTTATACGGCAAAACTGGACCCTCATTCGATGATCCGCGCTTCTATGAATGAGGTTGTGATCAGCGCCCACCGCTATCCCCGCGTCGCATTGGCTGATTTTTTAACAAAATTGATGGGTTCGGTTAAAACGTGCAGCGAAGCCTATCCAGCGAAACCTGTAGCATTGGCGTCCAACGCGTTTCCCGAACCGGACCGGCCGATAACGATAGCCCGCTTAATCGAGCGGATCAATCAGGCGCTTAGCGATGAGATGATCGTTGTTTGCGATGTCGGCGATTGTCTTTTTGCGGCTATCGATTTGCAGGTGCACGAGCAGAGCGAATTTTTGGCCTCCAGTTTTTATGCCACGATGGGGTTTGCCGTGCCCGCTGCGCTCGGCGCGCAAGTTGCCCGTCCCGATCATCGGGCATTGATCCTGGTTGGCGACGGCGCTTTTCAAATGACCGGCACTGAGCTTTCAACGCACGCCCACCTCGGCCTGAATCCGATTGTGGTGGTTTTTAACAACAAAGGTTACAGCACCGAACGCGGCATTCTTGAAGGTCCGTTTAACGATATTAGCAATTGGCGTTTCGATAAGTTGGGGGAAGTCTTCGGCCCTTTAACCGGTTACGATGTCACTACCGAAGAAGCGTTTGAAACGGCGCTTATTGGTGCTTTGAGCCATAAAACCATGCCGAGCATCATCAATGTCCATCTCTCGGCCGATGATTCTTCTTTATCAATGAAACGCCTTGCCGAACACCTGAAATCCAGGGTAAAAGGCGGAAGCTGAGTGGCGCGGTTCTAAGAATTCCGGCTACCGTTATTTCAAATAACTTTTCTTAATTTGATGTAAATTCATGGAGTTTTCGATGGCGACATCTACGGTTTTATTAAAGCGCTTCCCCGGTTATCGCACCAAGCTTAGCCTGTGGCTTTTAAGTCTATTGTTCCTGCTGAACGGCTGCCAGGCCGTATCGAGTCCCGAACACGTCACCATGGAATTTTGGCAAGCAATGGCCGATGGCGATATTGACGAAGCCAGAAAATACGCCACCCAAGATACTCAATATCTGGTGAATAAACAGCAAGATCTGGAAGATGCGAGAGTAAAGACCGAGACCGCTTTAATCAACGGCTCCAATGCAACCGTAGCGACGTCGATGACGATAGACAAAAACGGGAACAATAATGTCTTGTCTTTCGACACGGTTTTATTAAAAGAAAACGACCAATGGAAAGTCGATTATCAGCAAACGCTCAACAACCTTTCAATTCTGCCGTTGGGAGATATTTTTAAAAGCTTACGCGCGTTAGGCGACACCTTTAATAAGGAGTTGAAGCAGCAAATTCCTTTGTTTGAGAAGCAAATCAAATCTTTCAGCCAAGAGTTAATACGGCAATTGGACGAATTTCGCCGCCAGATGGAAAAAGCCGCCCCGCCTGAGAAACAGAAGCCTTATTCCGGCACGCTATAACGATTACGGAGTTCTATAAAGACGCGACAGTTAAGTTCGAATGTTGCGGGTACAGCCCGCTCCGCTCTTACGTCACCGATATTAAGCATTCACCAGGAAGGATGCGAAGTTTTCAATACGTTGAGTTTTTTCGCTCGTTCCCAAGCGCCGGCTCTCTTTCGGCCCTCGCTTGCCGTCAAACAGGCTGCCCGCATTCGCCAACAACTCTTTTTTCCATTGACTTACCGGGTTCGGGTGTGCGCCGTATTCTTGAGCAATTTCATTGAGGGTCTTCGTGCCTTTGACGGCTTCTAAGGTAACCTTGGCTTTTTTTGCGCCCCGGGAAAAATCTTCCGTTTCCTTTCACTCATTTTTTAGCTCAGAGTAGTGCTCAAACTAATGTCTGGATTTCGGGGGGGGCACTATAATGAAACATGGAAATCAATGAAAATAATCTAAACACAATAAAAGACATCGTCTCGGCAATTGAAATGGACAATCAAATGGCAAAAGACGCGCTTCAACAAAAGAACTATAGAGCTGTCGGCGTGATTGTTGAGCGGCAACAGGCGAGATCAACAAGCTAATAACAGAGTTTTTTCAAATTCCTTAGCTATGTAGGAGGAGCGCCGCACACCATTTACGAATGCCGGGATGACTTGGGACACCGAAAAGGGCGCGATGCGCCTTCTCATGTTATAGCGGTAGCTGGTCCGATGCCGAACCCGGTGCCGGTTTTGCATTCGATTTGTCAGACTTAGGCGAATCGTCAATGCCATCATAGCCAAACAAACCACTGATCATTTCCCACAAGGATTTATCAATATCCCGCTTCGGGACCTCTACTGTGGTTTCGTCCGAAGTTTTAATAACGGGAACGGTGCTGGGTTTGAAGTCGCCTTGTACGCCGACCAATTGATCGTTATCGAAAAATAATGAAATTCTTTTTTGCTGTCTGTCGCCGCCGTCAATTTGCGCCGAATAAAGGTAGTCCCAACGTTTCTGGTGAAAAAAATCAGTCAGCATCGGTGAGCCCATTATGTACAGCACTTGGCGTTTGTTCATGTTGGGCCTGAGTTGGTCGATCATGGATTGATCGACGATATTACCTTGCTGGACATCTACGGTATAGACGCCGGGCAGGTTGGTCAGAATGGTGGTGCAGGATGCGAGCGTCAGGCTGGCCGTGACTGCAAGGATGCGGGATGAGCGGTTTCCAAGTGGTTTTAAAGCGAAAAACGGCGTTCTCATTTAAGGCTGCGGATATGTTGAAAATATAAAATCATACAGGATGTTAAAAGATTATCCTATAAAACTGTCATGCCCATACTGTCAAAAAAAGGCTACAATGCTCGTAATTCTATATAAAACCGGCTGTAGTTAAGGCACAAATGGAGATTAATGTTGGAAACCCATGATTTAAGAAATGCGGGCTTGAAGGTGACTTTACCTCGAATCAAGATTCTGCAAATTTTAGAAAGTCAGGTTAATGAACGTCATTTAACCGCTGAACAAGTCTATAAAATCTTGTTAAGTGAGGATGAAGAAATCGGCTTGGCTACGGTTTATCGCGTTTTAACCCAATTTGAAGCGGCAGGACTGGTGACCCGGCATCACTTTGAAGGCGGCAACTCTGTTTTTGAACTTGATAAAGGTTCGCATCACGATCACATTCTTTGCATGAAGTGTGGCAAGGTAGATGAGTTTACCGATGAGGTTATTGAAGCCCGGCAAAAAGAAATTGCCGAAAAACTGGGTTATGAATTAACCGATCATGGTCTTTATTTATATGGCTTTTGCGCTCAGTGCAGGAAATTCTGAGTTATTCAGCAGAGGCTGAATTATGCGATGGAACACGGATTAAACGGATAAACACGGATTTAAAAACGTAAAACAAACCGGGTTAGGATTAAAAGTCCGTGTAAATCCGTACCATCCGTGTCATCCGTGTGCTTTTCTTCTAACTTTTGAACAGTTCTTTCATTTTAAATTGTAGGCTTCATGTTTAAACCTCTTATTTTTTATATCGGTTTGCGCTATACGCGGGCCAAACGCCGAACGCAGTTCATTTCTTTTATTACCTTAACTTCCGTTCTGGGCATAGCCTTGGGCGTAACTGCGTTGATTACCGTGTTATCGGTGATGAACGGCTTTGAAGCCGAATTGCGCGAACGGATTCTCGGCATGACTTCCCATGCGACCGCTACCGGCAGGTACGGCCAGTTGGATAATTGGCAGGAGTTGGAGCGGAAATTGAAAAACTATCCGCATGTAGAAGGCACCGCGCCTTTTATTAATGGGCAGGTGATGATTAATGCCGACCGGCGCGTAAGCGGCACGATGTTGACCGGAATTCTGCCTGAATACGAGTCCAGGGTATCGGAAGTCGCCGATAAAATGAAAGAGGGCAAACTGTCCGATCTGGTTCCCGGCGAGTACGGCATTATTTTAGGCGCGGAATTAGCCAATTATTTGGGCGTTTTGGCCGGCGATAAAATCACCGTCATCAGTCCGCAGATTAACTCGACGCCGGCCGGTATCGTACCGCGCATGCGGCGCTTTACCGTAGTCGGTATTTTTAAAGTAGGCATGTATGAATATGATCGCAACATGGCGCTGATTCATCTTGACGATGCAGCCAAGTTGTTTCGCCTGGATGATGCGGTTTCAGGCCTTAGAATCAAGCTGGATGATTTGTTTAATGCACCGAAAATAGCCCGTGCGCTTTCCAATGCTTTATATGGCGATTACCAAGTTAGCGATTGGACTCTGGCGCATAGTAACTTCTTTAGAGCGATACAGACGGAAAAACGGGTCATGTTTATTATATTGCTGCTGATCGTAGCGGTAGCGGCTTTTAATATTGTCTCAACGCTGGTGATGGTGGTTACCGATAAGCGCGGCGACATTGCTATTTTAAAAACCCAGGGGCTGACGTCGCGTTCGGTAATGGGTATTTTTATGGTGTTGGGGGCGGTCATCGGCGTAACCGGCACCGCACTCGGAACCGTGGGCGGTGTGTTGCTGGCGCTGAATGTTGAAACCATCGTGCCGGCGATTGAAAAGTTATTTAATGTCCAGTTTATGGCGGCCGACGTTTATTACATCAGTCAATTACCTTCAAAACTGGTTTGGACGGATGTTTATGCGATAGCGGGCATGGCCTTTTCCTTGTCTTTATTGGCGACTATTTATCCTGCATGGCAGGCAGCTAAAGTAAATCCGGCGGAAGTTCTTAGATATGAATAATACCAGCATCTTGCAATGCCAGCAGTTGACTATGCGTTATGACCAGGGCGGGCTGGACGTCGAGGTCTTGAAAGGCGTTAACTTAAGCATCGGTGTCGGCGAGCGTGTCGCCATTATGGGCGCATCGGGTTCAGGCAAAAGCACCTTACTGCATTTGCTCGGCGGGCTTGAAAAACCCACCGGCGGCAAGGTGGTTTTGGATGGTGTTAATCTTAATGAAGTCGGCTCAGGTCAATTGGCTAAATTAAGAAACAAATCCTTGGGCTTTATTTATCAGTCCCATCATCTGTTGGGCGAATTTACCGTGCTGGAAAATGTGGCGATGCCTTTGCTGATTGGCGGGCTTTCGGTAAAACCGGCAACTGTCCGCGCGATTGAATTATTAAAAAGGGTAGGGCTGGGGCATCGTATTGAGCACAAACCCGGCGAACTATCGGGCGGCGAAAGGCAGCGTGCCGCGGTAGCCAGAGCGTTAATCAATAAGCCGGGAGTGGTTTTAGCGGATGAACCCACCGGCAACCTGGACAGTAAAACCGCTGACCAGGTTTACCAGTTAATGTTGGAGTTAAATCAGGAGCTGAATGTCAGCTTTTTGGTGGTGACTCATGATCATGAACTGGCCGCAAGAATGGGAAAAGTTCTGCATATGGAAGATGGGGTTATATTAGGCTAAAGATACAAGGCAAAAGGCGAAAGTGCGGATTTTGCCCTTAGTCTTTTGCCTTTAGCCTTTTCTCTTTTCTTTCTTGCCATTTCTTGGCGATATGTTGCTGCCAGTAATATCGGATGCCGAAATAACCGGCAGCGGACGAGACTATACCCATAACAAAACAGCCGATCAGGAAAGGCTGCCAGACATCGCCCAGCCCGGAAAACATGCCGCTTATCGAGAATTCGGATTCATCCGCAGTCGGCGACTGATCCAGAAACCAGAGTCCAACCCTGTAAGCAAAATAAAATAGCGGCGGCATGGTGATGGGGTTGGTAATCCAAACCAATCCAACCGAAAGAGGCAGATTCGCCCGGTAATAAATTGCCCCGATCGCCGCAATAGCCATTTGCGTAGGGGTTGGAATCCAGGCGCAAAAAAGACCCACTGCAAAAGCCATGGAAATAGAGCGCCGGTTTAAATGCCAGAGGTTGGGATCGTGCAGCTTATTGCCAAGAAATTGAAGGCTCTTGTGCCGTTTGATTACTTCAGGATCGGGGATGAACTTATCGATCAGTTTTTGTATCAGTTCTTTCGGCATCGTTACCTCTTATTTAAAATTAGATTCCCGCAGTCTATCAGGTTTTAGTTAGCCTAAAAAACACCAAGGTGCTAAATGGTTGCTTCCGCTTTGTCATTTTTAGCCGGACTGCTGTTGGTTCAACAATTGACGGTATTGCCTGATATTAAATGGCTGATAGTCGGCGGCGTGATGGCCTGCATTATTGCATGGCGGCGTTATTGGCGATGCCTGTTTTTTGTGCTCGGCGTTTTGTGGGCGATAGTGTTTGCCATGCATCGGTTGTCCGATCGATTGCCTGAGCAATTTGAAGGTGTCGAGGTTCAGGTTGTCGGCACCATAGCCGACTTGCCGGAACAGGATGAAAAGCATGTCCGCTTCGATTTTATCACCAGGGATGGTGTGTATGTCGCGAACCAGTCCGGCGTCACCGTGGGGGATCGGCAATTACCCGCTAAATTGAGATTAAGCTGGTATTACCCGGATCAGCCCATCAAGGCCGGTCAGCACTGGGCTTTTACCGTTAAATTGAAGCGTGTCCACGGTACAATGAATCCCGGCGGCTTCGATTACGAACGCTGGCTGTTTACCGAAGGCATAGGCGCGACAGGCTATGTGCGGCCAAATCCAAAGCCGGTTTTGTTGGGCAGCGATTCGATCTGGAATAGCATTGCTGTCTGGCGGCAGCATATCACCGATCAACTTTCAAACACATTGGGCAATAGCCCAAGTCTTGCCCTGATAAAAGCACTGACTATCGGCGACGGCAACAGCATTACTCAAGAACAGTGGGAGGTTTTCCGTAAAACCGGCACGACTCACCTGGTAGTGATTTCCGGTTCGCATATCGGTCTTATTGCCGGGCTGGTTTATTTTCTGGTGCTGAAATTATGGGCGTGGAGCGGCTGGCTTAGTTGGTCGCCGCAAAAGGTTGCGGCAGTTTCGGCTCTGCTGATTGCGATTTTTTATTCGGGACTGGCCGGGTTTTCCGTGCCTGCCCAGCGCTCAATGATTATGTTAGCTATCGGCATGTTAGCTATTATTTTGCAACGCAACAGTCGTCCTTTTAATACTTTAGCTATCGCATTGTTTGCGGTATTGATATTCGATCCGTTGGCGGTGCTGGCGGCGGGATTCTGGTTATCGTTTCTCGCCGTAAGCCTGATTGTTTATGCCGTTTCCGGGCGCTTAGGCAAGCTTGGGCATATTGGGAGTGCGATAAAATTACACTGGGTCACGTCGGTAGGTTTATCTCCGTTGCTACTGTTGTTTTTTCAGCAGGTTTCATTGATTGCGCCGCTGGCTAATTTGGTCGCTGTGCCGGTCATCAGTTTGCTGGCAGTGCCTTTGTCGCTGTTAGGTGTTGTTGTCATGTTTATTTCACCGATGCTGGCCGGCAAGCTGTTCTACTTGGTGGATTCTGTGCTGCAAGGTCTATGGTGGTTATTGGTGCGTTTGGCGGAAATTCCTCTGGCGTCGATGAACTATATGCCGCCTTCATATTGGGCATTGCTTTTTGCTGTGCCGGGTATTTTGCTGATGCTTGCTCCGGTCGGAATTCCGGCGCGATGGCTGAGTTTGGTGATGTTTTTGCCGTTGGTATTTACCGATGCAAAACAACCTGAGAGCGGCGACATTAACATGACTTTGTTAGACGTCGGGCAAGGCTTGTCTGCGGTTGTGCAAACCAGTCATCATTTGCTGGTTTTCGATACCGGCGCGAAGTTTTCCAGTCAAAGCGATACGGGGCAAAGCGTGATGCTGCCTTTTTTGCACTCGCAAGGCCTAAGCAAAATCGACAGTTTAATCGTCAGTCACGGCGATAACGATCATATCGGCGGCGCGGCATCGGTGATGCGCGCGATGCCGGCTGAAAAAGTGCTGACCAGCGTTCCGCGGCAATTAAATGAGTATGCGCCCATCAAGTGCGTAGCCGGACAATCGTGGCTATGGGATGACGTCAAATTCACTATGCTGGCTCCTGACCAGGCTTTTGTTTCGGAAAACGACAATTCCTGTGTGTTGAAAATCCAGTCTAAACACGGCGCGATACTGTTGACCGGCGATATAGAGGCTCAGGCCGAATCCTGGCTGGTTGATACTTATGGCGAGGCTTTAAAAGCCGATGTGTTAGTCGCGCCGCATCACGGCAGCAAGACATCATCGACAGCCGTTTTTTTGCGGGCCATTCAACCAAGCTACGTGTTAATCCCGGCGGGCTATCGGAATCAGTTCGGCCATCCTCATAAAGATGTTTTGGCGCGCTATCGGCAAGCAAATGCGAAATGGTTGGGTAGCGCCAATAGCGGAGCAATTACGGTTAATGTTGAAAATAACGTATTTGTTGTGCAGGGGATGCGTGAGACGGGAAGTAAGTATTGGAATGTTAAGTAATTCGGTTATGGATTGATGGTTAAAGGTTAAAAGGGCAGCAGCGTTCGGTTCTTTTGTCTTTCGGTCTGTACCTTTAACCTTATCCGTTCAATCCGTGTTGATCTGCGGCTAAATAATTACCTATCTCTTTACTCTGTAATTAAATAGGACTAGAATGGTCCTCAATAAATGGGGGCAAGGTATGTTACGGTTGAGCAAGTTAACTGATTATGCAACAGTCATTTTGAGCTTTATGGCTAAAGACAAAACGCAGGTGCGTGCGGCTATGGAAATAGCGGCAATGACCGGCATTGCCCAGCCTACGGTCAGTAAAATCCTTAAACTGCTGGTTAACGCCGGTGTTTTGATTTCCACGCGTGGAGCTAAAGGTGGTTATGCTTTAGCCAAGACGCCCGAAGAAATCAGCGTTGCGACGGTTATCAGTGCGTTGGAAGGGCCGATTGCGCTGACCGAATGCAGTATTTCCCATCAGGGCTGCGAGCAGGCTTCGGGTTGCGATATTTGGGGGAACTGGGGCTTGATTAACCAAACTATTCATAATGCGTTAGAGTCGGTGACCTTGGCCGATTTAATCAGGCCCGTTGTTGTGCCGGAAGAAGTGTTTATTCCGGTTGCCAGTTTATATAGATAGGCCGTTTTTCCGCCTACATTACATCCATGTAATTAAGAGTTTTTTATGTCAGCAACTGAACAAGAAATCAAAAATCTGATCGGTAAAGAGTACAAACAGGGGTTTGTAACTGAACTGGAAACCGATACCTTTCTTCCAGGTTTGGATGAAGAGGTGATTCACAGGCTGTCCAAGGTCAAAAATGAACCTGAGTTTATGCTCGAATACCGGTTGAAAGCGTTTCGTCATTGGCAGACGATGAAGTCTCCCGAGTGGGCATTCGTTAACTTCGATCCCATCGATTATCAGGCGATCAGTTACTATTCGGCGCCTAAACGCAAAGAAGACGGGCCGAAGAGTTTGGATGACATCGATCCGCAAGTCTTGGACGCTTACAAAAAATTGGGCATTCCTCTGGATGAGCAGGAGCGTTTGGCCGGCGTTGCTGTCGATGCGGTTTTTGACAGCGTATCGGTAGCGACGACGTTTAAAGGCAAGCTGAAAGATGCGGGCGTGATTTTTTGCCCGATTTCGGAAGCTTTGCGTGACCATCCCGAGCTGATCAAACAATATCTGGGTTCGGTCGTGCCGCATACCGACAATTTCTTTGCCGCTTTAAATGCAGCCGTATTTACCGATGGATCTTTTGTTTATATTCCTAAAGGCGTGCGTTGCCCGATGGAATTGTCGACCTATTTCAGGATCAACGCCGCTAATACCGGGCAGTTTGAACGGACCCTGATCATTGCCGATGAAGGCAGTTATGTCAGTTACCTGGAAGGCTGCACCGCGCCGATGCGCGATGAAAATCAGCTGCATGCGGCCGTGGTTGAGCTGATCGCAATGAAAGATGCGACTATCAAATACTCGACCGTGCAAAACTGGTATCCCGGTGATAAAGAGGGTAAAGGTGGCATCTATAACTTTGTGACCAAGCGCGCCGATTGCCGGGGTGAGAATTCCAAAGTGTCATGGACGCAGGTAGAGACCGGCTCGGCGATTACCTGGAAATATCCAAGCTGCATCCTGACTGGCGATAACTCGACCGGTGAGTTTTATTCGGTAGCGCTGACCAATAATTATCAGCAGGCCGATACCGGTACCAAGATGATTCATATCGGCAAAAATACCAGCAGCACCATTGTGTCAAAAGGTATTTCGGCCGGTAAAGCACAGAACACTTATCGCGGTTTGGTTAAAGTATTAAAAAGCGCGGCTTACGCCCGTAATTATACCCAGTGCGATTCACTGCTGATTGGCGATAAATGTGGCGCGCATACATTTCCTTATGTGGAAGTCAAGCAGCCGTCTGCGCAGGTCGAGCACGAAGCGACGACGTCGAAGATTAGCGAGGATCAGTTGTTCTTTTGCCAGCAGCGCGGATTATCGGCCGAAGATGCGGTGTCGATGATTGTTAACGGCTTCTGTAAAGAAGTGTTCAGGGAGCTGCCGATGGAGTTTGCGGTTGAGGCTCAGGCGCTGTTGGGGCTTAGTTTGGAAGGTTCGGTAGGTTAATTCATGCAGCAAGACGATATGACAAAATTATTAATACCAGAAGATAACTTAGAAAAACAAATTGAAGAATTTGAAAAGGAGGGAGAAAGGTTGTCGGGAAAATCATCTGTTCCTTTAACAAGTGAAGATAAGCTTTTTCCAGAATCAGAAAATTTAACTGCGCAAGAGCGTAGAAATACTCTAGTCACTAGGGATGTAAGTTGGGATACTTACTCAAGAGCTTAAGCGCTTAACAACAAATCGCCATGCATTAAAATAGGAAAATATTTTAATGCCGCGATAGTTAGGGAATGAGCGTAAAACCGATTGAATTGAGCGAAAGCGAACGAGAGCAATTACAGATTATTAT